>Ga0134125_10000006_pt1 | contig 533046 bp, 494 predicted proteins | sample KB31751_FD_96464 | JGI IMG/M metagenome (GOLD analysis project Ga0134125, IMG submission 96464) | Terrestrial soil microbial communities with excess Nitrogen fertilizer from Kellogg Biological Station, Michigan, USA - KB3-175-1 | ecosystem: Environmental > Terrestrial > Soil > Unclassified ...
AGCGACAGCGCCCAGACCGGCCGTGCCGCCTTGAAGTGGCAGACCAGCGACTCGCTCTTGCTGCGTGCCGCCTGGTCGCAGGGCTTCCGCCTGCCGGAGATCTCGGAGTTCTTCGCCAACCAGTCCACGAGCGCCGTGACGGCTACCGACCCCTGCGTCGGCACCCCCACGCTGCCGAACTGCAACGGCGGACACCTGAGCAACGGCAACGGCCAGATCAACACCCTGGTGGGTGGTAACCCGAACCTGCATCCGGAGCGGTCCATCTCCCGCACGGTCGGGTTCGTGTACAACCCTGACTTCATCCCGGGCTTTGACTTCAGCGCCGACTACTTCAAGATCGACGTCGAGCAGTACATCACCTCGCTGTCCGACGCCACCATCTTGGGTAACTGCTACGTGGCCGGCAACACGCCTGGCGGCGGCACCTGCAACTTGATCACGGTCAAGGGCGGCATCGTCAGCCAGATCATCGCAGCCAACACCAACATCGGTTCGATCGTGACCGAGGGCGTGGACGTAAGCACCCACTACAAGTTCCCGAGCACCAGCGTCGGCGACTTCAAGCTGGGCCTGGACATGACGTTCAACAAGGTGTTCAACCGGACCACCCCGAACGCGGGCAGCCCGACGCACTTCGCCACGAGCGAGCTGGCTGGCTGGGCCACCCAGTCCGGCAGCCGTGCCATCTCGTACCCGAAGCGCAAGGGCGACCTGACCTTGAACTGGAACTTCGGTCCCTGGTCGGCGATGTACACCATGCGGTTCATCGGTGCGGTCTGGGAAGCCTGCAACATCCTGGACTCCGCTGGCACGCCTCAGTCCAGCGCCGTGCTCTGCACGGACGCGAGCCGCCACGTGTTCAACGAGCCGGCCATCCAGGGGTTCCCGGGTGCTACCCCGGCCCAGGACCCGGCGCCGGTCGGTGCCAACCACATCGGCTCGGTCGTGTATCACGATGTCAACGTGACCTATCACGTGGACAGCCTGAACACGGACTTCAGCGTGGGTGTGCGCAACCTGTTCGGCAAGATCCCGCCGATCTCGCAGAACGCGTTCGCGAACAGCTACCTGCCCAGCTACGACACGCCGGGCCAGTTCTTCTACGCGCGCATCGGCGTGAAGTTCTGAGCTGAATGAACCGATAACGAAACTTCGAAAAGCAACAAGCTTGGCGGCCCCGGAAACGGGGCCGCTTTTTTTTGCGCGGGATTTCGCCGCGGGTGGTCCCGGGACGTTCGCCGCGGCCGAAGGGGATGCCGTTTCTTCCGGTCCACGGGGCTCAAAGCCCGCGCCGCCTGGAAGACCAAGGGGGGTGCAGTATAATCGCGCCTTTCGCACCCCCAGGTCCCTTCGATGTCCAATCCATCGCCCTTGCAATTCCAGGTACAGACGCTCGTCGACAGTGCCATGGCCCTCCTGGCCCGCGGCCAGCATGACGAGGCGGAACAGGTCTTCAACAAGGTCCTGGAGGCCGCTCCGTACCACCGCGATGCCCTGAATTTCCTGGCTACACGCGCCTATGGGCGCGGCGAGCTCGCTCTTTGCACGGAGTTGCTCGAGAAAGCCGTCCGCACCAAGCCGGATGACCCGATCCTGCGGGAGAACCTGGCCGTGGCTTACATGGATGGTGGAAAGCCGGCCGAAGCGGAAGAGCAGTTCGACCGGTTGCTGGCCCTGAAGCCCGGAGACCTGGATGCGATCCTCTATAAGGGCCATCTGCTGGAACGCAGCGGCAAGTCCGCCGATGCCCTGGAGCATTACGCCCGCGCCTGCGTCGCCGTGGGCAGCATCAAAGCCTACCTCCATTCCTCACTGAAACCTGTCCGGATGAAGGACCTGCTGCGACACGCCGTCAACGCGGTCATGCACGAGCTGCGGCGGATGCTGGCGGCGGGCCTGGAACCGGTGCACGCGGCTCATCCCGGCGCGGACTTCGCCCGGGTGGACGCTTGCGTGCTGGCGTTCGTCGGCGGCCCGCAACCGCGGCCCGATGCGCTGCAGCGGCCCTCGTTCCTGTATTTCCCCGGGCTCAGCACCAAACCGTTCTATGAACGCGGCGAGATACCCGAGTCCCGCCTGCTCGAGGCGGCGACCCAAGCGGTGCTGGCCGAATACTCGGCGCTTTTGGCCAAAGAGGTCCCGTTCTCGCCTTACGTACAGGCTCCAGGCGGACAGGATCCACAGCAGTGGCGCGAACTCAACAACTCGCCGGCATGGAGCGCCTACCACCTGTATCGCGGCGGCGAGCGCCTGGCGGAAGCCTGTGAGGCCTGCCCCGAGACCGCCCGGACTGTGGAGAGCCTGCCGCTCGCCAGGATCACTGAGCACGCGCCCGAAGTGTTCTTCTCGGTCCTCAAACCCGGCACCCACATCCCGCCGCATTTCGGCCTGGGCAACTACAAGCTCGCCGTGCACCTGCCGCTGGTGTTCCCGGGTGACTGTGCCATCCGCGTCGGCAACGAGACCCGTTCCTGGGAGGAGGGCAAGTGCTTGATCTTCGACGACAGTTTCCAGCACGAGGCCTGGAACCGGAGCGGGCAGCCGCGGGTGGTCCTGATCCTCGACGTCTGGCATCCGGAGTTGCAGGAACATGAGCGGGCTGCGCTCAGCGCGGTGATCGATGTCATCGCGGAATTCCGCAAGCGCTACGGCATCGAATTCTTCAAGACCTGAACCCGGGACGGCGGAACGAGGGGATGAATACGGTGAACGATCCCGCAGGCTTGCCGAACATGTCGGTGATCAACGCTTTCGCGTCGCCGATCATCGAGACCCATCTCAGCAACTGCGGGCCCTTGAACGCCAGGCTGCGGGACCTGTTCCTCAAGTGGGAAGCCGATGCCAATCAGGCGCGGTCCAGTCAGCCCACCGCGGTGGTGAAGGTGAACGTCTACGAGAGCGACTTCACCCTGTTCAACCGCCCCGAACCGGATATCGCGGCGCTGTCGCAGTTCTGCATGTCCCGCCTCAGCCTGGTGGTGAAGAGTCTCAACGGCTACTCCAACGCCGAGATGGGTAACATCAGTTTCTTCGCCCACAGCTGGTATCACCTCACCCGCAAGGGCGGCTATACCGCCCAGCACAACCATCCCATGGCGAGCTGGTCCGGGGTGTATTGCGTGGATCCCGGTGATCACGTTCCTGGTGTGCAGAACAACGGGGCGCTGAGGTTCCTGGAGAGCCGTCTGGGCGCGGGCATGTATCTGGATAACGGCAACGCCCACTGGCGGGAACCTTTCACCTTCGGCGACATCGCCTTCAACCTCGCTGCGGGCCAGCTGCTGCTGTTCCCGTCCTACATGATGCATGAGGTCGCCCTCTATCTCGGCGAGCGGGAACGGATCACGGTCGCCTTCAATGCCTGGCTGCGGGAACGCGGCGCCAGCGGCGAAGAGCCCTTCGTTCGCACCCGCAAGCAAGATCGATAGTGCGCGGGTCCGTCCGCCGCGGCCGGTTGCTGACGTGACGGCGGACCTGCATGCAGCCGCCCGGGCAGGGGACATGGCCGCCCGTGTCCAGCTCGGAGCCGACTGCCTCAATCGCGCCAGGTTCGATGAAGCAGCCGAATGGTTCCGTCTCGCGGCGGCGCAGGGCAGTGCCGAGGCGATGAACGCCTTAGGCACGCTGCATCTCAACGGGCTCGGCACCGCGCAATCGCCGCAACAGGCCTTCGCGCTGTTCACCCAGGCAGCGGAGCAGGGGCTGCGGGAAGCCCACTACAACCTCGGCAACCTCCTCTATAACGGCCTCGGCACGGCCGCTGACGACGGACTCGCGCAGCGGCATCTCTTGCAGGCGGCCGGCGCCGGGCACCGGCCTGCCTTGCGCAACCTGGGATTACTGTATCACCTGTGCGGTGAGTCCGGAGACTGGGCCCGGTGGTCCACCCATTGTCTCCGGCTTGCAGCGGAGGCGGGAGACCCGCCGGCGAAATACGCGCTGGCGCTGCGCCTGTGGCACGGCCATGGCGCAGACATCGACCGGGAACAGGCACGGCGCTGGCTCTCGGCGGCGGCGCAGGATGGCATGTGGGCGGCGCGTGCTCGCTTGGCCGGGCTGGAGCGGGAAACCCCCGGGGCGCCAAAGCCGGCCGGGAAAGCGCAGTCCTGCGAAGGGCCGCTACCCGCCTTCGATTTGCCTGAACCCCCGACGGTACCAGCCCTCCATACCTGGCAGTTCCTCTCGGAACATGCGGAAGTACTGGACGGCTACCTTTGCGACCATTTCATAAACCTGGCGGGACCGCGCCTTGCCCCGTCCAGCGTGGTGGATCCCAAGACCGGGGGCACGCTCCAGTCCACGCTGCGCACCAGCCATTCCATGCATTTCATGCCTTCCATGTATGACGCGGTGGTGGCGCAACTGGTCAGGCGCATCGCCGCGGTCGCGGCGCTGCCGGCGGCGCATGCCGAACCTCTCGGCGTGCTGCGCTATGGTCCTGGCCAAGAATACCGTCCGCATTACGACTACTACACCGACGACCGGCACCAGGCACAGCGCGTGACCACGGTGTTCGTCTATCTCAACCAGGTGGAAGAGGGCGGCGGCACCGATTTCCCGCGCCTCGGCGTGAAGATCGACTCGGGGCGCGGCAAGGCCGTGAAGTTCCTGAACTGCGATGCGGCGGGCCAACCCAACCCGGAGACCTTGCATGCCGGTCTGCCGGTCATCCGCGGCGAGAAGTGGCTCGCGACGCTCTGGTTCTGGGACCGTCCTTTCCACTGGTTTGGCTGAGATTCCCCGGGGTTTTCACGCGCTGCCGCTTCGGCCGCGTTCCTCTTTCCGGTCGATTGGGCTACACTATCGGACCGCGGCCTGAGCAGCGCAGCCCTGGGAGCAGGGCGCCCGTAAGTCTCTTGAATACGTTGCCATTTTCTTCGTTACCGTGGGTGGACCTACCGCCGGCCACCCGTTGCACTGAATGGCGAAAATGAGCGAATCACTGCAAGCCCAGACCAGCACCACGCCGCTCTCCGGCGGCAACGCCCCCTACGTCGAATCCCTCTACGAGCAATACCTCCAGGATCCGGCGTCGGTGCCCGCGGCCTGGCGCGACTATTTCCGCGCCATGCAAGCCGGCAGCCGCGAGACCGCGCGCGGTCCCGTGGAGGCCGAGCTCCTGGCGCGCGCGCATGCGCCGCGTGCAGCCGCGGCCGCTGCGGGCGGCCTGGATCCGATGGCCGCGGAGAAGCAGGCGGCGGTGATCCGGCTGATAGAAGCCTATCGGGATCGCGGCCATCTGCATGCCAAGCTCGATCCCCTGGGGCTGACGGCGCCGGCCAACGCGCCTGACCTGCAACTCGAGTTCCATGGCCTGTCCCAGGCGGATATGGCGACGGTGTTCAGCACCGTCTCGCTCATCGGACCTGATCGCCGACCCCTGAAAGACATCTGGCAGATGCTGCAGCAGGTGTACTGCGGCACCATCGGCTTCGAGTTCATGCATGTCAGCAACGCCGAGGAACGTCTCTGGCTCAAGGGCCGCATCGAGACCAGCGGCGCCCGCGCGCCCCTGACCTCCGATGAACGGATGGTGATCCTGCGCGACCTGACCGCAGCCGAAGGCCTCGAGAAGTACCTGCATACCAAGTACGTGGGGCAGAAGCGCTTCTCCCTGGAAGGCGGCGACTCGCTCATGCCCATGCTGCACGACGTGGTGCAGAAGGGCGGTGCCGCCGGCATCCAGGAGATCGTGGTGGGCATGGCCCATCGCGGCCGCCTCAATGTGCTCATCAACCTGCTCGGCAAGTCCCCCAAGGAACTGTTCCTGGAGTTCGAGGGCGTGCATGAGCACAAGGATGGCGACGGTTCCGGCGACGTGAAGTACCACATGGGCTTCTCGTCCGACATCAAGACCCAGGGCGGCAACGTGCACTTGGCGCTGGCCTTCAACCCCTCGCATCTCGAGATCGTGAACCCGGTGGTGGAGGGCTCGGTGCGCGCCCGCCAGGACCGCCGCAACGACGTCACCGGCCACAAGATCCTGCCGGTGCTGGTGCACGGCGACGCGGCCTTCGCCGGTCAGGGCGTCGGCATGGAGACGCTGCAGTTCTCCCAGACCCGCGGCTTCCACACCGGCGGCACTTTCCACGTGGTGCTCAACAACCAGGTGGGCTTCACCATCAGCGACCCGCGCGACTCGCGCTCCACGCTGTACTGCACCGACCTCGCCAAGATGCTGGAAGCCCCGGTGTTCCATGTGAACGGCGACGATCCGGAAGCGGTGATCTTCGTCACCCGACTGGCGCTCGACTACCGGCAGACCTTCCACAAGGACGTGTTCATCGATCTCATCTGCTACCGGCGCCACGGCCATAACGAGGCGGACGAGCCCTCGGCCACCCAACCGGTCATGTACCAGGAGATCAAGAGCCACGCTACGCCGCGCGCCCTGTATGCCGAGTCGCTCGCGACCTTGGGCGTGATGGACGCCCAGGCCTCGGCGGCCATGAGCGAGCAGTACCGCAAGGATCTGGATGCCGGCAAGCCGGTAGCGCCCGACATCACCACCTACGTGGCAAATGAATTCAGCGTCGACTGGTCGCGCTTCCTGAAGCGCAACCCCGGCGAGACCATCGAGACCAAGCTCGACAAGAAGCGCATGCAGCCGCTCATGGAAGCCATGGACAGCGTGCCGGCCGACATCGAGCTGCATCCGCGCGTCGCCAAGATCTACGAGGACCGCCGCAAGATGGCGGCGGGCGAGCTGCCCATGGATTGGGGCTTCGCCGAGACCCTCGCTTACGCGAGCCTGCTCACTGAAGGCTGCGCGGTGCGTCTCACCGGCCAGGACAGCGGCCGCGGCACCTTCTTCCATCGCCACGCAGTGCTGCACAACCAGAAGGACTACCGCACCTGGACGCCGCTGCAGCATATCGCGCCCAGCCAGAAGCGTTTCACGGTGACGGACTCGCTGCTCTCGGAAGAGGCGGTGATGGGCTTCGAATATGGCTACAGCACCGCCGATCCCGATGCCCTGGTCATCTGGGAAGGCCAATTCGGCGACTTCGCCAATGGCGCCCAGGTGGTCATCGACCAGTTCATGGCTGCCGGTGAGGCCAAATGGGGCCGGCTCTGCGGCCTGACCCTGTTCCTGCCCCATGGCTACGAAGGCCAGGGTCCGGAGCATTCCTCGGCGCGCCTGGAGCGTTACCTGCAGCTCTGCGCCGAACACAACATGCAGGTCTGCGTGCCTTCGAACCCTGCGCAGATGTTCCACATGATCCGCCGCCAGGCGCTGCGGCCCTTCCGCAAGCCCTTGGTGGTGATGACCCCCAAGAGCCTGCTGCGCCATAAGCTTTCCGTCTCGGTCCTGGCGGACCTGTCGGGCGGCCGTTTCCAGCTGCTGATCCCCGAGGTGGAGGACATCAAGGCCGCCAAGGTGGAGCGGGTGGTGTTCTGTTCCGGCAAGGTCTACTACGACCTCCTGGAAGCGCGCCGCGGTGCCGGGGTTGACAACGTCGCCATCGTGCGCATCGAACAGTTGTATCCCTTCCCGCAGACGGAATATGCCGAGACTCTCGCCGGCTACCCCAACGCCCGCGACATCGTGTGGTGCCAGGAAGAGCCCGGCAACCAGGGTGCGTGGTACCAGATCCGTCACCGCCTGCAGGAGCCGCTCAAGCAGAAGCATGAGCTCCGCTACGCAGGGCGCGCGCCGTCCGCGTCCACGGCGGCCGGCTACATGCAGTTGCACCTGCAGCAGCAGAAGGCGCTGATCCAGGATGCGCTCGGCGTGAACGAAGCCAAGCAGGGCGCCGCCGCCAAAGACAAGACCAAGCCTAATAAGACCCTCACGGAGAAGGCATGAGCATCGAAGTCAAAGTCCCGCAGCTGCCCGAGTCCGTGCAGGACGCGACGCTGGTCAACTGGCACAAGAAACCCGGCGACAGCGTCAACCGCGACGAGAATCTGGTGGACATCGAGACCGACAAGGTGGTGCTGGAAGTGCCCGCGCCCGTGTCGGGCGTGCTGAAAGAGATCCGCGTCAAGGACGGCACCACCGTCGGTGCCGGCCAGGTGCTGGCGATCCTGGAAGAGGGCGCCGGTTCCGGCGCCGCTCCTGCGAAGACCGAGAACAAACCTGCCGCTGCGCCACAGCCGCAACAGCAGGCCGCGGCCGCCCAGCCGGCGCAAGCGCCTGCCGCGACCCGTGAGAGCGATGGCGGCGACATGCCGCTCAGTCCCTCGGTGCGCAGGCTGGTGGAAGAGAACAAGCTCGATCCGTCGCAGATCAAGGGCTCGGCCCGCGACGGCCGTCTCACCAAGGGCGACGTTCTGGACTACATGGCGAACCGCGGCAACGCGCCTGCGGCCGCTCCGGCAGCCGCGCCCTCAGCTCCTCCTGCTGCCCGTCCGCTCTCGGGCCGCCGCGAGGATCGCCGTGTGCCCATGACGCGCATGCGTGCACGCATCGCTCAGCGCCTGTCTGAATCCCAGGCCAACACCGTCATGCTCACCTCCTTCAACGAGGTGGACTTGTCCCTGGTGATCGCGCTGCGGACCAAGTACAAGGACAAGTTCGAGAAGGAACACGGCGTGAAGCTCGGCTTCATGTCCTTCTTCGTCAAGGCCGCGGTGGAAGCCCTCAAGAAGTATCCGGTGGTTAACGCCTCGGTGGAAGGCAACGACATCGTGTACCACGACTATTGGGACATCAGCGTCGCAGTCGCCACGCCCAAGGGCCTGGTGACGCCGGTGCTGCGCGATGCGGACCAGATGAGCTTCGCCGACATCGAGAAGACCTTGGGCGACATGGCCGCCCGCGCTCGCGACGGGAAGATCGGCATCGAGGAGCTGACCGGCGGCACCTTCACCATCACCAACGGCGGCGTGTTCGGCTCCCTCATGTCCACGCCCATCATCAACCCGCCCCAGAGCGCCATCCTCGGCATGCATGCCACCAAGGACCGGGCCGTGGTGGTGGACGGGCAGGTGGTGGCGCGGCCCATGATGTACATCGCGCTCACTTATGATCACAGGATCATAGACGGCAAGGAAGCGGTACTCACCTTGGTCTCCATCAAGGAATCCCTGGAAGATCCGGCCCGCTTGGTCCTGGGAATCTGATCCCCATATATCAGTGTTGAAGGACGGCCCCTTTGGGGCCGTCACTTTCTAGAAGACAAAGGAAATCGCCATGAGCCAGAGTTTCGATGTGGTCGTGATCGGCGGCGGTCCCGCCGGCTACGTGGCCGCCATCCGCGCCGCCCAGAACGGCCTCAAGACCGCCTGCGTGGACAACTGGAAGAACCAGGACGGCAAGCACGCCTTCGGCGGCACCTGCCTGAACGCGGGCTGCATCCCCTCGAAGGCGCTGCTCGAGTCCTCCGAGATGTACCACAAGGCCACCCATGAGTTCGCCGCCCACGGCGTCAAGGTCGGCGGCGTGAGCATCGACGTCTCCGCCATGCAGGCGCGCAAGTCCAAGATCACCGCCAGCCTGACGGGCGGCATCGCCCAGCTCTTCAAGTCCAACAACGTCACCGGCATCCGCGGCACCGGCCGCCTGCTCAAGGGCAACAAGGTGGAAGTGACGGACTTCGACGACCCCAAGAAGAAGGAGGTCATCGAAGCCAAGACCGTGGTGCTGGCAGCGGGCTCCGAGCCTGTGGAACTGAAGGTCGTGCCCTTCGACCGCAAGGACATCGTGGATTCCTGGGGCGCCCTCGACTTCCCCGAGGTGCCGCATCGCCTGGGCGTGATCGGCGGCGGCGTCATCGGCCTGGAACTCGGCAGCGTCTGGCAGCGCCTCGGCGCCGAGGTGACCATCCTCGAAGCCATGGACAACTTCCTGTTCATGGCCGACCAGCAGATCGCCAAGGACGCGGAGCGCCAGTTCCGCAAGCAAGGCCTCGAGATCAAGCTCGGCGCCAAGGTCACGGGCGCGGAGAAGGGCAAGTCCGGCATCAGCGTCAGCTACGACGACAAGGACGGCAAGCAGAAGATCGAGGTGGACAAGCTCATCGTGGCGGTGGGCCGCAAGCCCGCCACCCGGAACCTGCTCGATGAAGGCACCGGCGTGCAGTTGGACGAGCGCGGCTTCATCAAGGTGGACCATGAGTGCCGTACCGGCGTGCCCAACGTCTGGGCCATCGGCGACTGCGTGCGCGGTCCGATGCTGGCCCACAAGGGCTCCGAGGAAGGCGTGATGGTCGCGGACCTGATCGCGGGTAAAGTTTCAGAGATGAACTACGACGTCATCCCCTCGATCATCTACACCTGGCCGGAGATCGCCTGGGTGGGCAAGACCGAGGAGGAGCTGAAGAAGAAGGGCACCCGTTACAAGGTCGGCACCTTCCCCTTCGCCGCCAACGGCCGTGCCAAGGCCATGGAAGCCGCCGCCGGAATGGTGAAGATGCTGGCCCACGCCGATACGGACGAGATCCTGGGCGTGCACATCGTGGGGCCCATGGCCTCCGAGATGCTCTCGGAAGCGGTGGTGGCCATGGAGTTCCGCGCCAGCGCCGAGGACCTGCAACGCACCATCCATGCCCATCCGACCCTGTCGGAGTCCATGCATGAAGCCGCACTCTCGGTCGACAAGCGAGCAATCCACGCAATCAATAAGTAAAATCGAAATATCCTTGCTAGGACACGAAGAAGGCGCCGCGGGGCGCCTTCTTTTTTATTGATTGGTTCATCTCGCGGTAGTAGGGTGCCTGGATGGGGAGATTGATCACATGCATCGCGGGTCTGTTGCTCTGCACTTCGCTGTGCGAAGCCGCGTCTATACCCATTCCATCACACGCAGTCGTTTTTATATACCATCGCTTCGGCGACGACCGCTATCCCAGCACCGATACCACCACCCAACAGTTCAAGGCAGAGCTGGATTGGCTGACGGACAACCACTACCAGGTCTGGTCACTGCCCCAAGTCGTGCAATACCTGAAAGATGGCAAGGACATCCCCGACCACGTGGTGGCCATCACCGTGGACGACGCCTTCCAATCCTTCTATGACCACGCATATCCCTTGCTGAAGGATCGTGGCTGGCCCTTCACACTCTTCGTCAGCACCGACGGCGTGGATTCCAAGCAGGCGGACTTCATGACCTGGGATGAGTTGCGCGAGGTGGCGGCCCACGGCGGCACCTTGGCCAACCACAGCGCCGACCACGGGCATCTGCCGTTCCGCCTGAAGGATGAATCGGACCTGCACTGGGCCGACCGGGTGCGCGCCGACATCGCCAAGGGCCAGTCGCGCCTGGAAACGGAGATCGGCAAGGGCACCAACACCGACCCCAAGCTCTTCGCCTATCCCTACGGGGAATTCACCGAGGAGCTGATGAAACTGGTGGATGGCTTGGGGTATGTGGCCTTCGGCCAGCAGGCGGGAGCCATGACCGCGCCGCTGGACCCGCGCGCGCTGCCGCGTTTCCCCATCAACGAGCACTATGCGGACGTGGCGAGTTTCGCACTCAAGGCCGCATCGCTGCCCATGCCCTTGAAGTCCGTGACACCCTGGGACCCCCAGGTCCGTGCTGAGAACCCGCCCAAGCTCGAGCTGGAGCTGGATACGTCCGTGGTACCGGCCAGTGCCCTGCACTGCTACGAGAACGGACCGGAGATGCAGATCCAGTGGCAGGACGAGGCCAAGACCAAGCTGATCATCCAGGCCACCAAGCCCATGCTGGCCGGGCGCGACCGCTACAACTGCACGGCCTTCGTGCATGGCCGTTACTATTGGTATTCCCACATGTGGCTCTTGGCCCCAAGCGGCGAATAGTCCTCAAAGCTGCTGCACCTCGCATAGCTTCGTCTGTAGCAGGGATGCGTACGTGCCGCGGAGCACAGGGACGTGCGAGAACGGTGGCGCGAGGGCTCGCGGCATAGTCAACGCCTAAGAAGCGGGGTGGCTCCGCCACCTTCCCGGCTTCGCATCCTGCTACGCCGGCCGGCCCGCCCGTGCTGTCCCTGCACGGGCGTCCGCGGCATGCCGCGGACCCTCGCGCGCCTCGCTCTGCTTCGGCTCGCGACGCTTTGAGGGATTTCTTCTAACTCGTGAATAAGAATCAATTAATGGGATCTAGGCTGAGGGCGCTGAGCTTGTCCAGTTCTTCGCTATGCAGCATGGTGCGGATGTCGTTGACGTAGAGACCGCCCGCCGCGGAGTAGTGGTCCAGAGCCCCGGCCAACTCGAAGGAATCCAGGGGCTTGCCGGCAGCGCGCATCTCCGCGCGCCGGTCGCGGAAATCGGTGTAGGCGAAGCCGATGTTGATGTTGTGCAGGTAGGCACGCACCGAGGTCTCGATGTCGGGATACACGCGCACCATGTGGGTGGCGTCGCCGGGCCGGTTCAGAGGCACCGAACCCTCGTCTTCGTCCCAGGTCCAGATGCCGAACAGGTTGTTGGACTCCAGCGCGAAGCGTGAGGTGCCCCAGCCGCTCTCCTGAGCCGCCTGCGCCAGCACCAGCGTCACAGGTACCACATCCACGCGCCTGAGCAGGGTGTCACGGGTGGCCGGATCGTTGAGGTCGCCGTCCACCCGGTAACGGTCGGCGATGCGCGCCACTTCCCGCCCGGCGTCGCCGGCGGGATCCACCGACCCTAAGCCGAACTGCTGCAACAGGAACACCCGTTCGTTCCAGATGCGCGAGTTCTCGGCGAGCACGATGGGCAGCAGCGTGCGGTAGAAGATGGTCTTCTTCTCGTCAGGATCGAGGGTGTCGAGTCCATACGGAAGGTTCTGCACCGCGTAGGGCGGCACCGTGTCCTGCGGCGGCCAGGCATAGTCCTCGCTGGAGAAGATGTTCTTGAGCGCCTCGGCGGACGGAGGCTTGATGGGGATGAGCTGCACGTTCTCCACCGCGGGGACCTGCACCGCGTGGGTGTGCTTGTATTGGCGGGTGATGAAGCCGGCCACCGTCAGCGGCAGCAGGAAGAACAGGGTGTACATCACCCCGCGCCCGAGGCGTACCCACTTGGAAGGTCCGCGCTTGGGCGCCGCCCGGACCGGACGTTTCTTGCGGGTGGAGCGCATGTCCGGACTGTATTACAGGCGCCGGGCCAAAGGAACCCTTGCGCGACGCGACGTTTTAGTGCCCTTGCGCCGTGCGGGCCGCGTGCGTGATGCCAGGGACCTGCGACAGGCGGTTCAGCAGCCGGGAGAGCTGCGGCAGGCCGGTCACGTTCACCGTCAACCTGAGGTTCAGCATCCCGGTGTCGGGTTCCGGGCGCGAATCCAGCGATACCATGCGCAGCTGTTCGTCCGCCAGGAGCGCCATCACGTCGTGCAGCAGGTCGCGCCGGTCACGGGCTTCCACCGCGATCTCCACCGGCTGGCCTTGGCTGCTGTCCGCGCTCCAGCGCAGGTCGGTGAGGCGTTGCGGCGCGCGTACCGTCAGGCGCGCCAAGCTCGCGCAGTTCATGCGATGCACCGTGATGCCGCGCCCCTGGGTGATGTAGCCGCGGATCGCCTCACCGGGTACTGGGTGGCAGCAGCGCGCCAGCGACACCAACACCTCGCCGGGCACGCCCGGCAGCAGCACCGCCGGACTGCGGGTCTTGCGCTGTTGCGGCGCGCGCACGATGCGCGCCGGCGGCTCGCGCGGTGGCAGTTCCCGCTGCAGCGCGCCGGCGATCTGTGCCGGGGAGACATCGCCCGCCCCCAGTGCCGCGAACAGGTCGTCCAGCGTGTCGAAGGGGAAATGCTTGAGCAGCCGGTCGTGCCGGAAGTCGCGCATCCCCAAGCGGTCCAGTTCGCGCTCCAGGGTCTCGCGGCCGTAGCCGATGTTCTGTCCGCGGTCCTGCTGCCGGAAGTGGGCGCGCAGCTTGTCGCGGGCGCGCGGCGTGTTGAGGAAACCGGCCTGAGGATTCAGCCAGTCGCGGCTCGGCTCGCCCTGGCGGGCAGTCTGGATCGTCACCTGGTCGCCGTCGGCGAGCACGTGACCGATGGGTACCAGCCGGCCGTTCACCTTGGCTCCGCGGCAGCGGTGCCCCACGTCGGTATGCACGTAGTAGGCGAAGTCCAGGGCCGTGGCGCCACGGGGCAGGTCGAAGACCTCGCCCTTGGGCGTGAGCACGTAGACCCGTTCCTCCACCAGTTCGGTGCGGAAGCGTTCGATGAAATCCTCGTCGGCTCCGGGCGCCAAGAGCTGCCGCATCCAGCCGATACGGGTCTCGAGGGCCGGATCGTAATGAACGCCTTCCTTGTAGCGCCAATGAGAAGCCACGCCGTACTCGGCATGGCGGTGCATGTCGAGGCTGCGGATCTGGATCTCCAGGGCCCGCGCCTCCGGGCCCAGCACCGCGGTGTGCAGCGAGCGGTAAGAGTTGTCCTTGGGGTTGGCGATGTAGTCGTCGAACTCCTTGGCGATGTGGCGCCACAGGCCGTGCACTACGCCTAAGGCCGCGTAGCAGGAGGGCACGTCGTCCACCAGCACCCGCAAGGCGTTCAGGTCGTAGAGATCCTCTACACCCAAGCCCTTCCTCTGCATCTTCTTCCAGATGCTATAGATGTGCTTGGGGCGGCCTGCCACTTCCGCGGCGATGCCCGCGGCGGCAAGCGCGCCGGCCAATTGCTCGCGTGCTTCGGCGAGGTAGCTCTCCCGGTCCTGGCGCCGTTCTTTCAGTGAGGCGGCGATGTCGCGATAGCGCTGCGGCTCGAGGTAGCGGAAGGAGAGGTCCTCCAGTTCCCACTTGAGTTGCCAGATGCCAAGGCGGTTGGCGAGCGGTGCATAGATGTCGCGGACCGCGACCGCCAAGGCACGCTGCTCCGCCGGTGCCAGGGTTTTGGCTGCACGCAAGGCATGCAGGCGTTCGGCGAGACGGACCATCATCACCCGGCCGTCCCGGATCACCGCCAGGAGCAGCTTGCGCAGGTTCTCCGCCTGGGAAGGGGACAGCGCCGCTTCATCTTCCGCCGCGGTGCCTGCCAGGTCGGGCAGGGACAGGACCGCCCGCGTGAGCGCGGACGCTTCGGCGCCGATGCGCGAGTCCACTGCTTTCGGGTCCAATGCTCCGCCATCGACCATGATCGCGGCCATCCCCGCGCCGATGATGGCGGGATCCAGCTCCAGGCCGTGCAGGATCGCTGCGACTCCGCGCGCGCGCTCACGCACCGTCGCGGATGCACCCGTCAGACCCAATGCATCCTCGATGGGTGAGGCGAGGGGGTTCTCGATGGACGAGCGTGAAGGCATGTGCGTCAGCCGCGCGAGCGGGTGTCAGGTCCGACGTTTAACGGTATCATATAGATGCCTGTTCCATAGGCGCCGTCGACATCCATTGGGAGACCCAGTCCATGAGACTTTACCGTGTCGCTCTGTTCCTGGCCCTGGCAACCGCGGCTTGCGCCGCCCAGGCTGCCAACCTCGATTTCAACCTGGCCAGCAACGCCGTGGCGGCGGAATTCTCCACCAACCTCACGGACACAGGCCTGGAAGGCAGTCTCGGCTATCTGCACCACTCCAACCGGGTGGACTTGTTCGATGCCGGCGCCGACTTGGTAGGCAACGCCAGCCCGGTGGGCTCGCCGCTGATCTTCGGCGTTGGCGGCAAGTTCTTCTATATCAGTCCGAAGAACGGCATCGACAACGGCGAGGCCCTCGCGGTCGGCGCCCACTTCCGCTACACCTGGCCCTACTTCAACCGTTTCGCCGTGGGCGGCGAGCTCTACTACGCCCCCAACATCGTCGCTTTCCAGAGCGCCGACCGTTTCTGGGAAGGGCGCCTCACCGCCAACTACCAGATCCTGCGCAATGCCGATGCCTACGTCGGCTACCGCTACGTCTCGGCAGCCTTCAACGGCAGCCCCAACATGACTCTGGACAGCTCGATCATCGTGGGCTTGAGTCTCAGCTTCTAGACGGGGCCGGCGATGGCGGGACACAGCAAATGGGCCAACATCCAGCACCGCAAGGGCGTGCAGGATGCCAAGCGCGGGAAGATATTCACCCGCTGCATCCGCGAGATCACCACCGCCGCCAAGCGTGGTGACCCGGATCCCGCCAACAACCCGCGCCTGCGGCTCGCCATCGACAAGGCGCTCACCGCCAACATGACCCGGGACACGATCGAGCGTGCCGTGAAGCGCGGTGCCGGTGGCGAGGACGGGGTGAACATCGAGGACATCCGCTACGAGGGCTACGGCCCCGGCGGCGTCGCCATCATCGTGGACTGCATGTCCGACAACCGCACCCGCACCGTGGCCGAAGTGCGGCATGCCTTCGCCAAGCATGGCGGCAACCTGGGGGCCGACGGCTCGGTGGGATATCTCTTCAACAAGAGCGGCGTGCTGAGCTTCCCGGCCAGCGTCGGCGAGGACAAGATCATGGAGGCGGCGCTGGAGGCCGGCGCCGAGGACGTGGTCAACGACGGCGACATCGAAGTGCTCACCGATCCCGCGGATTTCCTCAAGGTGAAGGAATCCATGGAGAAGGCGGGGCTCAAGCCCGAATCCGCCGAGATCACCCTGCGGGCCTCCACCGCGGTCACCGTCACCGGTGAGGCGGCCGAGTCCGTCATGGAACTCCTGGAAGCCCTGGAGAACCTGGACGACGTCCAGACCGTGTATTCCAACGCCGATTTCCCGGACGACGTCCTGAAGGCCATGGCCGGATGAGCAGGCCGTGACGCGCATCCTAGGCATCGACCCAGGTTCGCTCTCCACCGGCTACGGCGTCCTCGACAGCGAAGGCCAGACCCTCAAGTACGTGGACTGCGGCAACATCCGCACCGGCGGCGGCAGTTTCCTGTCGCGCCTGCAGGAGATCTATTTCGGCATCGACGCCGTGGTGCAGCGCTTCCAGCCCGATGAGGTGGCGGTGGAGCGGGCCTTCATGCACAAGAACGCCGACAGCGCCTTGAAGCTCGGCCAGGCACGCGCCGCCGCCATCTGCGGCACCCTGGTGAAGGGGCTGCCGCTGCACGAGTACTCCCCCCGCGAGGTCAAGCAGGCCGTGGTGGGGAAGGGCAGCGCCGACAAGGAGCAGGTACAGCACATGATGCGGGTACTGCTGGGGCTCAAGGGGGCGCTGCAGGCCGACAGCGCCGATGCGCTGGCCATCGCCGTCTGTCATGCCCACAGCCGCGGCCTCAAGGCGGAACTGAGCTCGCTGTTGCGGGCGCGGGGAGGGCGGCGATGATCGGCTTCCTGCGCGGCAAGCTCCTGCGCAAGCAGCCGCCGCATCTCGTCATCGACGTGCACGGCGTGGGTTACGAGGTGGAAGCCCCCATGTCCACCTTCTACGAGCTCCCGGATGCCGGCGCCGAGATCACGCTCTTCACCCACCTCACGGTGCGCGAGGACGCGCACATCCTGTTCGGCTTCGGCAGCGAGGTCGAGCGGCGCTTCTTCCGCAGCCTGATCCGGGTCAACGGCGTGGGTCCCAAGCTCGCACTCACCATCCTCTCCGGCATCAGCCTGGATGCGTTCGTGCGCTGCGTGCAGGAGAACGACAGTGCTTCGCTCACCCGCCTGCCGGGCATCGGCAAGAAGACTGCGGAACGCCTGGTGGTGGAGATGCGGGACCGCCTGGACGACTTCGGTGCGCCCACTACAGCGGGTGTTTCAGCGCATCCTCGCGACGAGGCCTTGAGCGCCCTGGTAGCCCTGGGTTACAAGCCCAACGAGGCGAGTCACATGCTGCGCAATGTGAAGGAAGAGAACTTGAGCAGTGAAGAACTCATCCGCCGTGCCCTACAGGGCGCGCTGCGGGCAGGATAGGCCATGGCCATCGAACGCGTCATCACGGCACAGGCGAGTCCGGAAGAGGAAGCGGTGGACCGCGCCATCCGCCCGCGCACGCTCGCGGAGTACGTGGGCCAGCCGGCGGTGCGCGAGCAGATGGAGATCTTCATCGGCGCCGCCAAGAAGCGCGGCGAAGCCCTCGATCACGTGCTCATCTTCGGGCCGCCCGGTCTCGGCAAGACCACGCTGGCCCACATCATCGCCGCCGAGCTCGGCGTGAACCTGCGCCAGACCTCGGGTCCGGTGCTGGAGCGCCCGGGCGACCTCGCAGCCCTGCTCACTAACCTCGAGCCCCGCGACGTGCTGTTCGTGGACGAGATACACCGCCTAAGCGCCGTGGTGGAAGAGGTGCTTTATCCGGCCCTCGAGGACTACAAGCTCGACATCATGATCGGCGAGGGGCCCGCCGCCCGTTCCATCAAGCTGGAACTCCCGCCATTCACCCTGGTGGGCGCCACCACCCGCGCCGGCCTCCTGACCTCGCCCTTGCGCGACCGTTTCGGCATCGTGCAGCGCCTCGAGTTCTACAGCATTGAGGACCTGACTCACATCGTCACCCGCTCGGCGCGGATCCTCGCGCTCAAGATCGACGCGCAAGGCGCGAAAGAGATCGCCTCGCGTTCCCGCGGCACGCCGCGCATCGCCAACCGCCTGTTGCGGCGGGTGCGCGACTTCGCCGAGGTGAAGGCCGACGGCCATATCAGCGCAGCCATCGCGCGCCAGGCCATGGATCTCCTGGATGTGGACCAGCACGGCTTCGACATGCTGGACCGCAAGCTCATGCTCGCCGTCATCGAGAAGTTCGACGGCGGTCCGGTGGGGGTGGACAGCCTGGCCGCGGCCATCAGCGAGGAACGCGGCACCATCGAAGACGTGCTGGAGCCCTTCCTCATCCAGCAGGGTTTCCTGATGCGCACCGCCCGCGGCCGCATGGCCACCAAGACCGCCTACCAGCACTTCGGATTCCAGCCGCCCAAGCGCGAGCCTTCTGCGGACCTCTTTGAAGGTCCTGAAGCTTGAGTGGCATGACGAAACGTGCGATGGGTCACAGGGCCGACAGTTCCGCCGACGTAAGCTGTAAAATCGCAGGGGCTGACTTCCAGTGGCAGGTGCGGGTCTACTATGAGGACACCGACTTGGGCGGGGTGGTGTACCACGCCAACTACTTGAAGTTCATGGAGCGGGCGCGGACCGAGTGGCTGCGCAGCCTGGGCTTCGAACAGGACATATTGCGCGACCGGCACCGGGTGCTGTTCGTGGTGGTGGATGCGGACCTGCATTTCCGGCGTCCGGCGCGGTTCAACGACGAGTTGATCGTGAGCGCCAAGGTGGTGAAGCGCACCGCCGCCAGCCTGACCCTGCAGCAGGTGGTGCAGGGGCCTGATGGCACCGCGCTCTGCACCGGAGACATACGCGTCGCCTGCATCGACGCGGACAGCTTCAGACCCCGGCCCTTGCCGGACGAGATCCAGAGGGAGATCGGTGGATGAACGGAGAAGAATCCTTCCTGCAGATCGCGCTGCACGCCAGCCTGGTGGTGAAGCTGGTGCTGCTGCTGCTGATCGGTGCCTCCATCGCCTCCTGGGCGATGATCTTCCGCAAGCGCAAGCTGCTCAGGGACGCGCGCATGAAATCCGAGGAGTTCGAGAAGCGCTTCTGGTCGGGCGGCGACCTCGCCGGCATGTACAAGGAGATCAGCGGCACCGGCGCCGAGAGCGGCATGGAGCACATCTTCGAGGCGGGCTTCGCCGAGTTCGCGCGGCTGCGCAAGCAGAGCGATGCGCCGGTGCAGATCGTGGAGGGCGCGCGCCGCGCCATGCGCGTGGCGCAGATCCGTGAGGTGGACCGCCTGGAGGAGAACCTGGTGTTCCTCGCCACCGTCGGTTCCATCAGCCCCTACGTCGGCCTGTTCGGCACGGTGTGGGGCATCATGAACGCCTTCCATTCGCTGGGTAACGTGCAGCACGCCACCATCTCCATGGTCGCGCCGGGCATCTCCGAGGCCCTGATCGCCACCGCCATGGGCCTGTTCGCCGCCATCCCCGCGGTCATCGCCTACAACCGCTTCGCCAACCACGTGGAGCGGCTGGAGACGCGCTTCGACAGCTTCCTCGAGGAGTTCACCAGTATCCTGCAGCGCCACGTGGGCTCGCGCGCTGCGCACGGATGATGAGCAGCCATGGCTAGACGCCACAAACGCCGCATGATGGGTGAGATCAACGTCGTACCGTACATCGACGTGATGCTGGTGCTGCTCGTGATCTTCATGATCACGGCGCCGCTGCTCTCGGAAGGCGTGAAGGTGGACCTGCCGCCGGCCAACGCGAAGCCCATCGACTTGAAGCAGGACGAGACGCCGGTGATCCTCTCGGTGAACGCCGCCGGCCAGTATTTCCTCAACATCGGTACGCCCCAGGACCAGCCCATCGACGCCAGTGTGGTGGTGGCGCGGGTCACGGCGGTGCTCAAGCTCAACCCCAATGCGCACCTGTTCGTGCGCGGCGACCGCAAGGCCAGTTACGAGCAGGTGCTGGACGGCATGGTGCTCCTGCAGGCGGCGGGGGCGCCCAGCGTCGGTCTCGAGACCGAGCCGGACAACGCACCCACGGTACAGATCAATGGCAGTCACTAGGCAGCACGCCGTCCACTTAGACCAGCGGCGCCTCTGGCCCTGGGGTTATTCGCTGCTGCTCCACGGCGGCCTGGTGGCGCTCCTGATCCTGAGCTTCCACTGGTCGAGCTCCGACGTCGCCTCCCTGGGCGGCGGCCAGAGTGCGGAGACCCAGCCGGTGAAGGCCACGGTGGTGGACCAGAAGCTCATCGACCAGCAGATGGCCATGCTCAAGGCCGAGCAGGAGAAGAAGCACCAGGAGAAGCAGCAGCTGGAGCAGAGCATCACCGACCTCAAGCAGCAGCAGGTCAATGCCCAGCAGCAGATGAACCAGCAGATGGCGGACCTGAAAGCCCGGTCCGATCATCTCGCCAAGCTCAAGGCGGAGGATGACGCCCTGGCTCAACGGCAGAAGACCGCGGACAACGCTGCGCGTCGCCGGCAGCTGGCTGCGGAGATCGCCAGCGAGGAGAGCGCGCACAACGCGGGCCTGGCCAGCGCGGAGCAGAAGTGGATGGCGCTCATCCAGATCAAGATACATAACAACTGGACCCCACCTCCCAGCACACCCGATGACCTTAGTTGCAAGGTGACGGTGACCCAGGTGCCGGGCGGCTCCGTCACCAATGCCCAAGTGCCGTCGTGCAACGGGGACGATGCTGTCGTACAATCCATCATCACAGCCGTATATCGGGCCTCTCCGCTACCGGCGCCGCCTGACCCCTCATTGTTCGATGTCGGCAAGGTCCTGAACCTGACCTTCACCAAGAAAAACCAGACACCGTGAGAGCCCTCGTGCGCACCTCGTTCCTAAGCTTGATGGCGGTCTTGTTGTTGGTGTTGCCGGTGGCATCGCCCCAGGCGACGCTGGACATCGAGATCACCAGCGGCGTGAGCGCGGCCTCGCCCATCGCGGTGGTGCCCTTCAGCTTCGACGGCCAGGGCGCCGCGCCCGTGGACGTGGCGGGTGTGATCGGCGCGGACCTCACCCGCAGCGGCCGCTTCAAGGCCATCGATCCCAAGGACATGCTGTCCAAGCCCACCCAGGCCTCCGCCATCAACTTCAACGACTGGCAGGTGATCAAGGTCAACGACCTGGTCATCGGCCGCATCAAGACGGTGGGCGCCGGGTATTCCGTCGAATATCAGGTGTTCAACCCCTATACGCGCCAGCAGATCATGGGTTTCAGCGTCGCCACCACGGCGGCGCGCCTGCGCTACACGGCGCATTTCATCAGCGATTCCATCTACCAGAAGCTCACCGGCCAGCGCGGCGTCTTCACCACTCACATCGCCTACGTGGAAGTGGGGGCGGGCGAGCGCTATTCGCTCATCGTGGCGGACGCCGATGGCTACGGCGCCCAAGCCATCATCCCCAACGCGCCTGAGCCCCTGATGTCTCCGGCCTGGTCGCCGGACGGCAGCCAGCTCGCCTACGTCTCCTTCGAAGGCATCCAGCCCGCCATCTTCATGCAGACCCTCGCTACCGGCCAGCGCACGCTCCTGTCCAAGCAGGCGGGCGTGAACGGTGCGCCGTCCTTCTCGCCGGACGGCAAGTCCCTGGCGCTGACCTTGTCCACCAAGCCCGGCAACCAGAACATCTATGTGATGGACCTGGCCACCAAGAAGCTCAAGCGCATCACCAACTCCGAGGCGACCGACACCGAAGCCAGCTGGTCGCCGGACGGCAAGAGCGTGTACTTCACCTCGGATCGCGGCGGCAGCCCGCAGATATACAAGGCCAGTGTCGACGGGGGCGAGGCGCAGCGCATCACCTTCGACGGCAACTACAACGCCAACGCCCACGTCTCGCCGGACGGCAAGTCGCTGGTGCTGGTGCACCGGGAAGACAGCCACCTGCACATCGCGGTGATGGACCTGGCCAGCGGTACGCTGCAGGTCCTGACCGACGGCGACCTGGACAAGTCACCGAGCTTCGCGCCCAACGGCAGCGTGATCATCTACCAGTCCGAATACAACGACCGCGGCGTGCTGCAGATGGTGTCGGTGGATGGCCAGGTCCGCGAACGCCTCTCGGAACGGCAGGGCGGCGTGGACGTGCATGAACCCGTGTGGGGGCCGTTCCCGGCCGCCACCCCGTGACCCCAGCGCCGTGAGCGGTTAATCTATGTACATCCAAAGGAGTGCTCCCATGAAGACGTTTCGCCTTGCCTTGATCCTCGCAGTGCTGGCGGTGTTCACCGCTGCCTGCTCCAAGAACGTGAAGCCGACCGCGCCCGCGACCCCGGCCGCCGCCCCGGCGACCGCTGCCCCGGTTGCCCCGGCCACCACGCCCGCGGCCCCGACCGTCAGCCCGCTGGACGATCCGAACAGCCCGCTGGCCCAGCGCACCGTGTATTTCGACTTCGACAAGAGCGACATCAAGCCTGAGTTCCTGGACACGCTCACCGCCCACGCCAAGTACCTGGTGGCCAACCCCACCCAGAAGATCCGCATCGAGGGTTACACCGACGAGCGCGGCACCGTGGAGTACAACGTCGCGCTGGGTGACCGCCGTGCCCAGGCCGTGCGCCGTTTCATGCTGTTCCAGGGCGTGAACGCCGACCAGATCACCACCGTCAGCTACGGCGAAGCCCACCCGGCCGATGCCGGCCATGACGAGACCGCCTGGGCCAAGAACCGCCGCGCGCTGGTCGTCTATCTGAAATGATCCTGAACCGGAGCCTGCTTTGCGTCGCCGGACTTGGCATCCTGCTCACAGGATGCCAAGTCCGTGACGACGATCCCTACGCGGTGCAGCAGCGCGAGCTTGCCGCGCGCGTGGACAGGCTCGACCAGCTGTTCAAGAACCAGAGCCTCGAAGGGCTCTCGCAGCGCATCGACACCCTCCAGGAGCAGGTCAAGGACCTGCAGGGCGAGGTCGAGGTGCTGGAGCATGACGACGACCTGAACAAGAAGCAGCAGCGCGACCTGTACCAGGACCTGGACAAGCGCCTGCAGAAGCTCGAGGCCAGCCTCAGCGCCGCCCAGCAGCCGGCGCCCGCTCCCGCCACCGTGGAGGCCCCGCCGGCCACCACCGAGGCCGCGACGCCGGGCGGCGGCTTGGATGACGCCGCCTATCAGAAGGACTTCAACCTGCTGAAGCAGGGCAAGTTCACCGAAGCCATCAAGGGCTTCAAGTCGTTCCAGAAGCAGTACCCGAGCAGCACCCTGCAGCCCAATGCGGTGTTCTGGACCGGCGAAGCCTTCTACCAGAACGGCGACTTCGAGACGGCACTCGCGACCTTCAAGAAGATGCTCAAGCAATATCCCAAATCCAACAAGGTCGCCGACGCCACCCTCAAGGTCGGTTACTGCCAATATGAGCTGCAGCAGTGGAGCGCCGCCAAGCAGACTCTGAACGGCGTGGTGCAGAACTTCCCCGGCTCCAGCGCCGCCGGCCTTGCCACCCAGCGCCTGCAGCGCATGCAGGACGAGGGGCACTGAGACGGTGAACGCGGTACGTCAATCCGGCCGCGGCACGCGGCGGGATGACCTGCCGGCTGCGGAGCGTCTCAGGATCACCGAGATCTTCCACTCGATCCAGGGCGAGGCCGACAGCGTCGGCTGGCCCACCGTGTTCGTGCGCCTCACCGGCTGCCCCTTGCGCTGCGGCTACTGCGACACCGCCTATGCCTTCCATGGCGGCGAGTGGTGGAGCATGGACGAGGTGCTGACTGAAGTCGCCAAGCACGGCGCGAAGCACGTCACCGTCACCGGCGGCGAGCCCCTGGCCCAGAAGAACTGCCTGTCCCTGCTCACGCGCCTCTGCGACGCCGGATATCAGGTATCCATCGAGACCAGCGGCGCCTTGCCCATCGCCCCCCTGGACCCGCGGGTGGTGCGCGTCATGGACCTCAAGACCCCGGGCTCCGGCGAGATGGACAGGAACTTGATGGAAAACATCCCGGCCCTGCGCCAGATGGACCAGGTGAAGTTCGTGATCTGCGGCCGTGCCGACTACGAATGGGCGAGGGCGCTCACCGCGGAACACCGGCTCGCGGAGCGCTGCCAGGTCTTGTTCTCGCCCAGCCACGAACAAGTGCATCCGAAAGACCTTGCGGAATGGATACTGGCGGACAAGCTGAATGTCCGTCTTCAAGTTCAACTCCATAAGTATCTCTGGGGCAATGTGCCGGGTCACTGAAACCGATCTTTTGCCCTCTGGCGGTGTGACGGACAGGATGTCCTAACGTCGCGGGAGGGCAGGATGCCCGGGAGCGACGGGCGCGAGGACACCTCGCCCATTTCGCTTCGCGATCCTGCTCCGCGAAATGGCCCAGGGCGGACTCCTGTCCGCCCGCACGTCGCATGCGACGTGCCCTAGCCAGAGGCCAAAATCTCTGGTTTTCAGATTAGCTTCGATTCACAGGCATAGTGTTTGTATGAAGAAAGCAGTCGTCTTGCTCTCCGGCGGACTCGATTCCGCCACCATCCTCGCGCTCGCCCGGCGCGACGGCTATGCCTGCCATGCCTTGAGCTTCGCATATGGGCAGAGGCACAAGGCAGAGCTGGATGCGGCGGCGCGGGTGGCGCAGGGCCTGGGGGCCGTGGAACACAAGACCGTGGCGCTGGATCTCTCGGCCATAGGCGGCTCGGCGCTGACCGATGCTTCCATCCCGGTGCCGGACCACCCCACCGACGGCATCCCGGCCACCTATGTGCCGGCGCGCAACACCGTGTTCCTGGCAGTGGCGGTGGGCTGGGCGGAGGTGCTGGGCGCCCAGGACATCTTCATCGGTGTGAACGCAGTGGATTACTCCGGTTATCCGGATTGCCGGCCCGAGTTCATCGAAGCCTTCCAGCAGGTTGCCAAGCTCGGCACCAAGGCCGGCGTGGAAGGGCAGGGCCTGCGCATCCAGGCGCCCCTGGTGAAGCTCAGCAAGGCCGAGATCATCAGGTTCGGCAGCGGGCTCGGCGTGGACTATGGACTGACGGTGTCCTGCTATACCGCGGACGCCCAGGGTCGCGCCTGCGGGGTCTGCGATAGTTGCCGGCTGCGCCGACAGGGGTTTGCCGATGCAGGCCTGCAAGACCCCACACGCTACCGCTGATCCTTAAATCGCTCATTTCCCGCAGATTTCCAGTAAAATGGCGCGCTTTTTGGCGGTATCGCCATTCGCAGAACGGGTCGTTAGCTCAGTGGGGGTGAGCCTGGAAATCGCTCCACCGGAGCGATTTCCGGCGAACGCCCGGGCAGGACGCCCGGGCCGGGGGCTGAAAGAAGCCCAAACTAGCGCCATGGAAGGCTAGAAACGCAGTTGCAATGGGTCGTTAGCTCAGTCGGTAGAGCAGCTGGCTTTTAACCAGTTGGTCGACAGTTCGAATCTGTCACGACCCACCATCTGCGGCTAAAATACGCGTCTTTTCCGAGGTTTACCCCCTCCCAGGGGTATGGGCGGTGGGCCTCTTAAGTCAAAACCATCGAAGAGGTCAGACCCATGAACCTGCACGAACTCGAGAAGATCGCCCACAAGCTGGTAGCGGACCATCGCGGCATCCTGGCCGCCGACGAGAGCACCAGCACCATCGAGAAGCGCTTCAAATCCATCGGCGTCGAGAACTCCGAGGAACACCGCCGTGCCTATCGGGACATGCTGTTCAGCACCCCGGGTGCCGCCAAGTTCATCAGCGGCGTGATCATGTACGACGAGACCATCCGTCAGAAGAGCAAGGACGGCACACCCTTCCCCGAGCAGCAGGCCAAGCACGACGTGGTCCCGGGCATCAAGGTGGACAAGGGCGTGAAGGAGCTGCCGGGCAGCCCCCAGGAGAAGATCACGGAGGGCCTGGACGGCCTGCGTGAGCGCCTGCAGGAGTACTACAAGCTGGGTGCCCGCTTCGCCAAATGGCGCGCGGTGATCGACATCGGCGCCGGCATCCCCACCGCCTACTGCATCCGCGCCAACGCCCAGGCCCTGGCCCGTTACGCGGCCCTGTGCCAGGTGGAGAACATCGTGCCCATCGTCGAGCCGGAAGTGCTCATGGACGGGGCCCACGATATCGGCCGCTGCTACGAGGTGACCTCGGAGACTCTTAAAGTCGTATTTGAAGAGCTAGCCCATCACCGGGTGGCCCTGGAAGGCATGCTGCTCAAGCCCAACATGGTGATCTCCGGCATGAAGTCCCCGAAGCAGGCCTCTGTGGAGGAGGTGGCCCGCGAGACCGTGAAGGTCCTGAAGCGCCACGTGCCGGCTGCCGTGCCGGGCATCGTATTCCTGTCGGGCGGCCAGAGCGACGTGGTGGCCACCGAGCACCTGCAGGCCATGAACGCCCTGGGTCCCATGCCCTGGAAGCTCAGCTTCTCCTACGGCCGCGCCCTCCAGGCCGCGGCGCTGCAGGCCTGGGGCGGGAAGGAATCCCATGTGGCGGCGGGCCAGAAGGCTTTCCTCCACCGCTCCAAGTGCAATAGCGCCGCCTGCGCGGCCACCTATGACGCCAAGCTGGAGAAGGCGGCCTGAAGCCCTATAGGCCGTTTTAAACGATAGACCGGCGCGGCGGTCGTCCCAAGGGCGACCGCTGCGTCTTTATCAGGGTCTTCGGGAATAAACGCTCAAGGCCGATTTGACGGCCTGGGCTAAAACAAACTAGACTAGACCGTCCAGTCCAATGTGGCAGCGGGCCCTATGACGGGGCTCAGGAACAAGAAGGACAGGCCGGCAGGCAGCCTATGGCAAGCGTCGACCCAAAGCACGAAAAGAACATCATCGAGATCCGCGGCCTCAAGTACCGGCGGGGCGAGAAGCTGATCTTCGATAACCTGGATATAGATATCCTGCGGGGCAAGGTCACGGCCATCATGGGCCCGTCCGGCACCGGCAAGACCACGCTCCTCAGCATCATGACCGGCCAGGTGCTGCCCGATAAGGGCAAGGTCCATGTGGATGGCAAGAGCGTTCCGACCCTGTCCTCCGACGAGCTCTTCGACCTGCGCAAGGAGATGGGTTTCCTGTTCCAGAACGGGGCGCTGTTCACCGACTACAGCGTCTACGAGAACGTGGTGTTCCCCCTGCGCGAGCACACCGACCTGCCGGAGGACCTGATCCGTCACATCGCGCTCATGAAGCTGCAGGCTGTCGGCCTGCGCGGCGCGGCGGACCTCATGCCGACCGAGTTGTCCGGCGGCATGGCGCGCCGGGTGGCGCTGGCACGGGCCATCGCGCTGGATCCCAAGATCATCTTCTACGACGAACCTTTCACGGGTCTCGATCCCATCTCCATGGGCGTCATCGTGCGCCTGATCCGCGAGCTCAACGACAACCTGGGGCTCACCAGCATTATCGTCTCTCATGACGTGGAGGAAGTGTCCTCCGTGTCCGACCACAGCTACCTCATCTCCGAGGGCAAGGTGGTGGCCTACGGCACGCCCCAGGAGCTGGAGCAGAACAAGTCCGCCTGGGTGCGCCAGTTCATGAAGGGTCTTGCCGACGGTCCCGTGCCTTTCCACTATCCGGCGCCGGATCTGGCGACGCAGCTCCTAGGAGGCAAGGTCCGATGAGGCTCCTGCGCGAAGCCTATTACATCCTCCTGGGTTTCCTGGAGATGATGGGCGCCTGCAGCCTGTTCCTGCTGCGTCTGATCCGCTACACGCCCCAGGCGCTCAGGCGGCCCGGTCTCATCTTCCAGCAGGTATTCAACATCGGTGCCATGTCGCTGGTGCTGATCATGGTCTCGGGGCTGTTCGTGGGCATGGTGCTGGGCTTGCAGGGTTTCAACACCCTGAGTAAGTTCGGTTCCACCAACATCCTCGGCACCTTGGTGGCACTCGGGCTCTTGCGGGAACTGGGTCCCGTGATCACAGCCTTGCTCTACGCCGGCCGTGCCGGCACCGCGCTCACTTCCGAGATCGGCCTGATGCGCGCCACCGAGCAGCTGGCGGGTATGGAGATGATGGCCGTGGACCCGGTGCGGCGCATCGTGGTGCCGCGCTTCCTGGGTGGCGTGATCTCCATGCCGCTCCTGGTGGGTATCTTCAACGCCGTGGGTCTCTTGGGCGGCTACTACCTCGGCGTCATCCACATGCATGTGGACCGCGGTTCATTCTGGTCCGAGATCCATGCGCGGGTGGATTTCCACGAAGACTTCGTGAGCGGCATCATCAAGAGCGTCGTGTTCGGCGTGGCCGCGACCCTGATCGCGGTGTTCGAAGGCTACTATGCGCAGCCCACCGCCGAAGGCGTGAGCCGTGCCACCACCCGTACCGTGGTGAACAGCGCCGTTGCAGTCCTGGCGCTCGATTTCCTACTCACAGCATTGATGTTCTAAAGGGGCATCATCATGAAACAGACCCGTACCATAGAGATCGTCACCGGCGCCTTCATCGTGCTCGGCTTCGTGGCGCTCTATATCATCGCCACCAGCGCCACCAACATCACCTCCTACGGTGGGGGCAAGGGCTACACGGTGACTGCCGAATTCAACGACATCGGCGGCCTGAAGCCGCGTTCCGCCGTGACCATGGCGGGCGTGGTGATCGGCCGGGTCACTGACATCCGTCTCGATCCCAAGAGCTTCACCGCCCTGGTGAGTATCCAGATCGACGGCCGCTTCGATCAGGTGCCGGACGATTCCACCGCCAGCATTCTCACCGCGGGGTTGTTGGGCGAGAACTACATAGGGATAGACGCGGGAGGTTCGGACACGTTCCTGAAGCAGGGGAGCCGCATCCAGTACACCCAGTCGGCACTGGTGCTCGAGAAACTCATCGGTCAATTCTTCTCCAAGGCCACTGCACCCGGCAGTAAGTGAAGGTAAGCAACATGCGCAGCAAACTCATCCTCGGTCTCGTACTCTCCCTCCTCAGCGTCACCGCGCTGGCGGATGCCGCCGCGCCTGCCGCGGCCGCCTCGCCCGACCAGGTGGTGCAGCAGACCGCGAAGGAAGTCTTCGAGACGGTCAACTCCAAGAAAGCTGAACTGCAGAAGGATCCGCAGCAGCTCTATGGCATCGTGAGCAAGATCCTGCTGCCGCGCTTCGATTTCGCCCTGTCCTCGCAGCTGGTGTTGGGCCAGGCCTGGCGCACCGCCACCGCGGAGCAGCGCAAGGCGTTCCAGGATGCCTTCTTCAACTACCTGACCCACAGCTACGCGGATGCGCTGGTGAAGGGCAACTATTCCGAGCGCAACGTGAAGGTCGAACCCTACCGCCCCGGCAACGAGCCGGACCGGGCCACGGTCAAGACCCAGGTGCAGCTCTCCGGCAGCCAGCCCGTGGAAGTGGATTACGTGCTGCGCAACGAATCCGGGCAGTGGAAGGCTTTCGACGTGATCATCGAGGGCATCTCCTACGTGCACAGCTACCACGACCAGTTCTCGCCTGAGATCCAGAAGAGCGGCCTGGACGAGCTCATCAAGCGCCTCAACACCAGCAAGGCGCCGAACGCCGTGCCGGCGCCGGCCACCAAGTGATGATGAAGAGCTGCGCACCGAAGCCGGTCGGCATCGAAGACCTGGGGAACGGGCACTTCCGGCTGTCCGGCCACCTGGGCTTCGACAGCGCGGCCCATGCCTTGACCGAGAGCCACAAGCTCTTCGCCGAGCACAAGAAGATCCAGGTGGATCTCGCCGGGGTGGACAGCACCGACAGCGCCGGGCTTGCCCTGCTGGTGGAGTGGACCGGCTGGGCGCGGCGCGAGAAGCGCAAGCTCACCTTCACCCATGTGCCGAAACAGGCCATGGCCCTGGCCAAGATCAGTGAAGTGGACGAGCTGCTGCCAGTAAGTTGAGCTGATCAGTCCATGATCGATCGCTGACGGCGAGCCCAATGGCTCGCCGTCTTCATTTGGGCGGAGTATGCGTGGAAGCTGAGGGCGCAGCGCTGGTGCCGGCGGCAGGTGCGGTGGCGGTACTGGCCGCGGGAGCTGCGGTACCCCCGCTGGCCGCCGCCGGGGCCGCCGAGGTGCCGCCTTCCGGCGGCAGATCGTAATCGTAGTCGGAGTCCGAGCTGGGCGGGTTGCCGTCGTAGATCTTGTAGCGGCGGTTCTGGATGTAGGCGTCGCGCATGAAGGTGTAGGGGTCGTAGGCGTTGTCGAGGGTGTCGTCCGCCTGCAGCAGGCCTACCCTGGTATCCAGGGCATCCACCACGTACTCGGCGTTACGCCAGCGGGGCGGGATCGCATCCCGCGGCGGATTGGCATACAGGTCGCCCAAGCGGCCGCCGGCATCGCGCACCGTGCTCGGCCCGAAGAACGGCAGCACCACGTAGGGTCCTGACGACACGCCCCAGACGGCCAGGGTCTGTCCCAGGTCCTCGTCGTGGTGGGGCAGGCCCACGTGGCTCGCCACGTCGAACCAGCCCAGGATGCCCACGGTGCTGTTGACCACGAATCGCCCCAGATCCTGCAGGGTCTGCTTCAGCTTGCCCTGCAGGGCGTCGTTCACCACCGTCACCGGCTCGTCCAGGTTGGTCACCACGTTGTGGATGCCGTTGCGGGCCGGCGCCGGCATGGCGCGGACGTAGGTGTGGGCCACGGGGCGTGCCACGTCCTTGTCCAGCGTGTCGTTGAAGGCATAGACCTTGCGGTTGAAGCCTTCCCAGGGGTCCCGGGTCTGGGTCACGCGCTCGGGCGGGCCGCCGGCGCAAGCGCTGAGCAGGCCGAGGCTCAAGGTCAGGATCATCGACGAGCGTGGCCGCAGGAGGCGGCGCGCGGGACCGGACATGGGATTCCTCGCAGAAGACAGTGTCAATCCTAGCAGGTTGGCAGGACCGCGCCCATGCCGGAGCGAGGCGCTAGCGGGTCGGGTTGTCGCGGGCGTCGGCGCGCGCCTCTTCTTCCACGCGGTGCAGGCGTGCCCGATAGCGCTGCTTCTGCACGCTGTCGATGCCGGGCGTGGCGAGCGCGATCTTGAGCTGGTCCACCGCGGCGGCAGCCAAGCCGTTCACCAAGTAGTACTCGGACATGTAGTAGTGGGAGTCGGCGCTGTTGCCGCTCTTGTCATAAGCCTTGGCCAGGAGATGCACCGCTTCCGGATCGCCGTTGGAGTCCAGCGCCAGGGGCATCAGCAGGGTGATGGCGCGCTGCGCCTTGCCGGCATCGATCAGGTCATTGGCGTAGCTCAAGGTAAGCGGCGCACTGTCCGGGAACAGCTTCATGGCATCGGCGTAGGCGGCGATGCCGGCCGGCATGTCGCCGGCATGGATCTCGGCGTCCGCCAGGCCGATGCGGAAGGCGATCACGTCGTCGTATTGGCCGGCCAGGGCCCGCATGGCCTTCACCGCGTCCTGGTAACGGCCGGCTTTCTGGAAGACCAGTGCCTGGCCGTAGCGGGCCGCCACCTGGTCCCAGCCCTTGGCGGTATCCACCAGGCCCTGGAAGTCCGACAGCTGCTGGTCGGTGCCGAAGTTGTTCTGCATGGCCAGGAGGCGCATCTTCATCAGCGCATAGCTGCGGCTGTCGGGGCGCGGCGCCACGTGCAACTGCTGGGCGCGGTTCTCCGCCTCGGTCATGCGATTCAGGTCCAGCGGATGGTCCAGCAGGAACTCCGGGATCTTGTCGTAGCCGTTGAGCGAGGAACTCTTCTGCATCTCGGCGAAGAAGTCCGCCATGCCCTGGGGCTGGAAGCCGGCGCGTGCCAGGGTCGCGATGCCGACCCGGTCCGCCTCTTCTTCATCGCCGCGGGTGTAGTTGATCTGGTGCTGCAGGATCGAAGCCTGGGCGCTGGCCAGCGCGCCCACCGCCACGTCCGGATCGCTGGCGCGCGAGGCCGCCACGATCGCCGCCAGCATGGTGGCCACGTTCATGAAGGCGTGGTCCTTCGCGTCTTCCAGCTGCCGCGCCAGGTGCCGCTGGGTCACGTGGCCGGTCTCGTGCGCCAGCACGCCGGCCAGCTCGTCCTCGTTCCGGGTCAGCAATATCAAGCCGCTGTTCACCACGATGAAGCCGCCCGGCAGGGTGCTGGCATTGATGTCGTCGTCGTCGATCACGTAGTAGGCGAAGTGCAGGGTCGGGTTATCGCTGTGGGACGAGAGCTGTTTCCCCAGGTCCTGGATGTATTGCTGCAGTTGCGGATCGTCCAGGATCGCGCCCGAGTCGCGCAGCTCGTTGATGATCTGCAGGCCGATCACGTATTCCTGCTGGGGGCTGATGACTTCGCCGCCCGCCTCGCCGATCTGCGGCAGGTTGAAATCGCCGGCGGCGGAGGGGCTGCTGTTGTAGTCGTTGCTGCGCACGGCGGGGGGTACTACGCTCACCGCCACCGGCGCCGTGGTATCGGCAGCGGCCCATGCGGCGCCCGCCGTGCAGGATGCGGCCAGCAGACAGACCAGGGATTTCTTCAGGAATCGCACCACGGGGAACGACCGGCGCCACGGATACATCCGGAGACGCCATTATCGCATGCCGGTCGGCCGGCGGCCCAAAAGAAAACCCCCGCGTGTAGCGGGGGTTTTCAGATGGATATGCGCGGTCTCGTCAGAACTTGTAACGATATGACACACCCAGGATGTCCGCGTCCGCCTTGAAGGTGCCGACCACATGGTCGTCGCCCGCGGAGTTGAGCTGGTTGAAGTCCAGGCTCGAGCCCAGGAACAGGTGCGCGTAACCGATGTCCACCTGGGAGTGCTCGCTCACGCGCCAGGTGGCGCCCAGCGAGATCCACTTGCGGTCTCCGTCCGGGAGACGCGCGGTGCGGCTGGCGCTGACGTTGTTGGTGCAGGCCGCCGTCTGAGCCGGGGTATAGCTCGCCGTGTTGCAGGGGGCGGAGGGATCCGGCACCGGCGTCAGGTCGAGGGCCACGCCGCCGCGGAAGGTCCAGGCGTCGTTGAAGCGGAAGTCAGCGCCGACGCTGTAGCGGTTGACGTTGCTCAGGCCCTCGTCCACCACTGCGTCCTGGGTGCCCTTGTTGGCGAAGGCGATGTCGAGCTTGTCGAAGCTGCTCCAGCCGGTATACGACCAGTCGGCGAATGCCGTCCACTGCGCGTTCACCTGCCAGGCATAGCTCAAGGACCACATCTGCGGGGTCTTGAAGGTGGAGCTGATGCCCTGGGCCTGGAACTGCGGGATGGTCGAGAACTGCACCGGCACGTTGGTGAAGCTCGCGCCGCCGGACAGGTCATGGTTGACGGTGGAGCGGTAGGAGAAGCCGAGGCGGCTGTCGGAATTTATCTTCCACAACACGCCGGCGTTCCAGCCGGTGCCGGTACCGCTGGCCTGGGCCGAGAAGAAGCCGTCATGGCCCTGGGGCGTGAGGCCGATGGAGGTGCAGGTGGCGGGAGCCAGCTGGCTGAAGCACACCGCGCCGAAGTCCACGTCGTTAGTGAGCTTCACGTCCATGTGCTGGTAGTCGAGGCCGAAGCCCAGTGACACGGCGTCGTTCACCTTCCAGGCGATGGTCGGGCTGTAGTTCACCACGTCCACGCTGGTATAGATCGCCTGGTAACGGAACACGGAGTCGCTGTCGTACTTGGTGGCGAGACCGAAGGGCGTGTTGATGCCGAAGCCGAAGGTCAGCTGGTCGTTGATCGGCTGCGAGTAGTAGAGGAACAGCGGGCCGCCGAGCTTGCCGACCTTGCCGCCTTCGCCGCCGGAGAGCGGGGCGCCGGTGGCATCGGTGGCGGAAGTCTTGGTGAAGTCCGCGTTGAAGCGGATCAGGCTGTAGCCGCCGAGGATCTCCGCGCCGGAGAGGTTGGAGAGGCCCGCCGGGTTGTACCAGATGCTGGAGGAGTCCTCCGCCGCCGCGGCGCCGCCGGAATGGGCGCGGCCGAGGCTGGTGACGCTCTGCTCGGTGAGCTGGAAGTTGGCCGCGGAAGCGGCTGCCGGCAACGCGGCCAGCACAGCGGCTGCCAGCGGCACGGCCCAATGGGCGGTGTACTTCTTGTTCATCGGCTTCCCCAGGATGACGGATATGTGACCGCCAGATTTAAGCATAGGCGGCCAAAAATTGTAAGCCGCCCGACGCGGCCCCCAGGCGCTTTTACAGGCTTTCCGAGGCGAAATCCGCGAGCCGCGAGCGCTCGCCGCGCAGCAAGGTCAGGTGCCCGGAATGCGGCCAGCGCTTGAAGCGGTCCACCACGAAGGTCAGGCCCGAGGTGGTCTCGGTGAGGTAGGGCGTGTCGATCTGCGAGATGTTCCCGATGCACACCATCTTGGTGCCCGGCCCGGCGCGAGTGATGAGCGCCTTGAGCTGTTTCGGGGTCAGGTTCTGGGCCTCGTCCACGATGATGTAGCGGTTGAGGAAGGTGCGGCCACGCATGAAGTTCATGGAGCGTATCTTGATGCGGTTGCGCAACAGGTCGCTGGTGGCGGCGCGGCCCCACTCGCCGCCCTCGCCGGACTGGGTCAGCACCTCCAGGTTGTCCATCAGCGCGCCCATCCAGGGCGTCATCTTCTCCTCCTCGGTGCCGGGCAGGAAGCCGATGTCCTCGCCCAGCGGCACCGTCACGCGGGTCATGATGATCTCGCGGTAACGGTTCTGTTCCAGGGTCTGGGCGAGGCCGGCGGCCAGCGCCAGGAGCGTCTTGCCGGTGCCGGCTGACCCTAGGAGCGAGACGAAGTCCACGCCGGGATCCAGCAGCATGTTGAGGGCGAAGTTCTGTTCGCGGTTGCGGGCGTTGATGCCCCACACGGTGTGGCGGATGCCGCGGTAGTCGCGGGTCAGCTCTAGGAGCGCGCCGCGGTCGTCTATGCCGCGCACCATGGCCTCGAAGTTGTCGCTCTCGCTGTACACGCACTGGTTCGGGTGCCAGTCCTTCACCAGCGGCCCCTGGATGCGGTACCAGGTGCGGCCCTCCTGCTGCCAGGATTCCATGTCCTTGCTGTGCTTGTCCCAGAAGTCCTTGGGCAGCTCCTGCGTGCCGGTGAACAACAGGTCCAGGTCGTCCAAGGCCTTGTCGTTGAAGTAATCCTCGGCGTGGATGCCGAGCACCGCGGCCTTGATGCGCAGGTTGATGTCCTTGGACACCAGCGTCACCCGCGTCTCGCGGTGCAGCGCCTGCAGCGCCTGGGTGGTGGCGAGGATGTAGTTGTCCGGCTTGTTGCCGGGCAGCGTGTCGGGCAGGGCGCCCACCAGCGCCTCGGTCTGGAAGAACAGGCGGCCGCCGGTGACGGCGGCGCCGGTGGCGTTCTGCAGGCTCTGGATCACGAGGCCGGCGTCGATCTCCTGCTTGCTCACGTCCCGCATCATGTCGTCGAGGAAGCGGCTCACCTGACGCACGTTGCGCGAGGCTTCCGACATGCCCTTCTTGCCGGCGTCCAGTTCTTCCAGCACCACCATCGGCAGGAAGATGTCGTGCTCCTGGAAGCGGAAGATGGCGGTCGGGTCGTGCATCAGCACGTTGGTGTCGAGTACGTAGAGGCGGCGCTTCTCTTTGGCGGATCCGGCGGGTTTCTTGCTCACTTGCGGCTCCGCCTGGCGGCCTTCTTCTTGCCGGCTTTCTTCTTCGCCTGCTTCTTCGCCGCTGTTTTCTTACGGGGCTTGGCCGCGGCGGCCGGTTCCGGATCGGGCCCGTCCAGGGCCTTCAGCACCTCGGCGGCGTGGCCTTCCACGTTCACCTTGCGCCACTCACGGCGCAGCAGGCCGTCCCGGCCGATGAGGAAGGTGCTGCGCACGATGCCGCGCACCTTCTTGCCGTACATGTTCTTCATCTTGATGACGTCGAACAGCTTGCACAGCTTCTCGTCCTCGTCCGAGAGCAGGTCGAAGTTGAAGCTGTACTTGTCGCAGAACTTCTCGTGGGACTTCAGGCTGTCGCGGGACACGCCGAGGATCACGGCGCCCCTGCGCCTGAAGGCGGCGTTCATGTCGCGGAAATCCTTGCCTTCCAGGGTGCAGCCCGGGGTGTCGTCCTTCGGATAGAAGTACAGCACCACGTCCTGGCCCTTGAAGGAGCTGAGCTTGAGCTGCTTGCCGCCGGTGGCGGGCAGGCTGAAATCAGGGACCTTCTTGCCGACCGCGATCTTGCTCATGTGGCTCCCTGGTTGGTTCAGCCCTTGATGGGCTCCATGATGGCGTCGAGGTTCAGGTTGTCGCAGAACTCCATGAACTCCTCGCGCAGCCTTCCGACGTGGGTGTCGGCCGGGATGTTCACCGCCAGTTGCACGGCGAACATGGGCGCCCCGGTGTGGGCCGCCGTGTAGCTGCGGGTGGAGAGGTCCGCCACCCCGATGTTGCGGGCGGCGAAGAAGTCCGCGAGGTTGAAGATGATACCGGGCTGGTCCAGGCAGACCACGTCCACGGCGTAGGGCAGGAGGTCCTCGCGCGGCTCCCGTTCCTTGGTGCGGCGGGCGGCCAGGGTCAGGCCCAGCTTCTTTTCGAGCTTGGGCAGGGTGCCTTCCAGCTTGGTGACGGTGTTCCAGTTGCCCGAGATGAGCAGCAGCATGGAGAACTCGGCGCCCAGCACCGTCATGCGGCTCTCGACCACGTTGCAGCCGCTGTCCTTCACGGCGCGCGCGAGGTCTTGGAGGATGCCGGGCCGGTCCTCCGCCAGCACCGAGACCACCAGAAATTGTTTCATTCGGGCTCGCAGCGGACTAACCGGTACCGCAAGGGGGAGGATGCGAGCAGTGTAACGGGTTTATGCGGGTCCGCAAGCGGAGGGCCAAGGTCCTCACGCTGGCGGCGGCGGCGGGCGGCCGGTAAAATGGCGTTTTCCCCCGCAAGGTCCTTTCCGATGTTCCAGGGCAGCATGGTGGCGTTGGTGACGCCCATGGCCGACGACGGCCGGTTGGACCTGGCCGCGCTCGATGCCCTGGTGGACTGGCACGTGGCCCAGGGTACCGACGGCATCGTCGCCATCGGCACCACCGGCGAAGCCTCGACGCTGGAGAGCGAGGAGCAGTTCGAAGTCGTCGCCCGCTGCGTGCGGGCCGCCGCGGGACGCGTCCCGGTCATCGCCGGCGCCACCTCCAACTCCACGGCCCACGCCGTGCAGCTCTCCCGCCGGGCCGAGACCCTCGGCGCCGACGCGGTCCTGAGTGCTGCGCCGTATTACAACAAGCCGGGGCAGGAAGGGCTGTATCGCCACTTCAAGGCGGTGGCCGAGTCCATCTCCATCCCCCTCATCCTATATAACGTGCCGAGCCGCACCATCACCGACATCCTGCCGGAGACGGTGGAGCGGCTCGCCAAGCTGCCCAACGTGGTCGGGATAAAGGAAGCCACCGGCGACCTCAAGCGCGCTGCCGAGCTGCGCCGGCGTTGTGGCAATGCGTTCCAGCTCATCAGCGGCGACGACGCCACCGCCCGGGAGTTCATGCTGCAGGGCGGGCAGGGGGTGATCTCGGTCACCGCCAACGTGGTGCCCAAGCTCATGCATGAGCTCACCGTGGCGGCCCGCGCCGGCGAAGCCGCCAAGGCCGCGGCGCTGGACGCGGAGCTCGCGCCGCTACACAAGGCCTTGTTCGTGGAGAGCAACCCGATCCCGGTGAAGTGGGCCCTGAGCGCCATGGGCCGCATCCCGGCCGGCATACGTCTGCCGCTCACTCCGCTCGCCGGCGAGCATCAGGCGGCGGTGAGTTCCGCGCTCAAGGCCGCCCGGGCGCTGGCCTGAATCCGATCCGGATCGATCCCCTTTTCGAGACCCAAGGTACCCGATGACAAACCGCCTCCTCATCTCCCTCGTGCCGCCCGCCGTGGCCCTGTTGCTGGCCTCCTGCAGCACCGGGCCCAATTGCGGCAACTACCATCCCTATCAGAACTATGTCGCCGGTGGGCCCATCAAGTCCCCGGCGGGCGTGACGGTGCCCACGCCGGACCCGGCCTACAAGATCCCGGCATCGGGCACGGCGGCTGCCCCGGCTACTGCCGCATCCGCGGCGAATCCCTGCCTGGTCACGCCGCCTTCGGTGCTGACCCCGCAGGACATGGCGAAACCCGGCGCTGCGCCTAAGCCTGCTGCTGCAGCACCGGCGGCGGCCACCAAGGCGCCTGCGAAACCGGCTCCGGCCGCAGCCACCAACCCGCCTCCGGTTGCGGGCGGCTGAGCCATGGAGTAACCTTCCGCGCCTTTTGCCGCCCGCTCTGGCAAAAGTCGTATGATTTTCAGTCTCCGGAGAGGTGTCCGAGCGGTCTAAGGAGCACGCCTGGAAAGCGTGTATACGGCTAACGTCGTATCGCGGGTTCGAATCCCGCTCTCTCCGCCAATTGCCAAAGCAAAAGGGGCCTTCCAGGCCCCTTTTGCTTTGGCACTCGCAGAAAGTGTGAGGAATTCGAACCCGCGATGCATATATCAGTCTGGGTTCGACAAGTTTGCCTGGAGCAAACTTGGACCGCCGAAGGCGGGCCCGCGAAGCGGGGAGCCCCCAGGGATGGGGGCGAACAATCCGGCTCTCTCCGCCAATTGCCAAAAAATACGGGGCCCTTTTGGGCCCCGTATTTTTTGGCAATTTGAAGAGAAGAACGCAGGTTCGAACCCGCGATTCAAAGGCTGGTTCGACAAAATTGCCGGGGCGAGACAGCGGAGCTGTCGAGCGCCCGCACAGGGAAGTGCCGGCTGGGCATGGCACCAGGGATGGGGTGTACCGCAGTGACTCCGAGCAAATTTTCTTTGCTTGAACGAAGCGTCTCCAACCCCCATCATAAGCGCCACAAGTTCCATGGCAGCCTGCGCCGGCTTCCCGGTCGCGACGCGCTGCAAACCCCGCCAGGCCCGGAAGGGAGCAACGGTAGCAGAGGCTTCGCGGGCCGGATCCGGCCGGCGCGGGCGGCCACCTAATCGATTACGTTTGGAAACTCCATCCGTGCTACGCATCCCGCTCCGCACGGATGTCCAGGGCGGTCATCCTGACCGCCCGTCCAGCGCATGCGCTGGACCCCTGGAATTTCCAGACTCGGCGAGCCCGGGGTGAACCCGTTCTCGCCTCCGCTTCGCGCACGGCGCATCCCTGCGCCGTGGCCCAGCCGCCAGGCCTGTGGCCGTCTGTTAAAGTAGCCTCCAGAAGCCCATTTACCGGAATACCGTAAGCCTCATGTCGTATCAGGTCCTGGCGAGAAAATGGCGCCCGCGTAACTTCGCGGAGATGGTGGGCCAGGAGCACGTGTTACGGGCCCTGATCAACGCCCTCGACCACGACCGTCTGCACCATGCCTTCCTGTTCACCGGCACCCGCGGCGTCGGCAAGACCACCATCGCGCGCATCCTGGCCAAGTCCCTCAACTGCGAGACCGGCGTGACCTCGCGGCCCTGCGGCGAGTGCAGTGCCTGCCAGGAGATCGATGCCGGCCGCTTCGTGGACCTCATCGAGGTGGACGCGGCCTCCCGCACCGGCGTCGACGACACCCGCGAGCTCCTGGACAACGTGCAGTACGCGCCCAGCCGCGGCCGCTACAAGGTCTACCTCATCGACGAAGTGCACATGCTCTCCAAGAGCGCCTTCAACGCGCTCTTGAAGACCCTGGAAGAGCCGCCGCCGCATGTGAAGTTCCTGCTGGCCACCACCGACCCGCAGAAGATCCCGGTCACGGTGCTGTCGCGCTGCCTGCAGTTCAACCTGAAGCGACTGCCGGAGAACCTCATCTCCGGCCGCATCACCCACATCCTCGACGCCGAGAAGATCAGCTACGAGCCTCCGGCGGCCGCGCTGCTGGCGCATGCCGCGGACGGCAGCCTGCGCGACGGCCTGAGCCTCCTGGACCAGGCCATCGCCTTCGGCGGCGGCGTAGTGAAGGACGCCGACGTGCGCAGCATGCTCGGCACCATCGAGCGCGGCCACGTGCGCGCCTTGCTGGAAGCCTTGGCAGCGCGCAACGGCGCCTCGGTGCTGGCGGCGGTGGCGCAACTGGATGAGCGGGCCCCGGATTACCAGTTGGTGTTGGACGACATGGCCTCGGCCCTGCAGCGCATCGCCATCGCCCAGGCGGTGCCGCAGGCGGCGGCGGAATTCGACGAGGCGGAACTGCTCTCGGCGCTGGCGAAGCGCCTCGATCCGGCGGACGTGCAGCTCTATTACCAGATCGCGCTCATGGGCAAGCGCGACTTGGGATTGGCGCCTTCGCCCCGTGCCGGCTTCGAGATGACCTTGTTGCGCATGCTGGCGTTCCAGCCTGTGGGTGAGACCACGCAGTGGTCGAACGACCGGACAGGGATGTCCGGGCCGGAAACGTCGCCACGGATGGCTGGATCATCGCCTGTCAGCCCGCAATCGGCTCCGGTACCGCCGGCCAAAGCCCAGGCTGCGATGCTTGGCGCAGGCGCGTCGAGTGCAGGTGCTCCAGTTTCGTCCGCCGCGCCGGTGAGCTGGAGCGAACCGGATTGGAATGCGCTGATCGAGAGCCTCGGCTTGCGGGGCGCGGCCCAGCAGCTCGCCGCGAACTGCGTGTACCGGCGTCGCGAGGGCGGGATGCTGTATCTCGAGATAGACAAGTCCCACCAGCAGATGGTGACCAGCCAGCTGCAGGGCCGGTTGGAAGAGGCCCTGTCACGGCATTACGGTGAGTCTTTGAAGGTGCGCATCCAGGCGGGTGAGGGGACGCTCGCGACCCCGGCCAAGCTCGGGGAGCAGCGCGAGGCAGACAAGCTCGCGGCGGCGCGCAGCGCCATCGCCGCGGACCCGAACATGCAGGCCCTGGCGGATGCCTTCGGCACCCAGGTGAACCCGGAGCTGGTGAAACCGGCCGATTGAGGCCTTGGGATCCTTTACCTATATATAGATGGAGTGCAGGCAGATGCGTGGCGGCTTGGGCAACATGATGAAGCAGGCGCAGCAGATCCAGGAGAACATGCGCCGCGCCCAGGAGAACCTGGAGAAGCTGGAAGTGGTCGGCGTGGCCGCCGGCGGCAAGGTCAGCGTCACCTTGAGCGGCAAGCATGAGGTGCGCCGCGTGCATATCGATCCGGAGCTCCTCCAGGGCGATGCCGAGATGCTGGAGGATCTGATCGCCGTGGCTTTCAATGACGCTAACGCCAAGGTGGAAGCGGCCATGAAGGAAAGCTTCTCAGGCATCGGTCTCCCGCCCGGGATGAAACTTCCTTTCTGACCATGGCCTATTCGCCGTTACTCCAGAAGCTCGTGGAATCCCTGCGCTGCCTGCCGGGCGTGGGGCCGAAGTCCGCGCAGCGCATGGCCTTCCAGTTGCTGGAGCGGAACCGCAGCGGTGCGCTGGCCCTGGCGGAAGCCTTGCAGGCCGCCATGCAGGGCGTGGGACACTGCGAACGCTGCCGCATGTTCACCGAAGCCAAGCTCTGCGAGACCTGCGCCAATCCCAAGCGCGACGCGACCCTGGTGTGCGCGGTGGAGACGCCGGCGGACGTGAACGCCATCGAGGGCGCCACCGGCTACCGCGGCCAGTATTTCGTGCTGATGGGCCATCTCTCGCCTTTGGATGGGATCGGGCCTGACGAGCTTGGCTTGGCGCTCCTGGAACGGCGCCTGGACGAGGGCGGCGTGCGCGAGCTGATCCTCGCCACCAACCCGACGGTGGAGGGCGAGGCCACGGCCCACTATCTCGCGGAGCTTGCCGCGCGCCGCGGCATCCGCGCCACGCGCATCGCCCACGGCGTGCCCATCGGCGGCGAGCTGGAATACATCGACGGCGGCACCCTGTCCCATGCCTTCAGCGGACGCCAGGACGTACGCTGAACAAGGAGGCGCCATGAAGGATTGCCTGTTCTGCAAGATGGTGGCCGGCGAGATCAAGCCGCAGATGGTCTATGAAGACGGCGATCTCATCGCTTTCCGCGATATCACGCCCCAGGCGCCCGTGCATGTGCTGATCGTGCCCCGCAAGCACATCGCCAGCCTGAACGATGCTAGACCCGAGGATGCTGAGCTGCTGGGCAAGCTCGCCCTTGCGGCCCAGAAGATCGCGCAGCAGGAAGGCATCGCGGCTTCAGGTTATCGGACAGTGAACAACTGCAATGCGGATGCAGGGCAGTCTGTATTTCATATCCATCTCCACCTTCTCGGTGGAAAAAAACTCGTCACGCCTTTCGGCTAATCGTACTTCCGATCCTTGGCCTGTTGCATCGTAGTCATCAGCCATTTGTAGCTGGTGTAACGGCTCTGCGGTAATTTCTCTTCTTCGACAGCTTCTTTGACTGCGCAACCCGGCTCCTGCAAGTGCAGGCAGTTGGCGAAGCGGCAGCGGGGCGCGACGGCGTGGAGATCCCGGAACAGCGGTCCGATCTCGGCAGGATCGCGGACCGCCAGTTCCAGATCGCGTACGCCGGGGGAATCCACCAGTGCCCCACCTTGCGGCAGCGGATGCCAAGTGGTGGCGGTGGTGGTGTGGCGGCCCTCGTCGGTGGCGGCGGAGAGCTCGTCGATGCGATGCCCGGCTTCCGGCACCATCATGTTCAAGAGCGAGGATTTGCCCACACCGGACTGGCCCACCAGCAGGCTGTCGTGACCCGTCAGCGCCGCGCCGAACTCATCCATGCCCGATCCGTCCTGGGTACTGACCCGATAGATGGGGTAACCGAGTCCGTTCAGATAGGCGAGGCGTCTCCCCAGGCCTCCGTCGTCGTCTTCGTCCACGAGATCCATCTTGTTCAGCACGATGCCCGCCGGGACCCGCATGCCCTCGATGGCGGCGAGATATTTGTCCATGAGGAAGAGTTCAGGCACGGGGATCGGCGCCAGCACCATGAACACCCGGTCCAGGTTGGCCACTGCCGGCACCGCGCGGCCGCGACCGTCAGCCTTGCTGAACAGGGAACGGCGCGGCAGCACTTCCAGGATCCGCGGCTCGGCGTCGGCCGTCACCTGCACCCGGTCGCCGCATACGGGCTGCACGTTGCGCCCGGCAGTGAGGCAGAGGAGGCGTGTCCCGTCCGGTGTCTCCACCACGAAGCGGCGACCGTTGCCGGCCACCACCCGGGCTTCGCGCGTGTCAGTCATGCCGGTTCTTGCAGGCGGGCGATGCGGATCAGGGCCGGCGGATGAGAGTCGTAGAAGGCGGAGTGCAGCGGGTCCGGCGTGAGTGTGGAGGCGTTCTCGCGATAGAGCTTCACCAGAGCCCGTGCCAGCGCGGCGCCGTCGGCCTGGGCGCGTGCATAGGCATCCGCCTCGAATTCATGGCGCCGTGACCAGGCGGACGCCAGTGGCTCCAATAACAGCAGGAACGGCGGCAGGAGCAGCGTGAACAGCAGCAGCGCCATGTAGGGGGAGGGCGCCGCGACGCCTAGACCCGTGTAGAACCAGTCCTGGCCGAACAGCCAGCCCAAGAGCGCTAGGCCAGCCAGCCCCGAGACCGCGGTCACCGCCAGGCGCTGGATCACGTGGTGCAGCTTGAAGTGCCCAAGCTCGTGGGCCAGCACCGCTTCGATCTCCTGGTGGCTGAGGCTCGCCATCAGGGTGTCGAAGAACACGATGCGCTTGTTGGAGCCGAAACCGGTGAAATAGGCGTTGCCGTGGGCGGAGCGCGTGGACCCATCCATGACGAACACACCTTTGCTCGTGAAACCACAGCGCGTCAGCAGGTTCTCGATGCGCGCTTTCAGCTCGGCGTCAGGCAGGGGCGAAAATTTGTTGAACAACGGCGCGATGAACTTCGGGTAAGCCCAGGTGAGCGCCAGGCTGAAGCCGAACCACAGCGCCCACAGGTACAACCACCAGAGGGCGCCGGCCTTCTGCATCAGAGCCAGCGCCGCGTAGAGCAGGGGCACGCCGAGCAGCAGCGCCAGCAGCAGCATCTTGAGCATGTCCATGACCCAGATGCGCCAGGTGGTGCGGTTGAAACCGAACTCCGCTTCGATGCCGAAGGTGGAATAGAGGCTCAGGGGCAGGCCGATGAATCCGTTGATCAGGGCGAAACTGCCGATTACCAGCACGCCGGCGTTGAGGGTGCTGAGATCCAGGCTGCGCCAGACGCCGTTCAGCGCCGCGAGGCCTCCCCCCAAGGTCCAGATCAGCACGATCACGAAATCCAGGATCAGGCTGATGCGGCCGAGCTTGCCCTTGGCTATGGTGTAGTCGGCGGCCTTCTGATGGGCCGCGAGTTCGATGTCCGAGGCGAAAGGCGCCGGCACCCGGTCGCGGTTGGCGCGCACGTGGCGCGCCTGGCGCAGACTCAACCACAGGCGCAACAGCAAGGCCACGCTGAGCGCCACCACGAATACGACTGACAGGGGGTTCATGCGCGCTATCTTAAGCCATGCCGGTTCGGATGGGCACGCCGTCGCGGGCGCGCTAGACTAGCCTTCCTTGCCTCTCCATAAGATCGACGACAACCATGCCGCAGGACGCCGAGAACCTCATCTGGATCGACCTGGAGATGACCGGGCTCGATCCCGCTACCGACCAGATCCTCGAGATCGCCACGCTGGTGACCGACAAGCAGCTCAACCTGGTCGCCGAAGGGCCGATGCTCGCCGTCCATCACAGCGATGCGGTGCTGGCGGCCATGGGTGAATGGTGCACCAAGCAGCACGGCCAATCCGGGCTCACGGAGCGCGTGCGCCAGAGCAAGACTTCCATGGCGGAGGCGCAGTCCCAGACCCTCGAGTTCCTCCGCCAGCATGTGCCGGCCGGGGCTTCGCCCATGTGCGGCAACAGCATCTGCCAGGACCGGCGTTTCCTGGCGCGGCAGATGCAGGAGCTGGAGCGCTTCTTCCATTACCGGAACCTGGACGTCAGCACCCTGAAGGAGCTGGCCAAACGCTGGGCACCGGGTACGGCTTCCGGCTTCACCAAGGAATCCACCCACCTCGCCATGGCGGACATACGCGACTCGGTGGCAGAGCTGAAATTCTACCGCGAGAAGCTGTTCCGGTCTGAGTTCGCCGCACCCGCAGGATCTTGAGGCCACGCCGATGCAGGATGTCCTGGGTTTCGACGACATCCGCGCCGCCGCCCGGCGCATCGAGGGCCTGGTGCGCACCACGCCGGTGCTGCGGTGCCCGGAACTGGAAGCGGAGCTCGGCGCCGAGATCCATTTCAAGTGCGAGAACTTCCAGGAGATGGGTGCCTTCAAGCTGCGCGGTGCCAGCAACGCGGTGGCCAGCCTGTCCGAAACCGCGCTCAAGAAGGGCGTCGCTACCCATTCCTCCGGCAACCATGGCACGGCGCTCGCGCTTGTGGCCAAGCGCCGCGGCGTGCATGCCTGCGTGGTGATGCCGGAGAACGCCAGCGCCTACAAGAAGCGCGCGGTGGCGGCCTACGGCGCCGAGATCATCTATTGCACGCCCACCCAGGCGGGCCGCGAGGCGGCGCTGGCGGAGTACGTGGCGAAGACCGGCGCCTCGGTGGTGCATCCTTATAACGATGCCGCAGTGATGGCGGGGCAGGGCACCGCCGCCCTGGAACTGCATGAGCAGGTGCCGGATCTCGACCTGGTGCTTGCCCCCCTGGGGGGAGGCGGGCTCCTCTCCGGCACGGCCGTCGCCACCCGCACCCTGAGACCCCAGGCTCGGATCGTCGGGGCCGAGCCCCTGGGCGCCGACGATGCCTGGCGCTCCCTCAAGGCCGGACACATCGAACCCGTGGCCCACCCGGATACCGTAGCGGACGGCCTCAGAGCGACGATCGGCCCGCTCACCTTCGCGGTGCTGCGGGAAGAGATAGATGAAGTGGTGCGCGTGGAGGAACGGGACATCCTCGACGCCATGCGCTACGTCTGGGAACGCATGAAGATACTGATCGAACCTTCGGCCGCCGTGCCCGTGGCGGCCCTGCGCCGCGGCCTCGTGGAGGCGCGCGGGTGCCGGGCTGGTATCATCCTGAGCGGCGGCAACGTGGATCTGGATCATCTCAAGTGGAGCGTGTGATGAAACTTCGTATCACCGTGGGCCTGTTGGCCTTGGCATTCCTGGGTGCCGCGGCGGCGGATAATCCGCCCGATGTGCGCGATCTCATGAGCGCCAACCAGTTCCATGCCGCCGGCCTGGACGCCCGCAGCGCCGAGCAACTGACGGCCTTGGACAGCTGGCTCGCTTCTTATGCGCATTCCAGTGCCGCCGGCTCCGCCGATGTGCGGGATGTCATGAGCGCCCGCCAGTTCCACGCCACCGGCCTCGACGCGCTCAACCCGGAGCAGGTGACGGCCTTCAACACCTGGCTCGCTTCCTACACCCATTCCGCCGCCGCTGCCGGCGCGAACTCAGCCTCAGTCCCGGTGCCGGCGGTGGTACCTGCTGCTCCTCTGCCGGCGGCGCCCGTGATACCGGCTCCGGCTCCTTCCGCCGCCAACAAGACCGATGACTTCGGCAAGACCATGCTGACCCCGGACACGCGCGCAGAGCCGGAACGCATCGAGTCCAACATCGTCGGGCGCTTCAAGGGCTGGTCCGGCACCACGGTGTTCAGGCTCGCCAACGGCCAGGTCTGGAGGCAGGCAGCCAGCGGATACTTCGAGACCAACCTGCAGGACCCGCCGGTGGTGATCAAGCGCCTCACCATCGGATATCTGCTCACCCTGCCGAACGTGGGTGACACCGTGTTCGTCGTCAGGGTGAAATGAACCGCTACGCCTTCCTCCTGGCCCTGACCTTGCCCGTGTTGGTGGTGGCAGGGTTCCTGTTGGGAGGCGCCTGGAACTTCCTCACCATCGGGTTCTCCTACGTCCTGCTCCCGATCCTGGATCTCTTGTCCGGTCACGACCGCTTCCGGCCGGATCGTGAAGAGGTCAGCGCCCTGGAAAAGGATCCTTGGTACCGTTCGGTCCTGTATGCAGGCGCGATCTTGAACTTCGCCTTGCTGGTGTTCGGCGCCTGGGTCGTGACCCATGCGGCGATGCCCTGGTGGGCGCTGGGTGGTTTCATCCTCTCGGTGGGCACCAGCAGCGGCAGCGTCGGCATCGTCATCGCCCACGAGCTCGGCCACCACGTGGACCCGTTCGATCGCCTGCTGTCACGGGGCTTGCTGGTTTCCGTGTGCTACATGCACTTCTATGTCGAGCACAACCGCGGCCACCACTCCCACGTGGCCACGCCGCAGGATCCGGCCTCGGCCCGCTACGGCGAGAACCTCTACAGGTACCTGCCGCGCACGCTGGTGGGGAGCTGGATCCATGCCTGGCACCTTGAAGAGGAGCGGCTCGCCAAGTCAGGCGTCGGCGCCTGGAGCCTGAAGAACCCCATGCTCTGGTGCGTGATCTGGCCCTCGGCGCTGGCGGCGGCGTTGGGCCTGGCGTTCGGCAACGCGGCGGTCTGGTATTTCTTCGTGCAGGCCTTCATCGCGGTGGTGTTGCTGGAAGCGGTGAATTACATCGAGCATTACGGCCTGGAGCGGCGGCAGCTCCCGGATGGCAGCCGCGAGAAGGTGAGCGTGGTGCATTCCTGGAATTCCAGCCAGCGCCTCAGCGGCTACTTCCTGTTCAACCTCACGCGGCATTCGCATCACCACATCCAGGCCCAGCGCCACTATCAGGCGCTGGCCCACGAGGAAGCGAGTCCGCAGATGCCCGCGGGTTATGCCGGCATGCTGGTGCTGGCTTTCCTGCCGCCGGTTTGGGAGCGGGTGATGCACCCAAGGCTCGCGGCCTGGCGTGCTTCCCATTGACGCCCCGGGAGATGTCCATGCGAGCATTGCGCTGCCTGTTGATCCTGACCTGTCTGTTGAGCGGTGCCGCCTGGGCTGCGGACGATGGGGACGCCGTGCTCGGCTCCTGGCTGGTCCAGGACGGGGGATCCCAAGTGCAGATCGTCAATCACGACGGCGTCTACTCCGGCACCATCGTCTGGCTCAAGGAGCCCAACTATCCGGCAGACGACAAGACCATGGCGGGCAAGCCGAAAGTGGACCGGGAAAATCCGGACAAGACGCTCCAGTCGCGTCCCATCATCGGCCTGCCCCTGATCAGCGGGTTCAAGTACGCAGGCGACGGCGTCTGGTCCGATGGAACGATCTACGATCCGCGTAAGGGCAAGACCTACAGCTGCAAGATGACCCTGATGATGGACGGCCGCCTCAAGGTGCGGGGCTATATAGGCATCTCGCTGTTCGGCGAGACCGAGATCTGGAGCCGGCCGTCCACGGACGCTCCCGCGGCAGCCACTCACCCCTGAAGGGTCTCAATCCGGATTATTGGCGGTAGTCGGAGCCGGCGCAGTGTCATTCTCCAGGCCCTGGTTGGCGCTCTTGAACTGCTGCTGGACCTGCCCATTCACCGCCTTGGCCTTGTTCAGGTCCTGCACCAGCGGGCTGAACACGTTGCTCTTGGAGATCTGCACCGGGCCGGTGCCCGGGGGCGGAGCGGCGGTAGCGGCAGTGTCCTGCTGCTTGCCGGAGCAGGCGGCGAGGGCGGCGAGCAAGAGCACGGGTAAGAAGGTCTTCATGGGGTCCTCCCGGGTCGGATGGAGGCTACCCTAACACCATTCTGTGAACTCGGTCATGAGCCGGATGCAAGACGGCCCTATAATTGCGCCGGGGAAACACGGGGCCGTCCATGCATATCGAGAACCAGAAGTTCTTCCACATCCATAAGCACAACTCGCCCAAGTGGTTCGAGGGTGCGCGCATGGGCTTCGGCCTGGAGCCCAACAATGCCTGGCGGGCCTTCGAGGTGGCGCGCCGCGGCGTCACCAACCCCAAGAACAACGAGGTCTATACGGTGGACATGGTGGCGCTGCGGGCCCTGGAGTTCTACCGTAAGCAGAAGGTCAAGGATCCCAAGCTCTCCTTCTACCACTTCGACCCGGTGGTGACCCTGGCCGAGACCCTGGACAGCCTGTTCCTGGCCACCCGCATGGTGCGGGAGATGGTGTTCGAGGAGGTGCGCCGCCAGCTGTACCTGACGCTGCCTTCGCGCACCAGCTGCATCTGGCTGATCCCCGAGGATCCCCGCGCGGTGCGGTTCTGGCTGGACAACATGCGCGGCGACTACAAGAAGGTGTACCGCCTGAACGCCACCGGCGAGCTGCACCGTGCCACCCAGCAGATCGTCATGGGCGACACCATCTCCCTCAGCGAATGGCGCAAGCGTGCGGTGGACTATTGGAATGGGGCCAAGTCCGAGTCCTACGACGACGAACTCCTGCTGAGCGGCGACATCGAAGTGCTGGAAGAGATTCCAGCGACGGAATTTTAGAAGGACACGGCACCAGGGATGTGCCGTGCATTTCTCAGGCGGTCTTGCCGCCTGGGAAATGGAGCCGGGCGAAACTGTGTTTTGCCCGGCGAGTCAGGAAAGGCCAGGGTCCGGCGCATGCGCCGGACGGCAACCTTGGAAGGTTGCGTGGACTTGCGTGCGAAGCAGGAGCGGAGCACGCAAGCCTTTCCGGTCGATTCAAGTCACGAACTGGGTGCTTTGCACCACCACGTCGAAGGCCACGATGCAGCGCTCCCCTTCGCCACGGAAGGGGTAGACGTAGTGGATGTAGTAGGGCGGGAACAGGATGAGATCGCTGGTCTTCGGCATGATGCGCCGGGTCAGGCTCACCCCGTGGTGGTTCGACACCGGATGCGGGTTCAGGAACTCGATGCAGCCTTCCGGCGCCGGCTTCTCCGGCACCGCCGCATAGTACACGCCGCTGATGAGGTTGCCGGCGGTGGGATGCATGTGGGGTGCCTGCCAGTCCCCCTGGCAGAGGATGTTGGCCCAGGACACTAGCTGGGTCTTCAATGCCAGACCTTCCTTCCCGTACACCTTCTCCATGTAGGCCTGCACCGCGGGCCGCACCATCTGATCGCGTAGCGCCTGCACCTCCGGCTCCAGCCGGTTCAGGAACATCACCTTCTTCGGTGTCTGGTAGCCGCCGTAGGTGGTGATGGTGCCGGAGAGCGCCTCGTTCTCCCTCGTATCCGCGACGTATTTCTGACGCAGACCGTGGAGCAGGGCGGCGATGCCTGCGTTGATCTTTTCTGCGCCGGAGTGATGGCTCAGCATCACCGTGAGCGGGAAATGCTCCTCGAACTGAGTGTCGGCGGAGAGGCTCACGCTTTCTTGCCCGCCAGCAAGAGCCAGGTCTCCACCACCGTATCCGGGTTGAGCGACACGCTCTCGATGCCCTGTTCCAGCAGCCATTGCGCCAGGTCCGGATGGTCCGAAGGGCCCTGACCGCATATGCCGATGTACTTGCCGCGTTTGCGGCAGGTCTGGATGGCCATGGAGAGGAGCTTCTTGACCGCATCATTGCGTTCATCGAATAGGTGGGCGATGACGCCGGAATCCCGGTCCAGCCCCAGGGTCAGCTGGGTCAGGTCGTTGGAACCGATGGAGAAGCCGTCGAAGTACTCCAGGAATTCGTCCGCCAGCAACGCGTTGGAGGGTAGCTCGCACATCATGATGACCTTGAGACCCTGCTCGCCGCGCTTCAGGCCGTTGGCGGTGAGGAGCTCGGTCACTTTCTTCGCTTCGTCCAGGGTGCGCACGAACGGGATCATCACCTGCACGTTGCTGAGACCCATGTCCTCGCGGACCTTCTTCAGGGCCTTGCACTCCAGCTCGAAGCAGTCCCGGAAGCTCGGGTCGATGTAGCGGGAGGCGCCGCGGAACCCCAGCATCGGGTTCTCCTCGTGGGGCTCGTACTGCCGGCCGCCCACCAGGTTCGCGTACTCGTTGGACTTGAAGTCGGAGGTGCGCACGATCACCGGTTCCGGAGCGAAGGCGGCGGCGATGGTGGCGATGCCTTCCGCCAGGCGCTCCACATAGAAGCTCACCGGGTCCTTGTAGCCCGCCATGCGCGAGTCGATCTCGCGTTTCACGTCGGCTGGTTGCGCGCCGTAGTTGATGAGCGCCTTGGGGTGCACGCCGATCATGCGGTTGATGATGAACTCCAGGCGCGCGAGACCGACGCCCTTGTGGGGCAGCGCCGCGAAGTCGAAGGCCCGCTCCGGCGTGCCCACGTTCATCATGATCTTGAGCGGCACCTCGGGCATCTTGGCGAGACTGATCTCGCGGCGCTGAAATTCCAGCTTGCCCTCATAGATGAAGCCGGTGTCGCCCTCGGCGCAGGACACCGTCACCGGCTGTCCATCCTTGATCTTCTTGGTGGCGTCGCCGCAGCCCACCACCGCAGGGATGCCGAGCTCGCGGGCGATGATGGCCGCATGGCAGGTGCGCCCGCCGCGGTTGGTGACGATGGCGGAAGCGCGCTTCATCACCGGCTCCCAGTCGGGGTCGGTCATGTCCGTCACCAGCACGTCGCCGGGCTGGATGCGATTCATCTCGTGCAGGTCCTTCACCACCTTGGCGGTGCCGGCGCCGATCTTCTGGCCGATGCTGCGGCCTTCCGCGATCACCGGGCCGCGGGTCTTCAGCTCGTAGCGCTCGATGTTCTGGCTGCGGCGGCTCTTCACGGTCTCGGGGCGCGCCTGCAGGATGTAGATCTTCTGGTCGTGCCCGTCCTTGGCCCACTCGATGTCCATGGGGCGCTTGTAATGCTTCTCGATGATCAGCGCCTGCTTGGCGAGCTCCAGCACGTCCGCATCGGTGATGCAGAAGCGGCCGCGGGCCTCCGCGTGCACGTCGATGGTCTGCACCGCGCGGCCGCCGCCCTCGCCGTACACCATCATGATGGCCTTGCTGCCCAGGTTGCGGCGCACGATGGGCGCCTTGCCCTGGTTGAGCGCCGGCTTGTACACGTAGAACTCGTCCGGGTTCACCGCGCCCTGTACCACGGTCTCGCCGAGGCCGTAGGAGGCGGTGATGAACACCACGTCGTTGAAACCGGACTCGGTGTCCATGGTGAACATCACGCCGCTGGCGCCGAGGTCGCTGCGCGCCATGCGCTGGATGCCGGCGGAGAGCGCCACTTCGGCGTGCTCGAAGCCGTGATGCACGCGATAGGAGATGGCGCGGTCGTTGAACAGCGAGGCGAACACCATCTTCACGGCCTTGATGACGTCATCCGCGCCGCGCACGTTGAGGAAGGTCTCCTGCTGGCCGGCGAAGGAGGCGTCCGGCAGGTCCTCGGCGGTGGCCGAGGAACGCACCGCCACCGACGCGTCCTTGCCGCCGGACAGGGCCGCATAGCCCTCGCGGACGGACTTCTCGAGGGCGGAGGGGAAGGGGGTCTCCATGAGCCACTGGCGGATGCGCGCGCCGGTCTCGGCGAGGGCGGTCACGTCATCCACGTCCAGCTTGGCGAGCTCGCGGTTCACCCGCTCCGCCAGGCCTTCATGGGCCAGGAACTCGCGGTAGGCGTCGGCGGTGGTGGCGAAGCCGCCCGGCACCGAGACGCCGAGCTTGGCGAGATGGCTGATCATCTCGCCCAGGGAGGCGTTCTTGCCGCCCACCTTGTCCACATCGTGCATGCCAAGCTTTTCGAAACTGATGACGTAGCGGGAATCCACGGCCTACCCCTGGTGAGATTCCATTATTATACCGGCACGGGCCCACTTCCCAAGTTGGCGCCCCAAAGCCGGTAACTCGGGGAGAGCGAAAGTCCATGTCGAACCGCCGCACCGTGTTCTTTGTCTCGGACCGTACCGGCATCACCGCCGAGGCGCTCGGCCGCAGTCTCATGAGCCAGTTCGACGGCTCCGGCGTGACCCAGGTCACCCTGCCGTTCATAGACAGCCCGGAGAAGGCCGCCGCCGCCGTGACGCGCATCAATGCCGCCGCCAAGGAAGATGGGGCCCGGCCGCTGGTCTTCAGCACCCTGGTGCAGGACGATCTTCGGGCCGCTTTCCATGCCAGCGAAGCCCTGTGCCTGGATTTCTTCGACGCCTTCATCGGGCCCCTGGAGCGGGAACTGGGCGTGAAGTCCTCCCACACCGCCGGCAAGGCCCATGCCAATGCCGATGACGCGGCCTACCTGACCCGTATCGAGGCGGTGAACTTTGCGCTCGCCAACGACGACGGCGTCACCACCCGCCATTACCCGGAGGCGGACGTGGTGCTGGTGGGGGTGTCCCGTTCCGGCAAGACGCCCACCTGCCTGTACCTGGCCCTGCAATACGGCATCTCGGCGGCCAACTATCCGCTCACGGAAGACGACATGGACCGGGGCCGGCTGCCGGAGGCGCTGCTGCCCTTCAAGTCCAAGCTCTACGGCCTCACCATCGCACCCCAGCGCCTGCAGCAGATCCGCCAGGAACGCCGGCCGGACAGCCGTTATGCGTCGAAAGACCAGGTGAGCTATGAAGTGGAGAAGGCGGAGAATCTGTTCCGGAGTGCCGGAATACCGTTCATCAATACCACGCACCCATCTATAGAAGAGATCTCGACCACGATCTTGCATCAGTCAGGTTTGAAGAGACGCTACTAACGTCCCTGTGTCGTAATCCGGCCCGGCCCTCGCGCTACGCTTCCTGCTTCGCGCGTGGCCCATGGCCGGGCGCTCGTCGCATGCGACTCGCCCGCTACTAAGTGACCTGAGTCGGACCTTTCAGTCCCGTCAATTCCTCCAGCCGCGCCAGCGCCTGCGCCGCCCTCGACAGGGAGACGAGAGCGGTCTTGGCGGTCTGTCCCTGCTTCGCTGCATCCCTCTCATGCCGTTCCAGGTACACCCTCAGCGTCGCGCAGCGGGTACCGGTACCCGAGAGACGGAAGCTCATGCGCCCGCCGTCCGCCGTGAACACCCGCAGCCCCTGGTTCTTGCTCACGCCGCCGTCCACGGGATCGGTATAAGTGAAGCTGTCGGCGGATTCGATCTGGATGCCATCGGCAGATTTGCCCGCCAGCCCCGGCAGGGCCACCTCCAGGGATTTCATCACCTCGGCCGCGTGGGCCGTATCCGGTATCTCGTAGTCCTCCCGCAGGAAGAAGTCACGGCCATATTCCGCCCAATGGGATTTCAGGATCTGCGGCAGCGGCTCACGCCGCACCGCCAGGATGTTCAGCCAGAACAGCACCGCCCACACGCCGTCCTTCTCCCGCGCATGGTTGCTGCTGGTGCCGAAGCTCTCCTCGCCGCAGAGCGTCACCTTGCCCGCGTCCAGCAGGTTGGAGAAGAAGCGCCAGCCTGTGGGCGTCTCGTAGCAGGGGATGCCGAGCTTCGCGGCCACCCGGTCCGGGGCGCGGCTGGTGGGCATGGAGCGGGCGAGGCCCGCGAGTCCGTCCTTGTATCCCGGCACCCGTCGCGCGTTGGCGGCCAGGATGGCCAGGCTGTCACCCGGCGAGACCACGGCGCCCGGCCCCAGGATCATGTTGCGATCGCCGTCGCCGTCGGAGGCGGCGCCGAAGTCCGGCGCATCCCTGCCGTCGAACAGGCTCACGAAGGCATGAGCGTCGTGGGGATTAGGATCGGGATGACCCCCGCCGAAATCCGGCAGCGGCCTCGCGTTCAGCACCGTGCCGGCGGGCGCGCCCAGCAGGCGCTCGAAGATCTCCAAGGCATAGGGCCCGGTCACCGCGTGCAGCGCGTCGAAGCGCATGCGGAACCCGCCCGCCTTTAAGAGAGAGCGCATACGATCGAAATCGAAACATTGTTGCATCACCGTGGCGTAGTGGGCCACCGGATCCACGATCTCCACCTGCATCCCGGAGAAGTTCTGATTGCCCACCCGTCCGAGATCGATCGCCGCTGCTTCAGGCACGATGAAATAGCGATCGAGGGTGCGGCTTCTCGCGTAGATCGCCTCGGTCAGCGTTTCCGAAGCCTGGCCGCCATTGTCCACATTGAACTTGATGCCGAAGTCGCCGTCCGGTCCGCCCGGGTTGTGGCTCGCAGAGAGGATGAAACCGCCGGCGGCTCCCACCTTGGGGATCAGCAGCGACGCGGCCGGTGTCGAGAGCAGTCCGTCCCTGCCCACCACGCATCGCTTCACGCCGTTGGGCGCGGCCATGCGCAGCACCACGTCGATCGCTTCACGGTTCCAGTAGCGGCCGTCGCCGCCGATCACCAGCGTCGCGCCTTTAAGCGCGGGCCAGCAGTCGAACACCGACTGCACGAAGTTCTCGAGGTAGTGCGGCGTGGCGAAGCGCGCCACGGTCTTGCGCAGGCCGGCGGTGCCGGGGCGCTGGTCATCGAAGGGGCGGGTAGGGACGGCGGGGATATTCATCATGCACCCTGCGTGCCGATTTGCCAAGCATGGGGCACTTGACCCCTATGATATAGTCCTTGGCATGTTCGTTGAAACCATACAGCAACGCGTCCGCCTGGTGCGGCCCCGCAGTTTTGCGGGATTGATGACTGTGTACGAGAGCAACCACACGCGCATGAAGCAGTTGCTGGGCGACCTGCGAAGCGTGCCCGAGCACGCAGTGTCGGCGAGCCCGACGGACCTGAGCCTGCACATCTGCGTGCAGGAGCGCTCGCGTTATACCACCGTCATGCAAATGACATATTGGTTCGATTCCACCGAAGGCAGTGTCGCAGATCCGGATCTTTCGGTCCGCATCTATCATGACGCGCGCCTGGTGGAAGCGGTGGACTGCGCCGGCAACCCGCGGCACGCGGTGCTGCGGCCCCTGTGGCGTCCCGCCAAGTCCGAGCTCGAGCAGCGCTGGACCCTGAATATTTTGCTCAATAAATGGTTGGAGTTCTGCCTCGACAACCGGCATGCGTTCCCGCACGTGTCCCGTCCGGTCACCCATCGCTGAATATCCACCGCTGGTCGCCTACCGGTGGCCACGCGCCCCTCGGGTTATGGCAAGATGATGCCCGCGCGGCCCCCTCCTTAAGGGCCGTCCCAGCGCGGAGAGCCGCAAGCCGTGTCCCTGTTCAAGAAAGCACCGGTCGAAGAACCGCAGGCGCCGAACGCCGAGATCTCCCATCACTCCCTGGTACAGCTGTTCCAGGAGCGCAACACGCTCAAGCGCAAGCTGGACGAGGCGGAAGCGGAGCGCACGGTGCTGCGCGCAGACGTGGCGGACCTGGGCAAGCGCGCCGAGGAAGCCACCCGGCAGCTCGCCGGCATCGAGAAGATGCTCATGGACCCGGAGAAGGGCCAGAACGCCATCCTCTATTACCGGATGCGCGCGGTCTGGGACTTGTGCCGCAACCAGATACGCAACATCGCCGAGGAACTCTCCGGCCGCCAGGACCAGGTGGAACGCAAGCGTTACACCGAAGCCTTCGAGCAGCAGCGCGCCAGCCAGCTCAAGGACACCCAGCGGCTCATCGAGATCCTGGATCGCGACCGCCAGGCCCTCACCGGCGACATCGCGCGCATGGAAGCGCAGATCCCCGCCCTCAAGCGCTTCTGGCACAAGAAGAAGCGCGAACAGCTGATGGAAGACATCGAACAGGCCATGACCAAGTTCGCTCCCATCGACCAGCGCCGCGCGGAGCTGGCGAAGAAGCTGGACCAGGTGAAGAAGGCCCCCTTGCCGACCTACCTCGGCATCGGCGTGCCGGCACGGCGCTCCATCAACATCGCCATGATTGCCATGGCCCAATACCTGTACCTGCACTTCACCGAGCATGAGATCGCGCCCATGGCGCGCAGCGCCGGCATGAAGCCGGTCATGGACGTCAACTTCGGCGGGGCCAACGAGTGCCTGAAGATCGGCGCGCAGATCTGGGAAGTGGTGATGAAGCTGAAGTCAGACACACTGCGGCCCGAGAAGCTCAAGCATCGCGCCGAGTACCTGCGCCAGAAGCTCACCTACGCCAGCGACCAGGACTCCGTGCCCGAGGAGCACTCCATGGACTACCTGTTACCGTCCTCGGCCAACTCCGCGTTGCTGGACACCACCGTCACCGCCATCCCGGTCAACGTCCTGCACCTCAACTACTGGGACCTCCAGAACCTGCTGCTCAAGCCTGCGGAAAAAGCAGAGCAGGCACCAGCATCCGTCAAGGGTGTCGCCGGCGACTGAGTGCGGATTCTCCTCGGGTATGACGTCGCGACCTGCATGACGGGCTTAAGGCCTCTCAGTGCAGGAAGCTCTCCGTATCCACGAGCTCCAGGTCCGGTGACTGCCGGATGAGCCACTGCAGCGAAGGCACGTGGCCCGCGCCGATGAAGATCACCACCCGGTCTCCCGGCTGCACCTGGCGCATCACGTTGGTGTAGATGTACACGTTGCGTGAATACCAGGTGGACACCAGGCTCGCGCCCGCGTAATCCGCGTCCGCGCCCACCCGCGTCGTATAGAGGTACCAGCCGTTGCTGGCGGCGAGCGACTTGGGGTCGTTCACGTAACGCAGCACGTCGCCCACGCTGCCGTGCAAGGTCAGGTCGTCCAGCTTCGCCAGATAGGGAGCCATGTCTGCTTCTGCCGCATCCACGATGGCTTTCTGGCCATGCTTCTCGGCCGAGTTCGTCATGCCCTCATAGTCGAAGCGGAAGTCCTGGGGCGTATCGATGCAGTAGATGGCCGGGTTATGAGCCAGTGCCGCCAGGCGGAAGCCGTACTGGTAGACCTCGTTCGGTCCCAGGGTGAACTTGCCCGCGAGATAATCCTGGTAGTCAGCGATGGTCTTGGGGTCCTGGAAGTCGTGCTCGACCATCACTTTGGTGGGCTTGAAGCGGGCGATGTCGTCGATGATCTCCTTGATCTCCGCCTGGTGCTGCGGCGTCATGGGATCGATGTTGGGCGAGTTGTGCACATCGTGCTTCTTCCCCAGATGGTCCACGCCCACCAGCAGTATCTGGGTGCGGGGTGAGTCCGCTGCCGGCACTGCGGTGGAGGCGGCGAAAGCCGCCAATCCGAGGGCGGAAGCCAGGATGCGGGCGTGCCGGGTCTTGCCGTGTCTCATGACGGACTCCATTGGGCTGATGTGGGGGGCTAGCCGGCTTCTTGCGGCGCAGCGGAGTTCTTGCGGTTCCTGCGCTCGCGCGCGGCTGCCATCACCTTCGAAGACCAGAACCCCAGGTCATCCAGCAGCACATAGATGGTGGGCAGCACCAGGAGGCTGATGACCGTGGAGAAGGCCAGCCCGCCGATGATGGCGCGGGCCATGGGGAAATAGGGCGGTCCGTCGCCACCGATGGAGGTGTTGCCTATGGCGAGCGGCACGAGGCCGAGGATTGTCGTGGACATGGTCATGATTATCGGCCGCAAGCGGTGGGTAGCGCCGTCCACCACCGCCGTGTAGCGCGAGAGACCCGCGCGCCGGAGCTGGTTGATGTGGTCGATCATCACGATGCCGTTGTTCACCACCACGCCCATCAGGATCAGGATGCCGATCATGGCCATGATGCCGAAGCTGGTGCCGGTAATGAGGAAGAACCAGAACACGCCGAAGATCGAGAACACGATGCCCGACAGGATCGCCGCCGGATGCAGCAGCGACTCGAACAGCGCGGCCATCACGATGTAGATCATCAGGGCGGCCAGCAGCATGTTGGTGACCATGGTCTGGGTGTCCTGGTCGTCCTGCTCCACGCCCTCGCCGAAGGCCCACTGGTAACCGGGCGGCCAGTTGATGCTGTCCATGAGCGCCTTGATCTTCGGCCGCACGTCGTCGAACTTGGTGTTGGCGTCGAGGCTGAGCTGCACGTCCAGCGAGGCGGCGCGGTTCAGGTGCTCGATGCTGTTGGGACCTTCGGTGATGCTGAAGTCCGACACCGAATCCAGCCGCACCGGCTGGCCTTGTGCGTTATAGAGCTGCAGGTTGCGCAACTGCTCAAGGGTCTCGCGATCCTTCTTCTGGTAGGCGAGGGTGATGTTCACCTCGCCGTTGGCGGCGCGGTATTGCGGCAGCTGTTCGCCGCGCAGCGCCACCATCACCGACTCCGCCACCGTGTCGGCGGCCAGACCCGCGCGCAGCGCCCGGTCCCGGTCCACGTGGATGTGCACCTCCCGGGTGCCCGCCAGGGCCGCCGCGCGCACGTCCACCACGCCCGGCACCCGCGACAGGATACGCGTCACTTCCTGGGCGCGTGACTCCAGCACCGAGGTGGAGTCGCCGGTCAACTGCATCTGGATACCGCCGCCGCTGTCCTGGTCTTCGAAGGAAGGCTTGCCGATGGCGAGCTCCGGCATGCTCTTGCGGATCTCGTCCTCCAGTTCCGGTACGCTCTTGCGGTCCTTCAGGTCGTCCCGCAGCAGGAGGGTGGTCTCGGCGCGGCCGTTGTCGTAATAGCTGTAGACGGACTTGAACTCGAACTGCTTCTGATGCGCGTAGAGATAAGCCTCCACCTGGTTGACCGCATCTTCCACCACGTCCAGCGAGTAGTGGCCGTTGAAGTTGTACTCCATGACCAGCCGCGACGGGTTGCCGCCACCGGAATCTTTCTTCACGAGCGCGATGGGCAGCGCTGCGGTGACCACCACCAGGAAGATCACGCCGATCATGGTCCAGCGATGGGCCAGCGACCAGCCCAGCAGCCGCGAGTAGCGCTCCGACACTTTCTCCACCAAGGTCTTGCGCTTGGAGGGTTTCGGCGCTTTTATGCGCGCCGACAGCATCGGCATCATGGTCAGCGAGATGAAGAGCGATGCGACCAACGACACCACGATGGCGATGGCCACGTGCTTCAGGAACACCGTTATGTCGGTCTGCACGCCGAATACGTTGGGCAGGAACACGATGATTGTGGCCAGCGTGCCCGCAGTCACCGCCAGCGAGACCTCCTTGGAGCCGGTGATGGCCGCCCGCACCGGATCGCGCGGGTCCATCTGCCGGTGGCGGAAGATGCTCTCGGTCACCACCACCGCGTTGTCCACCAGCATGCCGATGGCCAGCATCAGGCCCATCATGGACAGGATGTTGAGCGACAGGCCCATGAAATACATGACTGCCAGCGCGATCAGGAGCGAGAAGGGCACCGCCAGCGTCACCATCAGCGTGGTGGTGAACTGGCGCAGGAAGTAGAACAGCACCACCAGGGAGAACAGCGCGCCCAGGAGGCCGGCGTCCAGCACTGCCGACAGCGACTGGCGCACGCCGTCCGCCTGGTTTCCGAGGGGATAGATGACCACGCCCTGCATCTCCGGCATGTGGGCCACGTCGTCCACTTCTTTCATCACCCGCTGCGCCACCTCCACCATGTTGGAGCCGTTCTCCTTGAACACGTCCAGGCCGATGGCGTACTTGCGGTCCAGGTGCCGGCCGAAGGTGAGCTCAGGATTGCCGTATTCCACGTCAGCGACGTCGGAGAGCCTGAGGTCGCCCTGGCCGATGCGCAGCTTGCGCACGTCGTCCAGGCTCTTGTATTCGTCGTTCACCTGCACCAGCAGCCGCTGTCCGGCGTCGCTGATGGTGCCGCCGCTCACGGTGAAGTTGCTGCGCTGCAGCGTGTCGTTGAGCTTCTCCAGGTTCACGTTGTGGGCGGCGATGGCGTCCGCGTGCAGCTCGATGCGGATCTCCTGGGGCTCGATGCCATACAGGTCCACGTGCGACACGCCCGAGACCCGCTGGATGCGGTCCTTGAGCAGGCGGTTCAGCATGTCGTAGGAGCGGCTGAGGTCGCGGTCGCTTGAGATGCGCAGCTGCAGGATCGGCACGTCCGCGCCGGACTGCTTCAGCACCTGGATGTGGCGCACGTCGGAAGGCAGGTCGCCGCGGATGGAGTCCACCTTGTCCAGCACCTGCACCTCCTTCACCGCCACGTTCTCGTCCCAGTTGAACTCCAGGTTCACCTGGGACTGGTTGGCGTCGGAGGTGGAAGTCATGCGCTTCACGCCTGACAGCGTGCCAAGCGACTCCTCGATGGGCTTGGTGATGAGGCGTTCCACTTCCTCGGGGCTGGAGCCCTGGTAGGGCACCGCCACGGTGATGAAGGGGAACTCGATGTCCGGGAAGTACTCAAGCGGCAGCAGGCGCGCCGCGATCACGCCGATGGCGGCGAAGCAGGCGAAGATCACCATGATGGTGACCGGGCGCTTGAGGGCGAACTCCGTGATGTTCACGGGTGGCTGCCCTCGTGGATGGCGGCTTCATGGTCGGCGGCCGGCTCCTGGTCGGGCTTGCGGTCCAGCAGCGAGTAGGCCACCGGCACCACCACCAGGGTCAGCAGGGTCGAGAACAGGATGCCGCCGATCACCGTGATGGCCATGGGTGCGCGGATCTCGGCGCCTTGCCCCAAGCCCAGTGCCATGGGCAGCAGCCCCAGGGTGGTGGTGAGCATGGTCATGACGATGGGGCGCAGCCGCGAGCGGCCGGCTTCCACCAGGGCCTGGTCCCGCTCCATGCCGTGGGCACGCAACTGGTTGACGAGGTCGATGAGCACGATGGCGTTGTTCACCACGATGCCCGCCAGCATGATGAGGCCGATGAACACCACCACGCTGATGGTGGTCTGGGTGATGAAGAGCGCCAGCACCGCGCCCACCAGCGCCAGCGGCACGCTGAACATGATGACCAGCGGGTGGATGAGCGATTCGAACTGGGCCGCCATCACCAGGTACACCAGGAAGATGGCCAGCACCAGCGCGAACTGCATGGAGCGGAAGGAACTCTGCATCTCCTCGTTCTGGCCTGCCACCCGCACATACACGCCGGCGGGGAGCGAGATCTTGGCCACCAGGGCCGAAGCTTCCGCCGCGGCTCCGCCCAAATCACCTTGGGCGATGTTGGCGGAGACCAGTGCGACGCGCTGCTGGGCGGTGCGGCGGATCTCGCCCGGACCTTCGTCCAGGGTCACGTCCGCGACGGCGGAGAGCGGCACCGGCTGGGCCGCGCCCGGGTTGATGATCAGGTTGCGGATGTCGTCGAGGCTCGCGCGCTGGTCGTCGCGGTTGCGCACCAGCACGTCGATCTTGCGGTCATGCAGGGTGTAGCGGGTGGCCACGTCGCCGCGCACCTTGGAGACCACCGTGTTCGCCACGTCGCTGGAGAGCAGGCCCAGCTGCGCGGCGCGGGCCGCGTCGATGTGGATCTGGATCTCCGGCTGACCGGACTGCATGGTGCTCTTCACGTCGGCGAAGCGCGGCGAGGTGCCGAGCGCCTGGGCCACTTCGTTGCTGACCTGTTTCAACGTATCCAGGTTATAGCCCACGATCTCCACCTCCAGCGGCGTCGCCAGGGTGAAGAGCGAAGGCTCCTCGAACTTGTAGTTGATGCCGGGCATGTGCCCCAAGGTCACGCGCAGCGCATCCATCACCTGGCGCTCGACGCGCTTGCTGGTGCCGGGCTGCAGCACCACGTTGAGGCTGGCGGTGTTCTCGCCGGCGTCCACCGGGTTCGCGTCCAGGCGGTTGCCGGTGCCGGCCACGGAGTAGGTGGTCAGCACCTGCGGCAGTTTCGCGGCGGCGGCCTGCACCTGGGCGATGGCGTCATCGCTGCCGGTGAGGGGCGTGCCGGGCGGCAGCGTCAGCTTCACCTGGAACTCACCCTGGGAGAGGCTCGGGATCAGCTCCACGCCGAGCGTCGGGAGCAGCAGCAGTGCTACTACCAGTGAACCGGCGGCGATGCCGAGCACGTGCAGCTTGTGGCCGAGCGCCCAGCGGATGAGTCGCGGATAGGCCTCCTCCAGCCAGGCGTAGCCGCGGGTGAAGCGATCCAGCAGCGGACGCAGCGGCCGGCCCACCACGAAAGCCAGGAGGCGCGACACGGCGCCGAAGCCGATCACGATCCACTTGGCAGTGAAGCTGAAGCCGCGCGCGAGCCCGCGGGGGATGTGATACAGGAACCGGGTGATGCGGCCCTGGGGGAGCGCGCGCGGGCGGTCCTCGCCCGTGCCTTCGATCTTGAGCTTGTTGGCGCTGTTGAGCCCCAGGCAGGCCAGCATCGGGATCAGGGTCAGCGCCGCGAACAGCGAGAACACCACCGAGTAGGTCACGGTCAGGGACTGGTCGCGGAACAGCTGTCCCGCGATGCCGGTGACGAACACCAGCGGGAAGAATACCGCGATGGTGGTGAGGGTCGCGGCGGTGATGGCGCCGCCCACTTCGCTGGTGCCGTGCTGCACGGCTTCCAGCGTGCCCTTGCCCATGGCGCGGTGCCGGGAGATGTTCTCCAGCACCACGATGGAGCTGTCCACCAGCATGCCGATGGCGAGCGAGATGCCGCCCAGCGACATCATGTTGAGGGTGATGTGCCCGGCATACATGGCGATGAAAGTGGCGATCACGGACACCGGGATCGCGATGCTCACGATCACCGTGGACCAGACGTTGCGCAGGAAGAAGAAGATCACCAGGGCCGCCAGCATGCCGCCGATGATGGCCGCGCTGATCACGTCGCCGATAGCCTCGGAGATGAACACCGACTGGTCGTATTCCTTGGTGAGCTTGAGTCCCGCCGGCAGGTGCTCGTTGAGGTCGGCGATCTTCTTGTCCACTTCCTTGGCCACCGCCACGGTGTTGGCGTCGCCGGCCTTGTAGACCGCCAGCTCCACGGATTCCGCGCCGTTGATGCGGGTGATGGCCTGGCGCTCCTTATAGGAGCGGTCCACCTGGGCCACGTCCTTGAGGTAGATGGGGTGCCCGTCGCGGGTCGCCACCACCGCGTCGGCGATGTCGCCCACGCTCTGGAACTCGTTGACCGTGCGCACCAGCAGCTTCTGGTTGCCCTGCTGCAGGAGGCCGCCGGAGAGGTTCACGTTCTCGGCCTTGAGCCTGTCCCCGATCTCGGCGTTGGTGAGGTGCAGCTCCGCCAGCTTGCCCTGGTCGGCCAGCACGTGGATCTCGTCCTCCAGGCCGCCGCTCACCTTCACGGCGCCCACGCCGTCCACGGCTTCCAGCGACTTGGTCAGGTCCTGGTCGGAATAGGTGCGCAGGTAGCGCAGTTGCTGCACTGCGGCGTCCACGCCGGCCACCGCCTGCATGTCCTTGGGCGTGCCGGTGAGGCCGAAGCGCATCACGGGTTCAGTGGAGGGATCGAAGCGCAGCAGCACCGGGCGCTTGGCCTCCACCGGCAGCTCCAGGGCGTCGATCTTCTCGCGCACGTCCACGCCCGAGTAATCCATGTCCGTGCCCCAGCTGAACTCCAGAGTCACGTCGGACTCGCCGGGCCGCGATATGGAGCGCACCTGGCGCACGTTCTTGATGACGCTGACCGCCTCTTCGATGGGCTTGGTGACCAGGTTCTCCACTTCCTCCGGGGCGGCGCCGGGCAGGTCGGTGCGCACCGTGAGCGAGGGGTAGGAGAGTTCGGGCAGCAGGTTCAGCTTCAGGCGCGACAGCGAGACGAAGCCGAACACGATCACCGCGACCGTGAGCATGCCGATGGTGACCCGCCGGCCGGTGGCCAGTTTGACGATGCCTAGGACCTTGTGGGGTTGGCTCATGTTCAGGCCTTCTCGTCTGAGCGACAGTTGTTCTCGGTGTCGTGTTCGTGGATCACCGCATAGGGCTTGAAGGCCGGGAGGGCGTCGCTGATCCGGTCCTGGAGCGTGCGCCCGGCCTTCACGCTGTCGCAGAGTTTTGCCACTTCCTGCTTGAGCGGCTCAGCAGCCAGGTGGGTGTCCTGGTCGAACTGCTTGTCGCTAGCGCCGGTCAGGAGGTCGCCCATGGCCGTGCCCAGGATGCCGGCCGCCATGCGCCAAGCCTGCCGGCTCACGTCATCGCCGCGCTTCTCCAGGTCGCGCAGGTTCTGGGAGTACTGCACCAGCAGCTGGCGTTGTGCGTCGGTCACCGGCACGCTCTTGCCGCCGATCTTCAGGTCGCCGGCGGGGTCGATCTCAGCCCGGCTCGCGTCGGCGGCAGTGATCACGATGTCGGTCCCTTCGATGGCGATGCGGCCGTTGTCATGGGTGCCGATGCGGACGTCTGCCTGCGCGGTGGCAAGTGCCAGGAGGCAGAGGGCGGCCAAGAGGCCGGGTGAAGCTTTCGATAGGGTCTTCATGGTTATCTCCCTCTTCACGACGGTCAGACCTCGTCGTCGTCGATGTGGCAGTCATGTTCCGGGTGCGGTTCGATCACGGCGTAGGGCTGGAAGGCCGGCAGGGACGTGGCGATGGCGTCCTGCGTGCGCTTCTCGGCCTTGACGTCCTGGCACAGCGCGCGGGCCTCTTCTTTCAGCGGTTCGGCCTTGGCCTTCATCTTCTGGTCCAGATCCTGGCTGTCGCCGTCCTCGAACAGGCTGCTCACCAGGGTGCCGACCATGCCGCCCACCATCTGTACCGCGTGCTGGCCGATGGCGAGGCCCCGATCCTGGATGTCGCGGATGCCGGCGGCGTAGTGCTGCAGCATCTGGCGCTGGGTCGGCGTAACCGCCACGGCCTTGCCGCGGATCTCCAGGTCACCCTGGGGGCTGATTCGGGCCATGCTGCCGTCGGTGGCGGTGATGTACACGTCGCCGCCGTGCAGGCTGATCCGGTCGTGGTACATCACGGTCGCATCGTCATCGTCGCTGTGGGCATAGGCGGCGGTGCGTGCGTCAGAGAACGCGGCGGAGCCGGCCACGAGGCAAGCGGCGCCGCACAGGAGCGGGCTGATCCTGAGTACAGTGTTCATGGTGAACCCCCGTCGAGTGTGTGAGTGTTGTCAGACCGAAGGCGCGGGCTTGGCGGCGTCGGCGGCCATGGCTTTCTGGGTCTGGCCATTGACCACCGCGACCTTGGTGCCGTCCTTGAGGCTGTTCTGCCCCAGGGTCACCACCATGTCCCCCTCGGCCAGGCCGTGGGTGATCTCGACCTTGTCGCCTTCCGCGTAGCCCAGGCTGATGGCCGCGCGATGTGCCACGCCGGCCTTCACCACGTACACGGCCGACTCGCCGTCCTCGGTGATGATCGCGGCGCGCGGCACCGTGAGCGCGTCCTTATGCACGTCATAGGTCACGCTCACGCGGCTGAACATTCCGGGGGCCAGCACGTGGCCGGCGGGGCGCACTTCCACCGTCACCTTGAAGGTGCCGGTCTGCGGGTCCACCACCGGCGAGAGGCGCGCGACCTTGCCGGTGAAACTCTTGCCGGGCAGGGCGTCGGCGCTGAGGGAAGCCGCCTGGCCGGGCTTCAGGCGCGCCAGCGCGTTCTCCGGCACGTACAGCACCGCCAGCAGCGGATCGAAGTCCGTCACCACGTACACCGCCTGGTTCTGCGTGAGGGTGTTGCCCACTTTGATGAGGCGCTTCGCCACCACGCCGTCGATGGGCGAGCGGATCACGGTGCGGTCCAGGTTGAGCTTGGCCTGGTCGTTGGTGGCCTTCAGCACCGCGAGGTCGTACTTCACCGCGTCGAAGGCGTCGGCGCTGATGAGCTTGCGGTCGTAGAGGGTCTGGCTGCGGCTGAACTCCAGCTGCTTCTTGTCGTAGTTGGCCTGGGCCTGCTCCGCGGCATAGCGCATGTCGGCGTCATCGAGCTTGGCCAGCGCATCGCCGGCGCGGACCTCGCGGCCTTCCTCGGCGTAGATATCCGAGACCGTGCCGCCCACCTTGGCCACCACCGAAGCCTCTTCCGCGGCCTCCAGGGTGGTGGTGCCGGAGTAGGTGGCGGCCACTTGGCTGCGCACCGCGGCGGAGGCTTCCACCGGGATGGCCGGGGTGGTGTCCTCCGGGGCCTTGGCCTGGGCGGCCTTGGCATCCCCGCCGCAGCCGGTCAGCCCGAACGCGGTTACCAAGAGGAGACTAAAGGACAGGGCGGCGGCGGTAGAGCGATGTCTATTCATGGTGGGGGCATCCCTCGGAGACTTGGTTTTATCGTGGCCGGCCTAGCCGGATACTGTTATAGCTAAGTATAACACTAGTTTTCAGGCATGCAAGAGCGGACCCCCCTGAAAGCCGGGGGGTCCTTATAAAAGAGATGCGCCAGATGAGGCCTTGGTTGCTGCGATACAGGACGTATCGCAGCGGAGGGCGGCACGGGCATGTACCGTACCGCCCGAAAGCCAAGGTCCCGGGAAGGACCTTTGCGGTTCGATTTAGTCCTTGGGTTGGCCGTTCTCGGCCAGCGACGGACCGGTAGGGAAGAGTCCCTTGGCATCCATGTCCGCGGTGATGGCGGCGGTCATGTTCAGCAGCACGTCCGGGGCGATGCCCTCGGCATCCACATCGGAGCCGCCGCTGTTGGGAGTCCCGCCCTTCATGGCGGCCTCGAGGGTGGCCGCTGCCGGCAGGCCCTTCAGTTTGCGCCAGCTGTTCAGCGTGGCCAGGCGCTTGGCGTCGTCCTCGGCCCTGAGCTTCTGGCGCTCCGTCAGCACCAGGGAGATGGAAGTCTGGGCGCGTTCCTGGTCCAGGTCATGCACGCCCTCCATGAAGAGCTTCCAGGCCGGATCCGAGGCGGCGCGGCTGTTGTGGTCCGCGGCGAGCTGGGGCAGGACGGCCCCTAAGCCCGACTTCAGCGGCGTGTAGTCGCTGGGCTTGATCTCGTCCCAGGGCAGGGCAGTGGGGTTGGAGGACTCGCCGAAGTCCTTGGCGTCCACCAGGGCGGGCAGCGTGATGTCGGGTTCCACGCCCTTCTCCTGGGTGCTGGAGCCGTTCACCCGGTAGAACTTGTTGGTGGTCAGCTTGAGCTGGCCCGCGTCGGCGTCGCTGGACACGAAATGGTTCAGGTCGCGCAGCTGCTGCACCGTGCCCTTGCCGTAGGTGACCGAGCCCACCACCACGCCGCGATGGTAGTCCTGCACCGCGGCGGCGAAGATCTCGGCGGCGGATGCGGTGAAGCGGTTCACCAGCACCGTCAGCGGTCCGGCATAGGCCACGCCCTCGTCTTCGTCCTCGTCGTCCACCTGCACGTCGCCCTCGGAATTGCGGATCTGCACCACCGGGCCTTCGGGGATGAAGAGGCCCGTGAGGTCCTCGGCTTCCTTGAGGGAACCGCCGCCGTCGTTGCGCAGGTCGATGACCACGCCGTCCACCTTCTGCGCCTGCAGCTCGCCCAGCAGCCTGCGCACGTCATGGGTGGTGCTGGTGTAGTCCTTCTTGCCGGCCATGCGGGCTTCCACGTCCTCGTAGAAACCTGGGATGGTTATCACGCCGATCTTGTAGTCCTTCTTCGCCTGGGTCACATGCAGCACCTTCTGGTGCGCTGCCTGGGCTTCCAGCTTCACGTCGCCGCGGATGAACTTGACGGTCTTCTCCGCGGTGCCGGGGGCGGCGCCGGCCGGCAGCACCTGCAGGCGCACCTCGGTGCCGGCCTGGCCGCGGATCAGGCTCACCACGTCCTCCAGGCGCCAGCCCACCACGTCGGTCATCTCCGCAGTGCCCTGTGCCACGCCGGTGATGCGGTCATCGGCGTGCAGCTGTTTCAATGGATCCTGGTCGGCGGGGCCGCCGGGGAGCAGGTTGGTCACCTTCACGTACTCCCCATCCAGGGTCAGGGATGCGCCGATCCCCACGTATTTCAGGCTCATCTGGATCTGGAAGTTCTGGGCCTGCACCGGCGGGAAATAATCGGTGTGCGGATCCAGGGAATGGGTATAGGAGTTCATGAAGGTGGCGAACACGTCGTCGCCCGTGACCTGCCGGTTCCGGTAGGCGAAGTTCTGGTAGCGCTTGCGCAGCGTCTCCTGGGCCTGGGGCCAGGTCTTGCCCGCCAGCAACAGGCCGATGACGTCGTTCTTCACGCGCTTGCGCCACACGTCGTCCAGTTCGGTCGTGTCCTTGGCCCAGGGTCCCTTGCTGCGATCGAACACGTAGCTTTCTTTCACCGTCAGGTCCGGCTGCTTGTCGAGCTGCTTCAGCGCGTACTGGATGCGCTGGTCCACGCGCTGCTGGAACACGTTGAAGATATCGAAAGCCGGCTGCAGGGTGCCGGTGCGGATGTCGTCGTCCAGCTTGGCCTTGTGCACCGAGAAGGAATCGATGTCCGACTGCAGGAAGTAGCTCCTGTTCGGATCCAGGTCCTGCAGATACTGATCGAAGATGACAGCGGATTCGGCGTCGTTGAGGGTGCGGTCGCCGTAGTGGTAGCGCTGCAGCTGGCCCGTGATGGCCTGGTCCACGGCCGCGTTGTGGTAGTCGGGGACTACGTCCTTCGGCGGCGTGCTGAGCGCGGCGGCGATCGCCGTCGCGGGCGCCATGGCGGGCGTGGCCGCGGAGCCGGTGAGGGCGAAGGCCGCGAGCAAAGCGGCGACGGTCAGGGACAGGTACTTGGGCGTGCGCATGATCTGTTTACGCTTCCTGGGGACGGGGGCGGGGGATACTATATATATCTATATCTCAGGATAGGCGAAGCCGCCGGGCTCTGCGACCCCCTTGCCGCGCCTACAATGGCGCCCGGAAACCGTCGCATCGCCCCACCCAGGACCTTCGACAACCATGCGTCCCATGACCTTCATCAACGGCGTGCTGCTGGGCAGCGCCGGCGCGCTCGCCGTGGTGCTCGGCATCATCCTGTTCTTCCGCTGGACCATGGTCGGCGACCCGAGCCTGGACCAGACGGTGGTGCAGAGCGACCTGCCGCTGGGTGAGCTCTTGCGCGACATGTTCATCTTCGGCGTCCTGGCGTTCCTGGCCCTGGCGGCCTTCCTCGGCGAACTGCGTTCGAAGCCCTGGCGCCGCCTGGCAGACTGGCTGATGAGCGTGGCGCTGGTGGGCGTGATCATCTTCTTCCTCGGCGACCCGGCCCTGCGGCTGCGGGATTTCGCGGTGCTGGCGATCTCGGCTGTCCTGGGCGCGGTGATCTACGGTATATTTAGTAGGATGGGCTGGGCCGCGCGACTGGCGAGCTGGCTCGGCGACTGAGCGCGGCCTGCATATTCGCGGCGAAGTTCTGAATCAGCTTTTTATAAGGTTTTTATAAGGTTTTACGCTAGCAACGAGCGCTCAAGCGGACTACCTTTTGGCCTGTGTGGAGCGGAAAAGCCCTGCCGCCGTCAATAGGCAAAGTGGGGCATAATGTATGCCCAGATAGCCTGGAATTCCCCTTGGATTATTGACTTAAGAAGGGGGATTAGAGTAAAAAACAGGGCCCAACTGACGGCGTGATAGGGATGGTCCTCGGGACCGCGACGGTCCGGTGGGCACCTATCGCGCATTTGTAACAGAGCGAATACCACATCCGGTGTTTCAGGAGACATCCACGTGAATTTTCAAGAACTGATCCATATAGCTGCGGTCTCGGGCGGCCTCTTGTACGTCATCTTCGTCATCCTGTTGATCGGTCTCACGATCATCATCGACCGCACCTGGTATCTCGCCAAGGTGGTGCGCCAGGGCGAACTCATCGCCGGCACCGTTCTCGAGATGGAAGACGTGGACCGTGACTCCCTCATGGATCTCGCGGTGCGTACCGCGAAGTACCCGCCGGGCGCGGTCTTGGAAGTGGCGCTCAAGTATCCCGACGTGAAGGATCCGGTCCGTCTCTCCGAACTCATCGAAGAGACCATCCTGCTGCAGGCCCCGCGCATCGACCGCAGCCTGTGGGCCCTCGACACCATCGTGACGCTCGGACCGCTGCTGGGCCTCTTGGGCACCATCATCGGCATCTTCGAGGCCTTCAAGGTGCTCGGTGCCGCTGATACGGCTCCCACCAAGGTGACCGGCGGCGTGGCAGAAGCGCTCATCGCGACTGCGGCCGGCCTGTTCGTCGCCATCCTGGGCCTGATCTTCTTCAACGGCCTGAACAACCGCGTGCGTCTGATCATGCATCAGATGGAAGCCATCAAGGTCATGCTGGTCAACCGTCTGACCTGATATCTGACTGTGGCACGGCGCTCCGTATTCCGGAGCGCCGTCATTCACACTCTAGCTGGCCGTCATATCGTGACGGCAGAGGCAGGAAAAAGTGGCTAACAAGTTTTTCGTAGAGAAGAAGGGCCGGATCGAGATCATCCCCATGATCGACATCATGTTCTTCCTGTTGGTGTTCTTCGTCATGATCACCTTGCGGATGATCCCGGCCACGGGCATCGCCTCGAAGCTGCCGCGCAGCTCCACGGCGGTGAACATCGAGCGGCCGAAGATCATCATCAGCCTGCTGGCTGACGGTGAGATCGTGGTGGACGATCAGAAGATGACGCCCGACCAGCTCACCACGTACCTCCTGGGTCAGGACCCGGCGCACGCCAACGTGACCATCGCCGGCGCCAAGGAGACCACGCTGCAGTACCTGGTGATCGTCATGGATTCCATCCGCACCGCCGGTGTGACGGAAATCGGAATCGCGGCGAAGAACACCGACTAAGAGGTCCACCACTCGTGGCACAGAAATACGTCTTTTCAGAAGGTGTCTTCACGCTGCGCAACCTGCGCTCGCTGGGCACCGCGGCGATCCTCGAGATACTGATCTTCGCAGGCATCGCCGGCATCCTGATCTGGCAGGAGCTGCACCCAGCGCCGCCCCCGCCGCCGATCGCGTCGCCGCCGATGGAGATTCCGCCGAATCCGCCGCCGCCGCCGCCGCCGCCGCCGAAGAACATCCCGACGCCGCAGCCGCCGCAGCCGCAGCCGTTGTCGGAGGTGCCGCCGGTGCCGACGCCGATCCCGACGCCGAACGCCGTGCCGGTGCAGCCGCCGACTCCGCCGCCGGTGCCGGTGCAGCGCACCGCGCCGCCGGAGAACATCATGTCCGAGTTCGCGGCCAGCATGCTGAACGCGATCAACGCGGCCAAGGTGTATCCGAAGGAAGCGGTCATCGCGGGCGAGACCGGTGAAGTGGTCGTATCCTTCGACTACATCAACGGCATCGTCAGCAACATCAAGATCGTGAAGTCCAGCGGATCGCGCTCGCTCGACAAGGCCGCCATGGCCGCCGTGCAGAAGGCGGCGCTGCCGCCCAAGCCGGCCGAGCTCGCGGGCAACAACAACTTCACGTTCCACGTGGCCTTCAACCTGGGCGGCTAAAGAGCCCAAGTCGTGAGCATAAAAAAGGCCCGCCATCAGGCGGGCCTTTTTCTTTGTGGGTACTCCCATAAGCCTAGCACGGGCGAAGCCGCGCAAACCGGCATCGTTTCCCGCCCCAAAAACCCCTGATTTCGCTGACCTATACTCCAGGTGTGACCGGCATTCCTTGCACAATCACAGGGGAGGCTTCGCGCATGACTGGCAAATCCGTCTTTGTTGAAGGAACGTTCACTCTTCGCAACCTGCGCTCCATGGGCGCCGCTGCCATCGTCGAAGTGCTGCTGGCGTTCGGCATCGCCGCGATCCTCATCTGGCAGCAAGTGCGGCCAGAGGCCCGGTTGCCACCTCCGATCGCGGTGGACCCCACGGTCCCGGATGCGCCTCTGGTCCCGTCTCTGCAACACAGCGTACCGGTGCCGCAACAGCCGGAGCAGACCGAGGCGCTGCATCAGGTACAACCCATCCCGACCGATGTTCCGGATCAGCGCGCGCAGCCGGTGCAGGCGCCGTCACGGCCGTTGCAGCCGCAAGGGTCTCAAGCCTCGGCGGACATGGCCGATGACTTCGGCAGGGCTGTGCTGGCCGCCATCAACGCGCAGAAGGTCTATCCGCGGGTGTCCTTGCTGAAAGCCGAGACGGGCGAGACAGTGGTGTCGTTCGATTATGTGGATGGCGTGGTCAGTAACATCCATGTAGACAGGTCCAGCGGCTCCCGTGACCTCGACACTGCGGCCGTCCAGGCCGTGCAGAGAGCCGTGCTGCCTGCGAAGCCGGCGGAGTTGGCGGCCCTGGACCACTTCACGTTCACCCTGGTATTCGCCTTGGGTAATTAAGGTCCATCAATGTCGATGAAAGACCGCCGGTCGTGAGATCGGCGGTTTCTTTTGCGCAAAATCTGCGCTATCGCGGCCTGATGGAATAGCGGTGTATATTTTGCGGTCTGGATATGTCGCACGTACCAATCCCGGTACGCCAAGGAGTCATGCCATGCATCGCGTCCTAAGCTCATTGCTACTGGGTTCCGCCATCGCCTTCCAGGCCGCCGCGTCCGCCGACGGCAGTTTCGCCGTCAGCAGCACCGCGTTCAAGGATGGCGGCACCATCGCCATGGATCAGGTGTTCAACAGCTTCGGCTGCACCGGCGCCAACCATTCGCCGGAACTGAGCTGGACCGGCGCGCCCGCCGGCACCAAGAGTTTCGCGGTCACCATCTACGATCCGGATGCCCCGACCGGCAGCGGTTTCTGGCACTGGACGGTGTTCAACATCCCAGCCAATGTGACCCACCTCGCGGCCGACGCCGGCAATGACAAGGGCGCCGGCCTGCCCGCGGGCGCGGTGCAGGGCCGCACCGACTTCGGCTTCTCCCACTTCGGCGGTCCCTGTCCGCCGGTGGGCGACGCCCCCCATCACTACCATGTGACGGTGTATGCGCTGAAGACCGACAAGCTGGACCTGGATGCGAACTCCTCCGGCGCGCTGGTGGGCTTCTACATCCACATGAACACCCTCGGCAAGGCTTCCATCACCGGGATGTTCGGCCGCACCAAGTGATATATGAGATGCGGCCCCGGTCATCGGCCTCGTGGGGCAGGTGACCGGGGCCGTATGATTGCTTAGACTGTGATGAGGCGATGGGTTGGCCGCGAAGCGGCCAACGGGATGCCACGACGGCATCCCTGGACTTCTGGCGGAGCAGGGACACGCAGCCAAAAGCGCCTTAGAACCGCCTCTCCGATATCTATGACTCTTGCCGTATAGTCTTCAAGCATTCAGCAGGAGTCTCGTCATGTGGAATTACATCGCGGTCGCCCTCGGTGGTGCGCTCGGCTGTTGCGCGCGTCTCGGCGTCAACCAGCTGGTGCATGAGCGTCTCGGCCAGGCTTTCCCCTTCGCCACGCTCATCATCAACGTCTCGGGGTGCCTCGCCATGGGCTTCCTGTTCTTCTACACCCTGGAACAGTTGAGCATGAGCCCCGTCATGCGGCTCGCCATCGTCACCGGCCTGCTGGGCGGATTCACCACTTTCTCGGCTTTCGGCATCGAGACCTTCCTGCTCATCGAAGACGGCAAACTGATGCAGGCCGCGCTCTACGTGAGCCTATCCGTGCTCCTGGGCATCGCCGCGGTATTCGCCGGTGCCTGGCTCGCGCGCAGCCCCATGGTATAGCCGGCACTCCCCGGGGATCCCTTTGTGACCGTCACCAAACAGAAGGCCCTGGGCTTCGTGGTCGCATCGCTGCTCGCCACCGTCGGCTTAGCTCACGCAGCCGATGCAGACGATGCGGATGCGCGGGATGCGCCCTATGTCCATGTCCAAGAGCTCGTGGACGTGGACCACGGACGCCGCCTCAACCTCTACTGCGTGGGGCAGGGCTCGCCGGTAGCGGTGTTCGATGCGGGCCTCGGCGGCGATGCGTCCAGCTGGGATTCGGTGCAGGCAGCCGTGGGGGAGCATACCCGGGCCTGCGCCTATGACCGCGCGGGCCTGGGCTTCAGCGACCCCGCGACCCGGCCCAGCACCAGTGCCAACACCGTGGACGATTTGCGGCGGCTCCTTGCAGCCGCGGGCATGAAGCCGCCTTATATCCTGGTGGGGCATTCCGCCGGCGGCCTGAACATGCGGCTCTTCGCCTACCAGCACACGGCCGAGGTGGCCGGCATGGTATTGGTGGATCCCAGCCATGAAGACGAGGAAGCGGGTGCCTTGCAGATCCTCGACCCGGACGCGAAGGCGAAACACATGCAGTCCGATGTCGAGCAGCTGGAGAAGAAGTCCCAGTGCGTGGCGGCCGCGGAATCCAGGCGCCTGGTGCGGGGCAGCGCTCTCTATATACAGTGCATCCCCGGATCGGACCCCCATTGGAGCGACGCCATGAACACGGTGATGCAGCGCCGCAACGCCACGCCGGCGTATCAACGGGCGACGTACTCTGAGCTGAAGAGTTTCGAGACCGTGAGCGCGGATGAACTGCGCACTGCGCGCCACAGCCTCGGGGACATGCCGCTCATCGTGCTGACCGCCGCGCCGCGTCCGCCGGAGCCGGGTCAGACCCCGGCCGAGCGGGATAAGCTCAACCTGCTGTGGGAGACGCTGCACGACCAGATCGCGGCGGAATCCACCCGCGGTTCCAGTTTCATCGTGTTGGGTACCAGTCATTTCATCCAGTGGGACAAACCCCAGGTGGTAGTCGATGCGATCCTGAAAGTCCTGGCTGAGGCCCGGCAGCCGGTGCCGGCGACGAGCACGAAGGAGACTGGACTTTGAGCACCTCCAAGCAGAAGGCCCTGCGCTTCGTCATCAGTCTCGGTATCGTGAGCCTGTTCGCCGATTTCACCTATGAAGGCGGCCGCAGCATCGTCGGTCCGTTCCTGGCATCCCTCGGCGCGAGCGCCTTCTTCGCCGGTGCCGTGGCGGGTGTCGGCGAATTCCTCGGTTATGCCATCCGCTTGTTCTCCGGCCGCTTCGTGGACCGCACCCACAAAGACTGGCTGATCCTCTCCATCGGTTATGTGGTGAACCTCGCTTCGGTGCCGCTCATGGCGCTCGCGCCCAACACCGCCGTCGCCGGTCTCCTGGTGTTCAGCGAGCGCCTGGGGAAAGGCGTGCGTGCGCCGGCGCGGGATGCCTTGCTGGCGAAAGCCGGCAGCGAACTCGGCCACGGCAAGGCTTTCGGCCTGCATGAGTTCCTGGATCAGTTGGGTGCGGTGCTGGGGCCGCTGGTGGTCTCCGCTGCCGTGGCCTACTCGGGATATCGCCTGGGGTTTGGCGTGCTCATAGTGCCGGCGCTCCTGGCCTGGTTCTTCCTCTGGCGCGCCCGCGGTCTCGGCAACGCCGAGAGCCGGAAGGGGAAGGGCGATGGCACCAAGTTCGACAGGCGCTATTACCTGTATCTGGCCTTCTCCGTGGTCACGGTGCTGGGCTTCGCCCACAACATCCTCTATGCCTACCACCTGCAATTCACCCACCGGCTTTCGCCGGCGGCGATCCCGCTCTTGTTCGCCCTCACCATGGGCGTGGACGCATTTGCGGCCTTGGGCTTCGGCTGGCTCTACGACAAGTACGGACTCAAGGTGCTATTGGCGCTGCCGCTCTTCACCGTGCCGGCGACGCCGCTCCTGTTCCTGTCCCCGAGTCCCGGCTTGATTTGGCTCGGCGGCGCCCTCTGGGGTGCGGCGATGGGGCTGCAGGACGCCACCATGCGCTCTGGTGTCGCGACCCTCACGCCCGAGAGCGTGCGCGGCACGGCCTATGGCATCTTCGACGCGGTGTTCGGCACCGCCTGGCTGATCGGCAGTCTCCTGCTGGGCTGGCTGTACGGCATCAGCCCGCAGGTGCTGGTGATCGTGGCGGTGGTGTTCCAGGTTCTCGCATTGCCGCTGCTGTGGCTGACGCTGCGGGGATTGCCGAAGCAGCAGAAAGCCTCACGGTAGTAGGATCAGGAACATAGAGTCCTGAAGGGATGGCGTTTCGATCCGGTGGTCGGCGCCGATGGGAAGCCTCAGCAAGCTGAGGACCATAGGGGATTCTTGATGGGGATGTTATTCCGCGGCCTAAGTTTGTTCGTGCTCGGCGCTGCCCTCGCGGGCTGTGCGTCGGGCCCGACCCTGGCGCACAACGAGACCACGCGTATCCATACGGCGAGAGTGGTCTACATCCGACAACAACCCGACTTTGCCATCTTCCAGGACGACCATAGGACTGGTGTGCCTGTGGTAGTCGCGCTCGATATCGGGTTGGGGCCTGCGGGCGCACTGATCGGCAGCGTCCTGCTTACCCCGGCGATAGTCGATGCCCCAGACAGCACAACCGAATATCTCAGCCAGCATCGGGATGCGGCCAGCACCTTCCAACTCCAGCGGCGCCTGCAGGAGGCCGTGGACGACGTGATCCCACGTGTTCCCTGGCTCAAAGGAGCCACGCGGGAGGTGCGCGACACACCGATGACGGCGCGTGAGATGCAGAAGTACACGTGGGATGCCGGGGTAGATGCGGTGATCTTCTTGTATCCCGTCTCGGGATTGCATGTCGATGGGACCCATCTCTACGCCTATGTGCGGGTGGTGGTCTATGCCAACCCGCAGGGTGGACAGGCACCCTTCGAATACGATTCAGCAAAGCTGGGTTGTCTGTGCAAGCTGGTGATCCCGGACCAGGACTCGCAGAAGCCTTTTCAGTCCATCTATGCCATCACACCCAAGGAGCGCTTCCAGGTCTGGTTTGCGAACGATGCCGCGGTGTTGCGGCAGGATTCGGATCTCGGTGTATCGCAGGCACACGACGGATTGGCGCACTATCTCGGCGCTCTTCCCTCGGCCAAGGCGCCCTGAGAGGTGGGGCCAGTCATCTCGATCTCGTGATCTTTCAGGGACAGGGTCGCCCCGGTGTCGGATGGCAGCTGCGCTCCCGCGGCGCATGGTGCTTGGGCGGAGGAGGCTGGTGGGGCCGTGGTCGGGGTGCAGGGACCGGTACCGGCACCGGAACGGGTACCGGCTCCGGAATGATCACCACCCCGGTGCCGGGATAGTAGGGACCGCCGTAGTCCGGGTAGTAGTCGTACTCTTCCTGGTAGGGACCTTCCTCGCAACCCGGATAGCCGGACATGGCCGGGTCGCAGCCCTGCACAGGCGCCATCTGCGGGCCGTAGCCTTCGTCGTATGGCGGCGCGGAGCTGCAAGCGGTCACCAGCAGGAGACCAAAGAGGCATGCCAATATGGAAAGGATGGAGGACCGGCCCATGGGAGCAGTGTCCGCTATCGGCCGCTTGGGCGCCATGCCCGGCTTGAAGTGTCGCGTCCCGTCCCCATCTCGGAAGCCTGATCGCCATTGGAGCATCCATGAATCCGTCCCCTAAGTCTTCGCGCAGCGTGGTGCGCATCATCAGCAGCCTGCGTACCCGCGAGGGCGGCGGCTTCATCGTGCACCGCCCGTTCCCCACCCAGATGCTCATGGATTTCGATCCCTTCCTGCTCCTGGATGAGATGGGGCCGGTGGACTACGCGCCGGGCGAGGCGGTGGGCGCGCCGGACCATCCGCACCGGGGCTTCGAGACCGTCACCTACGTGCTGGAAGGCAAGATGCAGCACAAGGACTCCCATGGCCACGCGGGTTCACTGGGCAGCGGCGACGTACAGTGGATGACCGCCGGCGCCGGCGTGGTGCATTCCGAGATGCCGGACGAAGCGTTCCGTGCGAAAGGCGGGCGCATGCATGGTTTCCAGATCTGGGTGAACCTGCCCCGCCAGCAGAAGCTCATGAAGCCCCGCTACCAGGAACTGCCGGACGCCGGTATCCCGGTGGCCCAGAGCGCCGATGGCAAGGTGAAGGTCAAGATCGTGGTGGGAGAGTCGCTTGGCAAGAGCGCGGCCATAGACACCGTCACGCCCATCGCCTTCCTGCATATGACCCTGCAGCCGGGCGGAGCCATAGAACAACAGTTACCCGTGAATTACAACGCCTTCGCCTACGTGGTGTCAGGTCAGGGTGAGTTCGGCCCGGACGCGAAGCCGGCCGACGCCCATCAGATGGTCATCTTCGGCAACGACGGCGCGGCGGTGCGCATCGAGAACCAGGCGGATTCCAAGGAAGCCCTGGAACTGCTGTTGCTGGCGGGTGTCCCACTCAATGAGCCCGTGGTCAGGTATGGGCCTTTCGTCATGAACACGGAAGAAGAGATCCACCAGGCCATCAAGGATTATCAGCAGGGCAGGATGGGGGAGATCAACTTTTGATTGAAGCCGTCCGGGACCCCACCGACCCGCAGGATCCAAACCATGTGCTTAGTGCGCCGTCGAGTCCAGCTTGAGTCTTATCTCCCACCCAGGCCACGTATCCGTCGGGTCGGACCAACACTGCCTCGGGAGCGGGTACCGGCCCGAGTATCGGAAGCTCCCACGCACTGCTGTATCTCGCGTCGACGAGCTGAACCCGATCTGCCCATGGCGTGATGTCGATCTCGCCGGGTTCTCCGAGATTGAGTAGCAGCGGCTTGGCATCGTGCAGGAGAGTGAAGACCCGCAGCATCGCGTCGCCGGCGACGAGATCTAGATCGGGCATGCGGCGTCCGAGCAGCGGGTGTCCCGACCCGAAGTCGTAGTGGACATCCAGGCCGGATAGCATCGCCGCGAACTGCTTCCGAGGCTCCTGCATCTTGAGCAGTTCGGCGAAGGTATCGTGCAGGGCAGTAGTGCGATCGCCCGGTCGTCGCAGCGCGACCGCCGCCATGGTGTGGCGCAGCACACGTGCGGCCACCGGATAACGCTCAGCCTGGTACGTATCCAGCAGGCTGTCTGGCGACATCCTTTTCACCACTTGGCTCAACTTCCATCCCAGATTCACTGCGTCCTGCACGCCGATGTTCAGGCCCTGGCCGCCGTCCGGAGCGTGTATGTGTGCGGCATCGCCGGCCAGCAGGACCCGTCCGGCGCGGTAGATCGCGGCCTGCCGGGTCATGTCGGTGAACCGCGATATCCATGTCGGACTGTGGACCCCGTAATCAGTGCCGAATACGGCGATGAGCGCCTGGCTGAGATCGCGCAGTGTGGGCTCGTCTGTCGATCCGACGCGCTCCTCGGTCACCATGACCCGTATGGGGCCGCTATCCTTGAAGGTCACTTCACCGTCGCGGATCTCGTATTCCGCCCTGCCGAAGGAGTGGACGCCGAAGGCGCCTCGATGGATGCCCAATTTCGGTTCCTCTGTCATCTCGACCTCGGCCAGCAAGTGGCTGACGGTCGGGTCCCGCCCGGGGAACCCGATGCCGGCCAGCTTGCGGATCGAGCTGCGCCCGCCGTCGCATCCGACGAGATAGTCCGCCCGTAGCCGCCGGCCATCGGACAATGCGACATCGACGCCAGCATCGTCCTGCGTGAAACCCGCCACCTCGGTGCCGTAGTAGATCGGCACCTTCAGTTCCCGTACCCATCCGGCCAAGATGCGCTCGATATGGTTCTGCCACAGCCCGAGCCCATAGGGGTGCCGGGTGGGAAAGTCGCTGATGTCCAAGCGGACTCCGGCGAAAGCGGCGACCTGGGCCACCTGTCCCTCTGAGAGGAACCGCTCGACGATCCCTCGTTGATCGAGGATCTCGAGGGTGCGCGAGCGCAGGCCGCCTGCGCGGGAGCCGACCAGGTCCTGGTTGGCACGCCGCTCGACGATGACGACGCCGATATCCGCCAGTGCCAGTTCGCCCGCCAACATCAGTCCTGTGGGGCCGCCTCCAGCGATCACCACGGCATCGCCGCTCATCACTCCGTCTCCCGCCTCAGATCCTCGGCATAGGTTTTGAAGATCGGACCGAAGTCCGGCAGCTTGCGCCCCACCAGCGGCAGGATCAGGCCGGTGAAGTGCTCCGTCATCACGAATTCTGTAACGGCGGCTGCGCTAGGTCTCAACGTGAAGGTGCGCACGCCCTTGAAGAGGGGAGCGAAGCCGCCGGTCCAAGTCATGTGCTCGTTGGCCGCCACATCCGAGACTTTCGGAGTGAAGGTTCGGGTTTCGCCAGGTACCCAGAGCTTGAAGCGTGAACCTTCTGCGATCTCACCCTCCATCCGGGCGACCGTGGAATTCCAGCGGGCGTAACCCGCGGCATCGGTGAGGACGCTCCAGATGCGCTCTGGAGTCGCATGGATGTCTATCTCGACTCTGCATGTCAGTGAGAAGGTGCTGCGGCTCTGCGTGATCTTCGGTTCTTTCATTGCGTGCATCTTGCGAATTCTCCACAGGGGTTGGGTTGCGCTGCCTAGGTCCTGATTTTTAGGTCGGCGATTAAGCAGCAACACCCCGGCTTCCCGCAATCCCTCCAGTCGGGTATAGTATGAAAGTGGGAAGAGGCAGCAAGTGCAGGCCTCAGACGATATGCTTCGATCCAGCCAAGTCAGCAACACGTACTAGATTCAGAGGGCCCCAACGGGGCCTTTTTCTTTTGGCCAATCCTGATGGGCATCGACTCTTGATCGATATGGCACCCCGCGCGAGTGGGTGACGGCGCCGCGATAGTGCCGGTGTTTGCGCGATAGCCTGTTTTGGGGATTAGGCGCATGATTTCGCTTCGGCGTGACGGGGCTGGCGATGGCGCTGGCTGAACCGATCGTCCGCTTCGGATCCCTTACTAATGGATGCCTGCATGCGTGCCGACAGCCACCATCTGATGCTGATCGCCGTGATGACGGCCTGCATCGGTCTGGCCGGCGTGCCCTCCCGTGCGCGGGCCGCGGACCATGGCACGCAGTGGACGAGCTCTCCCGACTCGATCTCCGATGCCGGCTCGGATGACCGGGCCGGCTACTATTTCCTCGGTGCGATCCCGCTGATCGTGGGCGTCGGCAGCGTGCTTGGGATGGATCATCGCCTCCCCAAGGATGACTCCGGCATCTGGAAGCGGCGCAACCAGCTCGGCCTGGAATACGTCGTTATCGGTACCGAGCTCGGCGGCGCTTTGTGGGAGGGCGGCGAGAACCGTCTCGGCCGGACCTGTTGGCAGAGCCTGGATGCCACCATCTTCTCCGCTCTGGCTGCTCAAGCACTTAAATACACCACCGGACGCCCACGCCCCAGCCAATCCTCAGACCCGGGCGAGTGGCGCCAGGGTGCTTCCTATCAGAGTTTTCCCAGCGGCGAGGTGACGCTGCAGGCCGGTGTCGTGACTCCCTTCATCCTCGAATACCGCGACGATCATCCCTGGGTCTGGGGTCTCGAAGCACTGCCGCTGTATGACGCCGTCGCGCGAGTGAAGGTGCAAGGCCATTGGCAGACGGACGTGCTCTCCGCATGGGCCCTGGGCACCGCGTTCGGTATCTTCGCCCATGACCGCAACATGCCTTTCTTCCTGAGCGCGATGCCCCACGGGGTCATGGTGGGCTGGCGGGAGAGTTTCTGAGTCGGCTGGGTGCACCGTTTCGGGAATTGGCGCATCATTCCGCTTTGGCGTGAAGGGAGCAGATATGCCGGCGCAGCACAAGGACACCCCGCATGTACTGGTCTCGGAAGACGGGCCGTACATCGTCACCGGCGCCGTGCCTCTTTCCAAGCAGATCATCGGCACCGACCCGCAGGGTGGTTCCGAGACCTGGAAGCAGGGCAAGGTATATGACGCGCAGGACACCTATTCCCTGTGCCGCTGCGGCAACTCCCGCACCAAGCCTTTCTGCGATGGTTCGCACCTGCGGACCCACTTCGGCGGCACCGAGACCGCCAGCCGCGAACCCTACGTGAAGCAGGCGGAAGCCTTGGACGGTCCCAACGTCATGCTCTCGGATGCGCAGAGCCTCTGCGCCTTCGCCCGTTTCTGCGATACCCACGGCCAGATCTGGAACCAGGTGCGCCACACCGGCGATCCCCACCGGCGCCAGGCGCTCGTGGATCAGGCCGGGCAGTGCCCCTCGGGACGCCTGGTGGTCTGGGACAAGAAGACCGGCGAAGCCCTGGAGCCCAAGCTGCCGGTGTCCATCGGCTTGATCGAAGATCCCGCCCAGGGTTGCAGCGGGCCGTTGTGGATCCGCGGTGGCATCCAGATCGAGTCGGAAGCGGACGGGCACAAGTACGAAGTCCGGAATAGGGTGACGCTGTGCCGCTGCGGGCAGAGCCAGAACAAGCCGTTCTGCGACGGGACCCATGCGGCGGTGAAGTTCAGTGACGAGTAGATCATGAGAAACATCATCGCCATCACCCAGGTCTCCGTGGACGGCGTCATGCAAGGGCCGGGCGGCCCCGAGGAGGATCCGAGCGGCGGATTCACCCAGGGCGGCTGGGCCATGCACTTCGCAGACGAGGCATCGGGCAAGGTCATACGCGACATCATGGCCAGCAAGTTCGACCTGCTTTTGGGGCGACGCACCTACGATATCTGGATCGGCTATTGGCCGAAGCAGGATGACTTCATAGCCAAGCCTTTCAACAAGGTCACCAAGTATGTGGTCACGCACCGGGCCGAAGGACTCGACTGGGAGACCTCGGTGCAGTTAAGCGATGTGGAAGAGCTCCGCCGGGTGAAGGCATTGGACGGGCCGGACTTGCACATCTGGGGCAGTAGTAAGCTGCTGCAGACGCTGATTGCGGCCGATCTGGTGGATGAATATCGCCTGTGGATCTTTCCGGTGGTGCTCGGCAAGGGCAAGCGGTTGTTCGAGGACGGCGTGCCACCGCGGGAACTCAAGTTGGTTGAGACGGTGAGGACTCCGAGGGGAGTGGTTTTCAATACTTATCGTCCCGTGGGACCGGCCAAGACGAAGAAGGGCTAGAACTGCGGTCATAGGATCAAGTCACGCAAAGGGGAGGGCCATGAAGTCTTCGGCGAGATCTGCGGGCGGCCGCAAGACCGTCGAGACTTACGGACGATCCCTGAAGCCCGAGTTGGCTGCGGTCTGCCGTCTCCTGCGCAAGGAGATAGACGCGACCCTGCCCATGTCCGGAGCAAAGATCTATCACGGCATGCCCGTCTGGTTCATCGCCGGGAATCCTGTGGTGGGTTTCAGCGTCAATGCCAGAAAACAGGTGAACCTGCTGTTCTGGAACGGCCAGGCCTTCAAGGAGCCGGAACTTGAGGCCGTAGGCAAGTTTCATGCGGCGCAGGTGCAGTTCGGGGATGTGGAAGAGGTGGATAAGAAGAAGTTGAAGAGGTGGTTGAAGAAGGCGGGGAAGGATATCTGGGATTTTGAAGCGTATAGAAGGAAGCAGACCTGATCTAACGACGTTAAGGGGGAAGTATGGATGCGAATTTAATCGGGACGGTGATCTTCTTCATAGTCTTTATCGCGGTCTTGGGGCGGATGCTTCTAAAGGTTTTTAAGTTTGGTGGCCTCAAAGCGGCCCTGTTCGGTGCTCCGATCGAACGGACGGTGGGCGAAGTCGCCGGCGCTGGTAAAGGTATGATGAACGTGACCTTGAAGGTCCATGAGCTCAAGAGCGCTGATGTCGATAGGAAAGTGGGCTTGGAAATCGTGGCCAAGAGCGTCGCCAGCTATCAGATGATGCCGATATCATTATCGTCGGCTGAGACCAAGAAACTCATACAGATACTGCAGAGCGCGACGAACTAGGAAGCAGACCTGTGCCATAGGGGGTAGACATGCAGGCCATCAAGCATATCTTCGGACGCGATTACGAAAAGTACGAAGGCGTCCGCCGTATCAATATTTATTTGCTGCGGGTTCTATATCTGCTCATGGCGACCATGCTCGCCTACGACGCGTGGAGCTACATCTTCACCCATCAGGGCGCCTGGGATAACCGGGAAGGCGTCGTCTGGAGCGTATGGGCGGCCTTCTCCGCGCTCGCCATACTGGGAGTGCTCCATCCGCTGCGGATGATCCCGATCCTCTTGCTGGAGATCTTCTACAAGGGTCTGTGGCTGATACTAGTGGCCTATCCGCTGTGGAAGGCGGGCACCTTGGCCGCGTCTCCCGCCATGGATATGACCGTGGTGTTCCTGCCGGTGGTGATCGTGGCGTTGATCATGCCGTGGGGGTATGTGGTGAGGACGTTTGTGATGGGCCGGAAGCAGGCGTGAATCGATGATGGCGCACCTGGTCCTCTTCACCATATACGCCGTCCTGTTTCTGGCGGCTGTCACGGCTGCTGTGGCTGCCAAGAGGCCGCCGACACTATTTACCAGGGTTGGCTTGGTATTCGCGCAGGGCGTGGCCTGGGTTTGGGGCGTTTTGCTCACCGTAGGCGGCTTGGCGCTCCTCATCCATGAAGGGCCATGGCCCATCACCAACGGCTGGTTTGCCATGTGTTCCGGCCTGGCAGCCTGTCCCTTGAGTGCCTGGCTCTTGAGGAGATATGCGGGTATCAAGGTCCCCTTAAGCGTTCAGCTCGCGACAGCCCTGCTCATCTCCATCGCGGGGCGCATAGCTGTCGTGTACGTGCTGCACCGGCCGTTTCTTCCGCAATGTTCTGGGGATTGTTGGTGAGGGGGAGGCTAGACACGGAGTAGACATGGAGATAGGGTCGGCGGAGTTGGGAGGGCGGGGCTGTCATAAAAAATTCATATACACCCCCCGGGGGGGTAGTCAATCGGAGAGGGGAGGGAGTAGACAACGCTGAGAGTTGTTGAGGAAGAGTGAATCAGGGAGGGGATATGGTTGAAGAAGCATCTGAGTTTTTCAAAGAGATAAGGCTAGCTGTAACTGAACGGCTGACGAGCCCTTTGGTGGGTACGTATTGGATTTCGTGGCTGATATGGAATTTTAAATTCGTACTGATCATCTTCAGTGGCGAATCAATTGGCACAAAATTTCAACTAATCCACGATGAGTTTTTTTGGGCACCGGTGGGTTATGCACGGACCTATGGAGGTCCTTTGTTAATGACGGCTGCCTTTATATTTATTTACCCGTATCCAGCAGAGTATGTCTATAAATTCCGACTTCAATTCCAAAGGCGTTTAACGCAAGTAAAACAAAAAATAGAAGATGAGACTTTGCTCAGCGTCGAAGATGGAAGAAAGCTTCGTTTAGAAATTCGCGAGAAAGAGCAGAATTTCGTTGCTCGTTTAGCGGAGGCGGATCAGCAGATTGATGATTTAAGGCGCGTGAATGAATCACTTAAAGCTCCAATATCTGGCGAGGAGCGATCACTAGATAAAGATATTAGGTCAGCGGAAATCGGTTCTGTAGGTGCCGTATCAGATGTAATTGAGCCCTTCAGCGAGACAATCGCTAATCTCAATCCTATTGAGACCGCAATTGTAAGGTTAATCAAGTTAGATCCCAAAAAATATTCGCATGAAGAAAGCATTATTAGAACAATTCAGAATCAGTATCCCAGAGGTGAAAGAGTCAGAATTCGAGGAGAGGTGCAGGACGCTTTGACGGCACTGCGTTATGACCATCAATTGTTGAGATCTGGTGCGGCACTAGATGGAGAGAGGAGTTACTCGTTTACCGAGCGTGGCGTCGAATTTATGGAGAATTATTGAAACGAAATCGATTTCTCGCCCAGATGATTGATAGAGATGGCTCTAGACGCGGGGCGGAGGAGATTTGGCCGAATGTCATTTGGGAAATAAATTGATATGGATATTCTAGATGTCCTAAGAAAAGATGTGAGCCAACCGCTAGTTGATTTGGGGTTGATTGAAATCTATCGAACAGACTCTACAGTGCCTTCCTATTCTGGTCCTGGTTATCTGTCTCGAGATTCCGAAGGGCAGTTGAAGGTAAAGTGCTATAGCCATGGGTCTGATAGAGAGATTTTTGAGTCGATAAATAGCAGCCAACCCGGCCAACTTATTCCTCAAAGTGAATATTACAACTTAGTTCTTTCGGATTTTTACGGTAAGAAGTGGGTGACAAATAGTGCCCTTTTAGATTTCAGCAGTGGCGCGATACGTGATCAACTGGTTGTAGAAGCGTACATCAATCAACTCACATACTCGGACACTACTTCTTTGGATTTCGGTATTCCTACGTTGAATGTATTTTTTAATACAGATGTAGAAATCCCGGGGAATGCTCTCTTAGAGACCGAGGTTAAAGTTCGTGGGGAGCGCAGAGCCAGTTCACGCGGTCTGAGAGCAGCAACATTTCGATCTTGCGGGTATGAATTTGAGATTGGTGATACGCGAGATGTTGGGCGTTCCATCCTCGTTGTAAAACCGGCAGACGCGATTCCATCAATCGGGTTTAGTGCATTATTCTGCTCTCAGGTATGCGACGCACTTACTTTTGTTCTCGGTCAAGAGATTGGATGGGCCAAGTGTGCGATATATGGAGGGCATACTGAAACTATAACTATTAATGCTCCGGTTTCTATAGAAATAAGAAAATCAAATTCGCCTGTTCCAATGTATGGGCCAAGGCACGCTGAAGATGTTTGGAATTTGTTCGATTGTTTTCTTAAATATATTTATCTGCAAGAAAATGAAGGCAGGCATCGTATTGCTGCGTACGTGCATCAGATCATTCGAAGTGAAGATGCGGTCCTGGAGCTTCAATGCTTAGTCGTGGCTGTTGCGGTTGAGGGTTTGCTTAAAACAGAATTTGAAACATCGGATAGTGCGGATCACATACGAGAAAGCATAAGTCAGTTGACAATGGCCATTGATGGTACATCTGTTGCCGATGAAGTAAAAAAACGCGCTATTGGTGCAATCAGCGGTTTAAGAACTACGAGACCATACGATAAATTATTGGAGCTGTCGGAGCGTGGTTTGATCCCCCTTGAAGAAGTAAGAGCATGGAAGGCATTGAGAAACAGTGCTACGCATGCGGATAAATTCGGCAGTTCGAATTTTCAGGAATATCTGAATAAGTACTATCAGGTCTTAACTCTGTTTAATCGCCTCGTGTTTTTGAAAATCGGTTACGTAGGTCATTTCACAAACTACGGGAAATATGAAGGGCAAAGTTGGCTTGTGCAGAAATTTGGAAATCGTATTCAAACTGAGGAAAACAAGAAGTAAAGAAAATCACGCCAATATATTTCGGCGGAGGCGGCGCGTCGCTCTCGGCCATCCATGGCCTACCGCGACATTAGTGCATCCCTGCACGTCAATCGAACCCTCGCTACGCTCGGGTTCGATTCCATCATCTCGACCAAGAGAGCAAACAAAAAGGGCCACCTGAAAGACAGGCGGCCCTTTTTGTTTGCTTTTGGTGGAGGCGGCGGGAATCGAACCCGCGTCCGTATGTGATCCGCCCTTGGCTCTACATGCTTAGCACACGTCTTTGATTTAACTGGCAGCTACCCGACGGGCAGGGAAAACTGTCAGCGATTCCGGTATTTTTAACGGTCCGGCGCCGGATGCACCTTACCGCGGTCTTGTGAGCACGACCTCTGAAGCGCCACCGAAGTGACTCTGGACGCACAAGCACGGCTCCAGTCAGAGGCTAGCCGGGATTAGGCGGCTAGGGCGTAGTTGCTATCGTTCGCAGCTAAGCGTTGTTGCAAGACAGTTTTACGAGGAATCCTGCACCTCGGCATGCACGTCAGGTTTCACGACCCACGTCGAAACCAGGTCGCCCCCATGTGCGCTTCTATTCTATCAGTTATGAGATGGGGCCGATTTCAGCCCATTTAAAGGTTCAGTGACGGGTGAGCCGGCCTTTCTGTCTCTCCCAATCCCGTTCTTTGATGGCGGCCCGCTTGTCATGGGCCTGCTTGCCCTTGGCGAGACCCACTTCGAGCTTGGCGCGGCCCTTGCTCCAGTACATGGCCGTCGGGACCAGCGTATAGCCCTTGCGCTCCACGGCGCCGATGAGCCGCGCCAGCTCTTCCCGGTGCAGCAGCAGCTTGCGGGTGCGGGTCGGGTCCGGATGGATGTGGGTGGAGGCGGTCATGAGCGGCGTGATGAGCGCGCCCAGGAGGAAGGCTTCCTCGTCCTTGATGATGACATAGCTCTCGGCGATCTGGATCTTGCCGGCCCGGAGGCTCTTCACTTCCCAGCCTTCCAGGGCGATGCCCGCCTCGAACCGGTCCTCGATGAAATAGTCGAAGCGCGCGCGCTTGTTGAGCGCGATGGTGGACTGCCCCTTCTTCCTATCGTCTTCGTCTTTCTTCGCCATGGTGACATTATATAGGTTGAGGCGAGGGGGCTGGTTGTCTGCGGTGCCTGCATGCCTCACTATTTGAGGTATGCGCAAGGTTCACAAGAACGCTTTGGTTCCGTACCCGGCCAGCGACATGTATTCGCTCGTCAACGACGTGGCGCGCTATCCGGAATTCCTGCCCTGGTGCAAGGGAGCGCTGGTGCTGGACGCGAGCCCCACGGAGATGCGGGCGAGCCTGGACCTGGCGAAGGGCAGCTTCCGCAAGAGCTTCACCACCCACAACTACCTCATCCCGGACCGGGGCATCACCATGACCCTGGAGAACGGTCCCTTCAAGCACCTGGAGGGCCGCTGGAATTTTAGCGACCTGGGCCCGGAGGGTTCGAAAGTCGAGCTGGACATGGAGTTCCAGTTCGAGAGCGTGTTCGTGGACCTGGTGGCGGGACCGGTGTTCGAGGACATCTGCAATTCCCTGGTGGATGCCTTCATCCGTCGGGCTACCGCGCTGCATGGCGACTGAAGCCTCCATCCGGGTGGAAGTCTGCTATGCCAAGCCGGAGGTGCAGGCCATGGTGGCCCTGACCGTGCCTTCCGGTACCACTGCCTTGCAGGCTCTGGAGCGTTCCGGCCTCCTGCGCCGCTTCCCCGAGATAGACACGGCCCAGGCGGTGCTGGGCATCCGCGGCAAGCGGGTGGAATCAGGGAGGGTCTTGGAAGAGGGCGATCGGCTGGAGATACTGCGGCCCCTGACGGCGGACCCGAAGGAGACTCGCCGGCGTCGTGCCGAGAAGATGAAGAAACGGTAGTGGTACAGGGATGTACCGGGCACGACTGGATGCCTGTGCTCGACTAAATCCAGGTGAGTCCGGGCGTGTACCGGACTCACCGGGGCCTGAAAATCCATGGATAGATTTTCAGGTTACGAATAGGAGCGCTTCGCGTAAGCCTATGAAGGCTGGGAGTTAGGCGTCGCTTCTTTCTTGTTGGAACGCCTGAGCGGGATCTCCTTGAAGAACAAGGTGGTCAGCAGGATCGCCGAGCACAACCCCAGCATCAGCCAGAAGATGTGATCCAAAGCTCCGGCGAGGCCTACGGTCTTCTCGCCTGACACCAGCATGGCGCCGTACACCGCCACGGAGAGGGCGGCGGTCATGAGCCGGGTGAAATAGACCATGGAGCTCGCCAGTCCCAGGTGCTGCAGCTTGGCCGCGTTCTGCACCGCGATGTTGTAGAGGGGCATGCACACGCCGAGCCCGAGCGCGGTCACCACGGCGAAGCCGAGCAGCGCCAGGCGCGAGGTGTCCGCGGTCACCCGGGTCAGCAACAGGGCGCCGATCACCGCGACCACCGTGCCCGCCAGCGCCAGGTTCCGGTAGCGGCCGATGCGGCCCGCCAGGAGGCCGCTGGCGGTGGCGGAGATGCCGAAGGTGGCGCTGATGGGCAGCAGGATCTCGCCGCTCACCTGGGCGCTGTCATGCAGCACGCCTTGCAGGAACAACGGCGTGAGCAGGGTGAGGCCGAAGGCCACCGCCATGGAGAGGCCGGTGTTGAGGAGTCCGATGGAGATGATCGGATCCTTGAAGAGCTGCAAGGGCACGATGGGATGCGCTGCCCGGCGTTCCACCGCGAGGAAGACCCCGCTGAACACGATGCCCGCCACCAGCAGTCCCAGGATGTCAGCCTGTAGCCAATTGCCGCCGTCGCCGATGTAGTGCAGGGCCAGGAGCAGCGGCACCACGCCCGCCACCAGCAAGAGCGCGCCCCAGTAATCGATCTTGAAATCCTTGATCTCGGCGCGGTGCAGGCGCGGGAAGTAGCGCAGGATCACCGCGCAACCCACCAGGGCCACCGGAAGGTTGATGAAGAACACGTAGCGCCAACCGGGGCCGTCCGTGAGATAGCCGCCCAGCAGCGGGCCCGCGACGCTCGCCACCAGCGACATGGTAGTGAGCAGGCCGATGACGCGTCCGCGCCGGGCCGGCGGATAGAGGTCGGCGATGGTGGCGGTGGCGGCCGCCTGCATCACGCCGGCGCCCACGCCCTTGAGGGCGCGGAACACGATGAGCTGCATCATGGAGCCGGCGAGGCCGCAGAGCAGGCTCGCCGCCGCGAACCAGACCATGCCGACGATCAGGAAGCGCTTGCGGCCGTATACGTCCGAGAGCCGTCCTCCGATGGGCAGGGCCACGGTGGAGGCGATGAGGTAGGCGGTGATGACGCCGGAGTAGCTGCCGAGGCCGCCGAAGCTGCGGGCGATGGCCGGCATGGCCGTGGCGACGATGGTGGAATCCAGGGCGCCCATGAACATGGCGATGAGCACGCCCACCATGGTGAGCGCCACCGCTCTCGGCTCGAGTTCGTGGAGATGTACGCGGGGCTTGGTAGACCGGCTCAATCCTGGGACTGCCTATCGCGGCGGGGCTTGATCAAGGAGGAGGATAGCTGCTTCCAGGCGTGGTATCCGGATTGTCGTTGGTCTCGTCCGGCGGGAGATCGGAGGCGTCATGCACGGTGGGCAGCTCAAGCTGCTCCTGCTTGTTCTGCACCGGCGGCTGCTCGACGCGGGCCAGCTTGCCCGACTCGAAGAACATGATCACGTGCCAGTTCTGGATCGGACGCCCGTCGTTGGGGTTCACGTAGCGCACATAGTCCCAGCGGTTGGTGTGGAAGGGGTCCAGCACCATGGGTCGTCCCATCACGAACATCACCTGCGGCTGGGTCATACCCACTTTCACCTTCGAGATCATGTCGTCGGTGATGAAGTTGCCCTGGCGGATCTCGGGCTTGAAGCAGCCGGCGAGGCAGAGCGTGAGGGCGGCGAGCAGGAGCGGGGAGACGCGGCGCATGCAGGGGACCGGGTTTGCGTGGCTTGACTGGGGGAGCATAATACCTGAGCCATCCCTTCATAAGAAGCAGCCGTGAGCCAGGCCTCTGCCGAAAACCAGGAATTGCGCAACGCCGGCCTCAAGGTCACGCTGCCGCGGGTCAAGATCCTGGAGATCCTGGAGCGCAGCAACCCCCGTCACATCAGCGCCGAGGACATGTACAAGGCCCTCCTGGACTCCGGCGAGGACATCGGCTTGGCCACCGTGTACCGGGTGCTGACGCAGTTCGAGACCGCCGGCCTCGTGACCCGCCACCATTTCGAGGGCGGCCACTCGGTCTTCGAGCTGAACCAGGGCACCCATCACGACCACATCCTGTGCGTGAAGTGCGGGCGGGTGGACGAGTTCGTGGATCCCGAGATCGAGTCGCGGCAGAAGAAGATCGCCAGCGCCAAGGGCTATGAGATGACGGACCATTCTCTCTATATCTACGGCATCTGCTCAAACTGCCGTAAAACTCTGAAGTAACCTCAAGAGCTACTGCGCTCGGTATAGCTTCGTCTGTAGCAGGGATGCGTACGTGCCGTGGAGCACAGGGATGTGCGAGAGCGGCGAGCGGTCCGCTTCGCTCGCTACGCTTTTGAGGGCGTTCTTTAAGCTAGCCCGGTAGCTTTGGAGATCATCTCTTTAGCGTGTTTGCGGGTGGTCTCCGTGATCTCGACTCCGCCCAACATCCGCGCCAGCTCTTCCACCTGAGCCTTCTTGTCCAGCGGTTCGATACTGGTAGTAGTGGCCTGGCCCTTCGTGGCCTTCGCCACCCGCAGGTGCTGATGCGTCTGGGAGGCCACCTGGGGCAGGTGGGTGACGCAGAGTACCTGGCGTTTGGCGGCCAGGGTGCGCAACTGGCGGCCCACGATCTCGGCGACGCCGCCGCCGATGCCTGAATCCACCTCGTCGAAGATCATGGTGGGGATGGCCGTGGCCTGGGCCGCGATCACCTGGATGGCCAGCGAGATGCGCGAGAGCTCGCCGCCGGAAGCGACCTTCGCCAGGGGCTTCTCCGGCTGGCCCTTGTTGGCGGAGACCATGAATTCCACCTGGTCCATGCCTTTGGCGCTGAAGTGTTCCTTGTCCGCTTCCACCCCGATGCTGAACTTGCCGCCGCCCATGCCCAGTTCCTGCATCACGGCGGTGACTCTCTTCCCCAGGTCTGCCGCGGTCTTCACGCGCTTGGCGTGCAGGTCCTCGGCGGCTTTCCGGTAAGAGGCTTCGAGCCTCTTCAGCTCCGCTTCCAGGTCCTGCAGCGCCACGTCAGAGTTCTCGAGGGCCATGAGTTCGGTCTTCAAGGCCTCGAAGCGCTCGATGAGCGTCTCCGGCTCTACGTGATGTTTGCGCGCCAGGCCGTGGATGGAGGCGAGGCGGTTCTCCAGCCATTCGAGGCGCTTGGGATCCATGTCCAGGTCCGCGAGGTAATCCCGCAGGCCTTCTGCCGCATCGGTGAGTTGCGCCTGGGCATCGGCCAGCGCCCGGCAGACGTCCGCGAACTTGGGTTCCAGCTCGCTCAAGGCATCGAGGCTCACCAGAGCGCGGCTCACCCGCTGATGGGCGGAGCCTTCCTCGGCCTCGTAGAGGGAATCGAGAGCGGACTGGGCCGCTTCCATGAGCTTGCCGCCGTTGGCGAGACGCTTGTGTTCCACGTCCACCGCCTGGGCTTCGCCGGGCTTCAAGGCCAGGGCCGACAGCTCGCTGACTTGGTGACGGAGAAGTTCGATGCGGGAATCCCGGTCGCCGGCGGCGGCTTTCAGGGTCGCCAGCCGGTCATGGGTGGTCTTCCAGTCTTTGTGCAGGCCCACCGTCCGCGCCAGGAGTTCCCCGTGGTCGCCATAGCCGTCCAGCAACGCCATCTGTGCGGCGACGCGCATCAGGGATTGGTGCTCGTGCTGGCCGTGGATGTCCAGCAGTCTTTCGCCCAGGTCTTTCAGGGATTGCAGCGGCACGCTGCGGCCGTTGATCTGGGCCCGGGAACGGCCGTCCTTGCCTACCACCCGGCGCAGGATGCATTGGCCGTCCTCGGAAAGGTCGTTCTCCTCCAGCCAGGCGGCGGCATCCTTGGCATCCTTGAGGTCGAACTCGGCGCTCATTTCGGCGCGCTCGGCGCCATGGCGCACCACGCCGGCGTCGGCCCGGTCGCCCATGGCGAGGCCAAGCGCATCCACCAGGATGGACTTGCCCGCGCCGGTCTCGCCGGTGAGCACGGTCATGCCCGGTTTCAGTTCCAGTTCCAGCGTGTCGATGATGGCGAAGTCGCGGATGAGGATGTGCGTCAGCATGTCAGCCCGTATGGCTCCCGCGTCCCCAATGGAGTTTCGTGCGCAGGATTTTATAGTAATCGTAGCCGCGTGGATGGATGAAGCGGATGCGTTTGTCCGAGCGCTGCACCCGCACCCGGTCGCCGGCCTGCAATGTCTCCGCGTGCTGTCCATCCCAGGTGACCTGGGCGCCGCCGCCGTGGGTGTCGCCGATGCGGATCTCGATGCGGCTGCCGCCAGCCACCACCAGCGGCCGGTCGCCGAGGGTATGGGGGCAGATGGGGACCAGCGCGATGGCGTCCATGGCGGGGTGCAGGATGGGCCCGCCGCCCGACAGGGCATAGGCGGTGGAACCGGTGGGCGTGGCCACGATCATGCCGTCGGCGCGGTAGGCGCAGAGGAACAGGTCGTCCACCCAGGTCTCGAACTCGATGAGCCGGCCGCCGTCGGACTTGTGCACCACCACATCGTTGAGCGCCGGCACCGTGTCCGCGGTCTTTCCGGCACGCTCGGCGCTCGCCTCCAACAGCAAACGATCCTCGGTGCTGTATTCGCCCTTGAGCATGGCCGCGATGTCGTCCTGCACCTGGGCGGGCGTGATGTCCGCCAGAAACCCGAGCCTGCCCAGGTTCACGCCCACCAGCGGTATGGGGCGCGCCGCAATCAGATGCGCCGCCTTGAGCAAGGTGCCGTCGCCGCCCACCACGATCAGCAGGTCAGACTTGGCGGCCAGCGTCGAGCCCGGCAGGAGTTGCACGCCGGAGGTGACGGGCAGGGCCAGGGCCTCGTCGGCGAACACCTGTACCTGGGCGGCCTGCAGTTCCTTGGCCAGCCGGCCCACCATCTCCAGCACTTGTGGATCGGCGAGGCGGCCCATGAGGCCGATGGTGGAGAAGCGCGGGGTCATAGGGTCGGCACGTTAACACGCAGCCCCGCCCGGGCCAAAGGGCGGCCTGACGTTGTGGCGCTAAGTGCTTGACGGCAAAGGCGGGTGAAGCATGCTTTCGATTTGGCACTCCGTTATACTGAGTGCCAGACAAGACCTCCAAGAGCCCATGAACGGCGAGACCGGCGACAAGAACCTCAGCGACCGTGCCCAGTTCCTCCTGAAGGTGCTGGTGGAGCGCTATATCCGCGACGGCGAGCCGGTCGGTTCCCGTACACTTTCCAAGGATTCGGGCCTGGACTTGAGCCCCGCCAGCATCCGCAACGTGATGGCGGACCTGGAGGACTACGGTTTCGTCACCTCACCCCATACCTCCGCCGGGCGCATCCCCACGGCGAAGGGCTACCGGATGTTCGTGGACTCGCTGCTCAAGGTGAAGCCGCTGGACGAGCAGGAGGTGAAGCGCATGCGCGCCCATCTCGATCCCGGCCAGTCCAACCCGCAGCAACTCCTGGTGTCCGCTTCCAACATGCTCTCGGCCATCACCCGCATGGCGGGCGTGGTGACCTTGCCGAAGCGCGAGCTCGCTTCCTGGAAGCACATCGAGTTCCTGCCACTGGCCGAGAACAAGGTGCTGGTGATCCTGGTGCTGAACGACGGCGAGGTGCAGAACCGGGTGCTGCACCTTGACCGCGCCTATGACGCCGCAGGCCTGCAGCAGATCAGCAACTATCTCAACAGCCATTTCGCCGGCCGCGACATCCACGAGCTGCGCCGCGGCCTGCTGAACGAGCTCAACCGCACCCGCGAAAGCATGAACGAGCTCATGCATGCGGCCATCACCATGGCCGACCGGGTGTTCCAGTCGCGCAGCGGCGAACCCACCTACATGATGGCCGGCGAGACCAACCTCATGGACTTTGCCGAGCTCTCGGACGTGGAGAAGCTGCGGCGCCTGTTCGACGCCTTCAACCAGAAGCGCGACATCCTGACGCTCTTGGACAAGTGCATCGTGGCCGACGGCGTGCAGATCTTCATCGGCGAGGAATCCGGTTACCGGGTGCTGGACCAGGTGAGCGTGGTGAGCGCGCCCTACAGCATGGGCGAGGGCGTGGTGGGCGTGCTGGGCGTCATCGGCCCGACGCGCATGGCCTACGAGCGCGTCATCCCCATCGTGGACGTGACGGCGCGGCTGCTCAGTGCCGCCTTGAACCCCCGGAAATAAGCCTTAGATATTCCCCAATCGGCGGGCGGCTGGAAAGGTCGCCCGCCATGCATATGCAAAATGAGGATCGGATGGAGAACATGAAGGACCCCCAGAGCGCCGCCCCCGAGGTGGACCCCAATGCACCGACCCTGGACCCGGTGGAATCCCTGCAGGCGGCACTCGCCGCGGCGGAAGCCAAGGCCGCCCAGAGCTATGACGGTTATCTGCGCGCCATCGCCGAGCAGGACAACATCCGCAAGCGCGGCCAGCGGGACCTGGAACATGCATTGAAGTACGGGCAGGACCGGATCCTGAACGACCTCCTGCCGGTGAAGGACTCCCTGGAGATGGCGCTGCAGGCTGCCGGCGACAAGCCGGAGACCGCTGCGCTGCGCACCGGCGTGGACATGACCCTGCGGCTCCTGGCCCAGGCCCTGGAGAAGCAGGGCGTCACCGAAATCAATCCCGCCAAGGGCGAGGCCTTCAACCACGAATGGCACGAGGCCATGGCCGCCCAGCCCAGCAATGAGGTGGCGCCGGATACGGTGCTGACGGTGGTGCAGAAGGGCTATGCCCTTAACGGCCGTCTCCTGCGTCCCGCCCGCGTCCTGGTCGCGAAACCCCTGCCAGAAGGGGCCAAATAAGGCGGTTTCCCTGTTGAAACCACCCGACAGACCCCCATATCGGGATTAACGAATTTCGACCTTTCCGGAGTTATGACATGAGCAAGATCATCGGCATCGACCTGGGCACCACCAACTCTTGCGTGGCCATCATGGAGAGCGGCAAGCCCCGGGTCATCGAGAACAGCGAGGGCGATCGCACCACGCCGTCCATCGTCGCCTTCACCAAGGACAACGAGGTGGTGGTGGGCCAGTCGGCCAAGCGCCAGGCGGTCACCAACCCCCGCAACACCCTCTACGCCGTGAAGCGCCTCATCGGCCGCAAGTTCAAGGACGATGTGGTGCAGAAGGACGTGGGCATGGTGCCCTACCAGATCGTGGCGGCCGACAACGGCGACGCCTGGGTGGACGTGAACTCCAAGAAGATGGCGCCGCCGGAAGTCTCCGCGCGCGTGCTCATGAAGATGAAGAAGACCGCCGAGGACTATCTGGGCGAGCCCGTCACCGAGGCGGTGATCACCGTCCCGGCCTACTTTAACGATTCCCAGCGCCAGGCCACCAAGGATGCCGGCAAGATCGCCGGTCTCGAGGTGAAGCGCATCATCAACGAGCCGACCGCGGCGGCGCTCGCCTACGGCATGGACAAGGTCAAGGGCGACCGCAAGATCGCCGTGTATGACCTGGGCGGCGGCACCTTCGACGTCTCCATCATAGAGATCGCGGAAGTGGACGGCGAGCACCAGTTCGAGGTGCTGTCCACCAACGGCGATACCTTCCTGGGCGGCGAGGACTTCGACAAGCGCATCATCGACTTCATCGCCGACGAGTTCCGCAAGGAGCAGGGCATCGACGTGCGCAACGACCCCCTGGCCATGCAGCGCCTGAAAGAGGCGGCTGAGAAGGCCAAGATCGAGCTGTCGTCGAACCAGCAGACCGAGGTGAATCTGCCGTACATCACGGCGGACGCCTCCGGTCCCAAGCACCTGATCGTGAAGCTGACCCGCTCCAAGCTCGAGTCCCTGGTGGGTGACCTCATCAGCAAGACCATCGAGCCCTGCCGCGTCGCGCTCAAGGACGCCGGTCTTCAGGCCTCCGACCTGCAGGACGTGATCCTGGTGGGCGGCCAGACCCGCATGCCCAAGGTGCAGGAGACGGTGAAGGAGTTCTTCGGCCGCGAGCCGCGCAAGGACGTGAACCCGGACGAAGCCGTGGCCGTCGGCGCCGCCATCCAGGCAGGCGTGCTGAAGGGCGACGTTAAGGACGTGTTGCTGCTGGACGTGACCCCGCTGTCCTTGGGCATCGAGACTCTGGGCGGCGTCATGACCAAGCTCATCGAGAAGAACACCACGATCCCGACCAAGGCGTCGCAGACCTTCTCGACCGCCGAGGACAACCAGACCGCGGTCACCGTGCATGTGCTGCAGGGCGAGCGCGAGATGGCGCGGGACAACAAGTCCCTGGGCCGTTTCGACCTCTCGGACATCCCGCCGGCCCCGCGCGGCACGCCGCAGGTGGAAGTGAGCTTCGACATCGACGCCAACGGCATCCTCAACGTGTCCGCCAAGGACAAGGCCACCGGCAAGGCACAGTCCATCGTCATCAAGGCCTCTTCCGGTCTGAGTGACGAGGAAGTGAAGCGCATGGTGAAGGACGCGGAAGCCCACGCCGAGGAAGACCGCAAGGCCCGCGAGCTGGTCGAGGCCCGCAACAAGGCCGATGCCCTGATCCATGCCGCCGAGAAGGGCATGAGCGAGCTGGGTGACAAGGTCTCCGGCGAGGAGCGTGCCGCCATCGAGAATGCCGTGCGCGACCTCAAGGACGTGCTGAAGAAGGACGACAAGGCGATCATCGAAGCCAAGGCCAAGGCCCTGGCCGATGCCTCCGGCAAGATGGCCGAGCGTCTCTACGCCGCCAAGAACGAGGCGGGGGCGCAACCGAGTGGTCCGCAGCCAGGCGGCGACGCCGGCGGCAAGAAGGACGACGTGGTGGACGCAGAGTTCGAGGAAGTGAAGAAAGACCAGAAGTAATCCAGACCTTAATCTGGATGAAGAAAACGCGCCGGGGCCCGTCTAGTATGGGCTCCGGCGCGATACTGTTAGATATATAGGCATGCGGTGCATGGATGCACCGTACGCGAATCCAGCGCATCTGCGCTGGATTCGGCGGAGGCAAGTCCGGGCCTGTACCGGACTTGCCGTGCCTGAAAAATCCTGGGATGGATTTTTCAGGTCATTCTTGATGAGGAGCGCGAAGCGCGTGGGTAAAGGCCGGTTAGAAGCGTTCAGTGACGGCGTATTGGCCGTCATCATCACCATCATGGTGTTGGACATGAAGGCTCCCCAGGGTGCGGATCTCACCGCGCTGTACGCCATGCTGCCCCAGTTCCTCATGTACGCGCTGAGCTTCATCTATATCGGCATCTACTGGAACAACCACCACCACATGCTGCACGCCGTGGAACGCATCGACGGCCGTTCCATGTGGGCGAACCTCAACCTGCTGTTCTGGCTGTCACTGGTGCCCTTCGTCACCGGCTGGATGGGTGAGAACCATTTCGCGGCAGTGCCGACGGCGCTCTATGGCGTGGTGCTGCTCATGGCCGCCATCTCCTATACTTTGCTGCAGATGGCGCTGGTAGCTACCAACGGCCGCCACGCGGTGCTGGCCCACGCCGTGGGCAGCGATCTGAAAGGAAAGATATCCCTCGTGTTCTATGTGTTCGGCATCCTTCTGGCTTTCGTGCACCAGGCCATCTCCGACGTGCTCTACACCACAGTCGCGCTCATCTGGTTCATACCTGACCGGCGCATCGAGAGGGCTGCGGCGTGAGCAAGCGCGACTACTACGAAGTACTGGGCGTGAAGCGCGATGCCCCGGAAGCCGACATCAAGAAGGCCTACCGTCGGCTCGCCATGAAGCACCACCCGGATCGCAACCCGGACGACAAGAAGTCCGAAGAGCAGTTCAAGGAAGCCAAGGAAGCCTACGAGGTCCTCACGGACCCGAAGAAGAAGGCCGCCTACGACCAGTTCGGCCATGCCGGCGTGGACGCCCATGCGGCGGGCGGGCGTGGGCCCGGCGGTGGTGCCGGCTTCGACCCCAACGACATCTTCGGTGACATCTTCGGCGAGGCCTTCGGCGACATCTTCTCCGGCGGTCGGCGCGGCGGCGGGCAGCGGGTGTACCGCGGCGCGGACCTGCGTTTCGGCCTGGGGCTGACGCTGGAGCAGGCAGTGGCGGGCGACACCGTCACCATCAACGTGCCGACGCTGGGCACCTGCGAGGTCTGCCATGGCAGCGGCGCCAAGGCCGGCAGCCATCCCGAGACCTGCCCGACCTGCGCCGGCCGCGGCCAGGTACGCATGCAGCAGGGCTTCTTCACCGTGCAGCAGACCTGCCCGCGCTGCCGCGGCAAGGGCACCATCATCTCGGACCCCTGCGGCAACTGCCACGGCGCCGGCCGGGTCGAGAAGGAGAAGACCCTGTCGGTGAAGATTCCGGCAGGCGTGGACTCCGGCGACCGTATCCGCCTCTCCGGCGAGGGCGAGGCGGGGCCCAACGGTGGACCCTCCGGAGACCTCTACGTGGAGATCACGGTGGAACCCCACGAGATCTTCAGCCGCGATGGCGCGGACCTGGCCTGCGAGGTGCCGGTGTCCTTCGTCACCGCGGCGCTCGGCGGCGAGATCGAAGTGCCGACCCTGGGAGGCAGCGTCTCCCTTAAGATCCCGTCGGAGACCCAGACCGGCAAGGTGTTCCGCTTGCGCGGCAAGGGCGTGAAGCCCGTGCGGGGCGGCTCCACCGGCGACCTCTTGTGCCGGGTGGAGATCGAGACGCCGGTCCACTTGAGCAAGGAACAGAAGGAGCTGCTCAAGAAGTTCGACACCTCCGTGAAGGAGGATGGCGACCGGCATTCCCCGCGCCAGCATTCGTGGCTTAAGGGCGTGAAGAAGTTTTTTGAGAGGGTGCATTGAGCAGCCCGGTCCGCATCGCGCTCCTGGGCGCCTCCGGCCGCATGGGCCAGGCGGTGCTGGATGTGGCGGCCGCGACAGAGGGGGTGAAGGTGACCGCAGCCCTGGTGGGCCCTGCCAGCGCCTCTCTTAATAAGAGTAGCCACGGCCTGACCTACGGCAGCGACATCGCCGCGGCTCTGGCCGGTGCCGATGTCCTGCTGGATTTCTCCCTCCCGGAATCCACGGGCCAGGCCCTGGAGGCCTGCCTCAAGGCGGGCAAACCCCTGGTGACGGGCGTCACCGGCATGGACGAGGGCCTGAAGGCGCGGGTAGCTGAGGCGGCCAAGCGCATCCCGGTGCTGGCGGCCCCCAACATGAGCCTCGGGGTCGCCTTGCTCTCCCGCATGGCGGAGCAGGCGGCCAGGGTGCTGGGGCCGGATTTCGACATCGAGATATCGGAAGCCCATCACCGACATAAGAAAGATGCGCCTTCCGGCACGGCTCTCAGGCTCGCGGAGGTGATGAGCAAGGCACGGGGCTCGGCCCCGGTGGACCGGGATCCCGGCCGGCAGGGTCCGCGCCAGCCCGGCAGCATCGGTTTCTCGGTGGTGCGGGCCGGCGACATCGTCGGGGAGCACACGGTGCTCTTCGCCGGCGCCGGCGAGCGCCTGGAGCTCAGCCATCGCGCCCAGAGCCGCAGCACTTTCGCCCACGGCGCCTTGAGCGCCGCCCGCTGGATCGCCGGGCGCAAGCCAGGTCTCTACAACCTCGCCGATACCTTCGCGGCGTGACAGATTTTTTGCGCGGGGCGTAGACGCTCGTGCCGCTCATCCGTTAAAATCACGCAGTTTTGTAGCACGGGGGTGTCCTTGGAACATCCAGCCATCCTGGCCCTTGAGGACGGTACGGTATTCCGGGGTATTTCCATTGGTGCGGCGGGTTCCACGGTCGGCGAGGTGGTGTTCAACACCGCCATGACCGGCTATCAGGAGATCCTGACCGACCCGTCCTATTCCCGCCAGCTCGTCACGCTCACCTATCCCCACATCGGCAACACCGGCGTCAACAACGCCGACCGCGAGTCCGCGCGCATCATGGCCGCGGGACTCATCATCCGTGACCTGCCGCTGGCCATGAGCAACTGGCGTTCGCGCCAGACCCTCGACAGTTATCTGCGCCGCGAAGGCATCTCAGCCATCGCCGGCATCGATACCCGCAAGCTCACCCGGCTGCTGCGCACCAAAGGCGCGCAGAACGGCTGCATCATGGCCGGTGAGAAGGTGGATGAAGCCGAGGCGCTCAAGCAGGCCAAGGCCTTCCCGGGCTTGAAGGGCATGGATTTGGCCAAGGTGGTGAGCACCACCAAGAGCTATGAGTGGAAAGAGGCGAGCTGGACGCTGGATACGGACTCCAGCCCGACCGTGAACGGCGGCCGCTTCCACGTGGTGGCCTATGACTACGGCGTGAAGCACAACATCCTGCGCATCCTGGTGGACCACGGCTGCCGCGTCACCGTGGTGCCGGCCCAGACGCCTGCGAAGGAAGTGTTGGCGCTGCACCCGGACGGCGTGTTCCTGGCCAACGGCCCCGGCGACCCGGAGCCCTGCGACTACGCCATCAAGGCCATCCGCGAGATCCTCACCACCGGCATCCCGGTGTTCGGTATCTGCCTCGGCCACCAGCTGCTCGGCCTCGCCAGCGGCGCCAAGACCATCAAGATGAAGTTCGGCCATCATGGCGCGAACCATCCGGTCATCGACTTGCGCTCGGGGCGGGTGATGATCTCCAGCCAGAACCACGGTTTCGCGGTGGACGAGGCCACGCTGCCCGCCAACCTGCGCGCCACTCACCGCTCGCTGTTCGACGGCACGCTGCAGGGCGTGGAGCGCACCGACTGCGAAGCCTTCAGTTTCCAGGGGCATCCGGAAGCGAGTCCGGGTCCCCACGACGTGAAGCCCCTGTTCGAGAGGTTCGTGCGTGCCATGCAGGCGCGCGCGGGCACACCGAAGGCCGCCGCCGCGGGTTGAGTCTGATTTCGGTCGGAGGGGATGAGGCGGCATTTGCATCAGGGCCGCCCCGGTATTTGCGCGCCAAGAGATGACTAACCTGGAGTCGAGAAGCAGACATGCCGAAACGCACAGACATCAAGAGCGTGATGATCATCGGCGCCGGCCCCATCGTGATCGGCCAGGCCTGCGAGTTCGACTATTCCGGCGCCCAGGCCTGCAAGGCGCTGCGCCAGGAGGGCTACCGGGTGATCCTGGTGAACTCCAACCCCGCCACCATCATGACCGACCCTGAGATGGCGGACGCCATCTATATAGAGCCGATCCACTGGACCACGCTGGCGCGCATCATCGAGAAAGAGAAGCCGGACGTACTGCTGCCCACCATGGGCGGCCAGACGGCGCTGAACTGCGCCCTGGACCTGGTGCGCGAGGGCGTGCTGGAGAAGCACGGCGTGGAGATGATCGGCGCCTCCCGCGAGGCCATCGACATGGCCGAGGACCGGGACCAGTTCCGCCGCGCCATGCGCGACATCGGCCTCGCCACGCCCCGTGCCGGCCTCGCCCACAGCATGGAGGAAGCGCTCGCCGTGCAGGCGGAGATCGGCTTCCCCACCATCATCCGTCCATCCTTCACCATGGGCGGCTCCGGCGGCGGCATCGCCTATAACCGCGACGAGTTCGTGGAGATATGCGAACTCGGTCTCGACCTCTCGCCCACCAACGAACTCCTCATCGAGGAGTCGGTGCTGGGCTGGAAGGAGTTCGAGATGGAAGTGGTGCGGGACAAGAAGGACAACTGCATCATCGTCTGCTCCATCGAGAACCTGGATCCGATGGGCGTGCATACCGGCGACTCCATCACCGTGGCACCGGCCCAGACGCTCACGGACAAGGAATACCAGATCATGCGCGATGCCTCCATAGCGGTGCTGCGCAAGATCGGCGTCGAGACCGGCGGCTCCAACGTGCAGTTCGCCGTCAACCCGGCGGACGGCAAGATGGTGGTGATCGAGATGAACCCGCGGGTGTCGCGCTCTTCGGCGCTGGCCTCCAAGGCCACGGGGTTCCCGATCGCCAAGGTCGCGGCGAAGCTGGCCATCGGCTACACCCTCGATGAACTCAGGAACGAGATCACCGGCGGTGCCACGCCCGCGTCCTTCGAGCCGGCCATCGACTACGTGGTCACCAAGGTGCCGCGATTCACCTTCGAGAAGTTCCCCCAGGCGGAACCGCGGCTCTCGACGCAGATGAAGTCGGTGGGCGAGGTGATGGCCATGGGCCGCACCTTCCAGGAATCGCTGCACAAGGCGCTACGCGGTCTCGAGACCGGCACCGACGGCTTCAACGAGAAGATCCCCGACTTCAAGGCGCCGGGCGCCATGGACATGCTGCGCCATGAGCTGCGCGCCGCGGGTCCCGACCGCATCTGGTACGTAGCGGACGCGTTCCGTGCCGGCATCACCCTCGCGGAGATCAATGCGCTCTCCCACATCGACCCCTGGTTCCTGGCCCAGATCGAAGACCTGTTGTTGGAAGAGAAGGCCATCAAGGCCGGCGGCGCCAAGGCGCTGGATGCGGGGCGGCTGCGTGCCCTGAAGCGCAAGGGTTTCTCCGACAGCCGCATGGCGAAGCTAACCGGCGTGAAGGAGACCGACATCCGTGCGCTGCGGGTGAAGCACAAGGTGCGTCCGGTCTATAAGCGCGTGGATTCCTGCGCCGCTGAGTTCGCATCCACCACCGCCTACATGTATTCGACCTACGAGGACGAGTGCGAGGCGGAGCCGTCCTCGCGCGACAAGATCATGGTGCTGGGGGGCGGCCCCAACCGCATCGGCCAGGGTATCGAGTTCGACTACTGCTGCGTGCATGCGGCCCTGGCGCTCCGGCAGGATGGTTTCGAGACCATCATGGTCAACTGCAACCCGGAGACCGTCTCCACGGACTATGACACCTCGGACAGGCTCTACTTCGAACCCCTCACCTTCGAAGACGTCATGGAGATCATCGACCTCGAGAAGCCCAAGGGCGTCATCGTGCAGTTCGGCGGCCAGACGCCGCTCAAGCTCGCGCGAGCCCTGGAAGCGGCGGGTGCGCCCATCATCGGCACCACGCCGGATTCCATCGACCTCGCGGAGGACCGGGAACGCTTCTCGAAGCTGGTGGACAAGCTGAAGCTGCGCCAGCCGCCGGCCCGCACCGCCCGCAACGAGGAAGAGGCGGTGAGGCTCTCCAAGGACGTGGGGTTCCCGCTGATGGTGCGCCCCAGCTACGTGCTGGGCGGCCGCGCCATGGAAGTGGTGTTCAACGAGGACGACCTGCGCGGCTACATCAGGAACGCGGTGAAGGTCTCCAACGACTCTCCGGTGCTCATGGACCGATTCCTGGAAGACGCCACCGAGGTGGACGTGGATGCGCTCTGCGACGGCGAACAGGTGATGGTGGCCGGCATCATGGAGCACGTGGAGCAGGCCGGCGTGCATTCCGGCGACTCGAGTTGCTCCTTGCCGCCCAACAGTCTGAGCGAGGCTTTGCAGGAGGAGATCCGCAAGCAGGTGGTGGAGCTGGCCAAGGGCCTTAAGGTCATCGGGCTCATGAACATCCAGTTCGCCATCCAGAAGGATAAGGTCTACATCCTGGAAGTGAACCCACGGGCCTCGCGCACTGCGCCCTTCGTCTCGAAGGCAGTGGGCGTGCCGCTGGCCAAGGTGGCGGCCCGCTGCATGGCCGGCAAGAGCCTCAAGGCCCAGGGCATCCAGGCGATCCCGGTGCCGCGCTACTTCGCGGTCAAGGCCCCGGTGTTCCCCTTCATCAAGTTCCGCGGCGCCGACCCCATCCTGGGCCCGGAGATGAAGTCCACCGGCGAGGTCATGGGGGCGGGCCTGACCTTCGGCGAGGCCTATGCCAAAGCGCAGTTCGCTGCGGGTATCATCATACCCAGGGGCGGCAAGGCGCTGATCTCGGTACGCGAGCAGGACAAGCCGGCCGCGGTGGGCCTGGCGCGCGAGTTGGTGGATCGCGGCTTCACCCTGGTGGCGACCCACGGCACGGCGGCGGCGATCCGCGCCGCAGGCGTGGCCTGCGACGGGGTGAACAAGGTGCGCGAAGGACGACCGCATGTGGTGGACATGATCAAGAACGACGAGCTGTCGCTGATCGTGAATACCACCGAGGGCAAGCAGGCGATCATGGAATCCTTCTCCATCCGCCGCGAGGCGGTGTCGCACAAGGTGACCTATTACACGACCATCGCGGCGGCAAAGGCCACGGTGATCGCACTGGACCATCTGGACGAGGCGGACGTGAACAAGCTGCAGGACCTGCACCGGGAGTGGGTGGCGTGAGCAAGGTGCCTCTGACCGTGCGCGGCGCGGAGCGCCTGCGCGAAGAGTTGAAGAAGCTCAAAGGCACGGATCGGCCCAAGGTCATCCAGGCCATCGCCGAGGCGCGCGCCCACGGCGACCTGAAGGAGAACGCGGAATATCACGCGGCCCGCGAGCAGCAGGGTTTCATCGAGGGGCGCATCCAGGATATCGAGGGCAAGCTCTCGAACGCCGAGATCATCGACGTGACCCAGATGAACGCCAATGGCAAGGTGATCTTCGGCGCCACGGTGCTGCTCTCGGATGAGGACAGCGGCAACGAGGTGACCTACCAGATCGTCGGCGAGGATGAGGCGGACATCAAGGCCCACCGCATCTCCATCAACTCACCCATCGCGCGTGGCTTGATCGGCAAGGAGGAGGGCGACGTGGTCACCATCCGCACGCCGGCAGGAGAGAAGCAGTTCGAAATAGTTGAAGTCAAATACGAATAACGCTTCGCGTTATTCTCTTAACTTATCGCAGACCGGGCATCCTGCCCGGCTGCTTATCGAAAACCGAAAGCGTAGCTTCCGGTTTTCTCCGCTCCGCGCCGGTACGTCCCTGTACCGAGCCCGGGTGGATTTACTTGGGTAGCTCTATTTTTGGCTTCTTGGTGTTCTTCTTGTACAGCACTGCCATATTCCCGACTCTCTGCACCAACGTCGCCTTGGTCGCCGCGCACAGGCGCTCGATGAGGCGGTCGCGTTCCTCACGATCCTCCGCCGCCACCTTCACCTTGATGAGTTCGTGGAAGAGCAGCTGCGCCTCCACTTCCTTGATGAGGTTCTGGGTGAGGCCGGGGTTGCCGCTGCGGGCCTTGGGCTCCAGCTTGTGGGCCAGGCCGCGCAGGTATTTCTTCTGCTTCTCTTTCAGTTCCATGGCGCGCATTGTAACAGCGGCGACCTATGCCTAAGAGAAGCAAGAGCAGCTCCCGCTGGCTGCAGGAGCATTTCAAGGACACCTACGTGAAGAAGGCGCACGCCACCGGCGCGCGCTCGCGGGCGGTGTTCAAGCTGGAGGAGATCCAGCAGCGCGACCGGCTGCTCAAACCCGGCATGACCATCGTGGACCTGGGCGCCGCGCCCGGCGGCTGGAGCCAGTTCGCCTCCAAGCTCCTGGCGGGCAACGGCCGCATCATCGCCCTGGACGTGCTGCCCATGCCGCCCCTGGAGGGCGTCGAGTTCATCCAGGGGGATTTCACCAGTGACGAAGTGTTACAGGCCCTACGGGACAGCCTGAAAGGGGAGAAAGCCGACCTTGTAATGTCGGACATCGCCCCAAACATGAGTGGTGTGGGCGACGTGGACCAGGCCCGGGCCATGGCCCTGGCGGAACTGGCTCACGATTTCGTCCGCGAGGGACTGCGCCACGGTGGGAGTTTCTTGGTGAAAGTGTTCCAGGGCCAGGGTTTCCAGGAGTACCTACAGGCCCTGCGGGCCGATTTCCACGAAGTTAGCGCCCGTAAGCCGAAGTCTTCCCGGGCCCGCAGCCCCGAAGTGTATTTGCTGGCGAGAAACTACCGGCGCTAGACTGTATCTGACCGATAGGCGGCTTGGAGCCGGTCTATCGGTGTCCATATAGAGGTATCTGCATTGAACGATTTCGCGCGCAATCTCCTGGTCTGGGTCGTGATCGTGCTGGTGGTGCTGGCTGTGCTCAACAGCTTCGGCCCGAGTGCCGCCAAGACCAAGGCCGTGACCTATTCCGACTTCCTCACTTCGGTGGAGAAGGGCAACATCAAGTCCGTCAGTTTCGACGGCCTCGCCGTGAGCGGCACCTATAGCGACGGCGGCAACTTCAGCACCTACAGTCCGGTGCTGGACTTCGCTCCGCTGGTCGACGAGCTGCGCAAGGACGATGCCGGCGTGCAGATCGACGCCAAGCCGCCCGAACAGCCTTCGTGGATCTGGCAGGCGTTCCTGGCGTTCAGCCCGGTGCTGGTCATGATCGCCATCTGGATCTACTTCATGCGCCAGATGCAGGGCGGCGGCGGCCGCGGCGCCATGTCCTTCGGCAAGAGCCGCGCCCGCATGCTGGGCGAGGACCAGGTGAAGATCACCTTCGCCGACGTGGCGGGCGTGGAGGAGGCGAAGGAGGAGGTCGCGGAGCTCGTGGAGTTCCTGCGCGACCCCGGCAAGTTCCAGAAGCTGGGCGGGCGCATCCCGCGCGGCGTGCTGATGGTCGGTTCGCCCGGCACCGGCAAGACCCTGCTCGCCAAGGCCATCGCCGGCGAAGCCAAGGTGCCGTTCTTCAGCATCTCCGGTTCCGACTTCGTGGAGATGTTCGTGGGCGTCGGCGCTTCGCGCGTGCGCGACATGTTCGAGCAGGCGAAGAAGCATGCTCCCTGCATCATCTTCATCGACGAGATCGACGCGGTGGGCCGCCATCGCGGCGCTGGTCTGGGCGGCGGCCACGACGAGCGTGAGCAGACCCTCAACCAGTTGCTGGTCGAGATGGACGGCTTCGAGGGCAGCGAGGGCGTCATCGTCATCGCCGCCACCAACCGCCCCGACGTGCTGGATCCCGCGCTGCTGCGCCCGGGCCGCTTCGACCGCCAGGTGGTGGTGCCGCTGCCGGACGTGCGCGGCCGTGAGCAGATCCTGAAAGTACACATGCGCAAGGTGCCGGTGGGTGACGATGTGAAGCCGGGCATCATCGCGCGCGGCACGCCTGGGTTCTCCGGCGCCGACCTCGCCAACCTCGTGAACGAGGCGGCGTTGTTCGCGGCACGCGCCAATCGGCGCACCGTGAGCATGGAGGAATTCGAGAAGGCCAAGGACAAGATCATGATGGGCGCCGAGCGGCGCTCCATGGTGATGGGCGACGACGAGAAGAAGCTCACTGCCTATCACGAGTCCGGACACGCCATCGTCGGCCGGTTGGTGCCCGACCATGATCCGGTCTATAAGGTGAGCATCATCCCGCGCGGCCGTGCTCTCGGCGTCACCATGTTCCTGCCGGAGGACGACCGCTACAGCTACAGCAAGCGCCGCCTGGAGAGCCAGCTCTCCAGCCTCTACGGCGGGCGCGTGGCCGAGGAACTGATCTTCGGCTCTGAGTCCGTGACCACCGGTGCCTCCAATGACATCGAACGCGCTACTGCGATCGCGCGCAACATGGTCACCAAATGGGGCCTGTCGGACAAGCTGGGACCCCTGTCCTATGACGAGGAGGACGGCGAGGTGTTCCTGGGTCATTCGGTGACCCGTCACAAGAACATCGCCGGCGATACCCAGCGCATCATCGACGAGGAAGTGCGCAGCGTCATCGACCGCAATTATCAGCGCACCCGCAGTCTGCTGCAGGAGAATACCGCCAAGCTGCATACCATGGCGGCGGCGCTCATCAAGTACGAGACCATCGATGCCGAGCAGATCGATGACATCATGGCCGGCCGCGAGCCGCGCCCGCCGGAAGGCTGGAACGACATGGACCATGGCAACGGCCCCAACACCGTGCCGGTGAAGGGCAAGGTCATCGCGCCGGAGCCGGACGATGACAGCGGTCTCACCCCCGCAAGCCAACACTGAAGCTTCCCGGCTTATAGAATAAGGGCCGATACCTCCGTGGGTATCGGCCCTTTCCTTTTGGGATGCGCATGCAACTCAAGCTCGGCACCAGGACCCTGGATCTCTCCCAGCCCCGCATCATGGGCGTGTTGAACCGCACGCCGGATTCCTTCTCCGACGGCGGGCGTTTCGCCGGCTTCGACGCGGCCTTCGCGCAGGTGGAGCGGATGACGAAAGAGGGTGCCGACATCATCGATATCGGGGGCGAGTCCACGCGTCCCGGCGCGGCTGACGTGAGCGTGCAGGAGGAACTGGACCGGGTGATGCCGCTCATCGAAGCCGTCCGCGTGCGTTTCCCGGTCCCCTTGTCCATAGATACCAGCAAACCAGAAGTGATGCGCGCCGCCGTGGCGGCGGGTGCCGCCATGATCAACGACGTATATGCCCTGCGCCGGCCGGGCGCCCTGGATGCGGCGGCGACATCGGGTGCGGCGCTCTGCCTCATGCACATGCAGGGCGAGCCCCGCACCATGCAGAAGGATCCGCACTACGCGGACGTGACGGCAGAAGTGAAAGAGTTTCTGGAAGACCGGGCTCAGGCTGCATTGGCTGCCGGCATGCCGAAGGAGCGCATCGTGCTGGATCCCGGTTTCGGCTTCGGCAAGAACCTTGAACATAATCTTATGTTGCTGCGCCGTCTCCCCGAGATCGCGGCCCTCGGCTACCCCTTGTTGGTTGGCTTGTCCCGCAAGTCCATGATCGGCACGTTGCTGGGCGGCAAGCCGGTGGAGGAGCGGGTGCAGGGCAGTGTGGCGGCGGCAGTCATCGCTGTGCAGAACGGCGCGGCTATCGTGCGAGTCCATGATGTCGCTCCGACCGTGGAAGCACTGAAGATAGCGACGGCTGCGCTCGCGAAGCCTCGCTCCATTCTCAGCTGAAAAGCCCATCCAGGGCTTTTCAGTCCCGGGGCGCGGCGCATGTCCGCGCCCCGGTTAAGTACTTTCGCCGTGTAGCTTCTTGGTATCACGCACATCCATGTGCGGTTCAAATGTTAGAATTCGCTCCATGAGCAGAAAGTATTTCGGCACCGATGGCGTCCGCGGTCGCGTGGGCAGCGAGCACATGCACGCGGAGTTCGTGCTGCGTCTCGGGCGCGCCGCCGGCAAGGTCTTGGCCCGCAGCGGCGACAGCACCGTGGTGGTGGGCAAGGACACGCGTATCTACGGCTACATGTTCGAGTCGGCGCTGGAAGCCGGCCTCTCCGCTGCCGGCGTCAACACGCGGCTCCTGGGTCCGGTGCCGACCCCGGCCATCGCCTATCTCACCCGCAGTCTCGGCGCGGAGGCGGGCATCGTCATCAGTGCCTCCCACAACCCGTACTACGACAACGGCATCAAGTTCTTCTCCGCCGATGGCCGCAAGCTGCCGGACGCCGTGGAACTCGCCATCGAAGCAGAGCTGGAACGGCCCTTCGAGACCGTGGATTCCCATCAGCTCGGCAACGCCAAGCGCATCGCCGACGCTGGTGCCCGCTATGTGGAGTTCTGCAAGTCCACGGTGCCCTATGGGCTGAAGCTCGCCGGCTTGAAAGTGGTGCTGGATTGCGCCCACGGTGCGACCTACAAAGTAGCGCCGGGCGTGTTCGAGGACCTGGGCGCCAAGCTCACCTGCATCGGCGTCAACCCGGACGGTTTCAACATCAATCTGGATGCCGGTTCCACTCACCCGGAAGTGCTGCGCAAGAAGGTACTGGAGCAGGGCGCGGACTTCGGCATCGCCTTCGACGGCGACGGCGACCGGGTGATGATGATCGATCACAAGGGCGAGCTGGTGGACGGCGATGAGCTGCTCTACATCATCGCCATGTCCCGCAAGGCGGAAGGCAAGCTCAAGGGCCCGATAGTGGGGACGCTCATGAGCAACCTGGGCCTGGAACAGGCGCTGGCCGCAGCCGGCGTGCCCTTCAAGCGCGCCGCGGTGGGCGACCGCTACGTGCTCGCCATGCTGGAGGAACAGCACGGCATCCTGGGCGGCGAGAACTCAGGCCATATCGTGTGCCTGGATCGCGCCACCACCGGCGACGGCATCGTCGCGGCACTCCAGGTGTTGCAGGCGCTGTACGTCAGCGGCCAAACGCTTGCGGATGCCCGCGCGCCGGTGAAGAAATACCCGCAGGTGCTGGTGAACGTGAAGACTCCCGCGCGGGTGGACCTGGAAGCCGCCGGGGTGCGCTCCGCGGTCAGTTCCGTGGAGAAGAAGCTGGACGGCCGCGGCCGTGTGCTACTGCGGGCCTCCGGCACCGAGCCCGTGGTAAGGGTGATGGTGGAAGGGGAGGAGTCCACCCTGGTCAATGCCCTCGCCGAGGACATCGCCGCCGCCGTGCGGGCCGCTGCTGGTATCTAAGTCCCCGTCCGTATTTGATTTTCCACCCTCGCGCCAGTAAAGTGCGCCCGCGTTGAGGCCGTCCCGGCCATCCTTTAATAAGGGGTACCTGCATGCGCCAGCGCCTAGTGGCCGGCAACTGGAAGATGAACGGCAGCCGCGACAGCGCGGTGAAGCTCGCCGATGCCATGCTCCAGGGCCCGGATCGGGCCGGCGCTGAAGTGCTGCTCTGCCCCCCGTTCGTGTACCTGGCGGACGTGGCCCGGGTGCTCAAGGGCGGCAACGTGGTCTTGGGAGCGCAGGACCTCTGCGCCGAGGACAACGGTGCCTTCACCGGCGAAGTCTCGGGCAGCATGCTCAAGGATTTCGACTGCCGCTATGTCATCGTCGGCCATTCCGAGCGCCGCGGGCTGTTCGGCGAATCAGATGCATTGGTCGCCCGCAAGTTCATGGCGGCGCAGAAGGCAGGTATCACCCCGATCCTGTGCGTGGGTGAGACCCTGGCGGAACGCGAATCCGGCACCACCCCGGCGGTGGTGAGCCGGCAGCTGAAGGCGGTCCTGGATGCGGCCGGCATCGCTGCCTTCGGTAACGCCGTGGTGGCCTATGAGCCGGTCTGGGCCATCGGCACCGGCCGCACCGCGAAGTCCGATCAGGCCCAGGAAGTCCATGCCCTCATAAGAAGCCTGCTCGCGGCGGAGGATGCTAAAATAGCCGCCGCCACGCGCCTCCTGTACGGCGGCAGCGTCAAGGCGTCCAACGCGGCGGAGCTGTTCCGCATGCCGGATATCGACGGCGGACTGGTGGGTGGCGCCTCGCTGGATGCAGCGGAGTTCCTGGCCATCTGTACCGCCTGAAACCGAAACACCGATCATCGAGTCATCTCCCATGTTGTACACAATCCTCACCATCGCCCTGGTATTCGACGCGATCCTCCTCATCGCCCTGATCCTGCTGCAGCAGGGCAAGGGTGCCGACGCGGGCGCGGCCTTCGGCAGCGGTGCTTCCGGCACCGTGTTCGGCGCCGCCGGCTCGGCAAACTTCCTGAGCCGCACCACCGGCATCCTCGCCGCGCTGTTCTTCGCGCTCGCCCTGACCATGGCTTACGTCGCGCGCCATGCCACGGCGAGCTCCAACAGCGTCATCGACCGCGTCGCCCAGCCGGCTACGCCCGCGCCTGCGACGAGCACGGCGAAACCGGCGGTCACCTCGGTCCCGGCCCCGGCTGCGTCCACTCATCACTGAGGCCCGGCGGCATCGCTTTTTAAGGGGTCGATACGTTAAAATCGTACGTCTTTGAGCGGGGCGCGCCGACAGCCTCGGACCAAAGCTTGCTTCGCCGACGTGGTGGAATTGGTAGACACGCTACTTTGAGGTGGTAGTGGAGAAATCCGTGGAGGTTCGAGTCCTCTCGTCGGCACCAGCAAACCTTGAGATGCCGCCTCCGGGCCGGCCCTCACCCAGGATGTAGAGCATGCTCGTGAATTACGTCCCGATCCTGATCTTCCTCGTCGGCGGCCTGGCGTTCGGCGGCGTCCTGCTCGGCGCGGGGTTCGTCGCCAGCAGCTTCCTCGGCAACCGGCGTCCCAACGCGGAGAAGGATTCACCCTACGAGTGCGGGTTCGACCCCTTCGAGGACACGCGCATGAAGTTCGATGTGCGCTACTACCTCGTCGCCATCCTGTTCATCATCTTCGATCTCGAGATCGCCTTCCTGTTCCCCTGGGCCGTGGCGCTGCACGGCATCGGCATGTTCGGCTTCCTCGCCATGATGCTGTTCCTCGGCATCCTGGTGGTCGGCTTCATATATGAGTGGAAGAAGGGAGCCCTGGAGTGGGAGTAGAGGCGGTGCAGCAGAAGGGTTTCGTCACCGCCAAGGTGGGCGACCTCGCCACCTGGGCGCGCACCGGCTCGCTCTGGCCCATGACCTTCGGTCTCGCCTGTTGTGCGGTGGAGATGATGCATGCGGGCGCGGCGCGCTACGACCTGGACCGCTTCGGCGTGATCTTCCGCCCCAGTCCGCGCCAGTCGGACGTGATGATCGTGGCGGGCACGCTGGTCAACAAGATGGCGCCGGCCCTGCGCAAGGTCTACGACCAGATGGCCGAGCCGCGCTGGGTGATCTCCATGGGCTCCTGTGCCAACGGCGGCGGCTATTACCATTATTCCTACGCGGTGGTGCGCGGCTGCGACCGCATCGTGCCGGTGGACGTCTATGTGCCGGGCTGCCCGCCCAGCGCCGAGCAGCTCCTGTACGGCATCATCCAGCTGCAGAAGAAGATCCGCCGCAACAACACCATCGCCCGGTGAGATAGAGAATGAGTGCAGCCCTGGACAAGCAGGCCGAGCAGATAGAAGCGCGCTTCAAGGACGCGCTCACGCGCGTGCCGTCCACCGTGGGCGAGCTCACCTACGAAGTGCCGGCCGAGAAACTGCTGGAAGTGTGCCGCGCGCTGCGCGATGAGAAAGCCTTCAAATTCGAGCAGCTCATGGACGTGTGCGGCGTGGACTACCTCGGTCACGGCAGCGACGAGTGGCGCACTGAATCCGCCACCAGGAGCGGCTTCAGCCGCGGCGTGCGTCGCGGCCTGCCGCAGGCTTCGGCACAGCCGGAGCGCCGCTATGCGGTGGTCTACCACCTGCTGTCGGTGAGCCGCAACGAACGCGTCCGGCTGCGCGCCTATTGCAAGGGCAGCGAGCCGCCCATGGTGGATTCCGTGGTGGGCATCTGGGCCTCCGCCGCCTGGTTCGAGCGCGAAGCCTTCGACCTCTTTGGCATCCTGTTCGACGGCAATCCGGACCTGCGCCGCATCCTCACGGACTATGGCTTCGTCGGTCATCCGTTCCGCAAGGATTTCCCGCTGTCCGGCAACGTGGAAGTGCGCTATGACCCCGAGAAGAAGCGGGTGGTCTACCAGCCCGTGAGCATCGCGCCGCGCACCCTGGTGCCGCGCGTCATCCGCCACGACCCGCGCTACGACGAGGCCTCCAAGGAGGTCGCCAAAGATGCCTGAGATCCAGAATCTGACCATGAACTTCGGCCCCCAGCATCCGGCCGCGCACGGCGTGCTGCGCCTGGTGCTGGAGATGGACGGCGAGATCATCACCAAGGCCGATCCGCACATCGGCCTCTTGCACCGTGCCACCGAGAAGCTGGCGGAGAGCAAGCCCTACAACCAGAGCATCGGCTACATGGACCGGCTCGACTACGTGTCCATGATGTGCAACGAGCACGCCTACGTCATGGCCATCGAGCGCCTGCTGGGCATCGCGCCGCCGCAGCGCGCGCAGATGATCCGCACCATGTTCGACGAGCTGACCCGCATCACCAACCACCTGCTGTGGCTGGGCGCGCACGGCCTCGACATCGGCGCCATGACGGTGTTCCTGTACTGCTTCCGCGAGCGGGAAGACGTCATGGACATGTACGAGACGGTGTCGGGCGCGCGCATGCATGCGACCTATTACCGTCCGGGCGGCGTGTACCGCGACCTGCCGGACCGCATGCCGCGCTTCGACGAGTCGCGATTCCGCAGCAAGGGCGACCTGAAGCGCCTCAACAAGGCGCGCGACGGCTCGCTGCTGGATTTCATCGAGGACTTCGCGGACCGCTTCCCCAAGTGCGTGGATGAGTACGAGACCCTGCTCACCGACAACCGCATCTGGAAGCAGCGCACTGTCGGCATCGGCGTGGTCACGCCGGAACGCGCCCTGCAGCTCGGCTTCACCGGCCCCATGCTGCGCGGTTCCGGCATCGAGTGGGACCTGCGCAAGAAGCAGCCCTATGCCATGTACGACCAGGTGGATTTCGACATCCCGGTGGGCACCCACGGCGACTGCTATGACCGCTACCTGGTGCGCATCGCCGAGATGCGCCAGTCGGCGCGCATCGTGAAGCAGTGCGTCGCCTGGCTGCGCCAGAATCCCGGTCCGGTGATCCTCGAGGATCACAAGGTGACGCCGCCGACCCGCGAGGAAGCGAAGTCGGACATGGAGTCCCTGATCCATCACTTCAAGTATTTCACCGAGGGCTACTGCGTGCCGGCCGGCGAGGCCTACGCCGCGGTGGAGCACCCCAAGGGCGAGTTCGGCGTGTACATGATCTCGGACGGCGCCAACAAGCCGTTCCGTGTGAAGATCCGCGCCGCGGGTTTCGCCCATCTCGCCGCCCTGGACGAGATGGTGCGCGGCCACATGCTGGCGGACCTGGTGGCCGTGATCGGCACCCAGGACATCGTGTTCGGAGAGGTGGACCGCTGATGAGCGACTCAGGCGCCAAAGACGGCCTGCTCTCGAAGCACGCCCGTCAGGTCATCGACGAGTGGATCAAGAAGTACCCGGAAGGGCGGCAGCGCTCCGCCGTGTTCGCGGCCCTGCGCGAGGCGCAGCACGAGAACAACGGATTCCTGACGGTGCCGCTCATGGACGCGGTGGCCGACTACCTCAAGCTCGAGCCCATCAAGGTCTACGAGGTGGCGAGCTTCTATTCCATGTTCGAGACCAAGCCCGTGGGGCGGCACAGCATCTCGGTGTGCACCAACATCTCCTGCATGCTGCGCGGCGCCGACGACATCGTGAACCATCTCGAGAAGAAACTCGGCATCAAGACCGGCGAGAGCAGCAAGGACGGGCGCGTCTATCTCAAATGCGAGGAGGAGTGCCTGGCGGCCTGTGCCGGCGCACCCATGATGATGGTGGACCACAAATACCACGAGAACCTGACGCCGCAGAAGGTGGACGAGATCCTGGAGAGCCTGAAATGACCACGCTCAACCAGGTCTGCTACCGCACCCTGCAGTTCAAGGACGAGCCTTGGTCCTATGCCAACTACCTTAAGGTGGACGGCTACAAGGCCTGGCGCAAGATCCTGAAAGAGAAGATCACGCCGGAACAGATCGTGGACGAGATGAAGGCTTCCGGACTGCGTGGCCGCGGCGGCGCGGGCTTTCCCACCGGGACCAAGTGGAGCTTCATGCCCAAGGCGCCCACCGGGCCGTCCTATGTGGTGTGCAACTCCGACGAATCCGAGCCCGGCACCTGCAAGGACCGGGACATCCTGCGCTTCAATCCCCATGCACTCGTGGAGGGCATGGCCATCGCCGGCTATGCGATGCGCTGCAAGACCGGTTACAACTACATCCGCGGCGAGTTCATGGACGAACCCTACGAGCGCGTCGAACAAGCCGTGCAAGAGGCTTATAGAGAGGGCCTGCTGGGCAAGGACATCCTGGGCTCAGGCGTGGACTTCGACCTGCACAACCACCTCGGCGCCGGCGCTTATATATGTGGCGAGGAGACCGCACTCCTGGAGTCGCTGGAAGGCAAGAAGGGCCAGCCGCGCTTCAAGCCGCCGTTCCCGGCCAACTTCGGCGCCTTCGGCCGTCCGACCACGGTGAATAACACCGAGACCTTCGCCTCCGCCCCCAGCATCATCCTGAACGGTGGCAAGTGGTTCGCGGACCTGGGCAAGCCCAACAACGGCGGCACCAAGATCTTCTCGGTGTCCGGTCACGTGGCAAAGCCCGGCAACTTCGAGGTGCCGCTGGGACTGCCGTTCCAGGAACTGCTGGCCCTCGCCGGCGGTGTATGGAAGGGCCGCAAGCTCAAGGCCGTAATCCCTGGCGGCTCGTCGGCGCCGGTGCTGCCGGCGGAAGCCATGCTGAATTGCACCATGGACTTCGACTCGCTCAAGAACGCGGGCTCCATGCTCGGTTCCGGCGCGGTGGTGGTGATGGACGAGACCACCTGCATGGTGAAGATGCTGGAGCGCATCGCGCGCTTCTACTATTCCGAGTCCTGCGGCCAGTGCACACCCTGCCGCGAGGGCACCGGCTGGATGTACCGCGTCATCAAGCGCATCGAGGACGGTCAGGGCCGGCAGGAAGACCTGGACATGCTGGTGGACGTGTCGAAGAAGATCGAAGGCCACACCATCTGCGCCTTCGGCGACGCGGCTGCCTGGCCGGTACAGAGCTTCATCAAGCACTACCGCCAGGAATTCCAGTACCACATCGACAACGGCTGCTGCATGGTGGGCCCCGGCGCCCATCGCAACGCGGCCTGATCCAAGAGCGGATATGGCAGACGAACTGGTCAACATCGAGCTGGACGGCAAACCGGTCAAGGCGCGCAAGGGTGAGATGATCATCCAGGCGGCGGACCGGGAGGGCGTCTACATCCCACGCTTCTGCTACCACGAGAAGCTCACGGTGGCGGCCAACTGCCGCATGTGCCTGGTGGAACAGGAGAAGATGGGCAAGCCGATGCCCGCCTGCGCTACGCCGGTGATGGAAGGCATGAAGATCTTCACCCGCTCGGTGAAGGCCATCGCGGCGCAGCGCGCCACCATGGAGTTCCTGCTCATCAACCATCCGCTGGACTGCCCGATCTGCGACCAGGGCGGCGAGTGCGAGCTGCAGGACCTGGCCATGGGCTACGGTCGCGACATCTCGCGCTACAGCGAGAAGAAGCGGGTGGTGAAGGACGAGGACATCGGTCCGCTGGTGTCCACCGACATGACCCGTTGCATCCATTGCACCCGTTGCGTGCGCTTTGGCCAGGAGATCGCCGGCATCCAGGAGATGGGCGGCACCGGGCGCGGCGAGAGCCTGCGCATCGGCACCTACATCGGCAAGGCCGTGGATCACGAGCTCTCCGGCAACATCATCGACCTGTGTCCGGTGGGCGCGCTCAACTCCAAGCCCTTCCGCAACCGCGGCCGCGGCTGGGAGATGACCCAGGTGGCGACCGTGGCGCCCCACGACTGCGTCGGCTCGAACCTGTTCGCCCACGTGCTGCGCGGCCAGTTCATGCGCGCCGTGCCGAAGGCCACCGAGGAAGTGAACGAGACCTGGCTCTCGGACCGCGACCGCTTCAGCTACACCGGTGTGCACAGCGAGGAACGGCTCGCCAAGCCCATGGTGAAGAAGGGCGGGAAGTGGCAGGAGACGGACTGGGAGACGGCGCTTGAAGCCGCCGTGAATGGTCTTAGGGAGACAGTGAACGTGAAAGGCGGCGATGCCGCCGGCGTGCTGGCCTCGCCCAGTTCCACGGTCGAAGAACTCTATCTCCTGCAGAAGCTGGCCCGTGGTCTGGGCATCCCCCATATCGACGCGCGCCTGCGCCAGGCGGATTTCCGCGACGATGCCGCGGACCCTGTATTCCCCTGGCTGGGCCAGAGCGTGCAGGACATCGAGAGACTGGAAGCGGCGCTGGTGGTCGGCTCCAACATCCGCAAGGAAGTGCCGCTCTTGGCGCATCGCCTGCGCAAGGCCGCCCTGAAGGGCGCCGCGGTGATGTTCCTGAACCCGCGCAAGTATCCGATGCTGTTCCCGGTGAAGGTCCAGACCATCGCCGGTGCCCAGGACATGGTGGATTCGCTCGCCGCGGTGCTGAAGGCCACCGGCAAGCCGCTGCCGGCGCATCTCAAGGACGTGGTCTCCGGCCAGAAGCCGGCGGCGGAACATGAGCAGATCGCCGCGGAACTCGCCAAGGGCGAGCGCAAGGCGATCCTGCTGGGCCATCTCGCACTCAGCCATCCCAACTACTACGACCTGCGCGCACTGGCCGCGGCGCTGGCCGAGGTCACCGGGGCCAAGCTGGGTTACATCAGCGAGGGCGCCAACAGTGCCGGCGCCTGGCTCGCGGGCGCGCTCCCACACCGCACGGCGGGTGGGCGTCGCCTGGACAAGTCCGGCCGCAACGTCATGGCCATGTTGTCGGAGCCGCGCTCCGCCTATCTCCTGCTCAACACCGAGCCGGAGCTGGATTGCTGGGACGGCGCCCAGGCCTTGAAGGCCCTGAAGAGCGCCAAGCACGTGGTAGCCGTGACCTCTTACGTGAGCGATGCCATGCAGCAATACGCGAACGTGCTGTTGCCGGCCGGCGCCTACGGCGAGACTTCCGGCACCTACGTGAACGCGGAAGGCCGTTGGCAGAGCTTCAGCGGCTTCGCCCAGCCCCACGGCGAGTCGCGTCCCGCCTGGAAGATCCTGCGGGTGATGGGCAACCTCTGCGAGCTCAAGGGCTTCGAGCAGGAGTCCTCTGAAGCCGTGCTGAAGGAGGTGAAGGACGTGGTGGGCGAAGTGCATGCGGATAACCGCTACAGCGGCACCCGCAGCGTCGCCGCTCCTGCCAGCGTGAAGGGCTTCCTGCGGGTCGGCGAGACCCCCATGTACGCGGTGGATGCGCTGGTACGCCGCGCGCCGCCGCTGCAGCAGACCAAGGATGCGGACGTGGCCTACGCCCAGTTCTCGCCGGAGGACGGCAAGCGCCTCAAGCTCGAGAACGGTGACGCGGTGAGCCTCAAGTCCAACGGCACCCGCGTGGTCCTGCCGGTGAAGTTCGACGACAGCATCGCCGTCGGCGAGGTGTGGGTGCCGGGCGGCCTCGCCGCCACCGTGGCGCTCGGTCCCTTGAACGGGGCCGTCGAAGTGGAGAAGGCCTGATGTTGGATTGGCTGCAACTCGCCTTCACGCATCCGGTCCAGGCCTGGGACATGCTGCCGTTCGCCTGGCAGCTGGTGATCCGTTCCGTGGCGGGCATCATCGCCATCATGATCCCGCTGATCCTGTCTGTAGCCTACCTGACGCTCGCAGAGCGGCGCGTGATCGGCTTCATGCAGGTGCGCATGGGCCCGAACCGCGTGGGGCCCTGGGGCCTGTTCCAGCCCTTCGCCGATGTCCTGAAGCTGGTCTTCAAGGAGATCGTGCTGCCGGCCAAGGCCAACAAGTTCATCTTCTTCGTGGCGCCGGTGATCTCCATCGGCACCGCCTTCGCCGCCTGGGCGGTGGTGCCGTTCCAGAACGGCGTGATCCTCGCCAACATCAACGCCGGGCTCCTCTATATATTGGCGCTTACGTCCTTCGGCGTGTACGGCGTGATCCTCTCCGGCTGGGCTTCGAACTCCAAGTACGCGTTCCTGGGCGCCATGCGCTCCGCGGCGCAGATGGTGGCTTACGAGATAGCCATGGGTTTCGCCCTGGTGGGCGTGCTGATGGTGAGCCAGAGCCTCAACCTCAACGACATCGTGCTGGGCCAGGCGGGTGGGGCAGGTCATTGGTTCATCTGGCCCTTGCTGCCGCTTGCCGTCATCTACTTCATCGCCGGCGTGGCCGAGACCAACCGCGCGCCCTTCGACGTGGCCGAAGGCGAGTCGGAGATCGTGGCGGGCTTCCACGTGGAATACTCCGGCACCGCCTTCGCCGCGTTCTTCCTGGCTGAATACGCTAACATGATCCTGATCACCGCGCTGGCCAGCATCATGTTCCTGGGTGGCTGGATGTCGCCGTTCCCGGATTCCTGGGGACTCATCGGCAGCCCCAGCTTCATCTGGTTCGCCCTCAAGATGTGCTTCTTCCTGTACTTGTACCTGTGGTTCCGCGCCACCTTCCCGCGCTACCGCTATGACCAGATCATGCGGCTCGGCTGGAAGATATTCATCCCGCTCACCATCCTGTGGTTGTGCGTCCTGGGCGGCGTGATCGTGCTGGGCATCCCGCTCACCGCCTTCGGCGCCTGGACCGTGGCCGCCATGTTCGCTTTCCTGCTCATCAACTTCTTCCTGAACCGCCGGGCGGTGAGGACGCCATGAAGACCGTCCGCACCTGGATCAAGAGCCTGCTGCTCGCCGAGCTCGCGCAGGGCATGGCGTTGACGCTGTCGTTCTTCTTCAAGCCGAAGTTCACCATCCGTTACCCGGAGGAGCGCACGCCCAAGTCGCCGCGCTACCGCGGGTTGCATGCGCAGCGCCGCTACGCCAACGGCGAGGAACGCTGCATCGCCTGCAAGCTCTGCGAGGCGGTGTGCCCGGCGCTGGCCATCACCATCGACTCCGAGATGCGCGCCGACGGCACCCGCCGCACCACGCGCTACGACATCGACCTGTTCAAGTGCATCTATTGCGGCTTCTGCGAGGAAGCCTGCCCGGTGGACGCCATCGTCGAGACCAGCATCACCGACTTCCACTTCGAGAAGGCCGGCGAGCAGATCATGACCAAGGAGAAGCTCCTGGCCGTGGGTGACAAGTTCGAACCGCAGATCGCCGCCGACCGCGCGGCCGATGCGCGCTACCGCTAGGGGCTCGGCATGGTGCAGGAAGTCATTTTCGGCGTGCTGGCGGCCATCGTGGTGGGTTCCGCCCTGGGCGTGATCACCGCCCGCAACCCGGTGCACGCGGTGCTGTGCCTGGTGCTGGCCTTCGTCGGCAGCGCCGGACTGTGGATCCTGATGGAAGCCGAGTTCCTCGGCATCGTGCTGGTGCTGGTGTACGTCGGCGCGGTGATGGTGCTGTTCCTGTTCGTGGTGATGATGCTGGACATCAAGGTCGCGTCCATGCGCTCCGGGCTGGCGCGCTATGCGCCCATCGGCGTCCTGGTGGCGCTGGTGATGCTGGGCGAGATCGGCTACGTGGTGTGGTCGCGCAAGCTCGGCGTGAGCTTCGGCGCGCCGCTGGAGCATGCTGCCGACTACAGCAACACCCGCGAGCTGGGCGACCTCATCTATACCAACTACGCCTATCCTTTCGAGATCGCCGCGGTGATCCTGCTGGTGGGCATCGTGGCCGCCATCGCGCTCACGCTGCGCCGCCGCGAGAACACCCGCAGCCAGGATCCCGGCAAGCAGGTGCAGGCGACCCCGGTGGGCCGCGTGCGCCTGGTGAGCATGCCCGCCGACTCCAGCAAACGGCAGGGGAAGTGACATGATCACGCTGTTCCACTTCCTGGCGCTCTCCGGCACCCTGTTCGCCATCAGCGCCGCCGGCATCTTCCTCAACCGCAAGAACGTGATCCTGCTCCTGATGTGCATCGAACTCATGCTGCTGGCGGTGAACTTCAACTTCATCGCCTTCTCGCGTTACCTCAACGACTCGGCCGGCCAGGTGTTCGTGTTCTTCATCCTGACGGTGGCGGCGGCGGAGGCGGCCATCGGCCTCGCCATCCTGGTGGTGCTGTTCCGCAACCGCCGCAGCATCGAAGTCGAAGACCTTGACCGGATGAAGGGCTGACATGGATCTGCAGAGCGTCCTGTTACTGATCGTGCTGGCGCCGCTCGCGGCGGCGCTGGTGGCCGGCCTCGGCATGCGCTTCATCCCGCGCCCCGCCGCCCATTGGCTGACCATTGCCGGCGTGGGCGTCTCGTTCCTGCTCTCGGCCTGGGTGCTGGTGGGGATGCTGCAAGGCAGCATCGCGGATGCCAACCTCACCGTGTACCAGTGGGGCGTCTCGGACGGCGTGGCCTTCCAGGTGGGGTTCCTGGTGGACCACCTGACGGCGCTGATGTTGGTGGTGGTGACCTTCGTCTCGTTGATGGTGCACATCTACACGATCGGCTACATGGCTGAGGATCCTGGCTACAAGCGGTTCTTCGCCTACATCTCGCTGTTCACCTTCTCCATGCTGATGCTGGTGACCGCCAACAACTTCCTGCAGCTGTTCTTCGGCTGGGAGGCGGTGGGCCTGGTCTCCTACCTGTTGATCGGGTTCTGGTATACCCGCTCGACGGCGATCTTCGCCAACCTCAAGGCCTTCCTGGTGAACCGGGTCGGCGACTTCGGCTTCCTGCTGGGGATAGCGCTGGTGCTGTACTACACGGGCAGCCTGGATTACGCGACGGTGTTCGCCAAGGCGCCCACGCTCGTGGGCCAGAGCATCGAGCTTCTGCCTAATTTCATGGGGGGCTATGCCTGGTCGGTGCCGACGGTGATCTGCATCCTGTTGTTCGTCGGTGCCATGGGCAAGTCTGCCCAGGTACCGCTGCACATCTGGCTTCCGGACTCCATGGAAGGCCCGACGCCCATCTCGGCTTTGATCCATGCCGCCACCATGGTGACTGCCGGCATCTTCATGGTGTCGCGCATGTCGCCGCTGTTCGAGCTTTCGGACACGGCGCTCTCGGTGGTGTTGGTGATCGGCGCCACCACCGCGTTCTTCATGGGCTTGATCGGCATCGTCAACAACGACATCAAGCGGGTCATCGCCTATTCGACGCTCTCGCAGCTCGGCTACATGGCGACGGCGCTCGGCGCCTCCGCTTATGGTGCCGGCATGTTCCACCTCATGACCCACGCCTTCTTCAAGGCGTTGCTGTTCCTGGCGGCGGGCTCCGTGATCATGGCCATGCACCATGAGCAGGACATGCGCTACATGGGCGGCCTGAAGAAATACCTGCCGATCACCTACTGGACCAGCCTCATCGGTACGCTGGCGCTGATCGCGTGCCCAGGCTTCTCCGGTTTCTTCTCCAAGGACACCATCATCGACGCCGTGGGCCAGACGACCCGCGCGGGTTCCACCTACGCGTACTGGTGCCTGTTGCTGGGCGCCTTCGTCACTGCGCTGTACAGCTTCCGCCTGTTCTTCATGACCTTCCATGGCAAGGAACGCTTCAAGGTGGTGAAGAGCCACCATGACGGCCATGACGATGACCACGGACACCACGTGCAGGGAAAACTGGCCCATGCGCCCCACGAGTCACCCTGGGTCGTGACCGTCCCGCTGATCCTGCTGGCTATCCCGTCGGTGATCATCGGCTGGATCACCGTGGAACCCTTGCTCTACGGCGGCTGGCTGGGCGATGCCATCCACGTGGCGTCCGCCAACGACGTGCTGGCTAAGTTGGGCGAGGAGTTCGGCAGTCCGCTGCATGCGGTGCTGGAAAGCTTCCTGCATCCGACCCTGTATCTCGCCGCGGCAGGCGTGGGGCTGGCCTGGTTCCTTTACGTGTACCGCACCGATTTGCCGGCCAAGATCGCCGAGAAAGCCAAGCCGCTGTATCTCTTGCTGGCCAACAAGTTCTACTTCGACGAAGTCTTCTACTTCGTGTTCGCCGGCGGCACCCGCGCCCTGGGCAAGCTCTTCTGGCAGGTGGGTGACGTGACCCTGATCGATACCGTGGCCATCAACGGCACCGCCAATGGCATCGGCCGGCTGGCGGGCTTCCTGCGCCGCGGCCAGTCGGGATACCTGTATCACTACGCTTTCTCCATGATCATCGGCCTGTGCGTGCTCTTGGGCTGGCTCATAACACGGTGATGGGAAAACAACGATGACCGGTCATTTCCCCATCCTGAGTCTCTTGCTGTGGCTGCCCATCGTGGGCGGCATGCTGGTGCTGGCGGCAGGGCGGGTCGCGCCCCAGACGGTGCGTTGGCTGTCGCTGTTCGTCTCGGTGCTGGTGTTCGCCGTGAGCGTGCCGCTCTGGACCCAGTTCGATCCTACCACCGCGGCCATGCAGTTCACCGAGAAGCTGCCCTGGATCAGCACCTTCAACGTGTATTACTCCCTGGGCGTGGACGGCATCGCCATGCCGCTGATCCTGCTCACCACCTTCGTCACGGTGCTGGTGGTGATCGCCGGCTGGGAAGTGATCCAGTACAAGACCGCCCAGTACATGGCCGCCTTCCTGATCCTGGAAGGGCTCATGAACGGCGTGTTCTCCTCCCTGGACGGCATGCTTTTCTACGTGCTGTGGGAGGCCATGCTGATCCCGATGTTCCTGATCATCGGCATCTGGGGCGGGCCGCGCCGGGTCTACGCCACCATCAAGTTCTTCCTGTACACCTTCCTGGGCTCCGTGTTCATGCTGGTGGCCCTCATCTACATGTACCTGAAGTCAGGCAGCTTCGACATCCTGGGCTTCCAGCAGCTGCAGCTCGGCCTGCAGCCGCAGATCCTCATCTTCATCGCCTTCCTGCTGGCCTTCGCCGTGAAGGTGCCCATGTGGCCGGTGCACACCTGGCTGCCGGACGCGCACGTGGAAGCGCCCACCGGCGGCTCGGTGATCCTGGCCGCCATCATGCTGAAGATGGGCGGTTACGGCTTCCTGCGCTTCAGCCTGCCCATCACGCCGGATGCGAGCCACGCGCTCACCTGGCTGGTGATCGGCCTGTCGCTCACCGCCATCGTCTACATCGGATTCGTGGCGGTGGTGCAGACCGACATGAAGAAGCTGGTGGCCTACAGCTCCGTGGCGCACATGGGCTTCGTCACCCTGGGATTCTTCCTATTGTTCGCCATCGTCGAGAAGACCGGCGGCCTCTCCGGCACGGTGATGGGGGTGGAGGGGGGCATGGTGCAGATGATCTCCCATGGCTTCATCTCCGGCGCCTTGTTCCTCTGCGTCGGCGTGCTCTACGACCGCATGCATACCCGTGACATCGGCGCCTACGGCGGCGTCATCAACGTGATGCCGGCCTTCGCCTTCTTCATGGTGTTGTTCGCCATGGCCAACTGCGGCCTGCCGGGCACCTCGGGCTTCGTCGGCGAGTGGATGGTGATCCTCTCGGCCATGCGCGCCAACTTCTGGATCGCATTCCTGGCGGCCTTCACCCTGTTCCTGGGCGCTGCCTATTCGCTGTGGCTCGTCAAGCGCGTCATCTACGGCAACATCGGCAACGACCACGTGCGCGAGATGAAGGACATCAACCAGCGCGAGTTCCTGATCCTGGGCCTGTGCGCAGTGCCGGTGGTGCTGATCGGCGTCTGGCCGGCGCCGCTGCTCGACGTGATGCACGCCACGGTCACCAACCTGGTGCACCAGGTGGCGCAGACCAAACTCATAGGCACGCTCCCATGAACTTCGAGATACCGCAGTTCCTGCCCGCCGTCCCGGAGCTTTTCCTGCTGGGGATGATCTGCTTCATCCTGGTGGTGGACGTGTTCCTGTCCGACGCACATCGCCTAGTGACCTACTGGCTTTCGCTGGCCACGGTCGCCGGTACCGCCTGGCTCACGGTGGCGGTGGCGCAGCAGGGCAGCCTGCTCACCTTCAGCGGCATGTTCGTCAACGACGCCATGGGCAACGTGCTGAAGCTCTTCACCTACCTTGTGGTGGCGGTGGTCTTCATCTATTCCCGCGATTACCTCCGGGACCGGAGCCTCTTCAAGGGCGAGTTCTACGTGCTGGGCCTGACCGCCTTGCTCGGCATGATGATCATGATCTCGGCCCACAACATGCTGGTGGTGTACCTGGGGCTCGAGCTCAACTCGCTCTCGCTCTACGCCATGGTGGCGCTGGACCGGGAATCGCCGGTGGCCTCCGAGGCGGCCATGAAGTATTTCGTGCTGGGCGCCATCGCCTCCGGCATCCTGCTCTATGGCATGTCGCTCCTGTACGGTGCCAGCGGCACCCTGGACATCACCGCTCTCGGCGTGCACATCGCGGCGAACCCGGGTTCCAACATCATGACCCTGTTCGCACTGGGCTTCATCATCGTGGGCCTTTGTTTCAAGTTCGGCGCCGTGCCGTTCCACATGTGGGTACCGGACGTGTACGAGGGCGCGCCCACCTCCGTGACCCTGTTCGTGGGCACGGCTCCCGAGATCGCGAGCTTCGCGCTGTTCATGCGGCTTCTGGTGGAGGGCCTCGGCGGGCTGCACGTGCAATGGCAGCCGATCCTGGTGGTCATCTCGATCCTGTCCATGGGCATCGGCAGCATCGTGGCCATCGCCCAGAGCAACCTGAAGCGCATGCTGGCCTATTCCACCATCGGCCACGTGGGCTTCATCCTGCTCGGCATCCTGTCCGGCACCAGTGCCGGTTACCAGGCAGCCATGTTCTACACCCTGAGCTACGTGGTGATGGCGAGCGCGGCCTTCGGCGTGATCCTGCTCTTGGCGCGCAAGGGCTTCGAGTCCGAGCGGCTCGAGGACTTCAAGGGCTTGAACGAGCGCAGCCCCTGGTTCGCAGCCATGATGCTGGTGGTGATGTTCAGCCTGGCAGGTGTGCCGCCCTTCGTCGGCTTCTTCGCCAAGCTTTACGTGCTGCGTGCCGTCATCGACGTGGGCCTCACCTGGCTCGCGGTGACGGCGGTAATCTTCTCCATCATCGGCGCCTTCTATTACCTGCGCATCGTGAAGCTCATGTACTTCGACCGCGCCCCGGCCGGGGCCAAGAGCCTGAAGGCAGAGTTCGACGTGCGCTGGCTCTTGTCCGGGAACGGCCTGGCCATCCTGCTTCTGGGGGTGATGCCGGGACCGCTGATGGCCCTCTGTGCACGGGTGATCACCTTCTAGGGCGGCCTGCGCTTTCTACGTTACGTATCATTTCCGCGACAAAACCTTGATATACCGGGCCTTTCACTGTATATTTCCGCTCCGCCGGGTGCGGGGTGGAGCAGTCTGGCAGCTCGTCGGGCTCATAACCCGAAGGTCGTAGGTTCAAATCCTACCCCCGCTACCAATAAATCAATGACTTAGGTAGCATAGCTACAGAAGTTCTTGGATACAGGACCCCGGATAGGGGTTTTTTTGTGTCCTGCGAGTCCCCACATCTTAAGGGGACCGCGACTGAGCCCCGGGCAAGCCGGGGTTTGTCGTCTTGGCGCTCTGCGATTCCGCAGAGCGGGTTTTGGAATGGGCCTTGGGCCCATTTTTTATTTGTACGGCGAGTCTGGGTTCGTGGCATTGCCACGAACGCCGCATCAAGGAGGTGCGGCGGGATTTTCCGAAGGGCAGGAGCCCGGAGGAAAAGTGCCGGATCCGCCGGATCTGAAAATTCCAGGGATGGAATTATCAGACGAAATCGAAATGGAGCCTTTGGCGGCGGCATGTACGAGAAATTGATCGGATTGCTGGAAGCGCCCATCCAGGTGCTGGGATATGAGGTGGTGGAACTGGAGTTCCATCCCCAGGGCCGTGGCGGCCTGCTCCGCATCTACATCGACAAGGAGGCGGGCGTCACGGTGGACGACTGCGAGATCGTGAGCCGGCAGGTGAGCGCGGTCTTGGACGTGGAGGACCCGATCCCGGGCGCCTACACGCTGGAAGTGTCGTCGCCGGGTCTGGACCGGCCACTGCGCAAGGCCGGCGACTTCGCCCGCTTCGCGGGCTCGCAGGCCAGGATCGAGTTGACGCTGCCCATCGAGGGGCGGCGCCGCTTCAGCGGCACCTTGAAGGGCTGCGAGGCGGATGAGGTGAGCATCGAGGTGGACGGAGTGCTGCATCGTTTGCCGCTCGGCTACGTCAGCAAGGCACGGCTGGTCCCTGATCTTGAAAACGAACTGAAACGGAAGAGATAGAGCCATGAACAAAGAGATCCTGTTGGTCGTTGACGCCGTCTCCAACGAGAAAGGCGTGGACAAGAGCGTGATCTTCGAGGCGCTGGAAGCGGCCCTCGCGTCCGCCACGCGCAAGAAACACGGCGGCGACATCGACGCACGCGTCGCCATCGACCGCCAGACCGGCGAGTACGAGACCTTCCGCCGCTGGGTGGTGCAGCCCGACGACATGCTGCTGGAATCCCCGGACCGCGAGATCCGCCTGATGGACGCCGTGGATGTGCGTGCGGATATCCAAGTCGGCGAGTTCGTCGAGGAGCCCATGGCCTCGGTGCCGTTCGGCCGCATCGGCGCCCAGACCGCGAAGCAAGTGATCGTGCAGAAAGTGCGCGAAGCCGAGCGCGCCCAGGTGGTGGAAGCCTACCAGGGCCGGGTCGGTGAGCTGGTCACCGGCCTCGTGAAGCGCGTGGAGCGCGGCAACATCTACATCGACCTCGGCAACAACGCCGAGGCCTTCATCCCGCGCGAGGACATGATCCCGCGCGAGGCGGTGCGCACCGGCGACCGTATCCGCGGTTTCCTCAAGGAAGTGCGCGTCGAGGCCCGCGGTCCGCAGCTGTTCGTGACCCGTACCGCACCGCAGTTCCTCATCGAACTCTTCAAGCTGGAAGTGCCGGAGGTGGGTCAGGGCCTGATCGAGATCAAGGGTGCGGCCCGCGATCCGGGTTCCCGCGCCAAGGTGGCGGTCATGAGCCATGACTCGCGCATCGACCCGGTCGGCGCCTGCGTCGGCATGCGCGGCTCGCGCGTGCAGGCCGTGTCCAACGAGCTCTCCGGCGAGCGCGTGGACATCGTGCCCTTCGACGAGAACCCGGCGCAGTTCGTGATCAACGCCATGTCCCCGGCCGAGGTGATCTCCATCACCATGGACGAGGAATCCAAGAGCATGGACATCGCGGTCGCCGAGGACAACCTGTCCAAGGCCATCGGCCGCGGCGGCCAGAACGTGCGGCTCGCGAGCCAGCTCTCCGGCTGGGAACTGAACGTTATGAGCGAGGCCCAGGCCACGCAGAAGACCGAGGCCGAGGCCCAGACGCTGCAGAAGCTGTTCATGGAACAGCTGGACGTGGACGCCGACGTGGCCGCGATCCTGGTGCAGGAGGGTTTCTCCAGCATCGAGGAGATCGCCTACGTGCCGACGGCGGAACTGCTCAACATCGAGGAGTTCGATGAAGCCACCGTGGAAGAGCTGCGCGGCCGCGCCCGCGACGTGCTGCTGACCCAGGCCATCGCCAGCGAGGAACAGGTGGGCGATACCGAGCCTGCCGATGACCTGCTCAACATGGACGGCATGGACCGTGGCCTGGCCTTCAAGCTGGCCGCCAAGGGCATCCGCACCATGGAAGAGCTGGCCGAGCAGGCCGTGGAAGACATCAAGGATATCGAAGGCCTGGACGAGGCCCGCGCCGCGGCGCTCATCATGACCGCCCGCGCCCCCTGGTTTGCCGGCGAGCAGGCCTGAGCGAAGCAGTAAAGAACACTAGGAGCCCAGTTAATGGCACAGACCACCGTAAGGCAACTGGCTGAAGTCGTCGGCACCCCCGTCGACCGGCTGCTCACGCAGCTCGCCGAAGCCGGCATCCAGGTCGGAGACCCGGACGCCGCCATCAGCGACGACCAGAAGATGCAGCTCCTGAGCCACCTGCGCCAAAGCCATGGCGAGAACTCGTCCAGCGAACCGCGCAAGATCACCCTCAAGCGCCGCAGCGTCTCCGAGATCAAGATGACCGGCTCCCAGGGCCGCGCCAAGACCGTGAGCGTGGAGGTGCGCAAGCAGCGCACCTACGTGAAGCGCAGCGCGGTGATGGAAGAGGAGGCCAAGCGCCGCGCCGAAGAGGACGCCGTGCGCCAGGCCGAGCTGGACGTGCTGCGTGCCGCGGAGGCGAAGGTCGCCGCCGAGAAGAAAGCCATCGACGATGCCAAGCGCGCCGTAGAGGAGCAGGAGCGCAAGGCCAAGCAGGACGAGGATGCCAAGCGCAAGCAGGAGGCCGAGAGCCACGCCCGCGCTGACGCCGAGCGCCGCCGCGCTGAGGCCGATGCCCGCCGCGAGGCGGACGAGGAAGACCGCCGCATGCGCGCTGCGCTGCCCAAGGGCAAGCCGGGCGTTGCGACGCCAGCCGCGCCTGCTCCGGGCGCTGCACCCGCCGATGCTCATACCCGCTACGGCCGCGACCAACTTCACGTGGCCGGCGGCCTGTCCAACAAACGCAAGGGCAAGAAGCCCGGCAAGTCCCGCGGTCACGTCAACGTGCAGATGGAAGCCAAGCATGGCTTCGAGAAGCCGGTGGCGCCGCAGGTGCGCGAGGTGCTCATCCCTGAGACCATCACCGTCGGTGAACTCGCCCAGCGCATGGCCGTGAAGGCCAACGAAGTCATCAAGATCATGATGGGCATGGGCGCCATGGCCACCATCAACCAGATCATCGACCAGGATACCGCGACCCTCGTGGTGCACGAGATGGGTCATACGCCGAAGCTGCAGAAAGAGAGCGACGTCGAGGAGAAGGCACTGCAGACTGCCGCGACGCAAGGCGAGGAAGTCACCCGTGCGCCGGTGGTGACCGTGATGGGCCACGTGGATCACGGCAAGACCTCGCTGCTCGACTACATCCGCAAGACCCGTGTCGCGGCCCGCGAGGCCGGCGGCATCACCCAGCACATCGGCGCCTACCATGTGCAGACCGACAAGGGCGCCATCACTTTCCTGGACACCCCAGGCCATGCGGCCTTCACTGCCATGCGTGCCCGCGGCGCCAAGGTGACGGACATCGTGGTGCTGGTGGTGGCGGCGGACGACGGCGTCATGCCGCAGACCGTGGAGGCCATCAACCACGCGCGCGCCGCCGAGGTGCCGATCGTGGTGGCCATCACCAAGAGCGACAAGCCGGAAGCCAACTTCGACAAGGTGCGCACCGAGTTGTCGCAACACCAGATCATCTCGGAAGAGTGGGGCGGCGAGAACATCTTCGTGCAAGTGTCGGCCAAGACCGGCACCGGCATCGACAAGCTGCTCGACTCCATCATCGTGCAGGCCGAGATCATGGAGCTGAAGGCCGTGGCCGACGGCCCGGCCACCGGTTTCGTGCTGGAATCCAGCCTGGAGAAGGGCCGCGGTGTGGTCGCGACCGTGCTGGTGCAGAAAGGCAAGCTCAAGACCGGCGACATCCTGCTGGCAGGCCATGAGTTCGGCCGCGTGCGCGCCATGTTCGACGAGGCGGGCGAGCGCGTGGACGAGGCCGGTCCCTCCATGCCGGCGCTGGTGCTGGGTCTCTCCGGCACGCCGAATGCCGGCGACGAGGCGCTGGTGGTGACCGACGAGCGTAAGGCCCGCGAGGTCGCGCTCTACCGCCAGGGCAAGTTCCGCGACGTGAAGCTGGCGCGCGCCCAGGGCGCCAAGCTCGAGGACGTGTTCCAGCAGCTCGCCGAGGGTCAGAAATCCCTCACGCTGCTCATCAAGTCCGACGTGCAGGGCAGCGCCGAAGCGCTGCGCGATGCGCTCTCGGCGCTCTCCACCGACGAGATCAAGGTCAAGGTGGTGGCGAGCAGCGTGGGCGGCATCACCGAGTCCGACGTGAACCTGGCGACGGCTTCCAAGGCGGTCATCATCGGCTTCAACGTGCGCGCCGACGCCGGCGCGCGCCGCCTGGCATCGGAGGCCGGGTTGGACCTGCGCTACTACAGCGTGATCTACGAAGCCATTGACGACGTGAAGAAGGCCATGACCGGCATGCTCGGCACCGAGATCCGCGAGCAGATCGTGGGGCTCGCCGAGGTGCGCGACGTGTTCCGCTCCTCCAAGCTCGGCGCCATCGCCGGCTGCCTGGTGGTGGAAGGCTACGTCAAGCGCAATAACCCGATCCGGGTGCTGCGCAACGACGTGGTGATCTACCAGGGCGCGCTGGAATCGCTGCGCCGCTTCAAGGACGATGCGTCCGAAGTGCGCGCCGGCACTGAGTGCGGCATCGGCGTGAAGGACTACAACGACGTGCAGCCGGGCGACAAGATCGAGTGCTACGAGCGCGTGGAAGTGGCGCGCACGCTCTAAGGGATATCAAGGACCGCGATGCCCAATGAATTCCAGCGCTCCACCCGCGTGGCCGAGCAGATCCAGCGTGAACTGGCCGGCATGATGAGCCGGGTGATCGAGGATAAGCGAGCGGGCATGGTCACGGTCACGTCGGTGCAGGTCTCCAAGGACCTGTCCCACGCCAAGGTGTTCGTGTCATCCCTCGGCGGCAGCCTGCCCCATGCCGAGCTGGTGTCGCAGCTGCAGCATGCCTCTGGGTTCATGCGCCATGAACTCGGCCATGCCATGAAGCTGCGTATCCAGCCTGAACTGCGTTTCGTCTATGACGAGACCGAAGAGCGGGCCGCGCGCCTGGAAGCGCTCATCGCCAAGGCCAACGCTCCGGACGGCGGGAAACAGGAGCCGTGACCCAGGGCCAGCGCGTGCGTGTGCCGCGCCGGGACGTGCATGGCGTGCTGCTCCTGGATAAGCCCATCGGTTTCACCTCCAACGACGCCCTGCAGAAGGCCAAGGGCATCTTCGCCGCCAACAAGGCCGGTCACACCGGCAGCCTCGATCCCCTGGCCACCGGCATGCTCCCCATCTGCTTCGGCGAGGCCACCAAGGTCTCGGGTTTCCTCCTGGACGCGGACAAGCGCTACGCGGTCACGGCCAAGCTGGGTGAACGCACCGATAGCGCGGACGCGGGGGGTGAGGTGGTGGAGCGCAAGCCTGTACCGGCGCTGTCGCCGGGGTTGATCGAAAAAGCATTGGATAGCCTGCGGGGCGACATCTTGCAGGTGCCACCCATGTATTCCGCGCTGCGCCACCAGGGCCAGCGGCTCTACGACTTGGCCCGGGACGGTATCGAAGTGGAACGCCAGCCGCGGCCTGTCACCATCCATGCCCTGACCCTGGCGGGCTGGACCGCCGAGACCCTGAGTCTGGATGTGCATTGTTCCAAGGGCACCTATATCCGGACCCTGGTGGAAGACATCGCCCAGGTCCTGGGTACGGTGGCCCATGTGACGGTCTTGCGACGCCTTTCGGTGGGGCCTTTCGCCCTGGATTCGACGCTCTACACCCTGGATGAGCTGCAGATACGCAAGGACGAAGGCTTCGAGACCCTGGATAGCCTGCTGCTGCCGGTGGACTACGCGGTGCTGGACTGGCCCAAGGCAGCGCTGAGCGGAGACAGCGCCTGGTATTTCACCCGGGGCCAGGCGGTCCTGGTGCCGGGCGCCCCCACATCGGGCCGGATGCGGGTCTATGGCGACGGCCGGTTCCTGGGGGTGGGGGAGATCCAGAGCGATGGCCGCCTGGCACCGCGCCGGCTTCTGAACCTGCCGGCTCCCGGTGCGGATGTGGCCCTTCACCCCTGATTCCATTGGATTTTTGCTTGTCCGGATGAAGTTCGGCGGCTACAATAGGCGGCTGAATCCAAGGTTAAAACTTAAAGTGTGGAGTCTCCCATAATGGTTTTCACGGCTGAGAAGAAACTCGAAGTCATCGCCGCCTACCGCCGCGATCCGAAAGATACCGGTTCCCCCGAAGTCCAGGTGGCGCTGCTCAGCGCGCGCATCGGCGGCCTCGAGGACCACTTCGTCCAACACAAGCAGGATCATCACTCCCGTCGTGGGCTGCTGAAGATGGTGAACCAGCGCCGCAAGCTGCTGGACTATCTCAAGAAGTCCGATCAGAAGCGCTACGAGACGCTCATCGAGCGCCTCGGCCTGCGCCGCTGATCCGGCCGCTTCTACCCAAACACAGCAGCAGAACACGAAGGGGATAACCCGTGAGCGTATTCCGCAAGAGTTTCCAGTACGGCGAGCACACCATCACCCTCGAGACGGGTGAAGTCGCCCGCCAGGCCGATGGCGCGGTGATGGTGACCATGAACGACACCGTGGTGCTGGTCACCGCGGTGGGTTCCACCAAGGCCATCCCGGGCCGGGACTTTTTCCCGCTCACCGTGAACTACCAGGAGAAGACCTACGCCGCGGGCAAGATCCCGGGCGGCTTCTTCAAGCGCGAAGGCCGGCCCAACGAGAACGAGACCCTGGTCTCGCGCCTCATCGACCGCCCGCTGCGTCCGCTCTTCCCCAAGGGCTTCGTCAACGAAGTGCAGGTGGTCTCCACCGTCATGTCCAACAACCCGGACGTGAACGCGGACATCCCCTCGCTGATCGGCGCCTCTGCGGCGCTGGCCATCTCCGGCCTACCGTTCGCCGGGCCCATCGGCGCCGCGCGCGTGGGCTACATCAACGGCAAGTACGTGCTGAACCCCACCCGCACCCAGCTCCTGGAGTCGGATCTGGACCTGGTGGTCGCCGGCACCGAATCCGCCGTGCTGATGGTGGAATCCGAGGCTGATTGTCTCTCCGAAGAGGTGATGCTCGGCGCCGTAGTGTTCGGCCACGAGCAGATGCAGGCTGCCATCAAGATCATCAAGGAGCTCGCCAAGGAAGCCGGCAAGCCCGCCTGGGACTGGAAGCCGGAAGAGAAGGACAAGGGTCTGGCCCAGGTCGTGGCCGGCCACTTCGAGAAGCCCCTGGTCGCGGCGTACCAGATCTCCGACAAACAGGATCGCTACACCAAGATCGACGAAATCCGCGTTGCCGCTGTCGCCGAGTTCGCCGGCGAAGGCGAGGGCAAGTACGCCGAAGCACTGGTGAAAGGCGCATTCGCCGATCTCGAGAAGAAGATCGTCCGTGGCCGCATCATCGAAGGCAAGCCCCGTATCGACGGTCGCGACACCAAGACGGTGCGCAACATCAACATCAAGGTCGGCGTGCTGCCCCGTGCCCACGGCTCGGCGCTGTTCACCCGCGGTGAGACCCAGGCCATCGTGGTCACCACGCTCGGCACCGGCCGCGACGCGCAGATCATCGACGCCATCGAAGGCGAGCGCAAAGAACCCTTCATGCTGCACTACAACTTCCCCCCGTACTCGGTGGGTGAGACCGGCATGATGGGCAGCCCCAAGCGCCGCGAGATCGGCCATGGCCGCCTCGCCAAGCGCGGCATCCAGGCCGTGATGCCCGACATGAGCGTCTACCCCTATGTGGTGCGCGTGGTATCGGAGATCACCGAGTCCAACGGCTCCAGCTCCATGGCTTCCGTGTGCGGCACCAGCCTCTCGTTGATGGATGCCGGCGTGCCCATCAAGGCCCCCGTGGCCGGCGTGGCCATGGGCCTCATCAAGGAAGAGAAGGGCTTCGCCGTGCTGACCGACATCCTCGGCGACGAGGACCACCTGGGTGACATGGACTTCAAGGTCGCAGGCACCGCCACCGGCGTCACTGCCCTGCAGATGGACATCAAGATCCAGGGCATCACCAAAGAGATCATGCAGCAGGCTCTCGCCCAGGCGAAGGACGGCCGTCTGCACATCCTCGGCAAGATGAACGAGATCATCTCCAAGCCCCGTTCCGACATGTCCGAGTGGGCGCCGCGCATCGTGGTCATCAAGATCGACCCCGAGAAGATCCGCGACGTCATCGGCAAGGGCGGCGTGGTGGTGCGCGGCATCCAGGAAGAGACCGGCACGACCATCGAGATCGAGGATGATGGCACCATCAAGATCGCCTCGGTGGACAAGGCTCAGGGCGAAGCCGCCCGCAAGCGCATCGAGGACATCACCGCCGACGTGGAAGTGGGCCGCATCTACGAGGGCAAGGTGGTCAAGCTCATGGACTTCGGCGCCTTCGTCGCCATCCTGCCGGGGCGCGACGGCCTGGTGCACATCTCCCAGATCTCCGAAGAGCGGGTCGAGCGCGTCAGCGACAAGCTCAAGGAAGGCGATGTGATCAGGGTCAAGGTGCTGGAAGTGGATCGGCAGGGCCGCATCCGCCTCAGCATGAAGGCTGTCGACGTCGCATAAGCGACGAAGACTGAAAGAAGAAGAGAGAAGGGGCCGAAAGGCCCCTTCTTCGTCATCGGCGGCGCGTTTGCGCGCGTCCCGTCTTGGGACTTCATCGATTGGTGGATGGAAACCGGCGTCTGATTCAGTGTAAGCCCATGATTACCCTGGGGATGCATCATGCATTTGTTTCGTCCGGCGAATTAAATTTGACGGATAAAGTCGCATCCTGTTAAATCCACGGCGCCGTTGCCCAGTATGGGTTTCGAGCATAGGGGAAAGTTTGACCGGCGCCGACAGGGATGTGGCCGCAAGACCCACCTGATCCTGGTTTCCAGCGGATCGAAAACACCGCAGAGTAGGACTGGGATTCCTGAAGCCGAACCGGTTTTAGAGCCTTCAGGGGTCTAAGGGGTCTTCTCATGCGTACTGCGCGCGCTTCGTCGCTGCTGGCCTTCGGCCTGTCCTTCTTCTGCACCTTCGCCACCGCCAGTACCGTCGACTTCGATGTTACGACCCATCGCCTCGTGCCGGGCGATTTCAACGGTGATGGCCTCATGGACGGGCTGTATCAGCCGCTGGATAGCACCCAGCCAGCCGGCATCTTCTTCCGGGATTCTGCCGGCAACCTCTCCATCCCCGGACAAGTCTGGGATGCCAAGTACCTCGGTCTCGACTGGAGCGCCGGCGCGAGCGTGCTGCACACGGCGGACTTCCGCGGCCTTGGGCGTGCCGACATCCTGCTGCAAGCCGCGAAAAGCGACGGCAACAGCGCGCTACTCTTCGCAACCCCAGACGGCCAGTTCCTCAACATCGGGCAGACGCTGCCCAACCCCACACTGGGCCTCGACTGGTCCGCCGACAGCCATTTCCTATACACCGGCCGCTTCGATGGTGGCCCCCAAAGCGAGATATTGCTGCAGTCCGTGACCGCTGGCGGGCTGAACGGGATCGTGCATCCCGATCCGCAAGGGCATCTGACCCAGCTCGTAGAGACCTGGCCAGATGACTTCTTGGGCATCCCCTGGGATGCCTCCGCTGCCAGCATTTACCTGGGTGATTTCAATGGTGACGGCCAGGATGATCTGCTGGTGCAGATGAACCATCCTGATCCCAGCGCGCAGGGTTATTTCCTGCTGCTGGCGGACCCGGCCGGCAAGTTCAGCACCATCAAGCAGAGCTGGGGTACGAATGCTTTCGGCGCCGATTGGAACCCCGCGACCCATCGGCTCAGCGTCGAGACCATCGATGGCGTCACCTCGCTGGTGCTTACCTCCACCAATGGTGGCAGCAACTACGTATTCCAGGCGAATGCCCAGGGCAGCTTCACGCAGCCGGCGACGCAGTGGAAGGGTCCCCAGACTGCCGCCGAGGCCATGAAGTCGAAGGCCAACAGCAAGTCCAGCGGCATGAGCATCGTGGTGCCAGGACCGGGTACGAAGACCGCGAAGCAGAAGCCCGTCGCCAAGGCCATGGCGATTCAACAGGACGCTATGCAGGTAAGCAACGGTAACAGCCCGGTCGCGGCGACTGTCGTCGGCGAACTGTCCGGCAGCGGCGGCGCGAGCGGAGGAGCAGGAAGCTATAGCATCCCTATCGCGATACCGCCCGGCATCGCCGGCATGCAGCCCGCACTCTCACTTAACTATTCCAGCAAGGGTGGCAACGGCGACCTGGGCATGGGCTGGTCCCTGGGTGGTTTATCGGCTATCCATCGCTGTCCCTCGACCCAGGCGCAGGACAACTTGTCCGCAGCCGTGAACTACTCGAGCACTGACCGTCTCTGCCTGGACGGCCAGCATCTCGTGAAGGTCAGCGGCACCTACGGCAAGGACGGCGCGATCTATCGGACGGAGCTCGATAGCGGCGTGCTGGTCAGGGAGAGTGGGGCGATCAGCGCCGCCAATTCTTCTTTCGAGGTGGACTACCAGGACGGCCGGAAGGCGTTCTATGGCTATGGCAGCGACGGCAGCACCTTCACGGATACCGTGGTGATTGCCCAGGGAATCTCTTCAGCGCCCCTGGTCTGGGACATCGGCCAAGAGGAAGATGCCGCCGGCAACAACATCATCTATTCCTACAAGTCCTTCGGCCTCGGCGAGACGCATATCCAGTTCATCAGTTATACGGGAAGCAGCGCGCCGGGAAGCGGTGCGGTGAATTCCGACGGTAACCGCACCATCGTCTTCGACTGGGAAACCCGCCAGGATGGTTCCGCGAGCTATCTGGCAGGCGGTCTCACGCAAGAGAGCGAGATATTGACCACCATCTCGGCCGAGAGCAATGGGATGCTGCGCCAGTACAGTCTCGCCTATGGGCAGAGCGGCGCCACCGGCCGCAGCCTCCTGCAGAGCGTGCAGGAATGCGGCTTCGATTCCAGCGGTACGAAATATTGCCTGCCCGCCACCACTTTCAGCTGGCAGAACGGTCTTTCTTTCTCCGCGCCCCAGCCCATATCTCTGCCTGACCCGCAGGGCGGACCGGCCAACGGCAGCGCCATCGCGCAGGCGCAAGTGCAGGTGGACAAGGATTACTTCGGCAACGGACTCAAGGCGCTCTACTATTCAGCGCCGGGATTCGACGAACAACTTCACTGGATCGATGGGACGACCGTGGATCTCACCGGCGGTCAAACCCCGGTGTGCGATGGCTTGCCTGGAATCGGCTCGGGAGACATCAGCGAGGATTTCAACGACGACGGCAAGGCGGAGGTGACGTGCAGCAGCAATAAACACCTCTCCATCGTCGGCATCTCTCCCGACGGCACCACGACCTCTTATCCGACCCCGATCGCGACTTCTCCGAATAACCAGTTCATCTATGGTGATTTCACCGGCGACGGCCTCATAGACGTGCTCACCAGCGGGCCGCCGATAGATGGAGTCACTCCTATCCCGCTCTACCTGCATGCCAACCAGGGTGTGACGGGTGGCAAACCTGTATTCCAGTCTGCTGCAGACAGCACCGTATACAAGCTTCAGGTGAGCATGTCTGCGGGCTCGAATCCATACTCCGTCCCGGTCATCGAGTCCATCACCCATGCCGGCGACCTGGATGGCGACGGCATTCCGGACCTATTCATCGGCCCGCCCAGTACCCAGACCTTGGACCCTTACAAGATCATGTTCATGAACGCGCAGGACCCATCGGCGCCCACGGTCGTCACCTTCGCGAGCCTTGGCTTGGCGCCCAACGGGTCCCACTTCTGGAAGTTCATGGATATCAACGGTGACGGCCTGGCGGACTTCGTGTTCGTCGGATCCGGCTACACTTGGGAGTACCAGCTGAACCTCGGTAACCGCACGTTCGGGCCGGCCGTGGATACAGGCATGCCGGTGGATGTGACTAATGGGGAGATGTACACGAACGCCATCGCGGTGGACATCGACAACGACGGCAGCCAGGAACTCCTCGAGCCGGATCATAACCAGAGAGTAGCGAAGCTCTGTATCTACCCGAACGATCAGAGCGGCAACGCGCCTGACTGCGAGACGGGAGCAGGGACCGGCCGCAACATCTACAAGTGGAACATCATCAAGTTCGTGCCCTGGGTGAACAGCAGCGGCCAGGTCAACTACCTGCCGACACTGTCCGGTCCGGCGGATGCCATCGAGGCGCCGTTGGACATGCTTCAGACGGGGGACGTGGACGGCAACGGCCTGACTGCGGTATTCGCCGACTACTCGCCGTACTATGCGCTGTCTGTATACCAGCCTCTGATAGCCGCCAGCGGCTACAACGCGGTGCGCAACACCGCTGGCGCGCCGGACCTCATGACCAGCGCTACCAGCATGGCCAGTGCAACCGGTGGACTTCCACGCACGTCAGCGTGGCAATACCAGTCGCTGCGCGGCCTTTGGCGGGACAGCGTACCCGGATCGGGGACCGTCTCTTTCTATAACGCAAGCTACGATGGCAACTGCCAGCCCACGGCGACTCCTGACCCCACGTATTATTGTTTCGCGACCTCGATGTACGTCGTATCCGATTACCAGCAGAGTGATGGTATCGGCGGGGTGCGTGAATATCACTATGGCTATGAGAACGCGGTCTATAACAGCCAGGGCCGCGGTTTCCAGGGCTTCCAGGTCATCAAGGAATTCGACCTGGCTGCGAATACTGTCACCACCACCACTTTCCGCCAGGACTTCCCGTATTCCGGCAAGCCTGTGTCGCAGTCGGTCAAGACCATTCCCTACTTTGGAAGCCAGCCGCTCTCCGACGTGAGTTATAACTGGCAAGCGGTCGAACCGGGTAGCGGAGCATGTTCTCCCGTCAATGGCCGGCCGGTGTATTGGGTGCAGCCGACGAGCACCACGACCACTACCTATGATCTCAATACGAAAGCCCAGGTCTCCCAGACCGTCACCAACTACATCCCGTCGTCCGGGCCGGGATACGACGTCAATGGCAACAGCCTCTATGCCGATTCGGTCACCACGGATGCTAGCGGCACCTACGAGACCAAGACCAATCTGACTTACCAGCCAGCAGATTGCACGAATTGGTGGACAAATTGGGTGAGCACAAAAGCGGTCACCTCCACCGTCACTTATAACGATGGCATCAGTGGTGCCATCAACAATGTAAATGGCGTAGGTACCATCACTCGCAACACGCAATACCTCCCCAATAGCTCGCTGCGCAAGCTCCAGAAAGAACAGGACGACTATGACCAGGCTACATCGTTCGAGAAGGACACGACCTATGGCTACGACAGCTTCGGCAACATCAAGAGTGTAACGGTCGGTACCCCGGTGGCTCTGCCATCGGGAACCTACGGTGCACTCAGCAACGGCCAGGACTATGGTTTCCCCAGCCACACGACCAATACCACTTATTCTGCCGATGGGTATTTCGTGGCTACGGTCAAGGATGCGCTGGGCCATACCACCACCTTCGATACCTCCAGCTACGATATCGCCACAGGCCAACCCACCAGCGTCACCGACCCGAATGGCGTCGTGAGCACCTATGGTTACGATGGTTTGGGCCGCAAGATCGCGGAGACCGATGGACCCATGCCCACGATCTCCATCGCCTATGCCGCGCCCCATGATCCTTCCACCCTGTGGAATACGCCCGCGAACGCGGCCTATGGGATCAATACTACGCAGTCGGGTCATCCCAGCCGCACGGTCTATTACGACATCAATGGCAAGCCGCTGCGCGATACCAAGGATGGTGACCAGTCGAACACCTACCTCGTCACCGACACTGTTTACGACAACCTTGGAAGAGTCACTTCCACCAGCCAACCTTACTTCGGTGGCTTCCCGCGCGGCAGCTATACCGTGGACGGTTATGACTTCCTCAACCGGCCAACCCAGAAGACCGACCCGGCGGGCGTGGTCACCCAGTATGCCTACGACGGGCTGACCACCACGGTCACCACCACGCCGAATGACAATTCCTTCGGCGGAACCCAGGATCGGGTGGACGTGGAGACGCGCAATTCGCTGGGCAAGCTCCTGACGGTCGAGAACGCCCAGGGCAGTGGAGATCCCACTACCGATGGCACCACCCAGTTCCGGTACGATGCGCAGGGGAATCCGGTCCTGATCCAGGATGCCGAGAACAACCAGACCCTCGCCAGCTATAACGTGCTGAGCCAGAAGACCCAGGTGGTGGACCCGGATCAAGGTACCTCGGCCTATGCCTACGACGTGCTGGGCGAGATGCTGCAACAGACCGACGCGAAGCGCCAAGTGACCATGCAGACCTATGACCTTCTGGGTCGCATGATCAACCGCACCCAGACCGAGACCCAACCTGCCGTCACCGCCATCTGGTGCTATGACGGTCAATCCCTGGATCCCACGCAACCTACTGCGGGCTGCACGGGCACCGCGGGTGCGCACGCCATCGGCAAGCTCAGCGCCATGGGTCAGTCAGACGGTTATTCCGAGACCTACGGTTTCGATGGCGCCAGCCGGCCCATCAGGGTGACCAACTACCTGCAAAACGGCGCCACCAGTTACCAGACCAATACCAGCTACGACCTATACGGCCGAGTGGGCACCACCACCTATCCTGGCTCCTTCCCGGATACCCAGCCCACGGCCTCCATCGCCATCGGCAGTCAATCCTCATCCTTCACCATTGCGCTCGACAACAGCAGCAACTCCGCCACGGTGAATGTCACCGGCACCACGGCCGTCTTCAGTACGGTATTCAACACTGTCTATTCCTGGACCGTCACTTGCAATGTGGACAGCAAGAATGGCCCCCCGGGCGCGCCGCCCTGCGGCACCCTTGGGTCGCCCAAAGCCCCGAGCACCACGTTCACGGCGCAGGACGTGGGCACCTATACCTTGAAGCTCACGGTGACCGACGGATTCCTGAGCACCACCAGTAACACCATTACCGTCACGGTGCTGCCAGGCCAACCAGGCCGGCCGGGGGTCGCTTCCGACAATCCGAATGATCCGCACACTAGCCTCAATGGCCTGATCTGGACCTCCTGGGGCAGCGCATCGGGTGCGACGTACTACACCCTATATCAATCGAAGAATGGCGGAACTTTCACGCCCTTGCCGCAGCAATATACGACCACTCCCGCCTCTTTCTCGGGCATGGGCAGCTATACGGTCGATAACACCTACGAATATGAGGCCCAGGCCTGCGACAGCGTCACGGGCCTGTGCGGCCCCATGAGTGCAGCGTCCGCGAGTCTCATCGTCACATTCCTAAGCAACCCGCCGACCAATATCGCAGCGCAGTCCACTTCCTATGCCGACGGGACCTTCGATGTGACCTGGACCGCGCCGAATCTGGGTGTCGTGACGCAGTACAACGTGAGGCTGCTCGAATTCGACACGGACAACAAGACCTACGATATCAACGATGGTATCGGCTGCACTGCCAGTGGAAGCGCCACCACCTGCCGCGCCGGTGGTGAGAATGGGACCAAGTACTTCGTGCAGGTCGAGGCCTGCAACGTCAACGAATGCACCGATTTTTATCCGCAGAATCCGCCGTATTCCGGCTCGCGGATCGTGCTGCCGCCCATCAACCTGCATCTGTCGCCCAACCCCACCTCCAGCGGGAACTACACCTTGAGCTGGGGTTTCCCTGCCAGTGTCAACAGCTACACAGGCACGAATGTCTACGAATCCTTCAACAACGGGGCCTACAAATACCTGGGTAAGACTGCAGCCGCTTCCTGGGCATTCACGGGCAAGGCAAACGGATCCTATCGCTACATGCTCACCGGCTGCATCCAGGAATGCGGCGGAGGGAACTCCGCCACCATCACCGAGACCGTGGCGGTACCTCCCGGCACGGTGACACTGCAGGCCTCATCCACGCAAGTTACCTTCGACGGACACTACAGCCTTAGCTGGGGCGCGACCGGCCCGGTCAGCTCGTGGACCCTACAGGAAAGCGATCTGATCCCGGCGGGCTGGGGCGCTTGGTCGACCATCTATTCAGGTTCTGCATCGAGCTTAGGCGTAGCCGATGCCATCACCGGCTCCTATCGATACCGTGTGCAGGGTTGCAGCTCCATCGGCTGCTCGGCCTGGAGCAACGTGGTGACGGTGCAGGTCAGCTCAAGCGGTGGCGGCGGAGGGGGCGGGGGTGGCGGCACCTGTCCGCCCACCTGCCAGCAGGTAGTCAAGAAACCGGTCGGGACTTCCGCCGCCGCATGGAAGCCCATCCGGGGCAAGGCGCAGACGACGGCTACCGGTACGCAGGTCGCCACCGCCCAGGATGGCAGCACCAGCACGGACGATGTCACACCGGTGGAGGACCGCCTGCACGGGAGCGGAGCGGGGAGGTTGACCTTCGCGATCCTGAGCCCGCCCGTCCACGGCAGCGTGACGTTGATAGACAGCGCCGAAGGCAGGTTCGTCTATGTCCCGGCCAGCGGTTATTCGGGCGCGGATGCCTTCACCTTCGACGTCAGCGACGCCAACGGGATGTCCAATACCGCCGCTGAAAGCATCACCGTCACAGGGCCGGTAGGCGCCATAGATCTGCCTGCCATGGCCGGTCTGGAAGTGGCGCTCGCTGGCTTGGCGGAGCCTCTGAATGCTCCCGACCTTGTTATCGATGCAAGGTCAGCAAGACTCAACGGTGCTGAGGTCGAAGCAGGGGACACTGGGCGCAAGCTCGCCGGTTCAGCCGGCCGGAACCCCGTCCCCATATTGGCGGGCCACCGGGCTTTTGCCCATCTGCACCCCAAGTTTGCACCGCCGGTATATGCGGCGTATGCCCATGCGCATGTGGTCCAGGCTACCGGCACCCAGGTCATGGCACGGCTCCAGGTGGCGTATGGCTACACCGATACGGGATATCTGAACTCCCTCAGCAATGCCCTGAGTCCCGGGGGCCGGGGCGCGTTCTGGAGCTTGGGCAGGCTGAGTCCCGATGAAGAGGTCACGTCCGCCACTCTCGGCAATGGCGTGTCGGTCACGAATCAATACGACCCCATGGGCCGTATCAAAGCCATAACCACCACCAACGGCAGCGGCACCATCCAGGCCAACAGCTATACCTGGTACAACGTCGGCAACCTGAAAAGCCGTCAGTGGCAAGCCAGCGATGGCGTCCACAATCCGCAGGAGACATTCGCTTACGATGTGCTGAACCGGCTAAGCACGGCCACTCTCAGCGGCAGCAGTGGTGGGGATGGGACGGTCACCACCACCTATGATGTCCTGGGGAACATCACCGGCAAGACCAATGGTGGCACCTTAAACAACGTCTACAGCTACGGCGGCCTGCCGAACGCCGGCCCCCATGCGGTGACCTCGGTGGCGGGCACGGTGAACGGCATCACCAACCCGAACTACAGCTATGACCAGAACGGCAACATGAACGCCCGCGCCGGAACTCAAGTACAGTGGAACAGCCTGAACTTGCCCTACTGCATCGACGCCACCGGTAACAATTGCTTCGGCGGGGCAGGGTCCAGCAGCCTCAGCTATGCCCCGGACAAACATCGATACCAACAGGTCGCCGTGGACGGGACTGGTATCAGTGAGACCACGGTCTACGTGGGCGGCGTGGATTTCCTGACCAACAGCGCTACGCCCACCGTCACCACGGCCCGGCACATGCTCTCGGCCTATGGCGAGAATGTTCTCACCCTGAATATCGACGATCCGAACCCGAATTGTTCCGCAACCCAAGGAGTCTGCTTCAACTACGTCCACGGCGATCACCTTGGTGGCGTGGATGCCGTGACCGACGTGAACGGCAGCCCGATATCCGGTACCAGCTTCGGTTATGACGCGTTCGGTGCGAGAAGGGACCCCATCACTGGTTTGGCGCCCACGGCCAACCAAGTCCAGATGGATAGATCCCTGACTCACAGGGGGTTCACCAAGCACGAGATGCTGGACAATGTGAATCTCGTGCACATGAATGGGAGAGTCTACGATCCCACCATCGGTAGGTTCCTCTCCGTCGATCCTGTGTTCGCGTTCCCCACGAACACCCAGTCGTTGAATCCGTACAGCTACGTGTTGAACAACCCGTTGAGCCTGACTGACCCGACGGGGTATACATCAGCATGCCCAACCGGTCAGACATGCCCAACCGACAGCGGCCTAAAGGCAGGCGATACAGCGCACATCAGCTACACGCCGACCGGCTCACACATCGCGACGACGGTGACCGCGACGGTGCAGAAGGATGGCAGTGTCGCCATCACTTCAAACAGCCCAGCAGTAGCAAAGAGCATCAGTGCGGCAGCCGAGAGGATGTTTGGCGGAGGCAACGGGCAAGAAAATAATTCCCAAACCTCCAATAGCGCCCAGACCAAACCGACAGATGCTGCGGGCATTGGTAGTCCCGCGAACACATCCCAAAGAGACGTGCAGGCGAGCATGGCCTCGAGCGGAGGCGCTCCTCAGCTAGGAGATACGGGGGCAGATTCAGGAAAACCGCTTAACGCCGATCAGCGGCAACAAACGGTAGACGCTGCCGTGAAGGACTTGGCGAGTAAGGGACTGCTCGGCAAGCATGAGCTAGTGTTTGATAATAAATTTGCAGCGGTGGACAGGAATAGCAACGGCACGCTCGATATGAGCAGCTTGCAGAAGTTCAGAACATACGCAGATGCTGAGAAGGACGCGAGGATACATGGTGATGAAGCTCTATTGAACGGGAATACAGTGCTTGGCAGCAACCTTTCTACAATATATGCAGGTGCTGCGATGTCCGCCATTGTAAAAACACCTGGCGGCCCTCTTCCGTTAGACCCGCAGATGCATGCTGAGTTCGTGATAATGCATGAGTTCGCGCATGGCAATGGAATACGCGATGAAGATGCGGCAGATCAAGATGCTCTGCAAAAACTTGGCCTTTGGCATTGAGGTATACGAAATGAAAATCAAATATTACATGTCTATTCTTGGTGCTCCTTTTCTGTTGATAGTACATGCTTGTTATGCCGCTAGCCTGGACTGGCCAGAGTTTAAGGCGCTTGCGCAAGATGTGCCGATCATCGGAAGAGTTGAAATCACCTCAAAGGAAGCGGTTATAGGGATTGGCAAATCATCCGAAGTGTGTGGTTATCGCTTCCATGCGCATGTCGAACAAATGTTTAAGGGCCCGGAACTGAAAGAAATTACGTTCTTTAGTGGCAGTGATGATGATGTTCTGGAGGGATACCCAGAATACCTCCTGGTAGCCTTTGAAAACCAGAAACCAAACAGCGGGCAAGCGAAGCAGAAATGCGATAGCTTGAGTAAATACGCTGTGGGTGACTTTGAGCAGACGTTGTTTCCTATCAGGAATAACCCAGGGACTGGCAAGCCAGAATATCTGTTGGTAAATCGGACAAGTCCATTCACTACGGGTAACTTCGTCTACGCTGATGAATATGTGAAAACATTCATCATCAAAGATCGGCGCATTTATGCTTTGGTTGCTTGGGATAAGGTGATATCCGATCTTCACAATGTGACAGTTGATCAGCAATAGACTGTGCCATGGCTGGTTGGACGACGGGGAAATAAAGCGATTTAGCACTCCGCCTTGTGCGGGGCGTATTCCTAGCTTCCCTGCTTTGCACGCTTCTTGGCTTGCTTCCTTTCAGCCGAGGTAAGCAGCGCATCCACCATGTTGAGTACGAACTTCTGATCTGCTCGTCCTATCTTCGTTAACCGTTCCAATTGACCTTGGAATCGCGGTGGCGGTCCTGCTTTGGATCGCGTCTTGCCTTCAATTCCCAACAGTGCATCGGCCGACACGCGCAGAAACTTGGCGAGCTTGAAGAGCGCAGCTACCTGTATCCGGGCATAGCCCACCTCGTAGTGCGCGTAGGTCTGCTGCGCGACCCCGAGCGCACTGGCGACTTCTTGCTGGCTTAGCCCCTGTGCCTTGCGCGCGGCGGTGATGCGCGCGCCTAGCGCCTTCAAGAACTGCTTTTCCTCAGGGGTCATACGGCACGCTGGAATGAATTGGCCGCCAGCATACCGGAAGGACTTGCCAATGGCAGCGAGCTTGACTATACTCATAATATGAGTAAAAAATATAAGCTCAAAAAAGTCTAAAAAAGCCCCAAAAGGGGCTTGACAGGTTTTCGGCAGAACCCCCGAAAATGCACCTTTTGAGCAAAGTTTGACCAATCCCGACGGAGGCCCCGGACCATGGCCAAAATCACCCCCGGCGAACTGGAACGGCTGAACCTGGACGTGCCCCTGGCGAAGCTCGCGGAGCGGGCCGGGGTGGTGCTGGAGCGGTCCGGCCAGAACGAGCTCCGGGGCGCCTGCCCCTTCCATGCGGGCGGCGAGCCCTCGCTGGCGGTGACGCCGCACAAGAACCTCTGGGGCTGCTCCACCTGCGGCGCCGAGGGGAACGCGGTGGAGTGGGTGATGAAGCGGGAGGGGGTGTCTTTGACCCATGCGGTTGAGATCCTGCGGCGGGACTTCGCCCTCCTGGTCAACGACACCACCGCCTCCGGCAAGCGCTACCAGCAACCGCCCCTGGCGGTGGAGTTCGCCCGCACGGCGGACGACCAGGCCCTGCTCAACCAGGTCATGGACTACTACCACCAGACCTTGAAGCAGAGCCCCGAGGCCCTGGGGTATCTCCAGAAGCGGGGCCTCACGGACCCGGCCGTCATCGACCAGTTCAAGCTCGGCTTCGCCAACCGCACCCTGGGATACCGGCTGCCCCACACCAAGCAGAAGGGCGGCCCGGGACTGAGAGGCCAGTTGCAGCGTCTCGGGGTCATGCGCGCCAGCGGCCACGAGCACTTCACAGGGTCCCTGGTCATCCCCATTCTGGACGCCCAAGGGAACCTGGTTCAGGCCTATGGCCGGAAGATCACTAAGAACCTGCGGGCCGGCACCCCGGACCATCTGTACCTGCCGGGACCCCATCGGGGCGTGTTCAACCTGCCGGCCCTGGCCATCTCCCCGGACGTCATCCTCTGCGAGGCCCTGATCGACGCGCTCACCTTCTGGTGCGCCGGGTTCAGGAACGTGACCGCGAGCTACGGCCCCGAGGGGGTTCACCCAGGACCACCTGGACGCGTTCAAGCGCCACGGCATCAAGCGGGTGCTGATCGCCTACGACCGGGACGACGGCGGCAACGCCGCCGCCGAGAACGTGGCCGCCACCCTCACCGGCGCCGGGTTCGAGTGCTTCCGCGTGCTGTTCCCCAAGAGCATGGATGCCAACAGCTACGCGCTCAAGACCCCGCCCGCCGCCAAGGCCTTAGGGCAAGCCATCCGCAAGGCGGAATGGATGGGCAGGGGCGTGACGGGCGCGCCGGCCGTCGCGCCTGTGGCAATCAGCACCGGTGAACCCGCCGAGGTCCCGCTCGCGAGCGCCCCGGTGGAGACGACCGGACAGGATGGCCCCACCGCGGGTTCCGGTCCCCACCCGGCGGACCCGGCAGCGGCGATAGAAGCTCCTTCGATCCAGGAGGTGTCAGCGGCGGACACGGGACCGCAGGCCAGCGCAGCGCTGTCGGCCGCCGCCCTGACCGCGGAGCTGGAGACGGCCGCCAGCGACCACGAGTTCACCCTGAGCCTGGGCGACCGCCGCTACCGGGTGCGGGGCCTTGGAAAGAACCTGAGTTACGAGGTCTTGAAGGTGAACCTCCTGGCCTCCCGAGCCGAGCACTTACATGTGGACAGCTTCGACCTCTACAGCGCCAAGCACCGCCTGGGGTTCGTGCGCCAGGCCGCCGCCGAACTTGGCGTCAAGGAGGAGGTGATCAAGCAGGACCTGGGGAAGCTGCTCTTGAAGCTCGAAGCCCTCCAGGACGAGCTGGTCAAGAGGACGCTCCAGGCCGAGAAGCCTCTGCGGCGCCTGTCCGACCCGGAACGGACAGCGGCCCTGGACCTGCTGACCGCTCCGGACCTGGTGGACCGGCTGCTCGCCGACTTCGAGCGCTGCGGCATCGTGGGCGAGAGCACGGGGCTGCTCACCAGCTACCTGGCCTGTGTGAGCAGGAAGCTCGACAAGCCCCTGGCGGTGCTGATCCAGAGCACCAGCGCCGCCGGCAAGAGCGCCCTGATGGACGCGGTGCTCGCGATGATGCCGGAGGAGGAACGGGTGCTGTACTCCGCCATGACCGGCCAGAGCCTGTTCTACTTGGGCGAGACGGACTTGAAGCACAAGATACTGGCCCTGGCCGAGGAAGAAGGGTCCAGCCATGCGAGCTATGCCTTGAAGCTCCTGCAGAGCGAAGGGGTGCTCACCATCGCCAGCACCGGCAAGGACCCGGATACCGGGAAGCTGGTCACCCAGGAGTACCGGGTGGAAGGCCCGGTGATGCTGTTCCTGACCACCACGGCGATAGAGATAGACGAAGAGCTCTTGAACCGCTGCCTGGTCCTCACGGTGAACGAGACCAGAGAGCAGACCCGGGCCATCCATGCCCGGCAGCGGGCGGCGCACACCTTGGAGGGCCTCCTGTCCGAGCAGGACCGGATGAAGCTCTTGACGGTGCATCGCAACGCCCAGCGGCTGCTGCGTCCCCTGCTGGTGGCGAACCCCTATGCGGAGCAGCTCACGTTCCTGGACGCCAAGACAAGAACCCGCCGCGACCACGTGAAATACCTCACCCTGATCCGGGCCATCGCGCTCCTGCACCAGTACCAGCGGGAGGTGAAGACCGTGGAGCACGACGGCAAGCCGCTCGCCTATATCGACGTGCTGCCCGCGGATATCGCGCTCGCGAACCGGCTCGCCAACGACGTGCTGGGGCGCACCCTGGACGAGCTGCCGCCCCAGACCCGGCGGCTCCTGTCCCTGGTGCACGGCTACGTGCGCGAGCGCGGCGAGACACTGGCCGTCAAACAAACCGACCTGCGGTTCACCCGCCGAGAGCTCCGGGAACACACCGGCTGGGGCGACACCCAGTTGAAGCTCCACCTGCACAGGCTCCTGGAGCTGGAGTACCTGGCGGTGCACCGCAACGCCCACAAGCCCGGCTATGCTTACGAGCTCCTGTACCAGGGGGAAGGCCAGGACGGCGGCCGGTTCGTGCCGGGGCTCCTGGATGCCGACAGCCTCCGGTACGACGGCGACCGGTCGGGGGTAAACGCCCCTCGGTCGGGGTTGGACGCAGAGCGGTCGGGGTCCGGTCGGGCCCCGGTCGGCCCCAGGTCGGGGGGCGGTCGGGGTGACGAAGACTCCGCCGGCCCAGGCGGCACAAGCGCTCCCGACCTCTTCCCCAAAAAAACTCCGGAAACCGCGCCCGGGGATAAAAAGATCGCCGAGGCGGCGCCGTCGTACGTAACTACCCGTCGTAGTGGAGGCGGGGATGCCGCGGCGATGAGTGACTCCGTGGCGCGCGACGGGATGCCGGCACCGCTTCTGGCCCGGGGCACCTGATGGACGCGCGCCTGACACCCGACGGCTTGAGTGCCGAGCTCGCCCGCTACAGCAGCCATGCCCTCGCCATGGACCAAAGCCCCCGCACCGTGAGCGGCCGGGAGAGCAGCCTGCGTTCGTTCATCCTCTGGTGCCAGGAGCGGGCCATCGCCGAGCCCGTGGACGTGACCCGGCCGGTGCTGGAGCGCTACCGCCGGTACCTGTTCCACTTCCGCCAGAACAACGGCAAGCCCTTGAGCGTCAACTCCCAAAGGAACCGCCTCACGCACATCAAGATGTTCTTCCGCTACCTGGCGCGGGAAGGGAGGATCCTCCACAACCCCGCGGCCGAGTTCGACCTGCCCAAGACCCACCGGCGCCTCCCTAAGGCCATCCTGACGGTGCAGGAAGTGGAGGCCGTCTGCGCCCAATGCCTGCTGCACGGGGATTGGGGCATACGAGACCGGGCCATGATCGAGACGTTCTACGCCACGGGCATCCGGCGTCAGGAACTCGGGGTGCTGGATGTATACGATGTGGACCTGGAGCAAGGGACGCTCATGGTGCGCCAGGGCAAGGGCAAGAAGGATCGGCTCTTGCCCATCGGCGAGCGGGCCTGCTGGTGGATCGAGAAATACACCACCGAGGTACGCCCCGCCCTGGTCACGGGCGAGGAGCTCGCCTTGTTCCTGGACGACCGGGGCAGACGGTTCTCCCCGCACCAGCTCTCCGACAAGGTGAAAACTTATCTCGCCGAGGCCGGCATCACCAAGCCCGGCGCCTGCCACCTGTTCCGTCACACCATGGCGACGCTGATGCTGGAGAACGGCGCCGATATCCGATTCATCCAGGCCATGCTCGGCCACGCGGACATCAGCACCACCACCATCTACACCCAGGTCTCCATCCGGGCGCTCAAGGAGGTCTACTCCCGAACCCATCCGGCGAAGCATGCGCCCCGGTCTCAGGCTCAGCCCGCCGCCGAGCCCATGCCCACGGCCGAGGACCTGTTGGAGGCCTTGGAACGGGAGGCGGTGGAAGAAGCGGGGGTCTAGGCTTAAAATGAAACCTACCCAAAGGGAGTTACTTCGCAATGGCAGCAATAACCCTTACCCCGAAGCAAGAAGTCGAAAAGCTCCTGGACCACCTGCCGGACAACAGCACCCTGGAGGATATTCAGTACCACGTCTATGTGCTGGAGAAGATCAAGAAGGGGCGCGCCGACGTCGCGACGGGACGCAGCCACAGCCACGACGAGGCCAAGCAGCGGTTGCGTAAATGGCTGCAAGACTGATCTGGTCTGACGAAGCGCTGAACGACGTTGACGCCATTGCCGAATACATCAACCGGGATTCTCCGTTCCACGCCCGCCGCGTAGCCCAGGAACTCTTCGCCATCGCCGAGACCGTTGCCGACCAACCGAAGCTTGGGCGCATCGTGCCGGAACTCAACGACGACAACGTGCGCGAGCGGTTCCTCTATAGCTACCGCCTCATCTACGAAATTCAGAACGATGAGTTGCACATCCTGGCGGTGATTCATGGGCGGCGCTTGCTCGAAGCGATCAGTGATCGCTTCACCTGATCGCGCCGCATAGCGCGGCGCTGAATCTCACCCCCATCCCCTGGTAGGGGCTTCCCTGCGGTCACTCAACATAGCGCGGGGGATTATGCGCAGCCTCACGCCGCTCCACGCACGTGGACGTGCTGCGCGACGTGTCGGCAGTCCGCGCTACCGCGCCGCATAATCTGCGCTATGTGTAAGTGTCCGCAGCGGCCAACGTGCGGCGGTCACGTGCACGTGACGCCAGCACGGCGGCCGATAAGGAGTGCTGCCGGCAGCACGCATCAAGACACCCCGCCCACCCGGCGGCCGCGGAGCCCGGTCGAGAGACGCCCGGGATCGCGGACCGCTCCCCCTCAAGAGACGCCAAAACCTGCGGCTAAGGCCCGGAAGCCGGGGGCCTGGCTGTCTGTCCCTATGCCCCTGTGTCCCTGCGCCCGTGGCGTTCCCCCTGACATGGGTCAGGAGTGTGCTTCACCCTGAAATGCTTCAGCCTAACGAGGGTGGCCGGCAAAAGAGTGAAATAGCTCCGCCGCACGTCTAGGGGTGAAGGGCTTCACCCTGACGCCTTGCCGGTCGTGACAGCACACTGTGGGAAGGTCGCCGAGGGTGAAATGCTCCGGCCGTCCGTCTACCGATGACCGCGGTCAGCGTGCCAGCGTGGCCGGTCGTGACAGTACCCTTCGAGCCGTTCAGTGGACCAGGTGGAGTGAGTGATGAAGCAGCAGCAAAAAAGACCCTGGCTCAAGCTGAAACTGCGCTGGCGGCGGTTCCTGCTCACCCTGGAAATCGCCTCAAAGCCGCGCCTGGGTTGACCTGGGGCGGCCGGTCCCGGCATCCTGTGGGCATCGGGGAAAATCGTCCGCGCGGCCAAAACCCGCATCTAGGCCTTTTTTTAGGACCCAAGGGAGCCGTCGGGAAAAAACCGCGGCTAAGTCGCTGAATGCCTCAGGGAAGTACGGCACCCAACATGCAAACCGCCTCAGGCCCGCACGTTCACATGAACGGACGGGTGTATGACCCGGCGTTGGGGCGGTTCCTTAGCGTGGATCCGGTGTATCAGGCGCCGACCAATATGCAGAGCCTGAATCCTTACAGCTACGTACTAAATAACCCTTTGAGCCTTACAGATCCAAGTGGTTATGTGACGGCCCCCTGTGAGGGGAGTGACAATTGTCCCGATCAGAATTCGGGAACCACTACGACCACCGTGACGGTATCCGCACATGTCTCGATGGATGTAACCGGATCGCATGTCGGTAACAGTGTGACTGTCACCGCTACTGGCACCGCGACCACGACAACCGGCGCAGATGGGAAAACAACAACGACAGTTACATTTGGTGGGGGTGGAGACAATGGTCACGATACACAGCAGAGCGCAGGAGATGCAATTAGAAATGAACCGGGCCAAGGAGGCGGTGCATCCAAGACAGCGGTTACGGGTCTCGTGCAAAATGACGGCAAAGGAAACATTAGCTTGACAAGGGAAGGCGAAAAGCTCGCCACGGCTGTCGCCTTAGGATTGCCGAATCAAAAAGCAGAGAATGAATCCTACAAGTTAATTGGTGCGGATGGAGATGTCAGTAAACTGGAGACGGAAGGTTGCAGCAATAAGGCATGTACAGTTAACTTGGACCTAATCCGCACGCCTGTAATTGAAGTTCATGATCACGTCAATGATCCTAGTGGCGGAGTTGCTAACGAATCCAGAGCGTGGCCAGGACCTGGCGACCAGGACATGGTGCAGCAGAAACAGGTGATAAATGTGTTTAAGGGTAACGATGGCGCGGTTCGCGCAATCGAACTGCGCGATGGTAGGCCTGTTGTTAGAACGATATATGGCGGGGATTCGAAACTGAATAGCTACATAGAGAGAAATTGGACACCTTATAAATATCCTGGTGGTAGTATGCCGGACAGCGCGGTGTCTCAAAAACAAGCGGGGTTTGACGATGGTCATCAATAGGAAGTTGATGGTATTGGCTCTGCTTTCTATGCTGGCATCTATTTCATGTGCTGCCGCTACTAATGACGTTTCTGCTGATAAAGCGATAAATGTCAGTTTATACGACTTGATGACCGATTCTAATAGTTACGACGGAAAGGTAATTCGTGTCTCTGGGTTTATATGCTTAAATCCTGGTGATCCAGCCCTGCTCTTTTCCTACAAGGGATGCGATAACTTAGAAGAAAATCTCGGGGTGCGATTGGATGTATCCCCAGATATCACTATTAGACGTGAACTGTTCGGACACAATTCCTACGGATCGGTGGTTGGACAATATCGAGCAGCAAAGTCCGGCGAGGTCATGATTGATTCTCAACTTGGTCCAGCCGTTATCGCAGTTAAGAATATTTTTCCGCAATCTCAGCCCTTCGCCTGGTCAAACGATATAGCTGGCGTTCTTAGCGAAAGTAAACAGCGTGCGAAATTTATTGAGATTGCTAATAATTTTATTCAGTACGTGCGAGAAAAGAATTACCAAAAATTGGCGGAACTCTATATTCCTTCAAAGCGACCAAGCATGGATGTCTATATAAGCGATTTTAAGAATTCACAATCTAGACCCGGGTGGCTTCTTTTCAATTCGGAAAATTCAGTCTACACGTATCTAGAAAAGAACAGGGGGAATAAGGTCAACATTGAGGTTTATCGGGAAAAGGAACCAGATACATACTTAGATTGTATTTCATTCGATAACACTAGTACGCCTTTCCAACCCAGCATGAGTTATTTGCTTGGCGGCGGAAGCAAGTTCTGCTTAACCATTATAAATGACGGCGCGCTATCTTCTTCCGATTTTTTAGATAACTAGAACTAAGGTCCCGGCGATACGACGAACCTGATAAGCAATAGATCTCGACCGCTGCCCTTACTAACTGCACTGAATTGGGAACATGGAATAACTCCAGTGAGCATTGTTCGCAAGATATGTGGTCTGACGCTCTTGATGTTCTTTTGCTTCACGGCGGGTTGCGCCACGATAAATCAGTCTCCACAACATATCGATGAAAACACCAATCTCGACATACTCGTCCCGCTGGCGGCGCAGGGGAATCCACAGGCTGAAGATGAGCTGGGGCATCGTTACGGTACGGGTAAAGGCGTAACCGCGGATCCCGCCAAGGCTGTCGCGCTCTATACCCAGGCTTCTGAGCAGGGTTACGTCATCGCCGAGTCCGATCTTGGATATTGCTATTTCAAAGGTTGGGGTGTCCCACAGGATTTCGGCAAGGCGAAGGACCTCTTCGAGAAGGCCGTAGCTCAGGGAGACTACTGGGCCGAAGTAGACCTGGGATTCATGTATCAGAACGGCCAAGGCGTCGCGGTGGATTACTCCAAGGCGGTCGCTCTTTACCGGGATGCCGCAGGTCATGGCAACAGTGACGCGCAGCTCAATCTTGGCCAGATGTACGAGAACGGAGTGGGTGTCGAACAAGACTACGCCGTGGCCATGGATTGGTATCGGAAAGCGGCATATCAAGCGAATGTGGACGCCCAAGACAAACTGATCAGCATGTACCTGGATGGCAAGGGGGTGCCGACTGAAAATGACGACGCGCTTCGCTGGTTCCAGAAGTTGGCCGAGCAGGGCCTGCCGGATGCGCAGGAATACCTGGGTTTCATCTATCACTTCCAGAAGTTGGGTCTGCCCAAGCCAGACTACGCGCTCGCCATGCACTGGTATCAGAAAGCCGCCGACCAGGGTTACGCTCCGGCTCAATTCCGCATAGGCAGTCTCTACTACCAGGGGCACGGCGTGCCGCAGGATTACGCCATGGCGGCGGCGTGGTACCAGAAGGCGCTCGACCAGAACTATCTGTCTGCCATCAATGATCTTGGGTTCATGTATGTGGACGGTAAGGGTGTTCCAAGGAACTACGACAAGGCAGCGGAGTTACTGCGACGCGGAGAAGATGAGGGCCTTTCGTACTCGATCTGTGAACTGATCAATATGCAATTGAAAGGGGAAGTCTCGCCGCTGAACGACCAGGAAGCGGCCTTGTGGGAAAACGAGCTTGAGACGAACGCGCCTTGCGCGAATGAGGTCGCGTGGTTCCTGGCGACCACCAACGACGATCAAGTGCGAGATTCTTCGCGAGCGCTTGAGCTCGCGCAATTCGCCACGTCGAAATCACCGCAAGATTGGTCGATGATGGATACGCTCGCCGCGGCCTATGCCGCGGATGGGAACTATGCCAAGGCTGCCGAAGTCGAACAGTCCGCCCTGGAGCTCCTGGCTTCCAAGGGTGAGGATGTCAGTACCCAGCAGCGCATGCAGGCCCGACTGAAGCTCTATCGTTCAGGGCAGCCATATAGATCGGATGACCTAGAAGATTAGAAGGGGTACAGGGCGATGCCGACAGTCAAAGTGCGTCTTCGGTACGTCTGTCTTTTACTCTTATTCACGCTGCTCGGTGGTTGCGTGGGGAGCGCCCTGCGTTGCGGCGAGGGCCGTTGCTATGACTATAAAGCGGCCATCCCAGGCGAGGGCAGCGCCTCCGGTGGCAAGGCGACCTATAACATCAAGATCGAGGTCCCCCCGGGAAGGGATGGCATGCAACCCAACATATCGTTGGATTATTCCAGCAAAGGGGGTAACTCGACGACCGGGATGGGCTGGCAACTAGCGGAAGGGGGAGCAGTCTTCAGGTGCGCAGCGCTGCCGGCCTATGAAGGCTATACGGAAGGCCCCAGCTATAGCATCACTGATAGGCTTTGCATCGATGGTTGGCATCTAATTCCCGTCAGCGGTGAATACGGGCATTCCGGGACCGTCTATCGTGAAATTTTCGACCAATTCATCCGAGTGCAGGAATTCGGGGATCTAGACGATCCTGCGGCTTATTTCGTCGCGACCTACCAAAGCGGTGTGAAGCGCGTCTTCAAAGACGGCAACGTACTGCAAGGTGCGAAGCTTCCTCTCACTTGGTTCCTGACCTACGAGGAGGATACGACAGGCAACACCGTCAGCTATAGCTACATCAGCCCGTCCCCAGGGGACAAATTGATATCCGAGATACGGTACACGGGTCGAGAGCGTGATGGGAAAATCGAACCTGGCAGCCGGTGGGTGCGGTTCAACTATGAGGATAGGCCGGATAGCTTCGGGTTCTTCAATTCCGGCGGCCGCACGATAGTCGACCAGAGGCTGGCGTCGGTCGTCACCGGCATCGATGTCACAGATGCGGGAAATACGACCAGCGAACCCATTCTCGATTATGGGCTTTCATACAAACAAAGCCTGCTCACCGGAGACAGTCTCATAAGCGCCATACGCGAATGCACGCGCGATAAAGAGGGTAATCGGTACTGCCGCCCTCCGACTACATTCGATTGGAGCGATGGACCATTACAATATCGAGACCCCGAGCGCTATTCAGCGCCGGCACTTGATCAAGGCGATCGAACCGAGTGGCATGCCGGTCTAGTCCCGGTCGTGCGGGCGCCGTACATCGTCTCGAATGACTATGACGACGATGGGCGAAAAGATGTGCTTTTCTACAAACCGGGTACTCCGTCCCATCTCCTGTTTTTCGACATACACGGGCGGCTTTCGCACGACATCGATCTAACACCCTATATCGAAAGCCCGAACCCACAATGGGTCAGCTCGATGGGGCCGGATATCAGGAACAACGGCGGAGCAGATGTGGTGGGCAAAGAGCATGATCGGTTCACGGTGGCGACGTGGGACGGTCACTCCATCGGCAAACCGACAGTGATGGACCTACCGTACAGCGATGATTTCGTATTTGCGGAATTCGGCGGAGCTGGAACGGCGGACCTGCTTGAGTCGACCATCGAAGGCAGTGACTACGTCATCCGTTACTATGCCAACGGCGATTCTTCGCCTTCAAAGATCGACTATCGGAAACCGGTCGAAATCCTGCGCATGCCGGTACCAGCCTCCACTGCCGGGAAATACTGGATGAAGAGCGCCGGAGATCTGGACGAAAACGGAGTGGTCGACGTATTCCTCATGCAAGGCGATCTGATCAAGAAGATATTGTTATTCCACAATATCGCCGACGGGGTTTCGCAAGTCGATATGCGGGATCCACCTTCTTACGGGATATCAGATCACTTGCAGCAGGAGGGTTTCCTCTTCGCAGATATCGATGGAGATGGGGTGCCGGACATCGTCTATTCCGAAGCCGAGCACGGGTCTGTACCTACATGGCATTATCAATTGAATACCCACGCCGGTTTCAGCGCACCGGTCGATACGGGCGTGCCCGATAGCCGCGGTCCGACCGCTCGACACTCTACACTCGTAGCCGATATCACGGTCGACGGGAAGGATTCCCTACTATATCCGGACACAGTCTTGGTGGATTACTGCTTACCGGTCAAAGAGAGTACACCTCCTGAATCGCCCTATGAATGTTCAAGTGACGGATTGCAGCGAGATCATCCCGAGCTGGATTTCGGTATATATAGATTCAGTGCGCTCCAATTCTTCATGGACCGAAACGGAAGATTGACTCCAAGGGCCATCGGAGGGACAAACATCGTTGCACAGGCAAACCTCACGTCGGTGGGAGACCTGCAGGGAGACGGATTTCCAAACATCCTCTCTCCCTTCGACCCATGGTTCTCGAACGGGCGATTTCGGGATCACGGAGGGTCATTCGATGAGTGCCCGGAACATTTCGGTTGCGGGTTGCGGGTGACGTCACCGGTAGCGACCCAGCGGGATGACCGCATGGACGCGGCCCCTGACATGATGGTCAAGGCCGATCACGGCGACGGGCGCTGGGAGTCATGGGATTACTATCCCATCACCAGCGTAGTGCCGGGGCTCTATAGCTTTCCTTCTCTCGAGTCACCGGACAGATACATAGACCGGTACGACTATTACTTTTCGACGTCCATGTACGTTGTCGGGACCTTCTATCAGGACGCAGGAACTATCGGATCTGAAAAGTTCGAATATGGGGGTGCCGTCTGGGACGATGATACCGCTGCCTTCGCCGGATTCCACTGGATAATCGTGCACCCTCAGGGTACGAACACGAAGTACGCTGCATGGTTCGATACTGGTTCTCATTTCGCCGATGGCGAACTCATAAAGAGCTGGTCAGAACCTGAGAGTGCGAATGACGACGACTATCTACACGATATTCCGAGCCGCCACCTGATACAGAAGACAGTCAACACCATCGATTGCCAAGGGCCTCCTGGATCCGCGAACAGTAAGAAATGGGGTTGTGTAGATTCAGGCTCTCTTACCTATCATGTCAGGCGGCGCAGCGAGACGACGGCGCGTCAGAACGTGGCGACCAAGAAGGAGATCATCACAGGCCTCAACACTTATGACTATGACTTGTTCGGCCATCAGACTTGCGCCGCGGTGCAGGACGATCAAGGGAACGTGCAGGTCACAATCAGGCGCTATGCGCCGCCTGATCTGGATGGATGGTGGATCGACAAGCTTCTGAACGAGCGTGTCGTGAGCCCGATCCATCCGGCCAACTGCCTTGATCACTCACTCGAGCGGACGGCACTCGATGGACGGCAAACTGAGATGACCTATGAATACAACGATCAAAGGAATATAAAGAAGAAAACGGAGATCCAATACGAGGATGAAGTGGAGACAAAAGTCGAGGAATCATATGAATATGTCGAGGATCCGGACAGTCCCAGCTACGGCGAAATCAAAGTCAAGACCGTCGAATCTCTTGATGGCGAAGGGAACGTCGAAGACAGTTTCCGTCAGGAGTTCGGTTACTCGCCCGATGGCTATTTCACGACGTCGGTCTACGAACCAGGTATCGGAACAGCGACCTATGAATACGACCCGTCCACCGGCGACTTACTTAGAGCAACCCGAGCGGATGGAAGTATCGTGATCAACGAGTACGACGTATTCGGCGCCAAAATCAAAAGCATGTCGAACAAAGTAAAGACGACTGCGTCAGTTCCGTAGACCATCTTGGGCTGCAATACGTTGAACGGTTGGTCGGCTGAGATGGTGGGGTGCTCAGCACCAGCGCGGCGCACCAGCCTTCACCGGTTTTGGTGACCAGCCTAGACCAGCACGGTGCGCAGTTGAGGCCAGTGTATGCAACTGCAAAAACCGGTCTAAATGAGCAGTTGCAACGGTCGTATATGGGCGGGAATTCCAAGCAAGGCTGGACACCTCGCTGGTGCTGAGCAATAAGCTGATGCTGGACGCGGTGGCAGCTGATTGGGAATTAGGCATAAATATTGGCTGGCGGTTGCCAGGTCCGCAAATACAGCTTCTCTAGGAGCGGTGTCACGGCCCTGTCCCGATGGAATTTATAGAACGCATTCCGCAGGTTATTCCAACCCACCTCATCTGCGAGTCTGAGCGCCGCGAGTTCATCAATCCGACGACCTTGCGGGTAGGATTCGTTCAACAGCAGGACATCCATCCTGCGACCGAAGTCAATGATCGTGCGGTAGTGCGCCGTCAGGTCCTTAACTGGTTGCTGCCAATTTAGAGCCGGCATATGACGGCGCTTTGTCATTGCAGTTAACACGTTCATTACGAACTCGTCGCCGAACGTAGCAAACGGGGCAACGCAGGAGATCCTACAGAGGGTTCTGGCGGCTCTCTCGAATGTGGCCTGGGCGTAGTCCCATCGCTCGTAGCTCATGGCAGAACCGTAATACAACATTGCAGTGGCAATGGCTTTCAGCGAATCATATCGATCTATTGCCCGCAAAAGTGGGGATGCGGATGGCGGCAAGATGAAGGATTGAAGCGACGGACTGTGGTCCCGGGTGAATTTGATCATCCCTAAGCGCGGAATCAGGTTGCGAAACGCCTCGGCCCCGGTTGGTTGGTTTTCGTAGACCGGCCAAAAGATACTGGATGCCAGTAATCGAAGCGGCTTGCCCCCAACCTTGATGACCAGGCCCGCAGTGGCATCCGGCATCCGGTTCTTGGCGCGGAGATGGGAGTCACACTTCTTCATGCCACCAGCGCTTCCAGGTAAGGTTGCATGACTCGGCTAACCCTGCAGATCTTCGCGTACTTCTCGATCTGCGTCATGGTGACTTTCTTTTGGCGCCAGGCATCTTGCAGAGCCTCCAGGGCGATTGATATCCCGATCTTGTTGCGATACTTAAAGCAGTCGGCGACAGTCCGAGCGACACTGTAGATCTTCACCGGTCGACCCTCGATATGCCGAATTTCAATACCCTCATCGAAGCTGAGCGGCGAGTACCAGCAGATCCTAAGCGGGGGATAGTCGAGCTTTGGGGCCCAGGCTTTGTCTGGCAGCGCCAGCCACACCACTGATGGTGATTGCGTGGTCAGTTCATGGAACGAGAGAGCCGACAGTAGGCAGATGACCCCGTTGGGGATCTTGGCAGCGATTTGCGCGAAGGTATGGCGCTCTGTCAGGTCGGCAGAAGTCAGCATGTAGAGGCCACGGCCATGGCGTTCTAGTAGCCCTTGCTTCACCAGCCGTCCAAGGTATTCTCGAGGGATGTTGTGGGCAGCAAGGTCTCGTGCCCGCAGTATTCCGGTCTCGCGAACAAGCTTGAGGACTTTGTCGGCGGTAGTCTTTTGCATGGAAGGAGTATGTTACAAAACATAGGGAGATGTCAATAACTCCCTAGTATTAGTAACATGCCTAAGAATAGGGGATTTGGTTGCCGTGTTTGGATTCCACGATCACCAAGTGTCGACGAAAATGGCACGCATACACATGAATGGCCGGGTGCAGGATCCGTACACCGGACGGTTCGTCTCAGCGGATCCGACTGTACCGGACCCGTCCTACAGTCAGGCGTTCAACCGCTTTGCTTATGTGTATAACAATCCGATGAATGCTACGGATCCGAGCGGGTTTAATGGATGTGGCGGGGGAAATAATCCGCATGGATTTACCAGTCCCAGTTGCACAGATATGCCCCTTCCGAGCGGAAACCCACTCGCGTTGTGTTTTGGAAATGCACGTTGTGCAGATGTAACGCCCAACGAAGCTCCAACACAGAAAATCGGTAACTCGGCGGGTACTTCGCCAGTTCCTGATACGGAAGTTACTACAACTGCTCCAGCACCCGCCGGGCTGGCCCCGATTACACCCTCGGAACCCATTTCTCAGTCCGATCTTCAGTCCGCGGGAGCGCCCGGTGGATTTTCCCAGGGCGGGCATGATTACGACAGAAATGGCAATGACACAACAACCGGGGACCCTTGCGATTGCTCAGTGAATACACATCCCGGATATGAGAGTTTCGGCGATTCTTTGAATAACACTTGTCTTGGTTGTGATGTACAGACTGGCAATGTGGATTGGAACTCTGCTGGAGGCTCTCTTAAGTATATGGGGGTGAGCAATAACAGCTCGATTGCTCGACCTGGGATTGCTGGTGGCGGAGGACCGAAGGTGGGACCAACTAGAAATAGCGGGTCGCTTGGACCAACTATTGGGGCTGCTCACCCGCTTGGATACTATTTACCAAACTTACCTGCATCGGTCGTAGATTATACGGTGGGACTGGCTGATGCCGTATCCTTCAACATAGGGCGAGGACTGCGAAATGGCTTAGATATAGGTTCTAGCCAAGTCAATCAAAATTCTGGAGCCTATGCGGCTGGTTCTTGGTCAGCGCTAGTTGTGGGAGTTTCACGAATGGCCTATGGGTTAGCGGCAAAAGGCGTATCAATTGCTGCAAGCTCGGGGGCTTCCGCTTCGGCGATTCGTGCCTCTATGAGATATTGGGGTAAATTAGGTATGGGAGCAGAATTGAGAGTACCAAATTTAGCTAAATACGCTACGGATGCTGAATTAAGAGCCGCGGCAGGGCGTACTAACACAGTCGTTAATGCCTATGGAGTGGGCACAACTGCAACTGCAGCATATAACTTGGGCGGTGGAAACTAAATCAATCGGGATGACCTAGATGAAAACCTATCCTATCGCTTTTGAGAATGGACACTGTAAGGCTTTCGAAATTAACAATGTTTATATTGGCTCGAAGAAAGTCGCCTTGCTCCTTGCATCAGTAGAAGGAGTAACCCAGATCAATTGCAGCGCGCACGCTGATGTACGTGTGGAGTTTGGATATTCAGGTCACCATTGTGTTGTTGTAGAGCCTTTCGGCGACAATAGCCGTTACTGGTTAGGTCCAACTGATTTTGAGAAGAGCGACTTAGACATGAGCAGTATTAAAGCTGTATTTGATAAATACAACCCGCCAATTTGGATGAGAGTGATAGGGGGTTTGGTGTCACTAGATTTTTCTAGGTTGTTGGCTAGGAAATAATATTAGAGACGGATTTGCGATTCATTTGAAAAATTAAAATCGCGGATTTTGCGCCTGATGCAAGGCGCGGCGAGCGCGAGCAACGCAGTTGGCTCTTAGTGCCAATGAGCACGCGCAGCGCGAGGCAGGCAGATTTTTGCTCCTGCAAAATCTGCATTTCCGCCGTCCCTGGCGGTCACAACACCACAGCAGGACAAAAGACGCATTTTGAAGCCGGCGCCAGCACCAGCTTCGCCTACACCCCGGACGGCATGCGCTATGCCGAATCCACCACAGGCTCGGATCCTAGCTCCCTCACCGAAGTGAACGGCCTATTCCAGGTCTACACCGAAGGCGGCCATACTTCCTTCCGGAACAGCATCGCCGCTCCCACGGGCATCATCGCCATCTACACGGTGAGAGATGACAGCCTCGTCACCACCCGCTATCTCACCACCGATCACTTAGGATCCAGTTCCGAGATCACCAACGAAGTAGGTGGAGTAGTGGAAGCCACGAGCTATGACACGTTCGGGGCGATGCGCGACCCGACTACTTGGCAGACCTATGCATTTGGTGCTACCCCGACCAGTACCGACATCACCGACAAGGGTTATACCGGTCAGCAGCAGTTGGATGCACTTGGGCTGATCCACAACGGGCGGGTGCAGGATCCCTATACGGGCAGGTTCGTGTCAGCGGATCCGACTGTGCCGGATCCATTTTTTAGCCAGGCGTTCAACCGTTTCGCCTATGTGTACAACAATCCGATGAATGCGACGGATCCGAGTGGATATGGCCCTTGTGGTGGCGGGAATAACCCTCACGGTTTTACGGCAGCTGGTTGTGGTGATGCGCCAGGCACAACCCCCATTCCGTCGCACATCATCCAACGCGGTAACAACGAGGAGATCTTTCGGTCTCTTCTTTCCTAATACAGATGCATCTGCAGGTGTTTGGCGATCCGCTGATCCACCCAACGCCGGGGTTTCAGTAGCGGTCCATCCACGAAACCGACATGGCCGCCTTTCTCGGTCAGCTCGAAGGTCACCGCCGGTGAGAGCTCTTCCGGCTCCGGCAATACCGCCGGGGTCATGAAGGGGTCGTCCGCCGAATGCACCACCAGGGTGGGTACCTTGATGTGCTTGAGGAACGGCTTGCTGCTGGCGCGCTTGTAGTAATCGTCCGCGTCCTTGTAGCCGTGCAGCGGCGCGGTCATGGCGTCGTCGAACTGGCGGAAGGTGCGCAGGGAGTCGATATTCGGCAGCTTGATGGGAGCCTTCACCCGCTGGAACTTGTGTTGGGCGGAGCGCTTCATGCGGCTCATCAGCTCCCACATATAGAACTTGGAGAGGCCCTTGCCGATGGCCTCGGAGCAGACCGCGAGGTCGAAGGGTACGGAGATCGCGACCCCGGTGGTGAGCCGGTCCGCGTTCGGGCTCTCGCCCAGCCACTTCAACAACACGTTTCCGCCCAGGGAGTAACCGACGGCGGCCAGTGGCGTGCTGGGTTCCCGTTGTTTGAGCAGGCCGGTAAAATATTCCAGGTCCTGGGTGAAGCCCGAATGGTAGCCGATGGGCAGGCGGTTCGGCACGCCGCTGCAACCGCGGAAATAGGGGAAGGCGCCGCGGAAGCCCATATCGTGGATCTGGCGCATGATGTTGCAGGCATAGCGGGAGCGGATGGAGCCTTCCAGACCATGCAGCACGATGACGATGGGCCCCGAGGTGCCGGTGGTCCAATCCACGTCTATGAAGTCGCCATCCGGCAGCTCCACGCGCTCGCGTCGCAGCTCCACCTTGGGGATGCCGAAGAACACGTTGGGTACCACGGTCTGCACGTGACGATTTCGCCACAGGCCCTGGGGTTTGAATTCGCTTGCCACGATCTTCCCACTCATCCTGTTCATCCCGTCCATAGCTTGGTTCCTTCCATGTTTACGCCCCGGCTTTCCTGCCGGATGCAGTCTCGATCTCGGCCCGGCCGGCCACTAACTTATCCACCACCGAGGGGTCGGCGAGGGTGGTGACGTCGCCCAGGTTCTGCAAATCGTTGGCGGCGATCTTGCGCAAGATGCGGCGCATGATCTTGCCGGAACGGGTCTTGGGGAGATACGCCGTCCATTGGATGGCATCGGGCGCGGCGAAGGCGCCGATCTCCTTGCGTACCAGGGCCACGAGTTCCTTGCGCAGGGCCTCGTCCGGCGTCACGCCGTTCATGGTGGTGACGAAGGCATAGATGCCCTGGCCCTTGATGGGGTGGGGGAAACCCACCACTGCGGCCTCGGCCACCTTCTCATGCAGCACCAGGGCGCTTTCCACCTCTGCCGTGCCGATGCGGTGGCCGGAGACGTTTATGACGTCGTCCACCCGTCCCGTGATCCACCAATAGCCGTCCTTGTCACGGCGCGCGCCGTCGCCAGTGGAGTAGTGACCGGGATATTGCTTGAAATAGGTGTCGTAGAAGCGCTGGTGGTCGCCGTAGACCGTGCGCATCTGGCCGGGCCAGGGGAAGCTGATCACCAGGTTGCCGGAGGTGGCGCCTTCCAGCACCTTGCCGGCTCCGTCCAGGAGCTGCGGCTGGATGCCGAAGAAGGGCCGGGTGGCGGAGCCGGGTTTGAGGGCGACGGCGCCCGGGATCGGCGTGATGAGGATGCCGCCGGTCTCGGTCTGCCACCAGGTGTCCACGATGGGGCAGCGGCCTTCACCCACCACGTGGTAATACCATTCCCAGGCCTCCGGGTTGATGGGTTCACCCACGGAGCCGAGGATGCGCAGGCTCTTGCGTGAAGTCCTCTGCACGGGCTCATCACCCTGGCTCATGAGGGCGCGCAGGGCCGTGGGCGCGGTGTAGAAGATATTCACCTCATGCCGGTCGATCACCTGCCAGAAGCGGGAGGCATCCGGGAAGTTCGGCACGCCCTCGAACATGAGGGTGGTGGCGCCGTTGGCGAGCGGACCGTACACGATGTAGCTGTGGCCCGTGACCCAACCCACGTCGGCGGTGCACCAGTAGATATCGCCTTCCTGGTAATCGAACACGTACTTGTGGGTGATGGCGGCGTACAGGAGATAACCGCCGCAGGTATGCAGCACACCCTTGGGCTTGCCGGTGGAACCGGAGGTGTAGAGGATGAACAGCGGGTCCTCGGCACCCATGGATTCGGCAGGGCAGTCCTTGGACTGCTCCGGTACCGTCTCGTGGTACCAGATGTCGCGCTCGCTATCCCATTCGATATTGCCAGCCGTTCGTTTAAGTACCAGCACCGTGTGCACGGCTGGGCAGGACATCAGCGCTTCGTCGCAGTTGGCCTTGAGGGGGATCTTCTTGCCTCCGCGGATGCCCTCGTCCGCGGTGATGAGCAGCTGGCAGTCGGAGTCCAGGATGCGGTCCTTGAGGGATTCCGGCGAGAAGCCGCCGAACACCACCGAATGCACGGCGCCGATGCGCGCGCAGGCCAGCATGGCCATGGCTGCTTCCGGGACCATGGGCATGTAGATGCATACCCGGTCGCCTTTCTTGACGCCGCGCTTCTTCAACAGGTTGCCGAGGCGGCAGACCTCGGCGTGCAATTCCTTGTAACTGATGCGGCGCACATCGCCCGGATCGTCGCCTTCCCAGAGGATGGCGGTCTGTTCACCGCGGGTCTTGAGGTGCCGGTCCAGGCAGTTGGCGCTGACGTTGAGGCGGCCTCCCTCAAACCAGCGGATGTGAGCTTTGTGGTAGTCCCATTCCAGGACCTGGTCCCAGGGTTTGTCCCAGCTCAGGAATTGCTTGGCTTGGGTTGCCCAGAACCCCTCCGGGTCCTCGATAGACTGCCGGTGCAGGGCGTAGTACTGGTCAGCGTCCAGGAGCGGCTTGCGACGCGGCTGTGCGGGGACAGGGTAGACCTTGTCGTCGGACATGGGAGCCTCAAGATCTTAAGCGGCAGCAAAACCGCAGTCGGGCGCTACCTTAATACACGACATGTTGTTCCCCAACAGGCCGTGAAGTAAATCCGGACTATACCGGAGAGTTGAGGTAAAAAATCGATATATAACAATAGGATACAACACCTAAGAAATATGAATTCTCAGGCGATTTCCACGCTCAAAAGTCCGGTCATCGCCGTAGTCTGCCAACGCTCCGACGCCCAGCTCCAGATGTCATCTATAGATGCGTGCAGGAGCGATTGCGGCGGGGACTGCTGGAGCTGATGCAGGGCCTGCCAGAGTGCCGAGGTCGGCCGGGAGAGGGCCAGGGGCGCCGCATGGGTCTGTTTGCTCAACTTTTCGCCAGCTCCGTTCACGGCCACTGGCAGATGCATATAGATAGGGTGAGGGAGCTTGAGCAAGGTCTGGATGTGGATCTGGCGCGGGGTGGATAGCAGGAGGTCTGCGCCGCGTACCACGTGGGTGACACCCTGCCAGCCGTCGTCCACCGCCACCGCCAGCTGGTAGGCATGGCAGCCATCAGCCCGGCGCACGATGAAGTCGCCGATGTCTTGGGCGAGATCCTGGGACACGGGGCCTTGGAGCGCATCCTGGAACTGGATCTGTATAGAACCGACCTTCACCCGCAAAGCCCGGGCGGTCTTGCCGGCAGGGATGCCCGCCCGGCAGGTCCCCGGATAGACGGGACCCTCGATGCCGGTCACGGCATTGTCGGCGATCTCGCTGCGGCTGCAGGCGCAGGGGAAGACAGCGCCGGCCGCCTGCAAGCGGGCCAGTGCCTCGTCATAGGCGGCGAGCCGGGCGCTCTGGTAGACCACCGGCCCATCCCATTGGAAGCCCAGCGTCTCCAGGTCCCGGAGGATGCCGTCTGCCGCTCCCGGCACTTCCCGGGGCGGATCCAGATCCTCCATGCGCAGCAGCCAGCGGCCGCCATGGGTGCGCGCCTCCAGATAGCTGCCCACGGCCGCCATCAGGGAGCCGATATGCAGGGGACCCGTGGGCGACGGCGCGAAGCGTCCGATGTAACCAGCGGCCATGGACCGATATTAGCGGCTGCGATGCAGGGATGCATCGCTCGCGAATCCAGCGCCTTGCGCTGGATTCGGCGGAGGCGGTCCGGGCCTTTACCGGACCGCTGAAAAGAAAAAAGCCCAGGAAGGGCTTTTTTCATTCAGATTTGGAAGGCGGCCTTAGCCGCCGTCACCCCATCTGTTTTTCTCTGATCTCATCCAGCTGCTTGCAGTCGATGCACTGGGTGGCGGTGGGGCGGGCTTCCAGACGACGGATGCCGATCTCCACGCCGCAGGTCTCGCAGTAGCCGTAGTCGTTGGCATCCAGGTTGCCCAGGGCCTCGTCGATCTTCTTGATGAGCTTGCGCTCGCGGTCGCGGGTGCGCAGCTCCAGGCTGAACTCGGATTCCTGGGTGGCCCGGTCGTTCGGGTCCGGGAAGTTGGCGGCCTCGTCCTGCATGTGGTGCACGGTGCGATCCACTTCCTCCATCAGCTCGCGCTTCCAGCCCCGCAGGATGTCCCGGAAGTGGGCCCGTTGGGCGTCATTCATGTAGGGCTCGCCCTTCTTCAGGGGATAGGGCGTGAAGCCGTGGAACATGTCGCCGGCGGCGCGGGGAGCCTTGCGGGGAGCGGGTTTGGCCGGGGCAGCGGCTTTCTTCGGAGCCGCCTTGGGCGCGGCCTTGAGGGCCGGTTTCTTGGCGGGTTTCACGGGGGCTGCCTTCTTCTTGACCGGCATCGGGGGGACTCCTGAACCTGGCTAAAACCAAAAGCGGGCGGTGTTATACCGGATTGGGCGGGGGGGCGCAAGTTTACTTCCGGGAACGCCAGATCAGGGCAGGGCGAGCGGCACTGCCGCGAGCGCCCGTCCAGGGATGGGCGGGCTGGACTTCCCGCGAAGCAAGACAGCGTAGCGGGAAGACGGCCTCTTCAAGGCAGTTCCACAGCCTTGGGAGCCTGCCAACCGGGGGCCCGGTGTTCGGCCACCACGGTGGTGAAGATCCCACCACGGACGTTGAACTCGGCAGTGAGGCGCATGAATTTCGGGCTCAGGGTCCGGGACAGGTCGTCGAGGATACGGTTGGTCACGTCCTCGTGGAAGTGACCCTCATCACGGAAGCTCCACATGTACAGCTTCAGCGCCTTCAGCTCCACGCACGATTTGTCGGGTACGTATTCGAGCAGCATCTCGGCGAAGTCCGGCTGCCCGGTCTTGGGACACAGGCAGGTGAACTCGGGCATGCGGATGCGGATGGTATAATCCCGGCCTTCACGCGGGTTGGGGAACGTCTCGAGTTCTTTGCTGGGTCGGGTGGTCATCAGGGGGCCATTCGGCGCTGCGTTTCGGGGCGGCGATACTTTACACTACCTGCTCAATACTGGCCATTTTTGCAGCACCGGCGAGGCACATGCGGCTCTCCAAGATAAAGCTCGTGGGTTTCAAGTCCTTCGTGGATCCCACCTTCATCCATTTCCCCAGCAACCTGGTGGGCATCGTCGGTCCCAACGGTTGCGGCAAATCCAACACCATCGATGCCGTGCGTTGGGTGCTGGGCGAGACCTCCGCCAAGAACCTGCGCGGCGACTCCATGGCGGACGTGATCTTCAACGGATCCTCGGCGCGCAAGCCCGTGGGCACCGCTTCGGTCGAGCTCATCTTCGACAACTCCGACGGCGCCATCGGCGGCCAGTATGCGAACTACGCGGAAGTCTCGGTGCGCCGCGAAGTGGTGCGCGACGGAACCTCCAACTATTACCTGAACAGCGTGCGCTGCCGGCGCCGCGACATCACCGACCTGTTCCTCGGCACCGGTCTCGGGCCCCGCAGCTACGCCATCATCGAGCAGGGCACCATCTCGCGCCTCGTCGAGTCGAAGCCGGACGAGCTGCGCGTGTTCCTGGAAGAGGCCGCCGGCATCTCCAAATATAAGGAGCGCCGCCGCGAGACCGAGAACCGCATCCAGCACACCAGGGAGAACGTCGAGCGTCTCAACGACCTGCGCGACGAGGTGGAGAAGCAGATCGAGCGGCTGCAGCGCCAGGCGCGCGCCGCGGAGCGCTACAAGGAACTGATGGAAGAGAAGCGCCGCTTCAAGGCGGAGTTGCAGGGCCTGAACTGGAAGACCCTCGACGCCGACGTGGGCGAGAAGGACGGCATCATCCGCGAGCGCGAGACCTCGCTGGAAGCGGCGGTCGCCGAGCAGCGTTCCATCGAGAGCGACATGGAGAAGGCCCGCGTCCGTCACGACGAGTCCAGCGATTCCTTCAACCAGGTGCAGGGCCGCTTCTACGAAGTGGGCGCCGCCATCGCGCGCGCCGAGCAGGCCTTGCAACATGCGCGCGAGCTGCGCAAGCGCCAGCAATCCGAACTGGAACAGACCGAGGCCCAGTGGCACGAGCTGAATGGGCACATCACCCGCGACAAACAGCAGGTGGAGACCCTCGGCGCCGAGATCACCAGCCTCGAGCCCGCCTTCGACAAGGCCAAGCAGGCCGAGAGCCGCGCCGCCGAGGCGCTGGCCCAGGCCGAGAAGGCCATGCAGGACTGGCAGATCAACTGGGAAGCCTTCAACAAGGGCGTGAGCGATCACACCCAGACCGCCGAAGTGGGCCGCGCCCAGGTCGAGCAGCTGGAACGCCAGCTGATGCAGGTGCTGCAGCGCCGCGAGCGCGTGGAGGCGGAGCGCAAGCAATACGCCGCCGACCAACAGCAACAGGCGCTCAGCAATCTGGAAGGCGAAGCGCAGGCGGCGGAAGCCAAGCTGCAGCGCCTGCAGAACGAGCTCGCCGAAGTATTGAAGGACCTGGAAGCGCGTCGCGCCCAGGAACAACAAGCGTCACGTGCGCTACACGAACTGCGCAGCAAGCTGGAGGACAGCCGCGGCCGCGTGGCTTCTCTCGAGGCCCTGCAGCAGGCCGCACTCGGCAAGAGCCGTGAGCAGGTGAACGCCTGGCTGAAACAGAAGCGCCTGGATTCATCGCCGCGCCTGGCCGAGAAGCTGAGCGTGGATGCAGGCTGGGAACGCGCCGTGGAGACGGTGCTGGGCTGGCACCTGGAAGCGCTGGTGGTCAATGAGTCCGCGCCTAAGCCCGAGGAACTGGCGGGCCTCACCGCCGGCTCCATGACTTTCATCGAGACCGCCGAGCAGGCGGCACCGGGCCAGGGCCTGATGCAGAAGGTGAAGGGTCCGGCCGCTTTGACCGATTTCCTGAAGGGCGTGCAGGTGGCCGATTCCCTGGGGGAAGCGCTGCAGCAGCGTTCCCGTTTGGGCGAGGGCGAGTCCGTCATCACCAAGGACGGCATGTGGTTGGGCCGCCATTGGCTGCGGGTGATCCGCGGCAACGATGAGCGCGCCGGCGTGCTGGCCCGCGAGCAGGAGTTGCGGACCCTCAAGCAGCAGCTCACCGATAACGAGAAGGCCGCGGCGGAGCTGGCGGCCAAGCTGGATGGCCAGAAGGCCGACATCAAGGAGTTGGAGACTCGCCGCGAACTCCTGCAGATGGACGTGAACCGCGCCAACCGCGAGGCGGCGGACGCCCAGGCCAAGTTCAAGGCGGCGCGCTCCACGCAGGAACAGATCGCCGCGCGCCTCAAGACCCTGGAGAACGAAGCGGCGGAGATCGCCGGTCAGATCAGCCAGGCAGAACAGGACATCAAGTCCGCCCGCGGCCGGGTGGAGAGCGCGCTGAAGGCATTGCAGGAGCTGGAGAACAAACGCGCCGGCATCACCGGCGAGCGCGATGCGCTGCGTGCCAAGCTGGACGGCGAGCGCCAGAATGCCGCCCGCGAGCGGGACGCGGCCCATGAGGCGGCGCTGAAGCTCGAGTCACGTCGCTCGCAGAAGACCTCCACCGAGCAAGGCATGGTGCGGATGCAGTCGCAGGTGGCGCAGCTGGAGCAGCGCCGCACGGAGCTCAAGCGCTCCACCGAGGAAGCGCTGCAGCCCATGCACGTGCAGGAGCAGGAACTGAAGTCCATGCTCGACAAACGCACCCGCGTGGATGCGGAGCTCACCGAAGCCCGCCGCGCCGTGGAAGCGGTGGCCGAGCAGATGCGCCAGCTGGATCAGGCGCGCATGGTGCGCGAGCGCAAGGCCGAAGCCCTGCGCGAGGAAGTGCAGCGCCTGCGCATGGACAGCCAGGAAGTACGCATCAAGCGCGAGACCATCGTGGCGCAGCTCAAGGAAGAGAACCTGGAGCTGCAGCAGGTAATGGAGACCATGCCGGAGGGCGCCGAGGTCGGAGCCTGGGCCGAGAAGCTCGCCGAGACCGAGCAGCGCATCGCGCGCCTGGGCGACATCAACATGGCGGCCATCAGCGAATACGCCGAGCAGTCAGAGCGCAAGCAATACCTGGATGCTCAGTTGGGCGACCTCACCGAGGCGCTCACCATCCTGGAAGATGCCATCAAGCGCATCGACCGGGAGACCCGCACCCGCTTCAAGGAGACCTTCGACAAGGTCAACGGCGGCCTGTCGGCGAACTTCCCCAAGCTGTTCGGCGGCGGTCATGCCTACCTGGAACTCACCGGCGAGGAACTGCTGGATGCCGGCGTCGCGATCATGGCGCGCCCGCCCGGCAAGCGGAACAGCAGCATCCACCTCCTGTCCGGCGGCGAGAAGGCGCTGACCGCGGTGGCGCTGGTGTTCTCGATCTTCGAGCTCAACCCCGCGCCGTTCTGCATGCTGGATGAGGTGGATGCGCCGCTGGACGAGGCCAACATCGGCCGCTTCTGCGACATGGTGCGCAGCATGTCGGACCGGGTGCAGTTCATCTTCATCAGCCACAACAAGGCCACCATGGAGATGTCGAACCAACTGATGGGCGTCACCATGCATGAGCCGGGCGTGTCGCGGCTGGTGGCGGTGGACGTGGAAGAAGCCGTGCGTTTGGCCGCCGTGTAGGTGCCGTGGAACTGCGCCTCATCCTGATCCTCATCGGCGCGGTCATCATCGCGGCCATCTGGCTGTTCTCAAGCCAGCGCAAGCCGGATTCGGCCAAGACAGTCCGCGAAGCGCCGGTCATGCCTGACGAGTCCTTCCCGGAAGACGATTTCCCCTCCGAGACCATCCCCGGCAGCTCTGCCAAGACCGCGCCGGTACGGGAGCAGGGCGAGCAGCTGATCCTGGCGCTGCACGTGATGCCGCGCACCGGCATGCCCTTCGCCGGAGCCAAGGTGCAGGACGCCTTCGAGGCCTGCAACCTGCGCTTCGGCCGCTACCAGGTGTTCCACCGTCTGGATGCGCCCGGTGGTAACTCGGTGTTCAGCGTGGCCAACGTGCTCGAGCCGGGATCGTTCGATCCCGATGCGCTCGATGCGGCGGAACTGCCCGGGCTCACCCTGTTCATGGTGCTGCCGGGACCGCGCGGCGGCGTCGCATCCTATGCGGACATGCTGGCGACCTCGCGGCAGCTGGCGCAGGCGCTGGATGGGGAAGTACTGGACCAGGACCGCAGCACGCTCACGCGCCAGACCGCCCGCCACATCCGCGAGCGCATCATCACCTTCGAGACCCAGCTCAAGCTCAGGCGTCCTTCCTGAAGTCCGCGCCCGCGGGTAGACTTCCCTCATGACCAGCCGACGCGACGCCGAGAAGCGCATCGCCGCCCTGCGCGAGCAACTCCGGCACCACAACTACCGCTATTACGTGCTCGACGACCCGGAAGTCCCGGACGCGGAGTACGACAAGCTCATGCGCGAGCTGCAGGCGCTCGAGAAGGAGCATCCGGAACTGGTGACGCCCGATTCGCCCACCCAGCGGGTGGGTGCGGCGCCGGTAGCGGCCTTCGACGAAGTGCGGCACGCGGTGCCGATGCTGTCCCTGGAGAACGCCTTCTTGCCCGAAGACGTGCAGGAGTTCGACCGGCGCATCCGCGAGCGCCTGGAAGTGAAAGGGGTCGACTATACCGCCGAGCCCAAGCTGGATGGTCTAGCCATCAGCCTGCGGTATGAGGACGGCATGCTGGTACGCGGCGCCACCCGCGGCGACGGCAGTACCGGCGAGGATGTGACCCAGAACGTGCGCACCCTGAAATCCATCCCCCTACAGTTGCGCGGCAAGGGCTGGCCGAAGCTGCTGGAAGTGCGAGGCGAAGTGTTCATGCCCAAGAAGGGTTTCGAAGAACTCAACAAACGCCTGGCGAAAGCAGGCGAGAAGACCTATGTGAATCCGCGCAACACCGCCGCCGGCAGCCTCCGCCAGCTGGACCCGCGCATCACCGCTGACCGGCCCCTGGAGTTCTACGGTTACAGCCTCGGTGAAGTCTCGGCGGATTTCGCTCCCCGGCGTCACAGCGAGATGCTGGAGAAGCTGCGGGACTGGGGCGTGCGGGTGAATCGCGAGATCAAGTCCGTGAAGGGCGCGGAAGGCTGCCTCGAATATTACGCCGCAACGGCCACGAAGCGCGCCGCGCTCCCCTATGAGATCGACGGCGTGGTCTACAAGGTGGATCGCCTGGATTGGCAGCGGGAGCTGGGGTTCGTGGCGCGGGCGCCGCGCTGGGCGGTGGCCCACAAGTTCCCCGCCGAGGAGCAGATGACGCGCCTGAAGTCCGTGGACTTCCAGGTAGGCCGCACCGGCGCACTCACGCCCACGGCGCGCCTGGAGCCGGTGTTCGTGGGCGGCACCACCGTCAGCAACGCCACGCTGCACAACATGGACGAGATCGAGCGCAAGGATATCCGCGTCGGCGACATGGTGATCGTGCGCCGCGCCGGCGACGTGATCCCGGAAGTGGCCGGGGTGGTGCTGGCGAAGCGGCCCAAGGACGCCAAGAAAGTGAAATTGCCCAAGACCTGTCCGGTCTGCGGTTCGGAAGTGGTGCGACCCGAAGGCGAGGCGGTGGCCCGCTGCAGCGGCGGCCTGTTCTGCGCAGCGCAGCGCGGACAACTGATCCGCCATTTCGCGGCACGCCGGGCCATGGACATTGAGGGCCTGGGCGATAAGCTCATCGACCAACTCATCGAGAGGGAGCTCGTCACGACCCCGGCGGACATCTACAAGCTGGACGTGAAGACCTTCGCCGAGCTGGAGCGCATGGGCGAGAAATCCGCTCAGAACCTGGTGGACGGCATCGAGAAGAGCAAGAGCACCACGCTGGCGCGGTTCCTGTATGCCTTGGGGATACCCGACGTGGGCGAGACCACCGCGGCCGATCTCGCGCGGCACTTCCGCGATCTGGAGAAACTTGAAGAGGTGGCGGTCGCCTACGAGAAGCAGCGCGTGAAACATGCGTCGCTGGAACCGAAGGAAGCGGAGAAGCTCCTGAAGGAGCTGGATCTGCGCAAGATGGAAGGCATCGGGCCGGTGGTGGCGGAACAGATCGGCGCGTTCTTCGCCCAGCCCGGTAACCGCAAGGTCATCGAACGCCTGCTGAAGGCCGGCGTGCATTGGCCTGCGGCGGCTGCACCCAAGTCCGGTTCCCAGACCCTGGCTGGCAAGACCTTGGTGCTCACCGGCACCTTGCCTTCCATGACCCGCGACCAGGCCAAGGACCTGATCCTGGCCCATGGCGGCAAGGTGGCGGGCAGCGTCTCCAAGAAGACCGATTACGTCGTGGCCGGCAGCGAGGCAGGCTCCAAGCTCAGCGATGCACAGCGCCTGGGGGTCACGATATTGGACGAGGCGGGGCTGAAGAAGCTCCTGCAATCCTAGCGCGGGTATTGCTAGAATGAAGCCAGCCTATATCTTCCCGCGAGTTTCAGGGATGCCCGCAAACGTGAGACATGGCTTGGCCGGTTTGCTGGCCGCGCTGCCCTTGGCCTTGGCCGGATGCGGCGGTACCTTGGCGCCGGATTACGGCGTGCGCCAGGGCAAGTTCCCGCCTTGCCCTGAGAATCAGGATTGCGTCTCGAGCCAGGAGCAGGATCCCAAACTCTACATCGAGCCGCTGCACTACCTGCGCGGTCACAATGGTTCCGCGCAGGCGGACCGCGACCAAGCCCATGCGGACCTGGTGGCGGCCATCAACGCCGCGGGTCCCGCGCGCATCGCCTCCAACCACCGCAGTTACATCCGCGTGGACTATCCGGCGGCCAGCCACGACCAGCGCAACGCCGACAACTACTACCAGCCCGAGCAGGCCGTGGACGAGGCGCAGTTCTATCTCTCGCCGACCGATTCCACCATCCAGATGTTCTCGGTCGGCAAGCTAGGTCTCCTGGAGAGCGGCGACAGCCGCGAGCGCCTGGAGAAGGTGCGAGCCTACTTCGACAAGCTGCAGCAGTCCCACCTCCACGACTGAGCGCGGGACGCGCGCATAAAAAACGGCCGGACTTGATTGAACTCTGAAAAATCCATCCCAGGATTTTTCAGAGTCGGCGAGTCCGACGCAGGTTCGGACTCGCCTCCGACCGGCCGTGTTCGTTCTCGAACTCAGTAATCAGGGTTTGCCCTGACCCGTTATGGCGCCCGCCAGCGTGCCTGCGGCGCGGGCGATGGACACCTTGCCGGCATCCATGAGCTGCTTGAGGTAGGCCTGGACAGCAATCTGCTGCAGCTCGCTCGCGAGCTGATCATGCTGCTGCTCCAGGGTCGGCGTCGGACGATCGCGGACGTCCTCCAGCTGGATCACGTGCCAGCCGTAAGGGCTCTGCACCGGCGCCTGGGTGATCTCACCCTTCTTGAGTTTCATCACCGCTGCCGAGAATTGCGGCACCATGCCATCCGGCGGGAACCAGTCGCCGAGCTCGCCGCCGTTCTTGCCGCTCTGCTCGTCCAACGAGTATTTTTCGGCGAGGGCCGCGAACTTCGCACCCTTGTTGAGCTGGGCGATGATGTCCTGGGCCTGGGCCTGATCCTTCACCAGGATGTGGCGCGCCTTGTACTCATGCGGATCGAAGTTCTTCATGCGCTCGTCGTAGGTTGCCTTCACGTCGGCGTCCGTCGGCATATGCTTGCTCATGTAGTCTTCCATATCCTGGTTGGCAAGCATGCCGTCGGCCTCCATCTGCAGCTGGAGCTGCATCTCCGGCTGCTTATCGAGGCCTTGTTTGCGAGCGTCCTGGGACAGGAGCTCTATGTTCACCAGGGTCTTGATCACGCTGGCCCGCTGCACCGGGTTGAGCTGTATCTGCTGGCCGTTGCTTCTGGCACGCACGTACCCATCCAGCATGCCTTGGGTGATGGGCGTGCCGTTCACGGTGGCGAGCACGGCGCTGTCGCCGGGGTTGCCGGCCTGCTTGTGGCAGGCGGCGAGGCCGCCCAGGGCCAACAGGCCGAGCAGGGCAGGGAGCATCAGTCTATATACGGTACGCATGCAGCTTCCTTGGGTTGGATTTTCGGGTCTCAATGGATCTCTTCCGGCGCGAACGCCGCGATGCTGAGGGCATGGATCTGGTCCTGCATCATGTCGCCCAGGGCCGCGTACACCATGCGGTGGCGTTCGACGCGCCCAAGGGAGGAGAACTGGCTGGCGATGATGCGCACCGAGTAGTGGCCACGGCCCTCGTTGGCATGACCCACGTGCAGGGCGCTGTCATCGCGCACCTCGAGTTCCTGCGGCGCGAAGCGCTGCTGCAGACGGTCACGGATCGCAGCGCTGCGGTCCATCAGGGCAATGTCTTGCGGAACGGCTTGACGCTGACGCGGGCGAACACGCCGGCGGTGGCGTAGGGGTCCGCCGCTGTCCAGTCCTGCGCCTCCTGCAGCGACTTGAATTCAGCGACGATGAGACTGCCGGTGAAGCCGGCCTGGCCCGGGTCTTCCGCGTCCACCGCCGGCAAGGGGCCGGCCAGGAGCAGGCGGCCTTCGCGCTTCAGGGCGTTGAGACGCTCGACGTGGGCGGGGCGCACGCTCATGCGCTTCTGCAACGAGTCCGCTACGTCTTCGCACATGATCGCGTACCACATCAGGGGTTTTCCTTGGTTTTTACGTGGCGGCTGAGGTAGACCGACTGCGCGATGGCGAACAGGAAGGTCAGGCCGATGGAGCCGAACATCTTGAAGCGCACCCAGGCGTCGGTGCTGAAAGCGTAGATGACATAGACGTTGAGGGTGCCGAGGAACAGGAAGAACAGCGCCCACATGAGGTTGAGGCGCGACCAGATCGCCTCGCGCAGCTCGATGCTCTCTTCCAAGGCGAGGCGGATGAAAGGCTTCTTACCCAGGAGCGGGCTCACCAGGAGCGAGCATCCCAGGAACCACTCGATCACAGAGAACTTCCATTTCAGGAACACCGGATCGCGGAACAGCAGCGTCAAGCCGCCGAAGAACAGCGCCAGGATCATGGTGATCAGCAGCATCGGCTTGACCTTGCGGGTCAAGAGCCAAGAGAGAGCGACCGAGATCACGCTGCCCACCATGATGACGCCGGTGGCGAAGTAGATGCCCTTCCAGAGGTAACCGAGGAAGAAGGCGGCGAGCAGCAGGAATTCGAGCAGCGAGGACATATTTCCGGGCCGGGGCGGCAGGGGCGGGCTATGATAACCCAACCCGTCCATGCCGCCCCAGCGACCCGGCTCATGAGCCAGTATTTCGTCGTCCATCCGGTCAATCCCCAGAAGCGGCTTATCCATCAAGCCGCAGAGCTCCTGAAATCAGGCGCCGTCATCGTCTACCCGACGGACTCCTGTTACGCCCTGGGCTGCCACCTGGGGGACAAGGACGCCATGGAGCGCATCCGCCGCATCCGGCATGCGGACAAGGACCACAACTTCACGCTGGTGTGCCGCGACCTCTCGGAGATCGCCACCTACGCAAAGGTGGATAACCCCACCTTCCGCCTGCTCAAGGCCTATACCCCGGGGCCCTACACCTTCATCCTGGAAGCCAGCCGCGAGGTGCCGCGCCGCCTGCAGCACCCCAAGCGCAAGACCATCGGCATCCGAGTGCCGGACCACCCGGTGCCGCTCGCCATGCTGGCGGAACTGGGCGAGCCCATCATGAGTTCCACGTTGATGCTGCCGGGCGACGATGCCCCGCTCACCGACCCGGAGGAGATGCGCGCGCGCCTCGAACACCAGGTGGATCTCGTCATGGACGGCGGTCCCTGCGGCGTGGAAGCGACCACCGTGGTGGACCTGAGCGGCGACGCGCCGCGGCTGCTTCGGGCTGGAAGAGGGGATCCCACGCCCTTCGGTGGCTAGCCGCACCTGTATAATGCGCGCATGCCTGAATTCAGCCTGGTCCAGAAGATCCTCCTGTACGGAATCCCGATGCTTTTCGCCATCACGGTGCATGAGGTGGCGCACGGCTGGGTGGCCAACAAGCTCGGGGACCCCACGGCCCGCATGCTGGGAAGGCTGACCCTCAACCCAATCAAGCACATCGACCCCATCGGCACCCTGCTGATCCCGGGGCTGTTGCTGGTGCTGCACAGCCCGTTCCTGTTCGGCTGGGCCAAGCCTGTGCCCATCACGCCCCAGAACTTCAAGAAGCCGCGCACCGGCATGGCCTGGGTGGCGGCAGCGGGCCCCGGTTCCAACCTCCTGATGGCGCTGATCTGGCTCGCCATCTCCTTTATCTCCGTCACCTTCGCCGGAGCGCTGCCCTGGCTCGCGCCCCTGTACTGGATGGGCATCTTCGGCGTGATCGCCAACGTGGCTCTGGGCGTGCTGAACCTCTTCCCTTTGCCGCCGCTGGACGGCAGCCGGGTGTTGGCCGGTATCCTGCCGCCGGAAGGGGCGCGGGTGCTGTACCGCATCGAACCCTATGGTCTCTTCATCGTGGCGATCCTGCTGGCCACCGGCATCCTGAACGTCATCCTGGGGCCGCCCATGGACGGCCTGATCAACCTGCTGCTGGCACCGTTGCCGGCCATGCGGTGAGCGGCACATGAACACCGTACTCCCAGGCAATCATCGGGTGGTCTCCGGCATGCGACCCACGGGCCGCATGCACCTCGGTCACTACCATGGCGTGCTCAAGAATTGGCTGAAGCTGCAGCACGAGTACGAGTGCTTCTTCTTCGTCGCTGACTGGCACGCGCTCACCACCGGTTACGAGGATGTGAGCGGCATCGAGGATGCGGTCTGGGACATGCTGGTGGACTGGTTCGCCGTGGGCGTGGACCCGGGCAAGTCCAGCCTGTTCATCCAGTCGCGCATCGCCGAACACGCGGAGCTGCATCTGCTGCTCTCCATGATCACGCCCTTGGGTTGGCTGGAACGGGTGCCCACCTACAAGGATCAGCAGGAAAAGCTCTCGGACAAGGACCTCTCCACCTACGGCTTCCTGGGTTATCCGGTGCTGCAGAGCGCCGACATCCTCATGTACAAGGCCGGCTTCGTGCCGGTGGGCGAGGACCAGGTGCCGCACGTGGAACTGACCCGCGAGATCGCGCGCCGTTTCAACTATATCTTCGGCCGCGAGCCGGACTTCGAGGTGAAGGCAGAAGCGGCGGTGAAGAAGCTCGGCAAGAAGAACGGCAAACTCTATTCAGACCTGCGCAAGCTCTATCAGCAGCAGGGCGACACGGATGCGCTGAAGACGGCTGCTGCGCTGTTGACCGGCAACCAGAACCTGACCCTGGGTGATCGTGACCGGCTGCTGGGACACCTGGAAGGCGGCGGCCGGCCGATCCTGGCGGAACCCCAGCCGCTGCTCACCGAAGCCTCGCGCATGCCGGGCCTGGATGGGCAGAAGATGTCCAAGTCCTACGGCAACACCATTGGCCTGCGTGAAGACCCAGAGGCTGTAGAGCAGAAGCTCAAGACCATGCCCACCGATCCGGCCCGGGTCCGGCGCAGCGACCCCGGTAACCCGGAGAAATGCCCGGTGTGGGAGTTCCACAAGATCTATTCCGACCAGGCGACCCGCGACTGGGCCTGGAAGGGCTGCACCACCGCCGGTATCGGCTGCCTGGACTGCAAGAAGCCGGTCATCGATTCAGTGCTGAAAGAGCTGGCGCCGATCCGCGAGCGGGCCCAGGAGATCGAGGCCAACCCCGAGATCGTGCGGGCAGCGGTGGCCGACGGCTGCGAAGCGGCGCGGGCCGTGGCGCGGGATACCATGGACGAAGTGCGCCAGGCCGTGGGCCTGGCTCAACGATAACGAGCGAGCATGCAGAACGAAGACAACAAGATCCTGGGCACCGCGTCCGCTCCCGAGCAGACGGAGATGCCCTTCGCCATCGTACAGGGCGCGCCTTACATGACGCTGCCACGGGACCTGTATATCCCGCCGCAGGCGCTGGAGGTGTTCCTGGAGGCCTTCGAGGGCCCCCTGGATCTCCTGCTGTACCTGATCCGGCGCCAGAACCTGGACATCCTCGACATCCCCATCGCCGAGATCACCCGGCAGTACATGGAGTACATCGAGGTTATGAAGGAGATGCAGCTGGAGCTCGCCGGCGAATACCTGGTGATGGCCGCCATGCTGGCAGAGATCAAGTCGCGCATGCTGCTGCCACGCCCGCCCATCGAGGAGGGCGAGGAAGTGGATCCGCGCGCTGAGCTGGTGCGGCGCCTGCAGGAGTACGAGCGCTACAAGCAGGCGGGCGAGGACATCGACGCCATGCCGCGGGTGGCCCGCGACGTGTTCCCGGCCAGCGCCGACATGCACGACCATCGCGCCGTGCAACTGGTGCCGGACGTGACCATGAAGGAACTGCTGGTCGCCTTCAAGGAAGTGCTGCACCGCGCCGACATGTTCACCCACCACCATGTGGGCCGCGAGCAGCTCTCGGTGCGCCAGCGCATGTCCGACGTGCTGGCGGGCCTGCAAGGCGTGGAGTTCCGCGAGTTCACTTCGCTGTTCACGCCGGCGGAAGGCCGCCTGGGCGTGGTGGTGACGTTCCTGGCGCTGTTGGAGCTCATCAAGCAGCACCTGATCGAACTGGTGCAGGCCGAGGCCTTCGCGCAGATACATATCAAGGCGAAGGTAGGCGTGCACGAGGTGGACCTGGACAAGATCGAGATCGACGTCGACGGGGAGGAGCCGGCCCATGAAGCCTGAGAAGAAGACCGAGTTGCGCAACATCATCGAAGGCGCCCTGCTGGCGGCCGGCCGGCCCCTGAGCCTGGACGAGCTGCTGGCCTTGTTCCCGGACGACGCCCGCCCCGACCGCGGCGAGATGCGCAAGGCGCTGGACGTGCTGAAGGCCGAGTTCGAGGGCCGCGGCATCGAACTGAAGGAAGTGGCGAGCGGCTACCGCATCCAGGTGCGCAAGGAATTGGCGCCGTGGATAGGCCGGTTGTGGGAGGAGCGCCCGGCGCGCTACTCGCGCGCCTTGCTGGAGACCCTGGCGCTCGTCGCCTACCGGCAGCCCATCACCCGTGGCGAGATCGAGGAGGTGCGCGGCGTCACGGTCAGCACCCACATCATCCGCACCCTGCAGGAACGGGGCTGGATACGCATCGTCGGCCACCGCGACGTGCCCGGTCATCCGGAGATGTTCGGCACCACCAAGGAATTCCTGGACTACTTCAGCCTGAAGAGCCTGGATGAGCTGCCGACGCTCGCTCAGTTGCGCGACATCGAGAGCATCAACGCGGAGCTGGATTTCGGCCCCGATGCCGACGGCATCCCGGCCCAGGCAGCGGCGCCTGCGGTCACGCCGCGTCTGGCCGAGGATGAGGCCACCGCCCTCGACGAGGGCGAGACGGGCATCACTACGCACTGATGAAGAGCGAGGGCCAGGACCAAGCCGGGGAGAGGCTGCAGAAAGTCCTGGCTGCCGCGGGCCTGGGCTCCCGTCGCGAGATCGAAGGCTGGATCGCCCAAGGTCGGGTAACGGTCAACGGCAAGCCCGCCAAGCTCGGCGACCGCGTGCAACCTTCCGACCGCGTCAGCGTGGACGGCAAGGCAGTGAGGGGGCTGGAACATAGCGGCGCCGAAGCGCGTCGCCGGGTGATCCTCTATCACAAGCCGGAAGGCGAGCTCACCACCCGCAAGGACCCGGAAGGCCGTCCCACGGTCTTCGAAGCCTTGCCGCGCCTGCGCGGCAGCCGTTGGGTCTCGGTGGGACGCCTGGATACCAATACCTCAGGCCTGCTGATCTTCACTAACGACGGCGCGCTCGCCAACAAGCTCATGCACCCCTCCGCGGAAGTGGAGCGGGAGTACGCGGTGCGCGTACTGGGCAAGGTCAGCGACGAGCAGGTGGCGGCGTTGAAGAAGGGCGTGCGCCTGGAAGACGGCATGGGGAAGTTCGACGAGATCGTCGAGGCGGGCGGCGAGGGCGCTAACCACTGGTACCACGTGATCCTGAGGGAAGGCCGCAACCGCGAGGTGCGCCGGCTCTGGGATGCGGTGGGCGTCACCGTGAGCCGCCTGATCCGGGTCCGTTACGGTTCCCTGAGTCTGCCGCGCAACCTGCCGCGGGGCGCGTGGCGGGATGCCACCGAGGAGGAGACCGATGCCTTGATGGCCACGGCGAAGATGCCGGTGGCGACGAAGAAGCCGGTCCGTTCCGGCCCCCGCAAGAAACTCACTCTCTCCAAGCCGCGCACTCCACGCCGTTGAGCGGCGGTTTCAGCCTGTACTAGAATCTCCGCAGGCCGATTCTTGGGGGACTTATGAGAAGCGTGCTGCTGGGTCTTTTCCTCTGTCTTGCATTGGACGCATTCGCGGATCAGCCCGCGCCACCCCCGGCATCTCAGGCCGTCGCCGTGGCGGCAGTTTCTTCTGCGGCCGCGTCCATTGCAGCGCCTGTCCCTGCTACTTCTTCTGCTGCACCATCCCCTACGGTCCCCAGCTGCGCCGACCTCAAGGTGTTCAAGGATAAGATGCATAAGGCCATCTATGCCGCCCTGCGTTATCCAGCCGAGTTGTCGTTCTATCCTGCCGTGGGGGTGACGATCGTCGGCTACGACTATCAGGACGGCAAGGTGAGCGGGGCGCGCATCACCCAGCCGAGCAACGATGGACGCCTGGATCGGACGGCCCTGAGGGCGGTGCAGAACGCGGACTATGCGTCCATCACACCCGGCATCGGGCCTTTCAAGATCCATGATTCGGTGATCGTGGTCTTCGACAATTCGGCGAACTCTGAGAAGAACGACGCGGAGCAGAAGAAAAAAGAAGATAGAGCCGATCCTGCGCCGGACGGCTGCGGCTAGATCACTGGGCGTCGAACTGCTGGCCGGTTACGCCTTTGCTGTCCGGCCCCAATAGATATAGATACGTCCCCACGATGCTTTCAGGCGTAGCCAGTTTCTCGCGGTCTTCCGCCGGGAAGGCCAGGCGGCGCATCTCGGTCTTCACCGGTCCCGGGTTGATGCTGTTCACCCGCAGGGTCTTGCGGAACTCGGTCTCGTCGGCGAGGGTCGCCGAGAGTGCCTCGATGCCGGCCTTGGACACGGAGTACGCGCCCCAGTAGGCGCGCGCCTTGCGACCGACGCCGGAGGAGGTGAACAGCACCGAGGCGTCCGCCGACTTGTAGAGCAACTCCAGGCAGGCCTTGCTCAGCATGAAGGGGGCCGTGAGGTTCACCTGCAGCACCTGCTGCCAGATGTGCACCTCATGGTGCTCGATGGGCGCGCGCTCGCCCAGGATGCCGGCGTTGTGCAGCAGGCCGTCCAGCCGGCCGTATTCCTTGTCCAGCGCAGCGACGAGATCCTCGTGGTCCTTGTACTTGGCGCCCATGAGGTCCATGGGGAATATGGCAGGGCGAGGCGCGCCGGCAGCCACGAGAGCGTCGTAGGTAGTCTCGAGCTTCTTCACGGTCTTGCCCACGAGCACTACCGTGGCGCCATGGCTGCCGAGCGCGACGGACACGGCGCGGCCGATGCCGTCGCCGGCGCCCGTCACTAGGACTACACGATCCTTCAACAGGTCTTTCGCAGGTGAGTAGTCTCGCTTCGATTCCGCCACAGGGACCTCAGTGCATGGATCGCGCCGACACCCAGGCGGTGATGAGCGCGGAAAGGGGATGCAATCCTACAGGCTCGGCCGCGGCGGCGGAACCGGCGCGCTCCTGTTTGCGGGCACGCTTCAGGGCCAGGGCGCTGCGCACCCGCCAGACCGTGAGCGCGGGGCGCTCGGCCATGGGCGCGGCGCGCAGCGCGGAGGCGCGCAGGGCCCGGGCCCGGTCCTCGTAGTCCTGCACCAGCGCCCGCACCGGGGCGTCTGCGTGGGTCTCGCCATTGATGTGCTTGTCCACGCCGTGCAACTTCAGGTCCTCCGCGGCGAAGAGCAGCCGGCCTCCCAAGGCCGCGGCGATGCCGCCGGAGGCGACGTCGGCAAGACAGCTGGCGTTGCCCAGAAGCCTTGCTGCCAGCAGGGTCTCTTCGCTGTGGGCGTCGCCCAGCAAAGCCGACAGCTCCGACAGGGCGCCTGAATGGCGGAAGCAATAGCGCTTCATGTCCTCGAAGGTGGGGAATCCGGCGCCGGCGATGTCGGCGCGGGTACCGGCGACGAGGTCCAGGAACAGGGCCTGCCGGTCCTTGAGCGCCGCCATGTGCGGCAGCAGGGACTGGGTGAGGGGGTGGCGCGGCTTGCCGGCATAGAGGAGACCGATCTCCTCTTCCCACCAGCGCAGCTTCACGTCGGCCACGCCTGGATCCCGTGCCTCACGGGGTACCTCGTGCAGTTCCAGATACACGGCATGCAGCGCCGTCAGGGCCGGGCGTCGTGCCGCGGGCGCGAAGATGAGGGAGAGACGCAGATCGAGTGAGGCAGCGGCGACTTTCGCGGCGGCCTGTTCAGCCGGGTTCATGCGTCCGGCTTCTTCCCGGGAAGGCGGGCCGCAGTCTCCAGCGGCTCCAGCTCGGGCATGTCTTTCTTGGACTGCACGCCGAGTTCGGTGAAGCGGCGCGCCGCCGGAAGAACCTGGCGCTCCAGGGAGCCCACGGCGTTATTGAAGTGCTGCACGCTGTTCTCCAGCGCTCCGCCCATCTTCTGCATGTGCTCGGCGAAGGTGGCTATGCGCTGATGCAGGGTCTCGGCATGCTCGCGGATGCGTTCGGCGTTCTCGGCCAGCGCCACCTGCCGCCAGCCATAGGCGACGGCCTTGAGCAGGGCCACGAAGCTCGTGGGCGTGGCCAACATCACTTTCTGGCGCAGGGCTTCTTCGATGAGGTTCGGTTCGCGATCCAGCGCGGCGGACAGGAACTGGTCGCCGGGGATGAACAGGATCACGAAGTCGGGGCTCCGCTTGAACTGGTCCCAGTAGTGCTTGCCCGCCAGCTCCTTGATGCGCTCCCGCACCTTGCGGGCATGGGCGGCGAGGTGCGCGTCGCGCGACTGGGCATCGCCCGCCTCGATGGCGGCGATGTAGCTGTCCAGCGAGGTCTTGGCGTCCACCACCAGCTCCCGCTCGTCCGGCAGGCGTATCACCATGTCCGGGCGCAGCGCACCGTCTTCGGTGTTGGTATGCACCTGCTCCTGGAAGTCGCAGCGGTCCACCATGCCGGCGAGCTCGGCGAGGCGCTTCAGGGTCATCTCACCCCAGCGACCGCGCACTTCCGGGCGGCGCAAGGCGTTGACCAGGTTGCGGGTCTCGGTCTCCAGCTGCTGCTGGCCCTCAGACATGAGCTTGAGCTGGGCGGCGATGCCGCCGAAGGATTCCTTGCGCTCCTTCTCGATCTCGCGGATCTGCTCATCGGTCTTCTTCAGGGTCTCGCTGATGGGCTTGATGAGCTCGGCGAAGGCCTGTTGTTTCTTGTCCAGCTCGCTCCTGGCTTCCGCCTGATAGCGGCTCAGGTTCTGGGTGGCGAGTTCCAGGAAAGCCTGGTTGTTGCCCTTGAGGGCGTCGCCCGCCAGAGCCTTGAAGGTGTTCTCGAGATCAGTGCCCGCTTCGGCCTTGGCCTTGTAGGCTGCGTAACGGGTGGCGGCCAGGGCATAGCCGATGGCGAGTCCCGCCCCCAGTACCACGACGCCGAACAGGGTGAGGATGAGCCAGCTCATGCCGAGGCTCCGGCGGCGGCGCGCGGCGCCGGCTGCGTCGCGATCCAGGCGAGCAACTCACTCGGATGCATGATCATGTGATCCGGCTTCCAGACGTCGGGCCGGTCCTCGTCGCCGAGGTAACCGTACATGGCCACCACCGCCAGCATGCCGGCGGCATGGGCGGACTGTACGTCGCGTTGCGCATCGCCCACGTAGATGCCCTTGTCAGCTGCTTTGCCGCAGAGGCCGGCGGCGTGCAGCAGCGGGTCCGGGAAAGGCTTGCGGCGCGCCACCGTGTCGCCGCTCACCACGCAGGCGGCGCGCGACTTCAGGCCCTGGGCCTCGAGCAGGGGTTCCGTGAGCCAGCCGGGTTTGTTGGTGACGATGCCCCAGGTGAGCCCCTGCTGCTCCAGGCCGTCCAACACCTTATCCATGCCGTGGAAGAGACGGGTCTCCTCCGCCAGATGTTGTTCGTAGATATCGAGATAACGGGCGCGCATCTCGGCGAAGCGTGCGTCCTGGGGTTCGATGCCGAAACCGAGCTTGAGCAGACCCATCGCGCCGTGAGAAACCTGCGGCCGTATCCGGTCCGCCGAAAGGGGTGCCAGGTTGTGCTCGGCGCGCAGGATATTGAGCGCATTGCCCATGTCCGGCGCCGTGTCCATGAGGGTGCCGTCCAGGTCGAAGAGCACGAGTTCCTGGCTCATGCCGCGGTCTTGCTGAAATGCATGAAGTAGTTGACGTCCAGGCCCGGCCCCATCCGGTATACGCGGGTGAGGGGATTGTAGTGCAGGCCGGTGCTGTGGCGGTGCACCAGGCCCGCTTCCCGCGCCCAGGCGTCGAGCTCGGAGGGACGGATGAACTTGGCGTATTCGTGGGTCCCGGCGGGGATCAGCCGCAGCAGATATTCGCCGCCGAGGATGGCGAGGCCGAAGGCCTTGGGCGTGCGGTTGAGTGTGGAGAACACCACTTGGCCACCGGGCTTGAGCATCGTCGCGATGGCGCGGATCACCGAACCCGGGTCCGGCACGTGCTCCAGCATCTCGAGGCAGGTGATTACGTCGAAGTGTCCCGGCAACTCGGCCGCGAGGGCTTCGGCGCTCACGTGCCGGTAATCCACCTGGCGGCCGCTCTCCTTGAGGTGCAGGCGCGCCACCTTGAGGGCGCCTTCCGAGAGGTCGATGCCCGTGACCTTGGCGCCGCGAGAGGCCATGGCTTCCGCCATGAGCCCGCCGCCGCAGCCGATGTCCAGCACCGTGCAGCCCTTAAGCGGCGCGCGCTGGTCCACGTAGTCGAGCCGCAGGGGATTGATGGCATGCAACGGCTTGAACTCGCCGCTGGGATCCCACCAGCGGGAGGCGATGGCATCGAATTTCGCTATCTCATCGGCGTCGATATTTGCGTGCATGTCAGGCGCTCTTTACCGATGTGGCATGACCGGCGGCGATGCGCCCGCGCCAGGCGTCGGCCCGCTCCAGGATGCCGGCCTGGTCCATGTGGGTGAGGCGGCGCTCCTGCAGCAGGCGCTTGCCCGCTACCCAGACGTCGCTCACCTGTTCGCGATGGGCGGCATAGACGAGGGTGGAGACCACGTCGTGCACCGGCCGGGTTTCGGGTGCGTCCAGATCGATGGCGGTGATGTCAGCCCACTTGCCCTCGCTCAAGGTTCCCAGGTCCTTATCCATGCCCAGTGCCTTGGCGCCGTTGAGGGTCGCCATGCGCAGGGCCATGGCCGCAGGCACGGCGCTGGCATCGCCCGCGAGGCCCTTGGCGATGAGCGCGGCACTCTGCATCTCGCCCAGGAGGTCGAGGTCGTTGTTGCTGGCGGCGCCGTCGGTCCCCAAAGCCACGTTCACGCCGGCCTTGAGCAACTTGGCCACCGGGCAGAAACCCGAGGCGAGCTTCATGTTGGACTGCGGACAGTGGATGACGCTGACCCGGGCTTCGGCGCAGGCGGCGATCTCCGCATCAGTGAGCTGGGTCATGTGCACCGCCATCAGCGAATTGTTGAGCAAGCCCAGTTCCGCCATGCGGACGATGGGGCGCTTGCCGTGCTGTTTCAAGCTGTCCGCCACTTCCGCCGCGGTCTCGTGCAGATGGGTGTGCACCGGCAGATCCAGTTCAGCAGCGTAGGTCTGCAACTTCTTCAGCCAAGGCTCCGACACGGTGTAGGTGGAGTGGGGCGCGAACACGAAGGAGAGCAGCGGATCGTTCTTGTGCTGGTCCCGCAGCGCCAGGCCCTTGGCCAGGTAATCCTGGGGGCCGCTGCCCCAGGGGCTCGGCCAATCGAACACCACCATGCCGAGGGACGCGCGCATGCCTGCCTGGCGCACCGCCTGGGCGGTGGATTCGGGGAAGAAGTACATGTCGGCGAAGCAGGTGATGCCGCCGCGCAGCATCTCGGCGATGGCGAGCTCGCTGCCATCGCGCACGAAGTCGGCGTTCACCCAACGGCCTTCCAGGGGCCAGATGTGGTCCTTGAGCCAGGGTTCCAGCGGCAGGTCATCCGCCACGCCACGCAGCAACGTCATGGCTGCATGGGTATGGGCGTTGATGAGACCGGGGATCAGCACGTGGCGGGAGAGGTGGATCTCTTCCGTCGCGGTGAAACGGTTGCGGGCTTCGGCCGAAGGACACAATGCGACGATGCGACCGTGGGCGATGGCCAGCGCGTGGCCTTCCAGCACGCGGCCTGCCGGCTCCACCGGCACTATCCAGCGGGCATGAACCAGCGTCTCGACCGTCTGCATCGGGGAAATCTCGGCAGTGGAAGCTTGAATCGCTAGTGTATAGAAACGGCCCCATGGCGTCCGCCACGCGCCACGCGCCATGCGCAGAAGCGTGCGTGACTTCATCTGCTGCCGACACTGTCTCGCGCAGGCATCTCGAGGGCCTCGAAACCGGGTATGTCGTGGGCCGTAAAGGTGCGTCAAAAATCGGGCAAAAATCCGCCGTATTCCGGGGCAAATAGTCGCTCGGAAGTGTTTGAAAGTCCTCAATAAATCGGCTGTTTGTGATAACATAAACGGCTCGATTTTTCCGCCCCGGGCGGCCCGAAAAAACCCTGAGAAATCCAGCCCTTGCATGGCCGAATTTGCCCGCGAACTAACCCTCGTCAACCTCGAAGAGGAGATGAAGCAGTCCTACCTGGATTACGCCATGAGCGTGATCGTGGGACGGGCGCTGCCGGACGTCCGTGATGGCCTGAAGCCGGTCCATCGGCGCGTCCTGTACGCCATGAAGGAACTGGGCAACGACTACAACAAGGCCTACAAGAAGTCCGCCCGCGTGGTGGGCGACGTCATCGGTAAGTACCACCCCCACGGCGACGTGGCGGTCTACGACACCATCGTGCGCATGGCCCAGCCCTTCTCGATGCGCTACGTGCTCATCGACGGCCAGGGCAACTTCGGCTCCGTGGACGGCGACGCGCCTGCCGCCATGCGTTACACCGAAGTGCGCATGGCCAAGATCGCCCACGAGATGCTGGCCGACATCGACAAGGAGACGGTGGACTTTGTCCCCAACTACGACGAGTCCGAGTCCGAACCCTCGGTGCTGCCGGCCAAGCTGCCGAATCTGCTGATCAACGGTTCCTCCGGCATCGCGGTGGGCATGGCCACCAACATCCCGCCTCACAACATCAAAGAGACCATCGGCGCCTGCGTGGCGCTGATCGACGATCCCTCGCTCACCATCCACGACCTGATGAAGCACATGCCGGGGCCGGACTTCCCGACCGGCGGCATCATCAACGGCGCGCGCGGCATTCACGAGGCCTACTTTACCGGTCGCGGCCGCATCTTCGTGCGCGCCCGATGCCACGTGGAGGGCAAGGAAGGCGCCAAACAGTCCATCATCGTGACGGAACTGCCGTATATGGTGAACAAGGCGCGCCTGCTGGAGCGCATCGCGGAGCTGGTCAAGGAGAAGAAGCTCGATGGCATCACCGAGCTGCGCGACGAGTCCGATAAGGACGGTATGCGCATGGTGATCGAGTTGCGCCGCGGCGAGAACACCGACGTGATGATCAACAATCTCTACCAGCACACGGCGATGCAGACGGTGTTCGGCATCAACACGGTGGCGCTGGTGGACAACCAGCCGCGCCTGCTCAACCTGAAGGACCTGCTGGACGCATTCCTGCGCCACCGCCGCGAGGTGGTGACGCGCCGCACCGTGTTCGACCTGCGCAAGGCCCGCGAGCGCGCCCACGTGTTGGAAGGCCTGGCCATCGCGCTCGCCAACATCGACGAGATGATCGAGCTCATCAAGAAGTCGCCGAATCCGGCAGAAGCCAAAGTGGGCCTCATGGCCAAGGACTGGGCGCCGGGCTTGGTCACCGAGATGCTGAAGCGCAGCGGCGCCGAGGCCTCACGCCCCGAAGGCCTCGCCGCCGAGTTCGGTCTGGTCAAGAACAAGTACAGGCTCTCCGACGCCCAGGCCCAAGCGATCCTGGATCTGCGCCTGCACCGCCTCACGGGCCTGGAGCAGGAGAAGATCGTCGGCGAGTACAAGGAGCTCCTGGAACTCATCCGCGAGCTGCGTGCCATCCTGGCGGATCCGGATAAGCTCCTGAAGGTGATCCGCGGCGAGCTCCTGGCCCTGCGCGAAGAATACGGCGACGAGCGCCGCACCGAGATCATCTCCGACCAGGAAGATCTCACCATCGAGGACCTCATCACCGAGGAAGAAGTGGTGGTCACGCTCTCCCACGCGGGCTACGCCAAGTCCCAGCCGGTCTCGAGCTACCGGGCCCAGCGCCGCGGCGGCCGCGGCAAGACCGCCACCGCCGTGAAGGACGAGGATTTCGTGGACAACCTGTTCGTGGCCAATACCCACGACACGGTGCTGTGCTTCTCCAGCATCGGCAAGGTCTACTGGCTCAAGGTCTACCAGTTCCCGCAGGCTGGGCGCGGCGCGCGCGGCAAGCCCATCGTGAACTTGCTGCCCTTGAGCGAAGGCGAGCGCATCACCGCCGCTATGCCGGTGAAGGACTATTCCGCGGACAAGTTCGTGTTCATGGCGACCCGCGATGGCACCGTGAAGAAGACCTCGCTCGACAACTTCTCGCGTCCGCGCACCAGCGGCATCATTGCCGTGGAGCTGAACGAGGGCGATGCCCTGGTGGGCGTGGCCATCACCGATGGCAAGCGCGACGCCATGCTGTTCGCCTCCAACGGCAAGTCCATCCGCTTCAAGGAAGAGGACGTGCGGCCCATGGGGCGTAACGCCGCCGGCGTGCGCGGCATCCAGCTCGCCAAGGGCGAGCATGTGATCGGCCTCATCATCGTCGGCGAGGGCGACGTTCTCACCGCGACCCAGCATGGCTACGGCAAGCGCACCCCGGCCGCGGATTATCCGGTGCAGGGTCGCGGCGGCCAGGGCGTGATCTCCATCCAGACCACCGAGCGCAACGGCCAGGTGGTGGGCGCCATCCAGGTGGCGCTGGATTCCGAAGTGATGCTCATCAGCAACGGCGGCACCCTGGTGCGCACGCCGGCGGCGGACATCTCCGTGATCGGCCGCAACACCCAGGGCGTGCGGTTGATCCGCCTGGGCGAGGGCGAGCAGCTGGTGGGCATAGACCGTATCGAAGGCGAAGCAGACGAGGGCGGCGGTGGCTGAGAAATCCAAGACCCTGGTGGAAGGGCGCGGTTATAACTTCGGCGCGGGCCCGGCCATGTTGCCCACTGAAGTGATGCTGGAACTGCGCGAGGAACTGCTGGACTACCGCGGCACCCGCCAGTCGGTGATGGAGATGGGCCACCGCACGCCCATGTTCGAGCCCATCGCCGCCGACACCGAGGCCAGCCTGCGCTCGCTCATGGACATCGGCGAGGACTACGTGGTGCTGTTCCTGCAGGGCGGCGCCGCCACGCAGTTCGGCATGGTGCCGGTGAACCTGGCGCCCAATGGCGCAGCCAACTACGTGGTCACGGGTCATTGGTCCAACCGCGCCTATCAGGAAGGGCAGAAGCTCACCCAGGCGAACCTGGCGGCGGACGGCAAGGAGTCCAACTACATGGACATCCCGCCGGTGAAGAGCTGGAAGCTCGACAAGAAAGCGGCCTACCTGCACTACACCGTCAACGAGACCATCGGTGGCGTGGAGTTCCAGTCCGAGCCGGATCTAGACGGCATGCCGCTCGTCGCGGACATGACCTCCATGATCCTGTCGCGCCCGGTGGACGTGAAGCGCTACGCGCTCATCTACGCCGCCGCGCAGAAGAACCTCGGCATCGCCGGCCTCACGGTGGTGATCGCGCGGCGCGACGCCCTGAAGGCGCCGGCCGCGGGCATCCCCACCATGCTCGACTACCGCGCCCATGCCGAGCAGCACTCCATGCTCAATACGCCTTCCGTATATCCCTGGTACGTGTGCGGCAAGATGCTGCACTGGATAAAGAAGGAAGGCGGCGCCGAGGCCATGGCCAAGCGCAACGCCCACAAGGCCAAGCTGCTCTACGCGGAAGTGGATCGTTCTGGTTTCTACGTGAACAGGATCGCCAAGCCCGTACGTTCCATCATGAACGTGCCGTTCAACTGCGCTGACAAGGCCCTGGAGCCCAAGTTCCTGGAGGGGGCCGAAGCCGCGGGCCTGCTCAACCTCAAGGGCCATCGCTTCGCCGGTGGCATGCGCGCCAGCATGTACAACGCCATGCCTGAAGAGGGCGTGCAGGCTCTCGTCGATTTCATGCGCGACTTCGAGAAGCGCAATGGCTGAGTTCGATCCGCTCCGGTTCTGCATGCCGGGCGTGAAGGCCCTGCATCCCTACGAGCCCGGCAAGCCGATCTCGGAACTGGAACGGGAGCTCGGCATCACCGGCATCATCAAGCTCGCGTCCAACGAGAACCCCCTGGGCACCAGTCCCAAGGCCCTCGCCGCCATGCGTGCGGCCCTGGATGACACGGCGCTCTATCCGGACGGCAACGCCTTCGCCCTGAAGCGCAAGTTGGCGGACCATCACAAGCTCGAACAGAGCTCGATCCTGGTGGCCACCGGTTCTGATCACATCCTGGAGATGATCGCCCGAGCCTTCCTGGGCACCGGCCGCTCCACCGTGATCTCCCGCTACGGTTTCGCGGTCTACGGCATCGTCTCCCAGGCTGCCGGTGCCGAGATACGCATCGCCGAGGCGCTGCCGGCGGATCATGCGACGCAGCCTTACGGCCATGATCTCGCCAAGATGGCCGCGGCCATCAGCGCAGATACCCGTGTCGTGTTCATCGCCAACCCCAATAATCCCACCGGCACCTGGGTGGCTAAGCCCGCCCTCACGGCCTTCCTGGAGAAGGTGCCCGGCGACTGCCTGGTGCTGCTGGACGAGGCCTACTTCGAATTCGCGACCGACTTCACGAAATCCTATCCGGACGGCAGCACGTTGCTCGCGCGCTTCCCGAACCTCATCGTGATGCGCACGTTCTCCAAGATCTACGGCCTGGCCGGTGCCCGCGTGGGCTACGCCCTGGCGCATCCGAAGCTGGTGGAAGTGCTGAACCGGGTGCGGCTCTCCTTCAACCCCAACAGCATCGGTCAGGTGGGAGCGACGGCGGCACTCGGCGACCAGGAGCATCTGCAGAAGACCCTCACGCTCAACCATGCGGAACTGCCGAAGCTGGACGCAGGATTGAAGGCCTTGGGGCTCAAGACCATCCCTTCCATCTGCAACTTCGTCACCGTGGACATGGGCAGACCCGGCCGCCCGGTGTTCCAGGCCCTGCTCAAGGAGGGTGTGATCGTGCGTCCCTTGGACGCCTACGGCATGCCCAACCACCTGCGCATCAGCGTAGGGCTGGTGGAGCAGAACCTGCGTCTGCTGGCGGCTCTGAAGAAAGTCCTCGGACGCTGACCGTGGCTGCACGCGTGGACTACGCGGTCACACCCGGCGGCAAGCTGCAGGGCACGCTGCGGGTGCCGGGCGACAAATCCATCTCCCATCGGGCGCTCATGCTGGGCGCCATCGCCGAAGGTGTCACCGAGATCGAAGGCTTCCTGGACGGCGCCGACTGTCTTTCGACGCTCGACGCGCTGCGCGCCATGGGTGTCGAAGTGGAATCGCCTTCGCCCACCAGTCTCAAGGTGCGCGGTCGCGGACTCTACGGCCTGCGGGCGCCGAACACACCCCTGGATTGCGGCAACTCCGGCACCGCCATGCGCATCCTCATGGGCCTCCTGGCGGGGCAAGGTTTCGAGGCCACGCTCATCGGCGACGAGTCCTTGTCCAGGCGCCCCATGAAGCGGGTGATTCATCCGCTGATGGCCATGGGCGCCAGCATCGAATCACGCAACGGCCTCGCTCCCATCACCCTGCATGCCATCCGTCCGCTGGAGCCCGCACGTCACGTGCTCAATGTCGCCAGCGCACAGGTGAAGTCCGCCATCCTGCTGGCCGGGCTCTACGCCGGCGGTTACACCTGGATCAAGGAGCCGGGACCGAGCCGCGACCATACCGAGCGCATGTTGCACAGCTTCGGCCTGCATCTGCTGCGCGAGAGCGGCTGGCTGGGCATCCACGGCGGCGAACCGCTGCGCGCCACGCGCATCGAGGTGCCGGCGGACCTATCCTCCGCCGCGTTCTTCCTGGCGGGGGCAGCCATGACGCCGGGCAGCGACCTCACGCTCACCAATGTCGGCGTGAACCCGACGCGCGACGGTGTTATCCGCATCCTGCGCCTCATGGGCGCGCACATCGAGATCCGTCACTCGCGCCTCGGCGGCGGCGAACCGGCGGCGGACATCCACATCAAGGGCGGGCGCCTGCGCGGCACCGACATCACACCGGATCTCGTGACGCTCGCCATCGACGACATACCGGCGGTGCTGGTCGCGGCGGCTTGTGCGGAAGGCACCACGCGGGTGCATGGCGCGGCGGAACTGCGGGTCAAGGAGAGCGACCGCTTGCAGGCCATGCAGACGGGCTTGGCGGCGCTCGGCGTGAACGTGGATTCCGTGCCGGACGGCATCAACGTCACCGGCACCGCGCACCTCAAGGGCGGAGAGATCCAGAGCTTCGGTGATCACCGCATCGCCATGGCCTTCGCCATGGCCGGGCTGCGCACCGAGGGTCCGCTCACCATCCGCGACTGCGCCAACGTGGACACCTCGTTCCCGGGTTTCACGGCCATGGCGCGCCAGGCCGGGTTGCAGATCGCGACATGAAAAATCCTGTCGTACCCGTCATCGCCATCGATGGTCCCAGCGGTTCGGGCAAGGGCACCATCGCCCGCGCGGTCGCAGCGCGCCTGGGATGGAGTCTCCTGGATAGCGGCGCGCTCTACCGGCTCCTGGCCCTGGAGGCGATGCAGGCGGGGATCGGCCCCGATGCGCCGGCGCGCCTCGGCCAGCTGGCCCGCACGCTGCGGGTCGAGTTCAGCCAGGACGCCGCCGGAGGCGAATCGGTGCGCCTGGGTGGGCAGGACGTGACCCTCAAAGTACGGGCCGAGAGCACCGGCGAGATGGCCTCCAGGCTCGCGGCCATCCCCGAGGTGCGGGCGGGACTCCTGGACCTGCAGCATGGTTTTCGCCGGGCACCGGGCCTGGTAGCAGACGGGCGGGATATGGGCACGGTGGTGTTCCCGGACGCTACCCTCAAAATCTTCCTCACGGCGAGCGCGGCCGAAAGGGCCAAAAGGCGCTATAACCAGTTGATAGAGAAAGGATTAACTGCTAACCTTGACGCCCTTTTTCGTGACATAAGCGCCCGGGACGAGCGGGATAGGACCCGCGCCGTCTCCCCCCTGGAACCCGCCGCCGATGCGGTAGAGCTGGATACCACCAGCGTGGGTATCGGCCAGGTGGTGGCGCGGGTCATGGAATTGGCCGGCGAGCGCTTGGAGCTCCCGGGCTAGACCGGAGAGGCCAGGACAGGATGTCCACCGGCCATTTTTTAAACAACCCGTGTTCCCGATGGATCGGGCTGCGGTGCAACCCAACAGGACCCCCTATGCAGGGGATAAGCAACTCCAAATGACCGAATCATTCGCACAACTTTTCGAAGAGAGCATCAGCAAGAAGCAGATGCAGTCAGGGTCCATCCTAAAGGCCCTGGTGATCGAGATCCGGCCCGACGTCGTGATCGTCAATGCCGGACTCAAGTCGGAAGGGGTGATCCCCGCCGAACAGTTTTACAACGAGCAGGGTGAGCTGGAAGTCGCCGTCGGCGACGAAGTCGAAGTCGCACTCGACGCGTTCGAGGATGGCTTCGGCGAGACGCGCCTGTCGCGCGAGAAAGCCAAGCGCGCCCGCTCCTGGACCCGCCTCGAGGACTCGTTCAACAAGGGCGAGATCGTCAAGGGCTTCATCACCGGCAAGGTCAAGGGCGGCTTCACCGTCGAAGTCGACGGCGTGCGCGCCTTCCTGCCCGGTTCGCTGGTGGACGTGCGCCCGGTGCGCGACCCCGTCTACCTGGAAGGCAAGGAGCTCGAGTTCAAGGTCATCAAGCTGGACCAGCGCCGCAACAACGTGGTGGTCTCCCGCCGCGCGGTGGTGGAACAGGAATACAGCGCCGAGCGCGAAGAGCTGCTCACCAAGCTGCAGGAAGGCGCGGTGGTCAAGGGCGTGGTCAAGAACCTCACCGAGTACGGCGCGTTCGTCGACTTGGGCGGCATCGACGGCCTGCTGCACATCACCGACATGGCCTGGAAGCGCGTCAAGCATCCGTCGGAAGTCGTGGCCGTGGGCCAGGAGATCGACGTCAAGGTGCTGAAGTTCGACCGCGAGCGTAACCGCGTGTCGCTGGGCCTGAAGCAGCTGGGCGAGGACCCGTGGGTCGACATCGCCCGCCGCTATCCGAACGGCACCCGCCTGTTCGGCAAGGTCACCAACCTGGCCGACTACGGCTGCTTCGTCGAGATCGAGCCGGGCGTCGAAGGCCTGGTGCACGTCTCCGAGATGGACTGGACCAACAAGAACATCAACCCGGCCAAGGTCGTCCAGGTGGGCGATGAGACCGAGGTGATGGTGCTGGACATCGACGAAGAGCGTCGCCGCATCTCGCTCGGCATGAAACAGTGCAAGCCGAACCCCTGGGACGACTTCGCCAACGGCCACGAGAAGGGCGACCGCATCAAGGGCAAGATCAAGTCGATCACCGACTTCGGCATCTTCGTCGGCCTGGACGGCGGCATCGACGGCCTGGTGCACCTCTCCGACATCTCCTGGGACAACCCGGGCGAGGAAGCGGTGCGCAACTACAAGAAGGGCGACGAGGTCGAAGCCGTGGTGCTGGCCGTGGACGCGGAACGCGAGCGCATCTCGCTCGGCATCAAGCAGATGGAGAAGGATCCGTTCTCCAACTTCCTGGCCGATCATCCGAAGGGCAGCATCGTGAAGGGCAAGATCACCGCTGTCGACGCCAAGGGCGCCAACGTGGACCTGGGCAACGGCATCGAGGGCTACCTGCGTGCCTCCGAACTGTCGCGTGACCGCATCGAGGACGCGCGCACGGTGCTGAAGGAGGGCGACGAGATCGAGGCCCGCTTCACCGGCATGGACCGTAAGAACCGCACCCTGAGCCTGTCCGTGAAAGCCAAGGAGATGCAGGAAGAGGCCCAGGCCATGGAGGACTACGGCCGTGGCACCGGCGCTCAGGGCGGCACCACCGCCTTCGGCGATCTGCTCAAAGAGCATATCGACGGTTCCAAGGAAGACTGATATGGACGACGCCTGCGGCATCCGGCCGCAGGCGCCTCTCCATGAAGCGTCAAGAACTGGGGTCTGGGATTAAACTCGTTCGGCACAAGGCAGAGCATGACAAAGTCTGAGCTGATCGAACTCATATCGCGCAAGCAGAGCCATCTGGCCGCCAAGGACATCGAACTGGCGGTGAAGATGATCCTGGAGCGGATGAGCAACGCCCTGTCCACGGGACGGCGCATCGAGATCCGCGGTTTCGGCAGCTTCTCGCTGCACTTCCGCCCGCCCCGCATGGGCCGCAACCCCAAGACCGGCGACGCCGTGGCGCTGCCCGGCAAGTACGTGCCGCACTTCAAGCCCGGCAAGGACCTGCGTGATCGCGTCAACGGCGTGGAAGGCGGGACCTATGAAGAAGAGATCGACGACGAAGAAGAAGCTGAGGCCTGAGACGTGACGCCCGCGGGCGAACCCTAGATGCTCCGCTGGATAACCATCATCTCCCTGTTCCTGGTGTTCGTGCTGGCGTTGCTGCTGGCCTATGCGAACGGCGCCCTGGTGCGCCTGGATTACCTGGTGGGCAGCGAAGAGGTGCACATGTCCTCGGCGCTGCTCGGCGCCGCCGTGATCGGCTGGCTGTTGGGCCTGGCCAGCGCCTTCGGCGTGGTGTGGCGCCAGCGCCGCGAGCTGCGCCGCCACAGGCGCATGCTGGAGGAAGCCGAATCCGAGGTCCGCAACCTGCGCAACGCGCCGCCGCCGCATGACTCCTAGCGCCGGCGCCATCGCCTTCAGCCTGATCCTCATCTCCGGTTTCGGCGGCTGGTTCCTGGGCCGCTGGAAGCGCTCCGGGCGCAACCTGCCGCCCAAGTTCGCCAGCGCCGAGTACTTCAAGGGCCTGAACTACCTGCTCAACGAGGAGCCGGACAAGGCCATCGAGGTGTTCATCCGCATGGCGGAAGTGGACTCCGACACCGTGGAGACCCACTTCGCCCTGGGCAGCCTGTTCCGCGGCCGCGGCGAGGCGGACCGCGCCATCCGCATCCATCAGAACCTGATCGCGCGGCCGAACCTGAGCCGCCAGCACCGCGCCGAAGCCCTCTACGAACTGGCCCAGGACTACCTGCGCGCAGGGCTCATGGACCGGGCCGAGAGCATCCTGCTGGAACTCCTGGACGCCCCGTCCTATACCGAGCAGGTGCTGCACAGCCTGGTGTCGCTCTACGAGATGCAGCGGGATTGGGAGCAGGCCATCGCCATGCGCAAGCGCCTGGAGTCCCTCACCACCGATCCCGAGAACAAGATCATCGCCCAGTACTACTGCGAACTCGCCCAGACTGCGTTGTTGGGACAGAACCCGGCGGAAGCGCAGAAGTGCCTGAAGAAGGCCCAGTCCCAGGACAAGGACTGCGTGCGCGCGCATCTCATGCTGGCGCAGATGGCGGAGAATGCCTCCGACTGGGAGGAGAGCCGCCGGCAATACCGCGCGGTGCTGGAGCACGAGATCCGCTATGCCACCGAGGTGCTGCCGGTCCTGGCACGCATCGTGCGCAAGCAGGAGGGGGAGGTGGTGTTCGAGGAGCGCCTCCAGAAGCTCAAGGATTCCAGTCCCAAGGCCGCGCGCTACATCGGCTTGGCTGCCGTGATGGACGACAGCCTGAACGATTCCCTGTCCCGCGAGTGTGTCGACGAGTACCTGCGCACCGAACCGACCCTGCAGGGCCTGTATCAGATGCACCTGGCCCTGGCCGGACGTCACGGCGAGGCCGCAACCGCGGACATCGAGCCGCTGCGCGTGGCGGTGCGCAACCTCATGAAAGCGGGGCCGCGTTACCGGTGCGAGGAATGCGGCTTCCGCAGCCGCACCCTCTACTGGCAGTGCCCCACCTGCAAGACCTGGGACAGCACCGTGCCGTTCCACGAGGTGATCCTGTCCGGACCCGGCCAGAGCCTGCACCCCAAGCCTGTGATGTAAGAAGAGGCAAAAACCCATGTCCATACCCCGCGTCCGCAAAGCCGTGTTCCCCGTCGCAGGTCTCGGCACCCGCTTCCTGCCGGCCACCAAGGCTTCGCCGAAGGAGATGCTGTCGGTAGTGGACAAGCCCATCATCCAGTACGCGGTGGAAGAGGCGGTGGCGGCGGGCGTGGAGGTGCTGGTGTTCGTCACCAGCCGCACCAAGCGCGCCATCGAGGATCATTTCGACAGCGCTTATGAGCTAGAGACCGAGCTCACCCGCCGCGGCAAGACCGCGGAACTGGAACTGGTGCAGAGCATCGTGCCGCCCCATGTCTCCTGCGTGTACATCCGTCAGGCGGAAGCCCTGGGGCTCGGTCACGCGGTGCTGTGTGCCGAGCCGGCCATCGGCAACGAGCCTTTCTTCGTGATCCTGGCGGACGACCTCATCGACGGCAGCAAGGGCTCCGCGCTGCAGCAGATGGTGAAGGTCTATGAGAAGGAAGGCGCCAGCATGGTGGGCATCGAGCGGGTGAAACCCGACGAGACCAACCGTTACGGCATCATCCGTCCCAAGGAGGCGGGTCCGCGCCTGCACCAGGTGTCGGAGATCGTAGAGAAACCCAAGCCCGACGTGGCGCCGTCCAACCTGGCGGTGGTGGGCCGCTACATCCTCACGCCGCGCATCTTCGAGTTGCTCAAGACTACCGGCCGCGGCGCCGGCGGCGAGATCCAGCTCACCGATGCCATCGCCGCCATGCTGGGCCATGAGAAGGTGTTCGGTTACGAGTTCGAAGGTGTGCGCTACGACTGCGGCAACAAGTTGGGCTACCTGCGGGCGACCGTGGAGTTCGGCCTCAAGCACGACGAGTTCGGGGATAGTTTCCGCAACTATCTGAAGCAGGTCGGCGCCGATCTCACTTCCGGCAAGAAATGAATCCGACGCTCGCCTGGGTATTGCTGGTGGTCGCGGGCCTCTTCGAAGTGGCCTGGGCCATCGGCCTGAAATACACCGAAGGCTTCACCAAACCGGTACCCACCGTCCTCACGGTCGCGGTCATGGCCATCAGCATGGGGCTCCTGGGCGTGGTGACGCGGCAACTGCCCATAGGCACTGCTTATGCCGTCTGGACCGGCATCGGCGTGTTCGGCACCGCGGTTTTGGGGATGTATCTCTTCGGAGAGTCTATGGCGCCGCTCAGGCTGCTTTGCCTGGGGCTCATCGTCACGGGGATCGTCGGACTGAAATTGACTGCAATCTAACGTTCTTTGGGATCCTTAACGGCTTCATCCGCTTCCTTCTCCGCTGCCTGGATCAGCTTCTTCAGATTCTTGAAGCCGCGCAGGTACAACCTTATCCTGTAGGTGAACACCGTCCAGGGCGAGAAATGCTTCTTGGCGAACATGAGTTCGCAGTAGTAGTAGGATTTCTCGAAGAAGTTGTTCTTGACCCCCGAGCCCACGCCGCCGGTGACGCTGCGGTGGTGGAAGAGGGCGGCGGCGGCGGAGAACTTGAAGCGGAATCCCGCCTTGAAGGCGCGCTGCGCGTAATCGCTCTCCTCGCGTACTGACACACCCCTGAAGTTCTCATCGAAGAAGCCGACGCGGTCCACGACTTCCCGCGTGATGGAGAAGTTGCAGCCGGTGATGTTGTTGGTGACGCCGTTCCGGTCGTAGTTATCGCCGCCCTTGAAGCGCAGCGAGGCCGTGAGCCAGGTGGGCTGGGAGGGATGTTTGGAACCCTGTTCCGTGACCCGTCCCTGCACCACATGAGTGCCGTCGGCGTGGGCCGCCACGTGGGCGGCGATGAAGCCCGGCTCGAATGTCACGTCGTCGTCCGTGAACACGATTATCTCGCCCTTGGCCCTGCGCAGCCCCTCGTTGCGGGCTTTGGTGACGGAGGCGAAGTCGGGCGTGACCCGCGTGAAACGCCCCCGGTTGGCGTCGAGGAAAGTCTGGGTCTCGGGGAGATGCTGCTTGGTCTGGTCGATGACCAGGATCTCGAGATCCGGATGATCCTGGGCGAAGGCGCAGCGCAGGGTGCCGACCAGCAGTTCTTCGCGGTTATAGCTGGGGATGACGAGGCTGACCTTCACGCGGAGCGTCCCCTTGGGATGGCGGGGCAATTCTAGACGAGTCGCGCCCAAGTTTGCGCCTGCCTGCCCGGAAATTAGCCGGACCGGCTGCGGCATCCGCGGTTATCATAGGCGCCATGAAGAGATCGACCGGGGTGGGAGTCGCGGTCCTCGTCCCTTGCTATAACGAAGCGAAGACCATCGGCAAGGTAGTGCGCGACTTCCGGCGCGCCCTGCCTAAGGCCGAGATACTGGTGTTCGACAATCGCTCGTCGGACGCCACCGTCTCCGAAGCGCTGGCCGCCGGTGCCTCGGTGCGCAAGGTCAGCCAGCGGGGCAAGGGCAACGTGGTGCGCCGCATGTTTGCGGACGTGGAGGCCGACGTCTACCTGATGGTGGACGGCGACGGCACCTACGACGCGACTGCCGCTTCCGAGCTCGTGAACAGGCTTATGGAGGACGGGCTGGACATGGTGGTGGGCAGCCGCGTGGACGAGCATCCGGATGCCTATCGCCCGGGACACCGCTTCGGCAACGTCCTGCTGACCCGCACCGTGGCCCTGCTGTTCGGCGACACCTTCAGCGACATGCTGTCCGGCTATCGCGTGTTCTCGCGCCGCTATGCCAAGAGCTTCCCCGCGGCCGCCACCGGCTTCGAGATCGAGACGGAACTCACGGTGCACGCGCTGCAGTTGCACATGCCGGTCGCCGAGCTGCCGACGCGCTACGGTTCCCGGCCGGACGGCTCCATGAGCAAGCTCAGCACCTGGCGCGACGGCGGGCGGATACTCTTCACCATCGGACGCCTGTTCAAGAACGAACGGCCGCTGATGTTCTTCTCCCTGGGGTTCGCCGCGAGCAGCGTACTCTCCATCGCGCTGGCCATCCCCTTGTTCGACGAGTACTTGCGCACCGGTCTTGTGCCGCGGTTCCCCACCGCCATACTCTGCACAGGCCTGATGCTGCTGGGGATGATCCTCTTGGCCTGTGGGTTGATCCTGGACACGGTGACCCGCGGCCGCATCGAAGCCAAGCGCCTCGCCTATCTCGCCGTACCCGGCCCCGGCCGCTCGTGAGCACCCGGCGGCAGTTCCTGCGCTTCGCGATAGCGGGCGTCATCGGTTTCGTGGTGGATGCGGCGGTGCTCTACGCACTGCACGCCCTGGGCTCCGGTTACTACCTGGGCCGGGTGTTCTCGTTCCTGGCGGCAGCATTCACCACCTGGCAGATCAATCGCCGCTACACTTTCGCAGCCCAGGCGGGCGGCGACAGCTTGCGTGAATGGCTACGCTATCTCCTGGCCATGCTGGGCGGCGGACTCATCAACTACGGGGTTTATGCGCTGATCGTGTATACCGCGCCCGAGGAACCCTGGGTACCGCTCCTGGCGGTGGCTGCAGGTTCCATCGCCGGCCTCGCGGCGAACTTCCTGTCCGCCAAGCTGTGGGTCTTCGGGACCGGTCGCCGTGCGCCTTGACCTCGACTCACCGCGTCTGGCCCGCGCATCCCTGCTGCTTGTCCCGCTGTGCTTCGGCCTCTTGTCCCTGTGGAGGGGTGCCGACAGCAACTTCGACCTGCTCAATTACCATTTCTATAACGCCTACGCCTTCCTGGACGGCCGGGTAGGGCGCGATCTCGCACCGGCGGGTTTCCAGAGCTATTTCAACCCGCTGCTGGATGTCCCGTACTACGTCCTGACCCGGCATTGGTCGCGGCTCACCGGGTTCCTGATGGGAGTCCTGCATGGCCTGAACTTCCTGCTGCTATTCGGTATCGCCCGCAACGCCTTGCCGCAGTTGCCGGCAGGAGACCGTCTGCGTGCCCCGCTGTTGCTGGCGCTGGCCGGTTGCCTCACGGGCAACTTCCTCTCGGAGCTGGGCAACACCATGGGTGACGACAGCACGGCTCTGTTCGTGCTCGGTGCCGTGTATCTGCTATTGAGTTCATGGTCGCGCTTGTCGGAAGGTTCGTGGCGTTCCTTGGCTGTCGTGCTGGTGGCGGGGATCCTCGCCGGGATGGGCGCGGGCTTGAAGCTCACCAATTCCCTCTATGCAGTGGCGCTGTGCGCGGCCTTCCTGGTGGTGCCGCTGCGCTGGCCGTCGCGGATCAGACTGGGGTTCCTGTTCGGCTGTGGCGTGCTGGCGGGATTGGCGCTCACGGGCGGCTGGTGGTTCCTGCACATGTGGCAGCTCTACCACGACCCGCTGTATCCGCAGTTCACCAGCTGGTTCCCGAGCCCCCTGGCCAAGAGTACCGCCGTCGCCGATACCAAATGGCTGCCGAAATGCCTGGTGCAATTCCTCACTTGGCCCTTCCTCATCAGTTGGGATCCGCGTCGCGTGGGGCAGATATCGCTATATCAGATCATCTGGCCGGCGCTCTACATCCTGTTCGGCTGGTGGGCGGTGGCACAGCTGCGCCGCAAGCAGCCGAGCCCCGGCACTGCCGCCCTGGAGGGGCAACATCGTTATCTCTTGACTGCCATCGCAGTGGGGTTCTGGTTGTGGGCCGCCGTGTTCGGGGTGTACCGCTATCTCGTGCCCATCGAGATGCTGGCGCCCGTGGCGGTGTTCCTGCTGTGCACTCACTTATGGCCCTATGCGCGAGGCCGGCGCGGGAGCGCGTGGATACTGGGCGCCACGACGCTGCTGGTGCTGATCGACGGCTGCAGCTGGGGGCATGAGGGCTGGGACGGCGCATCCTTCCGTGCCGAAGTGCCGGCCATCGAATCGCCCGCAGACACCACGATCCTACTGGTGGGCATACCGCCTTATGCCTGGCTCGCGCCGTCCTTCCCTGAAGAGGTCACTTTTGCCGGCCTGCGGCGCGGGTTCCCCGAGTCACCTGCTTACGTGGCACGGGTGCATGAATTGGTCGCGGCACCCGGTCGGCAGGGCTATGCGTTGCTGGAAGCGCATTTCAACTGGCGGCTGGACAGCCTTGAGCATGCGAACCGTCTGGCCGCCGCTCTCGGTCTGCGCGACGGCCCCAAGGGCTGCGGCACGCTGCACTGGTCGGTGGAGCATCTTCACCTCCATGCCGTGGTGAGCGATGCAGTGGATGGCGGCTGTCAGTTCTCGCTGGCGCCGCAGGACGCGGAAGACACCCAGGCGGAGGACCAGGCCTCCAGCGCGGCGGCGCAGGGTTTGCTGGCCAAGTATGGCCTGACGCTCGATCCCGCCGCCTGCGTGCGTTACATGGGGCACGTGGGAGCCGGTTCGTACCCGTACCAATGGTGTCCGGTGGAGGCCGGCAAGCAGCGCTGAAGCGACGGATTTCGCGGCAGGTCTATGCGGTCGGAGGGGCGATTTTATTGACCCCCGGCAGGGGCCTGTTTACACTATGCGCCCTTCGAGATTCCCCGGTAGCTCAGTGGTAGAGCAGTCGACTGTTAATCGACTGGTCGCTGGTTCGAATCCGGCCCGGGGAGCCACTTTTCCGACCCTAATCTTCCCTTAAGCCTTCTGCAGCCAGCCGGCGATCCGGCCCATGGCGCCTTTCAGGTTGTCCATGCTGGTGGCGAAGGAGAGCCGGATGTTCCCCGGCGCGCCGAAGGAAGACCCCGCCACCACCGCCACGCCCGCGTCCACCAGGAGCCGCTCGCAGAGCTCGTAGTCGTCTTTCAGCTTCAGGCGCCGGACGACTTCGGAGAAGTCCGGGAATGCATAGAAGGTGCCGGCTGCCGGCAGCACCTTCACCCCGGGCATGGCACTCAAGGCCATATGCACGTAGTCATGTCGCTCGCGGAAGGCCTTGCACATCATCTGTACATAGCTCTGGTCGCCGTTGAGCGCCGCTTCCGCCGCCGCCTGGGAGATGGAGGAGGGGTTGGAGGTGCTCTGGGACTGCATGTTGCCCATGGCCTTGATGATGGCTTCCGGGCCGCCGGCATAACCGATGCGCCAGCCGGTCATGGCATAGGCCTTGGAGCAGCCGTTCAGCACCAGGGTGCGGTCGTAGAGGTCCGGGCACACCATCAGGATGTTGCAGAAGGGCTCGCCGTGCCAGATGAAGGGCTCGTACATGTCGTCGGTGGCGATCAGCACCTGGGGGTGCTTGCGCAGGATCTCGCCGAAGGCCAGGAGTTCCTTGCGCCGGTAGGCCATGCCCGTCGGGTTGGAGGGGCTGTTGATGACCACGAGCTTGGTCTTCTTGGTGATCGACTTCTCCAGCTGCTCCGGCGTGAGCTTGTAGTGCTGCTCGGTACCCGCATAGGGGATCACCGGCGTGCCGTCGGCGATGGCCACGATCTCGGGGTAGGACACCCAGTACGGCGCCGGCACCACCACCTCATCGCCCGCGTTCACCACCGCCTGGCAGAGGTTGAAAAAGCTCTGTTTGCCCCCAGATGAGACCAGGATCTGGGCGGGTGTATAGGTCAGCCCGTTGTCACGTTTGAACTTCTCCACCACCGCCTTGCGTAAGCTGAGCGTGCCTTCCACCGCCGTGTACTTGGTCTGACCGGCGCGCATGGCGCGGATGGCGGCCTCTTTCACATGTTCCGGGGTGTCGAAGTCCGGTTCGCCGGCGCCTAAGCCGATGATGTCCTTGCCTTCGGCCTTGAGCGCCGCGGCGCGCGCCGTGACGGCGAGCGTAGGGGAGGGCTGAAGGCGTGCGGCGCGTTCAGAGAGGGCGGTTTTCAAGAGGAAGCTCCATCCAGGCGGGCGGGGCGGTATCATCATAAAGGAAAGGCAACATCGGCACCATGAGCGACCAATTCAAGCTGGCTTCCGACTACAAACCCGCGGGTGACCAGCCCAACGCCATCGCGACACTGACGCAAGGCCTCAAGGATGGCCTGGCGCGCCAGACCCTGCTCGGCGTGACGGGCTCCGGCAAGACCTTCAGCGTCGCCAACGTGATCCAGAACCTGCAGCGCCCGACCCTGGTGCTGGCGCCCAACAAGACCCTGGCGGCGCAGCTCTACGGCGAGTTCAAGACCTTCTTCCCGGACAACGCGGTGGAGTACTTCGTCTCCTACTACGACTACTACCAGCCTGAGGCCTACATCCCGTCCTCCGACACCTATATAGAGAAGGACGCCTCCATCAACGAGCACATCGAGCAGATGCGGCTCTCGGCCACCAAGGCCATGCTGGAGCGGCCGGATACCATCATCGTGGCCACGGTCTCTGCCATCTACGGCCTGGGCGACCCGAACTCGTACCTGAGCATGGTGCTGCACATCAGCCGCGGCGAGAAGATCGACCAGCGAGCCATCCTGCGACGCCTGGCGGAGATGCAGTACATCCGCAACGAACTCGATTTTTCCTCCGGCACCTACCGGGTGCGGGGCGAGATCATCGACATCTTCCCGGCGGAATCGGACCGGGAAGCCCTGCGTGTCGAGCTCTTCGACGACCAGGTGGAGAGCCTCACCGTGTTCGATCCCCTCACCGGGGCGACCATCAAGCCGGTGCCGCGCTATACCGTCTATCCCACCAGCCATTACGTGACGCCTCGCGGCACGCTCCTGGAGGCGGTGGAGAAAATCAAGATGGAACTGAAACCCCGTCTGGATGAACTTCGCAAAGCCAACAAGCTGGTGGAGGCCCAGCGTCTGGAGCAACGCACGCTCTTCGACATCGAGATGATGGTGGAGATCGGCTACTGCAGCGGCATCGAGAACTATTCGCGGCACCTCTCCAACCGCAAGGCCGGCGAGCCGCCGCCGACCCTATTCGACTACCTGCCGCCCAACGCCATGCTGGTGGTGGACGAAAGCCATGTGACCATCCCGCAGCTGGGGGGCATGTACAAGGGCGACCGCTCCCGCAAGGAAAATCTCGTCGAATACGGTTTCCGCCTTCCCTCCGCCCTCGATAACCGGCCGCTGCGCTTCGAGGAATGGGAAGCCCGTGCACCTCAGACCCTTTTCATCTCTGCGACACCCGGTCCCTACGAGAAGCGCGTGGGCGACCAGACGGTGGAGCAGGTGGTGCGGCCCACGGGTCTGATAGATCCCACTGTGGAAGTGCGGCCCGCCCGCACCCAGGTGGACGATCTGCTCTCGGAAGTGAAGAAGCGCGCCGAGCGCAGCGAGCGGGTGCTCGTCACCACTCTCACCAAGCGCATGGCCGAGGATCTGACCGAGTACTTCGCCGAGCACGGCGTGAAGGTGCGCTACCTGCACTCCGACATCGAGACCGTGGAGCGCACCGAGATCATCCGCGACCTGCGCCTGGGGGTCTTCGACGTGCTGGTCGGCATCAACCTGCTGCGCGAAGGCCTGGACCTGCCGGAGGTGTCGCTGGTGGCGATCCTGGACGCGGACAAGGAAGGTTTCCTGCGTTCGGAAGGTTCCTTGATCCAGACCATCGGCCGGGCTGCCCGACACGTGAGCGGCATGGCCATCCTCTACGCAGAGCGTGTGACCGGGTCCATGCAGCGGGCCATCGATGAGACCGACCGGCGCCGCGCCAAGCAGGTTGCTTATAACAAGGAACACGGCATCACTCCCGCCGGCATCCAGAAGGCGGTGGCGGATGTGATGGAAGGGGCCCGGGCCTATGCGGCCGGAGTGCGCGCACCCTTACCCAAGGCGGCGGATGAGCGGGGCCGCTACGAGGCCATGACGCCGGAGAAGCGCATCAAACTCATCAAGCAGCTGGAAGTACAGATGCAGAAGCACGCCCGCAACCTGGAGTTCGAGGAAGCGGCTCGAGTGCGCGACGATATCCGCGTCTTACGTGAGGTGGATATGGGTCTTCCAGCCGTCAAAACCGGCTAATACCTTGAAGAAAAAGGGTGTTTCCGGTATCTTTGCGCGCTGTTCGACAGGCGTGTAGCTCAGTTGGTTAGAGCACCACCTTGACATGGTGGGGGTCGTTGGTTCGAGTCCAATCACGCCTACCAACAACTACATACGAGACTTAGGTCCTTTTCCAAAACCCGAAGCACGCGGCCCTTCGTATAGGCCGCCACTGTAAGGAGACGACGATGCCCGCCATCACGCTGCCTGACGGTTCCAAACGCGAATTCCCCAACCCCGTGACGGTGGCCGAAGTGGCCGCCAGCATCGGACCTGGCTTGGCCAAAGCGGCCCTGGCCGGCAAGGTGGATGGGAAGGTCGTGGACACCTCGTTCACCATCGACCACGACGCGCCTCTCAGTATCGTCACCGAGCGCGACCCGGACGGCCTGGACGTCATCCGCCATTCCACCGCCCATCTGCTCGCCCAGGCGGTGAAGCAGCTGTTCCCGGAAGCCCAGGTCACCATCGGTCCGGTGATCGAGGATGGCTTCTACTACGACTTCGCTTACCAGCGCCCGTTCACCACGGAAGACCTGGCTGCCATCGAGAAGCGCATGGAGGAACTTGCGGGTCAGGATCAGAAGGTCACCCGCAGCGTCATGCCGCGCGACGAGGCCGTGGAGTTCTTCAAGGACATGGGTGAGAAGTACAAGGCGGAGATCATCGCCAGCATCCCATCGAATGAGCCCATCTCCCTGTACCGTCAAGGCGACTTCATCGACCTCTGCCGCGGCCCCCACGTGCCCAGCACCGGCAAGCTGAAGGCCTTCAAGCTCATGAAAGTGGCCGGCGCCTATTGGCGCGGCGATTCCAGGAACGAGATGCTGCAGCGCATCTACGGCACCGCCTGGACCGACAAGAAGGCACTGCAGGCCTATCTCACGCGCCTGGAGGAGGCGGAGAAGCGCGACCACCGCCGCATCGGCCGTGAGCTGGATCTCTTCCACGCCCAGGAAGAGGCGCCGGGCATGATCTTCTGGCATCCGCGCGGCTGGGCCTTGTGGCAGCAGGTGGAGCAGTACATGCGCCGCGTCTATAGCAACAACGGCTATAGCGAGGTGCGCGGTCCCCAGATCATGGACAAGAGCATCTGGGAGAAGACCGGCCACTGGCAGAACTTCCGGGACAACATGTTCATCACCCACTCGGAAGAGCGGGACTTCGCCATCAAGCCCATGAACTGCCCGGGGCACATCCTCATCTACAAGCACGGCCTGAAGAGCTACCGGGACCTGCCGCTGCGTTTCGGCGAGTTCGGCTCCTGCCACCGCAACGAGCCCTCCGGCGCCCTGCACGGCCTGATGCGGGTGCGCGGCTTCGTGCAGGACGACGGTCACATCTTCTGCACCGAGGACCAGATCCAGCAGGAGTGCGCGGACTTCACGGCCCTGCTGCAGAAGGTCTATAAGGATTTCGGCTTCACGGACATCATCTACAAGGTGGCCACCCGCCCGGCCAGCCGGGTGGGCGAGGACGCGCTCTGGGACAAGGCCGAGAAGGCCCTGATGGAGTCCCTCAAGGCCTCGGGACATGAGTTCAGCGTCTCGCCGGGGGAGGGTGCCTTCTACGGCCCCAAGATCGAGTACTCCCTGAAGGACGCCATCGGCCGGGTCTGGCAGTGCGGCACCATGCAGGTGGACTTCAACATGCCCGGCCGCCTGGGGGCCGAATACGTGGGCGAGGACGGGGCCAAGCACGTGCCGGTCATGTTGCACCGGGCCATCGTGGGCTCCATGGAGCGCTTCCTGGGGATCCTCATCGAGCACCATACCGGCCGCTTCCCGGCCTGGCTGGCGCCGGTGCAGGCGGTGGTCATGACCATCACCGATAGGCAGGCGGATTACGCCAAAAACGTCGCCGAAACCCTGAAAACCCATGGAAATCAGGGGTTTCGGGTGGAATCCGACTTGAGGAACGAGAAGATAGGCTTTAAGATACGCGAGCACACGCTCCAGCGCGTCCCCTACCTCCTGGTAGTGGGCGACAAGGAGATGGAATCGGGTTCCGTGGCGGTACGCACACGTGAAGGCCAGGACCTGGGCAGCCTCAAGTTGGAGGACTTCGCCCGGCGTCTCGAAGCCGAGGTGGTGAGCCGCGGAGTTTCAGCCTGAACCTGGGCCCCCTTTGGCAGTGAAGGGGCGGGTTCAGGTTTTATTTTGGAGGATCATGTATCAGCTCTGAGAAGCGCGCCCGGCGAAACGGGGAGATCACGTCAGCGAAAGTCCGGGTCATAGGTCCTGACAACCAGCAGATCGGAATCATGTTCACCCGCGAAGCCATCCGCTACGCCGAAGAGGCGGGCCTGGATCTCGTGGAGGTGTCACCCACGGCGGAGCCGCCGGTCTGCCGCGTGATGGATTTCGGCAAGTACCTGTTCGAGGTCAACAAGAAGCAGCAGGTGGCGCGCAAGAAGCAGAAGCAGATACAGGTCAAGGAAGTTAAGTTCCGTCCGACCACGGACGAAGGCGACTACCAGATCAAGCTGCGCAACCTGACGCGCTTCCTCACGGAAGGCGACAAGGCGAAAGTGACCTTGAGGTTCCGCGGCCGCGAACTGCTCCACCAGAACCTCGGCAGCGAGATCCTGGAGCGGGTCAAGAAGGATCTGGAAGAAGTGGGGATGATCGAGCAGTTCCCCCGCCTCGAGGGCAAGCAGATGGTGATGGTCATCGGCCCCAAGAAGAAATGAGTTCAGCGTCAAGACAGTGCTAAGAGCTTGAAACAAAAGTGACGGCAGCGTCCGTCACCCCTGGCGAACACCTCAACGCCGCTTGTGAGCGGGGCCAGGCCAAGTAGTAACAATCAGGAGTTTCTTCATGCCCAAGATCAAGACCAACCGGGCTGCCGCCAAGCGCTTTCGCGCCACCGGCACCGGCAAGTACAAGCGTGGCCAGTCGCATAAGCGCCACATCCTCACCAAGAAGAGCAGCAAGCGCAAGCGCCAGCTTCGCGGTTCCACGCTCGTGGTCCCTCAGGATCACGGCCGCGTGAAACAGATGTTGCCCTGGTCATAAGGAGAGGATAGAAACATGGCACGCGTAAAACGTTCCGTCACCAGCCGCGCCAAGCACAAGAAGACGCTGGGCAAGGCCAAGGGCTATTACAACGCCCGCCGCAAGAACATCCGTACCGCCAAGCAGGCGGTGATGGCTGCTGGTCAGTACGCCTATAACGACCGTCGGCTCAAGAAGCGCGATATGCGCGGGATCTGGATCGCGCGCATCAACGCCGCGGCCCGGCTCTCGGGGCTGTCCTACAGCCGCTTCATGAACGGCCTGAGGAAGGCGAAGATCGAGCTGGACCGCAAGGTGCTGGCCGACATCGCCGTGTTCGACAAGGCCGGCTTTGCCGCCCTCGCCGAGAAGGCCAAAGCCAGCTTAGCCTGAACCGAAACGTAAGCTTCCAAAGCTTCCGTCAGAGCTAGCGGGGGAGGCCCTTCCAAGGGTCTCCCCCTTTTCTTTTTGGGGTACACGGGGTAAGAAGAACGTCCCATGAGCACCGACTTCGCCTCGCTGGTCAAAGAAGCCAAGTCCAAGGCTGCCGCCTGCACCACGCTTGCGGCCCTGGATGAGGTGCGCGTGCACTATCTCGGCAAGAAGGGTGTGATCACCGCCGAGCTGCAGACGCTGGGCAAGCTGCCGCCGGCAGCGCGTTCCGCCGCGGGCCAGCAGGTGAACGCCGCCAAGCAGGAGATCGCCGAGGCCCTGGACGCACGAAAGGGAGCGCTGGAGGAGGCAGACCTGACCGCCAAGCTCGCCGGCGAAGCGGTGGATGTGAGCCTGCCGGGACGTGGCCACGAGGCCGGCGGCCTGCATCCTTCCACCCGGGTCATGGAGCGCATCCAGGCGCTGTTCGAGCGCATGGGTTTCCGCATCGAGTCCGGCCCCGAGATCGAGGATGAGTTCCACAATTTCGATGCCCTGAACTTCAAACCCGACCATCCAGCCCGCGCCGAGATGGACACTTTCTACCTGAAAGACAGGCCTTTCCTGTTGCGCACCCACACCTCGCCGGTGCAGATCCGTTCCATGCTGAAGGTGGGCGCGCCCATCCGCGTGATCGCCATGGGACGGACCTATAGACATGATTACGACATGACCCACACGCCCATGTTCCACCAGGTGGAAGGCTTGTTGGTGGACGAGGGCGTGAGCATGGCGCACCTGCGCGGCACCCTCACGGACCTCATGCAGCGCTTCTTCGAGCAGGACGATCTCAAGCTGCGCTTCCGCCCCTCGTACTTCCCGTTCGTGGAACCGGGTGCTGAAGTGGACATCAGCTGCGTGTTCTGCCACGGCAGCGGTTGCCGGGTGTGCAAGCACACCGGCTGGCTGGAAGTGCTGGGCTGCGGCATGGTGCACCCCAACGTGCTCAAGGCCTGCAAGATCGATCCAGAGCGCTACACCGGCTGGGCCTTCGGCATCGGCGTGGAGCGACTCGGCATGCTGCGCTACGGCATCGACGACATCCGCATGAACTACGACAACGACCTGCGCTTCCTGCGCCAGTTCCAGTGAGGCGCCGTCCATGAAGCTCAGCGTCAACTGGTTGAAGGAATTCGTGAAGCTTGCGGACGATGCCAAGGGCATCGCCCGCAAGCTCGGCTCCGGCGGCGTGGAAGTGGCCTCCGTGACGCCCGCCGTCCCGGCCTTCGAGAAGGTCTACGTGGGGCAGGTGAAGAGCTTCGAGAAGCACCCCTCCGCAGACAAGCTCAACGTCTGCCAGGTGGACGCAGGGCAGGGCAAGACCCTGCAGATCGTCTGCGGCGCGCCCAACGTGAAAGCCGGCATGAAGGCGCCGGTGATCCTCTCCGGCGGCAAGTTGCCGGATGGCACCGAGATCAAGCAGGCGGCCCTGCGCGGCGTGGATTCTTCCGGCATGCTCTGTTCCGCCAAGGAACTGGGGCTGATGGAAGAGGCCTCAGGCTTGTTCGTGCTGCCGGACGATGCGCCCGTGGGCAAGGAACTGCTCGAATACCTGGGTGGCGACGATCAGCTCATCGAGATCGAGATAACCCCCAACCGCGGCGACTGCCTGAGCATCCTGGGCGTGGCCCGGGAGCTGGCGGCGCTCTACGGCGCCAAGCTGGAGAAGTCCGACGTGGCGCCGGTGAAGGCGGCTATCAAGGACGCCTTCCCGGTGGTCATCGAAGCTGAGAGGGCTTGCCCGGTGTTCGCTTGCCGCGTCATCAAGGGGTTGCGTCCCGATGCGGTGACGCCGCTCTGGATGCGCGAGCGGCTGCGCCGCGCCGGCCTGAAGCCCATCCATCCGGCGGTGGATGTGACCCAGTATGTGATGCTGGAGCTGGGACAACCCATGCATGCCTACGACCTGAAACGCCTGGAGGGCGGCATCACAGTGCGTATGGCGAAGCAGGGCGATAAGGCCAAGCTCCTCAACGGCCAGACCTACGACTTGCAGCCCGACCTCCTGGTGATTGCTGACAAGAGCCGCGTGCAGGGCCTGGGGGGCATCATGGGCGGCGGCGAGTCCAACGTGACCGCCGCGACCACGGAGGTGCTGTTGGAGGCCGCGTTCTTCACGCCGGCGGCCATCAGCGGCCGGCCCCGGCGCCTGGATCTCCTCACCGATGCCGCTTACCGTTTTGAGCGGGGCGTGGACCCCCAGGGCCAGGCCCGCGCCATCGAACGCGCCACCCAATTGATCCTGGAGATCGCCGGCGGACAGCCGGGACCCACTACGGTGGTGACGGCAGAGCAGACCCGCCTCAAGACCCAGCCCATCAAACTGCGGCGTTCGCGGCTGAGCCTGCTACTCGGCATTGAAGTTCCCGATGTGGAGGTGGGTTCCATCCTCACGCGCTTGGGGTTCGAGGTCAGCACTGACAAGGCCGGCTGGAACGCGGTGCCCCCGAGCCATCGTTTCGACATCGAGATCGAGGAAGACCTGATCGAGGAAGTGGGCCGGGTCCACGGCTATGACTGCATCCCGGCTGCCCATTACCCCTCGCGCCAGGGCATGGACCGGCTCCCGGAAGGCCGGCTGGACCTGCGGCGCCTGCGCCAGGTCCTGGTGGAACGGGGTTACCAGGAAGCGGTGACCTACAGCTTCGTGGATTCTGCACTCCAGACCAGGGTCTATGGGCATCCTGAGGCGGCCTTGCCCCTGGCCAATCCCATCACGGCGGATATGACCGAGATGCGGGTTGGCCTCTGGCCGGGGCTGCTCAAGGTCCTGCAATACAACCTGAATCGACAGCAGAACCGGATCCGTATCTTTGAGAATGGTTTGAGGTTTATACTGCAAGACGATGAAATTAAACAAGAAAATGTTATCGCTGGCCTGATCTCGGGGCCCGAATTCCCCATGCAATGGGGCCTGCCGGAAAGACCGGCGGACTTCGCGGATCTGCGGGGGGATATCGAGGCTCTGCTTAGGCCTGCCGATGCAGCCGACCGCCTCCAGACTGAATCCAAGCCCCATCCAGCGCTGCACCCGGGCCAATCGGCCTGCTTGAGCCTCTCCGGGCAGGAATTGGGCTGGATGGGCGCCTTGCACCCAAGCCTGATGAAGGCCCTGGACCTGCCCCAGGGGGCCTTGGTGTTCGAAATACGCCTGGAAGCGCTTTTAGAGGGCAAAATCCCGGCTTTTGAGCCTATTTCCCGTTTCCCGGCGGTCAGACGCGATCTGGCCGTGGTGGTGGGAGAAGAGGTATCAGCCGCCGAGCTCCTGGGGGCTGCCCGGGAAGCGGCCGGAAGCCTGCTCCAGGAGGCTAGGATCTTCGATATTTATCGTGGTCCGGGCATAGATTCTGGACGAAAAAGCGTCGCTTTAGGCTTGATTTTACAAGACTCTTCCCGCACTCTTACCGACGAAGATGCCGACGGAGCCATGCAGCGGGTGGCGGACCGATTGGCACGGGGTCTGGGTGCAACGATAAGAGATTAGCCTATGGCGCTGACCAAAGCCGAGATGGCCGAAGCCCTGTTCGCCGAGCTGGGCCTGAACAAGCGCGAGGCTAAGGAGCTGGTGGACCTGTTCTTCGAGGAGGTCCGGCTGGCCCTGGCGGAAGGCCGCCAGGTGAAGCTCTCCGGATTCGGCAATTTCGACCTGCGCAAGAAGAATCAGAGGCCCGGACGGAACCCCAAGACCGGGGAGGAGATCCCCATCACCGCCCGCCGGGTGGTGACGTTCCGCCCCGGACAGAAGCTCAAGGCACGGGTGGAGACATATGCTGGAAGCCGGGAACAATAGCGAGCTCCCCCCGATCCCGGGAAAGCGTTACTTCACCATTGGTGAGGTGAGCGACCTGTGCGGCGTGAAGCCGCACGTGCTCCGCTACTGGGAGCAGGAGTTCCCCCAGCTCAAGCCCGTGAAGCGCCGCGGCAATCGCCGCTACTACCAGCGCCATGACGTGCTGGTGATCCGCCAGATCCGCAGCCTGCTTTACGAACAGGGTTTCACCATCGGCGGTGCCCGCCAGCAGCTTTCCAGCGACGGCGCCAAGCAGGACATCACCCAGAGCCACCAGATCGTGCGCCAGATGCGCGTCGAGCTGGAAGAGTTGCTGCAGTTGTTGAAGCGCTAAGGCGCTTTCGTCAAATCCCCAACGTTTTCAGTGGTTTCACCCACCTCAGGGTTCGCGTATCATTACGCCCCTGCCAAGGGCCCGACCGGGCCGTCAGTCAGTTGAATCAGTCGGGGCGTAGCGCAGTCTGGTAGCGCACTTGCATGGGGTGCAAGGGGTCGGAGGTTCAAATCCTCTCGTCCCGACCAATTCAACTTTCAAATGTGGATTTCCAGGTAACGAAATTACAGTCTTTCCCACCAGGGGAGGATTTGAACCTCTGAACCTATTATTTCGGGGTCGGAGGTTCGTTTTGCCCTACGCATCCTCGCGTCCCGACCACGGATTTGAACCTTCGACGGTTTTATATATTGGAAGCGATAATTAAGAAGCCCCGCTGATGCGGGGCTCTTTTTTTACGGCTCTGGCGAGCCGGATGCAACGTCTCTTACTTGCCTTTCTGTGCAGCCTTCTGCGCATCTTGCAGATCCTTCATCACGTCTTTCGCATACTTCTGGGCTTTCTTCAGGTCGTTGTCTTTCAGGCCCTTGTTGGCGTCCTTCACGGCGTCATCCAACTGCTTGCGTTCCTTGCTCTTGTTATCCACGTCGTTGATGGCGCCGTTGCCCTGGCCCTTGCAGGGGTCCTCGGCGGTGGCGTCGAAACCTTCACCGGAGGGACCCACGATGCAGTTGATGACGTGATGCAGGTGCGCATGCACGTCTTCGAGTTTGGAGGAACCGGCAGACATGCCCGCATGCTGCAAGGCAGTGCTGATCTCCTGATCGGGATTGGCAGGGCCGGTGCCACTGGCACCCATGCCGGTACCGGCTCCTGGAGCACCGGCAGCGATGGCGGCGGACAGGACCATGAGGGAAGAACAGCCGATGAGCAGGGAAGTGAGTCTACGCATGAGAGGTCTCCTGATTTTGTTCTGGTTTCCGAGATGCGGTATTAGAACCCCGCGCTTCGATAAACGTCGAATCGAATTGACAATAAAAGCCGCATCTCGCTGTGGCGTTAGAATGCCGGCATGACTACTGGCGACGCTTTCTTCCAGGATGGCCCGCAACTGGGCAACCAATACCAGGACGATCTGGCCCTGCAGAAGTGGCTGAAGCGGCGGATGCCTTCAGCCGTGCTGCAGGACATCGCGCCGGGACTGGACAAGCTGGGCGCGCGGGCTGCCGGCGAGATGCTGGTGCTGACGGCGGCGGCGGAAGCCCAAGCACCGCAGCATGTCCCTTACGACGCCTGGGGCCGGCGCGTGGATCGCATCGAAGTCTCGGATGCCTGGAAGGCCTTGCACCGGATCGCGGCGGAAGAGGGCATCGTCGCCACCGGATACGAGCGCCGGCATGCCGAGTGGTCACGCCTGCATCAGTTCCTGCGCTTGCACCTCTACACGCCGTCATCCGCCATCTACTCCTGCCCCCTGGCGATGACCGACGGCGCTGCGCGCGTCATCGAGCTGTATGGCGATCAGGATCTCAAGCGCCAGGTGCTCCCTCACCTGGTGAGTCGCGATGCCGCGCAGTTCTGGACCTCCGGGCAGTGGATGACCGAGCGCACGGGAGGTTCCGACGTGAGCAGCACTTCCACCGAAGCGAGACCGCAAGGCGGTGGTTGGCGGCTCTACGGGACCAAGTGGTTCACGTCAGCCACCACTTCCGAGATCGCCGTCACCCTGGCCAAGGACTCCGAGGCCGGGGGCAAGCTCAGTCTGTTCCTGCTGGAGTTGCGCGATTCTGCCGGTGAACTCAACGACATCTTCGTGCACCGCCTCAAGGACAAGCTCGGTACCTGGGCCCTGCCCACCGCGGAGCTGAGCCTGCAGGGTACGCCGGCGGTGCGGGTAGGCGAGCCAGGCAAGGGTGTGAAACAGATCGCCACGGTGCTCAACATCACACGCCTCTACAACGCCAGTTCCGCCGTGAGTTACATGCGCCGGGGCGTGGCCCTGGCCGCGGATTACGCCGGTAAACGCCGGGCTTTCGGCAAGCTCCTCATGGACCAGCCGCTGCACCGGGAGACCCTCGCCGAGCTGGAGGCGGAATACGTGGGTGCATTGCATCTGGTGCTGCATCTCGCCGCGCTATTGGGCAAGTCCGAGACGGGCAAGGCTGCCGCATCGGATGAGATGCTGCTCAGGCTGCTGACGCCCATTGCCAAGCTCTATACCGCCAAGCAATCCATCGCTGTCGCCAGCGAAGTGCTGGAATGTTTCGGTGGTGCGGGTTATGTGGAAGACACCGGCCTGCCGCGGTTGCTGCGGGATTGCCAGGTGCTGTCCATCTGGGAGGGCACCACTAACGTGTTGTCCTTGGATGTGTTGCGGGTGCTGGAGAAGCCGGCGGCGCTGGATGCCTATGCCGCCGACGTGAGCGTCCGCATCGGCAAGATGCAGGATGAGGCCCTGGCACCCTATCGGGCGCAGATCGCACGCGGCCTGCAGACGGTGCGCGATTGGTTGCGGACCACGGCGGCGGATCGCGATGCGCTGGAACGGGGTGCGCGACGCCTCGCTTTCAGCTTGGCCCGGATCTACGTGGCATCCCTATTCGGTGAAGCAGCCGCCGAGGACTGGATCGAGGTGCCGCAGCTCAGACACTGGTGCCGCACGCTCCCGCAGCCCTGAAGGACGCCTGCGCCGACGGCGGTAGGCATCAGTGGGCCGCTTTCGCCGCCCGCTGCGGGAACACCAGGACCGCGATCGCCATGAGCACCAGGATCACACCCGAAGCCAGGTAGCGGCTCAAGGCCAGGCCGCCGTGGTCGTGGGGCTTGTCCAGGAAGTCGCCCAGTACCGCGCCCAGGGGACGGGTCAGGATGAAAGCAGCCCAGAACAAGGCCACCCGGTTGAGCTTGGTAAAGTAGTAGGCGAGGGCGACCAGCGCTAGCAGTCCGCCGAAGATGCCGACGCTGTTCAGGTAGCCCTCGCCGATGGTGTCCGCGGTCCAGTCGCCCAGGGCCGTGCCCAGGGTCTGAGAGAACATGATGGTGATCCAATAGAACATCTCCGCCTTGGGCGTGTGCACGGTGTTGATGGAGACGGAACCCAGCGTGCGGTGCCAGACGAACAGTGAGGCCAGCACCAGCGCCAGGAGCAAGGACGCGCCGCCTGTATAGCCGATCCCCAACGAACGGTCCGCGAAGTCGGCCAAGGTGGTGCCGACGGTGGTGGTAGCAACGATGGTGGCCCAGTACAGGAAGGGATGGAAACCCTTGGCCCTGATCTGAGCGATCACGAAGCCGATGAAGATCACAGCGAAGATGCCGGTGCCCACCAGATAGCCCAGGTTCATGGACATGCTCACCGAATCGCCGCCGGTTTCGCCGAGCGTGGTGGCGAGGATCTTGATGATCCAGAAGGTCAGGGTGACTTCCGGGACCTTGCTTAAGGCTTCGCGTGCGGCTTCTTTCATTCGGATGTCTTCTCTGGTGTCGGGTAAGGCTGACGATTCTAGCCCGGAGCTGCCACACTTTGACAGGAATGTGAGAACATAGCGCCCCCGCGATATTCAGTTACATCGGTCCAAGTCCATGCCTTCCGATCTGCTTGTCAGCGTCCAGTCCCTCAGCAAGGCCTACGGCCTGCAGACGCTCTTCGATGGCATCACTCTGAGCTTTCGTGAGGGCGAGCGCCTGGGGCTCATCGGTCCCAACGGTTCCGGAAAATCCACGCTTCTGAAGATATTGGCCGGCATCGAGACGCCCGACAGCGGTCAGGCGGCGCTGGCGGGTTCTACGCATCTCGTCTATCTGCCCCAGGAAGACAAGTTCCCTGCAGGCGCCACCGTCGAGAGCGCGCTGCTCGATGCCTTGCCGCCATATCACAAGGATGAGGGCTTGAGCAGCATCCGGGATATGTTGCGGGAGATGAACTTCGCCGATCTGGACCAGGAGGTCGATAGCTTGTCCGGTGGCTGGCGCAAGCGCCTGGCGGTGACCTGCGCGCTCATCCGCGAACCGAACCTGCTGCTCATGGATGAGCCCACCAATCATCTGGACCTGGAAGGCATCCTATGGCTGGAAGGCCTGCTCAAGCAGGCGCGTTTCGCCTTCGTGCTGGTGAGCCACGACCGGTACTTCCTGGAAAACGTCACTAACCGGATCGTGGAATTGAACCGGCGCTATCCAGACGGTTACCTGCGGGTGGAGGGCAACTACAGCGAGTTTCTGCAGCGGCGCCTGGCGGTATTCGATCAGCAGGATCGGGAAGAGCAGGTGCTGGCCAACAAGTTCCGCCGCGAGCTGGAATGGCTGCGCCGCGGCCCCAAGGCGCGCACCACCAAGGCCAAGGGCCGCATCGATTCGGCCTACGAATTGAAAGACGAGTTGACGGCGACCCGCGGCCGCAATGCGCAAGGCGCCCGCGCCGGCATCGAGTTCGAGGGCAGCGAGCGCAAGACCCGCAAGCTGGTGGAGTTGAAGCAGGCCGGCATGGAGCGGGGTACACGCCGTCTGTTTGCTGGACTCGACCTTACTTTGGGGCCGGGGAGCTGTCTCGGGGTGTTGGGCAGGAATGGCAGCGGCAAGAGCAGCCTGATGCAACTCCTGACCGGTGCGCTGAAGCCGACCCAAGGCACCATCACCTGGGCGGACGACCTCAAGATCGTGAGCTTCGACCAGAAACGCGAACAGCTGGATCGGAAGCTGCGGCTGCGTGAAGCGCTCTCGCCCACGGGTGACAGCGTCATGTTCCAGGGCAAGCCCCTGCATGTGAGCGCCTGGGCGAAGCGCTTCCTGTTCCCCATCGAGAAACTGGGGTTGCCGGTCTCGCAGCTCTCGGGCGGCGAGCAAGCGCGGGTGCTGATCGCGCGACTGATGCTGCAACCCGCCGACCTCCTGTTGCTGGATGAGCCTACCAACGACTTGGATATCGCCACGCTGGAGGTGCTGGAGGACAGCCTGTCGGAATTCCCCGGCGCCTGCGTGCTCATCACCCACGACCGTTATCTGATGGACCGCCTGAGCGACCGGCTGCTGTACCTGGATGGCGAGGGTCGTGCGGAATATTTCGCCGACTATTCACAGTGGCTGCAGATGCGCGCTCGCAGCGCGCCGGCGGCGGCAGCTGCGGAGGCGGCGCCTGTCCCGAAGCCAGCCCCCGCGCTGCGCCTGAGCCGCGAGGAACGCAAGGAGCTGGACGGCATCGAGAAGAAGGTGGAGAGGGCTGAGGCAGAGGTGACGCGCCTGCAGCAGCAGATGCTGGAGCCGGCTGTCATGAGTGATGCGACCCGGCTCAAGGAACTCTATGCCGAGATGAAGGCGGCAGAAGCGAAGGTGGCAGCCATCTATGCCCGCTGGCAGGAACTGGAAGCATTGGGCGGATGAGCCCCATGGTTATAATCCGGCCATGCCATCTGATGCCGGTCAAATTCAGGGTCTGGACGCCGGGGAACTGGCGCGCTTCGAACGCGACGGTTGGGTAGGGACCTATCCGCTGTTCGACGCGAGCCGCGTGGATCTGCTCTGCAGATTGCGGGGCCCGACGCTGAATCACATCACCATGCCCGACCAGATGACGCAGGCGACGCACCCACAGGCCTTCGAGCAGCGATACTGGTTCAAGAGCATGCACGCCCTGGTCCCCGAGTATTACGATGCCGCCTGTCATCCGGCCATCGTGCGCCGGGTGGCTTCGATCCTGGGTCCCGACGTGCTCGCCTGGGGCCTCACCTTGACACGCTCAATACCGGGAGGCGTACACCGCTGGCACGTGGACATCGAGCATCTGCGCTGGCCTGGCGTGAGTGTCTATATCGGCCTCGTGAATAATGACCTGGATTCGACCCTCAAGGTGCTCACCGGTTCCCATCGCATGCCGGAGAGACCCCAGGCCTATGGTGTCGAAGATGATGCCGGCGCCCTGGCGGTGGTGAGCCCCGCGGTAACCGGGGCGGAGATAGTGCGGATGCCGCTCAAGCCGGGTGAGTTCTTCCTGTTCGATGGCCGGCTCTGGCACGGTTCCCACAATACCGGTCCGAACGTGCGCCTGGCGATGATCATCCACTACTCGCGTCCCGATGTGCGGGTGCAGATACCCCTGAATTTCAGCGATCCCATCCACTGGCACGAATCGCGGCCTCCTTGCGTGCTGGTATCCGGCGAGGATCGATCTGGCATCAATCGTCTGGTAGGCAGACCGGCACCGTTGCCGCCGTCCTGAATTGCGGCGCTATACTGGACCGTCCGAGAGATCCGGGGTCTGCCTATGCATCCCAGCGCCGCTTGTCGCATGCCGGTCAGGCCGGAGCCAGTACCGTGAAATCCGGTTACGTCTATGCCTGGGAGTTCATGGCCGCGCCCGGCAAGATCGCCGAGTTCAAGCGGGTCTATGGCGAAAGCGGTGACTGGGTGAAGCTGTTCCGCCGCGCCGCGGGATATATCCGCAGCGAGCTGTATCAGGACCAGGCCAACCCGCAACGTTTCATCACCGTGGACCACTGGGAATCCGAGGCTGCCTGGCGTGCTTTCCGCGAGAGGTTCCGCCATGAATACGAGGATCTGGACGTGATCTGCGAGCAGGTCACGGTCAAGGAGCGCGAGATCGGTCGGTTCAATCCGGCCGATTAATGCCCCGCCCAGGCATTGAAACCGGTCGGATCGGCCCTATCATCGTGTATAGGGACAGGTTTTTAGGGGTGTCACATGGATCACTTCGTACCTTCGGCATTTCTGGCGGCGGGCCTCATCCTGCTTGTGCTGGAGATGGCCAGCCTCACCTTCTATATGGCGGCGTTGGGCTTCGCTTCCCTGCTCACCGCGCTCGTGACCTGGTTCTACCCGATGCAGGACTGGCAGGCCGCGGCGGTGTTCGCCGTCTGCGCCGCCGTCTCATTGCCGCTGGCGCACTGGCTGCGCCACCGCATGCAGGGCGGCCAGGCCGACCCCTTGCTGGACATGGACAAGGGCAGCCGGGTCACCGTCGCCGAGACAGGGCACCACAATATCAAGGTCCGCTACCGCGATTCTCTCTGGGAGGCGGTGTGGGAGGGCAGCGGTACGCCACAGGTGGGCCAGCCCGCCGAGGTGGTGGCGCGCGATGGCGCGCGTCTGCGAATCCGGCCCGTGAACTGAACCTGAATCGAAGCTTCATAAGGGAGTAGTTTCATGCCCATGCCTATCTTCTCCATGGTCGGGGTCCTGATCCTCATCTGGGCCGCCTTCACCCTGATCCGCACCATCCGCATCGTGCCGCAGCAACAGGCCTGGGTCGTGGAACGGCTGGGGCGCTTCCACGCAGTGCTGGGTTCCGGCATGAACCTGGTGATGCCGCTGGTCGATCGGGTGGCTTACAAGTTCGATATGCGCGAGATCCCCATGGATGTGCCGGAACAGGTGTGTATCACCCGGGACAACACGCGTCTCTCCGTGGACGGCGTGCTCTACTACCAGATCACCAATGCGCAGAACGCGGCCTACGGCACCAACGACGTGATCACCGCGGTGGTGCAGCTGGTGCAGACCACCATGCGAGCGGAAGTGGGCAAGCTAGCCCTGGATGAGTGCCTGTCCCAGCGCGAGACCCTGAACAAGGGCGTGGTGGATGTGCTCACCGAAGCCGCCACCGGCTGGGGCGTGAAGGTGCTGCGCTATGAGATCCGCAACCTCACGCCGCCGGACGAGATCCAGCGCGCCATGGAGCTGCAGCTCACCGCCGAACGGCAGAAGCGCGCCGCCATCGCCAAATCCGAGGGCGACCGGCAACAGGCCATCAACCAGTCGGAAGGCCAGAAGCAGAGCCAGATCAACAACGCCGACGGCGAACGCCAAGCCGCCATCCTGCGTGCAGAGGGTGAGGCCCAGGCCATCTCGACGGTTGCCAACGCCACTGCCAATGCCATCAACACCATCGCCAAGTCGGCGGCTGGCGAAGGTGGCATGGACGCTTTGCGCTACCAGCTGGCTCAGCAATGGGTGGACCAGTGGGGGCAGATCGCCAAGAGTTCCACCGTGACAGTGGTGCCGGCCAACATGGGCGATCTCACCGCCATGGTGGGCACGCTCATGTCCCAGGCGGGCAACGCCAAGCCGGTCGCGCGCTGACTGAGGGATGAGCATGGCTCCGCGTACCGCCGCAGTGATCGGCGGCGGTCCCGCGGGGCTCATGGCCGCCGAAGTCCTGGCGAGCCGCGGTGTGGCGGTGGATGTCTACGACGCCATGCCTTCGGTGGGACGCAAGTTCCTGCAGGCGGGCGTCGGCGGCCTCAACCTCACCCATTCGGAACCCGCACGCGAATTCCTCGCGCGCTATGGCGCGCGCCAGGATTTCGTCCGGCCCTGGCTGGAAGTTTTCGGCGCGACTGCACTACGCGAGTGGGCGGCTGGTCTGGGCATCGAGACCCTGGTGGGAAGCTCGGGACGAGTGTTCCCCGTGCAGATGAAGGCCGCGCCGCTCTTGCGTGCGTGGCTGAGGCGTTTGAAGGATTCCGGCGTGCGCTTCCACGTGAGGCACCGCTGGCGGGGATGGCAAGAAGACGGGTTGCTGTTCGATACGCCGGACGGCACTGCGATCGCGAAGCGAAATGTCGTGGTCCTGGCCTTGGGTGGCGGAAGTTGGTCACGCCTGGGCTCAGATGGCGCCTGGATCCCATTGCTGCAGGCGCGGGGTGTCGGTCTCAAGCCATTGAAGCCCGCCAATAGCGGCTTCGAGACGCCATGGAGCGAGCATTTCCGGGGTCGTTTCGCCGGGCAGCCGGTGAAGCCGGTCACGGCTTGGCTCGAGGATGGCGCGCCGAAGCAGGGCGAGTTCGTGGTCACCGAGCACGGCGTCGAGGGTGGGCTGATCTACAGTCTGTCCACGCTGCTGCGCGATGGCATCGAGGAGAAGGGTCACGCGATCCTGCATCTGGATCTCGCACCGAACCGGGATCTGCCGCGGCTGGTGCAGGATCTGCGCAAGCCTCGCGGCGGCCAGTCCCTGGCGAGCCATCTGCGCAAGCAGGCGGCGATCGAAGGCGTGAAGGCCGGATTACTGAGGGAAGTGCTGGGCAAGGACTTGCCGGACGATCCGCTGCAGCTTGCCGAAGCCATCAAAGACCTGCCGCTCACGCTGAATGCAGCGAGACCCCTGGACGAAGCCATCAGCACCGCCGGGGGCGTCGCCGCCGATGCCCTGGATGGGCGGCTGATGCTGAAGCGGCTGCCGGGTGTGTTCTGCACCGGGGAGATGCTGGACTGGGAAGCCCCCACTGGCGGCTATCTGCTCACCGCTTGTTTCGCCAGTGGCCGTGTGGCGGGGACCGGCGCTGCCGCCTGGCTCGGAGACAGCGCATGAGGATCTGGGTGGATGCGGACGCCTGTCCCAAGGTGATAAAGGAGATATTGTTCCGCGCCGCCAAACGCGCGGAAGTCCCGCTGACCCTAGTGGCGAACCAGTCCCTGCGCACGCCGCCCTCGCAGCACATCAAGTCCATGCAGGTGGCGTCAGGATTCGACGTGGCTGACAACGAGATCGTGAAGCAGGTGCAGGCCGGCGATCTGGTGGTGACCGCGGACATCCCGCTGGCGGCTCAGGTGGTGGAGAAGGGCGGCCATGCCTTGAACCCTCGGGGTGAGCTGTACACTCCTGATAACATCAAGGCACGCCTGAGTTTGCGGGATTTCATGGCGCAGATCCGCGACAGCGGCGTCCAGACCGGCGGGCCTGCACCCATCAGCCAGGCCGACCGCCAGGCCTTCGCAAACAACCTGGACCGCCTGCTGGCCAAACGCGACAAATGAACTTCACTCTTTGATCCGTTTGACCTCGACCGAATCGTTCACGCCTTCCACTGATATATAGAAGGAGTTGAACACGCCGCGGCTGATGGTCACCTTGGGGTTAGTCATTCGCCCTGCGGTGACCGTGGCGTCGTCCATCTGCTCCCATACCTGGCCGTTGTCCAGGGTCACGCGGGTGCTGCCGCTCCAACCATGGAATTCCCCGACGATGTGCGCCGTCATGGGATAAGCGTCGGCGGCGGCAGGGGCAGGGGCGGCCAGAGCGGGTCCCCTAGCAGGAGCGGCGCCTGTGCAGGTGAGGGCATGTCGCCGCTGATAATCGCCGAACCAGGCATCCAGGGCCTTGATCTGGGCATCGGAGAGCTTGTCCAGTCCGCTGGCACGGAAGTCCGCGACGGACATGCTCGTCAACACGTCGAAATCCGGTGCATCGGCGGCATTGGCGACCCCGCCGAGCGATAGGCCCGCCAACAGCAGGCTTTGGAGTAGTATCTTCATCCCGTTTCCCCGGCTGGATTGCGATGCGCCGATTGTCGCACGCCCGCTGGACCGATTCATGACAATCATCCGATGGAGACGCTCATGCAGTTCTCGATGTATCAGGCCACCGCGCCCGGTTTCGTCCACATCCTCACCCAGCTCAAGCACATCCTGAAGAAGGGCGAGGACTACGCGACTGCCCGCAAGATCGAGCCGACGGTGCTCACGACCGCCCGCCTGTTTCCGGACATGCTCCCCCTCAACCGCCAGATCCATATCGCGACGGATCAGGTGAAGTTCTGCATGTCACGCCTGGCCGGCACTGAAGCGCCGAAGTTCGATGACAAAGAGCAGACCTTCGAGGAGCTCCAGGCGCGCATCGACAAGACCATCGCGCATATCCAGAGCTTCAAGCCGGCGCAGATCGATGGCAGCGAGAACAAGGCCATCGAGATCAAGCCTGCCCAGGGCAACCCGCGCAAGTATCAAGGCATGAACTACCTGTTTGACTCGGTCTACCCAAATTTCTTCTTCCATGTGACCATGACCTACGCCATCCTGCGTCACAACGGCGTGGAAGTCGGCAAGATGGATTTCCTCGGCGATCACGAACACGTCAAACGCTGAATACGCCTTAACTCACCGCTAACACCGCATCGCCGCGGATGTCCAATCTTCGGACATCCGCGGTTTGCTTCTGCCAGCCTGTCGTCCAAGAATGGTTTCACCGCGTGGCGCGCCGCGGCCGAAATTAACGAATTCCAAACATCTATGTCGCGCCATGCAGACGAGAAAGTGCAAGAGCAGGACGCCCGCTTCGCCTATTTCCTGGATGTGGACGGCACCTTGCTCCCGATCGCGGAATCACCGGAAGTGGTGTCTCCGTCGGGTGCGGTGTGCTCCTTACTCGCGCGCCTGGCGGCCGCAAGCGAGGGCGCGCTGGCGCTGGTGAGCGGCCGCCCGCTGCACGAACTGGATGTCATGTTCGCTCCGCACCGCTTCCCCATCGCGGCCCAGCACGGTGCGGAGATACGCAACCCCGGCGGGCGCGTGACCTGGTGGGAAGGCCATTTGCCGTCCCTGCACTCAGTGGGCGTCAAGATGCGCCGCCTGGCCGACATGGACGGGCGCCTGCGCCTCGAAGACAAGGGGCTCACCATAAGCCTGCATTACCGGCGCGCGCCGCAGCTCGGCGACGGGCTCACCGCTACCATGCTGCAGATGTTGGCGCCGTACCGGACCTTGCGCTTGCAACCCGGCAAATGCGTGCTGGAGGTGTGCGCTGCGGAACTCGGCAAGGGGCAAGCCGTGGAGGCCTTCATGCACCAGGCACCCTTCGGCGGCCGACGCCCCGTCTATATCGGCGACGACCTGACCGACGAGAGCGGCTTCGAGGCCGTGAACGCCATGGACGGAATCAGCATCAAGGTCGGTTCGGAGCCGAGCGTGGCGGGGATGCGCCTGCCTGACCCGGCAGCGGTGCTGGAGTGGCTGGCGGCGCGCCTGCCCGACGGGGTCGGAAGATGACGCGCGACCTGGAACTCGGTCTCATCGGCAACTGCTCGTTCGCCGCTCTCGTAGACAAGCAGGCCGAGATGGTCTGGGCCTGCCTGCCGCGCTTCGACGGAGATCCAGTGTTCTGTTCGCTGTTGGAGCCCAAGGGTGAGGGCCGCGGCAGCTTCCGAGTGGAAGTGCAGGACCTGGTCGAGGCGGAACATCACTATGAACGCAACACGGCCGTGCTGGTCACGACTCTGCGGGACCGGCATGGCGGCGTCGTGGAGGTCACGGACTTCGCGCCGCGGTTCAAGAACTACGGGCGGATGTACCGGCCTGCCATGCTTGTGCGCACCATCAAGCCCTTGCACGGCCGGCCGCGCATCACCGTGCGCCTGCGTCCCAGCGGCGACTACGGCGCCAAAGATGCCGCCGTCACCGGCGGCAGCAACCACGTGCGTTATCTCTTACCCGATCAGGTGCTGCGGCTGACCACCAACGCGCCGGTCACGGCGATCCTGGACGAGACCTCATTCCTGCTGGATCATGAGGTGGCGTTCTTGCTCGGCCCGGATGAGGTGGCGATGCGGCCGGTGGAGGAGATGGCGCGTGAGTTCCACGCCGAGACCGTCGCCTACTGGCGCGATTGGGTCCGCTATCTGGCGCTGCCGCTGGAGTGGCAGGGTGCCGTGATCCGTGCCGCCATCACCTTGAAGCTCTGTACCTTCGAGGATACGGGCGCGGTGGTGGCAGCAGTCACCACCTCGATCCCCGAGAACGAGGGCTCAGCCCGCAACTGGGACTATCGGCATTGCTGGCTCAGGGACAGCTACTTCGTGGTGAACGCCCTGAACCGGCTCGGCGCCACCAAGACCATGGAAGACTACATACGCTATGTGGTCAACATCGGCTCCGACACGGCTCAGCGGCGCCTGAAGCCCGTATACCGCATCAACGGCTTGAGCGATCTCGATGAACGGGAAGTGACGAGTCTCGCGGGGTATCGTGGCATCGGTCCGGTGCGGGTGGGGAATGCCGCCCATACCCAGGAGCAGAACGACGTGTACGGCGCGGTGGTCCTGTCCGCCGCCCAGACTTTCTTCGACGCGCGCCTGGACAGCCCGGGAGACGTGGCCCTATTCCGTCAACTCGAGGCGCTCGGCGAGACCGCGCTGGACCTGCATGACAAGCCGGATGCAGGCCTGTGGGAGCTGCGCAACGTCAACCACGTGCATACCTTCTCCAGCGTCATGTGCTGGACCGCCTGCGACCGGTTGGCGCGCATCGCCTGGCATCTGGGTCTGGAAGGGCGCACCGAATACTGGGCGGCGGCGGCCCAGCACATCCGCGAGAAGATATTGGCCAGCGCCTGGAGTGAAAAGCGAGGCTGTTTCGTCGCGAGTTTTGGCGGCGAAGGCCTGGATGCGAGCCTGCTGCTGATGGCGGAACTCGGCATCGTGGCGCCGACCGACCCGCGCTTCGTGGCCACGGTGGATGCCATCGGACGTGAACTCAAACGCGGCGACTACGTGTTCCGTTACGTGGAAGCGGACGACTTCGGCACGCCGCACAATGCCTTCACGCTGTGCACCTTCTGGTACATCGACGCCCTGACCCAGATCGGGCGGCGCGCCGAGGCGCGCACGCTGTTCGAGCATATGCTGGCGCGCTGCACCACCCTCGGTCTCCTTTCGGAGCACCTGGATCCGAAGGATGGCGAACTGTGGGGCAATTTCCCCCAGACCTACAGCATGGTGGGCATCATCCATTCCGCCATGCGCCTCTCGGAACCCTGGGAGGTGGCGTTTTGAGCCGCCTGGTCGTCGCCTCCAACCGTGTCGCCATGCCGGGACAGCGCGGCGCGGCCCAGGGCGGTTTGGCCAGCGGCCTCTTGGGCGCCATGCGCCGCCACGGCGGCCAATGGTTTGGCTGGAATGGGAAGATCTCCGAACAAGTGGAAGCTGCGCCCGAGGTCATGGAGGAGGAGGGCGTGACCTTCGCCACCGTCCCGCTCAGCACGCGGCAGTTCGAAGGCTACTACGTGGGGGCTGCCAACAGCATGTTATGGCCGCTGTTCCATTCACGGCTGAACCTGATCCGCTACAACAGTGCCGAGAGCGAGACCTATCAGAGGGTGAATCTCATGTTCGCCCGCCAGTTGCTGCCGCTGCTGCAGGCGGATGACCTGGTCTGGGTGCACGACTATCATCTGCTGCCGCTGGGCCGGTACTTGCGTGAGGCCGGAGCCGGGCAACCCATCGGCTTCTTCCTGCATGTGCCGTTCCCGTTCCCAGACGTGCTGCGGGCTACGCCGGGGCACCGGAGGATCCTGGAGAGCATGCTGCACTACGACGTGATCGGCTTCCAGACCTCCATGGACGTGGAAGCGTTCAGCGCCTGCGTGGAGCATTTCTGCCCGGATGCGCAGGTGCATGGCAGCCACATCGAGTACCGGGGCCGCAGTGCCCTGGTGCGGAGTTTCCCCATCGGCATCGACGTGGACGCCATAGCGGACATGGCGCGCAAGGGCCGGCAAGGCGTGCACGGGCGGCGCCTGGAGGAGAGCCTCACCAAGCGGCGGCTCATCATCGGCGTCGACCGGCTGGACTACAGCAAGGGCTTGCCGGAACGGCTGCTGGCCTACGGACAGTTGCTTGAGTCCAGTCCTGAGTTCCGCCGCAACGTGGTGATGCTGCAGATCGCGCCCCTGTCGCGGACCGAGGTGGCGGAATATGAGGACATCCGCAGGGAGCTCAACTCCATCGCGGGGGATATCCACGGCCGCTTCGCCGAATATGACTGGCTGCCGCTGCGCTATATGACCCGCGGCTTCCAACGCACCACCATCATGGGGTTTCTGTCCCTGGCGCAGATCGGATTGGTCACGCCGCTGCGGGACGGCATGAACCTGGTGGCGAAGGAATACGTCGCGTCCCAACCCGTGGAGGACCCGGGTGTGCTGGTGCTGTCTTCCCTGGCCGGCGCCGCCGAACAGCTGACCGATGCCATCATCGTGAATCCCTATGACGTCGCCGGCGTGGCCGGCGGCATCGCCCGGGGTCTGCGCATGCCGGTGGAGGAGCGGCGTGAACGCTGGCAGCGGATGATGGCGGTGCTGCGCCAGTCGGATATCCATCACTGGGTGGGGGACTTCACCGGTGCCTTGGGCGAAGTGGGGCGCCCCTTCGAGCGGCGTGAGACGGGCCGGCGGGCGGGGGACCACCGACCAAGCGTCCCATGAGCGGCCTCACCGCCGATCTCTACTCTGCCGCGCTGTTCGGAATGATGTTATGCGGGTCGCTGGTGGCCGCTTACATCGTCTTGTATCTGTTGCAGCACGTGATGCGCCGTTTCCAGACGGGCATGGCCCACGCCGTGCTGCGCCGCGTCCGCGAGCCTGTGTTGCTGCTGAGTCCGGTCGTGACGGTGCTGATGGCCCTGCCACTGGCGCACTTCGGCGCGGTGCCAGGGGCCTTCCTCTATCATTCGGCCTTGATCGTGCTGATCGCGACCCTGGGCTGGGGCTGCATCCGCCTCTTCGATGCATGGCGTGACACCCTGGAGGCGCGTCACAGGCTCGACGTGACGGACAACCTGGTGGCTCGTCGCGTCATCACCCAGGTCATCATCCTGCGCCGCATTGCGCTGGTGCTGGTGCTCATCGCCACCATCTCGGCCATGCTCATGACCTTCCCCGAGGTGCGGGCGGTGGGCGCCACCCTGTTCGCGTCGGCCGGCGTGGCGGGCCTGCTGCTGGGCTTCGCCGCGCGTCCGGTGTTCACCAACATCTTGGCCGGATTGCAGGTGGCGCTCACCGAGCCGATCCGCATCGACGACGTGGTGGTGGTGGAGGGGAACTGGGGCAAGATCGAGGAGATCCGCAGCACCTACGTGGTGGTGCGGATATGGGATCAACGCTGCCTGATGCTGCCCTTGTCGTACTTCATCGAGCAGCCATTCGAGAACTGGACGCGGCGCACCGCCGACCTGCTGGCCACCGTCACGCTGTATGTGGATTACACAGTGCCGGTGCAGGAACTGCGCGACTACTGCCACTCGATACTGAAGGAGAGCCCGCTGTGGGACGGCAAGGCCTGGGCCTTCCAGGTCACGGACGCGACACCCCAGACCCTGCAGTTGCGCGCGCTCATGAGCGTCGCCAACAGTGGTAACGCCTGGGACCTGCGCTGCCTGGTGCGGGAGAGACTCGTGGAGTTCCTGCAACGCCGCTACCCCGATTGCCTGCCGCTTACCCGTGTATCGCTGCTGCCCCAGCCTGACCCCATCCCTGAAGGAAGGACCCCGCCATGAACAAGATATTATTCACTGCCATCCTTGCTGCAATGGTCTCGGCCTGCGCGACTTCGCCCACGGGCCGCAAGCAGCTCGATCTGGTTTCGGATCAACAGGCGGCTCAGGCCGGCGACCAGTCCTTCCAGCAGATCAAGAAACAGACGCCGGTGGACCAGGACGCCGCCGCGAATTCTTATGCCGGCTGCGTGGTGCATGCCCTGAGCGTCGCTACCGGCGCGCCCCGCGGGGGCGGCAAATGGGTGGTGACGGTGTTCAAGGACGACAAGACCGTGAACGCGTTCGCCCTGCCGGGCGGCCACGTGTCCGTCTACACCGGCATCTTCAAGGTGGCGACGACCCCGGGGGAGCTCGCTGCAGTATTGGGCCATGAGATGGGACATGTGCAGGCTGGACACGGCGCGGAGCGCATCTCGGATCAGGAGGCGGCCTCGGTCGGCATGGATCTGGCAGCGATGCTCGCCGGCATCGACCAGAGTTCCACCCAGGGGCAGTTGACCATGGCAGCCCTGGGTGTCGGTACCCAGGTGGGTGTGCTGCTGCCTTTCAGCCGCGCCCAGGAGAGCGAAGCCGACAAGCTCGGGACCCAGTACATGTCGGAGGCCGGTTGGGATCCCCATGAGGCCCTGCAGCTCTGGCGTAACATGATGGGTTCGAACCAGGGGGTGCCGCCGGCGCTGCTCTCGGACCATCCGGCCGATGCCTCGCGCCTGCAGGCGCTGCAGGCACAGCTGCCGGACGACGAACAGCGCTATCAGAAGGCCAGACAGGAAGGGCATCATCCGGACTGTGCGCCGCCAGGTGCTTGACCCGTTTGCGCAGCATGGGGACTTGGTGAGATTTCGAGCAGCGTCCCGTCTGCTTAAGGGTGCCGCGCTTGCAGTCTGGGCGCCGTCCGGCGAAGCTATGCTTGGCCCCTCGGGGACCCGCGGGCCGTATTACAACCATAAATCCCGCATCGCCAAGCATGCTCCATCGCCGAACGCATCTTCCGCGAATCTTGGCTGGCGTCACCGGACTGCTGCTGGCGTGCTCACTGCCGGCTGCTGAGGCAGCGGCAGGGACCGCCATCCCTCCCGGTTCAAGCCCGCGCTTCCGTCACATACGTATCGAGGATGGCCTGGCCCAGAGTTCGGTGCAGGCCATCGTGCAGGATGCCCAGGGCTATCTCTGGTTCGGCACCCAGGATGGGTTGCAGCGCTACGATGGATACGGTTTCCTGACGTTCCGCCACGACCCCTCCGACCCCGCCTCGCTCTCGGACAACACCATCAACGCTCTGACCCTGGGGCCGGATGGCGCGCTCTGGATAGGCACCTCGGTGGGAGGATTGGACAGGCTGGATCCCGTCACCCAGCGTTTCACGCATTTCGCCAACGACCCCAAGGATCCGGCCAGCCTCGCCGCCGATCAGGTAACAGTGCTGTATGTGGATCGCCAGCACCGCCTGTGGGTCGGCACCGCAGTAGGGCTCGATCTCTTCGACGGGCGCGGCTTCGGCCATCACCCGATCCCGCCGGGTCACGGCGACGCCAAGGCAATAGACAGCCTGTATGAAGATGTGTCTGGGCGCATGTGGGTCGGGAGCGATCACGGCGTCTACGTCCTGGACGGCGGCCATCTCACGCCCTTCGTCGCCGGCGGGAGCATGAGTGCCGATCAGCACGGCCTGTTCACCGAATCGCCCATCCACGCCATCGCCGAGGTGGGAGGCTCGCTATGGATCGCGAGCGGCCGCGGGATCGCCGTGCTGGATGCCAAGGGCGTGCTCCAGCACTTCTATACCCATTCCAAGGAGCCTGATTCCCTGCCCAACGAACATACGCTGGCGCTGTTGCAGGGTTCCTCCGGCAGCGTGTGGGTCGGGACCTATGGCGGTGGTGTCAGCCGCTTCGAAGACAAGGCGACCGGTTTTTCGTCTTACCAGCACGATGCCACCGACGCCGGGAGCCTGGGCAGCGACCAGATCAACGTCCTCTACGAGGACCGCTCCGGGCTGATCTGGATCGGCACCGACGACGCCGGCGTCGACATCTACAACCCGCGCACCCGTGCTTTCGGCTACTACCAGCACAAGCAGGGCGACCTGAACAGCCTGGCCAGCAACATGGTGTGGTCCATCTACAAGGACCCGGCAGGCGATGTCTGGGCCGGTACCGATCACGGACTCACCCGCATGGATGCCACGCGGCGCCATTATCGGCAGTACCACATGGGCCAAAGACCGGCCACGCGCCTCGATGACGATCAGGTCAGCGTCGTCTATGGCGACCGTCAGGGCCGGCTTTGGACCGGGACCGACTACGGTGTCTATAGATATGATCGGGCACGCGATGCCTTCCAGCGCTACGACTTGGAGCCGGGACCGGACGATGGCAACGGCAACGTGGTGAGTTCCCTCTATCAGGACAGCCGCGGCCGCCTGTGGGCCGGTACCAACGGCGGCCTGTTGCAGGTGGATGTGGAGAGGCGCGTGGTGCGGCGTTTTAATCACGAAGCCGGGCGCACCGATAGCCTGCCGACGGATTCTGTCACCGCTATCTGCGAGACCACGGATGGCCGTCTATGGATCGGCACCTCCGATGGCCTGGCGTCCTTTGACGGAGTCACCGACAAGTTCCAGGTGTTCCACAATGACCCCAACGACCCGAGCAGCCTCAGCTATGACAACGTCCAGGGCTGCTACGCGGATTCGAAAGGCGGGCTATGGGTCGGCACCACCGTCGGGCTGGACCACCTGCTGGCAGGGCAACGGTCGTTCACGCGCTACCTGGGGCACGACGGCCTGCCCAACGACACCATCTATGCGATCCTGGCCGAGCCCTCCGGTGCGCTCTGGATCAGCACCGACGGCGGCCTATCCCGCCTAGATCCTCAGGCCGGCACCTTCCGCAATTACCTGAAGAGCGACGGCTTGCAGAGCAACGAGTTCAACGGCGGGGCGGCATTCGCCGCCGCGGACGGTGAACTGCTGTTCGGCGGCGTGGGAGGGTTGAATGCCTTCTATCCCGCCCATATCACCCATGACGTCCTGCCTCCGACGGTCGCCATCACGCGTCTCCTGCTGCAGAACTCGGAGGTGCCGCTGGTCGCGGAGAACGGGCGATTGGATCCGGTGCAGGTGCAGTACCAGCAGAACATGCTGAGCTTCGAGTTCACGGCTTTCGACTACACCGAACCGGAACTCAACCGGTTCAGCTATCGGCTGGATGGCTTCGACAGCGAGTGGCATGAGTCGCGCGGGAGGCATGCGGCGACCTATACCAACCTGGATCCCGGCAAATACCTGTTGCGGGTGCGTGGCGCCAACAGCGACGGCGTCTGGAGCACCGAGGACGCGACCTTGAGCATCGAGGTCCTCCCTCCGGCATGGCGCACGGGCTGGGCATACCTGCTCTACGTCGCCGCCGGATTCGTGACGCTGATGGTGGGGCTCGCCCTCTACAAGCGCATCATCCAGCGCGAGCAGCGCCTGACCGACGAACAGCAGCGCCGTCGCTGGGCGGAATCCCTGCATGACCTCATCCATCGCGTGACCGCGGAGCGCGACGAGCGCAGCATCGCCGAGCAGCTCATCGACGCGCTCACCAACTTCATAGACTATGGGCACGCCTTGTTCTACGCCGAACGCGAGGGTGGCATGGTCTTGCTGGCTTCGCGCGGCATCAGCGCCACCGAACAGGCCTATCTGGAGCATTGGCCGCAGCAACATCCCGGCATCGTCGCGCAGCTCAAGCAGACGCAAAGAGCGGCGGCGCTGACGCCTGGGGATGCGGCGACCCTGGCGGGCGGCACCAAGCCGGGACGCTACCACTATCTGGCGGTGCCCCTGCACTCCGGCAATGGCACATTCAGGTTGCTGCTGGTGGGCCGGCCGAACCGCGTGCTCAAGGAACAGCAGATGGCGGTGGCCGCCGCCATGGCCAAGCAGGTGAACATGGCGCTGGATAATGCGCAACTCATCCAGGAGCTGGAGGAGCGTGCCACCACCGACGGATTGACCCGCCTCTATAACCGGCGTCACTTCATGGAACGCGCCGAGAGCGAGTTCGAGCGCAGCCGCCGCTACCGGCGCGAACTGTCGGTGTTCCTCATCGACGCCGACCATTTCAAGTCCATCAACGACGCCCATGGCCACGATGCGGGCGATCGGGCGCTCCGCTTCCTGGCGTCGGCCTGCCGGGAGGGCCTGCGCCATCTGGATGTGATCGGCCGCTACGGAGGAGAGGAGCTGGTAGTGCTGCTGCCCGAGACTTCCGCGGCGCTGGCCTTCGAGACCGCCGAGCGCCTGCGGCATAACATCGAGCAGATGCAGATACCGCTGCCCGTGGGCAAGGTCCAGCTGACGGTGAGCATCGGCGTGGCCACCGCCGGGGCCGAGACCGAGACCGTGGCGGCGCTCATCAACCACGCGGACCGGGCGCTCTACGAAGCCAAACGCAACGGTCGCAACCGGGTGGTGGCGGCAGGCGTTCTGAAATGAAGGCCAGGACGGGGAGGGATGCGCCTCGGCGCCACAAGCTCCTGCTGGGCATCGTGTTGTTGGCCCTGGCTGCCAGCGTCTGGCCCGGTTACCTGCTGGGGGCACGCATAGCGCCCTATGTGCTGGGGCTGCCGTTCTCCATCGTATGGCTGGTGGCCTGGATCGTGGTGGCGTTCGTGGCGCTGCTCCTGACCTTCCGCGCAGACATGCGCGCGGGCGGGGACCGCGGGCGGTGACCGTCGAACTCGTCCCCTGTCTGGTGTACCTCGGCATCGCGCTGTTGCTCGGCATGCTTCCGGCGCGCTTCAGTTCCCGCAGCGTAGCGGGCTACGTGGCGGGCGACCGCAGCCTCAACACGGTGCTGCTGTACTTCGTGCTGGGCGCCGCCGTCTTCTCGTCCTTCGCTTTCCTGGGCGGTCCGGGTTGGGCTTACTCCCGCGGCGCCGCCGCGTTCTACATCCTGACCTACGGCGCCTTCGGCATGATCCCGTTCTACTTCCTGGGCCCTCGCGCGCGGCGCCTGGGGGAGCGGCTGGGTTTCTTCACCCAGGCGGAGATCATCGGCCACCGCTTCGATAGCCGTGCCTTGCAGGTGACGGTGGCGCTGCTCAGCATCGCCGCCCTGGTGCCTTACCTCACCCTGCAGATCAAGGGCGTGGGGTTCATCCTCGCGGTCGCGAGCCACGGCGCGATGCCGGAGTGGGAAGGGGCGCTGATCGCCTACGGCATCGTCGCCATATATGTGCTCTACAGCGGGATGTTGGGCGTGAGCTGGACCAGCGTGTTCATGGGGCTCGCCATGATGACCATTGGCTGGTTGTTCGGCATCTATCTGCCTTGGAAGTTCTACGGCGGCATCGGCGCCATGTTCCACGCCATCGCCACCGGTCCGCACGCGGCCATGCTGCTGCCGCCGGGATTGGATGCCGTTGGCGGAAACTGGGACTGGTGGGGTTACAGCTCCGCTATCGTCGTCTCGGTGCTGGGTTTCTGCTGCTGGCCGCATTTCTTCATGCGCAGCATGGCCGCCAAGGACGATCGCAGCATCAAGCTCATGGTGGTGATGTATCCCACCATGCAGGTGTTCATGGTGCCGATACTGATCATCGGCTTCTCGGCAGTATTGCTGTTCCCGGACATCCGGCCGTCGGATACGGTGTTGCCCTTCATGCTGCAGCACGCAGGCCTCTCGCCGTGGCTGGTGGGCCTGGCATCGGCCGGCACCCTGGCGGCGTCCATGCACACCGGCGATGCCATCATGCACGCCGCCGGCACCGTGGGCGTGCGCGACGGCATCGTGCCGCTCCTGGGCAGGCCCTTGGATGACAAGCAGGAGCGGTGGCTGATCCGTGCGCTGATACTCCTCACCACCGCTGTCGCCTATTACTTCGCGGTCGCGTCCCACATATCACTGGTGTCCCTGCTGCTGGGTTCCTACGGCGGCGTGGCCCAGGTGTTCCCGGTCTTGATCGCCACCTTCTATTGGCCGCGCGCCACTGCGGCGGGTGTGGGAGCAGGGCTTCTGGCGGGCGTGGCGGTCAACATGCTGTTCCTGCTGGAACCGGCCCTGCGACCTGTACCGCTGCACGAAGGCATCTATGGACTCGTGGCGAATGTGATCGTGCTGGTGGCCGTCAGTTTGATGACCAAACCAGTAAGCAAAGAACGATTGAAGGATTACGCCGAAGCCGGTTGGGACTGAGCAGGGTCTACTTAGGCGGTGCGAGTGCCGCGAGGTACTTGTCGGCATCCGGGACCGACATGGGCTTGGAGAAGAAATAACCCTGGCCCTTGCGGCAGCCCAGGGCGCGCAGCAGCTCCACCTGGCGCGCATCTTCGATGCCTTCTGCCACCACATCCATGCCCAGGTCCGCCGCCAGCACCGTGATGGTGCGGACGATGGCGCGGTCCGCGCGGGCCTTCTCGATGCCGGTGATGAAGGAGCGGTCGATCTTCAGGGTATCGATCTTGAAGCGGCGCAGGGCGCTCAAGGACGAATAGCCGGTGCCGAAGTCGTCCATCTGCAGGTTCACGCCCACCGAACGCAGGCGTGCGATGGTCTCCACCGCCAGCGCCGGGTTGTCCATGAACACGGTCTCGGTGATCTCCAGGCACAGGTTCTTGGGCTTGATGCCTGTCACATCCAATACCCGCGCCACGCGCTGCGGCAATACCCAGTGGGCGAACTGGCGGTTGGCGATGTTCACGCTCATGGTGATGTCTTCGCCGAGGTGCTTGAACTTCTTCTTCCAGGCGGCGAACTGGGCGCAGGCGGTCTCCATGACCCACCAGCCGATGGGGATGATGAGCCCGGTCTCTTCGGCCACTGCCAGGAAATGCTCGGGGCCCAGCAGGCCCTGGTTGGGGTGCTCCCAGCGCACCAGCGCCTCGAAGCCCGACAGCTTGTTGGCGGAGAGGTCCATGACCGGCTGGTAGAACACCCGGAACTCGCTGCGCTGCAGGCCCTGGCGCAGGTCAGTCTCGAGCTTGAGGTTGGCCTTGGCGCTCTCGTGCATGGCGTCGTCGAACACCACATAACCAGCCTTGCCGGCGGCCTTGGCGCGGTACATGGCGGTGTCGGCGTCGCGCAGGATCTCGTCCGGGTGCTTGTAGTGCGGTGCGTTGATGACGATGCCGATGCTGGCGTTGGTGAAGACCTCATGGCCATCCACGGTGATGGCGCGTGCCAGCTCTTCGTGCACGCGGTCGGCGACGGCCGTGGCGTCATCGAGGCCCGTGATGTTCTCCACCAATATCGTGAATTCGTCGCCGCCGTAGCGGGCGATGAGGTCCGCGGGGCGCAGGCAGGTGCGCAGGCGGCGCGCGATCGAGACCAGCACCCGGTCGCCGAAGCTGTGGCCGAGGCCGTCGTTGATGAGCTTGAACCGGTCCAGGTCCAGGAACAGCACCGCGAAACGGTCTGAGCTGCGCTTGCCCACGTGCTCCAGGGTCTGCTGCAGCTTCTCCATGAAGAAGCTGCGGTTGGGCAGGTCCGTGAGCGGGTCGTGGTACGCGCCTTTCAGCAACTCCTGCTCCGAGCGCTTCTGGGAAGTGATGTCGCGCACCGTGCCGGTGACCGCCGGCTTGCCGCGGAAGGGGACGTGCGCCACGGTGACTGCGGCCACGATGCGGGTCTTCTCGTCCCGGTGCATGAAACGCAGCTCATGCAGCTCATGGCTCGCATGCAGCACGTATTCTTCCTCGAAAGCGTTGCTTGAGTGACGGTCCTCGGGAGCCAAGAGCGAGCTGAAAGAGAGACCGGTCATCTCCTCTGGCTTGTAGCCCAGCATGGTGGCGAAGGCGCCATTCACGTACACCAGCCCGCCACGGGAACTCAGGAACACGCCGTCCTGGCTCATGTCCACCAGGGTGCGGTATTTCTCCTCGGACTGAGCCAGGGCCTCCTCGGCCTGCTTGCGCTGAGTGATGTCCTGCAGTGTGCCCTCGTAATACTCGACCTCACCGGACTTGTCGCGCACCACGCGCGAGTTATCCGAGACCCAGATGGCGCTGCCGTCGCGGCGCGTCATCTGGAACTCCACGTCGGCGTAGAAGCCGTCCTTCTCAATGCGGCGCAAGAGCTCGGTGCGCTGTTCGGGATGGAGGTAGGAGCGGGCCATGATGTCGGGCCCGGCCGCCATCAGTTCCTCTGGATCACCGTATCCCAGCAGGCGGGCCAGTGCCTTGTTGGCGCGGATGATGCGGCCGTCCGGCGTGCTCTGGTAGATGCCTTCCACTGCGTTCTGGAAGATGCTGGCGTAGCGGCGTTCCACGTCCAGCAGCGTCGCGCCCGGAGCGCCATCGTTGCGCCGATCATGGCAGACCGCGAGCACCGTGTGCTTGCCATCCAGCACCTGCAGGCGGGCGTGGATGCGTACCGGTAGCTTGCCGCCGTCCTTGGTGCGCAGGTCCGTATCCGAGAGCAGCGCCTGCTCCGTGAGCAGGGCTTCGTTGATCTCACGCAGCTTGTCGGCGTCCATCAAGCTCGAGGGGCTGATCTCCAGCAGCTCGTCGCGAGCATAACCCAGCAGCGTGCAGGCGGTGTCGTTGGCTTCGATGAGGGGACCACCGATGCGGCCGTCCTCGCCGATGGGATAGACCAGGATCGCGTCGCCACCGGTGTTGAACAGGGTCCGATAACTCACGTCGCGGCGATGCAGGGCGTCGAGGGCGGCGCGGTATTCGGTGACGTCCAGCACCGCGGTCAGGACATAGGGCTTGCCCTCGATCTCCACCATCTCGGCGGACATGAGCCCGCGGCGGCGCTCGCCGGTGCGGGTGAGAAGATGTGCTTCGCGGTTGTTGATGCGGCCGTTGAGGCGCAGTTCCTGCAGGTACTCCTCGCGCTCGTCCGGGTATTCCCACATCCCGAGTTCCACGGCGCTGCGGCCGATGATCTCGGCCGGGCTGAACCCGAGCATGCGTTCCACCGCGGCATTGATATCGGTGAACTTGCCGGTCTCCAGTTCCGAGATGGCGATGATGCCGGGCGCGGCACGGAAGGCGGTGGCGAACTTCGCGGCGGCGAGCCGCTGCACCTCGTCGAGGCGGCGCCGGCGCAGTTCGGCGGCGCAGCGCGCCGCCAGCAGCTTGAGCGCGTCGAACAGCTCGTCGTTGGCCTGGAAGGGCTGGCGCGACATGATGCCGAGATGGCCGATGGATTGGCCGTCGGGCCCCGCGATGGCGACGGCGCAGTAGGCGCGCACGCCGTGCTTGCGCAGCCAGCGGTCTTCCGGGAAGGCGGTGGCGGCCTCATCCTCGATCCAGAGCCGGCCTTCCGCCATGACGCGTTCGGCGGGTGTGCCCGGGATGTCGATCTCGCCCAGGGCGCCGGCGGCGTGGTTCACATGCCAGCCTGCGATGAGCTTAAGGCGCTTGGGGTCCTCCGGGACACGGAGGGTGACGAAGGCGTATTCGGTGTCGAGTCCGGCGGCCAGGCTGCGCACCAGCTGGCGGAAGAAATCCTGGCCGACGAAACCCGCAGTCTGCTCCATGAGACTGTAGAGCACGCCCACCGGGGCGGCGTGGAGAGCGCTTTCGGGCTTCATCGTGGGCAGGTTACCTCAGTCTGTTCCGGTGCCGACCCCATAAGTCTCCCAAGGGCCGTGGCATCGTAAGGCAGATGCAAATGATGCTTAAAGAGGTAGTTCTAAGTCAATGAAAACAGGGAGAAAATTCTTACCATTGGCCAGTGAAATCGAAGGGATATCGGCCGGTGCTGTCGGGGGTCCCTAAGCCTGCCAGCAGGCTGCGGGTGGCCTGATCGGCTGGGTCTTTCGCGGCCAGGACGCCCTTCAGGTGATAGGCCCCGGTGTCCGAGAGGCTCAAGGAGCAGTCCAGCTTGAGGGGGCTCGCCACGTCAGCGATGGCAGCCTGGATGCCTCCCCCTGAGGCGGGTGAGATATCCATGCGGAAACTGCCCAAGGTGGCAGTGGCCGGCCACTTCAAGACCCCCTCATCCAGGTCCAGCTCGCCCTCGGCGGAGGCCAGCCTTCCGGATTTGAACGAGAGTTCCTTGAGATGCAGGCCCAGGGAGCCGCTGACGCTGTCAGGCGGCAAGGGAGACCAATGATCCATGGCCGCCACCGGGATGCGGCCTTCAAGTCCGCGCAGATGGATGACGCCTACACCTAAGTCCACGCGTCCGCGCAGGTCCCGGTCTTCCGCATGCAGGTCGATGCGGTAACCGATGTTGAAGGCGAAGGGCGCCAACCAGTCGAAATGCCAATCCACCGCGCCGAGATCAGTGCCTTGGTAACGCACCTCGGCAGCGGAGCCGGAGAACACCGAACCCGTCACGCCCGCGAGTTCCAGCTGCGGCAGCTTCTTGGCTAGGTGGTCGGCGAGATATTGGGCGGGGAAGGTCAGCCCCAGGAACACCAGATAGGCGACCGCCCCCAGCAGCCACCAGCGCAGGGCACGCTGGTTCATGCGCCGGCGATCAGGGTCAGCGTGGCGTCCACGGTGCCGGCGGCAGCCGCGTGCTGCGCGTTCATCTCACGCACCGAGATGCCGTACTGGCGGCGCAAGGAGCCCAGCCAGCGCACCAGGTCGTCGAAACCGACCCCCTGCATCTGCACGCGCACCGAGCCGTCGGTGCCCATCTGCGCCTGCTTCAGCATGTTGCCGAAACCGGCATCGGCGGCACCACGGCTCACCACCGCCAGCAAGGATTGGTTGGCAGGGATGCCGGAAGGCTGTTGGCCGCGCAGTGCCTGCAGTTGGGCCGCGGCCGGTCCCATCCAGGCAAGCTCCGTCTGCCGGTCCTGGATGTCGCTCTCCAAGCGCTTGCGGCTGGCAAAGTAGGGCGCCAGGAGGGCCAGATACAGGATCATGGCGATGACGAATACCGCGCCCGCCGCCAGCAGGCGCTGCTCGCGTTCCTGCAGCGAGCGGTACCAGACCTTGAACTCGTCGAGCTGCTTCACGAAGCGCCTCCCGAGAGCACGATGCGGCCGGTGACCTGGCTGCCGGAGGCATTCACCGAATCGAGGTTGGCGCTGATACCGCTCTGTTTGTTGAGCACGCCCTTCAGCGCGTCCAGGGCGCTGATGTCCGCCGCCTGCAACTGCGCCTGCAGGCTACCGCCCTGATAGCTGATGGCAGTCACCTGGATCGAAGAGTTGGAACCGAGACCGGTGCCGAGCGCGTCAAGCAAGGCCAGCAGCGATCCCGCGGAGTTGCCGCCCTGCAGTTCCGCCAGGTGCTGCTTCATCTGCTGCATCTCGGTGCCGGCCTGCACGCGGCTGCCGGGCATGGCCTGGGTGAAGAGTTGCACCACCTGCGCATCCAGCGCTGTGGCCTGATGCCGCAGCCTGAGATACGAACTGATCTGCTGTACCAGGCCCAGCAGCAGGCAAGCGGCCAGCAGCGCAGCCGCCAGACGCCATTGGCGCCACTGCTCCTGCATCGGCGTCTGGTTCTTGAATTCGCCTTGCAGGAGATCGAGTCCGCGCTGATGCATGAGCGAGTTGGCCATCAGCGGCAACATGCCGCCCTCCAGGGGGCGGCGCAGTCGCTCCAGGGGCAGGTCACCCAGGGCCGCGTCGAACTGGTCCATCTCTTCCGGCGAACCGTGCATCACGATCTGGGCGATGCCGGCGTTGTCGGCAAGACGACGCCGCAGGAGATGCGCGGCCAGGGTCAGGTCGGTGCCGAAGCCGCCGCCGTCCGGGAGACGTACCAGGACCTTGTCGCCTTCCAGCACCACGACCACTGCACCCGGCTCCGGAGCGACGGCGCAGACGTCCGGCACCAGTTGCGCGGCTTGGAGACCTGCGGCTGCGAGTGCGTCGAGCTGTTCCCGCAGATGACCGCGGCCCACGGCCGCCACCAGTTGTCTGGCATCGCTGCGCGCGCCTAAGGCGAAGTGCAGGTTCTCCACGTCCTCGGCGAGCTTGTCCTCGAGCATGTAAGGCACCGCCTGCAAGACCTTCTGTGGGTTGCGGCTCGGCACTTCCACATGCAGCAGGGTCACCCGTTCCGACGGCAGGAGCGCGGTGATGCGGCGTCCCTTGGCCTGGGGCGTGGCGTCCGCGAGAGCGCCTTGTTGCACCTGGCCGATGCGGTTACCCAGCGTATCCACCAGCAGCCAGCGGGCCGGCTCATCGGTGCGGGGCAGTAGCAGGAACAGGGATTCGGCCATCTCTAGAGCGTCCCGAAGGTACGGCGCACGGCGGTGACTTCGTTGCTGCCGTTGCGATAAAGCAGACTGTACAGGGTGACGTGGGTGCTGCCAATCTGCGCCACCACTGTCACCAGAAAGTAGCTGCTGGTAGTTCCGGCACCGGCGGCCTGGATCGGCGGGTTCATGCTGCCCAGGACTGATAGATCCTTGAAGCCCGATGTACCGCGTCCACCGATGATCTGGGAAGCGACGTCGGCGGTGATGTTCGTGTTCAGAGATTCCAGTACCGGCCCGGAGGCGGTGTTGATGTTCACGGTGGTTGCAGCGCCGATAGGCAGGGCACAGAGGTAGGGCGAGATCTGCGCGTACACCGCCGGGGTGATGCCCTTCACCAGCAAGAGCTCGCTGACGCTCTGCATGGGCGCGCTGCCGGTCAGGTAGGGCGGCTGCAGGCGGGAGTAATAATCATCCGTGGCATCGGTGACGCCGCCCGGGGCGCCAGTGAACCATTGCTGCACAGAGGCAGCCAGAGTCGGATCTTGACCCAGGGCCACCAACAGGTTCTTGAACTGCGTAATGCCCTGCGCTGTGGTGAGATTGTTTATGTTGAAGCGTCCCTGCAGGTCTTCGATCTTGCCCTGGATCTGACCACCCTGCACCGGCAGCGGCGGCAACTGTTGCGCCCAGTCCTGCCCCAGGGCCGTGACGTTCTGATATTTGCGACCGTCCCGCGCCAGGATCTCTTCCGCCCAGGCCTCTGCCCCGAGCGCGTATTCCATGGCCTGATCCCCTTGCACCAGGTTCTCGGTGCGGCGCGTGTCCAGGGTGGTCTGCCACGCGATGGCCACCGCGAGACCGGCGGCGATGGCGACCACCACCAGGGCAGTGATGAGGGCGACGCCGCGTTGGCGCGATTCAGGGACAGTTCGAGCCACAGCTCGATACCTCCACGATGCGGGTGATGTCACCCAGATCCTTGAGCGTGATCACGATGTTGACGGCCACCGGCAGGGCACTGGCTATTGAGTTCTGGTTGTTGCCGCCACCAGTGGGTGGACCGCCTTTGGTGACGGCTGAAGGGGTGAGCTGTGTCTCCGGCCACACATCCTGGAAGCTCTTGGAGACCGGATCCATGTATTGGATCTTGATGGAGCTCACGTCATCCAGCAGCGGTTCTTTGGACGGCCTGATCTGGGCCTGGCCATCCAGCTCCGGCCACCAGGAGCGCATCAGCTTGCCATCCTCGAGGCTGTAGGCGACGCGCTCTTCGGTGCTGCGCACGGTACCCAAGGGATTGGTCCACCCGCCGCGGGTGAACTGGATCGGCGGGATGTTATCGGGACCCGCCAGCAGCGCTGGCACGGTGCCGCCGAGACCATCGCGCACCGGCCGCGGTTCCAATTGCTCGAAATCCCGGCTCATGATGTCCATGGCGAGCTGCACCTGGCGCAGGCGCCTCAGGGAATCGCGGCTGTGATCGGCCTGTTTGCTCAAGGCGCCGAGACCACCGTAGGCGATCACCATGATGATGGCGGTGATGGACAGCGCCACCAGCAATTCGATGAGGGTGAATCCGCGGCTGCGCATGCTCAGTGGCTCGCCTGCTGGTTCGGTGGCAAGCCCATGAAACCCGTCACCGTCACCACCACGTCGTCGGGCTTTTCCGGCGCCGTGACGTCGATGTCCACGCGCAGCAAGCCGGGATCGGCGGTCTTGGTCATGGTGGCCTTCCAGTGCCATTTCTCGCCGGCCATGTCGGCGTCGCCGTTGAGCGAGTCGTCGTTGGGCCAGCTCTGGGCGACCCGCAGCATGGTGAGTTCGTTCAAGCCCACCCACTGGGCGAAGGTGTCGTCTCGCAAGGTCACCGCATTGCGGGAGGAGTTGCCGGCAGCGCTGCTCACCGCCAGGAGGCCTACTGCGACGATGGTGAGCGCGACGAGCACTTCCAGCAGCGTGAATCCCTGGTTACGGCGGCCGCGGTTCATGGCGGCGCCTTGCGGTTGGTGGTCTCGGGCGCCGTGACCGTGATGCCACCGGCGAGGGAACCCTTCACCTTGTATACGGCGCCGGAGGCGGTGCCGGTCACGTCGATCTCGAAGGCGGGCATCTCGCCGCTGGAGAGCAGCAATACCTGCGGCAGGTTCTGGCTCTGTTGGTTTTCGCCGGTGGCGGTCGCGGGCGCATCGGTGGTGGCGGCACTCAGATCCTGCACGGTGGCAGGCGGGGGTGCCAGCGTTGCAGGCGCGCCGTCCATCTGCAACGAGAGGCTCACCTCGTCGCCCAACTCGCGGCGGTAGAACAGGCTGTCGTCCTTGACTGGCTGCCAGGCGCGGCCATCATAGCTGTACAGAGTGTAGGCGTGGGCTTCGATGCGCAGTCCATATTCCTGGCCCTGCATGATGGCTTGCTCGGCGGCGAGTCCCGCCAAGTCCGCGAGCTTCTGCGCCTGGTCCTTGGCAGGATCCCGGTCAGCAGCGTTGATGGAGATGACGGCGATGCTGGCGATGATGGCGATGATCACCATCACCACCAGGAGTTCGATGAGCGTGAAGCCCCGGTCGGTTTGCGGGCTCACGGTCGCGCGCCGGGATCAGTGGCCGCCGTTGGAGCCGTTGTCGTTCAGGTTCCAATTGCCCACGTCGGCATTGACGCCATCGCCGCCGGGCTGGCCGTCGGCGCCGTTTGACCAGATGTCCACCGCCAGGCCGTGGCTGCCGGGGTTGAGGTACTGGTAGGGATGGCCCCAGGGATCCATGGGCAGCTGATCCAGGTACTGCTTCCAGTGCGGGGGCACCGGGTCTGAATTGGGCTTCTGCACCAGCGCCTGCAGGCCTTGGTCGGTGGTGGGATAGACGTAGTTATCCAGCTTATAGACCTCGAGGGTGGACTGGATCTCCTGGATGTCGGAACGCACCTTCACCAGGCGCGCCTCGTCGGGCTTGTCGATGACCTTGGGCACGATCACGGCCGCGAGGATGCCGAGGATGACCACCACCACCATCACTTCGATCAGGGTGAAACCGGATTGTCTGTTGCGGGTCTGCATGGCTGTTTTGACTGGTAAAATCTTGGGGGAAGCGCGTCCTGCGCGAATCCCAATCATACACCAAGGGCCTCATGTCCCCCATGGTTTCCGCTCCCGAGAACGTCGCGGGCCGGCTGTTGCGGCAACATTGGTCGCTCCTGATCCTGCTCGTGCCATGCCTGTTGCTGGCGGCGGCAGGCGAACCCACGCGCATATTGCTGCGCTATGACAGGGCTGCCATCGAGCATGGCGAGGTCTGGCGGCTGTTCACCGGCAACTTCGTGCATCTGGGCCTGGGACACTTGCTGGAAGACATGGCGGGGCTGGTGCTGTTGTGGCTGCTGTACGAGGACGTGCTGCCGGGCTGGCGCACGCCGGCCGTGGTCTGCGCGGGTTCGCTGGCAGTGGGTCTCGGGCTCCTCATCGGTGACCCTCATGTGGACTGGTACGTGGGCATCTCCGGCGCCCTCGACACGCTGTGGGCTGCCGGAGCCCTCAGCCTGATGCGCCGGCGCGACCGCTTCGGCTGGATGCTGGCCGGGGTGTTGCTGGCCAAACTCATCTATGAACAATGCTTCGGCGCGTTGCCTTTCTCCAGCGTCTCGTCGGGTGGAATGGTGATCGTGGACGCGCATCTCTATGGCGCGTTGGCAGGTGCGCTCATCGGTTTTGGCAGCGGTCTGCCGTGGCACCGTATAATGCGCGGGTCAAAGCAGGCCGGAGATGGAGCATGAGTTTCGCTGCGGTGTTCCCGGGCCAGGGTTCCCAGTCCATCGGCATGTTGGGTGAACTCGGCCAAGCGCATCCCGAGGTGCAAAAGACCTTCGCCGAGGCCTCATCGGCATTGGGGTATGACCTGTGGGCGCTGTGCCAGCAGGGGCCCGAGGAAAGGTTGAATTCGACCCAGCAGACGCAGCCGGCCTTGCTCGCGGCGGGCGTCGCGGTGTGGCGTGCATGGAAAGCCGCCGGCGGTGCCGATCCTGTAGCCATGGCGGGTCACAGTCTCGGCGAATACACGGCGCTGGTCTGCGCCGGCGCGCTGGACTTCAAGGCAGCCATCAAACTGGTGGAGTTCCGCGGCTTGGCCATGCAGGAAGCTGTGCCTGCAGGGCAGGGCGCCATGGCGGCCATCATCGGCCTCGATGACGACGCGGTGCGCGCCGCCTGCGCCGAAGCGGCGCAGGGCGATGTGGTGGAGGCCGTCAACTTCAATGCGCCGGGACAGGTGGTGATCGCCGGTTCCAAAGCGGCCGTGGAACGTGCCGGCGAGGCCTGCAAGGCCCGCGGCGCCAAGCGCGCGTTGCCGCTGCCGGTGAGCGCCCCTTCCCATTGCGCGCTCATGAAGCCCGCTGCTGAGCGCCTGGCCCAGAAGCTCGCGGCCCTCGAGGTCAAGGCGCCGCGCATCCCGGTGATCCACAACGTGGACGTGCGTGCCCATGCAGATCCCGACGAGATCCGCGCCGCCCTCAAGGCGCAGCTTCACAGCCCGGTGCGCTGGGTGGAGACGGTGCAGAAACTTGCCCGTGACGGCATGGTGAAGCAATTCGAGTTCGACACCGGCAAGAAGGTGCTGACAGGGCTCGCCAAGCGCATCGACAAGAGCGTGGAATGCCTTCCCGTGTATGACCCCACGACGCTGCAGGCCGCCCTGGCCGCGGCAGGAGCCTAAAGCATGTTGAACCAGGACATCGCCCTCGTCACCGGCGCCACCCGTGGCATCGGCAAGGCCATCGCCGTGGCGCTGGGCAAGGCCGGTGCCACCGTGATCGGCACCGCTACCCGGCCCGAAGGCGCGGAACAGATCGGCGCCTACCTCAAGGCCGACGGCATCAAGGGCAAGGGGCTGGTACTGGACGTGGCGGACGGGGCACAGATCGAAGCCGCGGTGAAGGCCGTGGCCGGCGAGTTCGGCGACATCACCGTGCTGGTGAACAACGCCGGCATCACCCGCGACACGCTGTTGATGCGGATGAAGGACGAGGATTGGGATGCGGTGATCAACACCGACCTCACTTCCGTGTTCCGCCTCTCCAAGGCCTGCATGCGCGGCATGATGAAAGCGCGCCACGGCCGCATCATCAGCATCGCCTCCGTGGTCGGCGCCTCCGGCAACCCCGGACAAGCCAACTATTGCGCCGCCAAGGCCGGCATCATGGGTTTCACGCGCTCGTTGGCCCAGGAGATCGGCTCGCGCAACGTCACCGTGAACACGGTGGCGCCGGGCTTCATCGACACCGACATGACCCGCGCGCTCACCGAAGAACAACGCACGGGCTTGTTGCTGAAGATCCCGCTGGCGCGACTCGGCGCACCGGAGGACATCGCCCAGACGGTGTTGTTCCTGGCCTCCCCGGGCGCGGGCTACATCACCGGCGAGACCATCCACGTGAACGGCGGCATGTACATGGCCTGATGCCGAGGCTTCGGCGACGGCCGATATGGGGTTTCAGGCGGACTAAACCGCCAAAAAGGCGTATTTACACTGGGTCTAAGGCGCAACTGGCGGAGCGGGGGGCTTTTCTCTACAATACCGCCCCCAGTTTGGCCGGTAATGCCGGACACGAACTGTTTTGTCACTCTGGGAGGTCCCAACCGTCATGAGCAGCATTGAAGAACGCGTGAAGAAGATCGTCGTCGAGCAGCTGGGTGTGAAGGAAGACCAAGTCACCCCGCAGGCCTCCTTCGTGGACGATCTGGGTGCTGACTCGCTGGACACCGTGGAACTGGTCATGGCGCTCGAAGAGGAATTCGAGTGCGAGATCCCGGACGAAGAGGCCGAGAAGATCACCACCGTCGGCCAGGCCACCAGCTACATCAAGGAACACCTGCCCAACGCCTGAGTGGCGGGGTTTCGGAAGCAAGCGCCGTTGTCATCGTGAGGTGGCAACGGCCTTGTGCTTTATGTCCCCCCGTGTCCCTGAAGCGAAATATCGCCTGCCGTATACTGGTCCTGCCAGATTCTAGAGGGTAAGTAACGTGTCCAAGCGTCGTGTCGTCGTCACAGGAATGGGCATCATCTCGCCGGTGGGCAACAGCCTCGACGAGGCCTGGGCCAGCATCGTCGCCGGGAAGAGCGGCGTGGGCATGGTCACGCACTTCGATGCGACCAACTATCCGACCCGCATCGCCGCCGAGGTCAAGGGCTTCGACCCGGCGACCTACATCACCCCCAAAGACATCAAGAAGATGGACCCGTTCGTGCATTACGGCATCGCGGCTTCCGTTCAGGCGCTCAAGGACTCCGGCCTCCAGGTGACCGAGGCCAACGCGGCGCGCATCGGCGCGGCGGTAGGCGCCGGCATCGGCGGCCTCACCAACATCGAAAAAGCCCATAGTTCGATCATCGAGAACAACAACAGCCCCAAGCGCGTCTCGCCGTTCTTCGTGCCCTCCAGCATCATCAACATGATCTCCGGGCACCTGTCCATCATGTACGGCCTGAAGGGCCCGAACTACGCCGTGGTCACCGCCTGCACCACCGCCAACCACAACATCGGCATGGCCATGCGCAACATCCAGTACGGCGACGCCGACGTGATGGTGGCCGGCGGCGCTGAGATGGCCACCACACCGCTCGGCCTCGGCGGCTTCTGCGCCGCGCGCGCTCTCTCCGAGCGCAACGATGCGCCTGAGAAGGCCAGCCGCCCCTGGGACAAGGAGCGCGACGGCTTCGTGCTGGGCGAGGGCGCCGGGGTGCTGGTGCTCGAGGAATACGAACACGCCAAGAAGCGCGGCGCCAAGATCTACGCCGAGCTGATCGGCTTCGGCATGAGCGGCGACGCCTACCACATGACTTCTCCGCCGGAAGACGGCGAGGGCGCCCGCCAGTGCATGGCCAACTCCCTGCACGACGCCGGCCTCAACCCCGGCCAGGTGGACTACATCAACGCGCACGGCACTTCCACGCCGGTGGGTGACAAGGGCGAGACCATCGCCATCAAGCGCGCCTTCGGCGATCACGCCAAGAAGGTCGCCATCAGCTCCACCAAATCCATGACCGGACACCTGCTGGGTGCCGCCGGCGGCGTGGAAGCGGTGTTCAGCATTCTGTCGCTGCGTGACCAGGTGGCGCCGCCCACCATCAACCTGGACAACCCCGACCCCGAGTGCGACCTCGACTACGTGCCGAAGACGGCGCGCAAGATGAAGCTCGACGTGGTGCTCTCCAACTCCTTCGGGTTCGGCGGCACCAACGGCACGCTGGTATTCCGTCGCCTGGGCTGAGCGACCACGGCGCTTGAGTGCGGCGCGTCCGGTCGTCACCATGTATCCCTTCCACTATGATGCCGATCTGGCGGCCGCCTGCCGTCACGAACCGGCGCTATTTCCATTCCTGCTCGAGAGCGCAGCCCGCGGCGGCGCCCAGGGTCGTTGCGATATCCTGTTCGCGCGTCCTGATCCCGAGATGCTGGTGCTGCACGCGGATGGACGCCTGAGCGGTCCCCATGCGGCCTCGGCCCACGGCGACTTCCTGACCGCCCTGGATGCCTGGTGGCGCATAGAGTCCAGCCGCACCGTCGCATCGGATGGCGCAGGCCCTTTCCGCGGCGGCTTCTTCCTCTATCTCGGCTACGAGCTCATCGGACAGATCGAGCCCGGGCTCGACCTCACCGGCGTCCGGGAACTGCCGGTGGCCTTCGCGGCGCGCGTGCCCGCTGCGCTGGTCCGCGACCACGCCCGGGGCACCCTCAGCTATCACGCAGAGGCCGGCACGGATCCGGCGCTCGCCGAGACCCTGTCCCGCGCATTGGCATCAGGTCCGGTGATGGAGACGCCGGCCTTGTCCGGAAGGCTGGACGAGGAAGCTCCACAGCGCTACCTGGATCAGGTGCAGCGCGCGCGCCACTATATATATGAAGGCGACATCTTCCAGGCGAACCTGAGCCGGCGCTGGTCGGCGCAACTCGCCCCGGATGCGACCGCCACTGGGCTCTATGCCCGCCTGCGGCGGGCGAACCCGGCGCCCTTCGCCGGGCTCGCGTTCTACGGCGACTCCGCTGTGATCAGTTCATCTCCGGAGCGGCTGGTAAGCGTGGCGGGGCGACGCGTGGATACCCGGCCCATCGCCGGCACCCGCCCGCGCAGCACCGACCCGGAGCGGGACGCCGCCCTGATCCGCGAACTCATCGAGAACCCCAAGGAACGGGCTGAGCACGTGATGCTCCTGGACATGGAGCGCAATGACCTGGGAAGGCTCGCGGAACCCGGCAGCGTGAAGGTGGATGAGTTGATGGTGGTGGAGTCCTACACCCACGTGCACCACATCGTTTCCAACGTCTGCGCCCGCTTGCGGGAAGGTACCAGTCCGGCCCAGGTGATCCGCGCGGTGTTCCCGGGCGGCACCATCACCGGCTGCCCCAAGGTGCGCTGCATGCAGATCATCGCGGAGCTCGAGCAGGCGAGCCGGGAGGCCTACACGGGGGCCATGGGTTACCTGAACCTGGACGGGGACCTGGATCTCAATATTTTGATCCGCACCCTGGTGCAGAAGGATCGGCGTCTGGAGTTCCGCGCCGGTGCCGGCATCGTGGCGGACTCGGTGCCGGAGAAGGAGCTGGAGGAGACTCGCGCCAAGGCGCGCGGACTGGCGCGGGCCTTAGGGGCCGACGCATGAACCCAAGCTGCTGGATCGACGGCCAACCTGCGGAAGCGCTGCCCCTGGCTGATCGGGGCTTGCACTACGGCGATGGCCTTTTCGAGACCTTAGGCATGCGCGACGGGCGTATCCGGCGTCTGGAGATGCACCTGGAGCGCCTGCAGGACGGCTGCGAGCGTCTTGGGTTTCCGGGTCCCGATGCAGACACGCTGCGCCGCGAGTTGGATACCGCGTGCCGCGGACAGGACCAAGCGGTGTTGAAGCTCATGGTCACTCGCGGTATCGGCGGACGCGGCTACCGCCCGCCGGCGCGAGCGTCCGTCACACGCATCCTGTTCCGCTATCCCTGGCCGGACTATCCACCGGACTGGTCGCAGCGAGGGATAGAGCTGCGGATCTGTCGTACCCGCCTCGGACTCAATCCGGCGCTGGCAGGACTCAAACATCTCAATCGGCTGGAACAGGTCATGGCCAGGGCGGAATGGACCGAGGGCGCCCAGGAAGGTCTGATGCTGGGTGCTGACGGCAGCGTGGTCGAAGGTACAATGACCAACCTGTTCGCATCGCCGGCTGAGGGGCAGCTGGTGACACCCGACCTCACTCTAGCGGGCGTGGCCGGCGTGACGCGACGCCATATCCTGGAACGCGCCCGCGCAGCAGGGCTCGCGGTCCAGGTGCGCGGCCTCACCCTGGACGAATTGCTGGAGAGTAGGGAAGTGTTCGTTTGCAACTCCATCGCCGGCATATGGCCCGTGAAGCGCATCGAATCCCGTAGCTACGCCGTGGGGCCGCTCACGCACCGGGCAGTTGCCTGGGTCGCGGAGCCCTGATGCGATGAAACGTTCGCTCATCACCGCATTGATCATATTGATAGCTGCCTTCGGCGCCGGCATCTGGCTGCAGTGGCGCTGGACCCGCGAACCTCTGCCCATCGGCACCCAGGCGGTGGACGTGGAGATCATGCCCGGCGAGTCGCTACACCAGGTGGCCCAGGAGTTCGCGGCCAAAGGCATCCTGCGACATGCCTGGGATCTCACCCTCTACACGCGGCTGGAGCGCGCCTCCGGGGGCTTAAGGGCGGGCGAATACAGCATCGACCCCGGCAGCACCGTGGCGAGCCTGCTCACGCTGTTGCGCAGCGGCAAGGTGGTGATGCACTCCCTGACGCTGGTGGACGGCTGGAACCTGAGGGAAGTCATGGCCGCGGTGGAGGCTGCACCCGACCTCAAGCACACCTTGACTGACACCCATCCGGCCGCGCTCGCGAAAGTGCTGGAGCTGGACGCGACCAGCCCCGAGGGCCTGTTGCTGCCCGACACCTACCAGTTCCCGCGCGGCACCAGCGACGTGGCCTTCCTGCGCCGCGCCCATGAGGCGTCGCAGCAGGAGATCGACAAGGCTTGGGCAGACCGGGCTACCGGCTTGCCCTATGCGAAGCCCTACGACGCCTTGATCATGGCATCCATCGTGGAGAAGGAGACCGCCCAGCCCTTCGAACGCGGCAAGATCGCCGGCGTGTTCGTGCGCCGCCTGCAGAAGGGCATGAAGCTGCAGACCGACCCGACCGTGATCTACGGCCTCGGCGACGCCTACAACGGCGATATCACTTACAAGGATCTGCGTACCGACACGCCCTATAACACCTACACCCGCTTTGGCATGCCACCCACGCCCATCTGCATGCCGGGCCGCGCTTCCATCGAAGCGGCGCTGCATCCGGAACCCGGTAACGCGCTATATTTCGTGGCGCGGGGTGACGGCACCCACCAGTTCTCCGCCACACTGAAGCAGCAGAATGCGGCGGTGGCGAAGTACCAGCTTCACCAAGACCACGACAAAAATAAATGATGCGCAAGACAGCCAATACCCGGCGCGGACGCTTCATCACCCTGGAAGGGGCCGAGGGCGTCGGCAAGTCCACCCATCTGCAGTTCGTATGCGCAGAGATCCGCGCCCGCGGCCTGAGGGTGCTGGAGACCCGGGAACCGGGCGGCACGCCGGAGGCGGACGAGATCCGCGCCACCTTGCTCAAGGTGCGTGGCGCGGCCTTCGATCCCATGGCGGAACTGCTGTTGATGTTCGCCGCGCGTGCCCTGCACGTGGACAACGTGATCCGTCCGGCCCTCACCGCCGGGACCTGGGTGGTGTGCGACCGCTTCACGGACGCGAGCTACGCCTATCAGGGCGGCGGCCGGGGCATCCCCACGGCGCGCATCGCGGCGCTGGAACGCATGGTGCTGCGCGGTTTGAAGCCCGATCTCACCTTGTTGCTCGATGCGAAGGTCTCCGTAGGCATGGCCCGCGCCCGCGAACGCGGAAACCTCGATCGCTTCGAGCGTGAACAGGATGCATTCTTCGAGCGCGTGCGCCGCGTATACCGCGCCCGTGCCCGCGGCGAACCGCGCCGCATCTCGATGGTGGATGCAGGGCAGGACATCCCGAGCGTGCAGCGTGACCTGGCGGCGATCCTGGAGGAGCGGCTGGGGCGTTGGGCGTGAGTGGGATGCCCGGCTTCGTGGATGCGCCCCTCCCTTGGCAGCAGACAGCCTGGGATGCGCTTGCCGCTCGGCTATCGGCGGGACGGCTGCCCCACGGATTGTTGCTTAGTGGCCAGACAGGTCTCGGCAAGGTTTTATTCGCCATCGGGTTCGCCCGGCTCGCCCTCTGCAAGCAGTCCCGCGGCAACCAGGCCTGTGGGGCATGCAGCGCCTGCGCTCAATTCGCCGCTGCCAGCCACCCGGACTTCCAACGGGTCGGTTTTGAGGAACGGGAAGGCAAGGCCGGCGAAGAGGGCGCGCTCAAGCAGAACATCAGTGTCGAGCAGATACGTGAGCTCATCGGCCTCTTGCAGCTGCGCAGCCATCAGGGTGGCCGCAAGGTGGCAGTGATCGAGCCCGCGGAAGGCATGAGCGTCGCCGCCGCCAACAGCCTGCTGAAGACCCTGGAAGAGCCGCCGGAGGATACCTTATTGCTGCTAGTGAGCTCGGCCCCAGGACGCCTGCCCGCCACCATCCGCAGCCGTTGCCAGTCCGTCGCCATCCCGACACCGAAGGCGGGCGAGGCGCTGGCCTGGTTGCAGTCACAGCAGTCCCGGGAAGATTGGCCCGTGTTGCTGGGCTTCAGCGGCGGTGCACCTCTGGCGGCGCTGGCCCTGGCGGATTCCGACATCGGCAGCCGGCGCAAGGCTTTCTTCGAGGGTCTGGTGCGCCTCAAGGCCGGGCAGGCCAACCCCGTGATGCTCGCGACACAACCCAAGGAACGCTATCCGGAGCTCTTGCAGTTCCTATGGAGCTTCACAGCGGACCTGATCCTGATTCGCAGCGGCGGAGCGGCACGGGTGGTGAATCGGGACCAGTTGCCGCTATTGCAAAAGGCCGCGGAGGGCATACACTTGCGTGGCTTGTACGCTTTCCTGGATCGCATCCAGGCAGTGCTGCAGGCGTTGGACAGTTCCACCAACCGCGAGCTCGCCTTCTCGGTACTGCTCTCGGACTGGGCCGGGGGGCTGGACGAGATCAAGGGGTCGCCGCTGGCGGCGAACGATTCATGGGGTAGCAGATGAGCGCACCGCGTCAACAAGGCATCCTCAACCTCGCCATCAAGGACAAGAGCGCGCTGTACAGCGCCTACATGCCGTTCATCAAGAACGGCGGACTGTTCATACCCACCAGCAAGGCTTACCAGCTTGGTGATGAGGTCTTCATCCTGCTGCAACTCATGGAATCTGCCGAGCGCCTGCCGGTGGCCGCCAAGGTGATCTGGGTGACACCGCGCGGCGCCCAGGGCAAGCGCGCAGCCGGCATCGGCGTGCAGTTCAGCGAACAGGACGCCGGCAACACCTCCAAGAAGATCGAGAGCTATCTCGGCGGCGCGCTGCAGGCGGACCGCCCCACCCACACCATGTAGCATGGCGAGCGGCAGCACACAGGCCGGGCGCGAGAGTCCGGAGCAGCGTGTGCGGTCGCTCGCTGATCGCGCCGAGAGTCATGTCCGCAGCGGCGACCTTGCCGCCGCCCATGCCCTGTTCCAACAGATACTCAGCCTGGAACCGTTGCATGCGGAGGCATTGAGCTTCCTCGCCACAGCTGCGATGCAGGGCGGCGACGTCAAACAGGCCGTGACGCTCCTGGAACAGGCCATCGCGGCGCATCCTGCCAATGCCACCCTGCACAAGAACCTTGGGATCGCCTACCGCGCGGCGGGGGATGCGCAACGCGCGCTGGTGGCTTTCGCCCACGCCACCCAGCTCAAACCCGACATGGTGGCGGCCCTGTTCAACCAGGGAGGCTTGCTGACGGAGCTCGGCCGCCGCGATGAGGCCCTTTCCTGTTTCATGCGGGCCTTCGAAGCTGCGGGGGCCATGGGGCTTTTCCTGGACATCGCGAAGGTGCCCGCCGGCATCCGGGTGCTGGCGGAGCAGGCCATGGGCATGCTGCGGGATGCCCGCCACGAGGTGTTCCGTGCGGCACTCGCACCTGTGGAGCGCGCGCATGGTCGCGCGTCCCTGCAGCGGGTATGGCACTGCCTCGAGTCCTACCTCGGCCTGCGGCCAGCCATCCCCTTGCCGGCGAAGCAGCGGCCCACGTTCATGACCTTCCCGGGCCTGCCGGAGCGCGCCTGGTACGAGCATGATGAGTTCGCCTGGATGCCGGAACTGGAGCGCCACACCGACGCGATCCGCGAAGAGTTGCGCGCGGTGCTGGCCAAGGACGAGGGTTTCCGGCCGTTCGTGCAGATGCCGCGTCAGCACCCGGGCGCCGCCTACTGGGACAAGCTCAACGACTCGCCCAACTGGAACGCCTTCTTCTTCTACAGGGATGGCGAGCGTTTCCCCGACAACCATGCACGCTGCCCCAGGACTTCCGCGGTGCTGGATGCGGTACCCCTGAACCGGGTCGCGGATCATTCACCGGAAGCGCTGTATTCGGTGTTGACGCCGGGCGCCCATATCCCGCCTCACACCGGCGTCATCAACGTGCGCCTGGTGGTGCATTTGCCGTTGATCGTGCCGCCGGATTGCGGCATCCGCGTCGGCAGCGAGACCCGCGGCTGGACCGAGGGCCGCTGCATCGCCTTCGACGACACCTATGAGCACGAGGCCTGGAACAAGAGCCACGAGACACGGGTGGTGATGATCTTCGACGTCTGGAACCCGGCCCTGACCTTGCCGGAACGGGAGGGGATGCGGGTGGCCATCGAGGAACTGGGGCGTTTCAATCGCTCCCATGGCGGGAAACATCAGCCATTGGCCTGACCTGAAGGGTCAATCCATAAATAAAAAAGCCGCCCGAAAGGCGGCTTTTTCCATTTCGGTTGCGTCCGGGTTAACCAGGGGCGCCGCCCTTGAGCACGTACACGTCGAAACCGCGTTCACTCAGAATGTAAGCTCCTGCCGAGCTGCGACGCCCGGTGTCGCAATACACTACGTACTTCTTCTTCGAATCCAGGGTATCCAGCTTCAGGCGGATGAAGTAGAGCGGGATGTTGATGGCGTTTTCCTGATGCTTGTTCTCGAACTCGCTGGGCAGGCGCACGTCCAACCACTGGCCCCCGGCCGCCACGATCTTCTGGCCTTCGGCCAGGTCGATCCATTTCTGGCTCGGCTCGTTGAGGAGCTTCTTGAAGTCCTCCTTGGCGAGCCGCACCAGCGAGCCGTCCGTGAGCATGGTGATGGTGGCGTTACGCTTGGCGTCGGAGATCAGGGCCTCCTCGCCGAAGCCATCGCCCGTGACCAGCTCGGCGAGCTTGATGCCGGCCTTGTTGGTGGGGGTCTCGCGAGTCACCACGCACTTGCCGGAGGTGACGATGTAGAAGTAATCGCCCTCGTCACCCTGCTTGATGATGACGTCGCCGGCTTTGCGCGCGATGTTCTCCATGCGCATCAGCACCGCCTGGATATTGGCGGGGGGGATGCGATGGAAGGCCTTGGTCTGGAGGATGGTGGTCATCCAGTCGTCGGCGGGCGCTTCCTCCTGGGCCTGCAGTTCACCGACCTCGAAGGCGCCGGTCTGGTCCCAGGTGAGCATGATGTCCAGGAGATCGCTATCCACGCTGAACCACTCGACGTTGGTCTTGGCGCGGGCGGAGAGATGGCGCGGGATCTGCGGGGCGAGGGGATGGCGGGCTTCCTCGCTGCCGCCGGTGATGACGCGCACCACCTTGTCGGCAGTGCGCAGTTCGATCTCGCCCTTCACCAGATACACGGTCTTCTTGTCGGCATCGCCCTGGCGGAACACATAGCGCCCGGCTTCCGTGTCCTGCACCTGGCTCTTGCCGGCGAGGTCGGCCTGGTTCTCGGGTTTGAGACCGCTCAGCGGCGAAAATTGCTTGATGAGTTCGCGGTCGAGGGGTCGGGGTGCCATATGCTTCTCTTCAGCCCTTCACTGCAACAGTAACTTGTTGTTCTGCCGGGAAATTCCCTGCCGGGGGACCCTGGAGTCGCCATTCTAACACAGCCCTGACACAGGCCATCCGGAGCGCTTTTAGGCCTCTTTGTGCGCCACCGGCACCGGCCGGCGATTGGCGCCGACCCGCACATAGGTGAGTTGCGCCGTGGCCACCTTCACGGTGGCGTCCCGTTCGCCGTCGCTGCGCTGAGAGAACACGGTGACGTCGATGGCGATGGAGGTGTTGCCGACCCGCGCCACGTCCGTGTAGAAGCTCACCACGTCGCCCACGTATACCGGGCTCACGAATACGAAGTCGTTCACCGCGACGGTCACCACCCGGCCGCCGGCGCGCCGGTAAGCGAGGATGGCGCCGGCGATGTCCGCGTGGGACATGATCCAGCCGCCGAAGATGTCGCCCAGGCCATTGGTGTCCTTGGGCATCGCCAGGGTGCGGACCTCGGCGGGGCGGTCGGTGGGCAGCGTGTCGAACTTCATGCCTTGGGTTCCCTCAGGGTGGCCGAGCTCCACCCGGCGTCAGGTTTGAAACGATCGCCGTGCTTCTGAGCCTGCTTCTCGAGCCGGGCCTTCAAAGGCTCGACTCCCGTGCTACGGATGTAGTTCACGGGGCCGCCGCGGAAGGGCGCGAAGCCGGTGCCGAAGATCACGCCGGCGTCCAAGAGCTCCGCGTCGCCGACGATCTGCTCGCGCAGCACCATGACCGCCTCGTTGAGCATGGGCAGGATCAGACGATCCTGCAGGTCGGGATCATTGGGGCCGGCCTTGGACTTGTCCTTCTGCGGTTTGCCGTCCACGTACTTGTAGTACCCCTCGTTGGTCTTGCGGCCGAGCTTCTTGGCTTCCACGAGCCGGGTGAGGCTCTCGGGGATCTTCTTGTTGAACTCCTTGGCGAAGACCTTGGCCACCGACAGGCTCACGTCCAGACCCACGGTGTCGGCGAGTTCGGCAGGGCCCATGGGCATGCCGAAATCCAAGGCCGCCTTGTCAATGGCTTCGAGGCTGATGCCGTCGTCGTGCGCGAGCATGGCTTCCATCATGTAGGGCATGAGGATGCGGTTCACCAGGAAGCCCGGCGCCGACTTCACCGGCACCGCAAGCTTGTCGATGTGGCGGGCGAAGGCCAGGGCCTTGGCCACCACCTCTTTGGGCGTGTCATCGGCGTGGATGACTTCCACGAGCGGCATCTTGGCCACCGGGTTGAAGAAGTGCAGGCCCACGAGACGGGTCGGCTGCTTGAGCACGGTGCGCAGGGTCTCGAGCCGGATGCTGGAGGTATTGGTGGCCAGCACCTCGTCCGGGCCCATCACCGCGTCGAGCTTCTTGTAGAGGTCCTGCTTGGCGTTCACGTCCTCGAAGATGGCCTCGATGGCCACCTGGGCATCCTTGGCACCGGCGCCAGCCACGTCCATCCTCAGACGCGCCGTAGCGGCATCCACTTCGGTGCCGCGCAGCTTCTTTTCGAAGAGTTTGCGGGCCCTACCTAAGGCCGGCTGCACGTATTTCTCCTCGCGGTCCTGCAGGGTGACCGTGAAGCCGCGCAGGGCGCACCAGGCAGCGATGTCGCCGCCCATGGTCCCGGCGCCCACCACGTGCACGTGTTTCAAGGTCAAGTCGGACTTCTTGCCCAGGGACTTCAGGCGGTCCTGCAACAGGAACACGCGCATGAGGTTATGGGAGACATCCAACTCCATCATCTTGGCGAAGGAATGGGCCTCGGCTTCGTACTGCGCTTCGCTGGCGTTGTATTTCTTCCACAGATCGATCACGGCGTAGGGCGCCGGATAATGATCGCGGCGCACCTTGGCAGCCTTCACCTGTTTCACCAGGATATTGGCGATGAGCGGGCGGAACAGACCGGCGCCCAGCAACTTCTGCAGGAATGGAGGCTGGTGCTTGGGCGGAGCCTTGAGGACGAGGCGGGCCGCCGTGGGGCGCGCCATGTCTTCCTTCGCCAGCTTGTCTATCAATCCGATCTTGAGCGCTTCCTTGCCGCGCACGTTGCGCCCGCTCAGCATGAAGCTCATGGCGGGCAGCACCCCGCAGATGCGGACCGAGCGCACCGTGCCGCCGAAACCAGGGTGCACGCCGATCTTCACTTCCGGCAGGCCCAGGGCCAGCTTGTCGTCATCCACGCCTACGCGGTAAGTGCAGGCCATGGACAGCTCCAGGCCTCCCCCGAGGCAGAAGCCGTTGATGAGCGCCGCGGAGGGGCAGGGCAGTTTCTCGATCTGTTCCACGATCTCTTGGCCGCCGCGCGTCAGGCGGAACGCTTCATCGTGGGTGCGCAGGTCCTTGATCTCCTTGATGTCGGCGCCGGCGATGAAGCCGGACTTCTTGGCCGACCAGATCACCAGGCCCTTGGGCTTCATCCCGGCGATCTGCTTCAGCTTCTCCGAGAGCTCATACATGACCGCGCTGGACAGCACGTTGGCGCTGGCGCCAGCTTTATCGAAACACAGCCACACGACGCCGTCGGCGTCCTGCTCGATACGCCAGTTGGGGGTGCTGTCGGCCATGGGGACTCCGGGGATGTGTGAAGGTCAGGGAAGGAGGCTAATCATAGGAAGCGGCCGGGAAGGCCGCAAGCATGCGACCTATTCCGGCGCGAGTTTCTCCGCGTCCAGTCCAGTGAAGCGGGTGCCGGCCGGGACCTTCAGGAGCCGGCTGCGTATCTCCTGATCCACCCGGGTCATGCTCTGGTAACGGGCATCGTCCTCGCCGGTCTGGGTGCCGTTCAGGGTGCGCTGGATGAAGTTGCGGGCACTGCGTTGGCGCAGGCGCGAGGCTTTCTCGTAGACGTCGAACCAGTCGCCGGTCACCCGGTCGCCGAAGCGCCGCGCGGCGTATTCGCGCAGCACCGCCATGCGCGCCTCGTTGGCGGCGATGTAGGTGCGGGCTTCCTCGTCGCTCTGCAGCATCTCGCTGCTCTGCTCGCGCAGTTTCTTGCGCACCTCCGGCGGCAGCTGCAGTATCTCCATGTTGAGCAGGCGGCGGTCCACGCTGTCCATGAGTTCGCGCCGCAGCGCCTGCAGCGGTTCGCGTTCCTTGCGCAGCCCCGCTTCGAACTCCATCAGGTTGATGCGCACCGATTGCTGCACTTCCGCCGTCATCTCCTTCAGCAGGGCTTCGCGCAGGGTGCGCAACGGGTCGCTGAGTTCGCCGTTCAGCCAGCCGTCCCAGGCCTGCTCCATGCTGGCACGGCGGCGGCGGAACAACAGCAGCAGGCCGCAACCGAGGGTGGCGAACGTGACTGCCGGGAGCAGCCAATGCATCAATGTGCTCCGCGCACCTGGAAGTCGCAGACCAAGGGCAGGTGGTCCGAGAGCGAAGTGCGGGGGATCTCAAAGCCGGTGACTTCGATCTCCGGGCTATGCAGTATGAAGTCCAATTGCCGGAACGGCCGGTTGCTGGGCCAGGATGGCAGGTTGGCAGCGTTGGCGTTGATGAAGCCGCTGTGACGGATCAGCATGCCGATCTCGTGGTCACCCCACAGGGTGTTGAAATCACCGGCCAGTATCACCGGCTTGGTGGCTTGCTTCACGAGGCTGGCGAGATAGTGCATCTGCTGGTGCCGGTGGCTGCGCTTGAGGGACAGGTGCACCAGGAACAGGCATACCTGGTCCAACTCCATCTCCATGATAAGCCGCTTGACCCCCAGCTCAAAGTAGTGGGCCCGCTGCACCGCATCCGGGTAACGGGTCAGGAAGGCGTTGCCCTGCATGTTGACGATAGGCAGCCGCCGGTTGAGGGATTTCAGCCCATACTTGTTCTGGAAATGCGGCGAATGGCCGATGGCCTTGGCGATGGCTTCCGCCTGGTTGACGGAAGACGAGCGCGGCGAGCCCATGTCCACTTCCACCAGTCCGACGATGTCCGGCTGCTGGTCGCGGATGAACCCGGTGATCTTCTCCAGTTGCTTGCTGGTATTACGCAGATAGCCGGAGCCGGGCAGCGGCAGGTGGAAGCCCGGGCCGGTGCCAGTGGCATAACGGATGTTATAGAGCAGCAGGCGCAAGTGAGTGATCGACGGTTTAGAATCCTATGAACACTATAACAGCGGGTCTCTCCATGGCGGCGCAAGCCAGCCTAGGTAAAATCAGCGGCGATGCCATCCGTGTCTATACGGAAGGCGATGAGCTCTATGCGGACATGCTCGCCGCCATCCGCTCCGCGCGCCGCTGCGTCAAGTTCGAGAGCTACATCTTCGCCCACGACGAGGTGGGCAAGCGCTTCATCGAGGCACTGGTGGAGCGCGCCCAGGCCGGCGTACAGGTGCTGGTCTACATCGACGCGGTGGGATCGCTGTTCTCCGGCCCTCATGAGGTGGAGCGCGCGCTCAAGGGCGGCGGAGTGGAAGTGCGCTGGTTCCAGCGATGGAACTGGCGGGATCCGGCCCGCTACAACCGGCGCAACCACCGCAAGCTGTTGGTGGTGGACGGCCGAGTGGCCTTCTTCGGTGGTTTCAACATCCACCGCGAGAACTCCCTCTCGACATTCGGCGAGACCCGTTGGCGTGACACCCATATCCGCGTCACCGGCCTGTTGGCCCGCACCCTGCAGAAATTCTTCGACGCTTTCTGGCGCAGCCGGGTATTGCCGTACCCCGAGGTGGACGTCCAGGGTGGCTTTCAGTTCATCACCAACCATTCCTTGCGCGGTCGCCGCTACTTGCACCGGCTCTACGGAGAGAAGTTTGCTGCCGCCAAACACAGCATCCACCTGACCACGCCGTACTTCGTGCCCGACGCCCGGACCCGGCGGGCGCTGGCCCGGGCTGCGCGTCGCGGGGTGCAGGTGCAGCTGCTGGTCCCGCACCGCATCGATGAGACCCTGGCCAGGGTAGTGCAGTGGGCCGCCCATGCCGCCTACGGCGGACTGCTCAGGGCGGGGGTCGAGATCCACGAATATCTGCCGCGCATGCTCCACGCCAAGACCCTGGTGGTAGACGGGGACTGGTGCACCGTGGGGACCGCCAACGTGGACTATCGGAGCTTCTTCCTCAACTACGAACTGACCTTGGCCAGCACCGACAAGGCTCTGGTGGACCGGCTGGAGGCCGATTTTCAGGCCGACCTGGAACAATCCATCCGTATCCAGTCAAAACGCTGGGAGCGGCGGGATCGATGGCGGCGTTTGCTGGAGACGTTCGGTTGGGCGGTACGACACTGGCTTTGAAAATACTTTTAATAGTACATGTAAACTATTGATATTAAATAATATAGTTAATAAATATTTCTGGTGGAATGCCCATGCTAGAGTGCCATCCCACCGCCTACCACCTGCCGATCTCAAGGAGCCTCGCATGCTCTCACGCCCGTTCCATGTCCTGACCGCCTTGACTCTGGCCCTGGCTGCCGCCAGCGTCTCGGCGGCCAATTTCAGCCTGTCCCAGGTCCTGAGCTATCCCTATCCCTCGGAACTGGCGGCAGCCCCCCGCGGCAGTGCCCTGGCCTGGGTGCAGGACGAGGCGGGGATACGGAACGTCTGGATGGTGGAGGATGCCGGTGCCTCCCCCCGGCAACTGACCCACTTCGATGCCGATGATGGGCAGGAGCTCACCCAGCTGCATTTCTCGCCGGACGGGGCGTATCTCGTCTTCGTGCGGGGCGGCGATCACGACGCCAACTGGCCGGAGGCCCTGGAACCGGATCCGGATTCCATGCCGGTGAAGCCGGAGGTGCAGATCTTCAGCGTCAACCTCAAGGACGGAACCCAGACCCTGTTGGGTGCGGGTGACCATCCGGACATCGCGCCGGACAGTTCCAAGCTCGTCTTCATCCATCCGGACGGCACAGTATGGTCGGTGCCGCTCAGCGGCGGAAAGGCGGAAGGACTGTTCTTCGATCGCGGCAAGGCTTCGGAGCTGGCCTGGTCGCCGGACGGCAAGGCGCTCGCTTTCGTCTCGGACCGGGATGATCACAGTTTCATCGGCATCTTCCGGGATGCCAAGACTCCCATCGAGTATCTGACGCCTTCCACGGGACGGGACTTCATGCCGAAGTGGTCGTTGGACGGCACACGGGTGGCTTTCGTGCGCGTGCCGGGCGATGGCGGTGCGCCGCAACCGATCCTGAAGCAGGTGCCGAATCCCTGGTCCATCTGGGTGGCGGATGCGGCGAGCGGCAAAGGCCAGCGCGTCTGGCAGAGTCCCAAGACCCTGCGCGGTTCCTACCCGGACACGGAGGGCGAGGCCAACCTGCACTGGCTGGCCGGCGACCGCTTGCTGTTCCTGGCGGACATGGACAATTGGCCGCACCTGTATTCGGTGTCGTCCCATGGCGGCGACGCCAAGCTTCTGACCCCGGGCGACTTCATGGTGGAGCACGTGACGGTGAGTGCCGACGGCAGCCACGTGATCTACAGCGCTAACGTCGGGGCCCATGAGGGCGACCAGGACCGCCGCCATCTATACCTGCTCAACAGCGATGGCAGCGCAGGGAAGATCCTCAGCGCCGGCGATGGCATCGAATGGACGCCGAAGCTCGCCGGCGACGGCAAGACCTTGGGGTTCATCCAGGCTCACGTACAGACTCCGCCCCTGGTGATGGCCGGCACCCTGGACAAGGCGGAATGGCGCACCCTGGACCAGGACCGCATCCCGGCCAGCTTCCCCAACAGCGGTTTCGTCACGCCCAAGCCCGTGACCTTCACTGCCGCCGACGGGCTCACTGTGCACGGACAGCTCTTCGCCGCCGACGGCGATGCGCGCAAGCCCGCGATCATCTTCGTGCACGGCGGGCCGCCGCGGCAGATGCTGCTGGGCTGGCACTACATGGGTTACTACTCGAATGCCTATGCCGTGAACCAATATCTCGCGAGCCACGGCTTCGTAGTGCTGTCCGTGAACTACCGCCTGGGCATCGGCTACGGCTATGACTACATGCATCCGGCCCATTGGGGCTTCACCGGCGCTTCGGAGTATAAGGACGTGGTGGCCGGCGCCAGGTTCCTGATGCGCGATCCCCACGTGGACCCGAAACGCATCGGCATCTGGGGTGGTTCCTACGGCGGCTACCTGACGGCGCTCGCGCTCGCGCGCAACTCGGACATCTTCAAGGCCGGGGTGGATTATCACGGCGTGCATGATTGGTCCTATGACGTGGCGGAGATCTACACGGGCGGCAGGACCCGTTATGAACAAGGCGACCGCAAGCAGGCCGAGAAGGTGGCGTATGAGTCGTCCCCCGTCGCATCCATGAAGACCTGGCGTTCACCGGTGCTGCTGATCCAGGGTGATGACGACCGCAACGTGTATTTCCACGAGACCATCGACATGGCGAACCGGCTGGAAGACAAGGGCGTGCCTTACGAAGAGCTGGTGCTGCCCAACGAGATCCACGGTTTCCTGCGTCACGTTTCATGGCTGCAGGCGGATCAAGCGACTGCGGAGTATCTGCAACGCCAGTTCCATGTGCCCACGGACTGACCGGCGGCGATGACGCGCACGGCACTGGTGGTCGGCGGCGGGCTGCTGGGCGTCACCAGCGCCTGGTATCTCGCCGAACGTGGGTTCCGCGTGACGGTGGTGGAGCGGCGTGAGGCCACCGCGCTCGACACCAGCTTCGCCAACGGCGGACTCATCACTCCGAGCCAGTCCGATCCCTGGAACGGACCGGGCACCGCGTTCAACCTCATCAAGTGGCTGGGTCGCGAGGACTCACCGTTGCTGTTGCAGCCGACCGCCTTGCCGGGGATGTGGCGTTGGGGGCTGAGCTTCCTGGCCAATTCACGCATGAAACATTGGTGGCCTGCCACCGAAGCCAACCTGCGACTGGGTCTCTATAGCGCCGCCTCACTGCGCGAGCTGCGTGAGAGCTTGGGCCTGGAGTATCACCACCTGAGTCGCGGGACCTTGAAGATATTCCGCGATGAGGAGGCGCTGGAGCATTCCGACGTCCTGGCTCGCTCCCTGGCCCCCATCGGCCTGAAGCACCAGGCCCTGGATCCCGGGCAGGCCATCGGATTGGAACCTCTGCTTGCGCCGTTGCGCGGCGAGTTGGCGGGCGCCATCCACTATCCCGACGATGAAAGCGGCGATGCACATCTGTTCACCCGGCTCATGGAAGACAGGTCACGCAAGGCGGGCGTGGCATTCCGCTTCGGCGCCGAGGTGACCGGGTTCAGGCATCGTTCGGGCCGGATAGAAGCCTTGAGCTGCGGGGACGAAGAACTGCAGGCGGAGGTCTACATCCTGGCGGCGGCGAGCCGGACGCCGGCGCTGGCGGCACCGCTGGGCCTGAAACTGCCCATCTATCCGGTGAAGGGTTATTCCTTGACGTTGCCCGTGCCTGATCTGGAGCCCATGCTGTCGGTGCCGCTGGTGGACTTCGAACAGAAGGTGGTGATCACGCCGCTGGGAGGGCGCCTGCGGGTGGCGGGCACCGCCGAATTCGCGGGCTTCGACAGCCGCGAGAACCCTCGTCGCAGCGCCGGCATCCTCAAGCACACGCTGCGTCTCTTGCCGCAGCTGGCGGGACGCGTGAAGCCGGCGGAGGTGTCGTACTGGAACGGCCTGCGGCCCATGACACCGGATGGGCCGCCGATCCTCGGCGCCACCCGCTACCCGAACCTGTTCATGAACGCCGGGCACGGACCCTTGGGCTTCACGCTCGCCGCGGGCTCGAGCCGTGCCGTCGCCGACCTCGCGGCCGGCCGCGAACCGGAGATCCCGCTCGCCGCTTACTCGGCGGCGCGTTTCAGCTGAAGCCGATCATTGGCCGGCGCGAAGGTAGGTGGCGAAGCCGGGCAGGGTGACGCTCACCGGCCGCCCGCGCGCATCGCTGCCGAAGGTGACGTACTCCTTGCCGAGATAGGCGTAATCCCAGCGCACCTGGAAAGTGTCGTAGTCCCAGTGCTTGAGTTCGCCGTTGAAGCGCTTGCTGACATGCAGCAGCAGCTTGCCGCGATCCAGGCTGATCACGACGTCTCCATACAGCTCGTTGCTGTAGGTGCCGGCATAGTCGGTGAGCGGGTGGGGGGCGGCACCGGCCTGATAAGCCTTCTCCTGGTCCTCTGCGGCTGTCTTGTCCGCCGCATCGCCGGCGGTGACCGCCTTCAGGACCGTGGCGCTCCAATCCTTCTCGGGGCGTCCTGTATAGGCATCGATCACGCGCCACACCAAGGCCATGGGCAACCAGCTCTGATCCATGTTGCTCAAGACCACGACACCCAGATGCTGCGATGGGACCAGTCCCAGTCCTGCGCTCAAGCCGTCGATATGGCCGGAATGCCAGGCCACTTCGGTGCCGGCATAGTCCTGCAGGAAGAATCCGAGGCCGTAGGCGTAGAAGTGGCTATCGGGATTGAGCGAGGAGAGGAACTGGGCTTCGCCTGTCTTGCCGCCGATGAACATCTGCGGCGTCTCCATCTCATGGATGATCTCGGGTTTCAGGATCTGCCTGCCGTCATACATGCCGCCGGCCAGGAGCATGCGCATCCACTGCGACATGTCATGCACGCTGGAGTTGATGGCACCGGCGGGTTCGATGCTGGAACCGTCGAACCAGGCGATGGGCCGCACCTTGCCGTCCATCTCGGCATGGGGCGCAGCCACATCGGCGCCGCGCATGAAGGCATGCACGCTGGTATTGCTGCTGTCCATATGCAGCGGCTGGAAAAAGTGGCTGCGCACGTAGTTGCCCCAGGCGATGCCCGTCTCCGCGTTCACCACCTCGCCGGCGGCCATGTAGAGGCTGTTGCTGTAACAGAATTGGGAACGGAAGCTGTAGGCCGGTTTCTGGTAGCGCAGCCGGGAGATCAGGTCCTGGGTGCCGAAATCGGTGCCGAACCAGACGCCGTCTTCACCGCAGGTGCCGCTGCGGTGGCTGAGCAGGTCACGCAGCGTGACCTCGTGCGTCACATAGGGGTCATACATCTCAAAACCGGGCAACAGGCTGACCACCCGGTCGTCCCAGCCCAGTTTGCCGCTCTCCACCAGGGTGCCCAAGGCCGCGGCGGTGAAGGCTTTGGTGTTTGAGGCGATGCCGAACAGGGTGTCCGCATCCACGGTCTGCGGTTCGTCGAGGTTGCGTCGGCCGAAACCACGCATCCAGACCACCTTGTCATCTTTCACCACCGCGATGGCGAGGCCCGGCACCTTCCAGTCCGCCATGCCCTTGCTGATGTAGGCATCCAACCCCTGCAACTCCGCCGGCGTCGCTTCGGCGGCGAAGATTGGCGGCGTCAGGCATAGGCAAGCAATCAGGGTCAGCGGTCGCAGATTCATGGCGATCCCCTGGATGAGTCTTTAGGGTGCTAAGTGTATGGAGCATCTATGCGGGACAGCCGATGAAGCTACGCGGTTTTTGGGGTATAAACTAGTCTACGAAGCATCCGGCGGGGGCGCAGGCGATGCTCGATTGAGAGGGAGGCGCTGGCTGCAAAGCCGGCGTGATGGCCGGCCTGAGCGGCCGGATCCGGATATTCCATGGAGGGCTTTTCGCCGAGCAAGCCTCTGCGCGGTTTCGTTGTGTCTACTTGAGCCGAAGCAGGGGAGCCAGGCATGGCCAAGAGTGCATTCCGTCCGGAAGATACCACCACCGATATCCGCAATGCGCTCCAGCAAGAGCGCAAGACCAAGTCCGATTTCATCTCCGGAATCCGCGACGGTGCCAAGGTCTACGGCCGCGCCCGCGCCTGCCTGCACCGCCTCTTCGAGGACGTGCGCCACGGCCGTCCGCTGCAGCTGGATATCGCCAAGGAAGTGGTGCAGACGATGCACGACAGTCTGGCCAGCAACCCCGACACCCTGGTGTGGATCACCAACCTGCAGTTCCCCCAGGAAGCCAACGCCTGCCACAACTTCAACGTGGCGGTACTCGCCATGCTGTTCGCGCGCCATCGCGGCATGAGCCGCTCCGAGATCATGGCGCTGGGCCTCGGCGGATTGCTGCACGATCTCGGCAAGACCTATGTGCCGCCGGCCATGCTGGAGAAAGACGGCGTACTCACGGAAGAAGAGCGCGCGATGGTGCGCAAACATGCCGTGGAAGGCTACGAGATCCTCAACAGCACCGGGCAGCTCACCCAGAACGTGTTGGAGATCGTGCGTTATCACCATGAGCGCGCCGATGGCACCGGTTATCCCGAGGGACTCTATGGCAGCAGCGTGCCGGAGCTGGCGCGCATCGTCGCTGTCGTAGACGCCTACGACAGCATGATCGGCGGTTACTACCGCCGCCCCATGACGCCTACCGATGCGCTTCGTATCCTCAAGAACGAGGCGGGCGAGGAATACGGCCTGGACCTGGTGGAGGACTTCATCCGCTGCCTGGGCACCTATCCGGTAGGCAGCCTGGTGGAGCTCAATTCCGGTTCCGTGGTCATGGTGGTCGCTTCCAACCCGCAGTCGCGCCTGAAGCCCAAGGTGATGTTCGTGCGCAACGAGGAAGGGCGTTTCGAGAAGCCGCGCATGCTGAGGGATCTCTCCAGGCATTCCGATGAGGACCTGGCGGAGCGCTGGGGCATCCGCCGGCTGGTGGACCCGGTGGAATACGGCATCCACATGTGGAACCTCATGTTGGAAGAGATACAGTTCTGACCCAGTTTTTGCGGCCTGTCCTCTACAGCATTGGGCTGGGCGTCATTATTAGGTAAAATCCTTCGTAGTCGAATCCAATAGGTCGCCTTGACCGGGCGGGCATGGAGCCCGCGACCGGCAGCGGCCAAGACTCAAGGTGTCCTAACGATGCGCCGCAAGGTAAACGTCTCCGAACTCGTCATCGGCATGTATGTCGCCGAACTCGACAAGCCCTGGGAGAACAGCTCGTTCCTGTTCCAGGGTTTCTCCATCGAGAACGACGAGGACCTCGCCAAGCTGCGCGGTGAGTGCCAGTTCGTGTTCATCGAAGAGGCCCAATCCACCCCGGCTTCCCTGAAGCCCGCGGCACGACCGGCGGCCGCTCCCAGCGTGAGCACCACCATCACCAGCCGCAGTGGCCCCGGCGACTCGACGCCGTTCCACAAAGAGATAAAGCAGGTAGTGCAGACCCAGCAGCTCGCGCGCAGCAACATCAGCCGCGTGCTCGACGAAGCGCGCCTTGGCAAGACGCTGGATACCAAGGAGACCAAGGGCGCCGTCACCCAGATGGTGAGCGCGGTCACCGCTAACCCGAATTCCATGCTCTGGCTTGCCAACTTGCGCCTGAAACACGAGCGCACCGCGAGCCACTGCCTCAACTCCGCGATCCTATGCATCGCCTTCGGCAAGCACATCGGCCTGTCGGAAGTGGACCTCAACATGCTGGGGCAGGGCGCGATGCTGCACGACATCGGCAAGGTGCGCATACCTCCAGCGATCCTTGACAAGGCCGGCGCCCTGAGCGAAGCCGAAGTGCAGCAGGTGCGTAAGCATCCGGTGGACGGCGAGGCGGTGTTGAAACTCACCCGCCAGTTGCCGGACAAAGTGCTGGAAATCGTGCGCCATCACCATGAGCGTTTCGACGGCAAGGGTTATCCGGATGGCCTGGCGGGCGAGCAGGTGCCGCTGGGCGCGCGCATCGTCGGCATGGTGGACGCTTACGACAGCCTCACCGCCGAGACGCCGTATCATGCCGCGCTCACGCCGGCGGACGCGCTGGGAGTACTGCGTACCGAGGGTGCCGATCAGTTCGGCAAGGATCTGGTGCAGGAGTTCATCCGCTGCCTCGGCATCTATCCGATCGGTAGCCTGGTGCAATGCAACAACGGCGCGCTGGCGGTGGTGGTGTCGTCCACGCCGGCGTCGCGCCTCAAGCCCGTGATCATGGTGGTGCGCGATGAGCGCGGTAAAGACACGCGCCCGCGCATGCTCTTGAGCCTAGCCACCATGGATCCTGCGCTCGCCGCGCGTTGGGGCCTCAAGGGCAACGTGGATCCCAAGACCCACAACGTCGATCTCTCGGCCATCATCGCGGAAGAGACCGGCACCTGAACGGTGCTTCAAGCTTCTGACATCCGCCTGCGATTCATCCTCAGACCACCGGCGCCATCAGAGTGCCGGTGATGTACAGCTATATCGCCGAGCGCGGGGAACAGCCTGACTCTGCCTGGAAGCCACGTGATGTCAGCTAGTCATTCACGCTCCATAAATTCTTCCGTCATTTCTGAACTGATCCTCTTCACATTCATCAGGTGATCACCTGAGGCATGTCTTCTCCTGCACTCGGGAGAATTCCATCATGCGCATGCGTCGCTCTGTGCACGGCAGCACAGTACGCATGCGGAGCGCGATGTAATTTTCGATTCAATCCGAATGACAGGAGTCGATCCCAATGCTTTACTGGACCGGAGTGTTTCTCGTCATCGCTTTGATCGCGGCCATCTTCGGTTTCGGCGGCATCGCTGCCGGCACCGTGGGGATAGCCAAGATCCTGTTTTTCATATTCATCGTGTTGTTCCTGCTTTCCCTCATCTTCGGTCTAAGCCGTCGCGGCACACCTAAGGTATAGGGAGTCCGTATGCGCAGGGGAAACAACGTAGACGTAACCAAAGGAGTCCAGATCATGGCAAATACCAACCTCGCGGCCCAACAGCATGCCAGCAAGGAGAAACTCATCGCCGATTTCGAGGCGCTGATCGCTGATACAGAAGAGTTGCTCGGCGCCACCGCCGCCCAAGGCGGCGAGAAAGTGGCCGCCATGCGCTCGCGCGTGACGGATCGGCTGACCGACGCCAAACAGCGCTTGATCTCGGTACAGAAGGTGGTGACGGACAGGACCCGCGCCACCGCGAAAGCCACGGATGACTTCGTACGCGGAAACCCCTGGCAGTCGGTGGCCATCGCCGGCGGCGTGGGTGTCGTGCTGGGCTTCCTGCTGACACGCTTGGGGTCATCCTCTAAATCATGATCGAGGACGGCATCGCTGCCCAACCGGGGCCGGTGCATGGCGTGTTGGCCTCCGCGAAGAACTTCGTGGCGACCCTCATCGCCATCATCGGCACCCGCCTCGAGATCGCCGCGAGCGAGCTGGAGGAGGAGAGGCTGCGCCTCAGCGAGATCATGGCGTGGGGTACCTGCGCCATGTTGTTCGGCGCCCTGGCCCTGATTTTCCTCTCGCTATTGATGGTGGCGGTGTTCTGGGATGACCATCGCCTGATGGTCCTGGGGCTCATCACCGTGATCTATGTAGTCCTGGCGAGCGTTGCGACCATGAAGTTCCGCAAGTGCATGGCTCAGAAATCAAGGCTTTTCGCGGTGACCCTCGAGGAACTGCGCAAGGACCAGGAAGGGCTGCGGTCATGACCGGATCCATGCGACTGCGTCTTGCTGAACTGCATCAGCGTCGCGAGTTCTTGGTGGAACAGGCCGCGATCCAGCGCGGTGAACTCGCAGCGGCATCCGCTGAGTTCAACGGGATGATCGAGTGGATGAACCGCGTCGCGTCGGTACTGGGATGGCTGCGCGAGCGTCCCCAGACAGCCGGCGTCTCGATGCTGGCGGCAGGGCTTTTCGCCCTGACCGGCGCCAGACGTTGGATCGGCCGTGTCCTGATGTTCTACCAAGTCGCCAAATTCCTGCATGGCAGATTGTTCGGCGCTAAGGTCGAATCGACATTGTCGGTACGGTCCGATATGGAAGCGACATGATGTTTATCCATCCGTGCATGTCGTGTTCATTGTGAGTCACTGCACGGAAATTATCTTCATCAGAGAACAGGATGGAACCTCACTATCCGGGATCGGACTGCAGCGTGCATGCAAGGCTTCGAGTCTGGATATCTCGTCAATCATAGAACGCATAAAGCTTGAAAGGAGTATGAGACCATGAGAAGCACTATCAAGTATTCCGCCTCCATCGCGGCCGCCTCGCTGCTGGCAGGCCTGCTCGGCGGTTGCGCCGGTCACGCCAACGAGCAACAGCCGGTGGCGACGACTACGACTACCACCACGACCAGCAACAATGGCGCTGTCGCCACGGGTGCGACCACTACGGCACCGGTGGACGATGCGGCCCTCACCAGCAACGTCCAGGCGACCCTGGCCAATACGCCCGGCGTGAACGCCAATGAGATCAACGTCCAGTCGAGCGACGGCGTGGTCACCCTGAGCGGTGATGTGGATTCCACCTCGGCCGCCAGCGCCGCCGTGCAAGCGACCCAGGGCGTCAGCGGTGTGAGCTCGGTGCACAATGACCTAACCGTAGTGAACCCGCCGCAAGGCTGATTCAGATTCGACTTACCTCCAGGCAACCGTCGCCGGGTCATACCGGCGGCGGTTTTTATTTGACATGGTGGAAAGTCTTTCCTGCACAGGATGGCAGTGGAACCTCAGGGTAGGTCACCAGTTAATCAGGATGCGGACCCGGTTGACCATGAGCTTCACGCTTTTGGGGCGCAGTCTTAACTCGATCCTGAGACGTATGGGAATCAGGAGCAGGGCCAGCCAGGTCAGAAGCTCAGGGCTCATGCCTGTGGTTACGGGGTGTTTGAGCTGGCTAAAACGCGGCAAACCCATAATCCCCATAATGCGCATAATGTATATTATGTTATATTATAGATGTACTTGGATCTGAAGGGCTGGCAAGGTGTGGTCACAAGATATGGGGTGCTCTTCCCTGTTCCACATAGTTGTTTTAATAATTAGATAGTTATCGTAATTAATTGATAAATATATATAATTATCTTTGAATTGAATGATTGCTTTAAGATTCGAAAGGGATAGAAGAGCAGCTCAAGAGCTGAGAACTACCCTGCTCCTGGATTGAGCTAGGGGCGTAGGGTGGGCACGGGATAGGGGTTACGGTGGGTCCGATGAAGGCCTTCCTATAAAGCAACTCAAACAGCCTCAGGGGAACATCGATGGTCCGAATCCGTGCAGCGTCGCCGCCGCCCACGACACACTGTGCGGGGTCAGATACAGTCACTACAATGAGCGCCCGCGCGCGGACCCTGAGTGCCTGATGTCAGAAGAAAAACGCACCTTCGACCGCATCGAAACCGAGCATTCGATCCGCATCCAATGTGAGGATGGCAGCAGCTTCCCGGGCATCGCCGCCAACATCTCCCTGACCGGCCTGCAGATCGTCTGCGACAGGCCCACCCTGGAGCGCATAACCCCCCACGGGGCGGACACCAAGGCGGACCATCAGGTCGCCATCCGGGTGAAGGTCAACCTGCCAGACATGCCCGAGGCCGAGTCCAAGCTGGGGCTGTTCGGCCAGATCATGTCGGTCAGGGCAGGCGGGGAGGACGAATACCGCATCGGGGTGCGGTTCACGGATTTCGAGCCGGGCAGCTACAACGCGCTCGAACACTATCTCGATAGCCATCTATAGCGTTATACAAGGGAAGGGCGGAAGGCTCCTTCAGGGGGAGCGGTCCGCCGTGCAGCAACAGGGATCGATGACCCAGCATGGGCCGCCGTGGCCCTACCCTCCGCCGCACCCTACCCTCTGGCCCTGCCTGGAGCATGTGATGCGGATCTGCGATCGTCTTGCCCTCCTCCTCCTCGTCCTCTCGACGCTTGCCGCCTGCAGCAAGTCGCCGGAGACCGCATCGGTACCACAAGCGGCCACGTCGGTGGCGCCAGCTGCTGCCAGTACACGCCCTGGCGCACCGTCCTATGCCTTCCAGCACCTGTCTGACTATGCCGAGGTGAAGCTCGGTGCCGACCTCTCGGGGCTCGATGCCGACCAGAAGCAGATGCTGGTGAAGCTCATGGGAGCCGGCCAGGTGATGGATGACATCTTCTGGCAGCAAGCCTACGGCGACAAACAGCAGCTGCTCTCAGACATCAAGGACCCCGCCACCCGCACCCTGGTGGGATACAACTACGGTCCGTGGGACCGGCTCAACGACGATCATCCCTTCGTGGCGGGCATCGGCAAGAAACCCCCCGGCGCCAATTTCTATCCGACCGATATGAGCGTGGACGAGTTCAAGAAAGCGAACCTGCCGGACAAGGACTCGCTGTACACCCTGCTGCGGCGCGATCCCAAGGGCGCGCTCATCACGGTGCCCTACCATCAGGCCTACCAGGATCAGTTGGCGAAAGCCTCTGACCTTCTCAATCAGGCCTCCGCGCTTTCAGCCAACCCCAGCTTCAAGAAATTCCTGTCCCTACGTGCCCAGTCGTTGCTCACGGACCAGTACCAGCAGAGCGACTTCGCCTGGCTGGACGTGCACGACAACCCGGTGGACGTGATCATCGGACCCATCGAGACCTATCAGGACGGCCTATTCGGCTACAAGGCGTCCTACGAGTGCTTCGTGCTGCTCAAGGATCAGGACTGGTCGGTGAAGCTGAAACGCTTCGCCCACTTCCTGCCGGCGCTGCAGAAGGACTTGCCGGTGCCTCCCAAGTACAAGAAGGAGACGCCGGGCAGCGATTCGGACCTGGGTGCCTATAACGCCATCTACTACGCTGGTGACGCCAATGCCGGCGCCAAGACCATCGCCGATAACCTGCCCAACGACGAGCAAGTGCAGCTCCAGAAGGGCACGCGCCGCTTCCAGATGGAGAACGTGATCCACGCCAAGTTCGACAAGATCATGATGCCTGTCGCCAAGGAGCTGATCGCTCCGGACCAGGTGCAGCACGTGACCTTCGATGCCTTCTTCCAGAACACCATGTTCCATGAGGTGGCCCACGGCTTGGGCATCAAGAACACGGTGAAGGGCAAGGAGACGGTGCGTAAGGCTTTGAAGGACTACGCCTCCAGCTTTGAGGAAGGCAAGGCCGACGTACTGGGTCTATATCTCGTGGAATGGCTCGCGGACAAGGGGGAACTGGACAAGTCCAAGCTCATGGACAACTACGTGACCTTCCTGGCCGGCATCTTCCGCTCAGTGCGCTTCGGTGCCAGCGATGCCCATGGCAAGGCCAACATGGTGCGCTTCAACTTCTTCAGCCAGATGGGAGCTTTCAGCCGCGATCCGGCCACCGGCAAATATCGAGTCGATGCCGGCAAGATGCGTGCGGCGGTAAAGGCTCTCTCGGCCAAACTGCTCACCATCCAGGGTGACGGCGATTACGCAGCTGCCAAGAAGATGACCGATGCACAGGGCATCATCCAACCGCAGCTGCACGTCGACCTGGAACGCCTATCCAACGACGACATCCCGATAGATATCGTGTTCGATCAAGGGCTGGCGACTTTAGGGCTGACTGATAGTCCGCCGCATGCGGCGGACGCCCCGTCTGCTGCGACAGCGGGTCACTGATCTACGAGGCCAAATAGCCCGAGAGCCGGCGACCCGTCAAGGATGGCGGGGTTGGAAACGGCAGCAGGGATGGGTCAGTGAACTCCGATTGGGTTCACTTCAGCACGGTGTCTATGGTGATGGTGACCGGCTTGCCGGTCGCCTTCAGCCACTCTCCCCTGCCCACGAGATCGCCCGCCTGCGGCACGGCCGTGCCGGTCTTGGACACCCGCGCCGTCAGCTGCAGATCGGCATAGCCGGAGATGGTGCGACCCGGTATCACTGCATCCCGATCGCTCAACCTGAGGTCCAAGGGCAGATCTTTCACCTGCAGCCGCCTGACTGCCAAGGGTGGCCCACCGGCGCCATCCTTGGGTTGGGCATAGACGAATACCGTGGTGTCAGGTGCCAAGCTCTTTGCCAAGGTGGGCGTCAGGCTCACATGCAGTTCGACGTATGTCCGCCCGGCGACGGTCGCGGGTGTGCCGCCCGCACCGGTGATGGCCTTCTCTATGTAAGCCCGATAGTCCGCCGGCGGGTTCTGGGCCAAGACCGCGTTCCAGCGGCTGATGGCGAGCCCCTTGTCGCCGCGCTGCAGCGCACCGAGGCCTCCGTACCAGAGTGCCTGCACGTTGTGCGGATCGGCCTTCAGCACCTGCTCGAATACCGGTAGGGCCCTGTCCATGAACGCGCTAGGGTCGGAGAGCGTGAGGGCTTCTGCATAGCTGGAGAGGATCTGCGGGTCCGCGTCCTTGGAAAGACTGCGGGCATGGCCAAACGCTTCGAGCGCATCCGCATAACGCCCCATGATCATGTAGGAGTGACCGAGCATGGTCCAACCCTGCAGGTCGTCCCGGCCGGCAGGGGTATGCAGGCGCTGGTCGAGCGCAGCCACCATATTCAGCACCGCTTGCGTCGATGCAGCTTCGACGCCTACGGCGCCGACGCGCCAGTTCCCGTATATCCCATACAGGCTCGCCCCCACGGCGAGCATCAAGACGAGCATCGCGAGCGCGACCAGCCGCCGTGGCGACCCCGCGACACTGGATTCCCGGTCCTGACCCGGCGCCGCAGTCAGGTCCTTCTCCAGATCCCGGCGTGCTGCGGCATGATCTTCGGGAGACAGGCGGCCATTCTCCAGATCTTCCTGCAGTTCCCTGAGCCTCGCCGCATGCACCTCGCGATTGGCCGTGGCGGCACCGGTCCGGCGAGCCAGGTTTGGGCGCCACAGGGGCAGCGCCACCGCAGCGCCTGCCAACAACATCATCAGCATGGCCATGAGGTAGAACATCACGGCTTCCCACCGTCTTCAGGTTGCGCGGCGCGGCGTCTCACTATGAGGATGACCGCTACCAGCGCGATAAGCAGCAGGATGAACGGCCCTACCCACAGCAGCGCGGTATTCGACTGCACCGGCGGTTTGTACAGGACGAAGTCTCCGTAGCGGCCCACCATGTAGGACTTGATCTCCGCATCGGTCTTGCCGGCCGCCACCATGTCGTGGATCTGCCGGCGGAAATCCGCTGCGAGCTCGGCATTGGAGTCGGCGATGGTCTCGTCCTGGCACACCAGGCAGCGCAGCTCATGGGTGAGTGCCTCGTAGCGCGCCTGTTGCTCTTGATCCGGGAACGGCGGCTGGCTGTCGATAGCATGGGCCAAGCCTGTCGCGCACCAGAGAGCCATGCCCAGCATCAGGCGTCTCATGGCGTCTCCGCCTGAAGCTGCCGGATCTCCGGCAGCAACTGCTTGCCGATGATCTCCGGCGTGAGGGGGCCGATCACCTTGTCGCGGATCACGCCGTGCTTGTCTATGAGGAAGGTCTCCGGCGCGCCGTAGACACCCCAATCGATGGCCACGTCGCCGCTGGCATCATCGAAGATGGCCGTATAGGGGTCACCGCCCCTCGCCAGCATGGCGAGCGCCGCCTGATGGTCGTCGTGGTAGTCGAGCCCGTAGATGGGCAGCACCTTGCGCTTGGCGAAATCCACCAGCACCGGGTGTTCGTCCTGGCAGGCGGCGCACCAGGCGCCCCATACGTTGAACAGGCTCACGTGGCCCCGGAACACGCTCTGGTCGAGTTTCCTCGATGGGTCGTAGAGCTCCGGAAGGGAGAACACCGGGGCCGGCTTTCCGATCAACGGTGATTTCACCTCGGTGGGATCCAGGAATAGGCCGCGGGCAAACAGTCCGATGAGGAACAGCAGTACGAGGCCGGGGATGATGAATGGCAGGGAGTTGCGGATGTTCATGCCTGCTCCGGCGCTACGGGTGCTTGGGCCTCAGTGGTGCGCGAGCGCCTGTAACGCCGGTCGCTGGCGGCCAGGAACCCGCCCAACATCATGAACAGGCCGCCGAGCCAGATGAAGCGGACCAGCGGCTTGTATTGCACGCGCACGCTCCAGGACCCGTTGTCCAAGGGGTTTCCCAGGGCCAGGTACAGATCACGGAGCAGGCCGGGTTCGATGGCGGCCTCGGTCGTCTCATTGCCCACGCTCGTGAACTCGCGCTTCTCGGGGCGCATCACCGCCACATCGGAGCCGCCCTTGCTCACCTGGAACACGCCCTGGCGAGCGCTGTAGTTGGGTCCCTGCTCTTCGTGCACGCCCTGGAAGCTGAAGTCATAGCCGGCTACCCGCACGGTGTCACCCGGCTTCACCACCACATCCTGCTCCACACCCAGTACGCTGGTGACGCTGATGCCCAGCACCAGCAGCGCGGCACCCAGATGTGCCACGCACATGCCCAGCGTGGCGCGGGAGAGGCTGGCGTTGCGCCCCTGCAGACGCTGACGCAGCCGTGATAGGGGTTCAGTGAATGCGCTGACGCCGGTCCAGACCGCCAGCAACACGCCGGCCGCGAGCCCTAGGAAACCCGCTGCGTGCGTCAGGGCGAGTGACAGTACCGCCGCCACCAGCGCCACGATGGCCGCCACTCGAAGTGTGCGTGCCGTGTCCTGCGCATCACCGTGCTTCCAGCGCACATAGGGGCCGATGCCGATGAGGATGAAGAACGGCATCATCACCGGGATGAACACGGCGTTGAAGTATGGCGGGCCTACGGAGAGCTGACCGAGGCCGAAGGCGTCCATCAACAAGGGGTAGAGGGTGCCGAGCAGCACAGATGCGGCTGCTACTACCAGGAAGATGTTGTTGAGCAGGAGGAGCGTCTCACGGGAGAACGGCTGGAAACCGCCACCGCGAGCCAGGGTCGGAGCGCGCCAGGCGTAGAGCGTCAAAGCAGCGCCCACGAATACGCCGATCATCGCCAGGATGAAGATGCCGCGCCTCGGGTCACTGGCGAAGGAATGCACCGAGATCAGCACGCCGGAGCGCACCAGGAAGGTGCCAAGCAGGCTCAGGGAGAAGGCCGCGATGGCGAGCAGCGCTGTCCAGTTCTTGAAGGCCCCGCGCTTCTCGGTGACTGCAAGCGAATGCACCAGGGCGGTGCCCACGAGCCACGGCATGAACGAGGCATTCTCCACCGGATCCCAGAACCACCAGCCGCCCCAGCCCAGTTCGTAGTAAGACCACCAGCTACCGAGGGTGATGCCGAAGGTGAGGAACAGCCATGCGGTGAGCGTCCAGGGGCGGGACCAGCGCGCCCATACCGCGTCCATGCGGCCACCCAGCAGCGCCGCCACGGCGAAGGCGAAGGCCACCGAGAATCCCACGTAGCCCGTGTAGAGCATCGGCGGGTGGATGGCCATGGCCGGGTCTTGCAGGATGGGATTGAGGTCCCTGCCCTGCTCCGCCGCCGGCAAGAGGCGCGTGAAAGGATCGGACGTGGTAAGCATGAACAGATAGAAGCCGAGGCTGATCAGACCCATCACGCCCAGCACCCGTGCCGAGAACTCCTGGGGCAGATGCCGGCTGAAGAAGCTCACCGCCAGGGTCCACAGGCCCAGCACCGATACCCACAGGAGCAGCGAGCCTTCGTGGGCGCCCCACACCGCCGTGATCTTGTAGGGCCAGGGCAGGAGCACGTTTGAATTCTCCGCCACGTACTGTACGGAGAAATCACTGACCAGGAAGCTGTAAGCGAGCGCGGCGAATGCCGCCAGCACGAACAGGGCCTGGGTGACTGCCGCTGGGCGAACCACGGACATCCATACACCATCATCCCGCTGGGCGCCCACGACGCCGAACCAGGCCTGGGCCGCGGCGAGACAGAGTGCCAGGATCAGCGCGAGATGACCGAGCTCGGGGATCATGACTGAGGTTTGCCCTGGGTCTGTTGCTCTTTGGCTTTCTTGATGGCGGCCGCCACTTCCGGCGGCATGTACTTCTCATCGTGCTTGGCGAGCACCTCATCGGCGGTGAAGGCGCCGTCTTGGCCGATGCTGCCGTGCACCACGATGCCCTGCCCCTCGCGGAACAGGTCCGGCAGGATTCCCGTATAGGTGATGGGTACCGACTTCTGCATGTCCGTGAGGGTGAAATGCACGGTCATGGCGCCGGGGACCCGCTGCACGCTGCCCATGGCCACGAGACCTCCCATGCGGAACGGGCGGCCCACTTCTGCTGAGCCTGCAGCTACCTGGCTCGGGGTGTAGTAGTAAAGGATGTTCTTGCGGAAAGCCATGAGACCGAGCGCAGTGGCGATGCCCACACCCATGAGCACGATGACCACCGCGATGAGGCGGCGACGACGGGATGGAGTCATATGCCGCCCCTGCGCCGGCGGATCTCCGCCTTGATGCGCTTGAGACGGCTGATCGGCGTCACCGCATTGGCGATCATCACGACGGCGGCGATGCCGTAGGCCGTCCATACGTAGCCTGCGTAGCCGCCCATGGTCAGGAATTCATGCAGAGATGTCATATCAAGTCACTTCCATCGCCCAAGCGGCATCCCGTTCCCGTTCCAACAGCTCCGCCTGGGTGCGTTTCAGCAGACAGGCAGCGAAGAAGCAGGTGAAACCGGCCAGCATGGTCAGCAATGGCACCAGCATGCTGGTCTGTATCTCCGCATCGTTGCCGAAGAAGCGGGTGGAACCCTGGTGCAAGGAACTCCACCACACCACCGAGTAATGGATGATGGGGAGGTTCACCACCCCCACCAGTGCCAATACCGCACCTGCCCGATCACCGCTGCGCCGGTCCTCGTAGGCACCGTTCAGGGCGATGAAGCCCAGATATAGGAACAGCAGGATCAATTCGGACGTGAGCCGCGCATCCCATACCCAGTAGGTCCCCCACATGGGCTTGCCCCACAGGGAACCGGTGACGAGCGCAACGAAGGTGAAAGACGCTCCCAGCGGCGCCGCCGCCACCGCCACGGCATGCGCCAGTTTCAGGCGCCAGACCAGCCCGACCGCCGACGCCACGGCCACTAGTCCATAGCCCATCATGGAGAGATAGGCGCTGGGCACATGTATGTAGATGATGCGGAAGCCATCGCCCTGCTGGTAGTCCGGCGGTGAACTCCATAATCCACCGTACAGACCGGCGGCGATGAGCAGCACTGCGCCCCACGCGAACCACGGCGTCAGGAGCCCCGCCACCTTATAGAGATAAGGCGGCGAAGCGAAGCGGTGGAACCAGGCCCAGCTGTGCTTGTCCATCATGACTCCAGGCTCACCCGCACCGCCGCGGCGATGGCAAAGGGAGCTAGCGTTATCCCGAGCACCAACATGGCGGCGAGGAGATATAACGCGCCGGCGGGATCCTCGGCGCGGGCCGCCTGTGCAGCAGCCTGTGCACCGAAGATTAACACCGGCACCGCCAGGGGCAGGACCAGTACCGGCATCAGCATGCCGCTTTGCCGCAGGCCCACTGTAAGGGCAGCACCCACCGCGCCGAGCAGGCTTAAGGTAGCGGTACCCAAGAGCAGGCTCAGGGCCAGCGTGCCCATGGCTTCCGCAGGATAGTCCATGAGCAGACCCATCACCGGTGACAGGATCACGATGGGAAGACCCGTGGCCAGCCAATGGGTCGTGACACGCAATAACCCGATCCATTCCAGCGGCAGAGGCCCGAGCAGCATCTGCTCAAGGCTGCCGTCGTCGAAATCGCTCTTGAACAACGTCTGTTGCCCGATGAGACCCGCCAGCAAGGCCGCCACCCACACCACGCCCGGGCCGATCTCGCGCAGCAGCTCCGGTCGCGGTGAGAGCCCCAAGGTGAACAGCGTGGTCACCAGGACGAAGAAGATGAGCGGCGTCGCCAGCTCGCCGCGCCTGCGGTAAGCCAGCCGGAGGTCACGGTCCAGCACTGCGGCAACAGCGCTCATGCCGCTTCTCCCAATTCCAGGCGTCGCATCGCTATGCCCGGGACCGCGATGGGTTGATGGGTGATTAGGATCGCCATGCCGCCGCCTGCGACATGGTCCTCCAGAAGACCGGTGACGAGTTCCACGCCGTCGGCATCGAGGCTGGCCAGCGGTTCATCCAGCAACCACAGCCGCGCACGAGCGGCGAACAGGCGTGCCAGGGCGGCGCGTCGTTTCTGCCCCATGGAGAGCAGCGCCACCGGCCGATCCTTGAGTGATGCGATGCCGCAGCGTCCCAAAGCATCATCTGCACTCACCTCCGAGGGCTGATGAGCGGTGCTCTGGTAGAACGCATAGTTCTCGCGTGGCGTGAGATGGGCCTTGAGACCGTTGTGATGGCCTATGTAGATGAGTTCGCTCAAGTAGGCGCCGGAGCGGCGGGCGTCCTCACCCTTCCAGATCACCTCCCCTTCATCCAGGCGCCCGATGCCGGCCAAGGTGCGGATCAGGCTGGTCTTGCCCGCGCCATTAGGTCCGGCGAGCTGCAAGATCGCTCCAGGTCCGAGATTGAAGGAGAGGTCATGGCAGAGACGACGATCACCGCGCCAGAGGCCGATCTCGCGGGCTTCGAATTCGATGCTCATGGATGGTGCCCAGGGCCGGACTCGAACCGGCATGACCGTTTCCGGTCGAGGGATTTTAAGTCCCTTGCGTCTACCAATTCCGCCACCCGGGCAGGGTGAGGACCTTCAGGCTGGGGCCTGGAACTGGGATATGGACAAGAAATGGAGGCTAGGGTCGGAATCGAACCGGCGTACGCGGCTTTGCAGGCCGCTGCATGACCATTCTGCCACCTAGCCCACCTGAAAATCGAAAGACCCGCGAAATCTACCATACAGAGGGGGTAATTTCCGGTTCTTGCGTCGAACGCGCTGCCCCGGTGACGGGGGCCTCCAGAAACAAAAACCTCGGTGGTGGCCGCCGAGGTTTTGTGACTGGAGCGGGAAACGAGGCTCGAACTCGCGACCTCAACCTTGGCAAGGTTGCGCTCTACCAACTGAGCTATTCCCGCATAAGGCCGCCTATTTTAGGGCCATCCCCGGGGGTGTCAAGGCAAAAATCAGCCCTTCTTGAGCTCGGGCCAGGCGGCCAGGAGGTACATGAACATGGACCAGAGGGTCAGGCCCGCCGCCACCACCAGCATCCCCACCCCCAGGCCGTAGATGTCCACGGATCCCAGGGGGTATTGGAACAGCATCAGGCCTATGGCCAGCATCTGTACCGTGGTCTTCACTTTGCCTATGTAGGACACGGCCACATGCTGCGGCCGGCCCATCTCGGCCATCCATTCGCGCAGAGCCGAGATGGTGATCTCACGGCCGACGATCACGATGACCGCCAGCGTCAGCCATAGGCGCGGGTCGTCCGACAGCAACAGTAGCAGTGCCGTGGTGACCATGAGCTTGTCCGCCACCGGGTCCAGGAACTTGCCGAAAGCAGAGCTTTCGTTGAAACGGCGCGCCAGGTAACCGTCCAGCCAGTCGGTGAAACCGGCCAGGGCGAAGATCAGGCAGGTGACCGGGGGCGACCAGCCATAGGGCAGGAAGAAGACCAACACCACCACGGGGATCATGGCGATGCGCGCCATGGTCAGCAGGTTCGGCCAGTTGAGGATCACACCCATCTTCTATTCTTCCGCGTGGAACAGACCATAGATGCGTTTCGCCAGCTCCCTGCTCACACCCGGCACGCTGGCCAGGTCTTCGACACCGGCACGAGTTATCCCCTGCAGGCCACCGAAATGCTTCAGCAAGGCCTGCCGCCGTTTCGGTCCGAGTCCGGGGACCTCCTCGAGCGGCGAGGTATTGCGCGCCTTCGCCCGCCGCTGCCGGTGGCCGGTGATGGCGAAGCGATGCGCCTCATCGCGGATCTGCTGTATCAGGTGCAGGGCCGGCGAGTCCGCAGGCAGTATAAGCGGCGCCTCCTTGCTCGACAAGAAAAGCTGCTCCAGTCCCGGGCGGCGCGTGGGCCCTTTGGCCACGCCCACCAGGGTCACGCCTTCCACCTGCAGTTCTTCCAATACCTTCTCCGCCTCGTGCAACTGCCCCTTGCCACCGTCGATGAGCAGCACGTCCGGCACCAGGCCTTCGCCCTTCTTCAGGCGTGTGTAACGGCGCGTGAGGGCCTGGCGCATGGCGCCGTAGTCGTCGCCGCCTTCGATGCCTTCGATGTTGAAGCGTCGATAATCGGATTTGCGCGCTCCCTCAGTGTCGAACACCACGCAAGACGCCACTGTGCCCTCGCCCATGGTGTGGCTGATGTCGAAGCACTCCAGTCGCTCCGGCATGCGCTCCATCTCCAGCACGTCCTGCAGCGTCTCGAAGCGCTTGCGCATCCCCGCATCCATGGCCAGGCGCAGGGCCAGGGCCTGTTCGGCATTGACCCGCGCCATCTCCACGAGACGCCGGCGCTCGCCGCGCACGGCATCCCGCACTTCGACGGCATGCCCGGACTGGTTGGCGAGCGCGGCGGCCACGATGTCCGCATCCTCGATGGATTCCGCCAGCACGATATCTGCAGGGACGTCGCGGCCGAGGTAGTACTGCGGGAGGAACGCGCTCAGAAGCTCGGATGCAGTCTCCTCACCGCTGACCCGGGGGTGGAACACCTGGTTGCCCAGTTGGCGGCCGCTGCGCACGAACATCACCGTGACACAGGCCGCACCGGCGCGATACGCCGCAGCCACCACGTCGTAGTCACCGCCCTCGCCCGATACATACTGATGCTCGGCGGTGCGGCGCAGGCTCTGGATCTGGTCGCGATAGCGCGCCGCCAGTTCGTAGTCGGTGCGATCGGAAGCCTGCTCCATACGCTGCACCATGGCCTCCATCACTTCACCGGTCTTGCCCTGCAGGAACAACACGGCGTTGTTGCTGTCCCGCGCGTAGTCCTCCCGATCGATCAGCCCCACGCAGGGCGCCGAGCAGCGCTTGATCTGATACTGCAGACAGGGCCGGCTGCGATTCTTGAAGAAGGCGTCGTTGCACTGGCGCAGCTGGAACAATTTCTGCAGCAACACCACCGTCTCCCGCGCCGAATAGGCGCTGGGGTACGGACCGAAATACCGCCCGCCTTCCTTGCGCCGGCCGCGGTACAGCATCAATCTCGGGAACTCGGCTTCGTCGAGGCGGATATAGGGATAGGTCTTATCGTCCCGTAGCACCACGTTGTAGCGCGGACGATGTTCCTTGATGAGGTTGTTCTCCAGCAGCAACGCTTCGGTCTCGGTGTGGGTGACCGTGACCTGCACGTCTGCGATCTGGTTGCGCATCACCAAGGTCTTGGGATTGTCCTCGCTGGCCCGGAAATAGGTGGCCAGGCGCTTTTTGAGGTTGCGGGCCTTGCCCACGTAGAGGATCTCGCCGCCGGCTCCCAGCATGCGGTACACGCCGGGGGCGCCGGTGACGGTTTCGAGGAACCGGGCGCTATCGAAGGCCGGCGCGTTCACTGGGTGAGTGCCTTCGCGCGCGCCACGACTTTCTCGAACATGGCCGTCGTCAGGCGCTTGGTCTGGGTGTTGTAGCGGCTGCAGTGATAGGAATCCAGGAGGATGCGTCCATCGGGGAGCCTGTGCTCCGCGCCATGCTTGAACACGAAATCCTTGAGCTTCAGTCCGAAACTGCGCAGCGTCGCCTCATGGGCGATCCGTCCTAAGGCCAGGATGACGGTGCCCTCATTGGTCCGCGTCAGATCAGCCGTGAGATAGCGGTTACAGGTGCGTATCTCCTCCGGCGTGGGCTTGTTGGCCGGCGGCACGCACTTCACGGCGTTATTGATGCGGCAGTCCTTGAGCTTCAGGCCGTCGTCGGGTGACGCACCCTCTGCCTGGTTGGCGAAACCGTATTTATGCAGGGTTGCGTAGAGGAGCACGCCGGCATAGTCGCCCGTGAAAGGCCGGCCGGTGCGATTGGCGCCGTTCATGCCGGGGGCCAGGCCCACCACCACGAGCTGCGCCCGGGCGTCGCCGAACGGCGGCACCGGCAAGGCGTAGTAATCCGGATGCTTCTTGCGGGTGGCTTCGAGGAACTTGGCGAGACGCGGGCACAGGGTGCACCCGGCGTCGAACACGATGTCGGCCTTCATGGACCCAGTATGGGGTCTGGACCTCAGGAGGCGCCAGTGCCTCCGGCCTCTTCCTCGATGACCCCGTAGCGCAGGGCCAGGCGCGTCAGCTCCACATCGTTGCCGACGCCCAGCTTCTCGAACAACCGCGAACGGTAGGTGCTGACGGTCTTGGGGCTGAGGTGCAGCCTGTCGGAGATGTCCTGCACCGAGTGGCCCTTGGTGGCCATGATCATCACCTGCATCTCGCGCTGCGAGAGCTGGTCGAACGGCGAGCCGGCACTGCGGTTGACCGCCTGCAGGGCCAGGGAACGGGCGATCTCTGCCGAGATGTAGCGCTCTCCCGCGTGGACACGGCGGATGGCGGTGACGATCTCGTCTTCAGCGGCGTCCTTGGTGATGTAGCCGGAGGCGCCCGCTTCCATGAGTTTCATCGGGAAGGGTTCGGCGGTCTGGGCCGAGACCACGATGACCTTGGCGTCCGGCAAGCTCATGGCCAGCTTGCGGGTGGCCTCGAGTCCGCCGATACCCGGCATGGAAACGTCCATGAGGATTATCTGGGGCTTGAGCGCGCGGGCGCGCTCCACCGCTTCCTCACCGGAAGAAGCCTCGCCCAGCACGCGGATGTCCGCGGTCTGATCCAGGATGAGCTTGATGCCCGTCCGGATCAGTTTATGGTCATCCACCAGCAGGACGCCGATCATCCCTTACCCCTTGGTGCCGCATCTTCGCGGCTCGCGCTAGAGCTTAACATCCGGGCGTCAGTCCATGTGCTCGATGATGGCATCGCCGAAGCCCGAGGTGCCCACCAGTTCGGCGCCCGGGATCAGGCTTTGCATCTTCTCCTCGACGTTCTTGCGGCCCGCGATCTCGCGCTTGGACACGCGGATGGCCTCGCGCAGCCGGGCCAGGTCATAGGTCATGATCTTGGCGGCGATGGTACGGCCCATGCCGTCGATGATGCGGTCCGCCGCCTCGGTCCAACCGAGATAGCGCAGCATCATCTCCGCCGACAATATCAGCGAACCGGGGTTCACCCGGTCCTTGCCGGCGAAGCCCGGCGCGGTGCCGTGGGTGGCCTCGAACACGGCGAAGCCGTCGCCGATATTGCCGCCCGGCGCGATGCCGATGCCGCCCACCTGGGCCGCCAGCGCGTCGGAGATGTAGTCGCCGTTCAGGTTCAGGGTGGCGATCACGTCGTAGTCCTCCGGTCGCATCAGGATCTGCTGCAGGAAGTTGTCGGCGATCACGTCCTTCACCACGATCTCGTTGCCGGTTTTGGGACTCTTGAAGGTACACCAAGGGCCACCTTCGATGTCCACGGCGCCGAATTCTTCCTTGGCCACGAGGTAACCCCACTTGCAGAAGGCACCCTCCGTGAACTTCATGATGTTGCCCTTGTGCACCAGCGTCACCGACGTGCGGTCGTTATCGATGGCGTAGCGGATGGCCTTGCGCACCAGGCGCTGCGAGCCTTCCTTGGACACGGGCTTGATGCCGATGCCGGAGCTTGAGGGGAAACGGATGCCCGTCACGCCCATCTCGCTCTGCAGGAACTCGATGACCTTGTGCACCTCGGGGGTGCCGGCGGCCCACTCGATGCCGGCGTAGATGTCCTCGGTGTTCTCGCGGAACACCACCATGTCCGTGAGCTCCGAGTCTTTCATGGGCGTGGACACGCCGGGGAAGTAGCGGATCGGCCGCACGCAGGCATAGAGATCCATGGTCTGGCGCATGGCCACGTTCAGGGAACGGATGCCGCCGCCGGTGGGCGTGCCCAGCGGTCCCTTGATGGAGACCACGTACTCGCGCAGGGCCAGCAGGGTCTCATCCGGCAGGAAACTGTCCTTGCCATAGAGCTTCAGGGCCTTCTCGCCGGCATAGACCTCCATCCACTCGATGCGCCGCTTGCCGCCGTAGGACTTCTTGACCGCGGCATCCACCACCTTCTTCATGACCGGGGTGATGTCGATGCCGATGCCGTCACCCTCGATGAACGGGATGATGGGCTGGTCAGGCACACTGATGCTGGAATCCGGGTTGCTGCGGATGGCTTCGCCGCTGGTGGGCGGCTTGATCTTGTCGAATTTCATTGATGTGGAGGCCGGCTGCGGTATTGCGTGACGGAATTTTAACACCGCTTTATGACTAAAGACCCCCAAAATAAGGAGGGCCGGCATGCCGGCCCTCCTCTTCCGATGCCTATTGCTTGGTCGGTCAGCCTGCAGCTTTGAATTGAGCCTCTTCGGTGGAACCGGTCAAAGCGGCGAGCGATGACTGGCCGTTGGCGATGGCCTGGGTCACCGCGTCGAAGTAGCCGGTGCCCACCTCGCGCTGGTGCCGGGTGGCGCTATAGCCCTGCGCCTCCGCGGCGAACTCCGCCTGCTGCAGCTCCACATAGGCCGCCATCTGTCGCGCCTTGTAGTCGTTGGCCAGAGCGAACATGCCGTGGTTGAGGGAATGGAAGCCCGCCAGGGTGATGAACTGGAACTTGTAGCCTATGGCGCCCAGCTCCTTCTGGAACTTGGCGATAGTGGCGTCGTCCAGGTGCTTCTTCCAGTTGAAGGATGGCGAACAGTTGTAGGCCAGGAGCTTGCCGGGATGGGCCTTGTGCACTGCTTCCGCGAAGCGCCTGGCCTGGGCGATGTCCGGTTTGGAGGTCTCGCACCAGACGAGATCCGCGAAGGGCGCATATGCCAGGCCGCGTGCGACGGCCTGATCGATTCCCGCTTTCACCTCGAAGAAGCCTTCCACCGTGCGTTTGCCGGTGACGAACTCATGGTCGCGCGGGTCCACGTCGGAAGTCAGGAGGTTGGCGGCATCCGCATCGGTGCGGGCGACGATGAGCGTCGGCACGTCCAGGATGTCGGCTGCGAGCCGCGCCGCCGTGAGCTTGGCGATGGCTTCCTGGGTCGGCACCAGCACCTTGCCGCCCATGTGGCCGCACTTCTTGGCGGAAGCCAATTGGTCCTCGAAGTGCACGCCCGCGGCGCCCGCTTCGATCATGCCCTTCATCAGCTCGAAGGCGTTCAGCACGCCGCCGAAGCCGGCTTCCGCATCCGCCACGATGGGAGCGTAGACGTCTTCATGCTCCACGCCTTCGGAGGTGAGTATCTGATCCAGCCTTTGGAAAGCGTTGTTGATGCGTCGCACCAGGGCTGGCACCGCATCCGCCGGATACAGTGACTGGTCCGGATACATCTGGCCTGCGGTATTGGAATCTGCCGCCACTTGCCAGCCGGAGCAGTAGATTGCCTTCAAGCCCGCCTTCACCTGCTGCATGGCCTGGTTTCCCGTGAGCGCGCCCAGTGCGTTCACGAAATCCTCCGTGTGCAGCAGACGCCACAGGCGCTCGGCGCCATGGCGCGCCAGGGTGTGTTCGATAGGCAGGCTGCCGCGCAGCTTCACTACGTCGGCACCACCATAGCCACGCTCCACGCCCTTCCAGCGGGGATTGTCCCGCCAGTCCTGTTCCAGTTGTTCGGCAGTCTTTTGCGTGTTGCTGGCCATGATGGTGTCTCCCGGTTATTCCAGATCGTTGTAGGCGACGGTGGTGAGGAACGGCTCGAGCCGCTCCGCATGAGTGAGATTGCGAACCAGCTCAGCGGCGCGGCGCACATGAGCCTGTTGGGCGGGAGCGGCGGCCTGGGTTAGGCGTGCGCTCTGCGCGTCCAGCACTGTATCGATGCGCTTCTTGTCCAGCGGTGAGCCGTCGTCGAGCCGGGTGTCCTTGCGGTGCGCCCACTGCCAGAGCTGGGTGCGCGAGATCTCCGCGGTGGCGGCGTCTTCCATCAGGTTGTGGATGGGCACGCAACCGTTGCCCGCGAGCCAGGCTGCCATGTAGAGGATGAAGACCTCCACATTGTTCTCCAGGCCCTTCTGGCTGATGCCGCCTTCCGGCACAGCCAACAGCTGCTCGGCGCTCACCTGTACGTCCTCGCGGCGTTTCTCCAGCTGGTTCTTGCCCTTGAGGTGCTTGTCGAAGATCTCCAGAGCGATAGGTACCAGCGCCGGGTGTGCGACCCAGGTGCCGTCGTGGCCGTCACCCGCTTCCCGTTCCTTGTCGGCGCGCACCTTGGCGAGCGCGGTCTGGTTCGCGGCCTCGTCGTTCTTGATGGGGATCTGCGCCGCCATACCGCCCATGGCGAAGGCGCCGCGGCGATGGCAGGTCTTGATGAGCAGCTGCGAATAGGCGCGCATGCAGGGCGCGGTCATGGTGACCAGGCCGCGCTCCGGGAACACCCGCTCCTTGCGCGCATGCAGCTTCTTGATGAAGCTGAAGATGTAGTCCCAGCGGCCGCAGTTGAGACCGACGATGTGAGCCTTCAGGGCGTACAGGATCTCATCCATCTCGAAGGCCGCGGGCAGCGTCTCGATGAGCGCGGTGACCTTGACGGTGCCGAAGGGGATATCCAAGGCTGCTTCGGCGCGGGTGATCACATCCTCCCAGAGTGCGGCCTCTTCGGACGATTCCATCTTGGGCAGGTAGTAATAAGGACCCGTGCCCTTCTCCTTCAGCGCCTTGGCGTTGTGGAAGAGATAGAGGCCGAAATCGAACAAGGCCGCGGGCACGGGCTCGCCAGCCAGGAGCGCGTGCTTCTCCAGGAGATGCCAGCCGCGGGGGCGCACCACCAGCACCGCGTGCTTGTCCTTGAGCTTGTATTGCTTGCCTTCCGGCGAGGTGAAGCCGATGGTGCCGCGCACGGCGTCTTTCAGGTTCGCCTGCCCCTCCACCACGTTCTCCCAGGTGGGCGCCAGGGAATCCTCGAAATCCGCCATGAACACCTTGGCGCCGGAGTTCAGCGCGTTGATGATCATCTTGCGTTCCACAGGACCGGTGATCTCCACGCGCCTGTCCATCAAGTCCGCCGGGATCTCGCCGACGCGCCAATCCGATTCGCGCACTTTCTGCGTGTCGATGCGGAAGGCCGGCAGCTCGCCCGCATCGAAGCGGCCTTGGCGGGCGTCCCGGGCTTTCAACAGCTCCTTGAGCCGGGGCTGGAAGCGATGGGCCAGGTCTGCCACGAAGGCCAAAGCCTCCGTGGTCAGGACTTCAGCCTGCCGCGGGGCCATAGGCCCCCTGATTTCGAGGGTGGTGAGACCATTTTCCTGGACTTTACGGATGGCTGAATCCACTGCTTTACCCGGTGAATCGTGACTTTTCATGACCTTAGTCCCTCGCTTGCATGTAAAGAAGACAATTGTTTCAATTTAATCCATTGGAAATTTCAATAATGTATGACCGGACTACCGCGCCAATACCAGCATAACCGTCATGCCCAGCTGCGCGCCTTCTGCCTCGCGGTGCAACTCGGCAGCATCTCCAAGGCGGCGGAGAAGCTGGACCTCGCCCAGCCCACGGTGTCGCTGCAGATCCAGGCGCTGGAACAGGAATTGGGCGAGCTGCTTCTGGAGCGTCGCGGCCCCAAGATATCTCCGACCCCCGCGGGCCTGGCTTTATTCGATCTCGCGCTGCCGCTGGTGCAGGGCATGGACACCCTGCCCCAGGCTTTGGCGGACAAATTCGGAAGGTTGGACAGCGGCGAGATCAATATCGCCTGCGGCGAGTCCACGCTGCTGCATCTCCTGCCGCCCTACGTACGTGAGTTCGCGCAAGCCTACCCGGGGATCCATCTACGGCTACACAACGTCACCGGGCGCAACGGACTCGCCATGATCCGCGCCGATGAAGTGGACTTCGCCGTGGGCTCGATGCTGGAAGTGCCGGACGACGTCACCTATACACCGCTTTTCAACTACGAGCCAATGCTCATCACCGCCATGGACCATCCGCTGGTGAAGCTGCCGCGGGTGACCCTGCAGGACATCGCGCCCTATGGGCTCATCCTGCCGCCACAGTTCCTCTCCACCCTGCGGCGCGTGAGCGAGGTGTTCCGCAAGCACGGACTCGAATACAAGGTGCGGCTGGAAGTGGGTGGTTGGGAAGTGATCAAGCGTTACGTGGAAGAAGGTCTGGGCATCTCCATCGTCACCAGCATCTGCCTGCGTCAGAGTTACCGGCTGCGCCAGATCCCCATGAAGCAATATTTTCCAGAGCGGACCTACGGCGTGGTGCAACGTCGTGGCAAGTTCATGACGCCGCAGGCCAAGCGCTTCATCGAGTCTCTGGAGAATCCGGCGGCGCGAGCCACGTGATCCTGCTCTTCAACAAGCCCTATGGCGTGCTTTGCCAATTCACCGGCGAAGGCCGGGCCACGCTGGCGGACTATATCGACGTGAAGGATGTGTATCCGGCGGGGCGACTGGATACGGACAGCGAGGGCCTGCTGGTGCTGACGGACGATGGGCGCCTGCAGAACCGCATCAGCCATCCCCATCACAAACTACCGAAGACCTATCTCGCGCAGGTCGAGGGCGAGCCGGCGCAGGAAGCGCTGGATAAGCTCGCCAAGGGTGTCCGGCTGAACGACGGGCCCACCCTGCCCGCCAAGGCACGGACCATCGCTGCCCCCGAATGGCTGTGGGAGCGGGATCCGCCCATCCGGTTCCGAAAACGCGTGGCGGATTCCTGGATCGAACTGACCTTGCGGGAAGGCCGCAACCGGCAGGTGCGGCGCATGACCGCGGCCGTCGGTCACCCGACCTTGCGGCTGATCCGTTGGGCGGTGGGAGATTGGAATCTGGATGGGATCAAGCCCGGTGAGTACCGGCTCGTAAGTTAGGCCGAAGCGATCAGCGTTTGGTGCGAGCCACGATGCGCATCGCCATCTCCAGCGCCTGCTCGTAATTCAGCCGCGGGTCTACCTGCGACTTGTAGGCGCGCTCAAGATCCAATTCCGTAAGACCTCGCGCACCGCCGGTGCACTCGGTCACGTCATCGCCGGTCAATTCGAAATGCACTCCGCCCAGATGACTGTCCAGCTTCTCGTGCAGAGCGAAGGCGGTCTCCAGCTCCGAGAGGATGTTCTCGAAACGCCGGGTCTTGAGGCCGTTGCTGGTGGATTCGGTGTTGCCGTGCATGGGGTCACAGACCCACAGCACCTTGCGTCCGCTCTTCTGCACCGCCTGTACCAGGGGCGGTAGCTTTTCCGCGATGTTCTTGGCGCCGAAACGATGGATGAAGGTGAGCCGGCCCGGTTCATCGTCGGGGTTCAGGGATTCCATCAGCGCCAGCAGGCCATCGGTGGTCATGGCAGGTCCGACTTTCACCGCCACGGGGTTGGCGATGCCGCGGAAATACTCCACATGGGCGCCGCCCAGCTCCGCGGTGCGCATGCCGATCCAGGGATAATGCGTGGCCTGGTTGTACCAGCGGCCCGTCTCCGCCACGAACTGGGTCTGGGCCTGCTCGTAGGGCAGGTGCAGGCCTTCGTGGCTGGTGAAGAGGTCGATGCGGCCGCTCTCCGCCAGGGTCTGGCCGGAGATGGTCTCCATGAAGGTGAGGGAATCCACGATGGACTGCACGATGCGCCGGTACTCAGCCTCGAGGGGCGAGTGGCGCACGAAGTCCAGGTCCCAGTATTCGGGGTGGTGCAGGTCGGCGAAGCCGCCGTCCACCATGGCGCGCACATAGTTGAGCGTCAACGCCGCGTGCTCGTAGCCGCGCAGCATGAGCTGGGGATCCGGAGTGCGCTCCGCCAGGCTGAAACCGGCCCGGTTGATGAGATCGCCGCGGTAACTGGGCAGTGACAGCCCGTCGCGGGTCTCGATGTCCGTGGAGCGCGGCTTCGCATACTGCCCGGCTAGGCGGCCCACGCGGATCACCCGCTTCTTGAGCCCGTGCACCAGCACCAGGCTCATCTGCAACAGGATCTTCAATTTATTGGCAATAGGCTCGCCGGTGCAGTCGTCGAAGCTCTCGGCGCAGTCGCCGCCCTGCAGCAGGAACCGCTCCCCCCGCTGGGCCTCTGCGATCTGGGTGCGCAGCTTGTCCACCTCGCCCCAGGTGACCAGCGGCGGCAGGCGGCGGATCTGCGCCACCACCTGCTCGGCGGCGGCGGTATCCGGGTACAAGGGCTGCTGACCGGCGACGCGATGACGCCAGCTGTCCGGCTTCCAGGGATGGAGGAATTCGCGGTCCATAGGGCCCGCCATGCTACACGCCGGGCATCACAGGCGGAAGCACGGGGTACGACGGACGCGCGGTTTGTGGCAAAATTACGCGCTTTTTAGCTGCCCATCCTCGACTCCGCGTCCGCAGCGCGCGGCGGGGCGCCCCCGCAGGGCCACCCGGACCTTCCAAGATATTCTTTTAGGAGTCCAGTCCATGCATCGCGTGCTCGTCCTCGGCGCCGGTAAGATCGGTTCCCTGCTCTCCGGCCTTCTGGCCTCCTCCGGCGACTATGAGATCAGCCTCGCTGACGCCAATGGCAAGGCTGCTGAGTCCGTGGCGGCCAGCCACAAGCAGGCGGGTATCGCCATCAAGGCCTTCCAGGTGGATGCGTCCAAAAAGGCCGCCCTCGAGACCCACCTCAAGGCCCATCCGGCTGACGCCGTGATCTCCAGCCTCCCCTATTTCTGCAACCCGCCGGTGGCGGAAGTCGCGCGCAAGCTCGACATGCACTACTTCGACCTCACCGAGGACGTGGAAGTGACCCGCGCCGTCACCAAGACCGCCCAGGGCGCCAAGACCACCTTCGCGCCGCAGTGCGGCCTGGCTCCCGGTTTCATCAGCATCGCCGCCAACGAATTGATGCGCCACTTCGACGAGATCCATGATGTGAAGCTGCGGGTCGGCGCCTTGCCCCAGAACCCGGGCAACATGACCAAGTATTCGCTCACCTGGTCTTCCGACGGCGTCATCAACGAATACGGCAACACCTGCTACGGCATCGTGAACGGCAAGGAAGCGGCGCTGATGCCGCTCGAGGGTCTCGAGACCATCCAGCTGGAAGGCAAACTCTACGAGGCCTTCAACACCTCCGGTGGCCTGGGCTCGCTCGCCGAGACCTACGCCGGCAAGGTGCGCAACATGACTTACAAGACCATGCGCTATCCCGGTCACTGCGAAGTGATGCGCCTGCTCATGAACGACCTCGGCATGAACCAGGACCGCGACACCCTGAAGCGGATCCTCGAGCGCGCGGTGCCCCGCACCGTGCAGGACGTGGTGCTGGTGTACGTCTCCGTGAGCGGCCTGCAGCACGGCAAGTTCATGGAAGAGAGCTACTCCAACGCGGTCTATCCGCAGGAGATCGCCGGTCACCTGTGGTCCGCGATCCAGGTGACCACCAGCGCCGGCATCGCCGCGGTGGTGGACCTGGTGATGAAGGACCCCAAGAAGTACCAGGGTCTCGTCATGCAGGAGCGCTTCAGCCTCACCGACGTGCTCAGCAACCGTTTCGGCAAGGCCTACGCCCAGGCCGAGACCGCGGAACTCTCGGCGCGCAAGGTGCGCACCGGCGAAGCTGCCAAGCAGTTCGTGGCCTGAAACCTAGGAAACACCCATGGCCGACATCAATCAGATCCTCTCCAGCCTGGGGCTCACCCAGGACAACTCCGGCACCTGGACCACCACCGGCGGCTGGCGCAAGAGCGCGGGCGGCAAGGTCATCGAGTCCATCAACCCGGCTACGGGCCAGGTGATCGCCAAGGTGCATTGCGCCACCGAAGCGGACTACGAGCAGGTCATGAAGGATGCCGAGTCGGCCTTCAAGGTCTGGCGCGAAGTGCCGGCCCCGAAGCGCGGCGAAGCCGTGCGCCTCGTGGGCGACGAGCTGCGCAAGCACAAAGACGCCCTGGGCAGCCTGGTGTCCCTGGAGATGGGCAAGATCAAGCCCGAGGGCGACGGCGAAGTGCAGGAGATGATCGACATCGCCGACTTCGCGGTGGGTCAGTCGCGCATGCTCTACGGCCGCACCATGCATTCGGAACGCGTCCGGCACCGCATGGCGGAACAGTGGCATCCACTCGGTGTGGTGGGCGTGATCTCCGCCTTCAACTTCCCGGTGGCGGTCTGGTCCTGGAACGCCTTCATCGCCGCCATCTGCGGCGACATCACGGTGTGGAAGCCCTCGCCCCGCACCCCGCTCTGCGCCATCGCGGTGCAGATGATCGCCAACAAGGTGCTGGAGCGCCACGGCTATCCGGCCATCTTCAGCCTGTTCATCGACGGCGACAACCGGCTCGCCGAGCGCTTCGTCAAGGACGAGCGCGTGGCCTTGGTCTCCTTCACCGGCTCCACGGCCATCGGCCGCAAGGTCGGTGAGATGGTCGCCAACCGCATGGGCAAGTCCCTGCTCGAACTGGGCGGCAACAACGCCATCATCGTGGACGAGACCGCCGACCTGAAACTGGTGGTCCCAGCCGTGGTATTCGGTTCCGTGGGCACCGCCGGCCAGCGCTGCACCACCACCCGCCGGCTGATCGTGCATGAATCCGTCGTCGAGAGCCTGACCCAGAAGCTGGTGGCGGCCTACAAGCAGGTGCGCATCGGCGATCCGCTGGATTCGAATACCCTCATGGGCCCGCTCTGCAGCCAGGATGCGGTGAACCGCTACGAGAGCGCCATCGCCGCGGTGAGCAAGGCCGGCGGCAAGATCCTCACCGGTGGCAAGAAGCTGGACCGCCCGGGGTTCTTCGTGGAGCCGGCCATCGTGCGCGCGGACAACTCCTGGGATATCGTCAAATCCGAGACCTTCGCGCCCATCCTGTACGTGATGTCCTATAAGACGCTGGACGAGGCCATCCGCATGCACAACGACGTGCCCCAGGGTCTGTCCTCCTCCATCTTCACCACCAGCGTGAAGAACGCCGAATATTTCCTCTCGGCCCTGGGCAGCGACTGCGGCATCGCCAACGTCAACATCGGCACCTCTGGCGCCGAGATCGGCGGCGCCTTCGGCGGCGAGAAGGAGACCGGCGGCGGCCGTGAGTCCGGTTCCGACGCCTGGAAGCAGTACATGCGGCGCCAGACCAACACCCTCAACTGGTCCGACTCCCTGCCCCTGGCGCAAGGCATCAAGTTCGATTTGGGTTAAATGGTCGCCAGACGGACTTGAGTGATAATGAAGTACGCCGCGCCATCGCGCGGCGTACTTCTATAGGACTGAGGAAACGACCCAGTGCTGAACTTGGACTTGCTGCTACTCGCCATCCTGCAGGGCATCACCGAACTCTTCCCCATCAGCAGCCTGGGCCACAGCGTGCTGGTACCGGCACTGCTGCACTGGCCCATCTCCCGCGATGCTCCCTGGTTCCTGCCCTACATCGTGGTGTTGCACCTCGGCACTGCCACGGCCTTGTTCGTCTATTTCTGGAAGGATTGGGTGAAGCTCCTGGGCGGCACCATGGCGGCTCGTGGCAGCTTCCGGGATCCGGATGCGCGCCTGTTCTGGCTCCTGGTGTGCGGCACCGTGCCCGGCGCGCTATTGGGTCTGATCCTCGAACACAAGATCTGCGATCTCTTCGCCGGGTTCACGGTGGCCGCGGTATTCCTGATGGTGAACGGCGTAGTGCTGCTGGCGGGTGACTATCTGAAGCGCCGCACCGGCAGCGGTGATCCGGTCGCGTTAAGCCCCGTCAAAGCGTTCTTCATCGGCTGTGCCCAGGCGCTGGCACTCATCCCCGGCATCTCACGCGCCGGCGTGACGCTGGTGGCGGGCATCCTGGGCGGGCTCGACTACGCCGCGTCCGCCCGCTTCTCCTTCCTGCTGGCCACGCCCATCATCGCCGCTGCCGGTGTGCTGGAAGTGCCGAAGCTCCTGCACCAGCATGAGACGCTGCCGCCGGGCCTGATGCCGGTGATCCTGCTAGGGGGCGTGTTGTCGGGCGTATTCGCCTGGCTCAGTACGTGGTTCTTGATGCGATGGTTCAAGTCGCACGAACTGATGGCTCTTCGACCCTTTGGTATTTACTGCATCGTGGCTGGTGCAGTGGCGCTGCTGCTGATGCGCGCTTAAGCGCGGTCTTCAGCCAGGAAGTAAGGCAGATCCAGCACCGGGCTCTCGCAGCCCAGGCGGGTGATCACTGCCGTGACCTGGCCCCGGTGGTGGGTGGCATGATTGAAGGCATGGGCGAGCTGCAGGGCCAGCGGGAACTCGCGGCGCTTACCCTCGGTGTCGAGGTAAGCGTTGGTCATGCCGATGCGCGCTTCATCCAGGCCTGTCACCAGGTCGCGCAGCACGATCGCTTGGCGCAGCATCTCCTCACCCAGCCTGCCCCGCTCTTTCACCAATTCCTGATCGAGTCCGCTCACCGCGAAAGGCTTGCCGGTGAGCCGTCCATGCCAAAGCAGGTCCACCAGCAGCAGGTGATTGAGGGTGCGATGGATACTGCGGAAGAACAGCCCTTGATCGGAATGGTAGTCCGCGTCGCCGATGGGGCTTAGGGACTCGAGCAGCTTCCGGTCCGCCCATACGTGGTAGCGGCTCAAGGTCGCGAAGTAGTCCCGCAGCAGCATCAGGCTTCTTCGAAGCGGTTCTTGTCGCGGTTCTTGCGCACCTTCAGTGCATCGAACACCCGCCCGTTCATGAAGATGTAGACGCCGGCCGGGAGTACCTGGGCCGCCGCCACTGCTCCGCCGATGTTGAAGATGGCGTCGCTACCGCGGAAGCGAGCAGGATTCAGCGAACCGGTGAGCACGATGGTCTTGCTGGGGATGCCCTGCAGGACCTTGGCGGTCTCGGTCATGGTATCGGTGCCATGGGTGATGAGCACCCGATCGGCGGAATCGGAGGCGACCGCCTTGCGGATGATCTCCCGGTCTTCGTCGGTTAGGTCCAGGCTGTCCTTCCTCATGAGTGAGGTCATCTCGAAGGGAAAGCCCACGCCCATCTCCCGCAGGATCTCGCCGATCTGCGGCTCGCCCACCTCGTATTCGCTCTTGGCATCGAAGTAGATCTTGTCGATGGTGCCGCCGGTGGTGAAGATGCGCAGTTTTTGCATGAGAGGACTCTAGTTGCCGAATGACGGCGCCAGGGTGATGCCGTTGATGGGGATGCCGAGGTACAGGAAGAAAGTACGGTTTCCCGACTTGCCGATGCCGATGCCGAAATACAGGGGGCCTGCCAGGGTGTCGGCGCCCAACAGCAGTGTACCGCCGAACTTCATGCCAGCATCGCCCGGTTGCAGGTTGGTGTCCCCCCACACGTTGCCCGCGTCCATGCCGAAGCCGAGATACCAGTTTCGGCCAAGGCCCGTCGGCAGGCTGCCGGCGCGCCAGGCGTAGACGGCATGAGCATCGAAGATGCGGTCGCCGCGCAGTTGCCCTTGCCGCTCGCCGGCCAACGACAGGAAGCCGCCCAACTGGAACTGGTCGTACAGGGGCAGGCCGGTGCCGAAATCGCTGCCGGCCTCCGCCAGCAGCAGCAGCGAGCCGGTATCGAGGTCAAAGGCGTGGCCGAACGTGGCATCCAGCTTGCTGTAGGTGATGTCGCCGCCCACCGAGTGGCGCGGGAAATAGCCGGTGACCTGCGCGTAGGAACCGCTGGCGGGGAAGTTGCCGTTGTCGAAGGTGTCGAAACTCGCCTCCATGCGCGGCCCTACCAGGGTGTCGCGGAGCGTCGGCAAGGTACTGGGGTCGCCGATGCGCGGTTGCGAGACCACATGGCCGTAGAACAAGCCGCCGCGCACCTCGCCGGCATCGCCCACCGGCACGCCGAAGTCCAGGTCTGCGCGCGGGAACACGGTGCTGTATTCGGCGATGCGGTCCTGGCCGCGGAACAGGTCGAAGGTCTCGTTCAGGTAATCGGCATGGGGCGCCACGAACACGTTGTCCTTGTAGTCGAGAGGCTGGTACAGCTCGGTATAGAAAAGCCGCGTCTTCCCTATCTCGAACTGGTTGCGCCACTCGGCGCCCAGGCGATCGATCTCGGCGACCGTGTAGTTGCCCAGCAGCTCGTAGTTGCTGTCGCCCTCGAAATCGTCGGAGATGTGGATGCCGAACTGCAGATAGTTGGGCCGCCATTCCTTCGGCTCCACCATCACTTCGATGCCGGGGCGCCCGTCCTTGTATTGCAATATCGCGTCCACCCGCTGAAAATAGCCCAGGTCGTAGAGCCGGCGCAGACCATCGTTGATGCGCTGCTCGTCCCAGACGTCGCCGGGTTTGATGCCGAAGCGTGCCCGCACCAGTTCCGGGGACACGGATCCATTGCCGCTCACGTCCACGAACTCGACCCGCTGGGGGGATTCCGGCACCTTGCGGAACGTGGTCTCGTACTCGGCATAGGCGCTTGCGGAGAGCATGAGGTCGGTGCGCTTGGCCAACTGTTCGTAGGCCTGCTTCTCCCCGATCTTGATGGCATCCCCCATGGATTGGAAATCGGTCGGACCGATATCACCCAGGTCCGGCTGGACGAGTTCGTCGCTACCGTGCAAAGTGGCGATGGAATCCTTGACGTTCTGGTTGCCGTACAGCTTCAGCACCTGCAGCGAGACGCTGAACACGTCGGTGAGGTCCTTGCCGGGGGACAGCTCGGTGGCGATGTTCACGGCGATCACCACGTCCGCCCCCATCTTGCGGGCCACGTCCACTGGCAGGTTGCGGGACAAGCCGCCGTCCACCAGCAGGCGATCGCCGATGTGCACCGGAGGATAGAGCCCGGGCACCGACATGCTGGCGTGGATGGAATCCGCCAGGCTGCCGTGGTCCAGCACCACCATGTCGCCGTTGCTGATGTCCGTGGCCACGGCCCGGAACGGGATCGGCAGTTTGTCGAAGTCCTGGTCCGGTCTCAGGGCCACCGTGAGCACGTTGAGGATGCGGCCCGGTGCGTTGCCGTTGACGATGCCCTGGGGCAGGAAGAAGCGGTCGTTGGCGTAGCCGAACTCCACACGCAGCAGGTACTTGAGCTCATCTTCCTTGTCCCGGTAACTCAGGCGGCTGCGCGGCGGGCTGTTGGCCATGTCCGCCTGCAAGGCCGGACGGTTCATCTGCAACTCCAGTTCCTCGGCGCTCATGCCCGCTGAGTAGAGGCCGCCGATGATGGCCCCCATGCTGGTGCCGACGATGCAATCCACGGGGATGTGCAGTTTCTCCAGGGCTTCGATCACGCCCACGTGCGCAGCACCGCGGGCGCCGCCGCCGCTCAACACCAGGCAGACCTTCGGGCGTCTCGCCTGGGCGGCGCTGGTCTGCGAAGACGCATCGGCGTGTGCAGCCGGGGCGCTGGCGAGCAACATCGTAAGTAGCGTGCTTGTGAGGATTGCCCGCATCAGGAGACCTTGTGGGATGCGGGCATTTTACCGAAGGGTGCGGCAGGCGACAAAAAGAAGCCGCTCGGAAGCGGCTTCTTTCGACCAGCTGACTATCGTCAAATCACTTTGCGGCGTATGCCAGGCTAAACGCACCAGGGCCAACGTGAATACCGGCCACGGTGCTCATCACCGACAACAGGGTCTCCACCTTGTTTGCATGGGCGACCTTCACGAACTCGTCATAGCCGGGGAAAGCCTTCACCTCTTCCGGGTTGCCGGCATAGCTCATGCACACCACCTTGGTGAGCAGGCCCTTCTCGACGGCCTGGGTGGCCATCTCGAACAGTTTCTTCACGGCGCCATCGAAGCCGCGCACCGTAGCCACCGCGTCGGTCTCGCCGCGGTAAGCCTTGAGGATGGGTTTGATGTCCAGCATGGTGCCCATCTGGTACTTGAACCAGCCGATGCTGTTGTCGCCCTTCTGGTGGGCACGGGCGCGGACGTAGTACAGATCCTGTGGCACGAGGTAGGCGTGCACGTCCTGGGAGAAGCTCTCCACGTGCTGGCGCAGGCGGTCGAAAGCCACTTCGGCCTGGCCGCCGGCCAAGAGACGCAGCGCTTCGTACACCACCACGCCCTGCCCTGTGAACAGGGTCTTGCTGTCCAGCACGCGCAGGGCGAACTGCTCTTCCATGCCGGCGGCCTTGCGGCGCTCTTTGTAGCCGGACAGGATCATGAACGAAGCCTTGGTGGCGTTCTCGAACACCGGGCTCCTGCTGCTGGAGACGGTGATCACCAGCACACGGTCGTATTTCAGGACCAATTGGTCCAGGAACCAGTCCTTGATCGCCTTCACCGAGAGCGGCGCGGTGGTGATCTCCAGTTCCTTCTCCGCCACGTAGCGGCGGTAGAACTCCATGGTCTGTTCCGGATCACGCACGTCCTTGAAGTTCATGGTGCCGAACTGCATGTTGATCGGCATGATCTCCAGACCATGCTGCTGCAGGAAGTTGCGCGGCAGGTCGCAGGCGGCGTCGACGACGATCCCGATCTTCTGTGGCATGGCTCTCGCTCCCGATACCTTTTCTTATGTACCCCGGCCGGCGAGCCGGATGCCCTCGCCATGGCGGCGCGAGGCATTTAACTTAAACTCCGTCCAAGATAGCACAGCCCAGCCGGCTTTTCCCAGCATCCATGCGGGGTTACGTCGGCTAGAGACCCCGTGCCTTGGCCTCGTCCCAGTAGCCATCCATCTCCTCCAGCGTAGCCTGTTCAGGGCGGCGTCCCTTCTCGGACAGGCACGTCTCCACGTGCCGGAAGCGGCGCTCGAACTTGCGGTTGGTGCCGCGCAAGGCCTGTTCCGGGTCCACCCCGAGCTTGCGCGCCAGGTTCGTCACCGCGAACAGCACATCGCCCAGCTCGTCCTCAAGCCGCGGATGCGCGGCCTTGTCCGCCACTTCCCGCTCCAGCTCAGTGATCTCCTCTCGGATCTTGCCGAAGACCGGCGCGAGCTCGGGCCAGTCGAAACCGACCCGCGCCGCCCGCTTCTGCAGTTTCTCGGCCCGGGTCAGCGAAGGCAGCCCGATTGGGATGCCATCCAGCACGCCCTCCTGCGCTTTCGCAGCGCGCTCGCCTGCTTTGCGTGCTTCCCAATCCCGGGTCTGGTGTGCGGCGTCCTTGATGTCGGCATCGCCGAACACATGCGGGTGGCGCGCCACCAGTTTGTCGCCGATGCCCGCTGCCACTTCCTCGAACCCGAACAGTCCCGCCTCCTCCGCCATGCGTGCGTGGTAGACCACCTGCAGCAGGAGGTCACCCAGCTCTTCCCGTAGCGCGACCCGGTCATCCCGTTCGATGGCATCCGCCACCTCATAGGCTTCTTCGATCGTATAGGGCGCGATGGTCCTGAAAGACTGTTGCCTGTCCCAGGGACAGCCGTGCTCCGGGTCCCGAAGCCGCGCCATGATCTCCAGCAGTCGTTGGGTCTGCCTCACGCTCATCTCCCCTCGAGGGTGTCCAGGAAGTTCACCAGCATGGCGGCGGTGGCGCCCCAGATGGTCTGAGCCTGGTACCGGTATAGATAGAAGCCTACTTGCTCGCCACCCAGTTCCCGGGTCTGGACTTCCCGGTTGCGGGGGTCCGCCAGGAATGCGATAGGGACCTCGAACACCTCCGCCACTTCCAGGGGGTCGACGCTGAGTCCAAAACCGGGCTGCACCAGACCCACCACCGGAGTCACTGCATAGCCCGAGATGGTGAGGTAGCCCCGCAGGTAGCCGATCACCTGCACCTGCCCGGGGCTGAGGCCGATCTCCTCTTGGGTCTCCCGCAGGGCGGTGGCCACCGGGTCCGCGTCCTGGGGCTCCCGTCCGCCTCCCGGGAAGCTCACCTGGCCGGCGTGGTCGTGGAGTTGTTCGGTGCGCTTGGTGAGCAGCACCGTGGGTTCGGGGTGGGTAATGAGGGGCAGCAGCACCGAAGCGGAGCGCCAGGGCTGCTTGGGCAGGAAGCCAGGAGGCAGATCACCCACGGCCCGGCGGGGTGTGAAATCGTCGGGAGGCTTCGTGCCCCCGAACCGACGGCGGATCAAATCGGGAAAATTTCCGCCTTTTAGATCCATTTTATCAATGAGTTACCAATTGTCTTAAGAGTAAATTCTTATCCCTTGATGCCACCCTTGGTGAGGTCTGCCGGGTCCAGCAGCTCCTTCAGGCGCACTTCCGAGAGGTCGGTCATCTCCTTGGCCACCTCCAGGATGGGACGCTTCTGCCTATAGGCCTGTTTGGCGATGGCGGCGCCCTTCTCATAGCCGATGACCGAGTTAAGGGCGGTCACCAGGATGGGGTTCTTGTCCAAGGCCTCCTGCAGGCGTTCCTGGTTCACCGTGAAGCCCTTGATGGAGTCATCCGCCAGGGCCCGGGAGACGTTGGCCAGTAGCTCGATGCTCTCCAAAAGGTTGCGGGCGATGACCGGGAGCATCACGTTGAGCTGGAAATTGCCGGATTGGCCGGCCACGGTGATGGTCATGTCATTGCCGATGACCTGGGCCGCCACCATGGCGGTGGCTTCCGGGATCACCGGGTTCACCTTGCCGGGCATGATGCTGGAACCGGGTTGCAGTGCCGGCAGCGCGATCTCGCCCAGGCCCGCCAGGGGACCGCTGTTCATCCAGCGCAGGTCGTTGGCGATCTTCATGAGGCTCACGGCCACGGTCTTGAGCTGGCCGGAGAGTTCCACCGCAGCGTCCTGGGAGCTCATGGATTCGAAGTAGTTGTCGCTGGTCTTGAAGGCCACGCCGGTGCGCTTGGCCAGTTCCGCCGCGACGCGCCTGCCGAACTCCGGATGGGCGTTGATACCGGTGCCGACGGCAGTGCCGCCCAGGGCGAGCGCGTTCAGACGGGGCGCCGTGGCTTCCACCCGGGCGATGCCATGGCGGATCTGAGCCGCCCAGCCGGACAACTCCTGGCCGAGCGTCACGGGCATGGCGTCCATGAGATGGGTGCGGCCGGTCTTGACCACCTTGCCGGTCTCTTTCGACTTGGCTTCGATGGTCTCCGCCAGGTGCTTCAAGGCGGGCAGCAGCTTCTCCCTCACTTCGACGGCCGCGCTCACGTGGATGGCGGTGGGGATGACGTCGTTGCTGCTCTGGCCCATGTTCACGTGGTCGTTGGGGTGCACCTTGTCGGCGCCGCTGCGGGCGCTGGCAAGGTGGGCGATGACCTCGTTGGCGTTCATGTTGGTGCTGGTGCCGGAACCGGTCTGGAACACGTCCAGGGGGAAATGCCGGTCGTGCTTGCCGTCCGCCACTTCGGCAGTGGCGGCCTCGATGGCCTGGCCGCGGTTCTTGTCCAGCACACCCAAGCTCTGGTTCACCGCCGCAGCGGCGCCCTTGATCAGCCCCAAGGCGCGGATGAAGGCACGCGGCATCGGACGCCCGCTGATGGCGAAGTTGTCCACGGCACGCTGGGTCTGGGCACCCCACAAGGCGTCCGTCGGCACCTTGATCTCGCCCATGCTGTCGTGCTCGATCCGGAAGGACTTATCCGACATCTCGGCTCCTCAAGAAACTGAATAAGAAAAGCGTACTAACCCGCTGATTCAAGGATATAATTAGCGGCAATCAGAGCGGCGAAACCGAAGCCCCCAAGGCCGCGAAAGCGATTCGGTTATTATCCGCCATTCCACTAGGGGATGCACGAAAGCCCATGGAATCCTCGACGTTGACCGCCCTTTCCCCGCTGGATGGCCGCTACGCCGGCAAGACCGAGGCGCTGCGCGCCCTGTTCAGCGAATACGGGCTGATGCGCCAGCGGGTCACCGTGGAGCTGGGTTGGTTCTCGGTGTTGGCGGACGCGGGTATCCCCGAGATCCCCCCCACCTCGGACGAAGATACTGATTTCCTGGTAGGCCTGATCCGCGACTTCGACATCAAAGGCGCGGAACGCATCAAGGAGATCGAGTCCACCACCAACCACGACATGAAGGCGGTGGAGTACTACCTCAAGGAACAAATGGCGACCCGCCCGGCCTTGAAGGGCGTGAGCGAGTTCATCCACTTCGGCTGCACCTCGGAAGACATCAACAACCTCGCCTATGCGCTGATGCTGAAGCACGGCCGCGAGAACGTGCTGCTGCCGATGATGGAGCGCATGATCGAACGGTTGCGGGCCCAGGCGCGGCGCCATGCCGACCTGCCGATGCTGTCCCGCACCCACGGCCAACCTGCGACGCCCACCACGCTCGGCAAGGAGCTGGCCAACATCGTGCATCGGCTGCGCCGCCAGTGTGACCAGTTGAAGGCGGTGGAACTGCTCGGCAAGATGAACGGAGCCGTGGGCAACTACAACGCACACCTCGCTGCCTACCCGGACGTGAACTGGGAAGCGCTCAGCATCAAGCTGGTGGAGTCGCTCGGTCTCACCTGGACCCCCTACACCATCCAGATCGAGCCCCATGACTACATGGCGGAGTACTTCGACGCCCTGGCGCGCTTCAACACCGTGCTGCTGGATGCCTGCCGCGACATCTGGGGATACATCTCCATCGGCTATTTCAAGCAGAAGCCGGTCGCCGGAGAAGTCGGTTCTTCCACCATGCCGCACAAGGTGAACCCCATCGACTTCGAGAATGCCGAAGGCAACCTCGGGGTCGCCAATGCACTGTTGCGCCATTTCGCCGAGAAGCTCCCGGTGTCCCGCTGGCAACGCGATCTCACGGATTCCACGGTGCTGCGCAACGTGGGCGTGGGTATCGGCCACAGCGTGCTGGCCTACGAGTCTTTCCTCAAGGGCCTCTCCAAGCTCGAAGCCGATCCCGAGAAGCTGAACGCCGACCTGGAAGCCAACTGGGAAGTGCTGGCCGAGGCGGTGCAGACCGTCATGCGCCGCTATGGCGTGGACGAGCCCTACGAGAAACTGAAGGCCCTCACCCGGGGCCGGCGCGTGGACGAGGACGTCATGCGCGAATTCATCAAGGAACTGGATATCCCCAACGATGCCAAGGCCCGTCTGATGAGCCTCACGCCGCAGTCATACATCGGCCTGGCCGCCAAACTCGCGAAGGAAATCTGACATGCGTATGCTCGCTCTCTCCTGCTTCTTGTTGCTGACCGCCTGTGCCACCTCTCCCGGTGCCGGCATCGGTGTACCCATGCATGCTGAAGGCAGCCAGCAGGTAGGCTGGCAGCAAGTGACCACCGGCGACGGTGACCCCCTGTTCGTGGTGCGCAGCGCGGGACAAGGCTCCTATGCCGCGATGATCAAGGTCGCCGAGGCCCAGGCGAGCAAGCTCTGCCCTTACGGCTACGGCGTGCTGGACATCGAAGGCGGCGACCAGCCGCAGGTGGAGACCCTCTCGCCGAAGTTCGTGCTGGCGAGCGAACTGCGCTTCAAGGTGCGTTGCTACGAGAAGGATTCCGACAACTGAGTCTTGAGCCATGCATGCCGCTGAGTCCTCGCGCCTGCTCGGCGGGCTGACGCCGCGCGAGTTCCTGAAGCAGCACTGGCAGAAGCGGCCGCTACTGATCCGCGGCGCTTTCCCCGACATCCTTCCGCCTCTCTCCGCCGCGGAACTGGCCGGCCTTGCCTGCGAGGAAGGTGTGGAAGCGCGGCTGGTGACACGCACGCGCAAGGCGCCCGGCTGGAAGCTGCGCCATGGGCCCTTCCGGCACAAGGACTTCAAAACCCTGCCGAAGCGCGACTGGACCTTGCTGGTGCAGGATGTGGACAAATACGTGCCGGCGGTGACCGCGCTGCTGGATTATTTTCGTTTCGTCCCGGACTGGCGCATCGACGACGTGATGGTGAGCTATGCCGCCGATGGCGGCGGCGTCGGCCCCCATGTGGATGCCTATGACGTGTTCCTGCTGCAGGTGGAAGGCATGCGTCGCTGGGAGATCAGCACCAAGCCCCAAACCGAGGATACCGCGCCCGGCCTCGAGTTGAAGCAGGTCAAACTCTTCGCTCCCGAGGAAAGCTGGCTGCTGATGCCTGGCGACATGCTGTATCTGCCCCCTGGCGTGGCGCACCACGGCGTGGCCTTCGGCGAATGCATGACTTACTCGATTGGTTTCCGCGCACCCTCGCAGCGCGAGATGTTGATGGACTTCGCAGGCCTGCTGGTACAGGATACCGACGACAGCGCCCGGTACGCGGATCCGGATCTCCTGCCTGCCACGAACGCCGGTGAACTCACCCTCGAAGCGCGCGCGCGGGCACGGCAGATGCTGCGGGCCCAGCTCAAACCTTCCGATGAGGCCCTGGACATCTGGTTCGGCCGCTTCATGACCGAATCCAAACCCTGGCTGAAGCCCGTGCCTCCGACCCGGCGCAGCAACCGGGCCAAGCTACAGGAGATGCTGGAGCGTGGCCGGACCTTGAGCTGGCACCCCGGCGTACGGTTCGCTTGGTTCAGCGCGCGTCAGGCCTGCCATCTGTTCGTCGATGGCCAGCACTATCCGCTGCCGGAGCGGCTCACAGGGTTCGCAGAATTGGTGGGTGAAAGCCGCAGCCTCGATGCCGAGCGCATGAAGCGCTACGCCACAGATCCCCAGTTGCAGGCACTGCTGCTGGAGTGGCTCGATAAGGGCCAGCTGGAGTGGCGGCGATGAGCGGGTTCCGCGTGCGCATGGCGGATTGGGAGCGGGAGCGCGAGGCCATGCGCGCCATACGCACCCCGGTGTTCATCCAGGAGCAGCAGGTGCCCCAGCAGATCGAGTGGGATGAGATGGATCCCTTGTGCGTGCATGCGCTCGCGGTGGATGCCGACGGCACGCCGATCGGCACAGGACGCCTGGCGCCTGACGGCAAGATTGGGCGCATGGCGGTGCTGGAAGGATGGCGCGGCAAGGGCGTGGGCGCGGCCATACTGGATTTCCTGGTCGCTTCCGCGCAGGAACGCGGGATCAAGCAATGCCGCCTGCACGCTCAATGTCATGCCATGGACTTCTACCTGCAGCACGGCTTTGAGGCCGACGGCGGGGAATTCATGGAAGCCGGTATGCCTCACAGACGCATGCATAGGGACCTGTGACATGGAGACACCCGGGCAAGACGGCCATCGCAGACTCGCGACCCTCTCGGATAACCGCGCCGCCGCGGTGTCGGTCGCCGCCGTCGCCAAGCGCGAACTCGTCCTGTTCAGCCATGATCTGGAGCCCCTGCTCTACGACACGGAGGATTTCCTCAAGATCGTGCAGGCCCTGGCGACCCGTTCCCGCATGAGCCGCATCCGCATCGTATGCAAGGATCCCGGCCCGTCCATACGCGCAGGCCACCGGCTGATCGCCATGGCTCAACGCTTCAGTTCCTACATGGAGGTGCGGCGCGCATCCAGGGACCATGAGCAACTGACTGAGACTTTCCTGGTGGCGGATGAGGAAGCGGTGCTGTACCGCCCTCTCGCCACTGCCTACGACGGCTATGCGGACACCCGCTCGCCCATGGAAGCGCGCAAGTTCCTCAGGCAATTCACGGAGATCTGGGAGAAGGCCGAACCAGATCCTGAATTCCGGCGGCTGGGGATTTAATATAAACCATGGTCTGGAAACCCCACGTCACAGTCGCTGCCGTCGCCGAACGTGACGGCCGTTTCCTGGTGGTCGAAGAAGAGATCCGCGGCAAGCGCGTGTTCAATAACCCGGCCGGCCACCTGGACCCGGGTGAGAGCCTGATCGACGCGGTGCGCCGCGAGACCCTGGAGGAGACCGGCTGGGATTTCGAGCCGGAGGCGGTCACCGGCATCTACCTCTGGAAGAACCCGGAAGTGGACGCCACTTTCCTGCGCGTCGCCTTCCACGGCCGCTGCCTTCGGCATCATCCGGATCGCAAGCTCGACGATGGCATCGTAGCGGCTCATTGGCTGACCCGCGACGAACTCGCCGGCGATCGCCATCCTCTGCGCACCCCTTTGGTGCTGCGCTGCATCGACGATCTCCTGTCCGGCAAGCGTTATCCGCTGGAACTGCTCAGCCATCTGGACTGATTTGCCTCGCCGGCGCGTAAAATAACCGCATGCCCGCATCTTCCTCCTCGACTCGCGTCATCGTCGGTTTGTCCGGCGGCGTGGATTCCGCCGTGGCAGCCCTGTTGCTCAAGCAGCAGGGCTACCAGGTGGAAGGCCTCTTCATGGACAACTGGGAAGACGGCGAAGACGAGAGCTATTGCACCGCCGCCGAGGACTTCCAGGACGCGCGCCAGGTCTGCGAGACCTTAGGGGTACCGCTGCACAAGGTGAACTTCGCCGCCGAATACCGGGAGCGGGTGTTCAAGCATTTCCTGGAGGGGTACGCCGCGGGTTATACGCCTAATCCCGACGTGCTCTGCAACAGCGAGATAAAGTTCAAGGCCTTCTTGGACCATGCCGTGCGCCTGGGCGCAGGCCACATCGCCACAGGTCACTATGCGCGCCTGGCACCAGGCTCCGCCGGCGTAAGACTCCTCAAAGCCAGGGACAACGGGAAGGATCAAAGCTACTTCCTGCATGCAGTGACACAAGCCGCCTTGCAGCGGACCCTGTTTCCCCTAGGTGAGATCCTCAAGACCGATACCCGCGCGCTGGCCAAGGACGCAGGTTTCGCCAACCATGGGAAGAAAGACAGCACCGGTATCTGTTTCATCGGCGAGCGGCGCTTCAAGGAGTTCCTGGGCAAGTACCTGCCGGCGCAGCCCGGCGACATCGTGACTCCGGAAGGGCGGATCATGGGCCGTCACAACGGCCTCATGTATTACACCCTGGGCCAGCGTCAGGGTATCGGCATCGGCGGCGCCCGGGATTCCACGGACGAACCCTGGTACGTGGCCGGCAAGGATATGCAGCGCAACCGGTTGTTGGTGGTGCAGGGCCACGATCACCCAAGACTCTTGAGCCCGGGATTGGACGCCGTCCGCCTGCACTGGGTCTCAGGAGAGGCACCCGCTTTGCCGCTGCGCTGTGCCGCCAAGACCCGGTATCGCCAGGCGGATCAAGCTTGCCGGGTGAGCCGCATAGGTCAGGACAGCGCCCGGGTGGAGTTCGATACGCCGCAGCGGGCGGTGACGCCGGGCCAGTACGCGGTTTTCTATGAAGGCGAAGAATGCCTGGGCGGCGGCGTCATCGCGGCAAAGACCACGGCGGCCGCGCATGCCGCGCTGCAGGCCGAGACCGGTTAAGCCTGACCCTGACTCGGCACCGCTGCTTACCTTATAATACTCGGCCTTGACACATTCACTCCCCGACGGCGCGTCCGCCTGCCCTCGAGAAAGCCGCCCCCGGCGGGGAATCCCCATCCCCTTGCGGAGGCGTCATGCAGGATAGCTTCAAGTCGCGCGCCAAACTCCAAGTCGGCGCCAAGTCCTACGAGATCTTCAAACTCGACGTGCTGGAGGCCAAGCATAAGGTCTCGCGGCTGCCCTACTCCCTAAAGATCCTCCTCGAGAACATGCTGCGCCTGGAAGACGGCGTAAGCGTGACCAAGGCGGACATCGAGGCGCTCGCCTCCTGCGACCCCAAGAAACTCCCCCCGAAGGAGATCGCTTTCACTCCGGCGCGGGTGATCCTGCAGGACTTCACCGGCGTGCCCGCAGTGGTGGACCTCGCCGCCATGCGCGATGCCATGAAACATCTGGGCGGTGACCCCAAGAAGATCAATCCACTCTGTCCTGCCGAGCTCGTCATCGATCACTCGGTGATGGTGGATTTCTACGGCACCAAAGAGGCCTTCGGCCTCAATGCCAAGCTCGAGTTCGACCGCAACAAGGAGCGCTATGCGTTCCTGCGCTGGGGCCAGAACGCCCTACGCAACTTCAAGGTGGTGCCGCCGGACACCGGCATCGTGCACCAGGTGAACTTGGAGTTCCTGGCCCGCGTGGTGTTCGTGAACGAGAAGGGACAGGCCTACCCGGACACCGTGGTGGGCACCGATTCCCATACCACCATGATCAACGGCGTCGGCGTGCTGGGGTGGGGCGTGGGCGGCATCGAGGCGGAAGCCGCCATGCTGGGCCAGCCTTCCACCATGCTGATCCCGGAAGTCATCGGTGTGCGCCTGAAAGGCAAGCTCGCCCAGGGTGCCACCGCCACCGACCTCGTGCTCACCGTCACCGAAATGCTGCGCAAGCGCGGCGTCGTCGAGAAGTTCGTGGAGTTCTTCGGCGACGGCCTGAAGCACTTGCCGCTGGCGGATCGCGCCACCATCGCCAACATGGCCCCGGAATACGGCGCCACCTGCGGGATCTTCCCCATCGACGACGAGACCCTCACCTACCTGCGTCTCACCGGGCGCGGCGAGGACGAGATCAAGCTGGTGGAAGCCTATGCCAAGGCCCAGGGCATGTGGCGTCTCGACGGCCAGGAAGCGGAGTACACCGACGTGCTGGAGCTGGATCTCGGTTCCATCCAGCCTTCCCTGGCCGGCCCCAAGCGCCCCCAGGACCGCGTGCTGCTGGGCGACATGCCCAAGAACTTCAAGAGCGCCTTCGATAAGGACCAGGCCACCCGCAAGTCTGCCGGCCCTGCCCAGGTGGACAACGAAGGCAGCAAGTTCGAGCTCGCCGACAGCGCGGTGGTGATCGCCGCCATCACCAGCTGCACCAACACTTCCAACCCGGCAGTGCTGGTGGCGGCAGGTCTCCTGGCGCGCAAGGCCCATGAGAAAGGCCTCACTTCCCAGCCCTGGGTGAAGACCTCCCTCGCGCCCGGCTCCAAGGTGGTGACCGAGTACCTGAAGAAGTCCGGCCTGATCACGGATCTCGAAGCCATCGGCTTCTTCCTGGCGGGCTACGGCTGCACCACCTGTATCGGCAATTCCGGCCCCTTGCCCGATGCCATCGGCAAAGCCGTGAACGACAACAAGCTCTCGGTCGCGGCGGTGCTCTCCGGCAACCGAAACTTCGAAGGCCGCGTGCACCAGGACGTGCGCATGAACTACCTGGCCTCGCCACCGCTGGTGGTCGCCTATGCGCTGGCCGGCCGCGTGGACCTGGACATCACCAAGGAACCGCTGGGCAAGGGCAAGGACGGCAAGCCCGTCTACCTCAAGGACATCTGGCCCACGGAACAGGAAGTGCAGGCCACCATCGCCAAGAGCCTGGACGCGGACATGTTCAAGAAGTCCTACGGCGACGTGTTCCATGGCGATGAGCGCTGGCAGGGCATGAAGGTCGGCACCGGCGACATCTATCAGTGGGAAGGCGGTTCCACCTACGTGCAGAACCCGCCCTACTTCGAAGGCATGGGCAAGCACGCGCCCGGCATCCCCACCATCAAGGGTGCCCGCTGCCTCGCCTTGTTCGGCGACTCCATCACCACTGACCATATCTCCCCGGCCGGCGCCATCAAGAAGGACTCGCCGGCGGGCAAGTACCTCATCGAGCACGGCGTGCAGCCGGTGGACTTCAACTCCTACGGCTCGCGCCGCGGTAACCATGAAGTGATGATGCGCGGCACCTTCGCCAACACCCGTATCAAGAACGCCATGGTCCCGGGCGTGGAAGGCGGCGTGACCAAACACCTGCCGGATGGCGCGCAGATGCCCATCTACGATGCCGCCATGCTCTATAAGAAGGAGAACCTGCCGCTGGTGGTCCTCGCCGGCAAGGAATATGGCACCGGCTCCTCCCGCGACTGGGCAGCCAAGGGCACCATCCTGCTGGGGGTGAAGGCGGTGATCGCTGAATCTTTCGAGCGCATCCACCGTTCCAACCTGGTGGGCATGGGCGTGTTGCCTCTCACCTTCACCGACGGCAAGAACGCCGGCTCGCTGAGCCTAGACGGCACGGAAATCTTCGAGATCGACGGGCTGAAGGACGGCGCCAAGGAAGTGACGGTCAAGGCCCGCAAGGCTGACGGCAAGGAGGTCACCTTCAAGGCCAAGGTCCGTATCGATACGCCGAAAGAGTGGGAGTACTACAAGAACGGCGGCATCCTGCACTTCGTCCTGCGCCAGTTGGCCGCCTAAGCAGGCGAGCCAGGCAAATAAGAAGCCCCGCTTCGGCGGGGCTTTTCATTTCCAGTGACTGGAAAATTCAGAATGAGTAGCTGACGCCTATCCGGGTCTCCCCCGTCGTGAAACTGGAGTGTTCATAGGTGATCTCCAGGTTCAGGTTGTAGTCGAGCCGCCGGCTCACACCGATGCCGTAGATGAAGGCATTGCCGCTGGTCTTGTCCATGAACTGGCCACCGGGCGAACCCACGTTCCACTCCTGCACGCCCAGGCGCAGGATGCCGTCCAGCATCGGCACCACTTCCATCCTGCCCAGGAGTTCGGCGCTGACGGCGGACACCTGGGGGCATGAGAAGCTCGTCGGGCATTGCACCACCGCGAGACCGCTCTGTTGGAATGCCGCGGGCTTGCCGTAGTCGTGATAACCCAGCTCTGCGCCGAAGTTGTCCGTGAAGTAGTAGCCGCCCAACAGGCTCCAGGACGCGCCGGAACCATCGATGCCGCCGCTCTGGGCATTGCTGGATGAGATGCTGCCGCGATCCACGGAGACATGGCCTATGTCGGCGCCGACATAGAACGGCGTCTGCGAGCTGTCGTCGTCCGCGCGGGCGGCTGCGGTCATGGCGAACAGACTGAGCGCTGCGGCGGTCAGCACGAGCTTCTGCATGGAGCCTGCCTGATTGGGTGGATTTGGGGGTGACGCATTCTACCCCAGCAACGGGACTGGCATCCCTGGAAAAGAAATACCCCGCTCACGCGGGGTATTTCAGGTAACGAAACGAAACAGAGATCAGGTCACTGTTTCTGGTCTTCGGTCTTCCACACCACCGGTTCCCATTTTCCAGCGGCGCTGAACTTGGCGCCGATGTAGTAGGCCTTGCCCTGCTCTACCGTGACCTTGAGATCGTGGTCCTCCTGGTAGTTGGCGCCGCGTTCCAGGCCGGGGACATCGGCCATGTTGACCTTCCCAAGCTTCACCGAGAACGTGTAATCACCGGGCTTCACCCAGAGCATGCCCTGGTCGCTGCGGTTGGTGAGCTGTCCGTCCACGGACCAGATCTTCACCGGGAAGATCTGCCGGGCGCTCTGGTCCACGTTCAGGTACAGCGTGCCGTGGGGATCGCTCTGGGAGCCCAGAAACGGTGAGGTGGCGGCGATGACCGCCATGCTGGCCAGGGCGAGCATACCGCCCAACATCATCGTGAATCTGCTTTTCATCTTCATGGCGACCTCCTGATTTTCCGTTTGCGCAGTCCTTACATAAGACCGCCCCGCATCGCGGGGTATTCCTGAAGATAAACGTAGCGCATCGGGGCCAGGCTGACAGGGACTTGGGCCAAATATCAGATATTTATCATGTTAGCGGCGGATGTTACCGAGTGTAACTGCGCCTGTGCTCACCGTTTGCTGAGTCCATCAACGGCTGGGGGCTGAAGCCTTCTCCACTGGGCGTGCCGGATCGCGGATCCATTCGCTCCAGGAGCCGGCATACAGCTTGGCATGCTTCATGCCGGCCAGCTCCATGGCCAAGAGGTTGTGACAGGCCGTGACCCCCGAGCCGCACATGGAGACCGCCTGATCCGGGTTGAAGTTACCCAATGCCGCCTCGAAGCGGTGACGCAAGGTGGCAGGCGCGCTGAAGCGGCCGTCTTCCGCGAGGTTCGCGGTGAAGGGCAGGTTCATGGCGCCGGGCACGTGTCCCGCCACCGGGTCTATGGGCTCCTCATCGCCGCGAAAGCGTGCTGGCGCGCGCGCATCCATGAGCAGTCCGTGCCTGCGACCCCGCACCTGCTCCAGGACGTCCTGGGTGCTGAGCCAGGCCTCACGCGAAGGTTCCTGATAAGGGAAATGCCGCGCTTCGGGAGCCGGTACCGCTGTATCGGTGCGTCGCTCTTCCTTCAACCACTGCTGCCAGCCGCCGTTCAGCACCGCGGACTCGCGATGCCCCAGCCAGCGCAGCAGCCACCATAGGCGCGAGGCGTACACTCCGCCGGCGTCATCGTAGGCCACCACCTGCGTGTGCCGCCCTACTCCCGCACTGCCCAGCTTCTCCGCCAACTGCTTCGGGTCTGGCAGCGGGTGACGCCCCGTCTCCGGCGTGACCGGGCTGGACAGGTCTTTTTCGAGATGCAGATGACGGGCGCCGGGTATGTGACCCGCGGCATAAGCGCGTGCCCCGGCACCGGGATCGGTGAGGACACTGCGGCAGTCGAACAGCACCCAGGCAGGATCATCGAGGTGCGCAACCAGGACTTCGGTCTCGACCAGGGTATCGAACATCACAGAGAGTATAAGCGCAGGGCCCGCGGGTGGTTAATTGAACCGTATCCGGCTATTTCACTCCATGCCTGCAGCGGTGCTATGTTCAACCCACACGGCCGGGAGAGAAGCCATGGCTTATCGCACCATCCTATTGGCCTATGACGGGAGCAACGATGGCCGGCGCGTGCTGCTGGAAGGCGCTGACTTCGCCAAAAGCTGCGGTGCCAAGACCCATCTGCTTGCGGTGATCACGCCTAAGTCCGGTCACGCCATGGCTCAGAGCCTGGCGGGCGCCGAGCCCATGGAGCAGACGCTGTTCTTCCGCAATACCGTGGAAGACGGCGTCCGCTTCTTCCGCAAGCGCGGCATCGAGGTGGAAGGCCACACCGCCCGGGGTGAACCAGTGGAGGAGATCGCCCGTCTGGCCAAGGACGTGGGTGCGGACCTGGTGGTGATGGGACACCGCGAGCATGGCTCTTTGGCACGCTGGTGGAACACGCCCACCTGCGTATCACTGCTGGATGCGGTGCGATGCGGAGTGCTGGTGTGTCGCCATGAAGGCGAAGCCGTCGTTGGAGACTGATAAGACTGGGCTAGACGATCTCAACCCAGGCCGGCACGTCGCGCCATGACTCACCCAATTCCTGGTCGAGCTCATGGCAACGCGGCTCGAATTCTTCCACCAGTTTCCAGAAGCGCGGTGAGTGATCCAGGTGCTTGGTGTGGCTCAACTCGTGGATCACGAGGTAGCGTACCAGCTCCGGCTCGAGGAACAGCAGCTTGTAGTTGAGGCTCAGGGTGCCGCTGGAGGAACAGCTGCCCCAACGGCTGGTCTGGCCTCGGATCTGCAGGCGTTTGAAGTGCAGGCCGGTGCTGTGGCAGATGCGCGGCAGGTAAGCGCTGAAATAAGTGCGCGCCTTCTCCATGAGCCAGCGGCGCAGCGCCTGGCGGGCGGCACGCTCGTCATGCCCATCGTAGTGCACCGTCATGGCATGCCCTGAAGTCGTCACCCGCGCACGGCCGCCTTCGCGGCGGCGGTAGCTCACGTCCCAGTGTTTGCCGGTGGCGGTCAACTTTATCTGGGTGGGCAGCGTGAGGTCCGCATCCACGATCTGTTCGCGCATGCGCTGCCAGGTATCGCGGATCCATTGCCGGTGCCTGGCTACGAAATCGCGGGCCCTTTCTCTGCTGACGTGCCGTGGGATCACCACCTCGATGCCGTTCCAAGGTGTGATGTGCACCTGCAGGGACTTGGCGCGCGGGCTGCGCCGCCAGCGATACGACAGATGGCTGTGCATCATGTCTCGAGACTCCGGGCAGGTAGCCGGATCCTTCGGCTCACGCCTGCCGCTTCTCCGCGTAGCCGTATTCATCGCGTGCCGCCAGCACCGTCGATTCCGACTCGAACAGCTCCGGCAGCACGAACTCGAACTCATGGCGGTGCACTGCGACGATGTCGCCGTGCTTCAGGGCATGGTCGCCGGCCACCCGATCTCCGTTGACGAAGGTACCGTTGATGCTGCCCTGGTCGGTGATCCAGAAGGAATGGCCGCGACGCTCGATCAGCGCGTGGCTGCGGCCGACGGTCGGCTCGGCGGCGAGCACGTACTGGACCTCCGGGTCGTAACCCGCGACCCGGCCGATGACCGTGGCCTTCTCGCCCAGTTCATAGCGCTTGATGTCGTTGGGATTGCTGATGTCGTAGAGCACTGCCTGCAGGCCGCCGGCCTGGGCCGGATCGGCATCGGGCTTGGGCATCAGCTTCTTGATGCCGCCCTTCTTCCAGACGTAGAAACCGCCGCCGCCCAGCACGGCGAGCAGCACGATGACCACCACCACGATCAAGAGCGTCCGCCAGGAATCCTCCTCGGCCTGCTGCATGTGGGTGAGCGGCGTGTTGAAACTGAACGTCTGGGGCACCGGCGCGGGAGATCCAGCAACCGGCGCGCTCGCCAGTTCGTCCGGCATGGGCACAGGCTTGCCGGTGGTGAGGGTGTCGCTGATCTGCTTGTAGATGCCCGCCAGGTCGCCCGCCTGGTAGGCGCGGTAATAGCCGGCACCGGTCTTCTGCGCCAGCTGCTGCAGCAGTTCGTAGTCCGCCTGGTCGGTGAAGGCGATACCGAAGATGCGTACCTTCTTGCCGACAGCCTCCGGGATCAAGGACTGGATGATCCAGTGGATCTTGTCGCTGTCGCGTGAGGGGTTGCCCACGTCCACGTAGCCGTCGGTCATGAGCACGACGCAGCGCAGCGCATCGGGGCGGCCGTGGCTGTCCATCTCATAGAGCGCCCGTTCCAGCGCGGCGCCGGTGTCGGTCCACTGACCCCGGTAATCGAGCTTGTCCACTGCCTGCTGGACCTGGAGCCGCGAGTTGTCATCCAACGGCGTGAGCGGCATCAGCAAAGTGGGGTTGGTGGAGAATTCGATGACCGAGACGTGAACGTCGCCTTTCAGGTTGGCGACGAAATCGGTAACGGCCTTGCCGGCCAGCCGGCTGGGGTCATTGGTCCGCATGCTGCCGGAGTTATCCAGCACCAGCACCACGTCCTGGGAGGCGAAGGCTGGAGCCGCCATGGACAGCCCCAAGCAAAATATCCCTGCGATCCAAGACAGACGCTTCACGTACGAGTCCCCTCCTGACCTCAAGACTTCATTGTAGCGGGCGGCGAGCCAAAACCGGGAGTCCAAAAATGCCATTTCCGGCAGGTGCTTAGGAAGTATTTTTAAAGCAGCTTTACCAAGCACTTCCAGAAGATAGGCCTGGAACGCCCAAAAATGCAACAGTCCGGCCACCCTTTGACCCACAACTCGACAGGCGCCCACGGCGGACCGGATAATGCCGCCGCCCTCTGCCAAGGCCCCGCCCATGCCCGCCATCCTCGAAGTCAGAGACCTCGTGAAACGCTACCCCGGCGTGACCGCCGTGGACGGCATCCGCTTCTCGGTGCAGCGTGGGGAATGCTTCGGTCTCCTGGGACCCAACGGCGCCGGCAAGACCACCACCGTGGAGATGATGGAAGGCATCACCGAGCCGAGCGCCGGCCAGGTGCTGTACCAGGACAAGCCCGTGGACGCCCGCTTCCGCCAGGAGGTGGGCATCCAGTTCCAGTCCACCGCGCTGCAGGACTTCCTCACGGTGCGGGAGACCCTGCAACTCTTCCGCAGTTTCTACGCCAAGGGCCTGGACGTGGAAGAGCTGGTGCAGATGTGCTCCCTGCAGGAATACGTCGACCGGGACGCCCGCAAGCTCTCCGGCGGGCAGCGCCAGCGCCTGCTCCTGGCGCTCGCGCTGGTGAACGATCCCGAGATCCTGTTCCTGGACGAGCCCACCACCGGTCTCGATCCCCAGGCGCGGCGCAACTTCTGGGAACTAATCCGCATCATCAAGTCCCGCAATAAGACGGTGGTGCTCACCACCCACTACATGGAAGAAGCCTTCCTGCTCTGCGATCGCATCGCCATCATGGACCATGGCCACATCATCGCCGAGGGTCCGCCCAACAAGCTCTTGGCCAAGCACTTCCACGACGTGATCCTGCAACTGCCGAAGGAAGACGTGCGCCTGAGCAGCGCCGAGCTGGGGTTCGAGTTGCACGAGGCCGGCGACTACCTTGAGATCCAGACCGCTGACGTGGACGGCACCTTGCAACGGCTCATGGAGAAGAAGATACCCTTGGGCAAGCTGCAGATCCGCGCCCGCACCCTGGAAGACCTGTTCCTGGAACTCACCGGCAAGGAGCTGAGGGCATGACGCGGCGCTTCCTCGCGGTATTGAAAGCCCGCAATCTGGAGTTCCTGCGGGACCGCGCTGCCCTGGGCTGGAACATCGTGCTGCCGGTGCTGATCGTCATCGGCATGTGGTTCATCTTCTCCGGCGGTGACAAGCCGCTCTTCAAGGTCGCTGTGCAGACCGGTGGCATGCCCATCGCCCAGGTGGATCTGGCTTTCCTCAAGACCCGTTACGTGGATTTCTACGCCGTCTCGGACCTGGAGCAGACGGAGCCCAAAGTGGCCCACAACCAGATAGACATGCTGCTGGACGTGAGCGTCCCGAAGGCACCGCGCTACTGGGTCAACGAGACCTCGCCCAAGGGCTACATCCTGGAGAAGATACTGGCAGGCGAAACGGATGCCCATTACAGCCGTGCCACGGTCACGGGCCGCGCCATCAACTATATAGACTGGCTGATACCGGGCGTGTTGGGGATGAACATGATGTTCTCATGCCTATTCGGCGTGGGTTATGTGATCGTGCGCTACCGCAAGAACGGCTTCTTGAAGCGCCTGAATGCCACGCCTCTCAAGGCCTTCGAGTTCATCGCAGCCCAAGTCACCTCGCGCCTGCTGCTCATCATGAGCATCACACTCATCGTGTTCATCGGCACTAAGCTGCTGATCCACTTCTACATGGCCGGCAGTTATTGGCTACTGTCGCTGGATGCGGTGCTGGGTGCGGTGTGCATGATCTCACTCGGTCTGCTGGTGGCTGCCCGTGTAGGCAGTGAGGAATTCGCCGGCGGCCTCTTGAACCTCGCCTCCTGGCCCATGATGTTCCTGTCCGGCGTATGGTTCTCCCTGGAAGGCTCTCCCATGTGGATCCAGGGCATCGCCAAGGTGTTCCCACTCACCCAGATGCTGGATGGAGCCCGCAAGATCATGCTGGACGGCGCGGGATTGGCGGACATCTGGCCGCAACTCCTATCCATGGCCTGCATGAGCGCCCTGTTCCTCGGGCTCGGTTCCTTCGGCTTCAAATGGAAGAATGAGTGATCAAGGCCTTCCGTCCAGGCCGGCCATCCCCATATCCCGAACATGCTCCCCTTCCTCAGCCGCTGGCGCGAACGGCGCATCCTGAGACACCATCCCATCGCCGAAGCCGATTGGCTGGCGGTGTTGGCACGCTCCGAACCGATACGCCGCCTCGACGCCTCCGATCAGGCGCGCTTGCGGGTGCTGGCCACTTTGCTGTTGCACGACAAGAGCCTGGAACCGGTGCAAGGCCTGGAACTGGATCCAGGCAAGCGCGCATGGCTCGCCGCCCTCGCCTGCCTGCCCATCCTCAAGCTCGGAATGCACTGGTACCGGGGCTGGCATTCCTTCGTGATCTACCCCGATACCTTCGTGCCGGAGCGGGAATACGTGGACGAGGCCGGCGTGGTGCACCGGCATCACACGCCTCTGCATGGGGAAGCCTGGGAGCAGGGTCCGGTGATCCTGGCCTGGGAAGCGGTGGCTCGTGCCGGTGAAAGCCATAACGTGGTGATCCACGAGATGGCCCATAAGCTCGACATGCTGAATGGGGGAGCCAACGGCTTCCCGCCGCTGCATGCGCGCATGAACCGCCGCGCCTGGGTGCGGGTGTTGGGAAGCGCGTTCCGCCAGCTGGAGCAACGGGTGCGAGAGGGCTATCCGCCGCCCCTCGACCCCTACGGCCTGGAGAACCCGGGTGAGTTCTTCGCCGTTGCCAGCGAGGCCTTCTTCGAGGCACCGCGGCGCCTGCGCAACTTCTCGCCGGAGCTGTACCAGCAACTTAGCCTGTTCTATCGGCAGCGGCCGATAGCCGAATAGTTCAAAGTTGCCTGAGACTCGAGGCTATCGGCATGCGTACCGCACGCACCGCCGGCAACAAACCACCCAACATGCCCATCAGCAGCGCATAGATCGCACCGCGCACCAACAGTCCCGGCGTGACGCGGAACGAGAACGCGATCTGGGCGAAGTTGGAGCCCATGGTACTGGTCTCGATGCCGTTGAAAAGCAGGTAGGCCAGCACGCCGCCCACGATGCCGCCTACCAAGCCCAGCAACATGCCCTCCACCAGCACTGAGAGCAATACCGGGGAGCGACCGAACCCCAAGGCTCTCAGGGTCGCGATCTCCGCGGCCCGGCTTGAGACCGAGTTGTACATGGTGTTGACGGCGCCGAAGATGGCGCCGATGCCCATCAGGAAGGCGATGAAGGCGCCTGCATAGGTGATGAAGGCGTTCATGGCCTTGGACTGTTCGGCATAGAAGTCCGTCTCCCGGTCCACGCTCACCGTGAGTTGCGGGTTGGTGGTCAGGTAATCCTTGAACTCCCGCAATGTATCGGGTGAAGTGAGTTTCACGTAGACCGATTCCAGGGAACTGCCGCGCTTGTAGGCCGCCTGCATGACCGTAAGGTCGCCCCACACTTCCGATGAGTAGACCCCGCCGTCGTCGAACAGGCCCACGACCTTCCAACTGTAGGGGCCGGAGTGGATGGTGTCGCCAAGGTGCAAGCCTTTGTACTCGTGCGAAGCACGCAGGCCCACGATCACTTCGTTAAGGCCCGGCTGGAAATTGCGGCCCGCCACGACCCGGACCCGGTCATGCACCAGGAAGGCGTCGGCATCCACGCCCCGGAACGGGACGTTGGCATCGGTGCCGCTGTCCAGCTTGGGCATGCTGAGCTGCACCAGCAACTCGTCGGAAGCCAGTGCACCCCCACTGCCGGACTTTATGTCCGGGGCTTCCGCGATGAGCTTGGCATCGTTGACGCTGAGCACGCTGTTGACCTCGGCACCGGCACCGCCACGCAGCACCACGGCCACGTCCGGCGAACCGGATTCGCGCAGGGTGCTGTTGAAGCCGTCACGGATGGCGAACACCGCCACGAACACCATGATGACGCCTGTGAAACCGATCACCGCCACCAGGGAAGAATCCAGGCGCGCTTTCAGGTTGCCCAGGTTCAACGCGCAGACGGTGTACAACTGATATAGCCAACGCATTCTTAAGCTCTCCTCAGGGCCGTAGCCACTTGCAGGCGCATGGCCTGGATGGCGGGCAAGAGACCGGCCAACAATCCCAGGGTGATCATCAGCAAGATGCCGAAGGCCATGGTGGGCGGCGGAGTATGGAAGTCCTGCACGAAGGGAAGCTTGGAGCCGATGCCGCCAGCCATGCCGGCACCCAGCAGCAGGCCGAGCATGCCACCCAGGGCGGTGACCAGCAGCGATTCCGCCAGCACCATGAAGCCCACGCCGCGGCGGCTGAAGCCCAGGGCTTTCAGCACGGCCAGCTCGCTGGTGCGCTCGCGGATGGACTGGGCCATGGTGTTGGCGATCACCAGCAGCATGCTGAACAGCACCGCGCTCACGATGCCGGTGACGATCTTGCCGATGTTGCCGAGCATGGCAGCGAAACCCTGCACGAAAGCCTTCTCCGTGGAGGTCTTGGTCTCGGCGTCGGAGTTGGCGAACATCTGGTCTATCTGCTCGCTGATGGCTGCGCCCTTCTCCGGGCTCGCGATCTTGAGCATGAACATGCCCACCTGGTTGTTGCGGAAGGCCCGGGTGTCATCCAGGTACTTGTAGTGCATCAAGAGCTCGTCGCCGGGACCGCCGTGGTAGATACCGTCCACGGTGACGTCCCAGGTGCTGTTGCCCTGTTTATCGCGCCAGATGTTGGAGCGCAGCGGGAAATGGTCACCCACCTTCCAGCCGTAGTGTTTGGCCACTGTCTCGCCGATGAGTACGCCTTGGCGATCCTTGACCCAGGCCTGGGCCTGGTCCGGCGGCACCTGCATGTCGTCGTGGACGTTGAGGAAGCTGTCCTCATCCACGCCGAAACCGGTGATGGGCTGGCGCGGGTCCTGAAAGTAGGCGCCGACCCATTCCTGCCAAGTGATGGCGCCCACGCCCGGCACCGTGGCGATGCGGTCGGAGTAGTTGATGGGCATGGAGTTGATGAGGCCGATCTTGTTGGTGACCACCAGGCGATTGGCGTCCGCCAGGTTCACGCCGCCGGTGAAGGCCTGGTCCACCGCCCCGAGCACGGCGAACAGCATGAAGGCGATGAACACCGAGAGCAGCGTGAAGATGGTGCGCACCTTGCGGCGCATCAGGTTCGCCCAGATGAGCGGCAGGTATCTCATTTCTCTGACTCCGTAGAGAGCTTGCCCTTGTTCATGTACAGGATGCGGCGCGCGCGGGCCGCGGCGTGTGGATCATGGGTCACCATCACGATGGTCTTGCCCTGCTCGCGGTTGAGCGCCTGCAGGAGGTCGAGGATCTCGTCGCCGGACTTGCGATCCAGGTCGCCGGTCGGTTCGTCGCAGAGCAACAGCAGAGGATCGCCGACGATGGCCCGGGCGATGCCGACCCGCTGTTCCTGGCCGCCCGAGAGTTCCGAAGGCTTGTGCCGGGCGCGGTCCGCGATGTTGGCGAGCTGCATGGCGGCCTGCACGCGGCGCTTGCGCTCCGAGGTCGACAGACCGGTGAGCAGCAGCGGTAGTTCCACGTTGCGCTCCGCCGAGAGCACCGGCAACAGGTGATAGAGCTGGAATACGAAGCCGACGTTGTGGGCCCGCCAGCGGGCCAGCTCCGATTCGGAATAGCGGGCGATGTCGGTACCGTCCACCGTGAGGCTGCCGGTGGTGGGCCGGTCGATGCCTCCCAGCAGATTGAGCAAGGTGGTCTTGCCGGAGCCGGAAGGTCCCATCAGCGCCAGGAAGTCACCGCGCGGGATGGAGAGGTCCAGTGCCTGCAGCACCTGCACGGTCTCGCTGCCACGTTGGTAGTCCTTGCGGATCCCCGTGAGCTCCACCAGCGGCATGCCGGCATCTGGCTTCGGGACGGGTCTGGCACTGCTCATGGATATCTCCTGAAGTCTGTCTGTATTCGTTCAGGGTACAGGTGCTTCACGCACGCGCACACCGTCGCTCAATGGCTTGTCGGAACCGATGATCAAGGTCTCGTCACCGCTGACGCCGGCCAGGACTTCCACGTCCGAACCGGTGGCGGCACCGAGCTTCACGGCGCGGCGCTCGGCACGGCCGTCTGCGTATACGTACACATAAGGCGTGCTGCCATCCTTGTGCACGGCAGCCTGGGGCACCATCACTCGCGCCGGCGGCGCGGCGTTGCCGGTGGCTTCGTCACCCAGGAACCAGACCTGGATAGACATCTGCGGCAGGATGCGCGCATCCAGCTTGTCGAACCCGACCCGCACCTTGACCGTCGCCTTGTCCCTGTCCGCGGTGGGGATGATGCTCACCACGTGAGCAGGGATATGCCAGTCGGGATAGGCGTCCAGCACGGCGTCCACTTTCTGTCCCGCATGCACGCGGCCGAGATAGGCCTCGTTCACATCCACATCGATCTCGAGCGAACCCATGTCCACAACGGTGGCGATGCCGGTGCGGGTGTTGCCTCCGCCGGCGGAGTTGGGCGAGATCATCTCGCCCGGCTGGGCATCCTTGGACACCACTACGCCGGCGAAGGGCGCGCGGATCACGGTGTCATCCAGTTGTTGCTGGTCGAGTTGCAGGCTGTTCTTGGCCACGTCCGCCTGCTGACGGGCGCTCTCCAGGGAAGCCAGCAGGCTCGCCTCCTTGGTGGCGGCTCCGTCCATGTCGGACTGGCTCACCAGATGCTGAGCGAACAGCAGCTTGCTGCGGTCCAGGTCCCGCGCGGCGTTGGCATGTTCCACCTCGGTCTCGGCTGCGAGCGCCTGGGCGGCGGCGTATTGGCTCTTCGCCACGTTCACCTGATCCTGCGCCAGCGAGGCATCGAGCCGCGCCAGCACTTGGCCCGCTTGCACATGCATACCCTCCTCGATGAGCACCTGGCTGACCTTGCCGGTGACCTTCGATGACACCACCGCCTGCAACCGCGGTACCACATAGCCCGAGGCGTTCAGGAGCCGGGACGCGCCGCTATGGCCGGAAGCGGCATCCTGCTCGACCCGCGCGGGGGCGGTCTGCACCGAGATATAGGTGGGTTTGAACAGAAGCCAGGCCACCAATGCGGTGACGGCCAACAGCAATATGACGGCGCCGGCGATGAGCGGCCGGGCCCGGCGTCTCACCGCCGCGTCGTCCGCACTCCGGTCCATGCGCAAGGCATCCAGTGCATCCCGATCGAGTGGCACCTAAAACTCCCCTATGCTCTTGTATGCTGCTTGGGCGCCTAGTTTACACTTGCGCCGCAGCGGACCTGGTCTCAAGACTGCGTCATTCTGGGGCCGCGACAAGCTCACAGGCAGTCCTTTCCATCAGGAATTTACGATGACAGATGTCACGCCCACCCCGGCTTCCATGCTGGTGGACATCGGCGCCAACCTGACCCACGACAGCTTCGATGCGGACCGGGCCGAGGTGATCGCGCGGGCGAAAGCCGCCGGCGTCGGGAGTTTCGTGGTCACGGGCAGCGATGCCGAGCACAGCCGCAAGGCCCTGGAGCTCTGCCGTGAGTATCCGGGCCTATACGCCACGGCCGGTGTGCATCCCCATCACGCGAAGGATGCCACCTCGGACACACCTACCGAACTGCGGGTACTGCTGAAAAATTCCCAAGTCGTCGCTGCCGGCGAATGCGGACTGGATTATTTCCGTAACTTCTCGCCGCCCGAGGTGCAACGCCAGGTCTTCGAGATGCAGCTCGACCTGGCTGCGACCTGCGGCAAGCCCGTGTTCCTGCACCAGCGCGATGCCCATGAAGACTTCATGCGCATATTGAAAGCACATCGGCCGAAGCTCTCCCAGGCCGTGGTGCATTGTTTCACCGGAGACGCAGCGGAGCTCAAGGGCTACCTGTCCCTGGACTGCCACATCGGCATCACCGGCTGGATCTGCGACGAGCGCCGCGGTCAGCATCTCCGGGAGTGCGTGGGATTGATCCCGCCGGAGCGCCTGATGCTGGAGACCGATGCCCCTTACCTCATCCCCCGGGATTTGAAGCCACGGCCCAGTTCGAATCGCAATGAGCCCATGCATCTGATGCACATCGCCCATGTAGTGGCGGCGTGTCTCGATAAACCGGTCCCGCTGTTGATCCAAGAGACGACCCGCAACGCGGAAGCCTTCTTCGCCTTGGGTTAGAATCCTGCCTTTACTCACATTGAATTGAACACCCGGAGACGACGATGGATCTGAAAGCCCTGAAACAGTTCGCCGACCAGACCTGGGACCAGTCCATCCTGCCGACGCTCGAGACCTATATCGCCATCCCGAACAAATCGCCTAACTTCGACAAGGATTGGCAGGCCCACGGCCACATGGACAAGGCGGTGGAGCTGGCGGCGGACTGGTGCCGCAAGCAGCCCATCAGGGGCCTGATGGTGGAAGTGATGCGCCTGCCAGGCCGCACCCCGCTCCTGTTCGCCGAGATCCCCGGACAAGGGGCGGACACGGTGCTGCTCTACGGACACCTGGATAAGCAGCCGGAATTCACGGGCTGGCTGGAAGGCCTGGATTCCTGGACGCCGAATCGCCGCGGCGACAAGCTCTATGGGCGCGGCGGGGCTGACGACGGCTATGCCACCTTCTCCTCTCTCACCGCCATCCGTGCACTGCAGGAGCAAGGCATCCCCCACGCGCGCTGCGTGATGGTCATCGAATGCTGCGAGGAGTCCGGCAGCTTCGACCTGCCCCACTATATAGATGCACTGGGCAAGCGGCTCGGCGACGTCAGCCTGGTGGTGTGCCTGGATGCGGAGTGCGGTAACTACGACCAGCTCTGGACCACCACGTCTCTGCGCGGCAACCTGGTGGGCGCGCTCACGGTGGAAGTGCTCACCGAAGGCGTGCACTCCGGCGCGGCATCAGGCATCGTGCCCTCCAGCTTCCGCGTCCTGCGCAGCCTCCTGGACCGGGTCGAAGATTCAGCGACCGGCGTCTCCAAGGTGAAGAGCCTCAAGCCCAAGATCCCGGCCCAGCGCTTGAAGCAGATCAAGCGCGTGGCCAAGGTGCTGAAGAACACCGTGTATACGAAGATGCCTTTCGCCAAGGGCGTGCAGCCCATCAACAAAGATGTGAACACGCTCATCGTCAACAACACCTGGGGGCCGACCTTGTCGGTGACGGGCATGGATGGCATCCCCGCCTTGGGTAACGCCGGCAACGTGCTGCGGCCCAAGACCACCGTGAAGCTCTCCTTCCGCCTGCCGCCCACGGCGGATGCGAAGAAAGTGGGTGCCGAGGTAAAGAAGATACTGGAAGCCAAACCGCCTTATGGCGCGCGGGTGAGCTTCACCGTGGAGTCCGCCATGGGCGGCTGGAACGCGGCGCCGGTGGCGCCCTGGCTGGAGAAATCCATGCAGCGGGCGTCCAAAGCGCACTTCGGCAAGGACGCGGTGTACATGGGCACGGGCGGCAGCATCCCGTTCATGGGCATGCTCGGCAAGAAGTTCCCCAAGGCCCAGTTCCTGGTGACGGGCCTCCTGGGGCCCCACTCCAATGCCCATGGCCCCAACGAGTTCCTGCACATCCCCACCGGCAAGAAACTCACGGCCTGCGTGGCCCAGGTGATCGCGGATCATCGCAACAAGAAGTGAGCCGGTCCCGACTCGAATGAGAAACGCCGCGGTGACGCGGCGTTTCTTTTCAGCGGTCGATCACCGGCCTTTCCTTGTCCGGCGGCACGTTGGCTGTCTCGCATATCTGCGACCAGCGATCTTGCCACTCGGCTTCCAGCTCCACCGGCTTCTTCGGCTTGACGCGCAGCAGGGGCTGGGCGAACTCCTCCAGGAGCTGCACGCCGTCGGGCCGGCCCTTGGGGAAATGGCCGCGGGAGGTGAACAGGATGCGCGGCAGGACCTCGACGCCGGGCACCAGATATTTCACGGCGGCTACCCGATCGTGCATGGGGCGGATGGGATTATTGAACTGGTAACGTTTCTTGCCCATGGCGGTCCAGATGTCCATCTTCTCGGACCCGAAGACGGCGCCTTCCACGTCGCGGATGTCCAGCACGTAGAGCTTGCGGTCCCGCAACAGCAGGGCATCCAGCGGCACGAAGCCGCCGATGCCATCCGGCACCACCACGTCGCGGATCAGGCGGTCGGCGATCACACGCAGGGTGCGATCCACATCACGCCGCACCGCGCTGAGGCGCAGCCACACGAGCAAGCCCGCGCCGCCCACGGCCGCGAGCGCCACGGCGCCTGCTCCCGTCCATAACACCCAGTTGTCGTACCAGGCATGCGTCATGATCTTGGTGTTCCGTCGTCCGCCGGACCCCTCCGGCGGCGCGTATTGTATCGGAATGATTCTGCGACGCTACGTTTCGCTCAGAAAGGAATCTTGCCGGCGATTATGTCGCGGAACATCACCCAGTCGCCCATGAAGCTATAGAGAGGGTGGGTGAAGGTGGCGGGCCGGTTCTTCTCGAAGAAGAAATGCCCGACCCAGGCGAAGCCATAGCCGAACAGCGGCAGCAGGAACCACCAGAGCCAGTGGCCGCTCACCAGCAGGACCACGAAGGTGATCAGCACCAGCGTGCTGCCGATGAAATGCAGCCGCCGGCAGGTCCGGTTGCTGTGCTCCCCCAGGTAGAACGGATAGAAATCGCGGAAACGGGCGTAGCCGGCGCTCATGGGGCCACTATACCGCCGGACTTTATTCGTGGTGTTAATAGGACTAAAATAGTCCACTTTACACAATCCGCTCAAAAGCCCCGTAGAAACCATGCTCCGCCTCAGCAAGCTCACCGATTACGGCACCGTGGTGCTGGCCGAGATGGCCCGCGACCCGGCCCGGCTGTACAGCGCGGCCGAGCTCGCCACCACCCTGCACCTGGCCCCCCCCACGGTCGCCAAGCTCCTGAAGCAGTTCACCCGCGGCGGCCTCATCAAGTCCCAGCGCGGCGCCAAGGGCGGCTACACGCTGGCCAGGCCGGCGGAAGACATCAGTGCCGTGCAGATCATCGACGCCATCGAGGGGCCGGTGGCCATCACCCAGTGCAGCATGAGCCACAGCCGCTGCGGCATCGAGTCGGTCTGCGGTATCGGGCACAACTGGCAACGCATCAGTCTCGCCATCCGCGGCGCCTTGAGCGGCGTGACCCTGGCTCAGCTGGCACGGCCCGTGTCGCCGCCGCCGCGCCTGGACTTCCACGCGGTGCTCGAACCCACGCCGCGCCGGAGGCAGTGAGCATGGCCACCGACAACAAGGACGTGGACAGCCTGCTGCGCGGCGAGTATCGCCACGGCTTCGTCACGGACATCGAATCGGACACGGTGCCGCCGGGTCTCGACGAGAGCGTGATCCGCCTGATCTCCCATAAGAAGCAGGAACCCGCATTCCTGCTGGAGTGGCGTCTCAAGGCCTACCGGCATTGGTTGACCATGAAGGAACCCCATTGGGCTCACCTGCATCATCAGCCCATCGACTACCAGTCTATCTCCTATTACTCAGCGCCCAAGTCCAAGAAGGATGGGCCGAAGAGCCTGGCGGAGGTGGACCCCAAACTGCTGGAGACCTACGAGAAACTGGGCGTGCCCCTGCACGAGCGCGCGGCGCTGGCCGGGGTCGCGGTGGATGCGGTCTTCGACTCGGTATCGGTCGCCACCACCTTCCGCGCCAAACTCGCGGAAGCCGGTGTGATCTTCTGCTCCTTCTCGGAAGCGGTGAAAGAGCATCCGGCTTTGGTGGAACAGTACCTGGGGACGGTGGTGCCCTACTCCGACAACTTCTTCGCCACGCTCAACTCCGCGGTGTTCACGGACGGGTCCTTCGTCTACATCCCCAAGGGCGTGCGCTGCCCCATGGAGCTCAGCACTTACTTCCGCATCAATGCCTCGAAGACCGGCCAGTTCGAGCGCACGCTCATCGTCGCCGATGAAGGCTCCCATGTGAGCTACCTCGAAGGTTGCACCGCACCCATGCGCGATGAGAACCAGCTGCACGCGGCGGTGGTGGAACTGGTGGCCCTCAAGGACGCGCAGATCAAGTATTCCACGGTGCAGAACTGGTACCCCGGCGACGCCGAGGGCAAGGGCGGTATCTACAACTTCGTGACCAAGCGCGGCGAATGCCGCGGCGACCGTTCCAAGATCTCCTGGACCCAGGTGGAGACGGGCTCCGCCATCACCTGGAAGTACCCCAGCTGCGTGCTGAAGGGCGACCACTCGGTGGGCGAGTTCTACTCCGTGGCAGTGGCCAACAACTACCAGCAGGCCGACACCGGCACCAAGATGCTGCACATCGGCAAGGGCACCCGCAGCACCATCGTGTCGAAGGGCATCTCCGCCGGCCACGGCCAGAACAGCTACCGGGGCCTGGTGAAGGTCGCAGCCGGCGCCGAAGGCGCCCGTAACCATACCCAATGCGACTCTCTGCTCATGGGAGACAAGTGCGGCGCCCATACCTTCCCCTACATGGAAGCCAAGAACCCCAGCGCCCAGATCGAGCATGAAGCCTCCACTTCCAAGATCAGCGACGATCAGCTGTTCTACTGCCGCAGCCGCGGCATCTCGACGGAAGACGCGGTGAACATGATCGTGAACGGCTTCTGCAAGGACGTGTTCAAGGAGTTGCCCATGGAGTTCGCGGTGGAGGCCCAGCGCCTGCTCGCCGTGACCCTCGAAGGCGCAGTCGGTTAACGTAATAGAGAAAGCACGATGTTAGAGATCAAGAACCTGCATGCCCGAGTCGAAGGCAAAGAGATCCTGAAGGGCCTCAGCCTCACTGTAAATGCCGGCGAAGTCCATGCGGTCATGGGCCCCAACGGCTCCGGCAAGAGCACCCTCGCCCACATCCTGGCGGGCCGCGAAGGCTATCAGGTGACGGATGGCAGCGTCCGCTATGAAGGCAAGGACCTCCTGGCTCTCTCTCCCGAGGAACGTGCCCGCGCCGGCCTGTTCCTGGCCTTCCAGTATCCGGTGGAGATCCCGGGCGTCAACAACGTCTACCTGCTGAAGGCTGCCTTCAACGCGGCCCGCAGGCAGCGCGGCGAGGACGGGCTGGACGCCATGGATTTCCTGGCGCTGGTGAAGGCAAAGATGCAGTTCATGGAGATGGACCCCTCCTTCCTCAACCGCGCCGTGAACGAGGGCTTCTCCGGCGGCGAGAAGAAACGCAACGAGATACTGCAGATGCTGGTGTTGGAACCCAAGCTCGCGCTCCTAGACGAGACCGATTCGGGTCTCGACATCGACGCCCTCAAGGTCGTAGCCAAGGGCGTCAACAAGCTCAAAGACCCCAAACGCGCCATCGTGATGGTGACCCATTATCAGCGCCTCCTGGATCACGTTGTGCCGGACAAGGTGCATGTGCTGGCGGGCGGCCGGGTGGTGAAATCCGGAGGCAAGGAGCTAGCGCTGGAGCTGGAGAAGCGCGGTTACGACTGGCTGAAAGAAGGCGCGGCGGCCTGAGATGAGCGCACTCGCTCCTTACCTGGAAGGTTTCAAGACCCAGCCCCAAGCGGCAGGCTGGCTGCAGGCCTTGCGTCGGGAGAGCCTGGCGCGTGCTGAGGCGCGAGGCTTGCCGGGCTTGCACGACGAAGCATGGAAATACACCTCCGCTGCCTTGCTGGAGAAGCGCGGCTTCAAGCCCGCTACCAGCGCCGCGACGCTGGATGCGCCGGCACTCGGCAAGCTGCTTATCCCCAACCTCGACTATGCCCGGGCGGTGTTCGTGAATGGTCGGTTTGCACCGGCACTCTCGAGACTCCCCCAGGGCGCGCGCGTGGTTGCGGCAGATGCCGCTGACGAGAGCCTGCGTACACTGCTCAAGGCGAACAAGGGCTGGGAAGACGATGTATTCCTGAATCTGAACACGGCCCTGTTCCAGGACGCCATGGTGATCGAGCTGGCGCCGGATACCAAGCTGACTGAACCTTTCGCTCTCCTGCATGTGAGCTTGCCCGGTTCGGAGCCCGCTTCCCATCACCTGCGCTGCGTACTGCATCTCGGCAGCCATGCCCAGGCCACCTTCATCGAACATCACGTCGGATCGGATGATGCCAAGCACTTCACCAACAGCGTGGTGCAGGTCCATCTCGGGACCGGCGCGCAACTCACCCATGTGCGCCTGCAGGAAGAGAGTGCCCAGGGGTTCCACGTCGGTCGTGTCTTGATACAACAGGCGGCGGACAGTCGCTACCTATCCCACAACATCCAGACCGGCGCCGCTTGGGCGAGATTGGATCTCGCCGCCGATCTCGCTGAGCCCGGCGCGAGCGCGGAACTGGACGGCCTCTATGCCGTCAACGGCCGTCAGCATGTCGACAACCACACTTACATCAACCACCTGGCCCATCACACCACCAGCCGGGAACTCTATCGCGGCGTCCTGGATGGCCATGGCCGCGCGGTGTTCAACGGCAAGGTGCTGGTGGCGAAGCACGCTGCCAAGATCGACTCGTCCCAGGCCAACCACAACCTGCTCCTCTCCAAGGGTGCGGAGATCGACACCAAGCCGGAACTGGAGATCTATGCGGATGATGTGAAATGCGCCCACGGCGCCACCATCGGCCAGCTGGACGAGCAACAGCTCTTCTACCTGCGTTCCCGCGGTCTGGACACGGATGCAGCCCGCACCCTGCTGGTGGGCGCCTTCGCCGGACATCTCGTGGATAGGCTGCCCATCCCTGCCCTTGCCACGCATGTACGCGGACGCTTGAGCGCCGCCATCCGCCAACTCCAGCTGCCGGAGCAGTCATGAGCACACCTCGCCGCGCCGCCGAAGCCTCCACCGGGTTCGATCCGCAGCGTTGGCGCGCGGATTTCCCGATCCTGTCGGAGAAGGTGCACGGCAAGCCGCTGGTGTACCTAGACAACGCCGCCACCTCCCAGAAACCCCGGGCGGTCATCGATGCGATATCCCGCTACTACGAGCACCACAACGCCAATGTGCACCGTGGCGTGCATCGCTTGAGCGAGTTGGCCACGGCTGATTACGAAGGCGCGCGTGAGAAGGTCCGTGCCTTCATCAAGGCCAAGTCCACCAAAGAGATCATCTACACCCGCGGCACCACCGAAGCCATCAATTTGGTTGCCCAGAGCTACGCTAGGCCTCTGCTCAAGAGCGGTGACGAGATCCTGCTCACCCAGATGGAGCATCACTCCAACATCGTCCCCTGGCAGCTCCTGGCAGGCCAGACCGGTGCAGTGCTGAAAGTGGTGCCCATCACGGATGCCGGCGAACTGGAACCCGGCACCTTCGAGAGGCTGCTTTCGGCCAAGACCCGGATCGCCGTGTTCGGCCACGTCTCCAATGCCCTGGGCACGATCAATCCGGTCAAGGAGATGACCGCGCTCGCCCATGCCCGCGGCATCACGGTACTGGTGGACGGCGCCCAGGCGGTGCCCCATATGCCGGTGGACGTGCAGGACCTTGGTTGTGACTTCTACGCTTTCTCCGGCCACAAGATGTTCGCTCCCACCGGCATCGGCATCCTGTACGGCAAAGAGAAGCTCCTGGATGCCATGCCGCCCTGGCAGGGCGGCGGCGAGATGATCCGCATCGTGCGTTTCGACCACACCACCTATAACGACCTGCCCCACAAGTTCGAAGCGGGCACGCCGGACATCGCCGGCGCGGTGGGACTGGGGTCCGCGGTGGATTACCTCAAGCAAGTGGATCTCGCAGCCGCGCAACCCTATGAACAGGGCCTGCTCGCCTATCTGTCAGAACAGCTTGCCGGCGTGAAGGGCGTGCGCCTGGTGGGCACTGCGAGGCATAAGGCCGGCGTGCAGTCATTCGTCATGGAAGGCGTGCACCCGCATGACCTCGGCACCATCGTGGACCAGGAAGGGGTCGCCATCCGCACCGGCCATCACTGCGCCATGCCGGTGATGGAGCGCTTCGGCCTGCCGGCCACCGCCCGCGCCTCCCTCGCCTTCTACAACACCCGCGAGGACGTGGATGCGCTGGTACGTGCGCTGGGCAAGACCCGCGAGGTGCTTGCCTGATGGACCTCAAGGATCTCTATCGGGACGTGATCGTGGATCACAACCGCAGCCCGCGCAACTTCCGCAAGATCGCCGGTGCCGACAAGGTGCTGGAAGGCTTCAATCCCCTGTGCGGCGACAAACTCACCCTCTATCTCAAGCTGGACGGCGAGACCATCCAGGACCTGAGCTTCGAAGGTAGCGGCTGCGCCATCTCGGTGGCCTCCGCCTCCCTCATGACCGAGCGCCTCAAGGGCAAGAGCAGCACGGACGCAGACAGGCTGTTTGACGAGATGCATGACCTGCTCACCCGCGACACCCCGCCGGAGGAGGTCGAGTCCCTGGGCAAGCTCGCAGCTCTCGCCGGGGTTCGTGAATACCCTTCCCGCGTGAAATGCGCGAGCCTGTGCTGGCACACCTTGAAAGGCGCGCTGCACGGCGACGCCGCCTCGGTCTCGACGGAATAATCATGTACGACCGCGAGCCCATCAAGCTCCTGCGCGCCGTCGAAGCGGTCATGATCCCCGCCGGCACCCGCGTGTTGATCCCGGAAGCCACGGAAGTGAACGTGGCCCAGTCCCTGGGTGGCAGCTTCACGGTATACGTGGATGGGAACCTCTTGCGTATCGCCGGCAAGGATGCCGATGCTCTCGGCCGCGAAGTGCAGGAAGGTCCCAGGCTTCCTGAGAACCCCAGCGATGCGGACGTGGAGAAGTTGGTCTGGGACCAGCTCAAGACCTGCTACGACCCGGAGATCCCCATCAACATCGTGGACCTGGGGCTGGTCTACGAGTGCAAGCTTCAGCCAGGCGACGAAGGCAAGAAGAAAGTGGGCGTGAAGATGACCCTCACGGCCCCCGGCTGCGGCATGGGCGGCATCCTCGTCCAGGACGTGAAAGAGAAACTGGAACAGGTCCCGACCATACAGACCGCGGACGTGGAACTGGTGTTCGAGCCACCCTGGAGCCGGGAGATGATGTCCGAAGAGGCAAAGTTGCAGACCGGGATGTACTACTGATGGCTGAGTGGATAAACGTCGCTGCCGCCACTGACTTTCCGCCTGGGACCCACAAGGTCGTGGACGTCAACGACGTCATGATCGCGGTGTTCAACGTGGACGGGAAGTTCTATGCCATCGAGGATGTCTGCACCCATGACGGAGGCATCCTCACGGGCGGCCCCGTGAGCGGCTGCATCATCACCTGCCCCCGTCACGGCGCCACCTTCGATGTGCGCACTGGAGCAGCCCTCTCCGCGCCGGCCTACGAACCTACCGCCTCGTTCCCGGTGAGGGTCGAGGGCGGCGTGGTCCAGACCAAGGACGATCGCTGGGATTGAACAGCTGTATCAGGACGCCGGCGACGCAGCATAGCGTTTAGCGGCTTCCACCCGTCTGACCCTGCCGAACACCCGGCTTGGCATCTTGCCGGCATTGGTCTGGCACAGGAAGTCGATGTCCGACGGGAACGCGGCAGCGAAGTCATCCAGGGCGATGATCTCCTCGGACATGAACTCGTCGAAGAGGAAATAATAGTCCGGGAAATGGGGCCAGAGCGTACAGAGCAGGAAAAGCGTCGAGCTGTAGAGGTCCGCATCGTAGTGCACCAGCACCGGGACTGAAGGGGATATCTTCAGCTTCTTCAGGAAGCCGGGGACGGAGTCCTGGAACCAGCCCTGCACCGGCTGGATGCGCTTGTCGGTGAACAGCGGCGGCTTTCCTTTCATGGAGAAAGAGGCGCGCGGATGGTGCGTCCAGCCTTCCGGGATCCCCTCAAAGCTGTCGAAGCCGAAGAACTGCGATTTTGGATGCGTGAATCGCTCGGCCATGGCGCGGATGGATTTGCCTCCCGCGACACCGAACTCCAGGTATAGGACCGGGACATCGCCGATGGTCTTGGCGGCGAAGTCATGCAGTTCGTCCACCGCTTCAGGGCCTATCTCATGAGGCGCAGCTTTCGGCAGATAGGTCTGCACCACGGCCTTATCACGACGCAGACGGATGAGCTGCTCCTCCGAATTGCGTACTGCAGTGCCAAGCTGTTGGATGAGCGTGTCGGATAGTGGCATCGTGGTCCCTCAGATGTCTAAGGGGAGATCGGACTCCCCGAAATGTTCCAGATAGTCGGCGTGGGCGGCCTTGATCACCTCGTAGGCCTGCTCATGCTTGTACGCGGCCTGGATGTCCACCTTGTGGGCCTGGCCAGGCACCCATTTGTAGGTGCTGAAGTAGTGGACCAGGCGTTCCACCATCACATGCGGCAGGTCTTCCAGCTCCCGGGCGTGACCCCACAGGTTGTCGCTGGCCAGGATCGCGATGATCTTGTCGTCGGCTTCCCCGCCGTCGATCATCCGCAGGCCGCCGATGACGCGGGCACTCATCAGGACTTCAGAGCGGGCGATGGGCCGCTCCGAGAACACGCAGATGTCCAGCGGATCCCGGTCGCCCGGGATGCCCTCGCCTGCCAGCGCACCGACACGGGTACCGCAGTAAGTCCTGGGCACAAAACCATATAGGGCCGGCATGTGCGCCGAGCTGCGCTGGGGGCGGTCCACCCGCAGGTAGCCGGTGGCCTTGTCCACCTCGTACTTCACCACATCGAAGGGCGTGATCTCGATGTAGGCATTGACCACAGCCGGGGCTTCCTCACCGAGCTCCAGGCCGTGCCAGGGATGGGGGCGCCATTGGTTGTAAGGTTTCATGCCGGACTATATATGGAGGGTTCGGGCGGGGCGCGCATTGTACCGGCGCAGGCCCCCGAGGCCAAGCGGCCTTGAAACGGCCAGGCCCTGCCCCGATAGTGAGGGCCAGGCCACCGGAGACCCCCATGCTCACCGTCCGTCCCGCTCGCGAACGCGGCCATGCCGATCATGGCTGGCTCGATAGCTGGCACAGCTTCTCCTTCGCCGACTACTACGATCCCACCCACATGGGCTACTCCGTGCTGCGGGTCATCAACGACGACCGCATCGCCAAAGGCGGCGGTTTCGGGGCTCATCCGCACCGGGACATGGAGATCATCACTTATATATTGGATGGCGCCCTCGCCCACCGGGACAGCATGGGCAACGGTTCGGTGATCCGGCCGGGCGACGTGCAGCGCATGAGCGCCGGAAGCGGCGTGGTGCACAGCGAAGCCAACGCCCAGGAGGGAGAGACCCGCCTGCTGCAGATCTGGATCCTGCCCAAAGATAAAGGCGGCGCCCCGGGATATGAACAGATCCATTTCGAGGATGCGGACCTGAGAGACCGGTTGCGCCTGGTGGCCTCCCCCGACGGCCGTGATGGTTCGGTGCGCATCCAGCAGGATGCCTCGATCTACGCCACGCGCCTGAATGCCGGCGCCAAGGTGCAGCAGCCGCTGTTCTCGAGCCGCAAGCTCTACCTGCAAGTGGCGAAAGGCGAGCTGCGCCTCAACGGCAAGGACCTCAGGGAAGGCGACGGCGCCATGCTGGAGAAGGAAGCGTCGCTCGAGCTCGTCGCGGTGGGCGACGCAGAAGCCTTGCTCTTCGACCTGCCGTGAGTCAGTCGCGGCGTCGCGGTTCTTCCTTCGTGACGGTGTATTCGCCTTCGATGTAGTCGCCGCGCCCGGGCGAAGAGCCTTCGCTCGTCCTCTGCCGCTTCAGCCACCAATGGCGCAGAGCAATGAGGATGGCGACAGCCAATACGGCCAGCAACGCCACGGTGCCAAGCACCACCGCCATGACGATGGCCACGATGAATACCAGCAGGGAGATGAACTGCGCGAAAGGGCCGCGCTGCTGAGGCAGGCGATAGACGGGCATAGGCTTGGTTATAGCAGCTTCTTGGCGACCTCAGCCGCGGCCCGGGTCACATCGATGCTCGCCATGTCGCTCTCTCCCGCTTCGGCGGGCGGCATGAATGCCAGGCGCCTGGCTTCGTCGTTCACAGTCTGCCAGCGCAACGCGGTGGAGGAGCGCCGGCGAGGATAGAAAGCGGCGGTCGGAAGGTCCATGGCCGCGGCGAGATGCAACGGACCTGTGGAGCCGCTGATGAAGAGATCGGCTACACACAGATGCTTCGCAAAATCCACCAATCCGGATCTGGAGACCCACACCGTATGCGGCCCTGTCACCAGGCTCGCAAGGCGCCTGGCCTGATGCTCCTCGCCGGGGCCTGCGGTCAACACAAAATGCCGTTTGCGCGGAGCACTGAGGTCGCGGATGAGATGGCCGTATTGACCCAGGGAAAGATTGCTCGCTGAACCACCGTGGCCCGCATGCACGAATACGAGCTGCTTCCCTGCCTCGATCTTGTGCTGCTTCAGGAAGGCTTGCTTCAGTTTCTTCAGCTCGGCCGGCTTGAAACTCAGATAAGGCGCCGTCACGGGCTTCGGCTTGGAGATCCCGAGTTCGGCGAGATAGGCCCGGACCAGGTCAAGGTTGTATTCGTATTCCGGCTTCTCAGAGCGGGAACGGCGCTGCGGTAGACGTCGGTCGTAGAAAAACTGGGCCAGCTTGGTGGCTGGCGCATAGCGGCGCGGGATGCCGGCCAGCCTCACGCCGAGCCCGGTATCGAAACGCGAGAACAGCGCGATCGCCGCATCGAAGCGTTCTGGCTTGATGAGGCGCGCCAAAGCCCGCCCGTTGCGCCACTCGCCCGGCAACTTGGGATCCACCAACACCTGGTCCACGCTGGGGCATATCTCCGCCAGTGGCGCAGTGTAGGCCGGCACCAGTACCGCGATGTGCGCGTCAGGCAGGTTGTGGCGCAGCATGGCCAGGGCAGGCCAAGCCAGCATGAAGTCGCCCAGTTTGTCGTTGCGGATCACCAGGAGCTTCGGCCCGGCAGTCTTGGTTTTTTTCATGTCTTCTTTGCCGGATTCCTGTGGTGGCACGCAGGCTTCGCCGCCATGGCATTGGCAGCCTTGGGGGATAAACCCGTCACCGAATGGGGTATTTACCTCATATATAAAAACTTGGGGACCATCCAAACTTTGCTCCGGGTCGTGCACCCCTCACGATCCAAACAGTCGATGCTCCCCATCGGCTGACAAGCCGGGATGCAACGTCACGGCTTCCGAAGCGGATGATCCTCCCTATCATCCGCTTTGACTGAAGCGCCGCGCAAGCGGCGTTTCTTTTTGGCGGACCGGAATGTGGGCCGATCGCAGTTGCCGCGATTTTCGGGTCGTTTCCTGCACAGATTCAGGGGTTCCCCCACTTCCAAAGGCGTTACGGGAGCTTTAATCTGCCGTCATACGCAGGAAATCCGTCGCCGCTGGTTTCCAGGCCCCGCATTCGACATGGCCGGAGACATGCTTGGACCCCAGGACCTCCTCACCCCTCGCCCAAGGTCACTATAAAGCCCTCATCGCCAGCGATGACGCGGCCATGACCAGCATCGAGCAATCGGCCCTCAAGCAGCTGCATTTCGACGCCGTCGCCGTGCATGACGACGGGCAGATGCTGCACAGCATCCATGCGGACCGCCCCGACCTCGTGCTCCTGGACGCCGCCCTCCCCGGCGGCGGCGCCATGCAGGCCTGCCGGAAGTTGCGCGAGGATCCGGCCACGGCCGGCATCCCCATCATCATAGTGACCGAGTCTTACAGCCGGACCCAACGCATCGAGGCGTTGGAGACCGGCGCCGACGACTGCGTGACCAAACCCCTCGACATCGACATGCTGATGGCGCACATCAAGGCGCTGGCACGGCGTGCCCTGCAGGCCCTGACACCGGGCAAACGCCTGCGGGCAGGGCCGATAGACATGGATCTGGATCGGTGGACCGTGACCGTCTCAGGGGTGGCGATAGAACTCACCAAGAAAGAGTTCCGCTTGCTGCAGGTGCTGTTGGAAGCCAAAGGCCGGGCGCTGACCCGCGATTTCCTGCTGCAGAAGGCCTGGTCCCATGCCACCATCCACGGGCTCGATACCCGCACCGTGGACGTGCATATCGGCCGTCTGCGCCGCAAACTCGGCAGCGCCGGCCACTACATCATCACCGTCCGGAACGTGGGGTTCCGGTTCGACATCCTGCCGGAGTGGGTCACGGGTTACGCCGGCGGATGAGCACGCGGTTGCCGGTTTTGACGGCGATATGCGGGCATTTTGGTGCTTCATTTAGGGTAATCACCCTATTCCTCTAGGGGCCCTCTCCCCGCTAACGTTTACTTAATCCAAGGGAACAGGCGGGGCGGGAATGAGACGACGGATCTTGGAAATCCGCGTCTTGATCTGGACCACATTCACATCCCGTTGTTGACATATTCGTCATCAAGTCCCGCGACAAGATTTGTGTACCATTCGTGTGCTAAATGGACGCCTGCGCCGTCCCAAGAATTCGCGAAGGCTGATGCGTTAAATCTTAATGAGGGTGACCAGCGACGTATGTCGCCGCAGAGAAGAGTCACCCGCTACCGGACGACGAACAAGGAGCGATGCGATGAGCGATAACAAGGGCAAAGGCCGAGGGACGCTGCAACCGGAGAGCTCCGGCCCAGGTGGCCCGGCGCACGATGAATCCCACGCCGAAGTACTGCGAGAGCTGGTGGCGCACTTGCGCCAGAACCGCACCCAGCTGCGCGAGGTATGGGCCAGCCGCATCATGAGCGCCCGCTTCCTCACCGCCATGACCAACGAAGAGATCATGGCGGAAGCGAGTTCGGTGTACGACAACTACCTGGGTGCCCTGGAGACCGGCTCGATCGAGGCCCTCGAAGCCTACGCCCGCGACCTGTCGGAACGAATCATCCCCCGAGGCGTGGAGACGCATGAAGTGGTGGGTATCGTGCTCTTGCTGCGCGACGTGCTGGCACGGTCCCTGTTCTCAAAATACGGCGCCAACCAGCAGGTACTGACCCGGGTGTTGGATGCCTACGAACCCGCGGCGAACCGCATCGCCACCACGGTGGCGGTGGGCTTCGTGCAGGAGCGTGAGCGCATCATCCGCCAGCAACAAGAAGCCATCCGCGAGCTGTCGACCCCAGTGTTGGCGGTACGTGAACGACTCCTCATCCTGCCCATCATCGGCATCCTGGACCCACAACGCGCCCGTCAGTTGACGGAACAGCTGCTGCGCGGCATCCGCATCAACCGCGCCCGAGTGGTGGTGATGGACCTGACCGGCGTGCCCGCGGTGGACGCTGCGGTGGCGAACCACCTGGTGCAGACGGTGGAAGCCGCACGACTGGTTGGTGCCGACGTGATCGTCACCGGTCTTGCGCCGGAACTGGCCCAGACCCTGGTCACCATCGGCGTGGACCTGGGCAAGATGGCCACGGTGGGCGACTTGCAGGGCGGCATCGAAGAAGCCGAGAAGCTGCTGGGCTATAAGGTGGTGCTGGTACCGCGCGCCGAAACCGCGCAATAAGGGAGCCTGAGCGTGGAAGTCCCTATCCTAAAACAGCGGAACTACCTCATCGCCTCCGTGCAGGCGGTATTGACCGACCAGGATCTCATCAACCTGCGTGACCGCCTGGTGGCGCAGGTGGGCCGTTTCCGCTCGGTCGGCGTGATCCTGGACGTGACTGGACTGGACGTGATGGATTCCTTCTCGGTGCGCACCCTGCGGGACATGGCTCACATGATCCGCCTGCGCGGCGCCGATACGGTCATCGTCGGCATCCAGCCCGAAGTGGCGTTCTCGATGGTGCAGCTGGGGCTGAGCCTGGAAGGTGTGCCAACGGCACTCGACCTCGAGGAAGGTCTCGCCTATCTCGATGCGCGGCCGAAGCGCACCGTCTCACGGGCGCTGAATGAACCGTAAGGTAGACACCCCTCCACAACACATCGGTGGGACGGCGGTCAATTTGGAAGACAGGAAAGTCATTCCGATCAGGACGGTGTCGGACATCGTCACTGCCCGGCAGCATGGACGCGAGCTGGCGCTCCAATCCGGATTCTCGGAGACGGAGTCGACGCTGATCGCCACCATCATCTCCGAGCTGGCGCGCAACATCGTGCTGTACGCGCAGACCGGTGAGATCGTGCTGCAGAAGGCCTCACCGGCGGACCATCACCGCGGCGTCATCATCATCAGCAAGGACAATGGCCCTGGCATCCCCGACGTGCAGCGCGCGCTGGTGGGCGGCTACTCCACTTCGGGCGGCTTGGGGCTGGGCCTGTGCGGCGTGCGCCGCATGGTGGATGAGTTCTACATAGATACCGGCACCGACAAAGGCACGACGGTCACTGCCAAAAAATGGCTACCGTGATGTTAGACGGCGTCCTCGAATCCGCCTCGGCGATGTTCACGCTCCCGGGCCAGGCTGAGTGCGGCGATCGGCATGGAGTGGTATCTACGCCCAACGGCGCCTTGGCGACGGTAATCGACGGCATCGGTCATGGATCCGAAGCGGCGGACGCCGCAGAACGGGCCCTCGAAAGCGTGCGCCATTTGCAACGCGGCGAGTCGCTGATCGAGATGCTGAAACGTTGTCACACCGCTCTGACCGGAAGCCGAGGCGCGGTGATGAATATTGCTTCCTTCGATACCCGCGAAGGCACCCTTACCTGGCTGGGTATCGGCAACGTGGAGGGCCGGTTGCTGCTGCGCAACACCCAATCCGGCTATGTGAGGCAGAATCTATTGTTGCGGCCCGGTGTGGTGGGACAACGGCTTCCCGCCATGCAGGTCGCCGTAAGCCGCGTGCAGCGCGGCGACATGGTGATCTTCGCCACCGACGGCGTGGACCCCGACTTCGCGGAACACATCAGAATAGACAGCCCCGTGAGCGAGATTGCAAATGGAATCATCGCCCGCTACTGCAAGAAGACAGACGATGCCCTCGCGCTGGTCGTCAGATATCTGGGCTGAAGCGGTGCGCGGCAGCCCGTCCGACCTGGACGAGAGCTACCGCGCGGCGCTCAGGGAATATTTGACCCGGGGCGGCGAAGCGCCCTTGCTGCAGGCCTATGAGCTGGGCCGGCAGGCCCTGGATTCCGGCATCGGCCTATTGGGCCTCATCAACATCCACGAGAGCGCGGTCTCGGAAGTCGTCGCGAAATCCAACGGCCAGACCGTGCAGCACCTCCATGGCGCCCACCATTTCCTGCTGGAAAGCATGGCGCCCTTCGAGATGATGCAGATCGGCCACCGTGAAGCCAACGCCGCGCTGCGCCGCCTCAATAACGTGCTGGAGGATGAAGCCAAGCGCATCGCCCATACCCTGCATGACGAAGCTGCGCAGATGCTTGCCTCGGTGTATCTGGAACTCGCCGAGATACAGCGGCTTGCGCCGCCTGACGACATCCGCGCCCACACCGAACGCATCTCCTCTCAATTGGACATGGTATCGGATCAGCTGCGACGCCTGTCCCATGAGCTCCGGCCGCCCATCCTCGACCAACTGGGGCTGATGCCGGCGCTGCAGTTCCTGGCAGACGGCTTCCGCAAACGCGCAGGTCTGAAGGTGGAGATCGAGAATTTCATCGCTGACCGGGGCCGCTTGGCGCACCCCATCGAGACCGCGTTGTACCGGACGGTGCAAGAAGCCTTGAACAACGTAGTGAAACATTCCGGCGCCAAGACCGTATGGGTCCGCATCTGGATCGAACAACAACTCGTGAGCTGCACGGTGAAGGATGACGGCAGAGGTTTCCAGACAGCCATCGACGGCGCCGGGCCGGGTGGCCTGGGCCTGGTCGGCATCCGCGAGCGCATTGGCAGCCTGCACGGCGCATTCGAGATCAACTCAAGACCGGGTTCAGGGACCGAACTCCGAGTCAGCATCCCACTAGGAGAGCACCTATGATGCAGACAGTCATGTTGGCAGACGACCACCCCATGTTCCGTCAGGGTCTTAGGGCCCTGCTGGAGCGCGAAGGCTTCGACGTGGTGGGCGAAGCGGCCAATGGCCACGATGCGGTGCGCATGGCGCGCCAGCTCAGCCCGGGCGTCGCAGTGCTGGATATCGGCATGCCGCTCCTGAACGGCATCGACGCCGCGCGGGACATCCATAAGCAGGCTTCCGACACCGAAGTGGTGCTGCTGACCATGTACGAGGAAGATGCCTATGTGCTGGAAGCCTTGCGTGCCGGCATCCGCGGCTACGTGTTGAAAGCACAGGCAGCCTCGGACCTGGTGGGCGCCATCCGCGAAGTGTTGAGGGGTGCCGTGTATCTCAGCCCCGGGATATCGAAGGCGGTGGTGGACGCTTACGTCGGCAAGTCGGAACTGCCGCCGGACCCCCTCACCGACCGTGAACGCCAGGTGTTGCAGCTCGTTGCGGAGGGCAAGACCACCAAGGAGGTGGCCGAAGTGCTGGGCCTGAGCGTGAAGACCGCCGATTCGCACCGCACCCGCATCATGCAGAAACTCGAGATCCACGAGACGGCGAGCCTGGTCCGTTACGCCATCCGCCGTGGTTTCATCAAAGCGTGACCTGGTCCACAGCAGCGCACCTTCTGTAAAACCCTGCGACTCGAAACCCGGTAATTCCCCCCACAATTGGGGGCGAATACCTGATTCGCCCTTCCCTGGGATTCCTGCATAGTTCCTGACGAACGTGGGACTCGCGCCGCTGTTACCTGCGGCAACGAAACCTCGTAGCCCAGGATGGGCACAACACGGAGACGGCGCGACATGCAGCGGATACTGCTGGCGGACGATCACCCCATGTTCCGGCAGGGCCTGAAGGCCCTATTGGAGCGTGAGGGTTTCAATGTGGTGGCAGAAGCTGCCGATGGCCATGAGGCGGTGCGGCTGGCGCGCCAACTCAGCCCCACCATCGCGGTGCTGGACATCGGCATGCCGCTCCTGAACGGCATCGATGCGGCCCGCCAGATCATGAAGCAGACTGCCGGTATCCAGGTGGTGCTCCTCACCATGTATGAGGAGGAGGCCTACGTATTGGAGGCGCTGCGAGCCGGCATACGTGGCTACGTGCTGAAGGCGCAGGCCGCGTCTGACCTGGTGGGCGCCATCCGTGAGGTGCTGCGCGGAGCCGTATATCTGAGCCCGGGCATCTCCAAGACCGTGGTGGATGCCTACGTGGGCAAGTCGGAATTGCCCCCGGACCCCCTCACGGACCGGGAGAGGCAAGTGCTGCAGCTGGTCGCCGAGGGCAAGACCACCAAGGAGGTGGCAGAGGTCCTGGGACTCAGTGCCAAGACCGCGGATTCGCACAGGACGCGGATCATGCAGAAGCTGGAGATCCATGAGACGGCAGGTTTGGTCCGCTATGCGGTCCGCAAGGGGTTCATCAAGGCCTGAGACAACGCATCCAAAACATCGTGAACCAACCCAACCCAGAAGTTACCCCCTCCCCGGCCCCCGTCCATGTGCTGCTCGCTGACGACCACGTGATCTTCCGGCAGGGCCTGAGCATGCTGCTCCAGGAAAACGGCTTCGACGTCATAGGCGAGGCTGCCAGCGGCTCGGAAGCCCTGCACATCGCCGAAGCCGGCCAGCCGGACGTGGCCATCCTCGACTACAACATGCCCATGATGGACGGCATCTCGGTGGCACGCGAGCTGCACAAGTCCTCGCCCCACACCCAGACGGTGCTGCTCACCACCGAAGAGGACCAGGCCAGCGCGGTGGAAGCCTTGCGCGCCGGCATGCACGGCTACGTCTACAAATCCCAGACCGCCGACGAACTCATCAGCACCATCCGTGAAGTGGCGCGCGGCGCCATCCACTTCAACACCCGCCTCGGCCCCGGTGCGCTGGGCGCCCTGTCCACCGGTGACAGTCCTGAGCCGGAACCGCTCACCGAGCGGGAGCGCCAGGTGCTGATGCTAATCGCCAAGGGCTTCACCACCCGCGCCATCGCCAAGGAACTAGGATTGAGCGCCAAGACCGTGGAATCCCACCGCAGTCGCATCATGCAGAAGCTGCACGTGCATCGGGCCGCAGAGCTCATCCGCTACGCGATCCGGCGACAACTGATCTCGCCCTAGACAGACTTCCTCCACTCTCCTTCCTCATCTCCGCGATACGCGGCCGGTCTGACTGCGGCAAATGATGTGACATAGCTCACGGATCGTGAGCTGTTTACTTCGGCGTGGTCGAAAGTTTAAAGAAACGTTACGCATCCCAGGTATAAATCTGTGTGCCGATAAGGTATACACCCTGGGGCGAAACCCCTCAGTGCATGACCTGAACATCGTGACGATCCGGGAGCGGGTCGCATGATCTGCCTCTCCAGCTCAGTGGCATCGGCGCCCCAGGGGCTCTGAGCGATGCGTACTGAGGTCCTGAAGCATGATTCCTTTCTCCGGTCTGGCCCGCCCGGGTCGCCTGCTGGCTGCCTGTGTGCTGGCCCTGGCGACCTCCCTCTCTTCACTGCATGCCGCAGCCGCCGCTTCCCCCGGTGGTTTCGTTGAAAGCAACACCGTGAGCGTCGCCCGGCCGATGCTTAGCAGCACCCAGATCAGCGGCTTCCTGCCGCAGCGCGGGTTGTTCACCTTCCCCGCACCCTATAACACCCAGGGTCTGCGCATCACCAACTCCGGCGACTGCGGGGGTCAAGACTGCGTGGACATGATCTACAGCTACTGGCGCAACATGAGCAACAGCGCCGGCAGCAATACCCTATACATCTTCATCGGCCTGGACCGCAGCCGCGGCGGCCAGGGCCCGACCCTGTTCAGTTATGACAAGACCACCGATGCCCTGACCGAAATGGGCCCGCTCTTCGCCTCCAGCAGCCCCTATAGCTGGAACAGCGCAGAAGGCTGGTACTTCAGCTACGGCATGCCCACCAAGATCTATCTCCAATCCGGCTCCCGGCTGTTGCGCTATGACGTGCTGACCAAGACCATGGAGACGGTGTTCGATTCTACCACCGCCTATCCCAACACCGTCATCCGCCAGACCAACTCCAGCAACGACGACGACGTGCATTCCGCAACCCTGCAAGATGCCACCAGCTATGCCTCCCTCGGTTGCATGGCCTATAAGGTGAGCACCAAGCAGTTCTACTTCTATCCCACCACCGGTGGTTTCGACGAGTGCCAGATCGACAAGAGCGGCCGCTATCTGGTGATCAAGGAGAAACTCCCTCAGGACAGCTGCGCCAGCTGCGACGAAGACAACCTGATCGTGGACCTGCAGACCGGAGCGCAGACAGCGTTGCTGGACCAGGCCGGCGCAGGTGGCCACTCCGACTTCGGATACGGAACCCAGGTGGCGTCTGACAACTGGAACAACTATGCCAACGCCTGGCGGCTATGGGACCTGTCCGCATCCATGCCGACCGCGCAGGGGCAAAGCGGCCCTACCAACCTGTTAAGCGGGCTCTCGCAAGGCGGCCTCGTCTACCACGACAATGACTGGAACGCCTTCGCGCCATCCCATGTGAGCTGGGAGAATGCCAGCAGCAGCGTACCGGTCGCGCAGCAATACGCCTGCGGCGGATCCGCCAACTCCACAGGCACGGCCTATGGCAACGAAGTGGTGTGCTTCATGCTGAACCCGGCGGCGGCAGCCTCCCAGCAGCGCCTGGTGGTGGCGCCGGTGATGACTGACCTCGGCGCTACTGGCGGCAACGCCACCTGCCCGAGCTGCACCGCCTACGGCAAGGATCCCAAAGGCAACATCGATCCCACCGGCCAGTATTTCTTCTGGGTCAGCAACATGGGCGGCAGTCGCATGGACGCCTTCATGGTGAAGATCCCCTCCCAGGTGCTGACCGGTGCAGCGGGTTCAGGCACCACGGGCACCACCACCGGCGGCGGCACCACCGATGCCACGCCTCCCACCGTGAACCTCACGGCGCCCCTGGCCGGTTCGACCCTGTCGGGCACGGTCACGGTCTCCGCCAATGCCGGCGACAACGTGGGCGTGGCCATCGTGCAGTTCCTGCTGGACGGTGCGAACCTGGGTTCGGAAGTGACCTCGGCACCCTATTCCGTGAATTGGGATACCAGCACGGCGGCCGCCGGCACCCATACCTTGAGTGCCATCGCCAAGGATGCGGCCGGTAACAGCGGCACTGCCACCGCGGTGACGGTGACCACGTTCCTGGATAACCTGCCGCCCGCCATCACCTCCGTGGCGTCGAGCGTCACCGGTTCCTCCACGGCCACCGTGAGCTGGGATACGAGCCAACAGGCCAACACCCAGGTGAACTACGGCACGACCATCAACTACGGTGCGAGCACCGCGCTCAGCACCAGCATGGTCACGATCCACTCGGCAGCAATCACGAGCTTGAGCGCTGGCACTCTCTATCACTATCAGGTGGTATCCAGCAACGCGAGCGGCATCAAGGCGGTCTCCGCGGACCAGACCTTCACCACCGCGGCCGCGGCCGTTTCCACGAGCCTGCCCAATGCTGCCGCCAACTGGCAGTTCAACACAGGCAGCGGCATCATCGCCGTGGATAGCTCAGGCAACGGTCACACGGGCGCGCTCATGGGAAAACCCGCTTGGGTAGCGGGTGTCGCCGGTGACGCGCTGGCATTCAATGGCTCGAACCAGGACGTGTTCGCCAGCAACACCGCCGCGCTGGACGGCTATCCCCTGACCCTGTCTGCCTGGTTCAAGACCAGTTCCGGCAGCGGGACCCACGGGCTCATCAACAAGTACGCAGCCAATTCCCGTAACGGCTACGAGCTGTTCATGAGCAGCGGCAAACTCTGCGCCTGGTATTACCGGGACAGTTCCGACTATGTCTCGGATGGCACGCCCTGCCCCTTGCCCGTCACAGGCTATAACGACGGCCAGTGGCATATGGCGACCTTCACGGTGGACAGCACCGGCGGCAAGCTCTATGTGGACGGCACCCTCAAGGCCAGCCGGACCTGGAATGGCGCCGCCGGCCACACCACCAGCACAGCGCCCATGACCTTCGCCATGAACCCCGGGGTTGCCAGCTCCTATTTCCAGGGCAGCCTGGATGAGATCCGCCTCTACGCGAGCTCGCTGAGCGCGGCGCAGGTGGCAAACCTGTACGCCAGTTTCCCGCTGGTGACGTCGGTCGCCTGGACCGGCCTCGTCAACCTCACCGCCAGCGGCGGCTCGCTGCAGAAGACCGGCGGCTGCGACGGCTGCCAGGACGCGACTGCGCTATCCCAACAGCAGTTGGCCTCGGGTGGCAGCGGCTATCTCGAGTTCACCGCCACCGAGACCAACACCCTGCGCTCCGCCGGTCTCGAGCTGTCGGGCGCGGGTACGGGCTACGCCAACATGGCCTATGCCATACGCCTGCAGAGCGGCATGGCGACTGTCGGCGAGAGAGGTGTGTACAAGACAGATATCGCCTTCGTCTCCGGCGATGTGTTCCGCATCGCGGTCGGGGCTGGGGTAGTGAATTATTACAAGAACGGCACGCTGTTCTATACCAGCAGCACCGCGCCCACCTATCCCCTGCAGGCTTCCGTGTCCATCAACAGCCTCGGCGGCACCGTCACCAATGCCGTAATCAAGAGCCACTGAACGCGCGGGCATGAAAAAGGCTTCCCTTCTCCGACCGCCTTGATTGGCGGCCGGAGAAACAGGAAGCCTTCTTCTTTTCGACCCGCTTGCGCGGATGCTTCAGGGTTGGGTCGCGAGATCCTGGCTCAGGTGCAGCGCACGGGCCTGGTAGTGCTCCAGGGCCAGGCGCTTGCGGTACCAATCCACGGTCTCTTTCAATCCTTCCTTGAACGCCACCTGTGGCGCGTAGCCCAGCAGTTCCTGGGCCTTCTCGATGCCTGCCTGGGAGTGCAGCACGTCGCCGGCACGGGCCGCCTCGAACTTGGGTTCGATGCGGTCCCCCAGCAGGTCTTCGAGCATGTCGATGAGCTCCAGCAGGCTGCGGCGCTCGCCGCAGGCCACGTTGATCACCTCGCCCGCGGCATGGGGAGCGCTGGCAGCGGCGATGGTGGCGTCCACCGCATTGGTGACGAAGGTGAAATCCCGGGACTGGGTGCCGTCACCGTAGATCACCGGCGACCCGCCGTTCAGGGCGCTGTCGATGAAGCGCGGGATGACGGCGGCATATTCCGAGTTGGGGTCCTGACGCGGACCGAACACGTTGAAGTAACGCACGCAGGCGGTCTCCAGGCCGAAAGTGTCGTTGTAGACCTTGCAGTAATACTCGCCCGTGAGCTTGGACACGGCGTAGGGCGAGGCCGGCGCCGGCTTCGCATCCTCGCGCTTCGGCAGGGCCACGGCGTTGCCGTAGGCCGAAGACGAGGCGGCGTACACCACCCGCTTCACCTTGGCCTTATGGGCTGCGTCCAGCACCGTCAGGGTGCCGGTCTCGTTGGTGGAATGGGTGGCCAGGGGGTCCCGCAGGGAACGGCCCACGGAGGCCAGCGCCGCCAAGTGGAACACATAGTCCTTGCCCTGGACCGCAGCGCGCACCGTCTCCCGGTCGCGTACATCGCCCTCGATGAACTCTATCGGCAGGCTCTCGATGTTCTCACGCTTGCCGGTGGACAGGTTGTCCAACACCCAGACGTCGTGGCCGCGGTGCAGCAGGCCGCGGGCGATATGGGACCCGATGAAACCGGCACCACCCGTCACTAAGCACTTCATTTTGATCACCTCATTGTTGGATTTGATTCCGCACGGGGCTGCGGAGCTGTTCGGACCTCGGTCCAGGATCAGGGGCTGATGCGGTGGTAGTCGTCCGCCACGCGCACGATATCGTCCTCGCGCAAGATGCGGCCGCGCTGGACCTCGACGATGGCCACCGGCTCATTGCCATGGTTGGCCAGGCGATGCAGCATCCCCAAGGGGATCTCCACGCTGCTGCGGGGATCCATCTCCACCACCGCATCGCCGATCTGGGCGCTGGCACGGCCGGCGATGCAGGTCCAGTGCTCGCTGCGGTGGTGGTGGTATTGCAGGCTCAGGCGGTGCCCCGGGTTCACTTCGATGAGCTTCACCTTGATTCCCTCCGCTTCGTACAGCAGCGTCCAGCTGCCCCAGGGGCGTTCTTCCGACTCCATGGGCAGGCTGCGCTCCGAGAGCAGCGGATGCGGGATCAGGTCCGGGATCGGGAAATTGAGGTTCTCTTCCATGAGTATCCTTGGGGTCATTCCACGGTGACGGATTTGGCGAGGTTGCGCGGCTTGTCCACGTCGGTACCGCGGGCCAGCGCGCTGTGATAGGCGAGGAGCTGCACCGGCAGCGCGTGCACGATGGGCGAGAGCGCGCCGGCATGGCGCGGAGTGCGGATCACGTGCACGCCTTCGCTGGCGGTGAAGCTGCTGTCCTGGTCGGTGAACACGAAGAGCTCGCCGCCGCGCGCCCTCACCTCCTGCATGTTGGATTTCACCTTCTCCAGCAGTGCGTCGTTGGGCGCGATCACCACCACCGGCATATCGCTATCCACAAGCGCCAGGGGGCCGTGCTTGAGCTCGCCGGCCGGATAAGCCTCCGCGTGGATGTAGGAGATCTCCTTGAGCTTCAGGGCGCCTTCCAGGGCGATGGGGTAATGCACCCCCCGCCCCAGGAACAGTGCGTGCTGGCGTCCGGCGAAGCGGCTCGCCCAGCCGCGGATCTGCGGCTCCAGGTTCAAGGCGTGCTGGGCGCCTTCCGGGAGCTGGCGCAGCATGGCCGCGTACTCCTGCTCTCGCTCCGGCGAAAGCCGGCCGTGCAGTTTGGCCAGAGTGACCGCGAGCCCGAACAGCGCCACCAGCTGGGTGGTGAAGGCCTTGGTGGAGGCTACGCCGATCTCGGCGCCGGCCCGGGTATAGAACACGAGATCGGAAGCGCGCGGTATGGCGCTCTCCGGGACGTTGCAGATGGCGAGCGTCTTGTTGTGCCCCAGCTCCTTGGCATGCTTGAGGGCTTCCAGGGTGTCCAGGGTCTCGCCAGATTGGGAGATGGTGAGTATCAGTTGGCCCGGGTCCGGGACGGAGCGGCGATACCGGTATTCGCTCGCGATCTCGACGTTGGTGGGGATGCCCGCCACGCTCTCGATCCAGTATCTGGCGGTGAGACCGGCGTAGTAGCTGGTCCCCGCCGCGAGGATCAGGATCGACTCGGTGGCGGCGAGACTCTCCTGTGCGGTCAGGCCGAATACCCGGGGCGAAAAACCCTGCTCCAGGAAAGGCCGCAGGGTATCCGCGAGCGCCACCGGCTGCTCGTGGATCTCCTTCTGCATGTAGTGCTGATGAGTGCCGAGGTCGAGGGACTCCAGGGACACCTCGCTGATCCGTGCCGCCCGCCGCACCGGATGGCCGTCGCGGTCCACCACGGCGACCCGCCGGCCACGCAGTTCCACTACGTCGCCGTCTTCCAGGTACATGACCTTGCGGGTCGCGGAGAGCACGGCAGAGACATCCGAGGCCAGGAAGTTCTCGCTCTCCCCCAGGCCCACCAGCAACGGGCAGCCTTTGCGGGCGCCGGCGATGACGTCGGGGGTCTCGAGACTCAGCACGCCGATGGCGAAGGCTCCCTCCAGCTCCTTCACCGCCGCCTGGGTGGCCTTGAACAGGTCATGCTGGCTCTGCAGGTGATGGTGGATGAGGTGGGCGATGACTTCCGTGTCGGTCTGGGATTCGAAGTGGTAACCCAGCCCCTGCAGCCGGGTGCGCTGGGCCTCATGGTTCTCGATGATGCCGTTGTGCACCACCGCGATCTCGTCGCGCGAGATGTGCGGATGGGCGTTGGGTTCGGTGACGCCGCCGTGGGTGGCCCAGCGGGTGTGGCCGATGCCGGTGAGGCCGGTGAGCCGCTGGCTCTGGGCCTTGCCCTGCATCTCCGCCACCCGTCCGATGCTGCGCACGCGCCGGATGCTGCCGTTCACCACGGCGATGCCCGCGGAATCGTAGCCACGGTATTCGAGGCGCTGCAGGCCTTCGATCAACAAGGGGACGACGTCACGCGCCGCCACCGCTCCGACTATCCCGCACATGTCATGTCTCCATCCATGGGGTTGATCTCAAGTGGCCGTCCGTTTCCAGGTCACCTGCTGCCTTCCCCTCAGGAGATCGATGAGCGCGATCACCGTGGCCCAGTTAAGCAGGCAGAAGGCATAGGGGATGTTGAGGAAGAAGGGTTTGCGCGCGGCGTGGCGCGTGAGATAACCGAGCAAAGCGGCGCCATAGAACAGGATCTGGGCGGCCAGCAAGGAGCGATAAGCCGGTTCCCCGGCGAGCGCGAGGTTGGCGAGGAACGCCAGGGCCAGCATCAACGGGCTCAGCAGGCGGAACAGCTTGTGGGAGACGGTCTGGACCCACAGCCGGTTATGGAAGGGGCTGAGCAGCCAGGGGCGCAGGAAGAACAGCTGGAAGTTTCCGGCGATGGTCCGCAGCTTGCGGGTGAACTCCTGCTGCGCCGTGGGCACCACCCAGTCATAGGCGCGCGCCTTGGGCTCGAATAACACCCTGTACCCCTGCTGCACCACCTGCATGGGGATCAGCACGTCGTCCAGGATCAGGGCTTCGGGGATGGGCCGGAACAGCTGCCTGCGCAGGGCGTAGATGGCGCCGGTGACGCCCACGGTGGAGTCGATCTGACCTTCGTAGAGGCGCATGAACTTCTCATAGCGCCAATAGAAATCCACACCCTTGCCCACTTCGGAGTGGGTGGCCCCATCGAGCAAGACCAGTTCGCCGCTCACCGCCCCCACCTGCGGGTCAGCGAAGCGGCTCGCCAGGGCGCGCAACGCGCCGGTCTCGAAGCGCTGACGGGCGTCCGCCAGCACCACGATCTCGCTGCGGGCCAGCTTCATCACATCGTTCAATACCGCGCTCTTGCCGCGCCGTTTCTTGAACTCCACCACCCGCACGTAGGTGGAGTGATAGGCCCGCGCCTGCTCGGCGGTGTCATCGGTGCAACCGTCGCAGGCGACGATGACCTCCAGATGGTCCCAGGGATAGTCCAGGTCCAGGAAGTTCTCCAGGCGCTGCCGGATGCGCCTGGATTCGTTGTAGGCCACCACGACCACGGTGAGGCGCGGCATCATCCAGCCGGTAATGGCCTGCTGCGACTTCATTCCGGCCCACAGCCGCACCAGCAAGGGATAACCGACATAGGTGTACACCAGCAGCGCGCTGGAGAACCACAGGAGTGTCTGGGCATTCGTCATGGAGTCCTCGGGGTTCAGTGCATGGCCACGGCGTTGGAGCCGCAGGACTGCACCGCCGACGCGAGTTGCTGGCCGTATTGGCCCAGGGCCTTGCACAGCTCATTCACATCCACGCCGATGTCGCCTCCGTCGTCCGCCTCCGCCTTGTAGGCGCTGGACCGGGCCAGGCGGTAGTCATGGGCCTCGGCACCGGTGAATCCCACCGCCGACAGGCTGTGGGGGAAGAAGTTGTCGGAAGGATATTGGGAGGAATTGGCCCCGACGATGGCATTGCGCCGCAAGGCCGCGCCGGGGAAGAAGGCGTTGATGCTGGACAGGCCCGGCGCGTGGTTCGTGCCGATCATGCCGTACTGGTTCTGGAAGGCGATGTTATTGGTATAGATGAAGCCGAGATCAGGCTTGCCGTCGCCATAGACCAGGGTTCCGGTCTGTAGCACCGTATTGTGGGTGAAGGTCACGTCCAGGCTGCCGTTGTCCATCTGCAGCATGTTGCCGTTGCCCCAGGGGCCGCCCACGTCCTCGAACAGGTTGTTGGCGATGAGGATGCGTTTGGCCTGCTGGCTGCTGTAGTCGTCATCCTGGCCCAGGATGTTGATGCCGTTGGCTATGTGACGGACTACGTTGTCCTTGAAGGTCACGTCCTGCACCACCGACCAGGGGGCACCGCCGTCCTGGTCGCGCACGGTGAACAGGATGGAATAACCGTTCTGGGCCTGAACCCAGTTGTATTCGAGCAGGTTGCCTTCCACCAGCACGCGTTGGGCGTTCTTGAGCTCGAAGATGTTCTTCACCTGCCAGTCGGTGCCCTGGTAACCCGGCTCGCCGCTCTTCCAGGCCAGCTTCTTGGCAAAATGGTTGCCGCGCACCTCGATGTCGGAGGGCACCAGGTCCTGGATGCTGGGGTCCTGGCCGCCGAACATCACGTTCTCGCCGGCCGCTTCCAGGTAGTCATCCACGATCTTGTAGGGGCCGGGACCGTTCCAGCCGGAGATGGCTTGGGCGTCCTCCCCCGCTTTCTTGATGTCGGCGATGTAGGAATCCACCACCGCGCCGCTGCGGGCGTTCATGGCGATGCCGCGGCGCGCGCCGATGACGGGATCGCCGTGCAGGTAGCAGCGATCCACGATGATGTCGTGCGGCAGGGAGTCCAGCGTCTGGTTGGCGCTGCTGCCGAACACCATCAGGTTCTCGAGGAAAGCGGATTGCGCCGGAGCATCCTTGGGGGCGCCCCGCACCCAGTCCAGGGCCTTCTTCGCGCTGGAAGTGCGCGGTGGGCCGGGACGGACTTCGAGGCCGACCAGGCGATAGTGGCCGGCGCTCGGCGCGGTGCGTATCACCGACTCGTAGCTGGCCTCCACCTTGGGCATGTGGGCCGCGTCGGACGGAGATACCCGCGTGCCCTGTTGCGGCAGGAGCTTCAGGTCGCTGGACTCGAGGGTTATCCAGCCATCACCCTGCTTGGGGCCAAGGGTGATGGGGCCCGTATAGACGGCGCCGGCCTGCAACACCAGGGTGTCGCCGGGCATGGCTTTGTCCACCGCCGCCTGCAAGTCAGCGCCGGCGGGCACCTGCACCACATGCCCGCTGGGGCCCGCATAGCGGGTGTCCACGTATGCCTGTGGCGGCGTGGGAGCGCGCTGCTCGGAAGGCGCCGCCGCGGCCTGGGCATGCCAGGCCGGCGAGATCAGGAGCGGGACGGCGACGCCGGAAGCGAGAAGGCCGGCGTGTAGGGTCCTGAAGACGAAGTTGGCTGACATGACACGTCCACCTCTGCAGTGGTCTTGGGGGAGCGGCGCGCGATGCCGCGCGTCAGATCTATGACCTGGGTGCCGAGATCGGCCGCGGCGAGCGCTGCATTGGTCTCTTCGCCGGGGTTGCCCACCACCAGGAGTTCCGAGTGCTTGAGCAGGTCGGCGGCCTCGGTGCACATCAGCGAGGAGATATGCGGGATCTCCTCCTCGATGTAGCGGCGGTTCGCGCCGGTGAGCTTCGCCACCGACACGTTGTGGTCGAGGATCTTCACGTCCAGGCCCTTGCCGATGAGGGTCTCCACCAGCGTGACCATGGGACTCTCACGCAGGTCGTCGGTGCCGGGCTTGAAGGACAGACCGATGATGCCGATGCGGCGCTTGCGGCTGGCCAGGATGGCATCCACCGCGCGGCGGATCTGGGCTTCGTTGGACTCCAGGATGCGGCCGATGAGCGGCAGCTCCACGTCGGCGTTGCGCGCTGCATACGTCAGGGCGCGGATGTCCTTGGGCAGGCAGGAGCCGCCGAATGCGAATCCCGGCTTGAGATAGGCCTCGGAGACGTTCAGCTTGGTGTCCAGGCGGAACACGCGCATGACTTCCTGGGGGTCCACGCCGAAGGCCTGGGCGGCGTCGCCCATCTCGTTGGCGAAACACACCTTGAGGGCGTGATAGGTGTTGGAGGCGTACTTGATCATCTCCGCGGTCTTGATGCCGGTATGGACGAAGGGTGCTTCCACGTTGGCATAGACCTCCCGCAGCTTCGCCGCGGTGGCCTCGTCTTCCGTGCCCACCAAGGTGAAGGGCGGATGCAGGAAGTCCTTGAGCGCACTGCCCTCGCGGATGAATTCCGGGTTGACGGCGACCTTGATGTGGGAGCGGTGGCGGCGCTGCACGTTCGCGCGCAGGGCGGGAAGCACCACGTCCTCCAGGGTGCCGGGCAGCACGGTGCTCCGCACGACCACGGTGAACGGCTGCTCCTTCTGGTGCAGGTCGCGACCGATCTCGACGCACAGGCTGCGCAGGATGTCGACGTTGAGCTGGCCGTTAGCATACCCCGGCGTGCCGACGCAGATCATGGCCAGATCGGAGTTGGCGATGCCCTCGGCGCTGGAGGTGGTGGCCTTGAGCCTGCCGCTCTTGACGGTCTCAGCCAACAGGACATCGAGGCCCGGTTCCACAATCGGCGACACGCCGGCGTTGACCATGGCCACCTTCTCGGGGTTCACGTCCACGCCGATGACCTGATGGCCAGCCTCCGCGAGACGCGCCGCGCTCACGCAGCCGACGTAGCCGAGTCCGAATATGCTGATACGCATGGGATGCACTCTCCTGCTGTTTATTCAGTTGTGGGCGCCGAGCGCCGCTTTGAAGGTTCTTTGGAGCCGGGCCGATGCAGACTCTCCACGTGCCGCCTCGCAGAAGGCGCCGAACTCCCGGGCTATCTGCGGCCAGGCATAACGCTCGTGAGTGAGGCTTCGCCCGGCATCGCCGAGTGCGCGACGCCGTTCCGGATCCCGCAGCAGCGATACCACCGCGGAGGCGAAGGCCGCCGGATCATCCGCCTGGAGGTAGTGTTGGCCCGGAGCCAGGGGCAGCCCCTCCACGCCGATGCCGGTGGAGACCACAGCCTTGCCCATAGAGAGGGCCTCGAAAATCTTGAGGCGCGTGCCGCCGCCGATGCGTAGGGGCACCACGTATACCGCCGCGGCATCTATATAAGGACGCACATCGTCCACGGTGCCTGTGACCCGTACGCCGGATGACTGTGCATCGCGGCGCAAGTCATCGCTGGGATTGCGCCCGACCACCGTCAGCTTGATGTGCGGCATCTCCTCGCGGATGCGCGGAAGGATATGGCCGATGAAATGGCGGATGGCGTCGTCGTTGGGGTGCCAGTCCATGGAGCCGGTGAACACCAGTTCGGCGGGGTCTTCCGGCGTGCCGTTGGCCTTGAAGTAGCCCACATCCACGCCAGTGGGCACGTCGCGGATGACCGCATCGCCGGCGTCGGCCAGGAGCATGTCCCGGTCCTGCGGGGAGACGGCCACCGTCAGACGTGCCTGGCGGCAGACGGCGGCTTCGTAACGGCGCATCTTGCGCCATTCATGGTTCAGCAAGGCGCGGCGCAGGGGCTGGGTCTGCAGTCCTGCCATGCGCTTCAATATCTGGTATTCGACGTTATGTTCGAAGAACACCACCGGCACGGCGGTATCGAACGGCACGTTGGGAGCGGCGACCAGGAAGTCGGCGATGCACAGGTCCACTTCCCCGGCCGTGAAGCGGCGCTCCACCTCGCGGCGCAAGGCCGGGACCCGGTGCTTGTAGACGTCCACCGGCATGGTGCTGAACCAAGAGCGCGCCAGGGTGAGCGGGAAACGGGGATCGCGGAACTTGGGCGCGGCGAACGGGAAGGAATCCACGCGCCGGCAATGGGACAGCTGCCGCTGCAGCTCCTGCGGATCCTCACCCGGCAAGTGGGTGGTGAGCACGCTCAACTCGTGCTCGTGGGCGAGCTCCGAGAGGATGTTGAGGCTGCGCAGTCGGCCGCCGGTATTGGGCGGCCACAGCCCGCCGACTTTCACCCACAAGATGCGCATTGGCGTCCGATGCCCCGAGTGATCCGTGACGATCCGGAGGTAAACCCCCGGGCTCCGTAACGGCCACTCTCGCATCCAACCCGTAATGGAGGTATCCGGTGATGTCCGGAATCCTCCGGTGAAGAAACCCGAAATTCAGGCGGCGAGTGAACCCAGTTCGGCCCGGAACAGCGGTTCATCGAGCAGCGCTTCAGGCGATTCGCCGTCCATGAAGATGCGCTGCCAGAGCTCGAGGTTTACCAGGGACCAGAGACGCTCGCCGTGGTCCCATTCACCGGTGCGGTGTTCCTGCACCAGGTGTTGTACATAAGCCGGTTCGAACAGGCCGCGGGCCTGCGCCCGGGGGCCTAGGACCAGGTCGTCCAGGAGCGGCGCATAGCGTCCGCGCAGCCAGCGGCCGAAGGGCACCGGGAAACCCATCTTGCCGCGGGTGAGTATCTCCTTCGGCAGGATGTCCTTCACTGCGGCACGCAACACGGCCTTGGTCTGCAGACCCTGGAGCTTGTGCCGCCCCGGGATGGCGGCGGCGTATTCGACGAAGCGATGATCGAGGAACGGCACGCGGCTCTCCAGGGACGCCGCCATGCTCATCTGGTCTTGTTTCATCAGGAGCTCGACCATGTAGGTCTGCATGTCCGCGTGGCTCATCCGTTCCAGGCTCCCACCCGGCGCCTGGGTGTAGTGGCGCAGGCCCTCCGCGTAAGGGTCGCGGTCGTTCGCCTCTGCCAGCAGGCGCTGCTGCATGGCCTGTGGGAAGACCGCGAAGTTCTCATAGAAGAGCCCGCGCACGCCCGGAGAGGGACCGAGGAAGCTTCGTTCCGCATAGCGCCGCAGTCGGCGCGGACAGCTCTGCACGAAGCGGCTGATGGCGTTACGCAGGTTGGCAGGCACCGTGGCCCAATAGGGTCTCCCCAGGCGCTCGTTCCAGGCGGTGACCCGGTACTTGTTGTATCCCAGGAAGAGCTCATCGGCGCCCTCCCCCGTCAGCACCACCTTCACGTGCTCGGCGGCCAGTTTCGATATGGCATACAGGCAAACGCTGGAGGTGAATGCGATGGGCTCGTCTTCGTGCCACACCATGCGCGGCAACAGGCGGAAGTAGTCCGCGGCAGTGAGCTGGATCTCCCGGTGTTCCGCGCCCACCGACCTGGCCACCAGGCGCGCGTAGGCATGTTCGTTATAGCCGTATTCGGCGAAACCCACGGAGAAGCTCTGCACCGGGCCTGAGGTGAGCGGCGCCATCAGTGCCGCGATGGCGCTGGAATCGATGCCGCCCGAGAGGAACAGGCCTACCGGTACGTCGCTCACCAGGTGGCAGCGCACCGCCTCCTCGAGCCGGGCACGCACCTCATGCACGTGCTCGTCGAAGGAGACGTCCTTGCCCGCGAGGCGCTCCGGCAGCCGCCAATAGCGGTTGTGGCGCAAGCCCTCGCCTGGTGTCCAGGTCAGGGTATGGGCCGGCAGCAGCTTGTAGACGCCCCGGAAGAAGGTCTCCCCTCCCGCCACGTAGCGGTTGGCGAGGAATTCCGGCAATACGGACCGGTTGAACTCGGGCTTGGTGCCTTCCGCAGCAAGGATGCCCTTGATCTCGGATGCGAACAGGAGTTCGTCGTCGTTGACCGCGTAATAGAGCGGCTTGATGCCGAGCCGATCGCGGGCCAGGAACAGCTTCTGCCGGTTCCGATCCCAGATGGCGAAGGCGAACATGCCGCGCAGGTGGCGCACGCAGTCCTCGCCGAATACCTGGTAAGCCTGCAGCACCACTTCGGTGTCGGACTCGGTGACGAACCGGCATCCGCGCTGCTCCAGTTCGCCGCGCAACTCCCGGAAGTTATAGAGCTCGCCGTTGTAACTGATCCAGCTGTGATGGCCCCCGCCGGTCATGGGTTGCTGGCCACCGCCGAGATCTATGATGGACAGGCGATTATGGGCCAGGCCCGCCCTACCGCGGATCACGACGCAGCTGTCGTCCGGCCCGCGATGCTGGAGCACCGTGCGCATCCGGTCCAGGCGCGGGTATTCCACGGGCTGATCGGCTTCGAACTTGAGGATGCCTGCTATGCCACACATCGGGGTCTTTCTCCTTGTCCTGTCAGGCCGGTATCGGCGTGATGTTGTCGCTGCCGGTGCGCAGTACGCTGATCTGCCGGTCATCCACCCGCACCGTCTCCCGGCCGTCATCCAGTACCAGGCTGATTCGTCCGCCTTCGTCTTGCACGCGGGTCACGTCCGGCAAGGCCTGTGCCTCCCCGTCGCGGATCAGGAGCAGTGTCACCACCCGCAGTGGGAGGCGCGCCACCGTGGTGTAGCTCAGTTGCGGCGCGGGGACTCGCAGACCGTAATCCGGCGAGATCCAGCCGCGGATGGGCTCCACCTCACCTCTATGTATCTCTGCCTGTAACGGCGTAGCGCTGAAAGTCCGCAGACACAGGCCGCGCCCCTCTGCATCCAAGGAGCGGGCCCAGCCGTCGCTGCCGATGCGCAGGTCCGTGGGTGCGAACTGGAACAGGAGATCCACCTGATGCACGTCGTCACCCCGCAGGTCGTCCACCAGCACCCAGTAACGGGATTTGACGAACAGCACGCGCCGGCGATGGGTCACCGGATCCTTCAGGCGCCGATAGGCATGATGCTCGGCATCGGCATAGTCGAAAGTCGGCGTCGAGAACCAATGCTTTAGCTGGGCGCTCGGCCGGTCGCGCCAGGAGAATGGGCCCACCGGTACCGCCTGGCTCTTGCGGTCGATCACCACGGTGTTATGGGCGGCGCTGCTGCGGAAGTGGTCGCGCCAATGGGCATTGGGCGTGTAGCAATAGGTGCCGGAATCCACGAGTTGCGCCTTGCCGAACGCGCTGCACTGGATGGCTAGGAGGTCCGCGTGGCCGTGACCGCCGCTGATGCGGCAGCCCAGGGGACCGGTATCGAACACCAGCTGATGGGCATCGGTATCCCAATCGCTGCGCATCACCGCCTGGCCGCCATGGGCGAAGAGCCGCGAGGCAGCCTGGGAAGGCTGTGCCTCGCCCAGAGCCAGGAAAGACTTGGCGCCGGCGCTGCCGAAGAACCAGGCCACTTCAGGTGTCAGCCCGTCGGCTGCCCAGGCATAGTCGGCACGGCCGAAGAGCACCGCGGCCAGTGAGAACACGTCACGACAGTCGTCCGCATGACGCTGGGCCAGCGGCATCAACCGTCCTCCATCGGAATCGCCCACCTGGGGCATGCCGCCGTCCGGCCGGCACACGGTCAACAGGTGATCCAGCATCTGCTGAAGCCGCTCGCCGACGGACTCCGGCAGCACGATATGGTTATGGGCCGCCAGCATCATGAAGTGCAGGTAGATATCCGCGGTATAGCGCTCATAGCAGGTGGACTGCTCGAAGTAGACGCCGTCGGCGAAGATCTGCCTCGGCATCTGCTGCAGGAGGATGCGCGAGCCCAGTTCACGCCAGCGATCGGCACGCGGCAGTTCGGGGAACAGCACGCCGGCATAGAACAGGCCCAGGGCCTCGCCGGTAAGATGGGTATTGGGCGAGAAGTAGTGGGAGAGATAGCGCTCCACATGGGAAGCATGGGCCCTGAGCCAGCCCAGTATGTCGGAATAAAGCGCAGGCGTCAGCGCTTCCGAACCGCGGAACAAGTTGAGCGCCCAGCACCAGCTGATGAGCCGGTAGGAGACTTCGAGGCTGCTGGCCCAATTGATGCCCATGCCCGCCGGATTGGCGGCCATCCAGTCCCGCACACTGTCGGCGAAGACCTTTGCATAGTGCTCATCGCCTGTCAGGCGATAGGCCTGGCCGAGATGCGCCAGCCACTGGTGGCGGTTGAGTTCCCAGGTGACCTTGCTGTCCCCCACCTTCTCCGCGTCCAGTGGGTTGATGCGGCTCCAGTGCACCAGAGGTGCGCGGTTTCCGGAGACCACATCCCGGTGCCAGTCGATGGCGTCACCCATGAACAGGGCGCGATGTCCCAGCAGGTGGAAGCTGCGTACCGATAGGCTGTCCGCCGTCGATACGACTTGGCCCTTCGACTGCGGGAGATGCTCCTCGAAGAACTGCGCGAGATGGGCGTCACCGGGACCAGAGAAGAACCGATCGGCGGCGTCTCGGTGGAAGCTCTCAAACTCGGCCTCCGCGACCTGAGCATGGTCATCGCCGCGCTCAGGAACCAGGTGTTCGAAAAGGCTGAGGTTCCTGACGCCATCCGGTGCGTTGACCGCGACCCGGTCCATGGTGCGCCATACGCCCTGCCAGCCGCGGCTGGCCACATCGGATAGGTCGGCGCGCAAAAGGTTCTCGAGTTTCATGCTGCTTCCTTGCGATAGACATCGGCCCATTCGGCCGAGATGCGGTCCCAGGTATAGGTCTCGACTTCGGCCCGGGCGCGGCGGGCCAGCGTCGAAGCTTTCTGTGGATCTTCCAGCAGCCCGATGACCGCCGAGGCGAGTGCCGCCGGATCCTGCGTCGGCACCAGTACGCCCGCTTCGCCGTGACGCAGCATGGCCGCGATGTCGCCGGTGCCGGTGCTGACCACGGGCAGGCCGGAGGCGAATGCCTCCAATATCGAGACCGGTTGGTTGTCGATCACCGCGGCATTCAGGAAGATGTCTGCCGAAGCGTAGAGCGCAGGCACGGATCCGGGTTCCACCCGGCCCACGAACCGTATGCCCTCTGTACCCAGGGACTCCGCCAGGGCATGCAATCTGCGTTCCTCGCTGCCATACCCCGCCACGGTCAGGGTCGCCTCCGGGTATCTCGCCTTGACCAGCGGGAACGCGCGGATCACGTCTTCCACCCGGTAGTGAGATTCCAAGTTACGCACCGAGAGCAGCCGGGGCTTTAAGGGCGCGCGCTCCCGATAGGCGAAGCGCCCGGTATCCACCACGTTCTTCACCACCCGGGCCTCATAGCCGTGACGGGCGAACACGTCGTGCAGATACTGCGAAGGCACCACGATCTCATCGGCCAGGCGCAGCCAGGGATGGACCCGCAGGCCCCAATGGGAAAGATGGTCTTCCGCCTCGCCGCTGTGGTAATGCAGCACCGCGCGCTTGCCGAAGAGCTTCGCCGCCAGGAGCGCCGGCACCGGCGCCAACAGGAAGGACCAATAGGACGCGGAGAACACGTGGGCCACGTCGCTCTTGCGCAATGCCACGAGGCTCGGCAGGTACAGGAGCTGGTTGAATACGGTGCGGGCATAGGGCAGGCGGCGCAGCCAGCCAAGGCCCTTGGGGAAGCGCGGGTTCACCGGCAAGAGATCCACCGCGTAACCGCGTTCGCGCAGGCCTTCCATGAGCGACTTGGCCTGGATGCCCTGTCCGCCCAGAATGTCCAAGCTCGCCACCACCACCGTGACGTGCGGCATCTCGGGTGCCGGGACCGCTGCTGCCCTACTCGTCATCTGAACCCGCCGGCGTGAGGAGGAATGCATGGGTCTGGCCGTCATGTATGCCGGTGCCGGTGATCTCTCCGCGCCGGTTGATGCCGCTGGCCTGGGTCAGCACCCAGCCGGAATACTCGGGGATGGTCCGATTGAGATCCTGCATGCGCCCGGCACGCCAAACGAATGCATGCGCGGTGCCGTCCGCACTGCCGGACCAGCCCACTGCTTCTCCATCGGTATTGACGGCGAGTGCGGCGCTGTTGGCACCCTGGTGCAGGGCACCCAGGGCATGCATGTTCCCGCCGCTCCAGAGGAAAGCATGGGAGACGCTGCCGTCGGCGCTGCCTGACCAGCCGACCACTACGCCACGCTGATTCACTGCCAAGGCCGTGCTGGATGCGTCGCCTGGCAGGATACCCAGCCCCAGATGATTTGCGTCGCGCCACAGAGCCGCTTGCCTATTAAAAATATTTTGCTCGCCGGCATCGGCCGCGTAGTCGCCGACCGCGACACCCAATTGATTGAGGCCGAAGATCCGGCTGATGGACCAGTCACCGGCGCCGCCGCCGATGTCCTGGGGTGGTGATCCGCGCCAGAAAGCGGCATGCAGTACCCAGGATCCACGCACGGTCTCGGAATCACCGCCGATCCAGCCCTTGTCGTTGATGGCGTAAGCGCCGCTGGCGCCGTAGCGGTCGTTATAGGAACAGGGGCAGAACAAGGCGCCTAGGCTCCTCATGCCGTCCTGGTCCCAGATGAATCCTTGATACACCTCCGGGAACTGCTGGCCCAGGCCGTTGATGCCGCTGTAACCGACCACTTGGCCGCGATCGTTGAGCGCCGTGGCGTAGCTGTCGCTGCCGCCCGTGAGCGTGCCGAGATCCTGCATCACGCCATCGCTGTAGAGGAATGCGTGACGCACCCCGCCGGGGGTATCGGACCAGCCCGCCACCTGTCCGCGCTCATTGATGGCCTGGGCTTCGCTCGCGGGACCGCCCAGGGTCCCGAGGTCGATGATGCGATAACGCGGGACCGGTACATCCGCCCAACCCACGAGCGATGCCGCCGCCAGCAGCAACGGGATCAGGATGCTGCGATGTAGCGAGCGTGAAGCTTGCATGGATCCATCCTTGGAACCGTCGAGAATGGGCGGGGATCAGAGCCGGTAGCGGTAGTGGAGCATCAGCGGCAGCACCAGCAGATATAACCCCTTCTGCATGACGAAACCGAACTTCTGCCGCCAGGTCTCATCGGTCGCGATGGCCTGCACAGGACGCATGCGGCCCTCGTTGCCGGCCACCTGATGCCCCTGGGTCTTTAGGTAGTTGGCGCCCACCGTATAAGGGATGCGCGCCACGCCAAGGAGCTCTGCCACCGCCGAGAGCATCCCGTCCGGATCCGCGGTGTAGTCCTCGTAGCGCGTAAACAGGCTCGGGCCCGGGATCTTGGGCCGCACCCTTTCGCAGAAATAGTTGACCACCGCCCAGGTGCCGGCGAAGCGCAGGTTGCTGCGGCGCTGGGGCCGCTTGGCCTTGACGTCGCCGGGCTTGGGCGTGGACAGTTTGCGCAAGGAGTAAGCCACGCCGCGCACGTCCCGCACCAGGTGCAGCATGCGCACTTCGAGGCCGGGTATCCGCGAGAGCGCCAGGGCGCGTGCCGGGCTCTTGGAGGAATCCACGATCACTGTGGCACCGGACAGGTCCGCGATGGCGTTGAACAAGGCGCCCGTGTATTCGGCGTAGCGCGCGAAGCGCGGATCGTCCAGCGTCAACGCCTGGTCATGATGGGGGTGCAACAGGTGACGCAGGCGCTCATAGCGGCGTTGCAGACCGCGGTATTCACGCTCGGTGAAGTCGGGCACCATCACGCTCCAGCGCCTCAAGACCTCATGCCAGAAGCCGCAGGCCTGGGCCCTGTCGCCGCAGGCGCAGAGCTGCTCCGATGAAGCGGTGGATTGCAGCAGGTTGCCGAGCTCGCCACAGGAGAAGACTCCCGGATACGCCCCGATGAGGCGATCCAGCAAGGTCGAACCGCTGCGGCCGTCGCCCGCGATGTAGATGACCCTCAAGGGTCGGTCGCGATCACGCTGCGGTTGGGGGGTGACCTGGGTGGGCACATCATCCACAGGGATCTGCGGGATCGGGCCACCCAAGGCGTCCATGGTCATCTGCAGGTTGTTTTGCATGGGGTGTGGGGTCGGCAGAGTGTTGTTATCAGGGCCGCGCGGCGAAGCCGGCGAAATGAGCGGCATGAGGCATCGGCAAGGGCATATCCAGGTCTTGCCGGGCCGGCGGCGCATCCAGGAACCTGCGGCACCAGAGCTCGAAGGAGATGAGGGTCCACAGCTGCAGGTTCAGGTCGCGGCCGCGATCGTGCATCTCCAGGAGCTGCGCCACATAGCCGCGATCGAATATCTCCTGGCGCGCGCCACCGGTGGGCAACAGCAGGTCCCGGGCAAAACTGCCGAGGCGGCCGCGGAACCAGGAACCCAGTGGCACGGCGAAGCCGTGTTTCGGACGGTCGATGATCTCATCGGGGAGGATGCCGCGCATGGCACGTTTGAAGATGCTCTTGGTCTCGCCTTTGCGCAGCCGGAACTCGGGCGGGATGGTGGCGGCGAACTCCACCAGCTTGTGATCCAGGAGCGGCACCCTGGCCTCCAGGGAATGGGCCATGCTCATGCGGTCCACCTTGGTGAGGATGTCGAGGGGCAGGTAGTTCTGGATGTCCCAGTGCTGAAGCGTGGACAGCCAGTCGCCGTCGAGGCGCTTCAGGAAAGCGTGGGCCTCCCGCCAAGGGTCATGACTGCCGATCAGCGCCGCAGTCTCGGGCCGGAAAAGCCGGCGCCGCTGGTCGGCCTTGAACAAGGTGCTCGCATCCAGGTAGCGGTGCGAACCGGACAGGGCCAGGTGCCTCAGGAAGTTGCGCCCCTTGGCGCCTTCCGGCATGGAGGAGCCGATGAACCCCAGCATCCGGCGCAACGGTGCGGGCGCGTATTCATAACGGCGTTCCCGCTGCTCCACCAGGTAACGGTCATAGCCGGCGAACAGTTCGTCGCCGCCGTCCCCGGACAGCACCACCTTCACCTGCTCGGCTGCGAGCTTTGAGACCATATAGGTCGGTATGGCGGATGAATCTCCGAAAGGCTCGTCCAAGTGCCAGACGATGTCCTGCACCAAGGCTTCCACATCCGGCTTGAGCACCAGTTCCGTGTGCTCGGTGCCGAACTGTTCCGCCACGGTGCGGGCGGCGGAAGTCTCGTCGAAACCCTGCTCCTGGAAGCCGATGGAGAAGGTCTTGACCGGCCGGTCGCTGCGCCGCGCCATGAAGGCCACCACCGAACTCGAATCCAGTCCGCCGCTGAGGAAGGCGCCCAAGGGCACGTCGCTCACCAGATGCAGATCCACGGATTCTTCCAGGAGCTGACGCAGGTGGTCGGCGAAGTACTCCTCGCTGCGGCTATAGTCCGGCTGGAAGTTGACCTCCCAGTAACGCACCAGTTTCCGGGAACCATCGGCGCGCAGGGTGAGGCTGTGGCCGGGCGGGAGCTTGTGCACACCGGCGATGATGCTCTCGGTGTTCGGGGTGCTGAGACTGGTGAACAGATGGTTCACGGAAGCCCAGTTCAGACGGCGTTCCACCTCCGGCAGCTCGAGTATGGATTTGAGCTCGGAAGCGAACAGCAACCGGCCGTCCACTTCCGCGTAGTACAGGGGCTTGATGCCGAGCCGGTCGCGGGCCACGAACAAGGCCTGGCGGCGCTCATCCCAGATGGCGAAGGCGAACATGCCACGCAGGCGGTTCACGCATTCCCCGCCGAACTCCTCATATAAATGCACCAGCACTTCGGTGTCGGTGGAGGTATAGAACCTGTGGCCCCGCTGCTCCAGGTCGGAGCGCAGTTCCCGGTAGTTGTAGATCTCCCCGTTCATCACCACCCAGACGCTGCCGTCCTCGTTGCGCACGGGCTGATGGCCGGTGGCGAGGTCGATGATGCTGAGGCGGCGCATGCCGAGCCCCACCCTGCCCTTCACGTAATAACCCGCGTCGTCAGGGCCGCGATGCACGATCGCATCGCACATCGCCTTCACCTCGGCGGGGTACACGCGGCGTTCGCCTGTGCTGAATATGCCTGCTATGCCACACATCGTCCGGATCTCTCCTTGAACAGGGCGCGCACGCGCCTCAATCTACGTGGTTGGTCTCGCAACGGGCCGCGAAGTCGAAGATGCCGTTCACCTGGCAACTCATCACGGCCGGGGAAAACTGGCCGGAGGCATCCAGGCAGGAGTTCTCCCAGAGCAGGCGGCGCGGGATGGTGAGGGCCGGATGTTCGGCATGACGGTGCAGGCAAGTGGTATAGCCGAAGCGATACCCCGCCTCCACCAGGCCGTTCACCACCAGAGCGTCGAACCGCCCGTCTGGATAGGCGAAATGACGGATGCCGGGACCCAGTCTCTGCTCCAGCGCCTTGCGGGAACCCTGCAGCTCCTGTTTGATCTTCTCGGCGGATTCGTTGGTGAGCAGCGCGTGGCTGCGGGTGTGGGAGCCGATCTTCATGCCGGCCCGCTGCATCTCCAGAAGCATGTCCCAATCCATGGGCGCGAAGTCGTCGTTCTGCCGCGGCGGTCCCACCTTCGAGCGCAACACCTGCATGATGCGCAGCACCTGGGATTGGGTGAGGTTGGAGAGGAGTACGCGCGTGGCGGCCGAGGGATCGGCCAGGGCTGCGCTGATCCCCTTCAGCGCGAAGCTCGACACCTTGGCCTCGGCGAGCACCTTGATGAGCTCAGCACGGGGATCCGTCCACGCCGGCAGCGCACGGGTCATGAGCACATACAGTTCATCGTGCAGCTGCAGGCCGCCGGTCCCGATCAGGTCCGTGACCATGAAGAAGACCGCCGGGATGCCCTTGCGTTTGAGCAAGGGGAACGCATTCTGATAGACATCGCGGTAGCCATCGTCGAAGGTGACCACGGCCGCCGGCTTGCAGCTGGGACGCGCGCCGTCGAGCCAGGCATCCATGCCGTCCGGGTCCACGAAGTCGAAACGCCGGCCGATCCAATCGAGCTGTTTCTCGAGGGTCGCGGTGGTGATGAGCAGCGAATGCATGCACCCGCGGGCCTGGGACTGGAAATCGTCCACCACGCGGTGATACCCCACTACCAGCGGCATCGTCGTCTTGCGCGAGTGCGCCCCGATGAAAGCCGCCATCCCGGTGCGTTGCAGCGTAGCTGCAGCGGCCGCCTTGACCACGGTCCGGATCATTTGCTCATCCCTCCTGTAGATATTCTTTTGTACATGGACTCACGCACGGCGATTGCCACTCACCCAAGAGACGGGCGATTGCAGCCATTGCGCCACCACGCGTCGTTCGGAATCCTTGAGCGGGCCGCAGAACCACAGCAGCCCTGCATAGGCCATCGCAAATGAGACGCCCGAGATCAACAGCGAGGGTAGCAACGGCAAGCCCAATGCCGACTTCAGCCAGAACGCCGGCAACATGGCGGCGACGGTGATGGCCAGGATGGAAGCCAACGCCTTCCAGGGCAGCACCTGCCCGAAGCTGCAATCCAGCAGTTTCCGCACCCGGACTATGCCGACACCCTTGGCGGTGAGCGTGGACAGCAGTGTCACCAACACGGCACCCATCAGGCCGAAATACTTCAGGAACAGGCCTATCGCTACCGCCACCACCGCTAGACGGATGACGTTGATGAAGATCAAGAACCGCGTGTCGGCGTGCACCCGCAGCACGCTGTCGGTCATGATGGCGGCGAACAGCATGCTGACGGTCCACACCGAGAATAGCGGCGCGCTGGCGGCGTAACTCGGGGTGAAGAGCAATACGATCAACTGGTGGGCCGTGACGATCAGGCCGCCTACCAGGCAGGCGAACACCAAGGCGAGCTTGCGGGTGGTGTCGAGCCAGAGCTCCAACGCGGCCCCGTGGCGTCCCTCACGCAGATCTTCGCCCATCTGCACCATCATCACGCTGCTGGTGGATGTCATCAGGAAATCCACCAGCGGGACCTGCAGGCATCCCACCGAATAGATGGCGAAGGTCGCGGTGGTGAAGTAGGACGAGACCACATACATGTGCAGGTTGGTCTGGGCGCTCTCCAACGAGACCGCCAGGGCGAAGGGCATGGCATAGGCCAGATGCCGCTTCATCAGGCGCCAGTCGAAAGATGGCCGTCGCGGGAACTCCCGCTTGAGATAGACCAGCACCGTCCCCAGGCGCAGCGCGGCGAAGGCCACCGCACCGAGGAACACCGCCGCCAGGCTGTGGAACAGCAGCGCCGGCACGATGAACAGGCTGGCGCGGATGAGGTCGGATAAGGCATAGGCGCCGAAGGCGAACAGGTGATGCCGGCGGGTGATCATCACGATCTCGAAGACTGCCGCCATCAGCATCAGCAACAGGAACGCCCCGACCAGGGGTATGTAGGGCGGCAGTTCCGGATTGTGGAACCATCTGCCGAGCCAGCCGGCCCCGCCCCACAAGGCTGCGAGACAGACCAGGCCCGCGAGACCCAGCGCCAGCAATGAATTCAATATGAAAGTGCCGCGCTGCGCCGGCGATTTCGGCAGGAAGTAGTACAGGCTCTCGGCCATCCCCAGTTGCGCGATGCCATAGAGGGTGGTGTAGAGCAGGAACAGCTGCTTATAGGTGCCGAACTCGGTCTGGTCGAAGATCCGCACCAGCACCACCGGCGTGGCGAAGGCGGCGACGAAGCCGAGCGCTCGCCCGGACATGAGCATGAATGCGGGCTTGAAGACCGAACCGCCCGCCGGAGTGGCCGTCATGCCTGGATCTCGCGCAGGCGGTTCGGCCAGCGGATCAGGCGCTTGAGACCGCGCCGCAGACCCATGGTCTTGCGGTACAGGGCGCCATAGACGTTCGGCGGGAAGCACTGCGCGCGCTCCAGGTCACGGCGGGTGCGGGTCCAGAGCGCCTTGTATTCCTCCTCGCCGTGGAGGAAATCGATCTCGGTGATCCCCTCCTCTATCGACCGCTCTATCGCCATGGCGAGGGTCGTGAGGCCGACGCTGTAAGAGCCATAGGCCGGGTCGTAGCCTGCCTGGTAGTAATAGAAGACATCGCCATAACGGAAGCTGTAGGTCGAGGCCACAGACTTGCCGTCCAGCTTGAGGACATACAGCCGGAGCCAGCCCCGCTCCAGCGCCAGTCGGCTGAACTCCTCATGGAATGCCATGACGGCGGCACCGGTGAGCGCCGTGGAGCGCTCATCGCCGGACCAGCGCATGGCATGCAGGCGCGCGAAATCATCGAAACAGGCGATGCGGGTCACCTCGTCCGTCGCCCTCAGGAACTCCACGCTCTGGAACGACTCCATGAGCCGGCGCTGACGCCGGTTCACGTTGGCCCGGTGCGAGCGGCTCACGGTGGAGAGGTAGCTCTTCCAGCTGTGACCCTTGAGGTCGAGATAGGCGCAGTTCTCGGTTATGAGCTGTTGGGTCTGCCAGCCGGCCTGGTCGAGGCGCGAGATCAGCGTGCCGACCCGTTGCGAGGAGTGCTTGAACCGCTGGAACTCCGCGAACATGCGGTGCTTCTCCAGATAGTCGCCCAGTACCTTAACCACTTCTGCCTCGTCTTCGGGGTGCGCGATCAGGTCCAGGTAGTCTGAGCCGATGTCGCCCATGCCCATGAACTCCAGGGCCCGGAACGGGATCAGGCGTCCCGGCTGGGCCGGTCTGAGCGCCCATGGCGCGATGCCCACGAGCCTGCCGTCACGGCGCACCGTCAATACATGCAGCCGCCTGCCGCCGGCGACGTGCTTCCACCAGGCAGCCAGCCATTCCCAGCACAAGAACAAGCAATCCACGCTGCTGGCCTTGAGGAGTTCCTGCCACTCGGGACGCAGGGCCTCGAGCCCGGCGCTATCCTCCACCAGGTCGATGCGCAGGGGTTCCACCGCGGCGGCGGAGGTCGGGACGGACAGCGGAAGCGAGGGCGTGGATACCGAAGTCTGCATGGATTCTCTCGATGTGGTTGTCGGGCCCCGGAAGGACCGCGTATCACGGTAGGCGGTCTGCGATGGAACGTGCGATGCCGGACACGGACCGGAAGCGATCCATATCCATGTCTTCGAACCTGAATCTCACCCCGAACTCGTCTTCTGCCTGCAGCAGCAACTCCGCGAATCCCAGCGAGTCCAGCGCGCCGCTGTCGAAGAGATCGGCATCCAGCGCCGGCACAGGCGAGCCCAGGTTCCGTTCGAAGAGGCCATTCAGCCTAGAGAGCAACAGATGGCTTTCGTACATCCGGGCGGTTCCGGTGATCGGCGGATTGCAGTTCGAACAACAAGCGGTCGAAGGGCCGGCCGTCTATGTAGTGACAGCTGCGCTGGCGTCCGATGGGTTTGAAGTTGAGCTTCTTGAGGATGCGCAATGAAGCATGGTTGCACTCCACCGCCCAGGCATTCACGCATTCCAGGCCGAAGTCGTTGAAACCCAAGGTCAGCATGGCTCGGGTGGCGCGGAACACATAGCCCTTGGCTGCATAGTCCCGGTCCCCCAGGAGCGCCCATAGGAGAGCCGAGCGGAAGTCACGGTTCACGCTGCTCAAAGCCACCAGGCCTATCGGCGAACCGTCCTCGTCGGCGGTGAAGGCGCGCAAGAGGTGCGCGTCATCGCGGCTCATGAGCCTGAGGGTCATGGGACCGACGGGCTGGCTGCCTTCGCCGAAATCGAGCCATTGATGGTTGCGTTTCTCTGCGAGCCAGCCGGCGGCGAGATCTATGAGGTGGTCACGATCAAGCGGGATCAAATCCATCGCGGGTCCAGTTTTCCTTGACGCGTTGCCGGTCTATCCGGCCAGCGGCGTTCTTTGGCAGTTCGTCCCAGGCGCGCCAGCGGCTGGGAATCATGTGATGAGGGACCAGTTTGTCCAGGTGATCGCGCAGACCGTCCGGCGTGGCGTCACCCTCGGATTTCGGCACGTAGGCACAGCACACCGCCTCGGCTCCGCGATCGGGTAGCGACACGACCGCGCATTCCGAGACCGCGTCCGCGCGATTGAGGGCCGCTTCGATACGGCCGAATTCGATACGTCGATCGCCGCTCTGCAGGCCGTCGCCATGGTCCGCCGGGTAGACGAGGCCGTCATGTCCGCGCAGGCCGAGATCACCCGTGCGATACACCCGGCCGATGCCGGCGATCTGCGGGAAAGCCCGTGCCGTGGCTTCGGCATCGCGCCAATATCCGGGGCTCAAGGAGGTACCACGCAGGTAGATGTCGCCCACCACGCCAACCGGGGCCGGCTGCAGGTTGTGATCCAACACCAGGAGATCGGCACCGCCGCAGGCTTTGCCGAGGGGAATCTCCTCGGCCTCGTCGCTCGGGAAGGACATCACCGTGTGATAGGCGCCAGCGACGGCTGTCTCCGCTGAGCCGTACAAGGCGGTGAATTCCACATGCGGCAGTAGCCTCATCCAGTGACTCAGGGCCGCGGTGGGCAAAGTCTCGCCGTTCCACAACACCCGCCGCAGCTGCGGAAAATCCCAGGGCTGCACTGCATCGAGCTTGGCCAGGGTCCCCAACACCACGGAACCCGAGGACCAGTGGGTGATGCCGGAAGCACGGATCCATCCCGCCAGGCGGCTGGATGCCTGCTGCAGCTCGGCGGGCACCAGATGCAGTTCCGCGCCGGAACTGAAGCTGCCGAAGATGTCGAGTAGGGAGAGCCCCTGGTTGAGCCGGGCATGTCCGGCCACGCGATCGGTCGCATTGAGCCGGAAATACTTCCTGGCCCAATCCACGAAGCTCACCACGTTGGCGTGAGTCGCGGTCACTCCCTGCAAGGAACCGCCCGCCGTGGGGTGGAACAGGATGTGCGCCGTATCCTGGCCGCGATGCGCGCCGTGGAGAGGCGTGCCTGGCAAGGCACCGATGTCCGAGAAGCGGAAGGTCACCGGCAAGGGGCCGGCACTCTGATCCGGCGAACCCAGCCAGCCGATGTGCAAGGACGGCAGACCCGGTTGCGACAAGAGCTCTCGCACCCTGGGTGCGACGCTGGCAGCCGCCAGCAGATTGCGGCTCTCGGCGGTGATGACGGCTTGGGCCAGGGTCGCCGCGGGCGCCGCCGGGTCCAGCGGCACATAGACGCAGTCCGCCTTGTAGATGCCGAGCAGGCAAACCAAGGCCAAAGGGGATTTCGGCAATAGCAGGCAGACCCGGTCGCCGCGGGCACAACCCCGCTCCTTCAGGGCCCTCGCCAACTGGTTGGACAGCACTTCCAGTTCCCCATAACTCAGTCGCTCATCGCCCAGCACCACCGCGGTCGCGTCGGACCGGCGATTAGCCTCGCCTGTCACCCAGTGATGCAACATCTCGGTCATGGGACGCCTCGGGAAAAATATGGATGGTCGTGGTCACGGTCGTGATCATGACCGGGGCCGCTGCGTTTAGCGGCGGGTCTTGGAAGCCAGCAATCCGCGATACAGGTCTTCGGTGCGGCGCACCACCGCCTCGAAGGAGAACTCTTCCCGCACCCGCCGCCTGCCCTCGGCGCCCAAGCGGGCCGCGAGTGCAGGATCGCCGAGCACCGCCAGGATCGCATCGGCGATGGCCTGGGGATCGCCGGGAGGCACCAGCAGGCCCTGCTCACCATCCCGGATCACTTCCGGGGTACCGCCGACGCAGGTCGCCACCACCGGCACGCCGGCGGCCATGGATTCCAGAAGCGTGTTGGAGATGCCTTCGCTGAGGGAAGGCAGTACCGAGACCGCCGCCGCCGCCAGTATCTCGGGTACATCCTTGCGCAGGCCCGTGAAGTGGACCCGGTCCGCCAGTCCCAGGGACATGACGCGATCGTGGAGCTCGCGGCGATAGCGCTCGTCTACGACGATCTCACCTGCATCATTCCGGGTATGGCACTCACCCACCGCCAGGAAATGCGCGTCTGGATAGCGCTCGCGGATCTTGACTGCCGCCTCGAAGAAGCAATCTATCCCCTTGGTGGGATTGAGCCTGGCCAGCATCACCACCAGCGGCGCGCCCATGGGGATGCCAAGCTGCCGGCGCAGGGTCGCGCCATCGCTGCGTCCACCGAAACGGGAGGTATCCACGCCGTTGCGGATCACCACGATCTTGGCTGAAGGGTAGCCCTGCTCCACCAGCCAGTCGCGGATGGCATCGGCGTTGACCACGATACGGTCCGCCAGGCGGCATACCAGCTTCTGGGCCTGGAGCTTCATGGGGCTGAGATAGATGCCCATGTCGCGGATGGACGCGACGATGCAGGGCACGCCGGCCAGCTTGGCGACCGGAAGGCTGAACATGTTGGCGTAGAAGTTATAGCTATGCAGGATCTGGGTGCGGTTGCGGCGCAGTTCCTGCGCGAAACGCCACTGCTGGCGGAAGGCATTCAATTCGTAGAGGCTCTCCAGCGGATATTCGGAAACCGCGATGCCCTGGCGATCCTCGATCTCCTGGATCATCTCCCCCCAGCGGTTCATGCAGGCGAAGCTCACGTCGAACGCGCGGCGATCCATGCGCTTGGTGAGGTTAGCGACCTGCTTCTCGGTGCCGCCGACACCGAAGGTGGTGAGGAACTTCACCAGTTGGATGCGCGGGGCCGCTCCCTTCTCCGCATAGGCGGGGTCCGCCATCTGGGCGCGTGTCTGGGCTGTGAGACGCAGGGTGGTCATGCCGTGTCTGCCTGGATGTGCACATCGGCCCCGCCACTGCTGGCCGCCGTGATGGCGATGGCGGCGATGCTGAGGCCGGCGATGTAGTAGAAATAGAACTGATAGGCGTCCGGGTAGAAGAAGGCGGACAACATGAATCCGAGCAGGCTCACCGCCAGCCCCTCTAATAGGTAGTGCAGCTCTGCCAGGGACGGGATGCCGGCCGCGCGCCGCAACGACCTGCGCAAGCCGCGCACGATGGCGCGCAGCAGCAGCAGGAACAGCACTAGCCCCGGAAGCCCAAGATCCACTGAATATTCGAGATACACGTTATGCACCAGGGTCCAGGTCTTACCGCGTTCGTCGTTGAGCGCGAGGATGTTTTGGCCGACGCCGGCGCCCATGAGCGGATGCTGGGCCACGTACTTCATGGCGGTGAGGTAGTCCCGGAACCGGGTCTGGGCGGAGTTGGTCTGGTCCGCCTGGATGTTGGTGATAGTGCTGAGGCGATTGATATATGCCGATGGCAATAACACCGTACCCGCCATGCAGCAGGCGATGATCAGCAGCGCCAGGCTGCGGCGTCCGCGACGGAACAGGATCACGAGATAGGACACCCCTATGATGCCCAAGGCCAGGAACCCTGCCCGGGAGAAGGTGGCGATGATGGCCACCACGTCCAGGCCGATCAACACCGCCAGCAAGCAACGGGCTCCCATGCTGCGGGCCATGAGGAACAGCGCGATGCTGAGAGGCAGGATCAAATTCAGCATCAACGCCAGATCGTTCGGATTGCCAGTGAGCGAGGCGTCGTAGCCCGAGATGCGAGCCAGGCCGTGGGACAGTTCCTCGTGCTTGAACGCGCCCGAGAAGAAGCTGCGTATCCCCGACACCGCCAGGGGAGCCGCGATCAGGCTCAGGATCCAGAACACCGTGCGCAACCGATCCTGGGTATCCACCACCCGGCTCAGCAGCCAGAACACCACCAGCGCCTTGAAGAAGATGCCGAAGAAGAAGGCCACGCTACCGCCCGGCCACAGGGACAAAGGGATGGTGATGAGCGCCCAGCCCGCGAGCCACACGGCATAGCGCACTTCACCCTCCAGGCTCAGGGCTTTCTGGTGGCGTTTCCAACGGCCCATGATGTAACTGCCAGCCGCCAGCAGCGCCATCAACAGCGGCAGGTGCAAGGCACCCACCGCCGGGACGAATGACTGTGGCGAGAGCAGCAACAGGCAAGTGAAGGCCATGAGCGCCCAGAACGGCGTGGAGCTGGTCTGGGAGAGCTGCTGGACCTTGGCTGCCGGGATGCCCGGGCCGGCGGCGGCGATCGGTCGATGCCGCCACCAGCCCCAGGTCTGATCGGTCACAGACGGATGACCTCGGCCTTGGGATTGAGGATGCCCCAGGTCGCGTTGCGGGTATCTACCACCAGTGACGCGTCCCCCGCGATCTTCTTGTAATCGAACTCCTTATGATCCGTGAGGATGACCACGCAATCAGCGCCCTTGATGGCCGCCTCGTCCGCCGCGACGGCGCTCAGCTGGCTGCCGTTATAGCCGACGGTGGGGACATGGGGATCGGCGTAAGTGACTTCAGCGCCGCGCTGTTGCAGGAGATGGATCACCTCGAGCGCAGGCGATTCGCGGACGTCACTCACGTTCGGCTTGTAGGCCACGCCCAGGGCCAGCACCTTGGCGCCCTTGAGGGACCGCTGCCGGTTGTTGAGCGCATCGGCCGTCATCTGCACCACGCGGGCCGGCATGGATTGGTTGATCTCTTCCGCCAGGTGGATGAAGCGCGCGTCATAGCCGTTGAGCTTCATCTTCCAGGCCAGGTACTGGGAATCGATGCCGATGCAGTGCCCGCCTACGCCCGGGCCGGGGTGGAACGACATGAAGCCGAAAGGCTTGGTGGCCGCGGCATCGATCACCTCCCGGGTATTGACGCCGAGGCGATGGCACATCAGCGCCAGTTCGTTGGCCAGGGCGATGTTCACGTTGCGGAATACGTTCTCATAGAGCTTGGCCATCTCGGCCACGCGCGGACTGGAGACCTCCAGCACCTTCGGCACGATGGTGCGATACAGCTGGGATGCCAGCTTGGAGCAGTCCTGAGTGACGCCGCCCACCACCTTGGGGATATCGTGCACCTTGAACTGCGGGTTGGCAGGATCTATGCGCTCCGGAGAGAAGGCCAGGAAGAAGTCCACGCCCGCCTCGCCGCCTTTGTCCGAGAACATGGGCAACAGGATCTCCTCGGTGGTGCCGGGATAAGTGGTGGACTCGAGCACCACCAGCTGACCGGGGTGCAGATGCTCAGCCAGCTCTTCGGCAGCCGAAATCACGTAGGAGATGTCCGGATCCTTGGTCTTGCGTAGCGGAGTCGGTACGCAGACGATGGCGGCATCCGTATCAGCAAGCACCGAATAGTCGGTGGTGGCGCTGTAACGCCCGGCGGCGCGTTCTTTCCGCAGCTCCGCATCCGGCACATCCGGGATCGGCGAGCGGCCCTGGTTCAGGGCCTCCACCTTCTCGCGGCTGTTGTCCAGGCCCACCACCTTGAAACCGGCGTGGGCGAAAGCGATCGCGAGCGGCAGGCCGACGTAGCCCTGACCGATGACGGTTATCCGTGCTTCGCGTTTCTCGATGCGTTCTTTCAAGGCATTGGCATTCATGACATTTCCTCTAAGGCCAGGTTCAGTAGGGCACGGGCGAGCTTGCACGGTTCATGACGCACCTTCGGACCGTCTCCGAGTAGGTCGCACTTGAGCGCGCGGCAGCCCAGGGTTTTTACGAAAACAGGGTCAACGGTGATGGGTTCGGAGCCCTCGGCGGCGTAGCGCCGGAGATGCTCGGCAGAAGGCTTGTTGCTGTTGATGAGCACTTTATGGATCGGCATCTCCGGCACGTGCTCGCGGATCGCGTTGATCACGTCCACGGCGCTGTAGCCGTCGGTCTCGCCGGGTTCGGTCATGAGGTTCATGACCACCACCACCCGCGCTCCGGAATCGGCGATGGCCTGTGCCATGCCCTTCACCAGCAGCACCGGGATGATGCTGGTATAGAGGCTGCCGGGTCCCAGCACCACCAGGTGCGAACCGGCAATGGCGTGCAAGGCCTGCGGCAAGGCGCGGGTGTCGCGCGGCACCAGCGACACGCGCCGGATCCGGCGCCCCACGGCTGCGATGCGGGACTCGCCCATGCTGCAGCTGCCATCCACGAACTCGGCCAGGAGTTGCACGTCGTCCAAGGTCGCCGGCAGCACCCGGCCGTGTATGTCCAGCAGCTTGCTGGCCCGCTCCACCGCTCGGCCGAAATCCTTCTCCAGCAAAGCCAGCGCCGTGAGCATCAGGTTGCCCAGGCTGTGGCCGCCGAGCTCGCCGTGGAAACGGAAGTTGAACAGCTCCTGCAGGGTCGGGTCCGCGTCGGACAAGGCCAGCAGGCAGTTGCGGATGTCGCCTGGCGCCAGCACGCCATATCCACGACGCAAGGTGCCGGAGCTGCCGCCGTCGTCCGCCACCGTGACGATGGCCGTGAGCCGTTCCTGGTCCGCCTCGTCGCGTACGCCCACCGGGAAATGCATCACCCGCAAGCCCTGCAGTAGCGCGGCTAGACCGGTGCCACCGCCCAGCGCGGTAATCCGCAGCGGCGTGGTGCGGGCATCCAGGTACTCCGCATCGCTCTGGCGCGCACCGGGGGTGTAATCGAGGGGTGATTCGAGCATGGTGATCTTTAATATCGGTCAGTGCATGCCGCTGAGGCGGTTGCCGGCACCGAGATCCGGACGTCCCGGCGGCGGCAGCGGCGCATCGAGATCGCGGGCCCGCAGAGCGGCCGCCAGCCCGGGCAACAGCGGCTGGCTGGCCGGCGACGGCTGCAACCCGTCATCCATGGCAGGAGCCGTCTCCACCGACCGTTCCAACCGCCGGTGCCCGAGCAACACGACCTTGACCGTCTCGAACAGGATGCGCATATCCAGCCAGATCGAATAGTGCTTGATGTAGTACAGGTCGTAACGCAGCTTCTCGATCTCTTCGTCGAGGCCGTTGGCATACTTGTAGCGGACCTGGGCCCAGCCGGTGATGCCCGGCCGGATGGAGGAGCGCAGCGAGTAATACGGGATCTGTTCGCCGCATTCCGGCGTGTTGCGCGATACCAGGATGAACAGACGGCGATTGCTGTCCGGATGCGGACGCGGGCCCACCAGGTTCATGTCGCCACGCAGCACGTTGAAGAACTGCGGCAATTCGTCCAGGCGGAACTTGCGCAGCCAGCGGCCGGCACGGGTGATGCGTGACTCGTTGTCCGCCGCCCATTCGCTGTGCGGATCGGTCGCGGCGCGCATGCTGCGGAACTTCAGGAGCTTGAAGCGCCTGCCGCCCAGCCCCACCCTGTCCTGCACGAACAGCACCGGACCCGGGGAGTCGAGGCGTATGCACAAAGCCAGGAGCGCCATCACCGGCAGGAATACGATCGTGCCGATGGCCGCCACTGCCCAGCTGAAACCGCGCGCGAACCAGCGGGCGGCACGTGAAGGCCGGAAGGTGCTGGAGAACAGCACGCTGTTGGCCGTGAGGGATTCGATGGCGAGCTTGCCGGTGAGCCGCTCATAGGCGTCGAGGCCGGTCTCCACTTCCAGGTCCCTGACGGCCTGCATCTCCACCAGCAGCTCGGCCGCGATCTGCCCGTACTGCTCGTCCGTCGCGACGATCACCCGATCCAGCCGCCGTTTGGACAGAACCTGCTTGAGCTCGGACAAGGCGCCGAGCCGGGGGCAGTCGAACGGTACTTCCAGGTCACGGCTCTCGGTGATCACCCCGCAGAGATCGGCATGGCCTCCGTTCCGGGCGTAGTACTCCAGCACCAGCTTGTGCGCGAGCGCTCCCGTGCCGAGGATGGCGACCCGTTCAGACATTCCCGGAATTACCCTGGGGCTGCAAGTTCGGTTCGCGGCGTGGCTGGGTCTCCCGCATCGGCATGCCATAGCGGTAGTAGCCGTAGTAGCGGCGCGGCATCAAGTCGCCGCGGTTAAATACCATGCCGAGCAGCTTGTCCGGACCGATGAGGTCCAAAGCCTCTTCCAGCATCGGCTTCGGGGTGCTGTGGGCCGACACCACCATCAGGAAGTAATCCACGAACCGGCGGATCACCCGGCAGTCCGACACTGGCACCACCGGCGGCGCATCGACGATCACATACTGATAGGACTTGCAGGCTTCGGCCAGCAGCTGCCCGAAGCGGGCCGAGCGCAACAGTTCATAAGGCGCGCTGACGCGTGAACCGGTGAAGATGATGGACAGGTTCGTGCCGCCAAGGGGACGGGCCACGTCCTGGAGGGTCAGTGTCGAAGACATGATGGCGTCGGTCAGGCCGCTCAACCCCGGGGTGCCGAGGCGCAGATGCTCCTTGAGCGCCGCGGATTCACGCCGCAGGTCCACGTCCACCAGCAGGACCTTGGAGTCGCGGGCCTGAGCCAGGGCCGCGCCCAGGTTCAGGGAGGTGAGCGACTTGCCGTCACCGGCTGCCGGGCTGCAGACCGCGACGATGGTGCCGCGATTGGGCTTGCGCTTCTCTTCCAGCACATAGCGCAGCTTGCGGTATTGCTCGGCCTCATAGGAATCGGGCTCGGTGAGGCTCACCAGGTGCTTGTCGATCTGCCTGGCGTTGATCTCCGACAGCTTGGGGCGACCGGTATCGTGAGTGCGGACGCCTTCCTTTGCTTCGACACGCACATCCGCCGTCTTGCCCTTGTCCTTCGCTTCGACCCGGATGACGGGCGGCACGCCGCGGCCAAGAGGTTTGGTATTGCCTTCGCCTTGTAACATGTCACTACTCCTAGATGCCGATCTGATTTATTGGGTTCAGCTCGCGGTATTCGTGGTGGTGGCGCCGGGAGCGCTGTGCTTCGACAGCATCCACACAAGCTCGGTATTGCCCTGCCCCAACAGCGAAGACGCCTGGCCGATGATGACGGCCACGATCAACACGGACGCAAAGGCGGTCCCGAAGCGCAGCCGCCTCCGCCACACGTCCTGGCGTGTGATGATCTGCGGGATGTTCGCCAGCACCGGCACGCGGCTGAATGCGCGCAACTCTTCGACGCTGTGGAAAGACGGGTCCATCTGTTCAAGGATGAATACCAGCACCGCGGCGAGACCCAGGGATCCCACCAGGCAAAGGATCAGGAGGCGTAGCCGGCTGGGACCCGAGGGATCGGCGGGAGGCACCGCGTTCTCCAGCACCCGGTACTGCCCGTTCGGGGATTGGGGCAAGGGCACCTGCTCGTAGCGCTTCAGGAGGTCGGAATAGACGTCCTGTGTCTCGTTGTAGCCCTGCATCAAGGCCTGCAACTGCTGTTCACGCACCGGCATGCTCTCCAGGCGAGCCTGGTATCCGGCGATCTCGGTACGCAGGCGGGAATCCTCGTCCTGGTAGGACTTGATGGTGCCATCCAGGGAAGTGTCGGTCGGCTGCGCCGGGGCTGGGCCGGCCGCGGCCTGATCGGCTTCTGCCTTCTTCAAGGCAGCGATCTGCTCCTTCAGGCGCACCACGTCGGGATACTGATCCGTGTAGTGGGTACGCAGGGTGACCAGCTCATCCTCGAGCGCCGGCAGGTCGGAGGGATCGGCCCCCTGGGCAGCGGTCTTGTCACTCGACCCCAGACGGCTGGTCTGCACGGTTTGGTTGAGCTCCTCGGCGTTCTCATGCAACTGGTTATCGAGCTGCTGCAGCATGGCGAGACTGGTGGCTTGCTGCTCAGGCAGCTCACCCATGTGACCGTTACGGAACGCATTGATCCGCTGGCCTTGGGTGTCCAACTTGTGCTTGATGTCGCTCAGCTGGTTCTGCAGCGACGTGAGAGTCGCAGCTGCCTGCTGGGAGCGCAGGTGGTTGTTCTGATCGACGAAGGCTAGCGCCAGCGCGTTGGTGACTTCCGCCACCTGCTTGGGATTCCAGCCCTGGTAGCCCACGGTGAAGGCGAAGGTAGGATCCTGGCCCCACTGTTGTTGCCCTGCCTTGCGCTGCACCTGGATGTCCTGGCGCATGCGGGTCAGCAGGGTCTCCTCCGACGCATGCTTGCGCAGGCTCGGATAGAGGTCGAAGCGATTGATGAGGGTGAGCAGGCGATCACGGCTCAAGACCTCCTCGCCCACCGCATCCAGCCGGCTGTCCTGGCTCTGGGCGCCCTGGCCACTGCCGTCGCCCGCCGGTGACTGCGGGTTCACCAGCACCGTGGCGTTCGCGGAGTAGATGTCCGGCAACGCCAAGACGAAGCTCGAAGTGGCGGCGAAAGCCAGCACGAAGGTCGCGATGGCCAGCCACTTGCGGCGCTGCCACAGACGCGAGACCGCGCTAAAAGCCGAATCTTTGTTTTCCTGGGCCTGCATGTTATCGCTCCCTCTCATGGCACGGTGATGATGTCGCCGGGGCGCACGTAGAACGGCTGTTCCGTGCCATAGACCGCGGTGTTGTAGTCGAACAAGATGCGCCGCTTCGAGCCGTCCTCATCGCGCAGGATAACGATCTTCGATGGCGAGGCGAATTCGCTCAGGCCTCCTGCCTGGGCCAGCACGTCCAGCACCGTGGCGTCGTTCTTGAGTTCGTAGCGGCCGGGGGTCTTCACCTCCCCCAGCACCGACACCGCGAAGCTGTGCACCTCCTGCACCACCACCGAGACCTCGGGATCGGACATGTACTGGCGCAACCGGTCGCTCACCGTCTTCTGCAGTTGCATCGGCGTGAGGCCGGCCGCCTGCACCTCGTTGATGAGCGGGAAGGAGATCATGCCGTCAGGACGGACGGTATCGACGCGCTCCAGGCTGGCATCCTTCCAGACCGATATGTGCAGCACATCGCCGGGCCCGATCACGTACTTCTCGACGCGACATCCTTCGCCGTGGCAGGGGCCCTCGGCGACGGGTTGATCTTCAGCGCAGGCGGTCAGGGATCCGAGCAGCAGAGCCAGGGCCAATAGGGACATGAGGTCACGGAGGTGGCGTTTCATCTTGTTGATCCGTGTTAGTGGGGGTGGGATTGATCATGGATGCGGGTGCGATCTGCACCGGACGCGGCGCGGGCCAGCGCGTCTCGAACGGCGTGCCGCGCCTCTGCATGAAGGCGCTGGGGCCGGCGACAGGCCGGGCGAACAACAGGCCGATGTAGACCACGTTGTGCAATATCTTGGAATCCACGCCGGTGAGCAGGCCGCGCTGCAGGCTGTATTCGTACGATCCCACCAGCGACACAGCACGGGTGAGCCGGTAATCGAAGCTCATGTCCAGGCGATACAAGGTGGCGCGGGCAGCCGCGACGGTATCGCTGGAGAGGCTCGGCGCCACATAGAATTCGAGCGAGTCGCTGAAGTTGTAATCGAGCTTGGCGGTAAGGCTGCGGGTATCCGCGGGAACGAACTCGCCGATCAGAGCCGTCTGGCTGCGCGCGTAGACGATGCTGAAGGTGCCGGAGTCCAGGATCTGGCCCAGAGCCGCCGAATAATCCAGCGAGTCCACACCCTCGGTGCGACGCGGTCCCGCCGCCAGGGAGAAGTCGGTAGTGGCGTCGAAGAAGTGCGTCCAACCGGCGGTGATGACCTGCGATGCCACCACGTCGCTGGGCCCGAAGTTGTAGCGGGTGGTGGCAAAATTCAGCTCGCCGCTGTCCAGCGGCGCGAAGCGGTGCTCCAGACCCAGGGTGCCAGTATCCGAATAGGTCTGCGGTGCCGTGGCCAGGGTCTCCACGTCGTGGGCATATCCCAGGCGCCCATACGTCAGCTCGTCGAAGGCATAACCCAGCGAAGGCGCCACGCTGGTGTAGGTGGCGTGCGACCGGCCCAGGCCGAGGCTGAGCGTCGGATCGAGTTCGGACGGGGTCTCGGTGCTGGTGTAGTCGCTGTCCAGCGAGAAGGTCAGGCGCGGCGTGAAGAGGTAGTCGAGGTTCAGCGCCGCATTGCGCCGCACCGTATTGCCGTCCAATTCGGGATGATGGCGATAGCGTTCCGCATCGAAGGTGTAGTAACCAGCGATGCTGAGAGTGTCGGATCCGTAGCCAGCCTCGACGGCCGGGCTGATACGCAGGATATCGTCGGACTGACGGTCCGCCGAAGATAGGAACACGTTATCGTCGTAGATGCCGCCGACCGCGATGGAGGGGCTGAGATAGGTGGCGGTGTCGGCCCGGCTGTCAGGTGCGGCTGCCAGGGAAAGCAGCAGCAATCCCGCAGCCGGCAGACGGCGCAGCATCGGAGTCCATGCTTCCTTGCTCATGTCACCCATCCTTAGGTTTTCAAAAACGGCAGGTGCCGTCGTTCAGATCGTCGCCACCAGCGTGCAATCCACTTCGACTGCCAGGCTGCGGCGCAGCATTTCCACTGAAAGTACCAGCAACCCGCGCTTGGATTCCTGGCTGACCAGGACCCCCTGTACGTTCGCCAGCGGTCCGCTGATGATGCGCACGGTCTGACCCAGCTGGAGGTACGGATGCGGCATGCGCGGCAGGTCGGACTGGTTGACCTTGCGAATGGCTTCTATCTCGCCGTCCGGTACAGTCGCAAGCTTGTCCCAGCGCTCGCCGAGTATCCTGACCAGTCCGCGCGCCTTGGATATCTCTATATAGCCGGTCTTATCCATGGCATGCCGCACGAACAGGTAACCCGGGAATAACGGGGCGCGATAGAGACAGCGCGTATGCTTGCGCCGGGACCATCTGTCCACGGTGGGCAGCAACACATCGAACCCGCTCGTGGCCAACTGTTCGTACACCGTCTGCTCGCAATTGCTCTTGGTCCAGAGCACATGCCAACGTTTCACCGATGCTGCAGGCTCGGCTTCAGCTTCCGTGCTGCTTGCAACGGCCCTGAGGCGATCGTCGAAATGATCTGACAAAGCTTCGCCCCTTCGGTTCTCTTCATGAGAACCATGGAGTTTTCCCACCGTATTGTTTTGTCTCGATGCCCATTGCGTCTCCGCGGCGGGGCTGCCACCCGCGACGCCATAGAATCGACATTTGTCCTGCGCGCCATTACCCCATTTATCGAGTAGTGAGCCAATCGGGGAAACACCTCTTTTGGCGCGGGAGAATCACTCGAAATTCTGGTACTGAAAGTCACGCAGCAAGTCTGGTTTAACCGATCGCTGTGGCACATTCGAGGCAAATGCCGGCGCCTTTCTTTACCGATTTGTGCTCGCCTGCGACCGCGTCGCAATGCGATCTCAATCTAGCCTAGCAGCATGGCGGGGCATATTTAGGGCTGACGCATCCACATCCGAACCGTCACGCCGAAGCTGATTTCGTCATCGGATCAAGACAAATCAGCGGAGCATGAATGAGGGACCCGATGGGACTATGTAAGAGACTCGCAGAGGCCGGTAACCCATCACCATCGGGTATTCACGGGAAGTTATCGCAGGGATTCATGGGTATGCCTCACAGAGGTGAAAGACCGTCTATTTAAAGGGTACTCATGCTTGCGGAATGCGGGTATCACCCTATTCGGTTCGATGGACGACTGATTTAGGGTGAACCCACAGAATGAACTTCCGTCTCTGGAGCGGGTAGATGGGCCAGAACATCGAAAGCATGCAGCGTGGACTGCCACCGGCGGGCCTGATGGCGTCCGGTAGCCTCGAACCCAAGGCGCCCTTCCGTCACGCGACTCACAGCTATTTCCCTGTGGCGGAGGGACTCGCGAGCGAATGGGCGGATCTCGCGACACGGTTGGCCGCCCCACCCCACCTTCAGCCCGGCTGGGCGCAGGCATGGTGGCGGGCTTTCGGTGTGGGCACCCCCGAGTTGCGCACCTTGAGCCACGAAGGCCGCTTGGTCGGGATCCTGCCGATCGCAAGGCGCAACAAGCTGCTGGAGTCGCCGGCAAACTATCACACCCCTGGATTCGGCCTGCTCGCCGAAGACTCCACCGCCGCGGCCGCATTGGCCGGCGAACTGTTCGACGACGCACCTACCCATGTCTCTCTCACCTCCCTGGACCCGGACGGCGGGAGCCTGGAGGTATTTCGCAACGCCGCAGAGGACGCCGGGTACCGCGTGGTGATCCGGCCCTTCACCAAGTCCCTCTATCTCGGTGTAGAAGGCGATTGGCAGGCATACGAGCGGGCATTGAGCCGCAACCTGCTGCGCGACCTGCGCAAGTCCATGCGCGGCCTGGAGCATGACGGCAAGGTCTCGGTGGACGTGACGCGCGGCGGCGAACACCTCGAAGACCGCATGCGGGAGGCTTTTGTGGTGGAAGCCTCAGGCTGGAAAGGCGCCGCAGGAACCGCCATACAATCCGATCCGAGTACCCAGCGCTTCTATACCGCCATCGGCCGCTGGGCGGCGGAGCGCGGGACGCTGCGTCTGTATACGTTGCGGGTGGATCGCCGGCCGCTCTCCATGTGCTTCGCCTTGCAGGAACACGGGGTATGCCAGCTGCTCAAGGCCGGTTACGACCCCGCCTATGGCGCCTACTCCCCCGGCAAACTGCTCATGCATGCCATGTTCCGCGATTGCTTCGAGAACGGCGTCAGGCGCATCGAGCTGAATGGAGACGCCGATCCTTACAAACTGTCATGGGCTAACGAGTCACACGAATATCAGCGTCTGGAAGCTTTCGCCCCTAGTGTGGCGGGACAACTGGCCTGGGCCGCCTTCACCTATAGTCGTCCGGTGGCGAGCAGGCTACGCGAGCGCTTGGGGTTGGCGGTCCAGGACCACCGTCAATAACCTCGACAGCTCTTTTCCATGACAAAGCGCCCGGATCCAAAATCGGGGCGCTTTAATTTGGATATGCCGTCCTGCAACGCGTAGTCAACGGGGAAAAGACATGACCCCGGGGTTCGTCGGTAGAGGATGAACCAAGGCTGGCGCTGCGGTGTGGCGCAGCCGCTTGGCCTGGTACATGAGCTGATCGGTCCTGGTGAGCAACAGGGGCACGCTCTCGTTGGCCGACGCTTCACAGGTGCCGCTCGATATCGACAGGTATCGGCCATGTGCGATCTGCTCAAGCACCGCGGATTCGACGCGTCTTGCCACCTCCTCGGCGGCGACGAACCCGGTCTGGGGCAAGAGGATCGCGAACTCATCGCCTCCCAGGCGATAGACGATGTCGGATTTGCGCACCCGCATCCGGGCTGCTGCGGCCACCAGCCGGAGCGCCTCATCGCCTGCCGGATGGCCATGCTCGTCATTGATGATCTTCAGGTCGTTTATATCGAACAGGATCAGGCTGTAGGGCTTGTCGTGGTATGCCTGCTCCTTCTTGAGCATGCGCGCATGTTCTTCGAAGGCGCGCCGGTTCAGGAGGCCGGTCAGGGCATCCTCCCGGCTCTCCCGCACCGCCCGATCGTATTGGCGGGCATTCTGTATCGCAGAAGCCACTACGTCTGCGAGCATCTGGATGATGTCCTCATCCTCGTCGGTGAAGGCGTCCGGCCGCAGGGAAGCCATGTGCAGCACGCCGGCGACAGCCGGTTCACGGCCGAAGAAGAAGGGCGCGCTCACGGAAGAGCGGCTGCCACTGCGCGAGGATACCCGGCGCAGGGTCTGGTCCTCCTGTTGTGCATCGCTGCTGCGCACCGCTTGCCTCAGCTTGACGGCATGGCTCGGGGAACCTCCGCCCAATGGCATCTCCAGCAGCGCGAAACCCAGTATCCCCACGGCGGATTTCGCCGTGAGCCGCTGGTTCTCCACCATGAAGATGGTGGCACCATCGGCGCGGGTGAGGCGCGTGCATTCCTCCGCCACCACATCCATGACAGCCTGCAGGCTGCCGGATACCGTCATCACCCTGCCGATGCTGGAGATCACCTCCAGTAGGCGTTCACGGCTCACCCGTGCGCCGGCGCACGCCTCTGTCATGGATACAGCTTGATGCATCTCAGGCTCCAACACGGACTCTCTCCTGCATAAGGGCGCCGCCGGCCCCGACCGGCGGCAGATACGCCGGCCCTACCCGGCCCATGCGTACCGTAGGAAATGTCTCTTGCGCCTGCCCGATGAGACTTTCACCCGGCGCGGGCTTGCCGTAGAAGAACCCCTGACCTTCGTCGCATCCGAAATCCGTCAACATGCGCGCCTGGGCGCCGGTCTCGACGCCTTCCGCGCAGACCTGGGCGCCGAGGCTGTGCCCCAGCGCGATCACGGTCTTGATAAGTTCCTGGCTGTTGCGGTTCCCTACCAGGTCCGTGATGAACGAGCTGTCCACCTTGAGGCAGTCGATGGGGAAACGCTGCAGGTAGCTCAAGGATGAATAGCCCGCGCCGAAGTCGTCCAGCGCCACACGCATCCCGGCTTTCTTCACCTGCTGCAACACTTCCATGGTCAGATGCGGGTCGCTCATGGCAAGGCTCTCGGTCAACTCCAGTTCCATGAACTGCGCGAGAAGCCGGTCCCTCCCCAGGGCATCGTCCACATCCCGCAGGAACTCGCCCTTAGCGAGCTGGGCATTGGACACGTTCACGGACACATGGATAGGCGGTAGGCCGGTATCGACCCAGTCACGCAGGAAGCCGACGCTTTCACTCAATACCCACCGGCCGATATCCACGATCAGACCGGATTCCTCCGCCACGCCTATGAAGGCCGCCGGCGGCACCATCCCGCGTCGCGGGTGGCGCCAGCGCAGCAAGGCCTCGCAACCGCATGTGCTGCCGGTGACCAAGCATACCCGCGGCTGAAAATACAACTGCAGTTCGCGGCGTTCCAATGCCCGCTGCAAGTCCTTCTCCAATCTCGCCCGGCCTATCACCTGTTCGGCGATCTCCGGCCGGTACCAGCAAGACCGGTTCGGGCCCTCACTCATGGCGCGGCGCATCGCTATGTTTGCGCGGGCCAGCAGATCCTCGGCGCTGGTGCCATCTTCCGGATAGGTACAAAAGCCCACGTGCAGGTTGAGCGTCACTGACTCTCCCTGGATCGGGAAGGTGCGTTTCCCCGTCTCCAGCATGCGCTCCACGAGCTGCATGGCTTCGCGGCGCGCGTCGGCACCGAGCACATGCAGCACGAACACCGCGGGGCTGACGCAGCCCACCAGATCGTCGCTCTTGGCGAGCATGCGCAGGTAACGGCCGAACACCCCCAGCCATTGGTGCATGGCCTCGGAGCCGAAGCGATGCACGAGGTAGTCGTAACGCTCGATGTTGACCGTGACCACCACGGCCGATACATGGCGGGTTCGCAGGCCGCCTATCGTGGCGTCCACGCGTTTGATCCACTCTCCCCTGCCCAGGAGTTTGGTGGAAGGATCGCGACGTGCCAGGTCGAGTTCGCGAAGCGACTGCTCGCGATGGGCGTTGTCGCGCCGCACCAGGGACACCAGCACGACGCCGGTGAATATCGCCACCAGTGCGCCCTTGAACGCCAGGAAGTATCCGAGCCTGTGGGAATCCGAGGCCAGTGCCAGGATCAGGGCATCCGAAACGGCGATGATGAGACCTGCCAATAGAGCGTAAGCGAGCACCATCCCTGGCACAGTCCGCGCGAGCGCGCGCAACCCGGGCAATACATTTGTATAACGGTCCATGTTCCCGGCCCATCGCTTATACGCAGCGTCAATCTATTGGGGAACAGGGCTCGCAGGAATGAGGTAAAACCCCGATTCAGAAGATGTAAAAGACCCGACTGGGAAATGGCCTGGAAGCAGCATTATGTCGCGTAAGGGATCAATGCCGCAGAGATACCTCGTCTATTTGATCCATAGAGCCAGATCAGCGTTCAGCCGATCCTTGTGGGTAAGCAAGAGGCCATGGGGAGCATCGTCATAGACCTTAAATTGGCTGCCCGCGATCATCGCTGCCACCTTCTTGCCGGTCAGCCCGATCGGCGCAGACTTGTCCTGAGCCCCATGGATGATGAGCGTGGGCAATCTCACGTGCGCCACGTCGGCCCGCAGGTCCGTCTCAGTGATGGTGTGATTGAGCTCAACCAGCGCCTTGAGCGACGCTTGCATACCCATCCCCGCCACCCAGGAGACCGTCTCGGGGGACGTTTCGGGCAACACGAAAGCACGGGCATTGGCCGCGAGGAATTTCGGCATGTCCTGCGTCCACTGCTGTCGCCGCTGCTCGAACATGACCGCATCGATACCGCCGGGATTGTCGGGTGTCTTCAGGATGAATGGCAGAGCCGAGGAGATCAGGACCAATCGTGATATGCGCGAGGTGACATGGCGACTGAGGAGGCGCACGATCTCGGCCGGCCCCATCGAATGCCCGACCAGTACCACGTCTTTCAGACCGAGACGATTGATGAAGCCATGCAGATCATCTGCGAGCGTGTCGTAGTCGTAGCCCTGCCCGGCGTCACTGCTGCGGCCATGGCCACGCTTGTCATATGCATAACAGCGCGCATGCGCACTCAAATGATTCATCTGGTATTGCCAGATGTCGCCGTTCACGGCCCAACCGTGCACGAAGACGACGGGTCGTCCCGTTCCCGCGGCACGATAGAACAAGACTGTCCCATCCCTGAGTTCAATCGCATTGCCGCTCGGAGCATGTGACACGTGAAGATGCGCCCTGAATCCGGTCGTCCTTTGGACGGCGACACGGTTCAGGGTATGCAAGAGTCAATTTGGAAACGGTGAGCTATTTCACGAGACAGAAAGTGGCGGAGAGGGTGGGATTACTCCGGGCATCCCTGCCCTTCGCCCCTTCGGGGCCCGCGCTCCGCACGGTTCAAAATCGCTCCAGGCGATTTTGTCGAACCGACTGATTGATCGTGGGTTCGAATCCCATCTTGCAGAGATGGGGTGACCTCATGAAAGGGAGGGACTTTTTCTAGATGAAGTTGGCGGAGAGGGTGGGATTCGAACCCACGAACGGTTTCCCGTTGGCGGTTTTCAAGACCGCTGCCTTAAACCACTCGGCCACCTCTCCGGATAAGACTCGCTGAACCATCCCTGGTGTCGGCTCCAGCTCGGCGTCCCGGCCTCGCGTTCGGCCACCCCTCCGGATGCGGGCGGATTATATAACGGTGATGCCGCCCATATAGGGATGCAGGGCTGAGGGCACGTGGATCTGGCCCTGCTCGTCCTGGTAGTTCTCCATGACGGCGATCAGGGCGCGACCCACCGCCACGCCGGAGCCATTGAGGGTATGCAGCAGTTCCGGCTTGCCGGTCTCGGGGTTGCGCCAGCGCGCTTGCATGCGGCGCGCCTGGAAGTCGGTGCAGTTGCTGCAGGAGGATATCTCCCGATACCTATCCTGGCTCGGCAACCAGACTTCCAGGTCATAGGTCTTGGCAGCGGCGAAACCGATGTCGCCGCCGCACAGCGCCATCACTCGGTAGGGCAATTCGAGTTTCTGCAGTACCTTCTCTGCGTGCCCCGTGATCTCTTCCAGCGCGGCGAAAGAGTCCGCTGGCCGCACCATCTGCACCAGTTCCACCTTCTCGAACTGGTGTTGGCGGATCATGCCGCGAGTGTCCTTGCCGGCGGCACCGGCCTCGGCGCGGAAGCATGGGGTATGCGCCGTGTAGCGGCGCGGCAGGATCGCCGCTTCCTGGATGGCATCCCTCGCCTGGTTGGTGACCGGTACTTCAGCGGTGGGGATTAGATAGTAGTGATGTTCCCCGGACACCGAGAAGAGATCTTCCTCGAACTTGGGGAGCTGACCGGTGCCGCGCATGGAGGCGGCGTTCACCATGTAGGGGACATAGACCTCGGTGTAGCCATGCTCACTGGTATGCAGGTCCAGCATGAACTGGATCAGGGCCCGGTGCAGGCGCGCCAGACCGCCGTTCAGCACCGTGAAGCGCGCGCCGGTGACCTTGGCGGCCATCTCGGCATCCAGGAGACCGCGGGCTTCGCCCAGGTCCATATGGTCCTTGGGTTTGAAGGAGAACTTCTTGGGTTCCCCCCAGCGGCGGATCTCCTTATTGGAATTCTCGTCGGGGCCATCCGGCACGCTGTCATGCAGCAGGTTCGGGATGCCGAGCTGCACTGCTTCCAGTTCCGCCTCGACCTTGGCGAAATCCTCTTCAGCAGCCTTGAGCTTCGCTCCCAAGTCACCGACTTGGGCCATCAGTGGCGCCGTGTCCTGGCCCTTGCCCTTGGCCATGCCGATCTCCTTGGATCGTGCATTGCGCTCGTTGCGCAACTGCTCCATACGGGTCTGGAGTTCCTTACGAGCATCTTCCAGTTTGCCGTAGGCAGCCGTGTCCAGGGCGAATCCGCGGCGCTTGAGTGCGGCGGCGGTGCCGGCGAGGTCGTTACGGAGCAGTTTCGGGTCGATCATTTGTCGGTCTTCTTGGATTTACGGGCCGCTTGGTTCCTGGCGCGAAGATCAGTCAGCTTCTCGGCGATCTTGATCTCGAGCCCCCGGGGCACGGGATGATAATAGGTTTTCTCCGGCATGTCCTCCGGAAAATAACGTTCTCCGGCGGCGAAGGCATCTACCTCGTCATGGGCATAGCGATAATCCTTGCCGTGCCCCAGGCCTTTCATGAGCCGGGTGGGCGCGTTACGCAAGTGCAGGGGTACATCGCGGGTACCGCTGTCCCGGGCATCCTGCATCGCTTCGTTGTAGGCGACCTCCATGGCATTGCTCTTGGGCGCTATAGCCAGGTAGACCACGGCCTGGGCCAGGGCCAGCTCCCCTTCCGGGGAGCCCAGTCGTTTCAGCACTTCCCAGGCGGCCAGCGCCAGGTCCAGGCCCCGCGGGTCGGCGTTGCCGATATCCTCGGAAGCCATGCGTACCACCCGGCGCGCTATATATAGAGGGTCACAACCCCCATCCAGCATCCGAGCCATCCAATACAAGGCGCCATCCGGGGATGAACCCCGCACCGACTTGTGCAGGGCTGATATCTGGTCGTAGAAGAGGTCCCCGCCTTTATCAAAACGCCGGACACTCCCGCTCACCACGTCTTCTACCGCGGACTCACCGATGATGCCACCGTCGTCCAAGTCAGAGGCGATCTCCAGCAGGTTCAGGGCACGCCGGCCATCCCCATCCGCCGCGACTGCCAGCTGTTCACGCAGCTTGAGATCCATGCTGAGATGCCGATCACCCAGACCCCGCTCCGTATCCGCGAGCGCCGTATCGATGATCCGCCGGATATCTTCCACCGTGAGGGATTTGAGCACGTAGACCCGGGCCCGGGACAGCAAGGCGTTGTTCAGCTCGAAGGACGGGTTCTCGGTGGTGGCGCCGATGAAGATGAGCGTGCCGTCTTCCACATAAGGCAGGAAAGCATCTTGCTGGCTCTTGTTGAAGCGATGCACCTCATCCAGGAACAGGACGGTGCCGCGACCGTCGGCGGCACGCACTTCACGAGCCTCCTCCACGGCCGCCCGTACGTCCTTGACCCCTGCCATCACTGCAGAGAGCGCGATGAAATGCGCCTGGCAGCTCTCAGCCAGCATCCGAGCCAGAGTCGTCTTGCCGGTGCCGGGTGGCCCCCAGAAGATCATCGAGTGGAGCTGGCCGCTCTCCAAGGCACGCCGCAGGGGTTTTCCGGGAGCCAGGAGATGGGTCTGACCCGTGAACTCCTCCACCCGGCGCGGACGCATGCGATCCGCAAGCGGTCTTTGATCAGATGCGGCTGCGCGCATACAGACCCGCCAACCAGAATTTCACCCGTATCGCCCAGCGGGAAGGGAGCCAGGTACCGGCCGTGACCCCGGCGCAGTCGGCGAACCAGTCGAACCAGTCCGGATCCCGGCCGGTATAACCCTGCGCTATCTCGATGGCGCCGCCCAGGATAGCGAAGAAAAGTGCCACCCAGAGCCAGCGGCGCGGGAAGGCAGCGATGAACCAGGCGGTGAGCAACAGATAGGCGCTGAAGTGCTCGACCTTGTCCCACTGGGGCACAGGGAGCTCGATGAACTGCGGCGGCGTGGGGGTGAGGCTGCCCCATACGATCAAGGCCATCAGGGCCAGGCCGGCCGTGAGCCAGGAGCGCTGCACAGCTTGTGCGACCCCGGCATCAACCATGCTTGGCGCCGTCACCGGTATCGCCTATCACGTCGGCACCTGCCGGAGGCACGAACTTGAAGCTATCGTCACTCACCGACGGGTTGCGCTGTATATGATCGAATTCGATCCGGGTGGTATCGCCCAGGTTGTCCTTGAGGTCCATCTCGGCCACGTCCTCGCCCTTGAAGCCGAGCCGCACGCTCTGGAAGTCCGAGTCCTTGACCTTGGGTATGAGCGCCACCCAGGCCAGCCCATCCTTCTCGCCCTCATCCGCGACCGTGAAGCTCTTGTCCACGTCGTTAGAGCCTGCCAGCAACACTGCCGGGCTTGCCGCCAGGGTCTCCGCAAGCGGCTTCACCGTCACCTGCTGCAGCGGCACGTCGTAGAGCCACAGTCGCTTGCCGTCCGCCACCACGGTTTCCGCGTTGGGTTTGGAATAGTCCCAACGGAACCGGTCGGGGCGCTTGATGAGCAAGGTACCCGAAGATTGCTTCATCTGTTTCAGGTTCGCATCCAATACCACTTGGGTGAAGTCCGCTTTCAAGGTGTGTACGTTCTTGAGAAATGCCTGCATCCGGGAGATGCCGGTATCGCCCGCCCATGACGGCAGGCTGAGACAAGACAAGGCGGACACCAGCAATAGCTTCTTCATGGGCACTCTCTTATCAATCGTCACTGCCCGGGGATGGCGCTGCAGCCAACACCTCACGGGAACCATTGGACTGCAGCGGGCCTACGATGCCGCGGGCTTCCATCTCCTCGATCATGCGCGCGGCACGGTTATAGCCGATCTTCAGCCGCCGCTGCACGCCGGAGATCGAGGCCTTGCGGCTCTCGGTGACGATGCGCACCGCCTGGTCGTACAGCGGATCCGCCTCGCCGCTGGCCTCCCCTTCCTCGCCCGGTTCACTCGGGAAGCCGGGGATGGGCTCGCTGGGGCCGGACAGGATCTCTTCTATATAGTGGGGCTGGCCCCTGCGCTTCAGGTGTGCCACCACCTTGTGCACTTCCTGGTCGCTGACGAAGGCGCCGTGGATGCGGGTGGGCACCGAAGTGCCGCCCGGCAGGTACAGCATGTCGCCGTGCCCCAGCAGCGCTTCCGCGCCCTGCTGGTCGAGGATGGTGCGGGAGTCCACCCGCGCCGAGACCTGGAAGGCGATGCGGGTGGGGATATTAGCCTTGATGAGGCCGGTGATCACATCCACCGAGGGACGCTGGGTGGCGAGCACCAGGTGGATGCCGGAAGCGCGGGCCTTCTGTGCCAGGCGCGCAATCAGTTCCTCCACCTTCTTGCCCACCACCATCATCATGTCGGCCAACTCGTCCACCACCACCACGATGTTGGGCATAGGCTGCAGACGCGGGATGTCCGAGTCCGGCAAGAGCGCGAGCTTCTCGGCACTCAGCATCGGATCGATGATGGGCTTCTTGGCATCGATGGCTTCCTTCACCTTGCGGTTGTAACCCGCCAGGTTACGGACTCCCAGGGCCGCCATCAGCTTGTACCGGCGTTCCATCTCCGCCACGCTCCAACGCAGGGCGTTGGACGCTTCTTTCATGTCGGTGACCACGGGCGCCAAGAGGTGCGGGATGCCCTCGTACACCGAGAGCTCCAGCATCTTGGGATCGATCATGATCATGCGCACGTGTTCGGCACTGGCCTTGTACACAAGGCTCAGGATCATGGCGTTGATGCCCACCGACTTGCCGGAGCCGGTGGTGCCGGCGATGAGCAGATGCGGCATCTTCTCCAGGTCCGCGACCATGGAGTTGCCGCCGATGTCCTTGCCCAGGGCCAGGGTCAGGGGCGAGGCGCTCTCGTCGTATTCCTTGGAACGCAGGATCTCGCCCAGGGTGACGAGCTGGCGGGCCTCGTTGGGTATCTCCAGGCCCACCACGGATTTGCCGGGGATGACCTCCACCACGCGCACGCTGATGGCCGAGAGCCCGCGCGCCAGGTCCTTCGCCAGGTTGGTGATCTGGCTCACCTTCACGCCCGGCGCCGGTTGCAGCTCGAAGCGCGTGACCACCGGGCCGGGGTTCACCGCCACCACCTGCACGTCCACGCCGAAGTCCTTGAGCTTGATCTCGACGGTGCGGGACATGGCCTCCAAGGCCGCCTCGGAATAACCCTCCACCTTGGGCGGCTTGTCGTCCAGGAGCGAGAGCGGAGGCAGCTCCGAATCGGAGGGCGGTTCGAACAGCGGCACCTGCTTCTCGCGCTCGGCGCGCGGACTCGGCGCCGGCGGCTTGGCGATGGGCTCGATACGCGGCTTGGGCTTCTTCTTTACCTCTTGCTGGTGGACCTTGATGACCTCCACCTGCTGCTCGCGGGCCTTGCGTGCGGCGATGGTCTCCCGCAGCCACCCCAGGCGGTTACGCAGTTTCTCGATGAGCAGCAGCGTCCCATGGCCGGTGCGATCCATGACCGCGAGCCAGGAGATGCCGGTGAACACCGTCACCGCTCCCAGGAACACCGCCAGCAACACCAGCGTGGCGCCGAGTGGACTGAGCACATGAGCCAGGTTCTTGCCGACGAAGTCCCCCAGCACGCCGCCCGCATCCACGGGCAAGCCCGAGTCCTTGCCGGAACCGATGGAGGCGAGGCCGCTGGCGGTGAGCAGCGACAGCATGAGGCCGGCGATGCGCGCGGCCAGATGCAGCTTGTTCACGGGTTCAGTGGATTTGCGGGCCTGGAAGATCAGCCAGCCGGACCAGATGAGCAGCGCGGCCAGGAGATAGGCCGGATAACCCATGAGGAACAACAGGAAGTCCGCGAGCCAGGCACCCACCGGACCGATGGCGTTGTGCACCCTGCCGGCTTCTCCGCTGTAGGAGAAGCCGGGATCATGGGGGTTATAGGTGGACAGCGCCAGCAACAGCACCAGGCCCGCCACCAGGAACATCCACAGAGCCGCTTCCTTGAGGCCCTGCGCCAGATGGATCGCCAGCGGCGAACGTTCGTCCTGGTTGCGGGTCGCTTGCGCCAAGGCTTACTTCAGCAAGGCCGGGTGTACGACTTTGCCGCCTTCCACGTTGATGCCCTTGCGCAGGGACTCGAGGTCGCGCCAGCCGCCGGCCGCGAGCTTCACGGCATACGGGGTGATGGCGGCCGAGAGGGCCTGCGAAGACGTGCGCGGCACTGCGCCCGGCATGTTGGTGACCGTGAAGTGCGTGACGCCTTCCCACACGTAGGTGGGGTTATCCCAGGTGGTGGGCTTGGTGGTCTCAACGCAACCGCCCTGGTCGACGGAGATGTCCGCCACCACGCTGCCCGGCTGCATGCTGCGCACCATGTCGGCGCTCACCACGTGCGGGGCCTTCTCGCCGGTGACCAGCACCGCGCCCACTACGATGTCGGCGTACTTCACCGCTTCCGCGATGTCGGCAGTGTGCGGATACAGCGCCGTGACGTTCGGTCCGAGATCGCGCATGCGCTCCATGCGGTCACGGGAGATGTCGAAGACCGTGACCTGGGCGCCCATGCCGGCAGCCACGATGGCGGAAGCACCGCCCGCGACGCCCGCGCCGACGATCACCACCCGGCCGCGCTTGGCAGCCGGCACGCCACCCAGCAGGATGCCCTTGCCCCCCATGGGTTGGTGCAGGAGGTGCGTGCCCACCTGGATGGAAAGACGCCCGGCGATGTCGCTCATGGGAGCCAGCAACGGCAGGCGGCCGCCCTCTTCCACCGTCTCGAAGGCCACGGCCGTGCAGCCGATCTTCTTCAGGCTCTCGGTGAGCTCCGGAAGCGCAGCGAGATGCAGGTAGCAGAACAGCAGGTGCTCCTTGCGCAGGAGTTCCAGGTCGGCCTTGATGGGCTCCTTCACCTTCACGATCATCTCGGCCTTGCCGTAGACGTCGGCCGCGCTGTTGAGCACTTCGACGCCCACGCTGCGGAAGTTCTCGTCGCTATAGCCGCTCTTGATGCCCGCGTTCTTCTCGATGAAGACCTGGTGACCGTGGCGGACCAGTTCGGCGGCGGCCGCCGGGATGAGGCCGACTCGGCCTTCCAGCGGCTTCAGCTCGCGGGGGATTCCGATGCGCATGAAAAAGCTCCTTTACGCTATCCGTTGATTTTCGCTAACATTCGAAATAACGCGCGCCCTGGTCCTGTCTCCAGGGGTACCGGACGCGCGAGTTCTTGGATTCCACCCGGTAACCACACGCCCCGCCCTGTCGTGGCGCGTATCTCAGGGGGTGGCCGGGGATCTCCTCGTAATCGGCGGCGGCCTGGGGTAAGGCCCTTGAAAACAGGCAATTCGCCGCCAAATCGCTGTCGCTAGAGGCCAATTATACATGACCAAGCATGCACGCCTGCTGATCCTGGGCTCCGGCCCGGCCGGCTACACCGCCGCCGTCTATGCCGCGCGCGCCAACCTGAATCCGGTGCTCGTCACCGGCCTCGAACAGGGTGGCCAGCTCATGACCACCACCGAGGTGGATAACTGGCCGGGCGACGTGCATGGGCTCATGGGCCCCGACCTCATGGAGCGCATGCGCAAGCATGCCGAGCGCTTCAAGACCGAGATCGTCTCGGACCACATCCACAGCGCCGACCTCAAGAGCCGCGCGTTCCGCCTGAAGGGCGACCGCGGCGAATACACCTGCGATGCGCTCATCATCGCCACCGGCGCCACTGCCAAGTACCTGGGCCTGCCTTCCGAAGAGGCCTTCAAGGGCAAGGGCGTCTCCGCCTGCGCCACCTGCGACGGCTTCTTCTACAAGAACCAGCACGTGGCGGTCATCGGCGGCGGCAATACCGCCGTTGAGGAGGCCCTGTACCTCTCCAACATCGCTTCCAAGGTCTCGGTGGTGCACCGCCGGGACAAGTTCCGTTCCGAGAAGATCCTGGCGGACGAGCTCATCGCCAAGACCCAGGGCGGGAACGTGGATATCCTCTGGGACTACGAGCTGGACGAGGTGGTGGGTGACGACTCCGGCGTAACCGGCATCCGCGTGCGCAGCACCAAGGACAAAGGGAAGACCCTGGACGTGGGCTCCAAGGGCGTGTTCATCGCCATCGGCCATTCCCCCAATACCCAGCTCTTCACCGGCCAACTGGAGATGAAGAACGGCTATATCGTGGTGAAGAGCGGCATCGATGGCGGCGCCACCGCCACCAGCATCCCCGGCGTGTTCGCCGCGGGTGATGTGATGGACCAGGTATATCGCCAGGCGGTCACATCGGCCGGCACCGGCTGCATGGCCGCTCTGGACGCGGACAAATATCTCGAAAGCCTCAATAGAGGTCATTGAGTTAAGCTCTTCTGCACCATGCAGGTGCAGGTCCATCGCTCCATCGACGACATATCTTCCGCTGAGTGGGATGCACTCGCGGGAGAAGATCCCTTCCTGCGTCACGCTTTCCTCGCGGCCATGGAACACAGCGGTTCGGCTTGCGCCGAGTCCGGCTGGCTGCCGCTGCATCTGGCTTGCCGCGACGATGTCGGGAAACTGACAGGCGCCCTGCCCCTCTATCTCAAATCCCATTCCTATGGCGAGTTCGTCTTCGACTGGGCCTGGGCGGACGCCTATCAGCGCAACGGCTTGCGCTATTACCCGAAGCTCCTGTCCGCGGTGCCATTCTCACCGGTGCCGGGAGCGCGCTTGCTCATCGGCGCCGGCATGGAGCGCGCACCCATCGTTGAAGCTCTGTTGGAAGAGACGCGCACACTCGCCCGTCAATTCAAGGCCTCCTCCATCCACTGCCTCTTCCCCCTGGAAGCGGAGTTGCCGGAATGGAACGGCGCCGGTTTCCTCACCCGCCGTGACACTCAGTTCCACTGGCATAACCGGGACTACCGGGACTTCGAGGATTTCCTCTCCAACTTCACCGCAGACAAGCGCAAGAAGGTGCACCGGGAGCGCCGCCGCATCGCGGAAGCCGGCATCGAGATGCGAATGCTGGCGGGCGGCGAACTGGATGGGCGGCTGATGGAAGCGCTATACCGCTTCTACCTCGCGACCTACGAGAAACGCGGACGCACGGCCTACCTTACCCCAGATTTTTTCAAAGAGTTGCGCCGCACCATGCCGGAATCGCTGCGGGTCTGCTTCGCCTTCCTGCAGGGCGAGCCGGTAGCCGCGGCCATCTATCTGCAGGGCGGCGACACCTTGTATGGCCGCCACTGGGGTTCGGAGCAGGAGTTCCACAGCCTGCACTTCGAAGCCTGCTATTACCAGGGCATCGAGTACTGCATCCACAGCGGGCTACGACACTTCAATCCCGGCACCCAGGGTGAGCACAAGATCAGCCGCGGCTTCGAGCCGACCTATACCTGGTCCACCCATTGGCTTGCGGACCCCCGGTTCCGCGCCGCCATTGACGAATACCTGCAGCGGGAACAGCATCATGTGGCGGCCTATCTGCACGAGATCGAGGCCCACCTGCCCTTCCATGCGAACCGAGGGGAAGCCGATGACTAGGGCTTATATATAGATGCAGAACCTGGCCCTAAAACGCCTGCGCCCGGAAGACCCGCCCTCAGCCTTCCCCGATCCCGCCCGCGCCATGCGGGAGCCGGACGGCCTGCTCGCCGTGGGCGGCGATCTCTCGCCTGAGCGGCTGCTCTACGGCTATCGTCACGGCATCTTCCCCTGGTACGACGCGGGCCTGCCCATCCTGTGGTGGTCGCCGGACCCGCGCGCCATGATCCGTCCGGACACGTTGCACATCAGCCGCTCGCTGCGTCGCCGCATGCGCAAAGGCGGCTATGACATACGCTTCGATAACGCTTTCAGTGAAGTCATGGAGGGTTGTGCCGGACCGCGTCTGCAACACCCCGAGGGCGGTACCTGGATCAATGGCGAGATGAAAGAAGCCTACGGGCGGCTGCACGGTCTCGGCCATGCCCATAGCGCCGAGATGTGGCAGGACGGTGCGCTCGTCGGCGGCCTGTACGGCGTCGCGGTGGGCCGGGTGTTCTTCGGTGAATCCATGTTCAGCCGCGTCACCGATGCATCGAAGATCGTGCTGGCGACGCTCATGCAGCATCTGGGACGCTGGGGTTATGCCTTTATGGACTGCCAGATGCAGACGGAGCACCTCAAGAGCATGGGCAGCTCGCCGGTGCCGCGGGCGGATTTCCTGGCGCTGGTGGCGAGGCACTGTGACGCGTCCGTGCACGACGGTGCCTGGCGATCGGAGAGCTGAACGTGGCCGACCTCTCCCGCCTGGATCTCTATATCTCGCCGGAACATGCCTGTAACTACCTTCCGCAACGGCAGGCACGCAGCGTGTTCGTGGATCCCGGGCTCGCCATAGACCAGGCCCTGTACGGATTGCTCGCGACCCATGGCTTCCGCCGCAGCGGTCCGCACGTCTACCGCCCTCATTGCGAAGGCTGCCAGGCCTGCGTACCGATCCGTGTCCCGGTAGCGGGCTTCAAGCCGGACCGGACCCAGAAGCGGCTATACCGGCGCAACGCCGACCTGCGCTGCCGGCTGCGGCCGGCGGAGTTCGATCCGGAACATTTCGCGCTGTATGGCCGCTACGTCGAGGCGCGCCACCCGGACAGCGGCATGGATGGCACGAGCGAAGCGGATTACCGCCAGTTCCTCCTCAGCCCCTGGGGCAAGACCGTGCTGCTTGAGCTTAGGCTGGACGGCAAGCTCCTGGCGGTGGCGGTGACCGATGAGCTCCCGGACGCCTTGTCCGCGGTCTATACCTTCTATGACCCGGCGCCGGAAGCCCGCAGCCTCGGCACCTACGCGATCCTGATGCAGATAGAAGAGGCCCGGCGGCGAGGCATGGGCTGGCTGTATCTGGGCTATTGGATCGCTGAGAGCCGCAAGATGTCGTATAAGGGCCGCTTCCGCCCCTTCGAGACCCTGGGCACGGACGGCTGGGGACCGCAAGCGACGCCAAGTTGAATAGCGGCGGGCAATACGTCAGAATCTGCGCGCTCAAACCGACGCAGCAGGCTCATGGCTAAAGAAGAAAGCATCCAGATGGAAGGCAAGGTCGTCGAGACCCTGCCCAACACCACGTTCCGTGTCGAACTGGACAACGGCCACGTGGTGCTCGCCCATATCTCCGGGCGCATGCGCAAGCATTACATCCGTATCTTGACGGGCGACCGGGTGACCGTGGAGCTGACGCCCTACGACCTCACCAAAGGTCGCATCGTATTTCGCGGCAAGTAACAGCCACCCTCTTCCAAATAAAAAGCCGGGGCAAGCCCCGGCTTTTTATTGAGCGGGAGAACTCCCCGCTTACTCTTCTTCGGTATGGGCCGGGGCTGGCAGCTTGGGTGTGGCCGGTTCGACGTCCATGTGGAACTCGCCGTCCTTGACCGTGACCCTGACGTGCCCGCCCTGAGCCAGGCGGCCGAACAGCAACTCCTCCGCCAGCGGCTTCTTCAGGGTGTCCTGGACCATCCGGGCCATGGGCCGGGCACCCATCTTGGGATCATAGCCGCGCTCGGCGATGAGCTTGCGGGCCGCCTCGTCCACTGCCAGGGTGACGCCCTTGGCCTGCAACTGCTCTTCCATCTCGATGACGAACTTGTCCACCACCTTGGCCACGGTGCGCGGATCCAGGCTGTTGAAATGGATCACCGCGTCGAGTCGGTTGCGGAACTCGGGGCTGAACATGCGCTTGATAGCCTGCATGCCGTCCGGCGAGCCGTCCTGGGGCGTGAAGCCGATGCCGCTGCGGGCCATCTCTTCGGCGCCGGCGTTGGTGGTCATCACCAGGATCACATTGCGGAAATCCGCCTTGCGGCCGTTGTTGTCGGTGAGGGTACCGTGATCCATGACCTGCAGCAGCAGGTTGAAGACCTCGGGGTGAGCCTTCTCGATCTCGTCTAGCAGCAGCACGCAGTGCGGCTGCTTGAGGATGGCTTCGGTCAGCAGGCCGCCTTGGTCGAACCCCACGTAACCCGGGGGCGCGCCGATCAGCCGCGACACCGTGTGCCGCTCCATGTACTCCGACATGTCGAAGCGCACCAGCTCGATGCCCATGATCATGGCCAACTGGCGCGTGACCTCGGTCTTGCCGACGCCGGTGGGCCCGGCAAACAGGAAGGAACCGATGGGTTTCTGTTCGCTGCCGAGCCCCGAGCGCGCCATCTTGATGGCGGCACCCAGCGCCTCGATGGCCTTGTCCTGGCCATAGATGACCAGTCTCAGGTCCCGTTCCAGGTTGCGCAGGCTCTCCTTGTCGGAAGCCGACACGCTCTTGGCCGGGATGCGCGCTATCTTGGCGACGATCTCCTCGATGTCCTGCACCGTCACGGTGCGGCGGCGTTTGTTGGCGGGTTTCAGGCGCAGGTTGGCGCCGGCCTCGTCGATGACGTCGATGGCCTTGTCCGGCAGATGCCGATCGTTGATGAAGCGCGCCGCCAGGTCTGCCGCGATCTCCAGCACCTTGCCGGGGTACTTGACTCCGTGGTGCTCCTCGAACTTGTGGCGCAAGCCCTTCAGGATGCGCGCCGTCTCCTCCACCGAGGGCTCCGGCACGTCGATCTTCTGGAAGCGGCGCGCCAGCGCCCGATCCTTCTCGAAGATGCCGCGGTATTCCTGGTAGGTGGTGGAACCTATGCAACGCAGGTTGCCGTTGGCCAGCACCGGCTTGATGAGGTTGGACGCGTCCATGACGCCGCCGGACGCGGCGCCGGCGCCGATCACGGTGTGGATCTCGTCGATGAACAGGATCGCGCCCGGATCCTTCTTGAGCTCAGCCATGACACCCTTGAGGCGCTTCTCGAAGTCGCCGCGATACTTGGTGCCGGCGATGAGCGCGCCCATGTCCAGGGAATAGACGGTGGCGCCTTCCAGCACCTCCGGCACCCGCTTCTCCACGATCATCAGCGCCAGGCCCTCGGCCAGCGCAGTCTTGCCTACGCCGGCTTCGCCGACGAACAGTGGGTTGTTCTTGCGGCGCCGGCACAGTATCTGCACCGTGCGCTCGATCTCGTGCTCCCGGCCGATCAGGGGGTCGAGCTTGCCCTCGCGGGCCAGCTGGTTGAGGTTGCTGGTATAGGTCTCCAGCGGGTTGCGGCTGGAACGCTGCCCGGCCTCCTCGTCATCCTCACCGGTCTCGGTGGGTGCCTCGCGGGCATCGTCCTCGTGGATCTTGGAGATGCCGTGGGAGATGTAGTTGACGATGTCCAGGCGCGACACGCCGTGCCGGCCGAGGAGGTACACCGCATGGGATTCCTTCTCGCCGAAGATCGCCACCAGCACGTTGAGGCCCGTGACCTCCTTCTTGCCGGAAGACTGGATATGGAACACGGCGCGCTGCAGCACCCGCTGGAAGCCCAGGGTCGGCTGCACGTCGGGTTCATCGGAGTCCACCAGCGGCGTGGTCTCGCGGATGTAGTCGCTGAGCTCCCGACGCAGGTTGTCCACCCCCGCGCCGCAGGCCTTGAGCACGTCCACCACGCTCGGCACGTCCAAGAGCGCCAGCAGCAGGTGTTCCACGGTGATGAACTCGTGGCGCTGGGTACGGGCCTCCTTGAAGGCGGCGTTCAGGCAGAATTCCAGTTCCTTGCTCAACACGGCGCTATCAAGCCTCCTCCAGCGTGCACAGCAGCGGGTGCTGGTGCTTGCGGGAATAGTCGTTCACATGGGCGGCCTTGGTCTCGGCGATCTCGTAGGTGAAGACGCCGCAAACGCCCTTGCCGCGGGTATGGACGTGCAGCATCACCTGGGTGGCCTTGCTGCGATCCATGCGGAAGAAGTTCTGCAGGATCTCCACCACGAACTCCATGGGGGTGTAGTCGTCGTTTAACAAGACCACCTTGTAGAGGGGCGGTTTCTTGACGCGCGGCTTGGCTTCCTCCACCAGGAGGCCGCTGCGCTGTTCCTCGTCGAGCTTCTCGTCGCTCATGCTGCAATTTTAGCTGAAAATGGCCCGCCTGCTGACCCCGGCCATGACCGGGGAATCAGGGTAGCAACCCCAAGGGAACCAATCGGTGCGCGGGCTCACAAGCCGTGAGGACGTGTCGCGTGACGTCCGTCACAGCCGGCACGCATGACGACGAAACCTACTAGGTCTTGAAGGTAAGTTCGCCGCATGCGGTGAACGCCCCACCAAGAACGGCGGGGCTGTAAAGGTACGCCATGGATGGCGGTGTACCGCAATACCACCAAACTATTTTGTCTTAAACGTAAATACGCCATCCCAACCCTCACCGGGAGGATATCCGCGGAAATAGCTGATGCGGTCAAGATACATGCCGTACACCGGCATGCCGGGATTGGATTGTTGCAGCTGGAAGAACTCCTTCTCCGCGCCGTCCCAGTCCTGTGACCGGTAGGCAGCGAGCGCCTGCTTATGCCGCAGGATCAGGGCCTTCACGTCCTTGCTCACCGCATCCTTGCGCATCAAGGGCTCGTAGATGCCCACCGGCTTCTCCTTGCCCTTGACCCGCACCCGGTCGAGTTCCAGATATTGGAACTCCGGTGCAGCATCCTTGGTCATCTCGCTGCACAGGATCTGCACCTTGTATTCCTTGGTGAGGCCCTCCAGCCGCGAGCTCAGGTTCACCGCATCGCCCATCACCGTATAGGCGCGGCGGAATTCGGAGCCCATGTCGCCCACGCTCATGACACCGGTGGTGATGCCGACGCCGATGCGGAGCTCCGGCCAGCCCTTGGCTTTGAACGTTGCGTTCAACTCCTTGAGGGTCTCGGTCATCTTGAGGGCGGTCTCCACCGCGTACCGGGCATGGTCCGGATAATGCAGCGGTGCACCCCAGAAGGACATGATGGCGTCGCCCATGTACTTGTCGATGGTGCCGCGATGGGTATGGATGACGCGGGTCATGGGCGTCAGGTACTCGTTCATCAGCTGCGACAGGTCCTTGGGCTGGAGGGCCTCGGAGATGCTGGTGAAGTCGCGCACGTCGGCGAACATCACCGTCAGCTCGCGGCTCTCGCTCTCCATGGACGCCGTATCCTTGCGGGTGTCCATCTCTTCCACCAGCTCCGGCGGGATGTATTGGCTGAACATCTTGGAGAGATGGCGCTTGCCGCGCGACTCGATGAAGAAGCCGTACAACAGGTGGAACACGTACAGAGCCAGCAGGAACACCAGCGGCGGCATCAAGGGGAACACCACGGTCCCGTATTTCCACAGCGCCAGGTTGCCGAGAAGGATCACGACACCGGTTCCCACCGCCACCAGCGCACCGGTGACCACCGACCGGGTCATGGCCACCCAGGTGATGAGCACCGAGATGGCGAGCAACAAGAACAACAAGGCGCCACGCAGGTATTGCGGGTGCGCATTCATGACCCGGTTGTCGAAGATACCCGACAGCAGGTTGGCGTGGACTTCGACTCCGGGGTAGGCCCCGCCCACCGGTGTACTGCGCAAGTCCTGCAGCCCCGGGGCCGACGTGCCTACGTAGACCACTGCATCTTTCAGTACGCTCTCCGGCGCCACGCCCTTGATCACGTCGGTGGCCGAGACGTAAGGGAAGCTCCTGAAGGGACCGCGGTAGGGAACCAGGGCGTTCATCTCGTCATCGACGGGGATGACGGCATCCCCCACTACCACGTCCTCCAGGTGACCCATGTCCTGGGCACCCGGATCGAAACCGAAACTCACTGGCGCATTTTTCTCCAGAACTTGCAGCATGGCAAGGTCGAGTGAACTGTAGACGTCGCCGCCATATTCCTGCAGCAGGTTGGCGCGTCGCACCGAGCCGTCTTCGTCAGATGGGTTCGAGAAGAATCCATGCCCTGCTGCCGCGGCCTCCAGCACTGGAAGGTTGGCGGTGTAGCCCACTGATTGCGGGAACACCAGTTGCGGATAGCGGCTGCGTACATCCGGGATGGCCGGAGGCGGCAATTGTCCGAGCTTCTGCTCGGAGCCAGGAGCATTGGCCGGATAGAACACATAACCCAAAATGGCTCGGCGATGCGTCAGGCTGGCGGCGAAGAGCTTGTCCCGCTCCAATTGAGGACGGACCTTCTCCGCCTGAGCCATGAACGCCGGATCGCCCTTCAATGACCCGTTGGACAACTGGTCGAGCAAGGCCAGGTCCTGGCTGCGATCGGCGTCCGGGAACTCCACGTCGAAGCCGACAACGCTGATGTGGTATTTGTCGAAGAGATTGTCCATCAGCTGCGCGAACTTGTCCCGCGGCAGGGGCCACTGGCCCTGCTCCTTCAGCGTCTTGTCGTCGATGTCCACGATCACGATGCGTGGATCCACGGTGCGGGTGGCGACCAGGCGCACCCGGGCGTCGTAGGCGGAACGCTCCATCTGGTCCACCAGGGTCAGTGGCAAAGTCCCGTTCACGTAGGCGATGAAGACGATGAAGAGCGCCAGGCTTATGCCGATTCGGACGAGATGGCGGACTGTGAACAAAATAGCGCCCCTGAGACCGTTTTTATGTCACTTAAGTGTATATGAAGCCGGCTTAATGTCGCCTGCCCCTTGAGGGCCTGCGGGGCACGCCGTTATCATGCGTAATCGGCCCGTCGAGCACCCCGACGGCGTCCTTAGACCCGCCTATGGCTATGCAAACTTTCCCGCTCCGCACCCAGGGCATGGACGCAAACCTGCGACGCTGGCTTCATTCGCTGCAGCATGCGGGACCCACGCTGGTCAGCGTGGTATTGGCGTTGCTGCTGGCTTGGCTCCTGGCGGAACTCACCTGGTCCCTGATCCCGCGGCGCAGCACCACAGTGGTATCGAACGCCGTGCCCAAGGTCGCTGCCCATCAGGTGGACGCGGAACGGGTCGCCGATCAGCATCTGTTCGGCACCGCCCAGGCGGGCAATGCCGGCCCCGCGCCCGACACTACCTTGGCTTTCACCTTGCATGGCATCGCCGCCGGCAAACGTGCCGCCGACTCGCGGGCGCTGATCGAAGCCAACGGCGATGAAGAACCCTATGCCGTGGACGCGCAGTTGCCGGGCGGCGTGAAAGTCCACGCCATCTATGCCGATCGGGTGATCCTGGACCGGGGGGGACGCCTGGAGACCCTGCGCCTGCCCCAGCAGGCCATCGGCGGTGGAAGCAACGGCGCACAGCCGGCGATGATGCAGCCCCAGGCCATGGCGCCGCCGACCCAGAACCTGGGACAGCTGCGCCAGGAGATCATGAACAACCCGCAGCGCCTGATGGACGTGGTGCGGGCCATGCCGGTGATGGATCACGGCAAGCTCTCCGGTTACCGGATCTATCCGGCCGGCAACCCTTCGATCTTCAACCAGCTGGGGCTGAAGGCGGGAGACGTGGTGAGCGCGGTCAACGGCATCCCGCTCACGGACCCGGCCCAGAGCATGCGCGTGCTCTCGACCATCAAGACCAGCGATCAGATCAGCGTGAGCCTGCTGCGCAACGGCCAGACCATGACCCAGGTGCTGCAGATGCCCCCTCCGACCCTGCAGCGGCAGCAGGATCAGGACAATCAGGACCAATCGGATAACCCGCCATGAACCGTGGCGCCCTTACCGTCATATATATTAAGGTGTCAGTGTGAGACCGAACCTGGAACCCATCCGCCGGCGCTGGATGCGCATGGCCGCCCTGTTGCTGGCGGCGTCCTCGCTTTTGACGGCAAACCTCGCCGTGCATGCCGCTGACCCGAACCAGGGTGGCCAAGGGAGCCAGGGCGGCGGAGGCATCACGCTCAACTTCGTCGACGACGACATCCGCAAGGTGATCGTGGCCATCGGCCAGATCACCCACAAGAACTTCATCATCGACCCCCGGGTACAGGGCCGGGTGACGATCGTCTCGTCCAAGCCGGTGGATGCGGACGCGGTCTACGCCACCTTCCTCTCGGTGCTGGAAGTGCACGGCTTGGCCGCTGCGCCCGCCGGCCAGGTCATCAAGATCGTGCCGTCGCTGGAAGCGCGCCAGATGCCGGGACCGGATTACAGTTCCAGTACTCCGGGTGACGCCGTCGTCACCCACGTGGTGCAGATCACCAACGTATCGGCGACGCAACTGGTGCCGGTGCTGCGGCCCCTGATGTCCACCGAGGCGCAACTCGCCGCCTACCCCCAGTCCAACGTGCTGATCATGTCGGACCGCGCCAGCAACGTGACCCGCATGCTGGAGATCATCGCGCGCATCGATCAGGCCACCGAGAGCGACATCGAGGTGATGACCCTGCAGAACGCGCCGGCCTCCGACGTGGTGCAGGTCCTGACCAGCCTGATGCAGGCCGACGCCAGCGGCCAGAACGGCGCACCGCTGAAGCTGGTGCCGGATGAGCGCACCAACAGCATCCTGGTGAGCGGCGACAAGGGCCAACGCCTGCATGTGCGCGCCCTGATCGCGCAGCTGGATATGCCCCTGGAAAGCGGCAACACCCAGGTGGTGTACCTGCATTACGCCAAGGCCAAGGACATCTCCGACGAACTCAAGGGCTATGTCACCGACCTGCAGAAGCAATCAGGCGGCAAGCCCGCCCCCGCGGCAGGTGGAGGGAGCGGGAGCAACACCGATGTCTCGGTGATCCCGGACGATCGCACCAACTCGCTGATCATCACCGCACCGCCGAAACTGATGCGCGCCATGCAGGACGTAATCGGCAGGATCGACATCCGCCGCGCCCAGGTGCTGGTGCAGGCCATCGAGGCGGAGCTGACCTCGGACAAGTCCGCCGAACTCGGCGTTACCTGGGTGGCCGACGCGGCCAACAGCGGCACTATAGGCATCACTGACTTTAGCAACACCGGGGCCGGCATCGTCGGTGTCGGCCAGGCCGCGCTGGCAGCACAACAGGGCCTCTCCTCCGGCACCGGCACTACCGGCTTCACCCCGCCTCAGGGCCTGTCACTGGGCCTGGGCAAGATCTCCAGCGGCAGCTTCAGCATCGCCGCCTTGCTGCGCGCCCTGTCGGGCGACGGCGAGACCAACATCCTCTCCACGCCGAGCGTGGTGACCCTGGATAACCAGGAAGCCACCATCAAGGTCACCCAGAAGGTGCCGTTCGTGACCGGCCAGTACACCGGCGCCACCACCGGCACCTCCACCAACACCGGCAGCGCAGTCATCAACCCCTTCCAGACTGTGGACCGGGAGGACGTGGGCATCACCCTCAAGATCACGCCGCAGATCAACGAGGGTGACTCGGTGCAGCTCAAGATCGACCAGAACGTGTCGAACCTGACGGCCACCAGCATCGGCGGGCAGCCGGTCACCGACGAGCGTGAGATCACCACCAACGTGCTGGCCAAGACCGGCGAGATCGTGGTGCTGGGCGGCTTGATCGACCATTCGCTGACGGAATCAGAGCAGCAGGTGCCGGTGCTGGGCAGCATCCCGCTCATCGGCAACCTGTTCAAGTACCGCAGCACCAGCAACACCCGGCGCAACCTGATGGTGTTCATCCAGCCGAGCATCCTGCGTGACAGCGATACCGCGCAGCGCTACACCAACGACCGCTACAATTACATGCGCGACATGCAGCTCAAGGACCGGAGCCCGGTGCAGCTCCTGCCGAGCGAACAGCGTCCGCTGCTGAATGACATCCCCAAGGTGGACAGCGGCGACTACAACAAGGGCAATCCGCCGCTGCAACCCAATGTGCAGCCGGTACAGCCGCCGCCGGCCGCGCCCGCGGCGAAGGCTCCGGCTACGCCCGCGCCCAATGCCACCACGGCTCCGGGCCACGTGGTAGCGCCGGCACCGGCCACGGCCGCTGCGCCTGCCGTGAACCCCGCTCCACCCGCCGCCACCTCGGCGGCGCCGTCCGCGAGCACCTCGAACCGCTCGGTCCCGCCCCGCCGGAATGCCCATGGATCCGACGCCCGCGCTGCCTGAGGCCGTGGTCGGCGCGGAACCCGCGCCGCGCCAACGCATCCCCTTCTCTTTCGCCAAGCGCCATGGACTCCTGGTGGAGGGCATCGAGGACGGTGCAGCCAGGCTGGTGCATCGCAATGACGTGAGCCCCGATGCCCTGCTGGAGGCGCGCCGCGTGCTCGGCATCCCATTGCAGCTCCGTGAAGTGACTCGCGAAGAATTCGATTCACTGCTGCAACAGGCCTACGAAGGCCAGTCCGGCGCAGCCATGGTGATGGACGACCTGGACGGCAGCCTCGACCTCGACAGCATCGCCCAGGCGTTGCCGGAGCCGGAGGACCTGGTCGAGAGCGAGGATGATGCACCAATCATCCGCCTCATCAACGCGCTCCTCACCGAGGCGGTGAAGGAGAACGGCTCCGACATCCACATCGAGCCTTTCGAGAACCGCCTGGTGGTGCGCTTCCGGGTGGACGGCGTGCTGCGGGTGGTGCTGGAACGCAAGCTCGGCGTGGCGCCGCTGGTGGTATCGCGCATCAAGGTCATGGCCAAGCTCGACATCGCCGAGAAGCGCCTGCCCCAGGACGGACGCATCTCCATCCGCATCGCGGGTCGCGCGGTGGACGTGCGCGTCTCCACCATCCCCTCCGGCCACGGCGAGCGGGTGGTGCTGCGCCTGCTCGACAAGCAGGCGGGACGCCTCGACCTCGAGCACCTGGGGATGAACCCCAAGACCCGCGACCTGATCAACGAAGTGATCCATAAGCCCCATGGCATCATCCTGGTGACGGGCCCCACCGGCTCCGGCAAGACCACCACCCTGTACGCGAGCCTGACCCGGCTCAACGACCGCAGCCGCAACATCATGACGGTCGAGGATCCGATCGAGTACTACATCGACGGCATCGGCCAGACCCAGGTGAACGCGCGCGTCGAGATGACCTTTGCCCGCGGACTGCGCGCTATCCTGCGCCAGGACCCGGATGTGGTGATGGTGGGCGAGATCCGCGACCTGGAGACCGCCGAGATCGCGGTGCAGGCGAGCCTGACCGGCCACCTGGTGCTCTCGACCCTGCACACCAACACCGCCGTGGGCGCGGTCACGCGCCTGCGCGACATGGGCGTGGAACCCTTCCTGCTGTCCTCTTCGCTCCTCGGCATGCTGGCCCAACGGTTGGTGCGCCTCTTGTGCCCCGACTGCAAGCAGCCTTATCCGGCCGGCGAGCGCGAGGTCAAGGTGTTCGATCTGTCCAAGACCAATCCGCCCACCCTGTATAAACCCGTAGGCTGTGAGCTCTGCAAGCGCACCGGTTACCGTGGCCGCACCGGCATCTACGAGATGGTAGTGGTGGACGAGGAGATGCGCTCCATGATCCACGACGGCAGCGGCGAGCAGGCGCTGGAGAAACAGGCCCGCACCCTCACCCCCAGCATCCGCGACGACGGCAAGCGCCTGGTGCTGGCCGGTCTCACCAGCGTCGAGGAAGTGTTGCGCGTGACGCGCGAAGGCTGACATGGGCGCCTTCGTCTACATCGCACTCGATCCCAAGGGCCGCGAACAGAAAGGCGTGCTGGAGGGCGACACTCCGCGCCAGGTGCGCCAGCAGCTGCGGGAACAGGGGCTCACGCCCCTCGAGGTCAATGAAGCAGCCGAGCGCGAGAGCAATGCGCCGCGCGCCTTCGGCATCGGCCGCGGCATCAGCGCCTCCGACCTGGCCCTCATCACCCGCCAGCTGGCCACGCTGGTCCGTTCCGCGCTGCCGGTGGAGGAAGCGCTGCTGGCGGCCTCGGAGCAATCCGAGAAACCGCGCCTGAAGAGCATGCTGCTGGCGGTGCGTGCCCGGGTCATGGAGGGTCACACCCTCGCCCAGGGCCTGGGCCAATTCCCGCACGTGTTCCCCGAGATCTTCCGCTCCACCGTGGCCGCAGGCGAGCACACAGGGCACCTGGACGGCGTATTGGAAAGGCTCGCGGATTATGCCGAGACCCGCCAGCAACTGCGGCAGAAGATCGGCCTGGCCATGCTCTATCCGGTGATATTGAGCGTGGTGGCGCTCGTCATCGTGACCATGTTGATGGTGTACGTGGTGCCGAAGATCACCGCCGTCTACATCCAGTCCAAGAAGGCCTTGCCGGTACTGACCCAGGTGCTGATCTGGATCAGCGACACCCTGCGTCACGACGGCATCTATCTCTTGATATTGCTCGCCGCGGCAGGGTTCGGCATCTCTTATCTCTTCCGCAACCCAGAGGTGCAACGCCGCTGGGATGCCCAGAAACTCAGGCTGCCGCTGGTGGGCCGCCTGGTGCGCGGCCTCAACACCGCCCGCTTCACCCGCACCCTGAGCATCCTGGCCGGCTCCGGCGTGCCGGTGCTGGAAGCGCTGCGCATCTCGGGCGAGGTGGTGGAGAACATCCCCATGCGCGAAGCGGTGGCGGACGCGACCCTGCGGGTGCGGGAAGGCTCCTCCATCAGCCAGGCGCTGGGCCGCAGCCGACTGTTCCCGCCCATCACCGTCCACCTCATCGCCAGCGGCGAGACCAGCGGCCAGCTATCGCAGATGCTGGAACGCGCGGCGCAGCATCAGGAGCGCGAACTCGAGGCCCTTACCGCGCGGCTGGTGGGCGTCTTCGAACCGGTGCTGATCCTGGTGATGGGCGCCATGGTGATGGTCATCGTGCTCGGCGTGCTGCTGCCCATCTTCGATATGAATACAATGGTGCATTGAACATGAAAGGGACCCCCGTGAGATCCATCCTCCTCTTGGGCCTGCTGCTAGCTCCGCTATCGGCGCTCGCCGACACGCCCGTCTTCAAGTACGACTACTTGGACCTGGGCCATGTGAGCATCGATACCCAGGACAGCGGTAAAGGCAGCAGCGTCTTCGCGGACCTGTCCTATTCCCTCATGGATTCGGTGCAGGGAGTGGCCGGTTACCAGAAGCCCACGTATCCCGGCGGCGTCAGCAGCAAGGACTATTATCTCGGCATCGCCGCCGAAGACGGCATCGACTACCGGACCGACGTCTATACCGACGTCCTCTACCTCAATCGCCGTGACCAGACCATTAACTCCACCAGCACCGAGAACGGCTATCGGCTGGAAGTGGGCCTGCGCCGCCGGGCCTGGGATCGTATCGAACTGGACGGCTGGTTGGCGCACAATTACCTCAACAACTCCAGCAACGAAGCCGGTGTCGGCCTGCTGGTGGATGCCACCTCCTGGTTGTCCGCGGGACTCAGCTATTCTCACGACAGCCAGTTCAACAACATCACGAGCTTCAGACTGCGTTTCTATTTCTGACGGGGATCCATGGAACTTTCGAGCCTCCGGGCGGCCTAATGATGGCCCCGGACGACTCAAGGACCGGCCTTGAGACCGGATACCGTATTGCCAGTGGAGGATGTCATGCTCAAGCGGATATGGTCACTGCTCCTCGGTCTCTGCCTCATTTCCATCGCTGCGGCGACCTATGCCGCCGATGCCAACCCACCTGATGCCTTCCAGAACCTCAAGTTCCGCAACCTGGGGCCGGCAAGCGCCGGTGGCCGGGTCGCGGCGGTGGCGGGCGTGCCGGGCAACCCCAGTATCTACTACGTGGGCGGCGGCGGAGCCGGCGTCTGGAAGACCACCGATGGCGGCTTGAGCTTCAAGCCCATCTTCGAGCATGAAGCGACCAGTTCCATCGGCGCCATCGCGCTCGCCCCCTCCAATCCCAACTACGTCTGGGTGGGCACCGGCGAAGGCAACATCCGCAACGACGTCACCGACGGCGCCGGCGTGTATTTCTCGCCGGATGCAGGCAAGACCTGGCAGCAGATGGGACTCAAGGACGTGGGCCAGATCTCACGCCTCATCGTCAGTCCGGAGGACCCCAACACGGTATGGGTGGCGGCCATCGGCCACACCTGGGCCCCGAACCCCGATCGCGGCATCTTCAAGACCACCGACGGCGGCAAGACCTGGAAGAAAGTGCTTTATGTGAGCGAGCACACCGGCGCCTCCGACCTCAGCATGTCCCCCGCCAACCCCAAGGTGCTGTTCGCCGGCATGTGGCAGGCGGTACGCCATCCCTGGGGCCTGGACGACGGCGGCACGGAGAGCGGCATCTGGCGCTCCACCGACGGCGGTGACACCTGGAAGAAACTGAGCAAGGACCTGCCGGAAGGCACCCTCGGCCGCATCGCGGTGGCAGTGGCTCCCAGCAACCCGGACCGGGTGTACGCGCTGATCGAGACCAAGCCCAGTGAAGGCCTGCTCTGGACGTCCAACGACATGGGTGACAGCTGGACCAAGACCAACAGCAGTCATAACCTGGACGTGCGCCCCTTCTACTTCTCGCGCATCCAGGTGTCGCCGGACGATGCCGACAAGGTCTATTTCCTTTCGTTCTTCATGATGCGTTCGCTCGACGGCGGCAAGACCGCGAGCTACGTGGACCCGGGTGTGCACGTGGACCACCATGCCATCTGGATCGATCCCACCGATGCCAACCGCATCATCCAGGGCAACGACGGCGGCGCCTTCCTGAGCCTCGACGGCGCCAAGAGCTGGCGTTTCCTGGACGGCATGGCCCTGGAACAGGACTACATGGTGGGCGTGGACAGCAACAACCCGCACAACCTCTGCGCGGGCCTGCAGGACAATAGCGCCTGGTGCGGCCCCTCCACCACCCTCGGCGACCAGCAGATCACCGGCAACGACTGGTTCGCGGTCACCAGCGGCGATGGCGAGTACACCGTGCCCGCTCCGAGCGACCCGGACCTGGTGTATGTGGACTCCCAGGACGGCGCCATCACCCAGTTCAACACCAAGACCCATCGCACCGTGTTCGCCATGCCCTACCTGCATGGCCCCGGCTTCATCTCTGACATGAGCATGGCGGACTCCAAGTACCGCTTCAATTGGACCTCGCCCATCGCGGTCTCGCCGAGTGACGCCAAGACGGTCTATCTCGGCGCCAACGTGTTGTTCAAGAGCAGCGACGGCGGCATCCACTGGACCGACCTCTCGGGCGACCTGACCCGCAACGACAAGACCAAGCAGCAATTGTCCGGTGGCCCGGTCAACAAGGACATCTCCGGCGCCGAGACCTACGACACCATCCTCTCCATCACCCTCGCTCCGACCGATGAGAAGGTGATCTGGGTGGGCACCGACGACGGCCTGGTGCAGGTGAGCCGCGACGGCGGCAAGACCTGGAAGGACGTGACTCCCTCCGGCGCTCCGAAGTGGACCCGTGTGTATCAGATCGGTGTGTCGCCCTATGACGCAGGCACCGCTTACGTGGCCTTCGACGGCCACGAGCTGGACGACAAACATGCCTATGTCTACAAGCTGACCGGCTATGGCAGTTCCTCGTCGAATATCAGCAAGGGCCTGCCTGACCAGCCGGTGATGGTGGTGCGCGAGAGCCCCAACGTGAAGGGCTTCCTCATGCTCGGCAACATGGCCGGCATGTGGTACTCACGTGACACGGGAGAGCACTGGCAGCAGGTGAAGGCCGGCTTCCCCACCGTGCCCGTGTTCGACGTCAAGTTCATGGATCATGACCTGGCGGTGGCGACTCACGGCCGCGGCCTGTTCGTGTTCGACGATATCCGTCCGTTCGAGGAGATGGCCGACGACGTGGCGGACAAGGATTTCCATCTGTTCGGCGCCGGCGACGGCACGAACTACGTCACCTGGTTCCGCGGCGGCGAGACCCAGGTGAGCTACGGCGCGCCCAATGCCCCGAGCGGCGTGGTGCTGGACTATTACCTCAAGAAAGAGATCAAGAACGACGACAGCGATGACGGCAAGACCCCGGTGAAGATCGTGGTCACCGATTCCACGGGTGCCACCGTCGCCACCGTCTACGGGCCATCCAAGCAGGGCATCAATCGCTACGTCTGGAACATGCAGTACGACGTGCCCACCAAACTCGACTTCGAGAAGGAATTCCATGGAGGCGGTGGTGATGGCGGCGGCGGCTTCGGTCCTCAGGTGCTGCCGGGTGTCTATCACTTCGCAGTCACTGTGGACGGCAAGACCCAGAGCACCCAGGCCAAGGTCGGTTTCGACCCCAACCAGAGCTTCGACGCAAACGAAGCGAAGACCCAGACCGCGCTGGCTCTCGAAATCCGCAGCGAGCAGAACGCTTATGCGGAAGTGCTGAACCGCCTGACCGCCATGAAGGGATCGTTGGACGCCTTCAGCGGCAGCGTGGAGAGCATGGAGGACGCGGACAAGGCCAAATACAAGTCCATCGCGGACCAGGCCAAGGCCCTGTCCAAGAAGCTCGGCGACCTCAAGGCCTCGGTCTATAACAGCGATGTGCAACGGGACGCGCCGGAAGACGACATCCATTACCTGGCGAAGCTGGACGGCGAACTGCAGTTCCTGTCTTACGGTGTGGCGGGTACGCCGCAACCGGTGCTGCAGTCGGTGACTGATCTCAGCAACGAGCTCACGCCGAAGCTCGATGATCTGATGACGAAGTTCAACGCCCTCCTCGCCAAGGACGTGCCGTACTACAACAAGGCGGCCTTCGCCGCCGGCGCGCCGACGGTGATGGTGGGAGATCCAGTCGCCGTAAAACCGGCTCCTTCCCTTAACAAATGATGTCTGAAAAATCCTTCCCTGGATTTTTCAGACCCGGCGAGTCCGGCGCAGGTCCGGACTCGCCGTTCGCCATCAAGCCGGCGCCTAAGCTGTAACGCGGCAGTTGGATGGAAATGAGCAGGGAGGCCTAGGCCTCCCTTCTTTTTTGCCCGCATCTTTAAGGCGCGCGACTCAGAAGCGCAGCAGCGCCGAACCCCACGTGAACCCGCCACCGAACGCCTCCAGCAGCAGGAGCTGGCCGCGCTTGATACGCCCGTCGCGGACTGCCACGTCCAGCGCCATCGGCACCGACGCGGTGGAGGTGTTGCCATGGTCCTGCACCGTGACCACCACCCGTTCCATGGGCAGCTTGAGCTTCCGGGCAGTGCCTTCGATGATGCGCATATTGGCCTGGTGCGGCACCAGCCAGTCCAGTTGCTCGCCCTGCAGGCCATTCGCCGTGAGGGCTTCCTGGGCGACCTCGCCGAGCTTGGTCACCGCCACCTTGAAGACCTCGTTGCCCTTCATCTGGATGTAGTCGCGCCGGGCGTGGAAGTCTTCGGGCTTCTTGGACACGCCGGAAGGGAAATACAGCAGGTCCGCGTACTGGCCGTCGGCGTGCACGTGGGTGGAGAGGATGCCGGGCTGATCCGAAGCCTCCAGCACCACGGCGCCGGCACCGTCGCCGAACAACACGCAGGTGTTGCGATCGGTCCAGTCCACCATGCGCGAGAGGGTTTCGGCCCCCACCACCAGCGCCCGCTTGGAGGCGCCGGTCTTCACGAACTTCTCGGCGATGTTCAGGGCATAGATGAAGCCGGTACAGGCAGCCTCCAGGCTGAAAGCCATGGGACCGTGGATATCGAGCCGGCGTTGCAGCAGGCAACCCATGTTGGGGAACACCTGGTCCGGCGTGGTGGTGCCGACGATCACGAGGTCGATGTCCTTGGGGCCGACGCCCGCCATCTCCATGGCTTTCAGCGCGGCACGCTCGCAGAGGTCCAGGTTGGTCTCGTTGTCCGCCACGATGTGGCGGCGCTCGATGCCGGTGCGGCTCTTGATCCACTCGTCGCTGGTTTCGACCATCTTCTCGAGGTCGGCGTTGGTCAGGACCTTATCCGGCAGGCAGCGGCCGGTGCCGGCGATGCGCGCATAGATCTCTTTCATGCGCCCTCCGGCGGAGTCGTGGGTTGCAGTTGTTCTTCCATCAGTTTCCCGATGCGTTGCGGCACCTGGTTCTGCACCTCGAGGATGGCGATGCGGATGGCGGCGGCGAAACCGACGCTATCGGCGCCACCGTGGCTCTTCACCACCACCCCGCGCAGGCCCAGGAGGCTCGCGCCATTATAGTGCCGGGTGTCGAGGCGTTTGCGCACCACGTGCAGCACCGGCATGGCCGCCAGGGCCAGGAGCTTGGTGAGGTAGCTGCGGCGGAACTCCTCGCGGATGATCTGGCTGATCATCTTGGCCAGGCCCTCCATGGTCTTGAGGGACACGTTGCCGACGAAGCCGTCGGTCACCACCACGTCCACGTCGCGGGAGAAGATGTCGTTGCCCTCGACGAAGCCGATGTAGTTGATATGGCTCTCGGTGAGGAGCCGGGCAGCCTCCTTCACCTTCTCGTTGCCCTTGATCTCCTCTTCGCCGATGTTGAGGAGGCCGACGCGGGGCTCGTTCAGGTTGTACACGGCGCTGGCCAGCGCCGCACCCATCACGCCGAACTGGAACAGCTGTTCCGGCGTGCAGTCAGCGTTGGCGCCGAGGTCGAGCATGTGGGTGTGGCCGCCGTGGGACGGGATCAGCGCGCAGATGGCGGGACGGTCGATGCCGTTCACGGTCTTCAACACGAAGCGCGCGGTGGCCATGAGCGCGCCGGTGTTGCCGGCGCTCACGCAGGCGTCCGCCTCGCCGGCTTTCACCAGGTTGATGGCAACGCGCATGGAGGAATCTTTCTTGCCGCGCAGCGCGAGCGAGGGCAGCTCGTCGCTGCCCACTTCCTCGGAGGCGTGGTGCAGCTTGAGGCGCTCGCCGAACTGCCCGTGACGCCGCGTGAGCGGCTCCAGCACTTCCTTGCGGCCGACCAGGACCAGCCGGAGTTCGGGATGCTTGGCGAGCATGCTGGCGGCCGCGGGCACGGTCACGGAAGGTCCGTGATCGCCGCCCATGGCATCCAGCGCGATGGTTACGGTAGGGTTCATCTGAAGCGGATCCGGCGGCCAGTCCAGCTTAACTTCGCCCGCGCGGAGCGCGGGCGGATGAACGTCAGTCGTCCCGCTTGGTGTTCAGGATCTTCTTGCCGCGGTAGAAACCGTCGGCAGTGATGTGATGCCGGCGGTGAGTCTCACCGGTGCTGGACTCGACCGACAGGGTCGGGCCCTTGAGGGCGTCGTGGGAACGACGCTGGCCACGGCGGGACGGGGTGACGCGACTTTTCTGGACAGCCATTTTCCTACTCCTGATTCACCGGCCGCGCTTGAGCTTGGCCAATTCTGCAAAAGGGTTCTTCCCGGCTCTCTCGGGTTCCGCAGCGGTCGCGGTCCCCGTGAAGCCTCCACATGCGGCGCTGCCCTCGTGCCTGGGCACTTGCGGCAACGCCAGCAACAATTCCTCCGCCACCAGTTCCTTCAGGTCGACATCGCCGTCGGCCGAGAGCAGCGGCTCATACTCCTCGGGCAAGGCGGCGAGCTGCTCGTCCGTCTTGACCCATGCCAGGTGCGGCTCTGCATGCACCTTGAGCTTCACCGGCTCCAGGCAACGCTGGCACTGGAGCTCGAGCTCCGCGTCCATGCGTCCGGTGACCAGCACGCGCCGCGCGGGATCCAGTCCCGCCTCCAGCTCGATCGCCACTTCACCCGCGTCCGATGCGAGTGCCGCGACCAGTCGCGGCAAGGACTTCACCGGCAACCGTCCTTCCACGCCATAGGTCTGGCGGGCGGCACGGGCGAGATCCAGGGAGGGCGGCAAAGCGCCTGACATAAGCGCGTAATCATACTTTTCGAAGCTTCGAGTGTCAAAGTAATTCTTCACCCAAGCCCTTGTTTTTACAGAGTCTTGTGCCTTGGGACCCATCCGGGCCATGCTTACGCGCCTTCCAAGACAGGTCTCTCCATGTCCGCGTCCCCGCCCCTGGTCCTCGCCTCCACCTCGCGGCATCGCCGCCACCTGATGGAACGGCTAGGAGTCCCTTTCACCGCGGTGGCGCCCGGCGTGGACGAGACCCGTAGTTCCCTGGAGCCGGTGGAGCAGCTTGTGAGGCGCCTGTCCCGGGCCAAGGCGGAAGCCGTGGCGGGAGCCCATCCGGGCACCCTCATCATCGGCTCGGACCAGGCTGCGGAACGGGAGGGCGAGATTCTGGGCAAGCCCGGCGACCATGCCACGGCCACGGCCCAACTCAAGGCCGCTTCCGGCAAGCACATGAAGTTCCACACGGGCCTGTGTGTGATCGACACCCGGGATGGCCGCATCCAGGCGTACACGGACGTGACCCGGGTAGCCTTCCGCAAGCTCACGGATGCCGAGATCGAGCGCTATCTGCAGGCGGAGAAACCCTATGACTCCGCCGGCAGCTTCAAATCGGAAGGACTGGGGATAACGCTTTTTGAGGGCATCGAATCGAATGATCCCAGCGCCCTGATAGGCCTGCCTCTGATCATGCTCTGTAAGTTCTTGCGGAACGCAGGCGTCGAACTGCCCTAGACCGGCTTCCCGCCAAGGCTTTTGAGCACCGTCTGCAATTCATCGTCCAAGGGAGCCATCAGGCTAAGCCGTTCACCCGTCTCCGGGTGCGGGAAGCTGAGCTTCCAGGCATGCAGGAACATGCGTTTCAAACCTGCCGGCTTGAGAGCTTTATTGGCTTCCCGATCCCCATACTTATCGTCCCCCGCCACCGGGTGGCCGATATAAGACGCATGCACGCGGATCTGATGGGTGCGGCCGGTGTAGATGCGGACGTCCGCCAGGGTTGAGCCGGCGAACTTCTGCAGGGGCGTAAACATGCTCTTGGCTTCCTTCCCTTCCCGGCTCACCTTGACGATGCGCTCGCCCCCTTCCAGCTGGTTCTTCTCCAGGGGTGCATCCACTTCCTTGGGACCATCCGCCCAAGGGTGCACCAGCAGGGCCAGGTAGTGCTTTTCCACGGACCCTTCCCGGAACGCCGCATGCAGCGGACGCACTGCGCTGCGCCGCTTGGCGACGATCAGGCAGCCGCTGGTGTCCCGGTCCAAGCGATGGGCCAGCTCGAGGCCGGGAGATTCGGGTCTAAGCACCCGCAGGGTCTCGATGACCCCGAAGCTCACGCCGCTGCCCCCATGTACAGCCATACCGGCGGGCTTGTTCACCACCAGTATCCTGTCGTCCTCGAACAGGATGCCGGCCTGCATGGCCTCCTGCTGCCAATGGGGCGGCTTGCCGGGGTCCGCTTTCTGTTCCTGGCGCACCGGTGGGAGACGCAGCTCATCCCCGGCTTCCAGGCGATAGTCGGGCTTGGCGCGCTTCTTGTTGACCCGCACCTGACCCGTACGCAGCAGCCGATAGACGTGGCTCTTGGGCACGCCCTTCAGGGTGCGGAACAGGAAGTTATCGAGCCTCTGGCCCGCGTCTTCCTCGCCCGCCGCGATGGTGCGGACCTTGGGTCCCTCAGGAATCACGCCTAAGCTCCTGAAAACAAAAGTGATACGGCATTGAACGGCCGTGAAATGGCTGCTATAGTACCGGACAGGTTATATGTCGTGCGCTGCAGACGCCTCCGGGCCTCAGCTTGCAGCATAAGCCCAGCGAGAGGATGCCTTACAGCGCCTCTGTGCGATTTGGTGGGGCCGCCGTGTGAATCCAGCGGCCCCGTTTAAAGCGACGACGCCAGCCCCTTGGAACGGGCCAGAGCATCGTTAAGGACCGCGCTCCCATGCCTCGCATGGTCACGATGCGCCGATTCCGCCCCAGGTTTGGATTTTTGTTCCGGCTGCCGCCTGCCCTAAGCGGGCGCGGCGCCCTGATAGACAGAAGAAATCCTGCCTCCGGCCGTCCGGCCTTCAGTGATCTCGTGCAGCCCATGGTGCAGCGCTGAGCGAGATGTTCCGATGAAACGCATATTGATCAACGCGACCCAGCCTGAAGAGCTGCGCGTGGCCATGGTGGATGGCCAGCGCCTCTATGACCTCGACCTCGAGGTGCTGTCGAAAGAACAGAAGAAGGCCAACGTCTACAAGGGCCGCATCACCCGCGTCGAACCCAGCCTGGAAGCCTGCTTCGTGGACTACGGTTCCGAGCGCCACGGCTTCCTGCCCCTGAAAGAGATCTCCCGCAGCTACTTCCGTCAGGGCGCCGATACGTCCGGCCGCCTCAACATCCGCGAGTTGTTGCAGGAAGGCCAGGAAGTGATGGTGCAGGTGGACAAGGAGGAACGCGGCAACAAGGGCGCCGCCCTCACCACTTTCGTCAGCCTGGCCGGCCGCTTCATGGTGCTGATGCCCAACAATCCCCGGGCCGGCGGCGTATCGCGCCGGGTCGAGGGCGAGGACCGGGAGGAACTGCGGGATGCCATGGCCTACCTGCAGATCCCGGACGGCATGGGCGTCATCATCCGCACCGCCGGCGTGGGCCGCAGCCCCGAGGAACTGCAGTGGGACCTGGATTACCTGCTGCAGACCTGGGATGCCATCGATAAGGCGTCCCATGAGCGTTCCGCCCCCTTCCTGATCTACCAGGAAGGCAACGTGGTGATCCGCGCCCTGCGCGATTACCTGCGCGCCGATATCGGCGAGATCCTGGTGGACGACGACAAGATGTACGCCGAGGCCCAGACCTTCATGCAGAAGGTCATGCCCCAGAGCATCGGCAAGCTCAAGCGCTATGACGAACGGGTGCCGCTGTTCACCCGCTTCCAGATCGAGAGCCAGATCGAGGCGGCCTTCGGCCGCCATGTGCGGCTGCCCTCCGGCGGCGCGCTGGTCATCGACCATACCGAGGCCCTGGTGGCCATCGACGTGAACTCGGCCCGTGCCACCAAGGGTAGCGACATCGAGGAGACGGCCCTGCGGACCAACCTGGAAGCCGCCGACGAGGTCGCGCGCCAGCTGCGTCTCCGCGACCTGGGTGGCCTCATCGTCATCGACTTCATCGACATGGGCCCGCCGAAGAACCAGCGGGACGTGGAAGACCGGCTGCGCGCCGCCCTGGAGATGGACCGGGCCCGCGTACAGGTGGGCAAGCTCTCGCGCTTCGGCCTGCTGGAGATGTCGCGCCAGCGCCTGCGTCCGTCCCTGGGCGAGTCCACCCAGGTGATCTGCCCGCAGTGCGAAGGCGAAGGCCACATCCGTGGCATCGAATCCCTGTCCCTGTCGGTGCTGCGCCTCATCGAAGAAGAAGCCATGAAGGAACGCACCTCCCGCGTGGTGGCCAAGCTGCCCGTGCCGATGGCCACCTTCCTGCTCAACGAGAAGCGCTCGATCATCTCCGAGATCGAACAGCGCTGCCACGTGACCGTGGTGCTGGTGCCCAATCCGCATCTCGATATGCCCAAGTACGACATCCAGCGCATGCGGGACGATGAGGCCCGCGCACCGGGTGCCGTGAACACGAGTTACAAGCTCGTCACCGCGCCCGAACCGGAACCGCTGCCGAGCTCCGAGCGCGCCAAGGAAGCGCCGGAAGCCCCGGCGGTCAGAAGCATCAACCCTCCTACTCCGGCTCCGGTCTTCGCCAGCGAAGAAGCCCCCAAGCCGGGTCTGTTCGTGCGGGTGTGGAACGCCCTGTTCGGCACCGGCGAGAAGAAGAAGCGCCCCTCCGGCGAGCGTCCGCCACGCGAGCACCGCAGTCCGCGCCAGGAATTCCAGCGCCGGGACCGTAACGACCGCGACCGCGGCCGTGGCCGCGATCGCGGCGACCGTAACCGCCCTCGCGGCGAGCGTGAGGACCGCGGCGATCGTGGCGGTTCCCAGCGTCAAGCGTCGTCCGGGAACGGCAGTCAGCCGCGCCGTGACGAGCGCGGCGAACGTGATCGCAATCAGCAGTCACGCGGTCCGGACCGCCATGAAGGTCAACGTCGTGACCGCAACGACCGGGGTCCGCGTGGTGAACGGGGCGAGCGTCCTGAGCGCCGCCCACAGCAACCGCCACAACCGCCCCGGGTAGAGGCTCAGCCTCCAGCACCCGTGACGCCGGCTCCTGCCGTGTCGGCTCCTGAGCCGCAGAGCGTGAGCGAGCAGGCTATCCACGAGCAGATCGCCCTGCAGCAGAATGGACCGGCGCAGCCGGGCCACCCGGGCGGCCATGAGCGTCAAGGCGAAGGCGGCGCGCGGCGCGGTCGCCGGCGCGGACGTCGTGGCGGCCGCCGCCGTCGCTTCGAGGGTGAGCGTGGCGCCGAGCAAGGCGCTCAGCCGAACCACGCCCAAGGTGGCCAGGACCCTGCAGATGACAATCGCGGAAACGTGGCGTTGCCGGGCGAAGCTCCGCGTGGCCTCGAGCACGATCATGACCATGATGGCGGCGAGGATGTGGCACAGCACAGTCATTCCCATGACGTGCACGACCACGCCCATACGGCGGCGCCGGAAGCCCGTGAGACCTATCGCGAGCCGTCGCCGACGGAGCCCCGCGATGACCGCACCATGCCCAACCCCTATCGCATCCCCGATGCCATCCCGCGGCGTGAAAGCTCCGAGGAACGCGGTGACGCAGGCGGCGGCAGTGATGTTCCGCCGGGTGAACATCACGAGTGACATGTGACAGTCGAGAGATGAGACGAAACGCCCGGGGGAACCCGGGCGTTTCTTTATGCAGGGTCGCGTTTCCTGATCTCTTCCAATAGTCCCCTGCCGCTCGCCTCCACGAGATCCAATACCCGCTCGAAGCCCTTGGCGCCGCCATAGTAAGGATCGGGGACATCCAGCAGGCCTGCCTGGGGCGCGTATTCCAGCAACAAGCGCAGCTCCGCACGGGAGCCTTTCGGCCGCAGCGCCTGCAGGCGCCGCAGGTTTTCGCTGTCCATGGCGATCACGTAATCGAAATCGTGGAAGTCCTGGGCGGTGGCCTGGCGGCCGCGAAGGCCGGAGATATCCACACCCCGTTGCAGCGCAGCCGCCTGAGAGCGCGGATCTGGCGGATCGCCGATGTGGTACGCATGGGTGCCGGCCGAGTCCATCTCGATATCAAGTCCTGGCGCCAGTTCCCGGTGGAGTTTCTTGAACACGCCTTCCGCTGTAGGCGAGCGGCAGATGTTGCCCATGCAAACGAACAGCACGCGGACCGGTTTGGGCATGGTCAGCGTCTGAGCAGCGTCGCGACGCGCTTCAGGTCTTCCGGCGTATCCACGCTGGGTCCCGGCACTTCCCGGGCCACGCCCACCGCGATGCTCATGCCGAGCCATAGGGCCCTGAGCTGTTCCAGCTTCTCGATCTGCTCGAGTTCGCAGGGTACCGCAGCAGAAAGCCGTTTGAGGGCGCCGACCTGGTAGCCGTAGATGCCGATATGACGCAGCGCTTCGTGGGGGCCGGTTGCATTGCCGTCCCGATCCCAAGGGATAGGGGCACGGCTGAAGTACAGCGCCTTGCCCTGCCCGTCCGCCACCACCTTCACCACATTGGGATTCATCAATTCGGCGTGGTCATGGATCGGCGTGCACAAGGTGCTCATGTCCGCGCCCGTCGCCAGCAAGGCCGCAGCCTGCGCGATGTTGGACGGCGGCATCATGGGCTCATCGCCCTGCAGGTTCACCACCAGTTCGTCGTCGTCCAGGTCGAGGCGCTCGGCCACCTCGGCAATGCGGTCGGTGCCCGAGGCATGGCTCGCAGCGGTCATCTGCGCCTCGACGCCCGCCTGCTGGCAGGCCTGCTGGATGCGCGCATCGTCCGTGGCCACGATCACCCGTGCGGCCCCACTACGCTGTGCGCAGTCGCAGGCATGCAGGATCAAAGGCTTGCCGTTCAGATCGGCCAGGGGCTTGCCCGGCAGACGCTGCGAGGCGAAACGGGCCGGGATGACTACGTTGAAACGCATTCAGATCTTCTCATCCGCTTTGACCTGCCGCGCCTCGGATTCCAGCATCACCGGGATGCCGTCACGGATGGGATAGGCGAGCCGCTCTGCCTTGCAGACCAACTCGCCTTCGGCCTTGCGATAGGTCAGCGGCCCCTTGCACAGAGGGCAGACCAGTATGTCGAGCAGCTTGGGATCCATGCTTACCTCTTGGTGCCGAGCGTCAGCGCGCGTTCCACACCATCCAATATCAGCGCCGCGTCGGCCGCATCGAACTCCGCGGCGGCTTCAAGGTACCAGTGTCTGCTCAGTGCCGAGTCTTTGCATTTTACGGCGTCCTTCTCGGTCATGAAAACCGGCAGGTCATCAGGGAACTCAAGATCGGCGACGCCGGGTATCGCATGGTCCGGAAGCGCCCGGCCATCCACGTGCAGGCCTGCCGCTTCCAGGGTGGCGAAGAACTGCCGGGGATTGCCGATGGCGGCGATGGCATGCACGCGCTGGGTTGAGAAACTGTTCAAGGAGCGACGCTTGCCGTCCTTCAGGTTCACCGCTGTGTCGGTCTTGAGACGCATGCGCGCGGCATCGGGCCAAGTGAAGCCGCCATCGGGCATCCCCTTGATGACCACCTGTGGGCCCTCCAAACGCGCCTCCGTCTCCCGTAGCGGACCTGCCGGCAGCAGCCAGCCGTTGCCGAGGCCCCGGCTGCCGTCCAGCAGCACGATCTCGTGCTGACGGGCCAGGCGGTAGTGCTGCAGCCCATCATCGCTCAAGACCAGGTCCACATCCGGGGGCAGTAGCTTCGCCGCCGCGACGCGGTCGCGCCCCACCGCCACCGGCGCGCCGCTGTGGCGTGCCAGCAGCAATGCCTCATCTCCCACCAGGCCGGGGTCGCTGTCGGATTCGGCGCGCCGCGGTGTATCCGCGTCGCCGCCGTAGCCGCGAGTGACGATCCCAGGCCGATGTCCGCGTTTGCGTAGCTCCTGGGCCAACCAGATCACGAACGGTGTCTTGCCGGTGCCGCCCACCGTGATGTTGCCCACCACGACCACCGGCACTGGCAGCGTCGCCACCTGCGCGATGCCGAGCGCATAGGCACTACGCCGTAGCGAGGATAGCAACCAGAACAACCAGGCCAGCGGGATCAGGAACCAGACGGGATGAGGCGAATACCAGCGGCGGAGCAGCCAGGCAGACATGCTCAGTCGTCGCTGTCGCGGAACTGCAGGCGATGCAGGGCCGCGTATTGGCCGTTCTTGGCGAGGAGTTCCGCGTGCTTGCCCATCTCCACGATGTTGCCGCGATCCATGACGATGATGCGATCCGCCCGCTCCACCGTCGAGAGCCGATGGGCGATCACGAGCGTGGTGCGATTGGCCATGAGACCTTCCAAGGCCGCCTGGATGTGACGCTCCGACTCGCTGTCGAGGGCGGAAGTCGCCTCGTCCAGCACCAGCACCGGCGCATTCTTGAGCAAGGCCCGGGCGATGGAGAGGCGCTGGCGTTCGCCGCCGGAGAGCAGTACGCCGCGGTCGCCCACCATGGTGTCCAAGCCCTGGGGCAGGCGCTGTATGAAGGGCATGGCGTAAGCCGCCTCCGCTGCCGCCACGATGTCCGCGTCGGTGCGCTTGTCCAGGGAGCCGTAGGCGATGTTGTTGCGGATGGTGTCATTGAAGAGCATCACGTCCTGGCTGACCATGGCTACCTGCTCACGCACGTTCTTCAGGGTGAACTCCCTGAGATCGCGGCCGTCCAGCAGGATCACGCCGGCACTGGGGTCGTAGAAGCGCGGCAACAGGCTCACCAGGGTGGATTTGCCGCTGCCGGAACGCCCTACCAGCGCTACGGTCTCGCCGGGCGCGGCCTTGAAACTGATGCCGTGCAACACCGAGCCCTTGGCCTCGCTATAAGCGAAAGTCACGTCGCTGAATTCCAGTTCGCCTCTGGCGCGCGCCACGGTGAAGCTGCCGCCCTCGTCTTCGGTCTTATCATCGAGGAGTTCGAAGATGCTCTGGCCCGCGGCGATGCCGCGCTGCAGGGGGGCATTGATGTCGGTCAGGTGTTTCAGGGGCGGCAGTACCAGCAACATGGCGGCGAGGAAGGAGCCGAAGGTACCCACCGTGACCGCCTGCTGGTGCAGGGCTACATAAATGATACCCGCCATGCCGCTGCCGGCGATCATCTGGACGATGGGACTGGAGCCCGCATTCACCAGCATGAGCTTCATGTTGAGATAGCGGTTCTTTTCATTGACCTCTTCGAAGCGCCGGGTCTCATGGTCGCGCCCGCCGAACAGCTTGACGATGCGCTGGCCGACGATCACTTCGTCAGCCACCTTGGTGACGTCGCCCATGGAATCCTGGATGCGGCGGCTGTAACGGCGGAAGCGTTCGCTGATGTAGCGCACCAGGAAGGCGATGATGGGTCCCACCACCAGGATGAACAGCGAGAGCTGCCAGCTGCGGTAGAACATCAGGCCGATGAGGCCGATCACGGTGAGGCCGTCGCGGAAGATCACGGTGACGGCGTTGGTGGTGGCGTCCGCCACCTGCTCGATGTTGTAGGTGATCTTGGACAGCAGCATGCCGGCTGACATGGAGTCGTAGAAGCGCGACGGCAGGCGCAGCAACTGGCCGAAGGTCTCCTCGCGCATGCGCTTGATGATGCTGCGGCCCACCCAGCTGATGTTGTAGCCCGCCAGGAAGTCGGCGATGCCGCGCAGCAGGAACAGCGCCACCACCTCCAGCGGCAGCGTGGAGGCGATCCGCGGGTCACGCAGCACGAAGCCCTTGTCCAAGAGCGGCTGGATCAGCGCGGCGAAACCCGCCTGGGTGAGCGCGTAGATGGCCATGCCTATCATGGCCAGCAGGTAACGCGGCCAGAACGGCAGCGCATAGCCCATGAGCCGGCGATAGGTCTGGAAGACGGTGGCTTCGGTCAGCGGTTCGGCCATGTCAGTGGTTTGCGCCGGTCTCGGTGGTGAGGATCTGCAGCTGGGCGAAGCCCAAGGCGCCTGCCACGTCCATCACCGTGACCACGGATTGATGGGTGGCGCGAGCATCGGCGCGCAGGATGATGGGTTGGTCGCGTTTGCTGCCAGCCGCGGCGGTGAGGGCGTCGCGCAGGCTCAAGGGATCGGAACCCGGCACCGGTTTCTGGTTCACGAAGTAGCGGCCCTCCGCATCCACAGTGACCTCGATGCCGTCGGTCTGGGTATACACCGGCGGCGCGCCGGCGCTGGGCAGCTGCACATTGACGCTGGTGCTCTGGATGAAATGGGTGGTCATCATGAAGAACACCAGCATCATGAGCACCACGTCCACCAGGGAGATCAGGTTCAGCTCCGGGTCTTCCCAGCGCTGCCGTTCACGCAGCCTCACGGTCACCCCTGCGCTGCCAATCCGAAGGTGTCTGGCGCCCCTGCAAGGCGTTCATGAGCCGCATGGTCTCCCGCTCCATCCGAACCACTAGATCCTCCACCCGGCCGCGGAAGTAACGGTGCGCCACGTAGGCCGGGATGGCCACGGTGAGGCCCACCACTGTGGTGATGAGCGCCTGGGAGATGCCGCCGGCGAGCGCGGTGGGATTGCCTAAGCCCGCCACCGAGATGGCGGCGAACACGTGCATGATGCCGAGCACCGTGCCGAGCAGACCCAGGAGCGGCGAGATGGTGGCGATGCTGCCGAGGGTGATGAGGTAGCGGTCCAGCTCATGGACGATATGCCGTCCGGCATCGGAGATGGCGTCGTTCAGCACTTCCCGGTCGGAACTGCGGTGGAGGATGCCGATGGCCAAGAGGCGTCCCAGGGGCGACCCGGTGCGCAGGGCCTGCATGCGCTCCTCGTTGAATTCACCGTTGCGGATCCACTGCCAGACCTGGGCGGCCAGGTGCTCGGGGGCTACGCGCTGGGTCTGCAGGCTCCAGAGGCGTTCGGCGATGATGGCCACCACGAGGACCGAACACAGCAGCAGCGGCACCATGATCCAGCCGCCGGCCTTGATGATCTCGAACATACCGCTCCCCGGTATCCAGTTGATGCATCATACTGGATTCCAAGGGTTTTTTGTCTCAATCCTCTGTCCACAGACGCGCCGTATCCTGCCGCCAGCGCATGGACACTACGGGTTTGGAACCGGTACGGAACCGCATGCAGAGCGCCCCATCGTTCGCCGTATCCGCCAACGTCGCCAGCGGCAGATAGCGCGCCTCCACCTCCGATTTGGGGAAATCCCAGCGGTTGCGATAGCCCACGGGGAACCACACCGCTTGGGGCGTCACTGCGGCCACGAAGGGCGGCGTGGAAGACGAGTTGCTGCCATGGTGCGGCGCCACCAGGAGATCGCTGTGCAGGTCTGGCTGCAAGCCCAGGAGCCGCTTCTCCCCTTTCTTCATGATATCGCCCACCAACAAAGCGCTGCCCCCGGGGCCGCTTATCCGCAGCACGCAGGAGGCGTCGTTACCGTTCAAGGGATTGCCCGTCTCCGGATACAACATCTCGAAATGGACGCCTTCCCAGTCCCAGCGCTGACCGCGCCGGCAAGGCATGGCATCGGGCACCCGGTCCATGGCGCCGGTGTACACCGGCGCACTCGGATAGGCAGCACGCAAGCTAGCGAGACCGCCTGCGTGGTCGTTGTCGCCGTGACTCACGATCACCCGGTCCGGCTCCGCGATGCCCTGGGACCGCAGATAAGGCACCAGCACTTCCTGGCCCGTGTCGGAGCCGGAACGGAACTTCGGGCCCGTGTCGTAGATGAGCACGTGATGCCCCGTGCGTACCACTGCTGCCAACCCCTGCCCCACATCCAGCAAGGTCACGTCGAAATCACCGGCCGCCAAGCCTGCGGGCGCGATGACGAATAAGGGCAGCAAGAGCACCAGTGCCGGCAGGCGGCCCGGTACTCCACGGGGCAACAGTATCCAGACGACACCGAGCAAGCCCAGGGCCGCGAGATACCAGGTCACCGCCGGCGCGGGCAGTGTCACCGCCGGATCCGAAAGCCGGGACAAGATGGGCCAGGTGAACCCCATGACCGCAGCTGCGAGCTTGAGCAACAGGGCGCCGGCCCAAGGCCAGACCCATAGCAACAACGCGCCGGTCAGCACTAGGGGGATCACCGTCAGCGCATAGACCGGCACGATGATGAGATTCGCAAGGGGTGAACCGAAGCCGGCTTGCTGGAAGAAGAATGCCAGGAGCGGCAACAACCCCAAACCCACCGCCCATTGGGTACGCAAGAGATCTCGCCACCACCCATGGACTCCGTGCACGCGTCCGCCGAAGGCCAGCAGGATCGCCCCGACAGCGGTGAACGACAGCCAGAAACTTGCCTCCCCGGCCGCCAGGGGATCCCACAGCAACACCCCCAGCATCGCCAGTGCCAGGGTATCTGCCTTCCCCAGCCGGCGACGCGACACCACTCCAAGCGTGAGGGCCGCCAACATGATCAGAGCCCGTTGGGTCGGCAATGTGAAGCCTGCGAGACAGGCATACAGAAACGCGCCCGCGAGCGACGCCATCGCCGCTGCTACTTCAGCTGGACAGCGCCGGCACAGGACTGCGCTGCGCCGCCACAGCCATCGCATCAGCAAGAACAACAATCCAGCCACCACGCCCAGATGCAGGCCGGCGATGGCCATAAGATGCACGGTGCTGGTGGTCTGCAATACCTGCCACTGGTCTTCCGCGATGCCGCTCTGATCGCCGGTGATGAGAGCGGTCACCATGCCTGCATAAGGGTCGGCGGCGACTTCAGTGGCGATCCGCTCGCGCAGACCGTCACGCAACTGCAGCAATGGATAGCGCGTGCCGGGCAGCAGCGAGGCATCGTCGCTGACATAGCCCGTGGCGCCGATGCCGTGGAAGAACAGCCAGCCTTCATAATCGAAGCTGCCGGGATCCATGAAGCCACGCGGGCGGCGCAGCTTCGCAGTGAAGCGCCAATGCTCGCCCGCTGCGGGCAGCCGGGGTTGACCCTGGATGCTGAGCCTCACCGCGGTGGGGATCCCGGGGCCCGGAGCTCGGCCATCCAATGTCCCGATGCGGAACTCGAATTCCGTGAGCTCCCCATGGGTCGCCGGAAGACTGCTCACCCAGCCGTCCAATACCAGCTTCTGCCCTTCGAAAGAGGGATCCAGGCGCGTGGAAAGATGCTGATGGGCGGCGAGCCAACACCAGCCAAGACCGATGGGCAGGAACAGGAGCCAGCGCAGTTGCCGCCAATAGAAGGCAGCACACATCATTGGCACACTAAAAGCTGCGAGCCGCCACGCTTCCGGTAACTCCGGCGATACCAGGATGGCCAGCACCCCGGCCAGCATCGCCGCTGCAGACTTCCACATGGCCCTGCCCCTGAAATCATGGATAATGGCCGCCGCCCTCGAGGCGGACGACCTATATATAGTTCATTTCTGATTAATGCCAGGCCTGCCGTCGGCGGGCTATGCTCAGACTGCGGGTAGACGCCCGCCCGAACGCGCTGGAGTCGCGGTGCCCCGAAAGTTTCTCTCCAAGGTCGTGCCGGCGCCCGAGAAGCTGCATGCCATGCTGCACGGAAAGTGGTACATGCGGCCCTTCGATTTCCTGTGGCACGACCCGGCGCTCTGGCACATCGGCCGCCGCGGCACCTGCCGGGCCCTGGCCCTGGGTGCCTTCGTCTGCTGCCTGCCGATACCCGGTCACACCATCTTCGCGGTGATAGGGGCACTCTACTGGCGCATCAACATGCCCGTCGCCGTGGCGGCGGTGTGGATCAACAACCCGTTCACCATCGCCCCCATCTGGTACGGCGGCTACAGGATCGGGCACTTGCTGCTGAATACCCTGCATCTGAACCCGGACAGCCATGAGGTGGTGAACCATTCGATGCACGCACCTGAGCTGATGCGCGCCTGGCGCATGGTGGAAGAGACCTTCCTGGGTTGCGTGGTGGAAGGCGCGATCTTCGCGATCGTCGCCTATGTGCTGTTCGACCTGGCTTGGCGGCTGTCCATCAGGGGCCGCTGGAAGCTCCGTGCCAACCAGCGCAAAGCGAGAAATGCCTAGGTGCTGAGCCTGCCATCCTGAAGGTGCAGCACCCGCTGCGCCCGCTCCGCCATCTTCACATCGTGGGTCACCAACACCAGGCTGGTGCCCATCTCCCGGTTCAGTTCCAGCATCAGCTGATACACCTGCTCGCCGGTATGGGCGTCCAGGTTGCCGGTGGGTTCGTCCGCCAGCACCACGGCGGGGCGATGGATCAGGGCCCGGGCCACCGCGGCCCGCTGGCGCTCACCGCCGGAGAGCTTCGCGGGACGATGGGTGAGCCGCTGGGAGAGGCCGACCTTCCCCAGCAGTTCCACCGCCTTGGCCTCCGCTTCCGCAGGCTCAGCGCCGCCGATCAAGAGCGGCATGGCCACGTTCTCCACCGCCGTGAACTCCGGCAGCAGATGATGAAACTGGTAGACGAAGCCGATGGAGCGGTTGCGTAGGACGCCGCGGGCTGCGTCGGACATCCGGCTCAGGGCCTCGCCGTTCACGTACACCTCACCGGAGGTGGGCGTGTCCAGCCCTCCCAAGAGATGCAGCAGAGTGCTCTTGCCGGAACCGGAGCTGCCGACGATGGCCACCCGTTCGCCGGGCGCCACGGAAAGGTCCACGCCGTTCAGCACTTCGACCTTGTAGTCGCCTTCCTGGAAGTGCTTCACCAGCTTCTCGCAGCGCAGCATCGCGGTCTCACTCATAACGCAGTGCCTCCGCCGGCTGGGTATTGGCCGCGCGCCACGCGGGATACAGGGTCGAGAGCACCGTGAGCACGAAACTCGCGAGGGTGATCCGCAATACGTCGCCGGTGACGATGACCGCCGGCAGGTCGCTGATGTAGTACACGCTGGAGGGCAGGAACTCGGTGTGGAACACATGCTGCAGGAAATGCATGATGTCGTTGAGATAGGTGGCGAGTACCACCCCCAGGATCAAGCCGATGAGCGTCCCCAGAAAGCCGATGATGGTGCCCTGCACGATGAATATGCCCATGATGGAGCGCGGGCTCGCCCCCAGGGTGCGCAGGATGGCGATGTCCGCTTGCTTGTCGGTGACCGCCATCACCAGGGTGATGGCGATGCTGATGGCCGCCACCAATTCGATCAGGGACAGGATGATGAACATCACGGTCTTCTCCATGGCGATGGCCTTGAAGAAGTTCACGTGTTCCTGGGTCCAATCGCTGACATAGAAAGCGCCGTTGAAGCGGGCAGTGAGTTCCCGCGCGATCTGCGGCGCCTGATACTTGTCCTGCAGCTTGAGGCGCACGCCGCTGACGGCGTCATCGAAGCCGTAGAGGGTCTGGGCGTCCTTGATGTTGATGAAGGCCAGGCCCCGGTCGTACTCGTACATGCCTGCGTCGAAGATGCCCGACACCGTGAAGCGCCGGAAGCGCGGGATCAGGCCGGCGGGCGTGACGTTGCCCTGGGAGATCATCAGGATCACCTTGTCGCCTGGGGCCGCGCCCAGAGCGTAAGCGAGATCCTTGCCGAGCACGATGTCATAGCTACCGGGTGCCAGGTCCTGCATGCTGCCCATCACCATGCGCCGGCCCACATCCGAGACCGTCGATTCCATGTTCGGGATCACGCCGCGGATCTCGGTGCCGCTCATGTTGGCGCCGTTGGCGAGCATGGCCTGGTCCTCGACATAGGGGGCGGCCGCCACCACGCCGGGCTGGCCGTGCACGTCGCGCACCACCGCGGGCCAGTCCTGCAGGCGGTTGTCGAAGCCGGAGACCGTGGCATCGGAGGTCATGCTGAGGATGCGGTCCCGCAACTCGTCCTGGAAGCCGTTCATCACCGACAACACGGTGATGAGGGCCATGACGCCGATGGCGATGGACACCAGCGACATGCCGGAGATGAAGGAGATGAACTGGTTGCGGCGTTTGGCGCGGAAATAGCGCAGGCCGACGAACAGCGGGAATGGTCTAAACATAGACGCGCATTATAGGGGCATCCGTACCGGCACCGGCCGATATAACACGGCTTCGGTAGGGCTCATGCGTGCCACATAGGCGAGAATTTCCACGCCCGCGACCGCCGCCTCCCGCAGCGTGCGGCCATAGACCGGGTCGATGGCGTCCGCGGGCCGGACCTCCTGGACGTCGTCCCGCTGCACGCAGAAGCACAACATGGCCCGCTGCCCTGCCCTGACTTTCACCATGAGCTCGCGCAGATGGCGGCTGGCCCGTTCGCTCACCGCATCCGGGAACAGGGCTATCCCGTCCTGTACCGCGGCAGTGACGTTCTTCACTTCCAAGTAACAATCGGGCTGATCCGCATGTCCCTGCAGGAGGAAATCCACTCTGAAACCCTCCCCCGCCATCACCTCGCCCTTGAGAGCCGGATAACCGTGCAACTCGGCGATGATCCCGGCCTGGATACCTTCCCTCACCAAGGCATTGGTACGGCCGGTATGGATGCCCACCAGCACCCCGGGCAGGGCTTCGACGAGTTCCCAGGTCCACGCGTACTTCCGTGCAGGGTTGGCAGCCCGGCTCAGCCATACCCGCATCCCCGGGTCAGCACAGCCCAGCATGGAACCGGTATTGGGGCAGTGCACCGTCAGATGCCTGCCGTCGGACAGCACCACGTCCGCCAGGAAGCGTTTGTAGCGCCGTTCCAGGCGCGCCTCCTGCAAAGCCGGTTCAAAGTGCATGGTCTGATAAGCCTTTATGTCAAGAAAGCATCCTAAGCCAATGCTCTGGAACGCTTTTTGAACAATAGCTTAGTGATATAGTTAAGCCCTGAGTCCACGGGGAGATTGTGACATGCGCCGCCCTGCCCTGAGCTTCGTGCTCGCAGCCCTCTCGCTGTCCAGCGTGGCTCCGTTATTCGCCGCCGACGCACCGGCCGCCAACTCTTCCGTCGCACCCGCTGCCGGCACAGCCGCTGCACCTGCGGCGGCTCCCGCTGCTTCCACCCAGACGACGGCCCAAACCGCACCTGGCGCCGCCACTGCGACCGCCGCACCGACGGCGAGCACGGTAGCCATGGCCAGCAGTGCCGCGCCGGCCGCCGGCACCGTGAGCGCCCCTGCCGCCGCGCCGGCTCCCGCTGCGGCGCCCGCACCTATGCAAGCGGTTCCTGCCACGCCTACCCCTGCACCTGCCGCTCAGGCAGCTCCGGCTCCCCAAGCACAGGGCGGCGGTATCACCGCGCCGATCCGCGGCATGAACATGGCCAACGTGGAGCACATCTTCGGCACGCCGATCCAGAAATTCGACGCCGTGGGCAAGCCGCCCATCACCCGCTGGGACTACCCGGACTACGTGGTGTACTTCGAATACAATATGGTCTTGCATACGGTGATGAAGTCCGGCGGCTAATCCTCCGGTCCACCGTCCGAACCTCCGCCGCGTGAGCGGTGCCGCTGAAGAGAGCGGTACCTCACGCGGTTTGTTTTAGGGTCTCTTTAGCAAATGACCGCCCGTTACAAACTGCCCCCGGAATGGGTCTCCCAGAGCGGGGTGATGCTCACCTGGCCGCGCTCCGATGTGGAGTGGAACCCGGACTATGCCTCCGCGGAACGCTGCCACACCGCCATCGCCAAGGAGATCAGCCTGCGCGAGCAGGTAGTGATCACCTGCATGGACGAAGGCCACGCGGAACGCATCCGGGGTTACGTGAAAGCCGCCGGCGGGCGCGTGGATCGGCTGCACATCTACTCCTTCCCCTCCAACGACGCCTGGGCCCGGGACCATGGCCCCATCACCGTCGAGAAGGACGGGAAGCTCGTGCTGTTGGACTTCATCTTCAACGGCTGGGGCGAGAAATATCCCCACCAGAACGACAACCGCCTGAGTCGCCGCCTCTATGAGGCCGGTGCCTTCGGCAGCCTGCCCATGGAGAGCATCGAGTTGGTGCTGGAAGGCGGCAGCATCGAGGTGGATGGGGAAGGCACGCTGCTCACCACCGAGAGCTGCCTGCTCAACAAAAACCGCAACCCGAAGCTCAAGCGCGCCGAGATCGAGGCCCTGCTGCAAAAGTACCTCGGCATCGACCGCATCCTATGGCTCCAGCACGGCGCCATCGACGGCGACGACACCGATGGCCACATCGATACCCTGGCGCGCCTGTGCGACGCCAAGACCATCGCCTACCAGGCTTGTGAAGACGCCGGCGACCCCCATTACAAGGGTCTGAAAGCGATGGAAGAGGAATTGAAGGTCTTGCGCCGCAAGGACGGCCAGCCCTACAAGCTGGTCCCGTTGCCCTGGCCCCAGGCGGTCATCGACCACACCGGCCGGCGCCTGCCCGCCACCTACGCCAACTTCCTCATTGTGGACGGTGCGGTGCTGGTACCGACCTATAATGATCCGGCGGACGGCCCGGCCCTGAAGGCCCTGGAGAGCTGCTTCCCCGGCCGCGAGATCGTGGGTGTGCCCTGCCGCTCCCTGATCCACCAATACGGCAGCCTGCATTGCGTGACCATGCAGTTCCCCCGCGGCGTAGTGCCGCAGAAGGCCTAAGCCATGAGCAGCAAGAAATTCCTGAAGGTGGGGCTGGTGCAGCAGAGCTGCATCGCCGATCGCGCCCATAACCTGCGCGAGAGCATCAAGGGCATCCGCGAGGCCGCCGCCAAGGGTGCCAAACTGGTGCTGCTCCAGGAACTGCACACCGGTCTCTACTTCTGCCAGACCGAAGACACCCACGTGTTCGACCAGGCCGAGGCCATACCGGGTCCCTCCACTCAGGAACTGGGTGCGGTGGCCAAGGAGCTTGGCGTCGTCATCGTGGCTTCGCTCTTCGAGCGTCGCGCGCCGGGCCTCTATCACAACACCGCCGCGGTGCTGGAGAAAGACGGCACGCTCGCAGGCATCTACCGCAAGATGCACATCCCGGACGATCCGGGCTACTACGAGAAGTTCTACTTCACGCCGGGCGATCTCGGTTTCGAGCCCATCCAGACCTCCGTGGGCAAACTCGGGGTGCTGGTGTGCTGGGACCAGTGGTATCCGGAAGGCGCGCGCCTGATGGCCTTGGCCGGGGCAGACATGCTGCTCTACCCCACTGCCATCGGCTGGGTGGAGGAAGACGCGCAGGATGAACAGGCGCGCCAACGGGATGCCTGGATCACCATCCAGCGCGCCCATGCCGTGGCCAACGGCCTGCCGGTGCTGGTGTGCAACCGCATCGGCTTCGAGAAGGACCCGTCCGAAGTGGGTGGCGGCATACGCTTCTGGGGCTCCAGCTTCGTGGCCGGCCCCCAGGGCGAGATCCTGGCTCAGGCGGACACCTCCTCGGCCACGGTGCTGGTGACGGATGTGGACCTGGGCCGCTCCGAGGCCGTACGCCGCATCTGGCCCTATCTACGGGATCGTCGCATCGACTTCTACGACGAACTCACTGAACGCTTCCGGGATTGATCCGAAGCTCCAGTCTTTAGATGCCAGATACTCCGCTCAACGTCCTCGCACCCCAGGACTTAAACCTCTCACGACCTTCCCAGCGCTGGGGCAAACTCTATGGCAGCGCCGCAGGCCTCGCCCTGGCGGAAGCGGCAATGGCGCTGGAGGCACCGCTCCTGGCGGTGACCCAGAGTGCTCGCGATGCGGAGCGTCTTACGGCGGAGCTGCGTTTCTACCTGCGCGGCCGAGACCTGCCGGTGTTCTCCCTGCCGGATTGGGAGACGCTGCCCTACGATCTCTTCTCTCCCCATCAGGACATCATTTCTGAACGATTAGCCACCCTCGCAGCGCTGCCGGGCCTGAAGCGCGGCATCGTGGTGGTGGCCGCCGCCACGCTGATGCAGCGACTGGGACCGCCCGCCTACGTGATGGGTGGCACCTTGAACCTCAAAGTGGGCGAACGACTAGACCCCGATGGACTGCGCGCCCAGTTCAGTTCCGCGGGCTACGCCTCCGTGACCCAGGTGATGGAGCACGGCGAGTTCGCGGTGCGCGGCTCGCTCCTGGATGTGTTCCCCATGGGCAGCGACGTACCCTACCGAATCGACCTGTTTGATGATGAGATCGAAAGTATCCGGATCTTCGATCCAGAGACCCAGTTGTCCCGGGACAACCTCACGGAACTGAAGCTGCTGCCGGCCAAGGAATATCCCCTGGATGAAGCCGGCATACGCGCCTTCCGGCAGCGCTATCGCGCGCGCATCGAAGGGGATCCGCAGCGCAGCGTGATCTACCGGGACGTATCCAATGGCATCGCCATCGGCGGCGTCGAATATTACCTGCCACTCTTCTTCGATCAGACCGCGGATTTCTTCCAGTATCTGCCCAAGCAGAGCACCGTGGCCTTCATGGACGAAATGGAGACGGCACTGACCCAGGCCTGGACCCAGATCCATGAGCGCTATGAACAACGGCATCACGACATCGAGCGGCCGCTGCTGAAGCCGGAAGAGGTCTGGCTGGAACCCAAGGCGGTGCAGGAAGCGGCGTCCCGCTATGCCTGCATCGGCATCCAGTCCTTCGAGCTACTGGATACCCAGGGCGTGAACTTCCCCAGTGTCGCGCCGCCATTCCTGCGGGTGGACAGCCGGGCGCCGGAGCCGGCGCAGAAGCTAGTGGCTTTCCTCCAAGGCTTCCCGGGTCGCGTGCTGTTCGCGGCAGAATCCGCCGGCCGGCGCGAATATCTCAACGACCTCCTGGGAAGGCAAGGGATCAAGCTCGCGCAATTCGGTGGCTGGGATGATTTCCTGAGCAGCGACGAGCGGCTGGGGATATGCATCGCGCCCCTGGAGCGCGGCCTGCATCTGCCGGATGCGAATATCGCAGTGCTCACGGAAGAGCAGCTCTTCGGTGAGCGGGCCCGCCAGAAGACCCGAAGGGTCACCCGCCGCGATCCCGAAGACATCATCCGGGACCTCACGGACCTGGCGGCCGGCGCGCCGGTGGTGCATGAGCAGTATGGCGTGGGCCGCTACTTGGGGCTGGAGACCCTGGACATGGGCGGTTTCGAGACGGAGTTCCTGCGCCTCGAATACGCCGGGGGCGACAAGCTCTATGTGCCGGTGGCCTCCCTGCATCTCATCAGCCGTTATAGCGGCAGCTCGCCGGAGACGGCGCCCCTGCACAAGCTCGGTAGCGGCGACTGGGAGAAGGCCCGGCGGCGCGCCGCGGAGCAGGCGCGGGACGTGGCGGCGGAGTTGCTGGACCTCTACGCACGCCGCGCGGCACGCCAGGGCCATCAGTTCAAACTGGCGCAGATCGATTACCAGGCCTTCGTCGAGGCCTTCCCCTTCGATGAGACCCCTGACCAGGAGAAGGCCATCGCCAATGTCATCGGTGACATGACGGAGGGCAAGCCCATGGACCGGGTGGTATGCGGTGACGTGGGTTTCGGCAAGACCGAGGTGGCCTTGCGCGCGGCCTACGTCGCTGTGCAGGGCGGCAAGCAGGTGGCGGTGCTCGTCCCTACCACCCTCCTCGCCCAGCAGCACGCCCAGACCTTCCAGGACCGCTTCGCCGACCTGCCGGTGCGCATCGAGGTGTTGTCGCGCTTCCGCACCGGCAAGCAACAGGACGCGGCCCTGCAGGACATCGCCGCGGGCAAAGTGGAGATCGTGATCGGCACCCATGCCCTGCTGCGGCCGGAAGTGAAGTTCAAGGATCTAGGCCTCGTGATCGTGGATGAGGAGCACCGCTTCGGCGTGCAGCATAAGGAGCGCCTGAAACAGCTGCGGGCGGAAGTGGACATCCTGACCCTCACGGCGACCCCCATCCCCCGCACCCTCAACATGGCGTTGGCGGGCCTGAGGGAGCTTTCCATCATCGCCACGCCGCCGGAGGAACGCCTGGCGGTGAAGACCTTCGTCAGCGAATGGCAGGACGGCTTGATACAGGAAGCCTGTCTGCGCGAGATCAAGCGCGGTGGCCAGGTCTACTTCGTGCACAACAGCGTGGAGACCATCGACAAGGCCGCGGCAGACATCGCGAAGCTGGTGCCCGGCGCGGAGATCCGCATCGCCCACGGCCAGATGCGGGAGCGGGACCTGGAACAGGTGATGCTGGATTTCTACCACCGCCGCTTCAACATCCTGGTGTGCACCACGATCATCGAAAGTGGCATCGATGTCCCGACGGCCAACACCATCATCCTCCACCGCGCCGACAAGTTCGGCCTCGCACAATTGCATCAACTCCGTGGTCGGGTGGGCCGCTCCCATCACCGGGCCTACGCCTATCTCGTCATCCCTCCCCGCAACCTGCTGACGGGGGACGCCATGAAGCGCCTGGAAGCCATCGAATCACTGGAAGAATTGGGGGCGGGCTTCACGCTGGCCACCCACGACTTGGAGATCCGCGGCGCCGGCGAGTTGCTGGGGGACGAACAGAGCGGCCAGATACAGGAAGTCGGTTTCTCGCTCTACTCCGAGTTGCTGGAGCGGGCGGTGAAGACCCTCAAGGCCGGCAAGATCGTGGACATCGACGCACCGCTCGACCATGGGCCCGAGATGGACCTGCACATCCCTGCATTGCTCACGACCGACTACATGCCGGATGTGCATCTCCGGCTCACGCTTTACAAACGCATCGCCAGCTGCCGGAACCAGGCGGAGTTGGAAGACCTGCAGGTGGAGATGATCGACCGCTTCGGCCTGCTGCCACCCCAGGCCAAGAACCTGTTCCGCATCGCCGAACTGAAACTGAAGGCCGCACCCCTGGGGATACGCAAGATCGAGGCGGGTCCCACCGGCGGGCGCATCCATTTCGGGCCTGAGACCCCGGTGGAACCCATCACCGTGATCCGTCTGATACAGCACAAACCCAACACATTCCGCCTGGACGGCCAGGACCGCCTGCGCTTCAGCATGGACCTGGAGGACCGGGAGGAGCGGATGGCTGCCGTGGAGGAGCTACTCACGCAACTCAGCAAGGCTGCGGCATAATGGGGCCATCAAGCCGGAGTGCTCGCCCGTGAAGACCCTCGCCGCCGCCTGCTGTGCCCTGACCCTGCTGCTGACGGCTACCGGCACCGCAGCGCCCGCGCCCACTGCAGCTGCGGCACAGCCCAACTGGTACAACGTGGAAGTGATCGTGTTCCGCGTGCTGGATCCGGATGCGGGCAGCGGCGAGACCTGGCCCGTGGATCCCGGCATGCCGGATTGGAGCGCGGCCCAGGCCTTGAACCCGCCTGATTCCCTCGGTTCTGCCGTCCCCTACCAGGCCCTCTCTCCGGTCTCGGAACAGATGACGGAACAATGGAACCGGCTGCGCCGCTCCAAGAACTATGAACCGCTGCTGCATGCGAGCTGGACTCAGCCTGCGCTGGAGCGTGAGACGGCGCCCTCGGTGCGCATCGGCGCGCCTCCCACCGCCGTGGCAGCCCCGAGCACAGCTCCGGTGCCGACGCCCGCTCCTGCTGCCTTGACGGGTGCCGCGGCATTCGCCGCGCTGCAACTGAAGCCGACCCAGGCCTACGGCACTGCTAAACTCAGCACCACCGGGCCTTATCTCCATTTCGACGTGGACCTGGTGCTGCAAGGGCCCTTAGCTAAACAAGCTACCCCTTCGGCGGCCACCCTGAGTTCTGCAATGCCTGTGCCCACGGCGGGGACCACTGTGGCAACGACTCCGGTGTACCAGCTGTACAGGTTGCGCAAGGATATGCGCGTGAACGGCGGCAAGGCGGCCTACTTCGATCATCCGCTGTTCGGCGCCATCGTATTGGTCACACCGGTCCATCATCAATAGACCTAGCTGAGCTTGAATTCCTCTCCGCTGTGCCGCGACAGGGCTTCGCGCGCCTGTTTCCACTCATTGCTGGTGCGCAAGACATCCCAGCTTAGGTGGTCGCGTCCATGCAGTCGCGTGAGCCGCCACTGGCGCATGGGATCCGGCTCATCCTTGAGTCCATCCAGGATCGCCACCACGCCTGCGCGGTTATTGCATACCGGCAGCATGTCGCAACCGGCTGCCAGCGCCGCTCGGGCGCGATCGAGATAGTCCCCGGCCTTCTCCGCGCCGCGCATGCTCAGATCATCGCAGAACACCGCGCCGTCGAAGCGCAGATGCAGCCGCAACTCCCCTTCGATCCAGCGACGCGACAGGCTTGCCGGGTTTGGATCCACCTGCTCGTAGACGATGTGGGCCATCATCACCGAGGGCAGGTCCAGGTTGATGAGCTTCTGGTAGGGCACGATATCCTTGTGACGCAAGGCCTCGAGGGGACGCGTATCCACCGGCAGCATCAGGTGCGAGTCACCCTGCACCGCCCCGTGGCCGGGGAAGTGCTTGGCGCAGGCAGCCATGCCGGCACGACGCATGCCTAGCACCCAGCTACGAGCCAACTCCGCGACCGCATCGGCTCCACTGTGCAAGGCCCGATCGCCGATGATGATGCTGGCGCCATAGTCCAGGTCCACCACCGGCGCGAAACTCAAGTCCACACCCACAGCCCGCAGCTCCGCCGCTAACAGCCAGGCCGAAAGCTCCGTGAGCTGCAAAGCCTGCTTTGGGTCGCGATCATAGAGCTGCCCGAACAAACGCGCCGGCGGCAGTACCGTGAAACCTTCGCGGAACCGCTGCACCCGGCCGCCCTCATGATCCACCGTGACCAGGAGCTGCGGGCTGCGCAAGGCGTGGATCTCCGCCACCAGAGCTTCGAGCCCTGCCCGATCACCCTTGTAGTTGCGTGCAAACAGGATCACGCCGCCCACCAGCGGATGCAGCAGCAACTCCCGGTCTTCTGCCGTGAGAGCCATGCCCTCCACATCCACCAACAAGGGACCCAAGCTCACGATCTACTCCTGTCGAACACCGCCATGGATTCCACGTGGGCGGTGTGGGGGAACATGTCCAACACGCCAGCGCGGGTCAGATGCCAGCCCTGCTCCACCAGGAGCTTCGCATCCCGCGCCAGGGTCGCCGGATGGCAGGAAACGTAGACGATGCGACGTGCCTCGAAGCGCGGAAAGGACACGATGATCTCCCGGGCACCCGCCCGTGGCGGATCCAGCAGGATGCCCGAGTAACGCTTCTTGGCCCAGTCGCCGTGCTGCTTCTCACTGAAAAGGTCCGCTTGCTCGAAGGAAGCATTCCGGATGCCGTTCCGCTCTGCATTCAGGCGCGCCCGGCTAACGAGATTGGCTTCGCCTTCGATGCCGGTCACGGACTTGGCTTTGCGTGCCAAAGGCAGAGTGAAGTTTCCGAGACCTGAGAAGAGATCAAGCACTTCGTCTCCGGGGCCTGGATCCAGCGTCGCCACCGCCAACTCCACCAGCTTACGGTTCACCGCGCCGTTCACCTGGACGAAATCCGCCGAACGGAAGCCGATGTCCACACTGGACTCCGGCAGCCGATAGTGCATCTCCAGGTCGTCGGTACCGCCCTGCAATCGCATATGGAAGCCGTGTTCCTGGCCGAAGGCCATGATCCGGGTCATGTCTGCCTCACTGGGGGTAGTCAGCACCCGCAAGGAAAGTACCGCCGCGTCATCGCCTATGGCCACCTCCACCTGAGGCACCTTGTCGGCGATGCTGAGGGCGCTGAGCAACTCTGAAAGCTTGTCCATGAGGCCGCCGATCTTCGTGTCCAGCACATGGCACTGCCAGATGTCGGTGACGTGATGCCGGTGCCGTTCCTTGAATCCCACCGCCACCTTGCCGCCGGGATTGCGATGGGCGGAGAACCGGGCGCGGCGCCGATAGCCCCAGGCTGGCCCCAGCAGCGGCGCCGCGACCTGATCGGGCCTCACACCGCCGATGCGTTCCAGGTTGTCGAGCAGCGTCTGCTGCTTCGCTGCGATCTGCGCTTCAGGCGAGAGATGCTGCAGCACGCAGCCGCCGCAGACGCCGTAGTGCCGGCAGCGGGGCCCCACCCGCTGCGGCGAGGCATGCAATACCTCCGTGACTTGGGCCTCGTCGAACTCGCGCCGGCGCTTCAGGATGCGGAAGCGCACCGTCTCGCCGGGCAGCGCATCCTCGATGAACATGGCCTTGCCGGCCAGGCGTGCGATGCCGCGGCCGTCGTGGGAAAGAGCTGTTATCTCCACCGCCGTGTCGGGCGCCGGCATGGGCGCGTTGCGTGCTCTCATTGCGCCGGCGGCCAGGCGGCCAGGAATTCATCCAGGTGGGGCTTGGCGGTCTTCTTCAAGGTCTCGCGCACCACCGTGCATTCACGACGGTATTCCTCATCCACCAAGTTGCCGCGCAGCAGCTCGAAGCGCAGATACAGGAGATAGGTGTTGAGAGCGTCGGTCTCGCAATAATCGCGGATGCCGGCGATGTTGCCCTTGAGCCAGTTCTCCCATACGTGACTGCCGTGCATGCCGAGCTTGCCGGGGAAACCGCAGAGTTGTGCCATCTCGTCCAAGGGCACTCCGCCGCGACCCTGGTAGAACCCCAACACGTCCATGAGGTCCGTGTGACGCCAGTGATAGCGGGAGATGTAGTTGTTCCATTTGAAAGACTGATCGTTCGCACCCAGTTCCCAGAAGCGGGGTGCGCTCAAGCCATGGCGCATGGCGCGATAGTTGAGCACGGGCAGGTCGAAACCCGAGCCGTTCCAGGACACGAGGTCGGGACCGAACTTCTCGATCCCCTCGAAGAACCGGCTGATGATCTCTTTCTCCTCCGATTCCGCGGTCCCCAGGGTCCAGACCTTGAAGCCGTCCCGGTTACGCAGGGCGATGGAGACTGCCGCTACCCGTTGCAGATGCAGGGGCAGGAACTCGTTGCCACCCGTATCCTGACGGCGTTTCTGGAACATGCAGCGGCCCACGTCCTCGTCGGACAGGCCGTCGAAGCCGTACAGCCGCCGGCCGCCATCCAGGTCCGGGATGGTCTCGATATCGAAGGCGAGGATATTCATCGTCCCAGTCTAACAAACCGGCATCGGGGACCGGCTTTGACCCCTGGGATGAAAACCCGGAACATGGTCACGGGGTCTGTATGGGGGTACATGCCATGGCAGTGGACCAGACACAGGACGGCCTTCACGCGGCGCTCGCCGCCTTGCAGCCGGAGATTCGCCAGATGCTGGCGGAAGATTTGCCGGTGGAGGCACGGGGCTGTACCGAGGCTTTCGCCGCCCAGCGCTGGGGTCAACTCCGGGAGCTGGTGCATCGGATCAAAGGCACAGCCCAGTTCTGCCGGCTGGAGGCCTTACATGCCATCTGCCTGCGCATCGAGGAAAAGGCTGGCGCCGACGCCGCGCCGGAACGCACCGACATGGAAGCACTCAGCGCCGAGGTCGCCCGAGCGTTGGCGGTATTGGGGCCCTGAACCCCGGCTGTAATGCAGGGTTAAACCGGATTCTGTAAACTCCTAGTGCGCGTGTCCGCGGCCTCAAAGGGCCTAGCGAACGGGCTGCGCTCCCTCCAAGGGGAATTCGCTATCAACGAAAAGGAGTACCGACCATGGCTGGCAAGAAACCCGTCTCCGCTGCGACCTTCCATAAGAGAACCCAGCGCCGCGCCAAGAAAGAATTGGCTGGCGCCAAAAAGAAGGCCCAGCACTACAGCAAGGGCGACAAGCTCATGAAACAGGTCTCTCAGACCTTGCAGAACATCGCCAAGAGCCACCCCAACCCCAAGGCCAAGAAGCAGGCCAAACTGGCGGTTAAGAAGCTCGGCCAAGCCCAACATGCCTTCGGCTCGGCGGGCCTATGCCAGAGCGATATCTATGATAAGAGCCAAGGCTGAGGCTTGAACTTATCCTGAAACGCGGCATCTCTGGCGACCGGGGATGCCGCCTATCAGCGGTCTTGAGTCCCATGTCCAAAACCAGGCTACTTCCACTTCTGCTGACTGCGATCTTTGCCGTGCCGCAGGTCGCAAATGCTGAGGCACGCTTCCACAACAGGACCGAGGAAAGCGGCCTGGTGACGGGAGTGGTATTCAGCATCATCGAGGATCGGCAAGGTTATGTATGGCTTGCCACCGGCGACGGCCTGGAACGCTACGACGGCTACAGTTTCAAGGTCTTCAAGCACAAACCCGACGACCCCACCAGCATCGCCTCTGACTTCGTCAGGACCGTGTACGAAGATCCATCCGGCCATCTCTGGCTGGGCACTTTCGGCGGCGGGCTCGACTTGTTCAAGCCCGAGACCGAGACTTTCCAGCACTACCGCCATGTGCAGGGTGATCCCCGCAGTATCGCCAGCGACAAGGTCTACTCTATGACCGGCGACTCGCATGGAGACGTGATCCTAGGCACCTATGATTCCGGCGTAGACGTGCTGGATCCAAGCAGCGGTCACGTCCAGCATTTCACGGTGGCCGGCGGCAGTGGGTTGAGCGACGATCGCATCCGCTCCCTGTTCGTCGACAGCCGCGGCGAGATATGGATCGGCACCATGAACGGGCTCAACGAGCTCGACCTGACCCATCACATCGTCCGCGCATACATGAACCCGAAAGGCACAGCCGAGAGCAACGTGATCGACAGGATCACCGAGAGCCCGGATCACGACCTGCTGCTGGCCACGCTGCACGGACTGCATTCTTTCCGCCCGCAGGGCGGTGTCTTCGACAAGGCCGCCATCATGCAGTGGCTGTCGAAGCCGATGACCACCGAGTTCCTCAGCAATATCACGACAGATAACGCCGGAAACATCTGGATCTGTTATGGCCACCAGCTCTCGGTGCTGGAACAGGATACCCACGCGCTACGGGTGTTCAACACCAAACCCGAAAGCTACGACAGCCTTCCCTCACTCGCCATCCACGACATCTACCAAGATCGTAGTGGCTTGATATGGATGGGCACGGACGTGGGTGCAGAGGTGCTGGATCCGCGACTCCTGGACGTGGGCTACGTGACTTCTTCGGCACTGACCGGCCGACCCATATCAGTGCAGGATCACATTGAGCAGGTGGTCGAATACCGGAATGACCTGCTGGTCTCCACGCCGAGCGACGTATACAGGATACCGCTGACAGGTTTCACATACGGGGACAGGACCGAGCATCTGGCCCATGTGGACAATGACCGATATGGGCGCGCGAGCGCCCTCGTGATAAATGCCGAGGATCGGATCCTGATCGGCACCCAGTTCGATTGGGTGTTGGTCCTGGATGGTCAAGGCCGGATCAGGGACCGATGGCATGTGGCGGCCGAACACGACGCCATCAATGCGTCTATACGCGGCATCTACGAGGTCAGCGCTGATTCCTACCTGATCGCGACCTTCGGTAGCGGCCTGTGGGAATACAAGCCTTCGACCCATAAAGCCATGCGAATCGCCGGCGATGTCCCGGGCGGCCTGACGCGCAACGACCAGGTCGAGACCCTGCTGCCACTCTCCTCGGACAAGGTACTCGCCGGTACATTCCGCGGACTGTTCGAAGTGGACCTGGGCGACCGGAGCAGCAAGCTGATCTCATTGTTGCGCCAGTCCAAGAATGAACCCGTAATCCAGGCGCTGTACCGTGATGACAAGGATCGGATCTGGGTCGGTACCTATGAGGGTCTGTGGAGGTTGCAGTTCGGCGGGGCCGGCAGCGCACTGACCGACAAGCAGTACTATCCGCAGGCCGTCACTACCACGAGCGCAGCCATCCTAGCTATCGCCGGAGGGCGGCATGGTGACCTTTGGCTTGCGAGCAGCAATTCTCTACTGCGCTTCGATCCCGCCACTGGACAGACACTCGGACTCAGCCGGGATCAGGGCCTGCCGTCCCTGGAGTTCTACTCCTACACGCACCTACGCGCCTCGAACGGCTGGGTGTGGTTTGGCGGTCCCAGCGGCTTGTTGGGTTTCGATCCGGACCTGTTGAAACCCAATCCCGTGGGCCCGAAAGTCGTATTCGACGAAGTGACCAGCTACAAGCAGAACAAGCTCATCGATCTTGCCGTGGACCTGCGTAAGCCGCTGCAGCTCAACTATGAGGATTCCATCGTCACCTTCGATATGGCTGCAGCAGACTACGCCCAACCCCAGGCGAATACTTACTCCTACCGCCTGGTGGGTTTTCAGCAGGAATGGACGCCCCCGACGCGTAACCACCTGATCACGTTCACCAACCTGAACCCGGGCCGCTACCGGCTTGAGGTGAAAGCCGCCAATAATTGGGGCACTTGGAGCAGCGCTCCGACGTTGCTCGATATCCTCGTGTTACCACCCTGGTGGCGCACGTGGTGGGCTTACACCATCTATCTACTCATGGTGATCGGCAGCGCCATCGCCTACGTGTACAGCCTGAAGCGCAAACTGGCTCGTGAGGAGGCCGTCAGCGCCAGCCTGCGTGAAGCCAATGAGATCAAGAGCAACTTCGTGGAGAAACTCGAGGTCCAGGTCCGCGAGGCCACCATGGAACTGCGCGAGACCCTGCAGGGCGTGAACCTCAAGAATGCCGAGCTGGAGATCGCCCAGCGTCGCGCTGCGGAGGGCGAACAGGTGAAGTCGCAGTTCCTGGCCAACATGAGCCACGAACTGCGCACACCGCTAACCGGCGTATTGGGCTATACCAAACTACTGACCTCCACCAACCTCAGTTCCGAGCAGAAGGACTACGTGAGCACCATCCGGGTCTCTTCGGAAAGCCTTCTGGCCATCATCAACGACACCCTCGATCTGTCGCGCCTCGAGGCCGGAAAACTGCTCATAGATGAGGTAGATTTCGACCTGCTGGAGCTCATCGAGAGTACCCTCGAACTGCTCGCCCCCATCGCATATCAGAAACGCCTGGAACTGATCCGCGTTGTGCCAGCGGATGCGCCGCTGCACTTGAGGGGCGACCCGCTGCGCATGCGCCAGGTGCTCACCAACCTGCTCAGCAACGCCATCAAGTTCACTGAATCCGGCTCCGTCTGCCTGGAAGTGACGGTCCTTGAACAGACCGACCGGGATGCCACCATCGGTTTCCGTATCATCGATACAGGTATCGGCATCCCCGAAGGCGAAATCGGCCAGCTCTTCAACGCCTACAACCGGGGGCGCATCTCCACCCGCCATCAGGTGGAAGGCACCGGTCTCGGCCTGGCCATCTGCAAGAAGTTGCTGGATCTCATGGGCGGCTCCGTGGGCGTGGAGAGTCGCGTCGGAACCGGTTCCATATTCCATTTCCAGGTGAAATTCCGGCTGCAGAAGCATGCAGCGCCACGTCAACAGCTGCCGAAGAAGCTCTCGATACTGCTCTACGATAAGCATCCACTCTCCAACGCGGCCTGGAAGGCCTCTCTTACGCGTTTGGGCGCCGACGTACGGGAGGTGACAGAGCTGGAATCGCTGATGGCATTGCAGGCGGAAGCGGCGGTGCTGTCGCTAAGCGAGCGGGAACTCGCACATCTCGGAGAGCTCAAGCAGAAGTTCTCTCCTGCATTGCCGCCGATGCTGATCCTGGCGCCGCGTATCGACCGCCAGACACTGCAAGACCTCTCCGAGACACTCTTCCACCGGGTGCTCAGCAAGAGTGCCCGAGAGAAGACCGTATACCTGGAGCTGCAATCGTTGGTGCAGCACGCCATCCATGTCCCGGAGCCCTCGGCCGTGAGCAAGCCAGCAGTCGCGCCTTCCGCTCCCGCCGCCGATGCACCGCTGGTCTTGGTGGCGGACGATAACCGTATCAACCGCCGGCTGCTGGTCACCATGCTTGGTCATGCCGGTTTCCGCACCGCGGAAGCCGGCAACGGTATCGAGCTACTGGATCTTGCGGCGCGTGCTCCATTCCAGGCGGCCATCCTGGACATCCACATGCCCGGCATGGACGGCATCGAGACCGCAACCCGACTGCGTTCCATCTACGGGGAGGCAGTGCCGCCCATCATCGCCATGAGCGCCGACGTATTGCCCGGCGGCCCCGGTGGACCGCAACAGGGACTGATGGACGACTTCCTGATGAAGCCATTCAACGAGCACCAGCTCGTGGATCTGTTGCGCCAGCACCTTGAGCGGCATCGCCGCCGACGCTACACGGCAGGCTAACCCGGATCCGCGTAACCCAGGCTGATGGTGAACACCACCGCTGCTTCCAGGGGGGGCGTGCCGAGATAGGCTTCGATCGCCGATTCCTTGATGGCACCAGATGGCACCGCCGAGATGCCATGGTGCGTTGCGGCGAGTGCGATATTCTGGCAGATGAAACCCGCCTCGATCATGACTATCTTGTAGGCCATCGGCATGTGGTATTTCCACATGGTGCGCGGGAAATGGGCCACAAGGAACACGATGGCCGCCGCCTTGGACGACCACTTCTGCCCTCCCAGCATCTCCGGCTCCTTCACTTTGCCCGCACGTACCAGGCCGAGATCGTGACTGAGTGCGGCATAGTGATAGAAGCCCGGCTTCAATCCATTGACGTTGCGCGCATACACGTACAGTTCATAGGGGTTACGTGCGCCGCCGGAGGGCGTCATGCTGAAGGGCAGGCGGCCGTAGACCTCATTCTCCTTGAATTCTACGATTCCATTGCCCGCGAACAGACAGTCCGCGAGCATGTGGAGTTCCAGAGGTTTGGGCTTGAAATCCCGGTAGCTGCGGCGCTGCCGCATGAGCTTGAAGGGCTGCCGGGTGATATCGGTGCGGGGAAGCTTTGTGATCTTCGTCCCATGATTGGACTGATGCAGGGGCGGCGAAGCTTTCCAGGCCTGACGCTTGCGCATGTAGTTGCGCGCCTTGGCACCGACGATGAAACGGGTGTTACGCACACCGAAGTGGAATAGGCCGGCCGTCGGTCCCCAAAGCCACTCGCGACGGTAGATCTCGTCCTGCTCCGCCTGAGGCGTGCCTTCCACCACCAGGGCGTTTACGCTCACCAGACCCGCGATCTCTTCACCTAGGCCGGCGGGCTCGACGCTCGGGAAGTAGCGGAATAGATCCTTGTCGCGATGCCAGTCATCCAGCTTCGCCAGGAACTCCAGGCATGCCAGAGAGCAGCTGAAGCGCTGCTGGGTGAGAAAGTTCAGTATCACAACCTCGCCATCCTCGAAACCGACGGTGAGCGTGGCAGCACGTCTGAATCTCATCCGCTTCCTCCTCCAGCGGGACTTACGGCATGATTCCCGGCACCGAATGGCATGCCGGGACCACATGCCGCAAGGATCCCGCTCCCCAGGCCCTTGCGGTCCAAGACCATACCCTGCGCAGCGAGTATCGAACTGAGCGCAGGACTAACCCCTCGATACGGGTCAGTCTTTGGTGGCAAGCCCGTTGTATACGACCCCATCAGCGCACGCCGAGGCCACGCCGAACGACGATTTGGCACCGGTATGCTTCTTCAGCTTGAAATCCAGCTTGCCGAGGTTGGCGACGCGTCCTGCGTTGCTGGTGAAAGTCTTCTTGATCTCCTGGGCGCTGACAAACGTTGTCTTGCGAGACATGACTGTACTCCTTGTCTGAGGTCCATCTAATGTTCCCGAACCTTGGGAACAAACGGTCCCGTTACCGGGACATCCGCATCTACGGATGCGTAGATTATATGTCAGCAGAACTTAGGATGGATGTCGCAGAACTACAGTGTTGCCTGTATTTCAATACGGGGAAATACCTGATTCCGCTTGAGCACGACGCAGTCAAAGAAGACGAGCGATCAACCTTCTTTCTCTGCCACCGCCATGGCGACTACCAAGCCCGCCTCATCCGTAAGGCTTACATGCGCGTTACCGACGCCGAACTGTCTGCATACCGCCCTGCCCCGTTCTGAGAAGATCACGCAGGGCTTGCCGCGCTGATCGGGTATGAAGCCCGTATCGCGCACCCACATGCCGAAGCGGAAACCGGTGCCCAGCGCCTTGACGATGGCTTCCTTGGCGGCGAAATGCATGGCCAGGAACCGGACTGGGTTCTTGGTACGCGCGAACCAAACCAGTTCTTCCGGCATCAAGGTCCGGTGCGCGAACTTCGCCCCGTGCCGCTGCCATACCGCTTCCATGCGCGATACCTGCACCACATCGGTGCCGACACCGTGGATCACCTACGCGCCTCAAGCATGAGTCCATGCATCTCGGCCACGGCAGCCGGGAACCCCACCATGACGGCACGGGCCACGATGGAATGCCCGATGTTGAGTTCCAGTATCTCGGGGATGGCTGCCACCGGCTTGACGTTGTAGCGGTGCAAGCCGTGCCCGGCATGCACTTCGATGCCGCGCCGGGCCGCGTGCCTGGCGGCCTGCACCAGGCGTTCCAGCTCGTGGGTCTGGCGGCCGCCCTCCGCGTCCGCATAGGCCCCGGTATGCAGTTCCACCACTGGCGCGCCGGCCTCGGCGCAAGCGTCGATCTGGTCGGGATCGGGATCGATGAAAGGTGCCACCCGGATGCCGCCGGCCTTGAGCCGGCTGCAGGCGTCCTTCAACTTGGCGAATTGGCCGCGGACATCTAACCCGCCCTCGGTGGTCAACTCCTGGCGCCGTTCCGGCACCAGGCAACAATCCTGCGGTTTCACCTGGAGCGCGAACTCCAGCATGGCCTCGGTCACCGCCATCTCCAGGTTGAGTTTGGTCCTGACGGATTCCCGCAAACGCAGCACATCCTGATCCTGGATGTGGCGGCGGTCTTCGCGCAGGTGTGCGGTGATGGAATCGGCGCCGGCCGCTTCCGCGAGTGCCGCAGCTTCCACGGGATCTGGATAGGAGGTGCCGCGGGCCTGACGCAGGGTCGCCACGTGGTCGATGTTGACTCCGAGCGCGATGCCTCTGACGGAACTCACCTGTATCTCCCTCCTGCCGATCAAGCCTTGCGCGACAGCGCGCGCATCACGCCGCTGGTCTTCAGCGCGCGGCCATCCAGGTGTCGCTGCAAAGCCGCCGCAAGCAGCCGCTTGGCTGCCTTCAGATCGTCTGCATCATCCAAGTTACCACGCTGCAGGGCAAGCAGAGTCCGGCCGGGTATCGGTACATCCGGACCCCTGCGTCCGGATGCGGGCCGCGGACCTGAATCCAGGTCATACAGATACTCCGTGTCCGGATCCACCGCCTCGCCGGCGGCAGTCTGGCCGAGGCTCAAGCCGTAACCGATGGCGGACAGGAGCCGCACTTCGAAAAGACGCAGCGACGCCGCCGGCCTCGGACCGGTGAGGGCTTGCAAGGTTTCGGCATAGGCCGCGTAGAGATCGGGGTGGGCATCCTGGCGTGGCAGGAGTCGCAACAGGAGTTCGTTGATATAGAACGCCGCCAACAGTGGCTTGCCTCGCAGCATCGGCGCCACACCTGCGGCTTCGACGGTGCCCAAGTTACCGAGCTCAGTGCGTAGCGACCAGGACATCAACAGCGGCATGAAAGGTTGCAACAAACTGCGCTGTGGGGCGCGTGGACGGCGGACGCCACGGGCGACGAGACCCAGGCGTCCATGATCCCGGCTCCAGATCTCCAGCACCCGGCTGGTCTCGCGCCAGGGACGCTGATGGAGCAGATAGGCCGGCGCGAGGCTGACCCGTTCGGACCTCATCCTTCCTCGAACCCCAGGGTAGCGAGGGCGCGGGCATCATCGGACCAGTTTTCCCGGACTTTCACCCACATCTGCAAGAACACTTTGCGGCCGAACTCCCGCTCCATCTCCAGACGCGCCGCCCGGCCCACCTGTTTGAGCAAGGCGCCGCCCTGGCCGATGACGATGGACTTCTGTCCCTCCCGCTCCACCCAGATGCTAGCGCTGATGCGCATCATCTCGCCGTCCAGCTTCAGCTCGTCGATCGTGACCGCCACCGAATAGGGCACCTCTTCACGCAGCGCCATGATGAGCTGTTCCCGTACGAACTCGGAAGCCCGCATCATCTCGTCTTGGTCGGTGACCTGGTCGGCGGGGAATAACATGGGCGAGAGCGGCAGGTTCTCCGCCAGGAGACGTTCCAGGCCGTTCAGGTTGTCCTGCTTGTAGGCCGACACCGGCACCACGAAGCGGAATTCATGCCTCGCTTGCATCTCATCTAGGAATGGCAACACCCGGTCACGCGGCTTGACCTTATCCAGCTTGTTCACCACCAACCCCAAGGGCGCTTCAAGTCTCCCCAAGCGCTCCAGGGCCTGGACATCGTCATCGGTCCATTGCAGCGCCTCGACCACCAACAGGCACAAGTCCGCCTCGCTGGCCGCAGCCACCGCAGTGCGGTTCATGGAACGGTTGATGGCGCGACGCTCGCCGGAGTGGAGCCCGGGCGTATCCACGAAGATCAGTTGCTCCGTGGCCGTGGTCTTGATGCCCAGCACGCGGCGCCGGGTGGTCTGGGGCTTGGGCGTGACGATACTGATCTTGCGACCCACCAGGGCATTGACCAGCGTGGACTTGCCCACGTTTGGCCTGCCGGCGACGGCGATGAAACCCGCGCGGAAACCGTTGTCAACCATGGGTGATCTTCTCCAGCGCGTGGCGTGCTGCTTCCTGTTCCGCGGCGCGGCGGCTGCCCGCCTCACCCTCGGTGCGCACTTCCAGGGGAGCGATACTGCAACTCACCCGGAAAGTCTGCTTGTGGGGTTCGCCGCGCACGGACTCCACGGCGTATACGGGCAAGGGCAGTTCCCGGGCCTGCAGCACTTCCTGCAGACGGGTCTTGGGATCCTTGAGTTCTTCGGTGGAAAGCGGCGCCGCCAACCGGCTCTCGAGGATGCGCAAGGTGACGTCGCGTGCCGCCTCGAAACCGGCATCTAGGAATACTGACCCTACCACTGCTTCCAACGCATCCGCGAGGATCGAAGCGCGGCGGAAGCCGCCGCTCTTGAGCTCACCGGGACCGAGGGTTAGGTAGGAGCCCAGATCGAGTTCACGGGCCACTTCGGCCAGGGTCTCTTGATTCACGAGACTCGCCCGCAGACGACTGAGATCGCCCTCCTCCAAGTCCGGATGGCGGCGGTACAGGGCCTCTGCCACGCAGGCATTGATGAGGGCATCGCCGAGGAACTCCAGGCGCTCGTTGTTGCGCCCACCAGCGCTGCGGTGGGTTAGTGCAAGCGTCAGCAACTCCGGATCGCCGAAGTCCTTCCCCAGCGCCCGCAACAGGCCCGCGTGAATCTGGGTCAATTGCCTACCGAGTAGGTCTTCTCGAAATGCACGATCAAATCGACATTGGCGAAGAAGTTTGTACGCGCGTCGTAATTCAGGCTCATGATCAAGCCCTTGCCGTCCGGCTCCGGTTTCAGGGCGATGTCATCCACCTGGACCGTATTGATGCTGTTCACGTCGAAGATGTTGCTGATGGCAGACTTGATCTGCGCGGGCGATTCGCCCTGCTTGGCATCTTTGGCCACCGACGTCAGCGCGCTGTTGATGGTGGAGTAGTCCATATAGATCGGTATCAGCTTGAAAGCGAAGATGCCGATGAAACCGATCATGCCGACGAGCACGATCCAGGTGATCATGGTCAGGCCGGATTGTTGCTTGCGATTGCTCATTCGTCACTCCCTGCAGCCGGCTTCCGCCGTGCTGACGCTTGTCAGTGGATCACGCTGCCGACACGGTGCCACAGCGAACGGTTGCCGAAGGCGTCTATGTTCATCCAGATGAAGAAGGCCCTGCCCACCAGATCCTTCTCCGGGACGAAACCCCAGTACCGGCTGTCCCAACTATTGTCGCGATTGTCACCCATCATGAAATACTCGCCGGCGGGGACGGTCCATTCACCCTCGCGGCTCCCGCCCATCGGCTCGCCCAGAACCTGGTGGTCATTGGCGCCGAACTTCTCGCCGCTCAACTCCATGCCGCCTGCGTCCGGGCCGGTGTATTCGCCCATCGACTGGCGCGGCATCATGACCCCATTGATATACAACGTTTTATCCCGGTAGACAATATGGTCACCCGGCAAGCCCACGACACGTTTGATGAAATCCGTGCCTTCAGAACGTTGTAACTCTTCCGTCGCACAGTCCGGGGCTGCCATGCAGAACGCCGGGGCCTCCTCCGACGGGAAATGGAACACCACCACATCACCGCGCTTCGGAGCGCTTACCGGGATCAGCTTGGTATGCAGTACCGGCAGGCGCACGCCGTAGTCGAACTTGTTCACCAGGATGAAATCGCCCACCAATAGGGTCGGCACCATCGATGAAGACGGGATGTGGAAAGGCTCTGCCAAGAACGAGCGCAGCACCAGCACCAGCAGGATCACGGGGAAGAAAGACTTGGAATAATCCACCACGATGGGTTCCGGTGGAATCACTGGCTCCGCTCCCGGTTCGACCGCCGGCGCCGCCTTGCGGCGCTTGGGCGCGAACAGCAGCGCGTCCACCAGCCATACGAGGCCAGTGAGCAGTGTGGCCAAAGTCAGGATCATCTCGAAATCGAAGTGCATCGATAGCCCTTTCAGTTACTTCTTGCCTACATGGAGGACCGCCAAGAAGGCCTCTTGCGGGATCTCCACCGTGCCGATCTGCTTCATGCGTTTCTTGCCTTCCTTCTGCTTCTCCAGCAACTTGCGCTTACGCGTGATGTCGCCGCCGTAGCATTTGGCGGTCACGTTCTTGCGCAGGGCCTTCACCGAGGTGCGCGCGATGATGTGGGAGCCGATGGCCGCCTGCACCGCCACCTCGAACATCTGCCGGGGGATCAGTTCCTGCATCTTCTCGCAGAGATCGCGGCCGCGCACATAGGCGCTCTCCTTGTGAACGATAAGCGAGAGCGCATCCACCCGGTCGCCGTTGATAAGCAAGTCCAGTTTCACCAGGGGTGCCGCCTGGAAGCGCTCGAACACATAGTCGAAGGAAGCGTAGCCGCGGCTCGAGGACTTGAGCCGGTCGAAGAAATCCATCACCACTTCATTGAGCGGCATCTCATAGGCCATGGCCACCTGGCTGCCGTGGTACAGCATCTTCTTCTGTACCCCGCGTTTCTCCTGGCACAGAGTCATGACGTTGCCCACGTATTCCTGGGGCACCAGGATGTTGGCTGTGATAATGGGTTCGCGGATCTCATCGATGCGATCCACCTGCGGCAGCTTGGACGGATTGTCCACGTACGAAGTCTCGCCACTCGTAGTGAGCACCTCGTAGATCACCGTGGGCGCGGTGGTTATGAGACTCAGGTTGTACTCGCGCTCCAACCGCTCCTGCACGATCTCCATATGCAGCATGCCGAGGAAGCCGCAACGGAAACCGAAGCCCAAGGCAGTCGAGGTCTCAGGCTCAAAGTGCAATGCCGAGTCATTCAGACGCAGCTTGCGCAGCGCCTCACGGAAGTTCTCGTAGTCATCGGAGCTGATGGGGAACATGCCGGCGAACACGCGGGGCTGGACCTGCTTGAAGCCTGGCAGCGGCGTGCTGGCCGGCTTGTCAGAAGCAGTGAAGGTATCACCCACCGGCGCGCCGTCGATCTCCTTGATGCCGGCGATGACGTAACCCACGTCGCCGGTGTTGAGGCCGGCGGTGTCGCGCATCTTGGGCGTGAAGATACCCACCCGGTCCACTTCATGGGCGCGGCCGGTGGACATCACCAGCAGCTTCTGGCGCGGCCGGATGCTGCCGTTCATCACCCGCACCAGCGAGACCACGCCGACGAAGTTATCGAACCAGGAATCGATGATGAGGGCCTGCAGCGGCGCGCCGGGGTCTCCCTTGGGGGGCGGGATACGCTTGACCAGCTCCTCCAGCAGGTCGGGCACGCCGACCCCTGTCTTGGCGCTGACCCGCACGGCATCGGTGGCGCCGATGCCGATGATCTCTTCGATCTCTTCCGCCACCTTGTCCGGCTCGGCATTGGGCAGGTCTATCTTGTTCAGGACCGGCATCACTTCCAGCCCCTGCTCCAGCGCAGTGTAGCAGTTGGCGACACTCTGGGCTTCCACGCCCTGGGAGGCATCCACCACCAGCAGCGCGCCCTCGCAGGCGGCGAGCGAACGGGATACCTCGTAGGAGAAGTCCACGTGGCCGGGGGTATCGATGAAGTTGAGCTGATACTGCTGGCCGTCCCTGGACTTGAATTGCAAGGAGACGCTCTGGGCCTTGATGGTGATGCCCCGCTCCCGCTCGATGGGATTGGAGTCCAGCACCTGCTCTTCCATCTCGCGCGCTTCCAGGCCGCCGCAGAGCTGGATGAAGCGGTCGGCGAGCGTGGATTTGCCGTGGTCGATGTGGGCGATGATGGAGAAATTACGGATGCGCTGCATTGCCACTGGCGGAGCCGGTCTCGTTAACTGGGAGCGGTGAGCTTTTCGACGCCGGAGGTGGTCGCCTGGAAGCCGGGCAGGGCCACAATTTATTAGGCGAGCCCCGTCATGGCCCGAAAAGGCCAAAAACGCCTTCCGGGACAGCGCATTATAGCGGTTTAGGTGAGTCCGGCCTATGCTAGCGGGGTCTTAAGCCAAGCCCGCCTTGGCATGGAAATAGGCATCTACGGCCCCTTCGTCCAGCCTGGCCTCGCAGATGACCTTGTGGCCGGCTGCCAGGACCGGGATGCGCAAGCCGTAGCGTTCCTTGAGCGCGGGATCGGAGTCCACATCTACGAGGGAGATCTCGATCTCATCGCCGTAGGTGACGTACAGGGCTGCGAGCATCTGCTCGCAGAGGTGGCAGCCCGGCCGGTGATACAGCGCCAGACCGGTCATCGGCGCGCAGGCGCCTCCAGGGGCAGGAATAGCGAATTGCTGGGACGATGCACCAGCACCGGCACCGGCCGGTCATGGGGCAGCCGCTGGGCGAGCTTGTAGAACTGATCCGGCGTAGTCACGTCTATCCCATCGAGACTCAAGACCACGTCACCCGGCTGGAAGCCCGCCTTAAGACCCATACCGGCGCTCACGTCGGTGACCATCAGACCGCCATCCACCCCAAGCGCCTGACGCTCGGCAGCTGTCAGGGGGCGTACGGTGAGCCCCAGGCTGTGGGTGTCGCCGCCCGTGACCGTGGCGCTGTCATGGGCCTGGCCCAGGGTATCCAACACCGCCGAACGTGCGCTCACATGATCCCGGAACTGGATCTCACTGACAGAGCCGCCACGTGGGGACACATTATCAGCCGGAATGGTATCGCCGGCCCGATCACGATGGGTATGTGAGCTGGTCCCCGCATCACCGGGTTCGTCGCCATAGCTGTGCTGCATGGCGGCGTCGGTGCCCTTGAGGCCCGGGTGGACGGGGACGTCGGAATTATAGAGAGGAGCCGAGCCATTCGTCGGAGCCGCGGCGGGCGCCGACCACGCCTGGGCCGATACCCCGAGGGTACCCGCCAGGCACAATGCCAGGGTCAGGCTTGTGGCTCGCATAGGAGCCAGGATTGTGGTGAATAGCCCGTCCCGCCGCAAGAGCGGCCCGGGAGCCTACTCCTGGCGCGGGGGCAGGGGCCTGCGGGCTTCGGGTTGGGTGTCCGGCGCCGCAGCCTGGCTCCTGCTCCGGGCTTGCATCTTCTGCTTGCCCAGGGCCGGGCTCATCCCTTCCTGATCCACCACTGTATCGTCAAGGGACGCCTGCACGGGGACGCTCTGGCCGCTCCAGTTGGCGGCGTTCATGAGGTCCACGGGGGAAGTCTCGCCTCCCTGGGCGAGGCTGCCGGCCGGCACGATCTCGCCGGACGCGATGGGCCGGTGCGAGCCACGGCCGATGCCGACGATGGCCACCACCGCGACCGTCGCCGCGATCGCCATGCCCGCGAAGTTGCGCAGCAGGTTCGGCATGAACCGGGTCTGTTCGGGTTCCGGGGCCGTCTCGGCGCCCAAGGAAGCCATGACCCGGTCCGCCAGGCCGCGGCTGTCCACCGCCGGCAGCTCCTTGCGCAAGGCGGCACCGATCAGGTGATAACGCTCCCAGTGCAGGCGCAGCGACTTCTCCACGCTGAAGCGCCGCAGCAACAACTCGTGCTCCCCTTCCGGGAGTTCGTGGTCGCACAGGGCCGAGATCTGTTCGCGCAACTTCTGGGTCATCGCTTCTCTCTCTTGGTCAGTCCAACAGGGGCTTCAGCTTCTCGTCGATCGCCTCACGCGCCCGAAATATCCTCGATCGCACAGTGCCCACGGGACAGCCCATGGTCTCGGCGATCTGCTCATAACTCATGCCTTCCAGCTCGCGCAGCACGATGGCAGTGCGCAGGTCCTCCGGCAGAGCGGCGATGGCCGACTCCACCGTGCGCTGGATCTCGTCCGTGAGCAGCAGCCGCTCGGGAGTATCCACGTCCTTGAGCCGGGCCTGGACGTCGTACTGCTCCGGGTCCTGCAGGTCCATGCCGTGTTCCAGGGGCCTACGGCCTTCCGCCACCAGGTGGTTCTTCGCCGTGTTGATGGCGATGCGGTACAGCCAGGTATAGAACGCGCTGTCTCCGCGGAACCCATGGATCGCCCGGTAAGCCTTGATGAAGGCTTCCTGGGACACGTCCAAAGCCTCGGCGCCGTCATGCACGTAGCGTGTGACCAGCTTCACGATCTTGTGCTGGTACTTGCGCACCAGCACGTCGAACGCTGCCTTGTCGCCGCGCTGGACGCGCCGCACCAATACTTGGTCGGCGTCCGCCTTGCCAGGCTCAAGATCGACGATGGGCCTGGGCATGTTCATCATCTGTACTCATGGACCGCCGGGCTGGCAAAAAGTTCGCCAGGGAGGGGGGATGCGAGTATATTTCGCGTCCGAACGGCCCGGTTTACCGTATCCAGGCCTCCCCGCTAGTCTAGAGCCCCTCCCGGCCGGTCCGGAAGCCCCTCATGCCCCAGACGCATTCCTTCGATGTCCTGATCATCGGTAGCGGCGCCGCCGGCCTCACCCTGGCCCTGCGCCTGCCCGCTTCCCTCAAGGTCGGCCTGGTCTCCAAGGGCCCCTTGAGCGAGGGCAGCACGCTGTACGCCCAGGGCGGCATCTCGGCGGTGCTGGATAAGGCCGATTCCATCCAGTCCCACATCGAAGACACCCTCAACGCCGGCGCCGGGCTCTCCACGCCCGCCACGGTCCGCTATGTGGTGGAGCAAGGCCCGGACTGCATCCGCTGGCTCATAGATCAGGGCGTGAAGTTCACCCGTGAGGAAGAAGGCGATGCCTATCACCTCACCCGCGAAGGCGGTCACAGCCACCGGCGCGTGGTGCACGCCGCCGACGCCACCGGCCGCGCCATCGAGACGACCCTGGAACAACTGGTGAGGTCACGGAAGAACATCACGCTCCTGGAACAGCACGTGGCGGTGGACCTCATCACCGCCGCCAAGCTTGGATTCCCGGAGGCGCGCTGCTACGGCGCTTACCTGCTGGACCGGAAGAAGCAGAAGGTGAAGACCGTGGCGGCGCGCCATGTGGTGCTGGCCACCGGTGGCGCCAACAAGGTGTACCTCTACACCAGCAACCCGGACGGTTCCACGGGCGATGGCATCGCCATGGCCTGGCGCGCCGGGTGCCGCATGGGGAACATGGAGTTCATGCAGTTCCACCCCACCTGCCTTTACCATCCGCATGCCAAGTCTTTCCTGATCTCGGAAGCGGTGCGCGGCGAAGGCGGCAAGCTCTTGCTGCCGGACGGCAGCCAGTTCATGAAGCAGTTCGACAAGCGCGCGGAACTCGCCCCCCGCGACATCGTGGCCCGCGCCATCGACCACGAGATGAAGCGCTTAGGGTCCGACCACGTGCTGCTGGACATCAGCCACCGCCCCGCGGAGTTCATCCGCGAGCACTTCCCTACCATCTATGCCCGCTGCCTCGAGTACGGCTACGACATGGCCAAGGGCCCGATCCCGGTGGTACCGGCGGCTCACTACACCTGCGGCGGCGTGCTGACGGACCTCAAGGGCCGCACCGACCTGCCCGGCCTCTATGCCATCGGTGAGTGCGCGTTCACCGGGCTGCACGGCGCGAACCGCATGGCCAGCAACTCGCTCCTGGAGTGCATCGTGTTCGGCTTCGCTGCGGCAGAGGACATCGTACAGGCCCATGCGGTGAAGCTGCCGAAGACCTTGCCGGACTGGGACGAGAGCCGGGTGACGGATTCCGACGAGGAAGTGGTGGTGTCCCACAACTGGAGCGAGCTGCGCCACTTCATGTGGGACTACGTAGGCATCGTGCGCACCGACAAGCGTCTGAAGCGCGCCCTCTCCCGTGTGGAGCTGCTGCAGCATGAGATCGAGGAGTACTACGGCAACTTCCGCGTCACCGGCGACCTGATCGAACTCCGCAACCTGAGCCTGGTGGCGAACCTCATCATCCAGTCGGCCCAGCGTCGGCGCGAGAGCCGCGGTCTGCACTACACGCTCGACTACCCGGAAGCGGATAAGAGCCGAACGCCGCAGAACACTGTATTAGTCCCGCCTAACTTCGCAGGCGGTAATCTATCCGTCAACTGGCAGTAAGCACTCAGGTCATAGGCGTCGCGAGCGAAGGCAGGGCTAGGCGCGCGAGGCGAGCAGGAGGGAGTGCACTCTTATGTGCATGACCGACTGCGAGACCGAAGCGCAACAACGCCCTGCCGAGCGTAGCAGCCTATGACTTGGGTGTTCCGTAGCGCAGAAGGACTTTGATCCGACGGAACGCGTCTATGCGCACACTGTCCTGACCCAGTAAGACGGTGCGGTTCTTCCCCTGCTCATCCTTGAAGTAAGCCACTACCAGCCAGCTGCCGATGTAGACCTCGGGCTGGGGCTGCAGGGCGTACTCGACGCCGTGCCGGTCGGTGATGCCCCAGCCCTCTTCCTTCGACCAATGCACGCGCCGCGGCGTGCGCTGCATGAGTGTGTACATGTTCCAGAAGAAGGCGCTGACGATGGCCAGCAGCAAGGCCACGCGGTAGTCGAAGGGGATCGGCAGCGGCACGCAGACCATCACCGCCAGCATGTGCATCAGGGAGAGCAGCACCGTCACCAGCCGCGACGGCCGGACGATGGCCTCAAGGGGTTCGCCGTAAGGTGTCGACGACACGGCAGAGCTCCTCAGTGGCGGGACGCTCGCGTCCGGTGACGAAAGCGAAGAGTTCGGGATCCTGCATGTCCAAGAGCTCGCGGAAGGCGCCCTGCTCTGCTGCTTCGGCGTTCGGATAGCGCTCTGCCAGATAGCGCTCCAGCAAGAGGTCCAATTCCTTCATGCCCCTGCGACACTTCCAACGCAGGCGGGCAGTTTCAGACATATCTGCTAACCGTCCCTGGTGCAGTGACCAGCCCGACCATCCATGGTCGGGCGCTCGGCCACGTGAAATGCCTTCGGCATTTTCACGGTTGATGACCTCGCCCACTTAAGCCTTGCGGTGTCGGACATGCTGCTTAATTTTGCCGGGCAGCCAGGAGCTTCTTGATCTCTGCTATTGCCTTTGCGGGATTTAAGCCCTTCGGGCAGGTGCGGGCGCAGTTCATGATGGTGTGGCAGCGGTAGAGCTTGAAGGGGTCTTCCAGGTCGTCCAGCCGCGCACCCGTATCCTCGTCGCGGCTGTCCACGATCCAGCGGTAGGCCTGCAGCAGGATGGCGGGGCCGAGGTACCGGTCGCCGTTCCACCAGTAGCTGGGGCAGCTGGTGGAGCAGCAGGCGCAGAGGATGCATTCGTACAGGCCGTCCAGCTTCTCCCGGTCGTCTTTGGACTGCAGGCGCTCCCGGTCCGGCGCCGGGGTCTGGGTGCGGATCCAGGGCTTGATGGAGGCGTACTGGGCGTAGAAGTTGGTGAGGTCCGGCACCAGGTCCTTCACCACCCTCATGTGCGGCAAGGGATATATCTTGGCATCGCCCCTGATCTCATCGCAGGCCTTGGTGCAGGCGAGCGTGTTGGTGCCGTCGATGTTCATGGCACAGGAGCCGCAGATGCCCTCGCGGCAGGAGCGGCGCAGGGTCAGGGTCGGGTCGATCTCGTTCTTGATCTTGAGCAGGGCGTCCAGGATCATCGGGCCGCACTTGTCCATGTCGACTTCATAGGTGTCGATGCGCGGGTTCTGGCCGCTGTCCGGATCGTAGCGGTAGACCTTGAAGTTCTTGACGTTCTTGGCGCCCTTCTCGGCTTTGAAGGTCTTGCCGTTCTTGTTCACGCCCGAGTTCTTCGGCAGCATAAATTCGGCCATGGCGGGTCCTCAGTAAACGCGCTTCTTGGGAGGAATCGGAGCGACATCATCCGTCATGGTCTCCATATGCACCGGACGGTATCCGAACTCCACCTTGCCCTTGGCATCCATCCACGCCAGGGTGTGCTTCATCCACTTCTTGTCGTCGCGGTCCGGGAAGTCCTCGCGGGCGTGGGCGCCGCGGCTCTCCTCGCGGTTGAGCGCGCCGGCCATGGTGACCATGGCGCAACCCAGCAGGTTGTCGAGCTCGAGGGTCTCCACGAGGTCGCTGTTCCAGATGAGGGAGTGGTCGCTCACCTTCACGTGCTGGAAGGAGTCGTAGACCTCCTTCAGGCGCTTCTTGCCCTCGTCGAGGCTCTTCTCGGTGCGGAACACCGCCGCATCGCTCTGCATCACCTTCTGCATGCGCAGCCGGATGGATGCGGTGCTCTCCTTGCCGTCGGAGTGGCGCAGCTTGTCGAAGCGCGTCAGCACCTGATCGGTGGATTCCTGGGGGAAGCTGCGCGGCGTCTTGCCGGGTTTCACAGTCTCGGCGCAGCGGTGCGCGGCGGAGCGGCCGAACACCACCAAGTCGAGCAGTGAGTTCGAGCCCAAGCGGTTGGCGCCATGCACCGACACGCAGGCCGCCTCGCCGATGGCCATGAGGCCGGGGATCACGCTGTCGGGGTTCTTGCCCTTCAGGGTCAGGGCCTCACCGTGATAGTTGGTGGGGATGCCGCCCATGTTGTAGTGCACCGTGGGCTGCACGGGGATGGGCTGCTTGGTCACGTCCACGCCGGCGAAGATACGCGCAGTCTCGGAGATGCCCGGCAGGCGCTCGTGCAGCACCTCGGGGCCGAGGTGCTCCAGATGCAGTTCGATATGGTCCTTCTCGGGGCCGACGCCGCGGCCCTCGCGGATCTCCATGGTCATGGCGCGGGACACCACGTCGCGGGAGGCCAGGTCCTTAGCATTCGGTGCGTAACGCTCCATGAAGCGCTCGCCCTTGCTGTTGGTGAGGTAGCCGCCCTCGCCGCGGGCGCCTTCGGTGATGAGGCAGCCAGCGCCGTAGATGCCGGTGGGATGGAATTGCACGAACTCCATGTCCTGCAGCGGCAGGCCGGCGCGCAGCACCATGCCGTTGCCGTCGCCGGTGCAGGTGTGGGCCGAGGTGCAGGAGAAGTAGCTGCGGCCATAACCGCCGGTGGCGATGATGGTCTGCTGGGCCACGAAGCGATGCAGGGTGCCGGTGGCGAGGTCCCAGGCCAAGACGCCGCGGCACTGCTCGCCTTCCATGAGCAGGTCCACGGCGAAGTATTCGATGAAGAACTCGGCCTGGTGCTTCAGGCTCTGCTGGTAGAGCGTGTGCAGCATGGCATGACCGGTGCGGTCGGCGGCGGCGCAGGTGCGCTGGGCGGTACCCTCGCCGTAGCGGGTGGTCATGCCGCCGAAGGGACGCTGGTAGATCTTGCCCTGCTCGGTGCGGGAGAACGGCACGCCGTAATGCTCAAGCTCGATGACGGCCTGGGGCGCTTCCTTGCACATGTACTCGATGGCGTCCTGGTCGCCGAGCCAGTCGGAGCCCTTGACGGTGTCGTACATGTGCCAGCGCCAGTCGTCCTCGCCCATGTTGCCGAGCGCGGCGCTGATGCCGCCCTGGGCCGCCACGGTGTGGCTGCGGGTGGGGAACACCTTGGTGATGCAGGCGGTGGAGAGCCCGGCTTCGGCCAGGCCGAAGGTGGCGCGCAGGCCGGCGCCGCCGGCACCCACCACCACCACGTCATAGATGTGATCGACCGTCTTGTAGGCTTGAGTCATCTCAGGCTCCGAAGGCGATGCGCAGCGCGGTGAACACGCCGGCCGCGCCGAGCAATATGCAGGCGAACTTGATCAGGAGCAGCGAAGCGATCTTCAGCCACTCGGTGTGCACATAGTCCTCGATCACTACCTGCACGCCGAGGTAGGCGTGGTACAGCAACGTGACCAGAAACAGGCTGAGCAGCACCGCCACCGATGGCGTGTGCAGCCAGACGATGACGGTGATGTAATCGGCCGGCACGGTATGCAGGACGGAGTACACTAACCAGAAGCACAAGGGGATCAGGGCCAGAGCCGAGACCCGCTGGCCCCACCAGTGGGCCGTGCCGCTCTTGGCGGAGCCGAGACCCGTGACCTGCCCGAGAGGCGTGCGGAAACTCATGCCGCACCTCCCAGGTAGACCGCGTATAGCGTGCCGCAGGTCATGATGAGCGCCATCACCCACACGAGATAACCGGTGATGTAGAAGGTCTTGATCTGGAATCCCCAGCCCGCGTCCCAGCACAGATGCCGGATGCCGTTCCACATGTGATAGTAGAGCGAGAAGGTCCAGCCGATGAGCAGGAACTGGCCGAGACCGCTGGAGAGGAACCGGTGCACGGTGTCGAAGGCATCAGGCCCGATGCCCGCCGCCACCAGCCACCACACCAGCATGAGGCTGCCCACCGCCAGCGCCACGCCGGTGGCGCGGTGCAGGATGGACATGGTCATGGTGATCTGCCAGCGGTAGATCCCGAGATGGGGCGAGAGCGGTCGGTTGTCAGTGGCCATGCTTCACCTTAGAAATCGATGCAGCGTCCATTTTTCTCCCAGTCACCGTAACGGGTCGGTTCCGGTCCTTTCGGGCCGCCGATCTCCTTCGACGGATGGGGTTGGGCAGAGGTCCCGGGATCGCCAGGCTGGGATTCCTGCTTGGGATCTTGCGTTGGGGTCTCGGTTCGATGCTCGGACATGGGATGCCTTGCTCTTATACCCACCATTTTACACCCAAAGCCCACCCCGACCGGTACCTGCGATACCTCGTGAGGGTGAGCGGTTACAATATGCGCACTTCCTATATGCCCGCTGACTCCAAACCCATCCTGGTGGACTTGTCTTACAAGGGACTGCTCTCTGCGAGCGGCCCCGATGCCGTGCCGTTCCTGCAGGGCCAACTCAGCACCGACATCGAGAAGCTGGGTCCCGACGTCAGCCAGCTGAGTTCCTGGAGCAACGCCAAGGGCCGCGTGGTGACGCTGATACGACTGTTCCGCCGCGGCGATGACATCTACATGGGGCTGCCGGCCAGCCTCAAGAGCGCTGTCCTGAAGCGGCTGTCCATGTACGTGCTGCGCTCCCAGGTCACGCTCATGGACGCCGGCGACAACCTCTCCACCCTGGGGCTCATCGGCCAAGGCGCTCCCGCGCTTCTTGAGCAGGCAGGCCTCCCGGTGCCCGCCCAAGCGAACGATCTCACCCACACCGATGGGATCCAGACCATACGCCTGCACGGCAGAACGCCCCGCTATGCGATCTACGGCGAGGCCGATGCCTTGGAGGGCCTGAAGCGGCGCTGGGAACTTGTCACCCTGTCCGGCGCCGAAGATCTCTGGGCCCTGCATAAGATCCACGCCGGAGAGCCCACCATCTTCGCCGAGACCAGCGAGCATTTCGTGGCCCAGATGCTGGCGCTGGAGGAGCTGGGTGCCATAGATTTCAAGAAGGGCTGCTACATAGGCCAGGAAGTCATCGCCCGGGCCCATTACCGGGGCGGCGTGAAACGCCACTTGGCGCGCGCCGAGTGCCGCACCGAGGTGCAGTTCAGGCCCGGCATGGAACTCCACGCCGAAGGTCAGGAGTCACCCGTGGCGGAAGTGGTGAACGCGCGCCGGGATGAAGCAGGCGTCTGGCAGATGCTGATCGTGGTGCAGGACGATGCACGCGAGATGAAACTGCGCCATGCCGGCGGCGCACCGGTGACGCTCATCTGACGATACCCCAGGGGTGGGGTATATGAATCTTTTGTGACAGGCTCTGTGATCTCCATACGCGAAGATCACAACACAGCAAGCCATGCCTGCCTATCCCCTCCCCCGGGGCTAGACATCGTCCGCAAATAGAACCAGCTAAAAGGTGTCGCAGCAGCTTTTAGCCGCGCCGCATGGCGAGAGCATAGAAGCAATCTGTTCCATGCTTATGCGTCAGCAGCTTCAAAGATCCATCGATAGGCATGTCTTCCGGAATCGTGGCGCCCTGACGCTCCAGGATCTGCGAAGCCTGCATCACCTGGAACTCGGGATGCTGCGCCAAGAACCTGTGAGTGATAAGTGAGTTCTCTTCGTCCAAAAGACTGCAGGTGGCATAGACCAGCCGCCCGCCCGGTTTCACCAGGTCCGATGCCGCGTCCAGGATGCTGGCTTGCAGTTTCGTGAGCATGGGCAGATCGATGGGCCGCCACTTGATGTCCGGATTGCGGCGCAGGGTACCGGTGCCGGAGCACGGTGCATCCACCAACACCGCATCGGCAGTCCCGGCGTATTTCTTCAATATCGCCTCGTGCTCGTCACGGATGGGGAAGGCCTGGGTGTTGTAGGCGCCGGCCCGGGCGAGGCGCGGCTTCATCTTCTCCAGGCGATTCACCGCGACATCATAGGCATGCAGGGCGCCGGTGTTCTGCATCATGGCCGCCAGCACCAGGGTCTTGCCGCCGGCGCCGGCGCAGAAATCCACCACCTTCTCCTTGGGTGCCGCTTCGGTCATCAGGGCCAGGAGCTGGCTGCCCTCGTCCTGCAGCTCGAACAGACCTTCCTTGAACTCCTCGGTATTGAACAGCGGCCCGCGCTTGTCGCGCTGCAGGCCGATGGGCGAGTACTTGGTGAGTTCGCAGGGATTTCCGGATTCCGCCAGGCGTGCCGCCAGGGTGTCGCGATCCGTGCGCAGGGTATTCACCCGGATGCCCACCTGGGCCGGTCGATTGAGAGATTCACTCAGTTGGACGGCCTCGGCTTCGCCGAACTGCGCCACCAGCTTGTCTGCCAGCCACCCCGGCATATTGATGCGCGCGGCGAAGGGCAGTCCTTCGGTCTTGAGGGAGCGGACTCGCGCCACCAGGGCATCCGAATCCTTGAAGCCTGCATCGGTGAGCGCCCGTCCGCTCCAGCCGGAATGCTTCAATAGATAAGTGGCGACGAGCCAGCGGGCCTGATCCGTCTCCGGGAGCAGCGGACCGGCCAGGGCTTCCAGTTCCGCCTTGCGACGCAGGCAGCCGTAGACGGTCTCGGCCGCGAAGCCACGGTCCTTGGAGCCCATCTGGCGATGGGCGCGGAAGTATTGGTCTATGAGAGCGTCAGCGGGCGAGCGGGTCTCAGACAGGATAGCTCCGAGTATCTCGGCAGCCTGATTAAGACGCGAATGTGCATGGCGGATTTCGGGGGAAGGAACCATGGCAAGTCTCAGTGGGTCCCCATGGCGGGATCGCGCATCGGATATCGCGTCAGCACAGCCCTTAGACCGCTGATGAGAGGGGCCAGGAACGTCTGATCGATCTGCTCCCTGAATTCATGCGACTCGGTCATATGATCCGCGGTGATCCTGGTCTTCATCTCCAGGTGCCCCAGGTTCTTCGCGTGTATCTCCACATGCAGATTCGGTTCAATGCATTCAAACGCAGCAGACCCTTTCAGGTCCTTATCCAGGCTCACGAGACCATCCGAGAAGCGGCTCAACTCGTTCAACCGGATGAAGGTGCCGTGAGCCACGACACGGGAATCGCGCCCGGCATATTCAGCGGTGACGTTAAGCCATTCGCTGTCCAGATAGTCCTGAGACGCTGGAAACTGCCGACCATGAATCCAGATGTTAAGCCGGCTTATCTTGAGGTCGGGCTCACCGAGCTTGGACATCATGGATATCCGGCGCTCACTCGGGCCGCATCAGCGGGAACAGGATCACGTCGCGGATGGAGGGCGAATCGGTGAACAGCATCACCAGCCGGTCGATGCCGATGCCCTCGCCTGCCGTCGGCGGCATACCGTATTCGAGCGCGCGCACGTAGTCGGCGTCATAGAACATGGCTTCGAGATCGCCTGCGTCTTTCTCCGCCACCTGGGCCTTGAAGCGTTCGGCCTGATCTTCCGGATCGTTCAGCTCCGAGAAGCCGTTGGCGAGCTCACGTCCGCCCACGTAGAACTCGAAGCGGTCCACCAGGAAGGGATCGGAGTCCTTCTTGCGGGAAAGCGGCGAGACTTCCATGGGGTAGTCGATGATGAAGGTGGGCTGCTTGAGATTCCCTTCCACCATGTGTTCGAAGAGCGTGAACTGCAGCTTGCCGGCGCCCCAGGACTTCTTCATGGACACCTTGTGCTGGGCGCAGATGCCCTGCAGGTAGGCCACGTCCCGCAGCTTGGATTTGTCCAGCTTGCAGGCCTCGGTGATGGCCTCTTCCACCGAGAGACGGCGGAAGGCGGGGCCGAAGTCGTAGGTCTCGCTCTGGTAGGTGATCTGAGTGCCACCAGAAAGTGCGGTGGCCAGGCTGCGCATCAGGCTCTCGGTGATGTCCATCAGGTCCACGTAGGTTGCGTAGGCCTGGTAGAACTCCATCATGGTGAACTCCGGGTTGTGCCGCGTGGACACCCCTTCGTTCCTGAAGTTGCGGTTGATCTCGAACACCCGCTCGAAACCACCCACCACCAGGCGCTTCAGGTAGAGCTCCGGCGCGATGCGCAGATACAGCTGCATGTCGAGGGTGTTGTGATGGGTGATGAAGGGCCGCGCCACGGCACCGCCGGGGATGGGGTGCATCATGGGCGTCTCGACCTCGAGATATCCTAAGGCGTTCATGAAGTCGCGGATGTGCTGCACGATGCGGGTACGGGTGCGGAACACCTGGGCCGCTTCGGGGTTCACGATGAGGTCCAGGTAGCGCTGGCGGTAGCAGGTCTCGGTGTCCGAGAGGCCGTGGAACTTCTCCGGCAGCGGCAGGAGCGACTTCGAGACGAGCGTGGCCTTCTCGGCGCGCACCGAGAGCTCGCCGGTCTTGGTCTTGAAGAGCTCGCCTTCTGCGGCGACGATGTCGCCCACGTCCCAGGTCTTGAAGTCGTCGTAGAGGGCTTCGCCCAGCGAGCCTTGCTGCATGAAGAGCTGGATGCGGCCGGAGCTGTCCTGGAGGTGGGCGAAGCTGGCCTTGCCCATGATGCGCTTGGCCATCATGCGGCCCGCCACCTTCACCCGGATCTTCTCCTGTTCCAGGGATTCACCGGAATGCTTGTCGTACATGCCATGCAGTTCGGCGGCGAGCGCATCCCGATGGATGCCGTTGGGGAAAGCCAGGCCACGCTCGCGCAGCTTTGCCAGCTTCTCTTTCCGAAGCTGGATGATGGAGTTCGCATCTTGCGCTTGCTCTTCTGGCTTATCGCTCATTGCATTCCCCAGTGATTCTTATAAGCCTTGCTTCAGTGAGGCTTCGATGAATGGGTCGAGGGCGCCGTCCAATACCTTCTGCGGGTCGCCGGTCTCGTAGCCGGTGCGCAGGTCCTTGATGCGGGACTGGTCCAGCACGTAGGAGCGGATCTGGCTGCCCCAGCCGATGTCGGACTTGCTGTCCTCCAGCTTCTGCTGCTCCTCGCGCCGCTTCTGCATCTCCATCTCGTACATCTTGGCCTTCAGCATCTTCATGGCCGTGGCGCGGTTCTTGTGCTGGGAGCGCTCGCTCTGGCAGGCCACCACGATGCCGCTGGGGATGTGGGTGATGCGGATGGCGGAATCGGTCTTGTTCACGTGCTGGCCGCCGGCGCCCTGGGAACGGTAGGTGTCCACCCTGAGGTCCGCCGGATTGATCTCGATCTCGATCTCATCGTCCACTTCCGGCGAGACGAACACCGCCGTGAAGGAGGTGTGGCGGCGGGCGTTGGAGTCGAAGGGCGACTTGCGCACCAGGCGGTGCACACCGGTCTCGGTGCGCAGCCAGCCGTAGGCATAGGGACCTTCGTAGCGGATGGTGGCGCTCTTGATGCCCGCCACTTCACCGGCGGAGGCTTCCACGAGCTCGGTCTTGAAGCCGCGGCGCTCGCCCCAGCGCAGGTACATGCGCAGCAGCATCTCGGCCCAGTCCTGGGCCTCGGTGCCGCCGGAGCCGGCCTGGATATCCAGGAAGGCGTTGTGGGAGTCCATCTCGCCGGAGAACATGCGACGGAACTCCATGTCCGCGACCTGTTGTTCCATGCGCTCCACCTCGGCGGTGACGTCGCCGACCCCGGCTTCGTCACCCTCCTCGGCCAGCATCTCCAGCAATTCCCCGGAGTCGCTCAGGCCGGTGCTGAGCTTGTCCAGGAGCGTGACCACTTCGTGCAGGCGCGCCCGTTCGCGACCCAGTTCCTGGGCGCGTTCCGGCTTGTCCCAGACCTTGGGATTCTCAAGCTCGCGGTCTACTTCCTGGAGGCGTTCGCGCTTCGTGTCGTATTCAAAGATACCCCCTCAGGGCATTCGCACGCCCTTGGAGGTCAGAGATTTTCGTCCGGATGGGATTGATTTCCATCCGCGCATTTTAACAGACGTTACAGGGGCTCGATATATTCGACCAATAACTGAAGGCGGCGCTCACCGCGGTACTCGTTCGCGTCGGGTTTAAAGGCTATGCGTACCTGCTGACAGGATGCCGGGATATGGTCGCCGGTCTGGCCAAAAGCGATGCCTTCGCAACGCAGGCCACTCGGATGACCGAGGACCAGCTTGAGATGGCCGGTGCCCACCACGCGCCGCTCGAGCAGGCGGAACTCGCCGTCGAACAACGGTTCCGGGAAGGCCTGGCCCCAGGGGCCGCCGAAGCGCAGGAGTTCCGCCGTCTCCAGCCGGAAATCCTCGGAAGGGAGTTCGCCGTCGGACATCAGCACCCCTTCCAGGTCCGCCACCGTGAGCCAGCGGCGCGCTTCCTCCTCGAAGGCGTCCCGGAAAGCCTCGAAGCGCCCGGCGTCCAGGCTCAAACCCGCCGCCATGGCGTGGCCGCCGAACTTGGCGATGAGGCCCGGATGCCGGGTGGAGATGGCTTCCAGAGCGTCCCGGATGTGCATGCCCTTCACGGAACGAGCCGAGCCCTTGTAGCCGCCGTCGTCGGTGCGGGCGAAGGCGATCACCGGTCGGTGCAGCCGATCTTTCACTTTCGACGCCACCAGACCCACCACACCCTGATGCCAGTCCTCGTTGAAGAGGCTCAAGGCCATGGGCAGTGCCGGATCATCGGCGTTGAAATCCAGGTGCGCGAGCACCGCCAGCGCCTCCTGTTGCATCCGGGCTTCGATGTCGCGGCGTTCATGGTTGAGCTCATCCAGCCGTGCCGCCAGTTCCCGGGCACGGGACTCGTCGTCGGTCAGCAGGCATTCGATGCCGAGGGACATGTCCGTGAGCCGGCCGGCGGCATTGAGCCGGGGACCCACTGTGAACCCGAGGTCGGCGGCGTTGGCGCGCTTGATGTCACGCTTGCCGATGGCCATCAGGGCGCGGATGGCGGGGATGCAGCGGCCGGCGCGGATGCGGCGCAGGCCCTCGGTCACCAGCACCCGGTTGTTGTGGTCCAGGCCCACCATGTCCGCCACGGTGCCAAGCGCCACCAGGTCCAGGTATTCGGCCAGGTTCGGCGCCGTGACGCCGCGCGCCGGGAACCAGCCCGAATCATGCAGATGCGCCCGCAGGGCGGCGAGGAGATAGAACACCACGCCCACGCCCGCGAGGCTCTTGCTGGGGAAGGCATCGCCTGGGAGGTTGGGGTTCAGGATGGCATCCGCCGCCGGCAGCGTGGCGCCCGGAAGGTGATGGTCCGTCACCAGCACCTTGATGCCGCGGGCGCGGGCCGCGGCGACGCCGGCGTGGCTGGAGATGCCGTTGTCCACGGTGATGATGAGGTCCGGCTTCCTCTCGTCGGCCAGGACTACGATCTCGGGGGTGAGGCCGTAGCCGTACTCGAAGCGGTTCGGCACCAGATAGTCGGCATGATCCGCACCGAGACGCCGCAAGGCGCGCACCAGGAGCGCGGTGCTGGTGGCGCCGTCCGCGTCGAAATCCCCCACCACCAGGATGCGCCGTTTCTGTTCCAGCATCCCTGCCAGGAGCTTCACGGCCGTGTCCATGCCGCCCAGTTGGCGATAGTCCGCCAGCGCAGTGAGCGCGAGATCGAGGGCCGCTGCGTCGGCGATGCCGCGCGCGGCATAGAGTCGCCGCAGCAAGGGGTGCAGGCTCTCCGGCAGCATCACCTCCGGTACGGTACGGCGTTCGATGCGGCGCGGCTTCATGGATGCACCAGTGGGCGGCCGCGGCGCCAAAACCGAAGTGCCGCATCCGAGTCCAACATGAAATCACCCAAACCTCCAAGATGGAGGTGGAGTGCAGGTACCCGCCTCGCCTGCAGATCGTCCAGCAGAGGACCGAACCAATCCCGATCCAGGGAGCGAGGGTCGTTCCGCTCAAGAGCGAAGAGATCACCTGGTTCCCAGTTGTAGTTGCGATTCGGCTCGCGGATCTCCTTTCCAGCCCATGCGGCGAGACCGCTGACCAAGGGAAGGCTGCTAAATATCCTCGCCGGACTTACATGAGTCTCCGGCGGCAGGCGTCCACCGCCCCAGAACCACAAGCTATTTATGGGCGGCCTACCCGCCTCCTCTCGTGCCATATTCACCGCGTGGGTATGGAAGAGCATTTGCAGCTCGTTCATGAGAAGTTTCAATCGTGCGGCGTCAGGCCCCGTGGGCATCGCTGCGAATACAGGGCCACCTACGAAAGGCGCAGGGTCATGGGTGACAGCGTCCAGGCCCCCCCCGGGGCAGCGTATATAACCGCGCAAGGCCGTAGGGAACTCGAGATGCCAACCATCGACCCCGAAGATTCCGTTGAACGCCTCCGCTAGAGCCTGAGTCTCGGCGTGAGCTACTTCCAACAACGACTGCGGCATGAGCACAAGTTGATCTCGGTCCGGCGCCAAGTGGACGGGATCAGCCCGTAACCACCACCCCCTGTCGGGCATGGCGCCATCTGCTATGCGCGTGAAAGGTGCTACAGCGACGTCCGCGGGAGCTAGACCGAAGAGCGGCGCCAGGCAGTCCGTGAGATGTCGTGTCCCATGGTGTACCGAACGCGCCAGCATCTTCTCCAGGTTCGGAAGACGGGGCCGGCCTGCCTCCTGGTGAGCCCAGAGGAAATCAGGGATGGCGAGGGTGCAGGAGCTTGCTGGTGCGATATCCACTTGCGGCTATTATATGCGGCATGAAGATATCCAAGGACACCGCGGGCCGCGACAGCAACGTGATCCGCGCCTATGCGCCGGGTCGCGTCAACGTGAACGACGTGCTCATCACCCGGAGTTTCATCGTGGCCCCGGACCGGCTGGTACAGGACTGGCCACCGCAGCGTTTCGCGGAACTCAGCGCCGATAACCTGAAGGCCGCCCTGGCCCTGGAGCCGGAGATCCTCATCATCGGCACCGGCAAGGAACAGCACTTCCTGGGCGGCGAGATCACGGCGGCCCTGAGCAAGGGCGGGATTGGCGTGGAGATAATGGACACGGCGGCAGCCTGCCGTACTTACAACGTGCTGCTGAGCGAAGATCGGAAGGTCGTCGCCGCTATCTTGATGATCTAGGGATCTACTCGAAAAGCGAGTCTTCGGAGAGACCTTCAGCCTCTAAGATTTGGCGCAGGCGTTTCAGGGCATCCATCTGGATCTGACGCACCCGCTCGCGGGTCACGCCGATGGCGTTGCCCACGTCCTCCAGGGTGCCCTTCTCCTGGCCGTTCAGGCCGAAGCGCTGCTCCACCACCTGGCGCTGCTTGTCGTTGAGCCTCCCCAGCCATTTCTCGATGACCAGCTGCATGTCCGCGTCCTGCAGCAGCCGCGAGGGGTCGGTGTTGTTCTCGTCGGGGATGGCGTCCAGCAGCAGGCGCTCGCCGTCGCGGCTGATGGGGGAATCCACGGAGGTGACGCGCTCGTTCAGGCCCAGGAGGCGCTTCACCTCCTCCGGGGTGGACTGCATCTCCTTGGCGATCTCCTCGGCGGTGGCATCCCGGTCCAGGGCATGCGCCAGCTTGCGTGCCGCGCGCAGGTACAGGTTCAGTTCCTTGATGACGTGGATCGGCAGGCGGATGGTGCGGGTCTGGTTCATGATGGCCCGCTCGATGGTCTGGCGGATCCACCAGGTGGCATAGGTGGAGAAACGGAAACCGCGCTCCGGATCGAACTTCTCCACTGCGTGGATGAGGCCGAGGTTGCCCTCCTCGATCAGATCCAGGAGCGGCAGGCCGCGGTTGATGTACTTGCGGGCGATCTTCACCACCAGGCGCAGGTTGCTCTCGATCATGCGCCGGCGGGCGGATTCGTCGCCGCGCAGCGCCAAGCGACCGTAGTAGACCTCTTCTTCGGCGGTCAGCAGCGGGGAATAACCGATCTCGGAAAGATACAGGCGGGTGGCGTCGAGCTGGGCTTCCGTCGCGGCGGGGGCGGCATCCGGCTGGGAGCCGGCCTCTTCTTCGTCGTCATCACCCTCCGTCTCCGCAACGGACAGCGACTCTTCAGCTTCTTCCTCGGCCAGCAGCTCCGCAGCCGGAGGCGTCTCTTCCGCCTCGACTTCGACCAGGACTTCTTCGTCCTGCGCGCCGCGACCCTGGCGGCTCACGCAGGTTGCCGCGCTGGGCGGGTGTTCAGGACCAGGGACATGGCTCAATCTTGCAACGCATGGCTTCCGTAAGCAAGTCGGCTACTTTTTCGGAAGGTAGCTCAGGGGGTCGACGGGATTGCCGTCGTAACGTATCTCGAAATGCAGCACCGGACGGCCGTCGCGCCCCAGGCCCATGGTGGCGATGCGGTCTCCGCCGCGCACCACGTCACCCTCCTTCACCAAGATCTGGTCGTTATCCGCATAGGCCGAGAGGAACGCCTCGTTGTCCTTGATGATGATGAGTTTTCCATAACCGACGATGCCGCTGCCGGCATAGACCACCTTGCCGCCGCTGGCGGCGTGGATCTCGGTGCCTTGGGGCCCGGTGATGTCCACACCCTTGGCGAGACTGTTGCCGGCGTGGAACTGGCGCACCACCTGGCCCTCCACGGGCCAGGTCCACTGGATCGGACCGGAGGACGGCGCAGCCGCTGCCACATAGGCCGAGCGGGCGCTGGCCGTACCCGGCGTAGGCTTACGCAGCGCCTCGGCAGGAGCCCGCAGCACCAGCTTGTCTCCCGGATGGATGCGGTACTCCGAACCGAGATGGTTCCAGGCGGCCACGTCGTGATAATCGAGACCATAGCGGAAAGCGATGGCATAGACGTCGTCGCCCGGCTTCACCGTATAGCTGGTGGGTGCGGCTTCCACCGGTGCCGCATCCTGCGGGCTGTTCCATTGCAGCGCACCGGCACAACCCCCCATCAATAATGGCAGCAGTGCGAACGACAAGAGCGCCAGGGCACGCGTCACTCCAGGCCTCCCAGCAAGGGCACGAAGCTCACCTTCTCCAGCACTTCGCGATCATAACGGCCTTCGCCGCGACGGGTGACCCGCAGCAGGTCCTGCGCGCCCGCCGGCCCCACCGGGATGATCAGCCGTCCGCCCGGCGCCAGCTGCTCCATCAGGGCGGGCGGCACTTCCTCGGGCGCCGCGGTGCAGAGGATGCCGTCGTAGGGTGCGTGCTGGGTCCAGCCCCAGCCGCCGTCCGCATGACGGAAGAACACGTTGCGGACGTTGATGCTGCTCAAGGTCTGGCGCGCGCGCTGCGAGAGCGCAGCGAGCCGTTCCACGGTGTACACGCGCTTCACCAGCGAGGAGAGGATGGCGGTCTGGTAACCGCAGCCGGTGCCCACCTCAAGCACCGTCTCCACGGGGCCCGCGTCCAGCAGCGCCTCGGTCATGCGCGCCACCACGTAGGGTTGGGAGATGGTCTGGCCAAGGCCGATGGGCAGGGCCGTGTCCTCATAGGCGCGGCTCGCCAGCGCCTCGTCCACGAACAGATGCCGGGGAGTGGAGCGGATGAGACTCAGGACCCGCACGTCCTTGATGCCCTGCTCCTTCAGACGCGCCACCAGCCGGTCGCGGGTGCGCGCCGAGGTCATGCCGATGCCGCGGGCCTCGCTCATGGGAGCTCCATGCCGCCCAGCCACTGGGACAGGTTGTCCAAGGCCGAATGGCGTGTGAGGTCCACCTGGATCGGCGTAACGGATATATGCCGGCGGCGGATGGCGTCGAAATCGGTGCCGGGACCCGCGTCCTGCTCGGCGCCCGGGGGCCCCACCCAATAGATGGGTCGGCCGCGGGGGTCGGAATCCCGCAGCACGGGTTCGGAGCGGTGCCGGTGCCCCAGGCGCGTCGCCTCGACGCCCTGGATCGCTTCCCAGGGGAGGTCCGGCACGTTCACGTTGAGGATGGTGTCCGCGGGCAGGGGATGAGAGCGCAGGCGAGTCACCAGCTCAGCGGTGAAGCGCGCCGCGGAGGCGTAATGATGCGGCCCGTCCTGGGAATCAAGCACCAGCGAGACCGCCACTGCCGGGAATCCCAGGAACCGCCCTTCCATGGCAGCCGCCACGGTGCCGGAATAGATGACGTCATCCCCCAGGTTGGCGCCGGCATTGACGCCTGAGACCACCATGTCCGGGGATTCGTCCAGGAGGCCGGTGATGGCGAGGTGCACGCAATCGGTGGGGGTGCCGTCCACGCAGATCACGCCCGGGGCGTCGTGGTGCAGCCTGAGCGGCCCATCCAGGGTGAGGGAGTTGCTGGCGCCGCTGCGGTTGCGGTCGGGGGCGACGATGGTGACGGTGGCGAAAGCCTTGAGGGCCTCCGCCAGCCGGTGCAGCCCCTCGGCGCGGCAACCGTCATCGTTGCTCAGCAATATCCGCACGTAACTCCCCGGAACTTATGCATTATCATGCGTAGGATACTGTAAAAGACCGGCTCACACCCATGCGCTCCAAGCATGAACCCAGCGACGAGGACCGCCGACTCTTCCGTGAATCCGTGAAGGGCGCGAAACCCCTGCGCGCCAAGAAGAAGGTGTCGGCTAAGAAAACCAAACCCCTGCCCCGGGCACGCTTCGCCGACATGGAGAAACAGGCGGTGCTGGAAGAGAGCCTGCGGCTGGACGTGGACGACGGCGCCTTCAGCGGCGAGGACCTCTGGTACGCCAAAACCGGCGTGCAGCTCTCCCTGATGCGCAAGCTGCGTCGCGGTCAGTTCAGCGCCCGCGCCGAACTGGACCTGCATGGCCTGCACAGCGAGGACGCCAGGGTCGAGGTGGCGAAATTCCTGCTGGAAGCCGCCGACCGGGGCTGGCGTTGCGTGCGGATCATCCACGGCAAGGGTTTAGGGTCAGGGCCGAAGGGACCCGTGATCAAGCAGAAGCTGGGCGGCTGGCTGAGACAACGCAAGAACGTACTGGCGTTCTGCTCGGCCAGGCCGGTAGACGGCGGGACGGGCGCCTTATACGTTCTCTTAGGTAAATCCTAAGAAGACCACTCCGCTAAAAACGAGAGATTTTGTTCACTGGCTAGGCAAAAATCGGCGAGGCACCGGAGTGTACTTTTCAGTACATGAGGATGCCGAGCTGATTTTTAACGACGCCAGGGGACAAAAGATCCGTTTTTAGCGCTTACGCGAAGAGAGCTGCGCCATCAGGTCTTTCAGCACCTGCTGGGTCTCCGCGCTGAACCACACTGCCGTCATCTCTGCCTCAGTGCTGGACGCCAGGGTATCGAACATCGTCGCGTAATCCGCCCGCAGACTGTTGCGGGTGGTGTGCAAAGCGCCTTGTGGCAACTTCAAGGCGGAGCGGCACCACTCTATGGCCTTCGGCACCACCTGCTCGGGTCCGACGACTTCATCTACCAGCCCCGCAGCCAAGGCCTCATCCGGCGAAACCAACATACCCCGCACCGCCAGGCGTTCCGCGTGGCGCGGGCCGACGATGCGCGTGAGCCCCGCCAGGATCACCCGCGGCACCGGCAGGCCCACCTGCACTTCGTTGAGCCCGATCTTGAACTTGCCCTGGGCCGCGATGCGGTAGTCGCAGTAGATGGCGATGACGGCACCGCCCGCCGGGCTGTGGCCGGTCATGGCAGCGACGATGGGGATGGGACTGGTCGCGACGCTACGCAGCATGCCGAAGAAGTCGCGCCAGAAGCGCTGCATGCCTTCCTGGTCCTGCTGCAATAGGAAAGCCACGTCCAGGCCCGCGGAGAACATACCGCTCATGCCCGAGAGCACCAGGGCCTTGGCACCCTCTTTCGGCGCTGCCTCGATGGCGGACTTGAGCTCCGTCACCAGGGGATGATGCAGCGCGTTCACTGGTGGCCGCGAGAGCTGAAGCTCCAGGACGTCGCCGTGTTTAGTCTTGCTCAGCATCTTCAGTCTCTCCCTTGGTCTCCACCAGCTCCCTGAGCACGGTGGTGGCGTAGGCCCCCGCCGGCAGGAAGAACTCCAGTATCAAGGTGTCGCCATCAGTTTGCCAAGTGAAGTCCTTCACCGCCAGGCGCAGGCTGCGCCGCGCCATTTCGACTCCGACTTTCACCAGGCCCTTGACGAGGGCCGGATGGCGCTCCACCACCCCCGCTTCCAGCGCCAACGCTTCGCCCGATACCCGCGGTTCGCCACGGCCCCAAAGGGGGCCGGTGGGATGCACGTCTCCCTGATCCAGGCGGCGCGGCAGTTCCGCATCGCCCTCCTCGGCCTTGAATACGCTGTGGCTGCCGTCCAGCATCAGGACTTCGCCGGTCAACAGCTTATTCCAGTTGCCTGCTCTCACACGTTCCGACAGGACATCGTTGAAGATGAGGCTGCGGGCGCTGGACAGCAGCAGGCTGAAAAGACGCCGGTCATGGATGCGCAGGCGCCCCGAGAGAGCCGCCTCCGCCTTCTCGATGTTGGCAGCGCCGCGGCCGAAGCGTTGCTCGCCGAAGTAGTTAGGCAGGCCGTGGGTCTTGATGGACTCGAGACGTGGCAGGAGATCATCCACGGTACCACTCAGCTCGCGCAGCACCAGACGGAAACGATTTCCTTCCAGCGCCCCGGTCTTGAGCTTGCGGCGATGCCGCGCAGACTTGAGCACCTTGATGCCGCTGGCCGCGAGCGCCGACCAGTCCGGCTCGGGTTTGCGATCCAGGTTCAGGGTGAAGTGCTGGACCGTCACCGCATGCCGGTCCTTGAGGCCGGCATAGCCCACCTCGCGTCCCGGGATGCCGGCGTGGCGCGCCAGCTGCTCCGCTACCCAATGGGTGTTGGCTTCGCGCTTCTCTACCAACAGCATCACATGGGGACCTTCCCCGTCTGCCTCGAAACCCAGCACCTCTTCCACCCGGAAGTCTTCCGGCACCGAACGGATGCGGGCAGCGAGAGTCACGGGACCATAGGCCCGGGCCCAATCGGGAAGCTTATCCATCAGATATCTTCTAGGAGTGCGACAGCGTGCGCGGCGATGCCTTCGCCGCGGCCGATATGGCCGAGACCTTCGTTGGTGGTGGCCTTCACGTTGACCTGCTCCAGGGGGATGCCGAGGCCCTTGGAGATGACCACGCGCATGGCCATCACATGAGGCGCGAGCTTGGGCGCCTCGGCGATGACCGTGACGTCCACCTGGGCGGGTTTGAGCTTGCGCCCCGCCACGATCTTCACGGTCTCGGCCAGCAGCAGGCGGCTGTCGGCGCCCTTCCACTTCGTATCCTTATCCGGGAAATGCCGGCCGATGTCGCCGAGCGCCGCGGCGCCCAGGAGCGCGTCGCAGAGGGCATGCAGGACCACGTCGCCGTCCGAATGGGCCTTCACGCCCCTGGGATGCTCGATGCGCACGCCGCCCAACATCACATGGTCGCCGTCGGTGAAGGCATGCACGTCGTAACCGTGGCCGATCCTCATAGGCGTCCTCCGGCGCGGTGCGCGAGGATGGCCTCGGCCAGCGCGATGTCGTCGGGTCGGGTGATCTTGATGTTATCGCTGCGGCCCTCCACCACCTTCACCGGATGGCGCAGGCGCTCCAGGGCACCCGCTTCGTCGCTTGGCGTCTCGCCCGCCGCGAGGGCCGCCTGCAGCGACTCCTTCAGCAGCTTGTAACGGAACATCTGCGGTGTGAACGCGCGCCACAGGCCGCTGCGGTCCGGCGTGGCATCGATCATCCGCTCCTCGTCCACGTGCTTCAGGGTATCGGCCACAGGCACCGCCAAGATGCCGCCCACGGGATCCTCGCCGACCGCATGCAGCAAGGCCGAGATGTCGCGGGGATGCAGGCAAGGGCGGGCCGCGTCATGCACCAGCACCCAATCCCCCTCTTCCAACTCCTCGTCCAGCGTTAGCAAGGCGTTCAGGACTGAATGGGCGCGGGTCTCGCCACCGGCGGCGATGCGCACCGGCTTGGTGTGGGACCCCGGCAGGTAACGCCGCCAATAGGGATCGTCCGCCGCCACCGCCACCGTGACGCCGGCGATGGCCTGTTCTGCCAGCAGCACCTCCAGCACCCGTTCGATGACCGTGCGGCCCGCGAGCGAGAGATATTGCTTGGGGATGGAGCTGCCCATGCGCATGCCGCTGCCGGCGGCAGGTATCACCGCCCAGTGGCGCGCAGCCATGCTCAGGGCGCCTTCGTGGCAGAGCTGGGCACCTGCACGATCTGATAGAAGGTCTCGCCTTTCTTGACCATGCCGAGCTCCGCGCGGGCACGCTCCTCGATGGCGGCCTGGCCGCCCTTGAGGTCGTTCACTTCCGCGGTCAGCGCGGCGTTGCGCTTGGCCAGCGCCGCGTTCTCCGCTGTCTGTGCGTCCACCTGGGTCTTGAGACGCATGGCGGACGGCACGTTGCCGATCCCGAACCAGAGCTGGAACTGGAACAGCGCCAGGAGCAGCAGCAGGGCCAGCGGCACCAACCGCTTCCAGTCGAAGCGGCCGGCGGCACTCATCGCTTGCCGATCCCCGCCGGGAAGGCCTTGGTGCCGTGATAGCGCGCCTTGTTCCCCAAGCTCTCCTGGATGCGCAGCAGCTGGTTGTATTTGGCGAGGCGGTCGGAACGCGACAAGGAACCCGTCTTGATCTGGGTGGCCTTGCTGCCGACGGCGATGTCGGCGATGGTGGAGTCCTCGGTCTCGCCGGAACGGTGCGAAACCACGGCGGTATAACCCGCCTTCACCGCCATGTCGATGGCGGCGACGGTCTCGGTGAGGGTGCCGATCTGGTTCACCTTGATGAGGATGGAGTTGGCGACACCCTTGTCGATGCCTTCTTTCAGGATCTTCGTATTGGTAACGAACAGGTCGTCGCCCACAAGCTGCACCTGCTTGCCGAGCTTCTGGGTGAGGATCTTCCAACCTTCCCAGTCGCCTTCGGCCATGCCGTCTTCGACGGTCACGATGGGGAATTTCTTCACCAGATGCGCCAGGTAATCGGCGAACTCAGAGGAAGTGTACTGACGGCGTTCCGATTCGAGATGGTAGCGGCCGTCCTTGTAGAACTCGCTGCTGGCGGCATCGAGGCCCAGCATGATGTCCGAGCCCGGCTTATAACCCGCACGATCAATCGCTTCCATGATGGCCATGAGTGCCGCTTCGTTGGACGGCAGGTCCGGCGCGAAGCCGCCCTCATCACCCACCGCGGTGTTGAGGCCGCGGTCGTGCAGCACCTTCTTAAGGGCGTGGAAGATCTCGGCGCCGTAGCGCAGCGCTTCGGCGAAGTTTGGCGCGCCCACCGGCAGGATCATGAACTCCTGGATGTCCACGTTGTTGTCCGCATGGGCGCCGCCGTTGATGATGTTCATCATCGGCACGGGAAGCGTGACAGCGCGGCTGCCGCCCAAATACTCGTAGAGCGCCAGGTCAGCGTCGTTGGCCGCGGCGCGGGCGTTGGCGAGGGACACCGCAAGCAAGGCATTGGCGCCGAGGCGACCCTTGTTGTCGGTGCCGTCCAGATCGATGAGAGCCTGGTCCAGCTTCTTCTGGTCGCCGGCCTTGAAACCCTTGAGCTTCTTGCGGATGGGCCCCTGCACGTTGGCCACGGCCTTCAGCACGCCCTTGCCGCCATAGCGGTTCTTGTCGCCGTCGCGAAGTTCCACCGCTTCGCGGCTGCCGGTGGAAGCGCCCGACGGCACCGCGGCGCGGCCCCAGGCGCCGCTATCCAGGAGCACGTCCGCTTCGACGGTGGGATTGCCGCGGGAGTCGATGATCTCGCGGGCACGGATGTCGGTAATCTTCGCCATGGTCAGAAGCTTCCTTCGGATTCGATCAGAATGTGGTCTCGAGGTACGGGCGGCGCTTCACCGCCATATCCAGTTCCTTGAGGGTCTCCAGGAGCGCTGCCATGTGGGCGAGCTTCATGGAGTTGGGGCCGTCGCAGAGGGCCTTATCGGGATCGGGGTGGGTCTCCATGAACACCCCGGCGACGCCGGCACCGATGGCGGCGCGCGCCAAGACCGAGATGTGCTCGCGCTGGCCGCCGGAGCTGCCGCCCTGCCCGCCTGGCAGTTGCACGGAGTGGGTGGCGTCGAAGACCACCGGGCAACCGGTGGCGCGCATCACCGCAAGGCCGCGCATGTCCACCACCAGGTTGTTGTAGCCGAAACTGAAGCCACGCTCGCAGACCATGATCTGCTTGTTGCCTGTGGCCGCAGCCTTATCCACCACCTTCTGCATCTCCCAGGGCGACAGGAACTGGCCCTTCTTGATATTGACCGGCTTGCCGGCCTTGGCGGCGCGATGGATGAAGTTGGTCTGGCGGCAGAGGAAGGCCGGGGTCTGGATGACGTCCACCACCTTGGCCACCGCCTCGATGTCCGTGTCCTCGTGCACATCGGTCAGCACCGGCACGCCAATCTGCTTCTGCACCTTGGCGTGGATGCGCAGCCCCTCTTCCATACCGGGGCCGCGGTAACTCGTACCGGAGGTGCGGTTGGCTTTGTCGAAGGAGCCTTTGAATATGTAGGGGATCTTGAGCTTGGACGTGACTTCCTTCAGATGTCCGGCCACGTCGAGGGCGAGCTGCTCGCTCTCGAGAGTATCCGGACCTGCGATCAAGAAGAAAGGCTTATCGGCTCCCGCCTCGAATCCGCAGAGCTTCATGCGCGCGCCGCCTTGAGGGTCTGGCCGGACTGCTGGGCATAGGCTCGCGCCGCCTTGATGAATCCGGTGAACAGCGGGTGCCCATCCCGGGGCGTGGAAGTGAACTCAGGATGGAACTGGGTGGCGATGAAGAAGGGATGGTTCGGCAGCTCGATGATCTCCATGAGGTCATCGCTGGAACGGCCGGAGAATACGAAGCCTTTCTTCTCAAGTTGATCGAGATAGTTGTTGTTGAACTCGTAGCGGTGACGGTGCCGCTCCATGATCTTGTCCTTGCCATAGAGCTTGTGGGCGAGCGTTCCAGGCTTCAACAGCGCCTCCTGGGAACCCAGGCGCATGGTGCCGCCCATGTCGGACTTGTCGTCGCGCTTCTCCACGTTGCCGCTGCGATCCTTCCATTCGGTGATGAGGGCGATGACCGGATGGGCGGCGCCGCGCTCGAACTCGGTGCTGTGGGCGCCCTTCAGACCCACCACGTTGCGGGCGTATTCGATAGTGGCCACCTGCATGCCTAAGCAGAGGCCTAAATAAGGAATGTTGTGCTCGCGGGCGTAACCGGCGGCGGCGATCTTGCCTTCGATGCCGCGCTCGCCGAAGCCGCCGGGCACCAGTATCGCGTCCATGCCGCGCAGCATGCTGGTGCCGGTCTTGGCCACTTCCTCGGAATCGAGGTAGTGGATCTTCACCTTGGTGCGGGTGTGGAGACCGGCGTGGCGCAGCGCCTCGTTCAAGGACATGTAGGCGTCCGCCAGGTTCACATACTTGCCCACCATGGCCACGTTGACCTCGGCCTCAGGATTGGCGCGGGCCTCCACGACCTTGCGCCATTCCGTGAGTTTGGCGGAACGGGCGTTGATGCGCAGGTGGTCCACCACGATGTCATCCAGGCCCTGCTCATGCAGCACCAGGGGGATCTTGTAGATGTCGTCCACGTCCGGCGCGGAGAACACCGCCCGCTCCTCCACGTTGGTGAACAAGGCGATCTTGCGGCGCGCGTCTTCCGGCAATGCCTCGGAGGAGCGGCACAGCAGGATGTCCGGCTGGATGCCGATGGAACGCAGTTCCTTCACAGAGTGCTGGGTGGGCTTGGTCTTGGTCTCGCCGGAGGTGGGGATGTAGGGCACCAGGGTCAGGTGCATGTACACGCACTTGCCGGCGCGGCCCATCTCCATGCCCATCTGGCGGATGGCCTCCAGGAACGGCAACGACTCGATGTCACCCACGGTGCCGCCGATCTCCACCAGGCACACGTCGGCGTCGCCGGCGCCCTCGCGGATGCTGCGCTTGATCTCATCGGTGATGTGCGGGATCACCTGCACGGTGCCGCCCAGGTAGTCGCCGCGGCGCTCCTTGCGGATCACCGACTCATAGATGCGGCCGGTGGTGAAGTTGTTGCTCTTGCGCATACGGGTGCGGATGAAGCGCTCGTAATGTCCGAGATCCAGGTCGGTCTCGGCGCCGTCGTCGGTGACGAACACCTCGCCATGCTGGAACGGGCTCATGGTGCCGGGGTCTACGTTGATGTACGGGTCCAGCTTGACCATGGTGACCTTGAGGCCACGGGCTTCGAGGATGGCGCCCAGGGAAGCGGCAGCTATGCCCTTGCCTAACGAGGAAACGACGCCACCGGTGACGAATACGAACTGGGTCATCTGGAACTCCCGACGCGGTGCCGGGACGGCACTGCGGAATCGGGAAGACAGATTATCAGAAGGCCCCTGCCGCGAAAAGCATGCGCACGACAGGACGCGGATTTACGCGGAAAAACCCCAGGCGCTCAATGCAGCGGCGGATGTTCGCGCCACTCGATGCGCAAACCCGCTTCGCCGGGCCGCGCTGCATAAGGTTCACAGGCGAATAATCCGGCCACCGCCAGGAGGTCTTCGCCGGAATAGACCAGGGGCAACCGGTCCCTGAGCCACGGGAAGACATGCATCTCCTGCAGCCATTTCTTGAGGGGCCGGCCGTGGGCCCGGCCCGTGGGCTGGCAAGACTCGCCGCCGCTGCGGAAGGCCACCCTGAAGCCCGCAGGACCGCATAGGGCCGCGCGGATACCCTCGCCCGCCGCGGGTACCAGCCCCAAGGCGCCAAGACCTGAGCCCAAATCCTCAAAACTGCCGGGGCGGAGCTGGAACTCCCCAGGCGGCGCAGGCAAGGGCCTGAGCGCGAAGAGCTGATCCGCATAACGGCGCACCTCGGCCCCCTCCCAGTCCACGCAAGGATTGCGGTCCTCGGCGGCCTGAGCCTGCAGCAGGATCTCGCTGAGCTTGATGGAGGGCGGCAGGGGCAGGCCGCGCAGATGGATCCAGTGGCGCAAGAGCTGCCGGGCCCGGGGCTCCGGGAGTGCGGTGAGCGCCTGCACCGGCAGAGTCTCCCCCGCTCCATAGCGCTGCCAGTCTTCGGCAGCCAGAACCTGCACCACCGCTTCGGCTTCCGCGCTGTGGCGCGCGGCGCGGGACAGGGTATGAGCCGCGGCGGGCCAGCGGCGCTTGAGGGCGGGCATCACCTCGTGGCGCAGATAGTTGCGGTCGAACCCCCGGTCGGCGTTGCTGGGATCTTCGTTCCACTCGAGCCCGTGGCTGCGGGCCCAGTCTTCCAGGTCGGCACGGGTGAAGGGCAGCAACGGCCGCAAGAGCGAGCCACCGGCGAAGTCCGCGCGCTCGGGCATGGCGGCGAGGCCGCGCACGCCCGCGCCACGCAGGGCCTGGAGCAGGAAGGTCTCCGCCTGGTCGTCCGCGTGGTGGGCCAGGAGCAGCGCATCGCCGGGCTGCATCCGCTCGCGGAACACGGTGTAACGCTGTTCCCGGGCGATGGCTTCCAGGCTCTCGCCCTTACCAGGCGAGACCGTCACGCGCCGGGATTCCAGCGAGATGGACAAGGCACGGCAGGTCCGTTCACAGGCCGCCTGCCAGGCATCCGCATCCTTATGCAGGCCATGGTGCACGTGCACGGCGGTGAGCTCGCCTGGCAAGACAGCTCGCTCCGCGGCGAGCGCATACAAGAGGACGCTGGAATCGAGGCCACCGCTCAGAGCTACGCGATAGCGGCGGGCCGGCGCGAGGCGCAGCAGGAAGGCGAGGACTGAGGAAGAAGAGAAGGCCACGGGATCGGGCAGGAGCTGCCTTAGATTTCCGTCACTCTTTGAAGCTGCCGAAGCCGGCGAAGCGCTTGTAACGGGCTTCCACCAGCTCGTCGGCCCCAAAAGCATCCAGGCGCGCCAGGCTCTCCAGCAGCGCCTTCTTGACGCCGGCGGCCATGGCATCCACGTCCCGGTGGGCGCCTCCCAAGGGCTCCTTCAGCACCACGTCGATGAGCCCCAGGCTCTTGATGCGATCCGCGGTGATGCCCATGGCCTCGGCGGCATCCGCCGCCTTGTCGGCGCTCTTCCACAGGATGGAGGCGCAGCCCTCCGGCGAGATCACGGAATAGATGCTGTACTGCAGCATCAGCACCCGGTCGCCGACGCCGATGGCCAGCGCGCCGCCGGAACCGCCCTCGCCGATGACGGTGCAGATGATGGGCACCTTGAGGGTGGACATCTCGAACAGGTTGCGGGCGATGGCCTCGCTCTGGCCGCGCTCCTCGGCACCGACGCCGGGATAGGCGCCGGGGGTGTCGATGAAGGTGAAGATGGGCAGGCGGAAGCGCTCCGCCAGCTTCATGATGCGCAGCGCCTTGCGGTAGCCCTCGGGACGGGGCATGCCGAAGTTGCGGCGGATCTTTTCTTTTGTGTCGCGGCCCTTCTGCTCGCCGATCACCGCCACCGGCCGACCATCCAGGCGCGCAACGCCGCAGACGATGGCTGGGTCGTCGGCGAAGGCCCGGTCACCCTTCAGTTCCTCGAAGTCCGTGAAGATGCGTTGGATGTAATCCAGGGTGTAGGGGCGCTGGGGATGCCGCGCCAGCTGGGCTACCTGCCAGGCGGAGAGGTTGGAGAAGATGTTCTCGGTGAGCGCGCGGCTCTTGGCCTGCAGGCGCTCGATCTCGTCGGTGATGCTGATGGCCGACTCATCGCCCACGAAGCGCAGCTCTTCGATCTTGGCTTCAAGTTCGGCGATGGGCTGCTCGAATTCGAGGAAGTTGAGGTTCATTCTCTGAAATTCATCCCAAGGGACTGTAAACGTTACCGGTTGTACGGTTTGCGGGCAAGCCCGGCTGTCATGCGTACGCGAATTCGGGGGGCGCGGCGGCAGCCGACCGGGGCGCGTAGGACAGGGTCAGTTCATCGGGGCGCAGCAAGGCATCCAGGCTGCGGATCAGGGCCTCGGATGGCTGGATGCGCCAACCCTCCAGGTTAGGGATGGGCGTCAGGACCTTGAGACCCTGCTCGATGGACCGGACCTGGATGCGGATGGCGACACGGCCATCCCGGTCAGCTTTCAGGGCCGCCTTCAGGGCCGCGATGAACTCCGGACCCAGGCGCTCCTTGTCCAGGGTGATGTCCAGACGCGCCAGGCGCCGCTGGCGCAGGGTGTCCAGGTCATACATGTCCTTGACCTTGTTGATGCGCCAGGCGCGATTGAACTCGTCGTAACTGAAACCGCCCTCCACCACCAGGATGCGGTCCTTCTGGGCCACATGCTTGAACTTTGCGAAACCGTCCTCGAAGAACACCACTTCCATGCGACCGGTGTTGTCGTCCAGGGTGAGGATGACCCGGTTGCCCTTCTTGCGCACGCCGATGAGGAGGCCGTAGATGGTGACGCTGCGTGGCCGCGTATAGATCCGCTCGCCGTCCCGGGAGGGCGGCGGCGGCGATTCGCTGCCGAGGTCCCCGAGGGTGGTGTCGCCCAGCGCCTGCTGCAACTCGCGCTTGTAACGGTTGATGGGATGACCCGTGAGATAGAGTCCCAGGGTCTCGTTCTCATTGCGCAGGCGTTCGGATTCGTCCCAGTCCGGCAGGCTCACCGGAGCCGCGGCCCGGTCCGTGACCGCCACCCTCGCAGCCGCCACGCCGAACATGTCGTTCTGCCCCGCTTCGCTGGCGCGGGTCTGCTGCTGGGCCGCTGCCAGCGCCTCCGGCAGGCGCGCCATGAGCGTGGCACGGTTGGGGCCCAAGCCATCCAGCGCGCCGGCGCGGATCATGGCTTCCAGTACCCGCTTGTTCACCTTCTGCAGGTCCATGCGCCGACAGAGGTCTTCCAGGTCCTTGAAGGGACCGTTGGCCTGGCGTTCCACCAGCAGGCCTTCGATGGCGGCGAAGCCCACACCCTTGATGGCACCGAGGCCGTAACGGATGGTCTGGGGATCCGCCACCGTGAACTTGTACTCGGAATGGTTCACCTGGGGCGCCAGGATGTCGATGTCGATCTGGCGGCATTCGTGGATGAATCCCACCACGTTGTCCGTGTGGTCCATGTCCGAGGACAGCACGGCCGCCATGAACTCCGCCGGGTAATGGGCCTTGAGCCAGGCGGTCTGGTATGACAACAGGGCATACGCAGCGGAGTGGGACTTGTTGAATCCGTAGCCGGCGAACTTCTCCATGAGGTCGAAGATGTAGGTGGCGAGCGCCCCTTCCACACCATTCTTGATGGCGCCCTCGGTGAAGATGCTGCGCTGCTTCGCCATCTCCTCCGGCTTCTTCTTGCCCATGGCGCGACGAAGTAGGTCCGCACCGCCCAGGGTGTAACCCGCCAGCACCTGGGCGATCTGCATCACCTGTTCCTGGTAGAGGATCACGCCATAGGTGGGCTTGAGGATCGGCTCCAGCTTGGGGTGCGGGTAATCGACCTTCGCGCCATGCTTGCGGTTGATGAAGTCATCCACCATGCCGGACTGCAGGGGACCAGGGCGGAACAGCGCCACCAAGGCCACGATGTCCTCGAAGCGGTCCGGCTTCAGGCGGCCGATGAGGTCGCGCATGCCGCGGGATTCCAGCTGGAACACTGCGGTGGTCTGGCAACGCTTCAGGAGACCGTAAGTAGCGACGTCGTCCATGGGCAGGGCACTGATGTCCAGCGGCGGCTCGCCCCGCTCCGCGCGCCCGACGTTGATGCTGCGCACCGCCCAATCGATGATGGTGAGGGTGCGCAAGCCCAGGAAGTCGAACTTCACCAGGCCCACCGCTTCCACGTCATCCTTGTCCAGCTGCGTCACCGGATGCTGGCTGCCGGCTTCGCAGTAGAGCGGCGTGAAGTCGGTGAGCTCGGTGGGCGCGATGACCACGCCACCCGCATGCTTGCCGGCGTTGCGGGCCAGGCCCTCCAGGCGCTTGGCGAGGTCGATGAGAGCATGCAGCTCGTCATCTGACTCATAGAGCTGCGCCAGTTCGTCCACGTCCGCCAAGGCCTTGTCGAGGGTGATCTCCAGCTCCATGGGGATGAGCTTGGCGATCTTGTCCACGTAACCGTAAGGGTGACCCAGCACGCGGCCCACGTCGCGCACCACGGCGCGCGCCGCCATGCTGCCGTAGGTGATGATCTGCGACACCCGGGCGTGGCCATAGCGGTCCGAGACGTAATCGATGACCCGGTCGCGGCCTTCCATGCAGAAGTCCACGTCGAAGTCGGGCATGGAGACGCGCTCGGGATTCAGGAAGCGCTCGAACAGGAGGTCGTATTCGATGGGGTCCAGGTCGGTGATGCCGAGGCACCAGGCGACGAGCGATCCGGCGCCGGAACCGCGGCCCGGACCCACCGGCACGCCGTGGTGCCGCGCCCAGTCGCAGAAGTCCGCGACGATGAGGAAGTAGCCGGCGAACTTCATGCCGATGATGACGTCCAATTCCAGAGCGAGGCGGTCCCGATAGGTCTTCTCCGTCTCTTCACGTCTGATACTGTTCTTCACCAGCACCTTGGCGAGGCGCGGCTTCAGTCCTTTCTCCGCCTCGGCCCTGAGATAACTGTCGGTGGTGTAGCCCTCCGGCACCGGGAAGGCCGGCAGATAGTTCTTGCCGAGTTCCAGGCGCAGGTTGCAGCGCCTGGCGATCTCCACTGAGTTCTCCAGCGCCTCCGGGAGATCCGAGAAGAGCTCCGCCATCTCTGAGGGGGTCTTCAGGTATTGCTGCTGGCTGTGGAGCCGCGGCCGGCGCGGATCGTCCAGCACCCTGCCCTCCTGGATGCAGACCCGGGCCTCGTGGGCCTCGAAGTCATCGGGGGCGATGAAGCGCACGTCGTTGGTGGCCACTACCGGCACACCGGCGGCCGCCGCCATGCGCACCGCAGCCTCCAGGTATTCGCTCTCCTGGTCGCGGCCGGTGCGCTGCAACTCCATATAGAAGCGGTCCGGGAACAGTCCCCGCCAGGCGGCGAGCCGGGCATGGGCTTCCGCGTCGCGGCCCGCCAGGAGCGCCTTGCCGACGTCGCCCTCGCGTCCGCCGGACAGGGCGATCAAGCCGCTGGTGCGGCCCGTGAACCATCCCCGTTCCAGCAAGGGCCGGCCGCGCGTCTGACCCTCGAGGTAACTGCGGGTGATGAGGGCCGACAGATTCAAGTAACCCGCGTGGTCGCAGCAGAAGAGTGTGATGAGGGTCGCTTCGCCGTTGTCGCCCTCCCGCACATGCAGGTCCGCACCCACGATGGGCTTGATGCCGGCCTTCTGGGCGTCGCGATAGAACTTGATCAGCGCGAACAGGTTGCCGAGATCCGAGACGCCCACCGCCGGCATGCCGGCCGCCTTCACGGCATCCATGAGACCCGGCACACGGATCACGCTGTCCGCCAGCGAGTATTCGGTGTGCAGGCGCAGATGGACGAAGCGCGGGCTCACGCGATCTCCCGCTGCAGGCAGCGCTGCACCGGCGCGAAGCTGCGGCGGTGGATGGCGCAGGCGCCATGGCGCTGCAGCGCGTCCAGGTGTTGCGGCGTGGAATAACCCTTGTGCTCGTCGAACCCGTACTGGGGATAGAGCGCATGCATCCGCAGCATGGCAGCGTCCCGCTCCACCTTGGCGAGGATGGAAGCGGCGCCGATGGCTTTGACCTTGCTGTCACCCTGCACGATGGCGGTGACCGGCAGGGTCACGGGTGGGATCTGGTTGCCGTCTACCTGCACCTCGTGAGGCTCGACACCGAGTGCCGCCACCGCGCGGGCCATGGCCAGAAGCGAGGCCTGCAGGATGTTGATGCGATCGATCTCCTCATGGTCGGCCCAGGCCACGGCCCAGGCCAGTGCGCGGGTGCGTATCTCGTACGCCAGGTCCTCGCGGGCCCCGGGGCTGAGCAGCTTGGAATCGTTGAGGCCGCGGATGGGGCGGTCGGGATGCAGGATCACGGCGGCGGCCATCACCGGTCCCGCCAACGGGCCACGGCCCGCTTCGTCCACGCCGGCCACGTGCCGGCCTGCGAGCTGCGCTTTGGTCTTGAAAGTCATGTCCGCCCCGGTCCCGACCCTACTCGCCCAGGCATTCTACTACTGCGGGCGGCGGCGCGAGTCCGCCAGGCCCAGCACGGCGTCCGCCGCGCGCGCGTCGGCACCGACCCGCAGCACGCCCATCAGGGCTTCGAGCCCGCGCAGTTGTGTGTCGCGGGCCTGCTTGTCGTCCAGGAGCCTGAGCACCGCAGGACCCAGCTCCTCAGGACTGGCGCGGGCCTGCATGAACTCAGGCACCAAATCCCGTTCCGCCAGGAGGTTGGGGAGCGACACATTCTTGATCCTCAGGAGCTTCAGGCCCATGACGACGTTATAGGTCAGGCTCGATACCTTGTAGGCCACCACCATGGGGCAGCGCAGCAGCAATGCTTCCAGCGCAGCGGTACCCGAGGCCAGCAGCACCGCGTCCGCCGCGCCCAGCGCCTCATGGGAATGGCCTTCCACCAGCGTCACCGGCAGGTCGGGCTCCAGCGTGCGGATCTGTCGCTTCAACAACTGGTTGAGCGCGGGCGTGGCTGCCGGGATCACGAACTGCAATTCTGGTTTGCGCTGGCACATCCATGCGGCCGTACGCAGGAACACGGGCCCCAGGCGCTGGACTTCCGAGCCACGGCTGCCAGGCAGTATCGCCACCACCGGCCGGTCCTGGGGCAGATGCAACACCTCGCGCAGTGCGCGCTTGTCCGGCTGCGCGGGCACGCTGTCTGCCAGGGGGTGCCCGACGAAGGTGGCCTTGAAGCCATGCTGTTGGTAGAGCGGTGGTTCGAAGGGAAGCAGCGCGAGGGTCAGGTCCGCGGCGCGACCCACCTTGAACACCCGCTTGGGACGCCAAGCCCAGATGGAGGGACTGACATAGTGGACGGTGGGGATGCCGTGACGGCGCAGCGATTCTTCCAGCCCAAGATTGAAATCCGGCGAGTCGATGCCGACAAATACGTCCGGTGGATCGGCAATGAAATGCTCGCGCAGATGCTTGCGCACCTTGAGCAGCCGCGGCAGGTGCCGCAGCACCTCGAACAGGCCCATCACCGCCAGGGTCTCGGCGGGATACAGCGCTTTGCAGCCGGCGGCCTGCATCAGGGGGCCGGCCACGCCCTCGAAGACGGCGTCGGGCCGGTGTTGGCGGATGGCGCGGATCAGTCCCGCACCCAGGATGTCGCCTGAACTCTCCCCCGCCACGATGCCGATGCGCATGGAAGCCTCGTTCAGCGCGTGATGCTGCGTTCGCTCTTCTCCAGGAAGCGCGCCATCAGCGCCACTTCCGGCTGGGTCTCGCCCAGGATCTTCAGTTGCTGCAGGGCCTCTTCCAGGCGCAGGTCTGAGCGGTACAGCACCTTGTAGGCGTTCTTGATGTTGCGCAGCTGATCGGCCGTGAAGCCGCGGCGCTTCAGCCCTTCGCTGTTGATACCGTGGGGTTCCACCGGCGTGCCGGACACCATCACGTAGGGCGGCACATCGCGGGTGATGTCCACGTTCATGCCGGTGAAGCTGTGGGCGCCGATGCGCACGAACTGGTGGATCTTGCTGAAGCCGCCGAGGATGGCCCAGTCCTCGATGTCCACGTGACCCGCCAGGGTGGCGTTATTGGCCATGATGACGTTGTCGCCCAGCACGCAGTCATGAGCCACGTGCACGTAGGCCATGAGCCAGTTGTCGCTTCCGATCTTGGTGGTGCCCTTGTCCTGCGCGGTGCCGCGATTGAGGGTCACGGACTCGAAGATGTCGTTGCGATCGCCGATCTCGAGGGTGGTGGGCTCGCCGGCATACTTCTTGTCCTGGGGCGCGCCGCCGATGGATGCGAAGGGGTGGATGCGGTTTTCGCGGCCGATGCGGGTCGGTCCCTGGATCACAACGTGCGGGCCGATGACCGTCCCGGCGGCTATCTCCACGTCCGCGCCGATGACGCTGAAGGGGCCGACACTGACGCTGCTGTCGAGCCTGGCCTTGGGATCGATGACGGACTGGGGGTGGATGCCGCTCACTCCTCGTGCACCTGACCGGCGCACATGAGCTCGGCCTCGGCCGCCACCTTGCCGTCCACCTCAGCCACGCCGGAGAACTTCCAGATGTTGCGCTTGGCGGCGAGGATCTTCACCTTGAACAGGATCTGGTCGCCCGGCGTCACCATCTCGCGGAAGCGGGCCTTGTCGATGCCGACGAAGTAGTAAAGCTCATTGGGGCCCGGCGGATGACCGATGGTGGCGAAGGCCAGGAGCCCGGTGGCCTGGGCCATGGCTTCCAGGATCAGCACGCCCGGCATGACCGCGCGCTGCGGGAAATGACCGGGGAAGAACGGCTCGTTGATGGTGACGTTCTTGAGCGCGGTGAGCGACTCGCCCGGCGTGCATTCCAGCACCCGGTCCAGCAGCAGGAACGGATAACGGTGCGGCAACTGCTTGAAGATTGCCTGGATATCCATGTAGAAGGGTTTGGACATGGTTTAGTCCTTGAGTTTCTTTTCTAGTTCGGCGATGCGGCGCGCCATGGCATCCAGCTGCCGGAAGCGCGCCGCGTTCTTGCGCCAGTTGTCCACGCTGTCCATGGGCAAGCCGCCGCCATAGACGCCCGGCTTGGTGATGGCGCGCGTGACCATGGTCATGGCGATGACCACTACGTCGTCGCACACCTCCATGTGTCCGTTGATGCCGGCGCCGCCGGCGATCATGCAGCGTTTGCCGATGTTGGCGCTGCCAGCGATGATCACGCCGCCGGCGATAGCGGTGTGAGCGCCGATGCGGGAGCCGTGGCCCACCTGGATCTGGTTGTCGAGCCGCACGCCCTCTTCGATGACCGTGTCCTCGAGGGCGCCGCGGTCGATGCTGGTGTTGCAGCCCACTTCCACGTCGTCGCCAATGCGCACGGCGCCTAGCTGCGGCACCTTGACCCAGCGCTCGCCGTCGCGGGCGTTGCCGAAGCCGTCGCCGCCGATTGCGCAGTTGGCGTGCAGGATCACGCGCTGCCCGACCTGCGAACGGGGGCCGAGGTAGACGTTGGCGACGAGCCGACTGTCCGCGCCCACCGCCGCATCATGGCGCACCACGCAATTGGGGCCGATGAAGGCGCGCGGCCCGATCACAGCACCCGCTTCCACCACCGCGCCTGGCGCGACCCAGGCGTCGGCGGAGACCTTGGCCTGCGCGCTCACGTGCGCGCCCGGGTCGATGCCGCCGCGCACCGCCGGTTCCGGGACGAGCATCCCGGCGACGCGCGCATACACGAGATAGGGATTCGAAGTGATGAGTGCCGGCAACGCGCAATCTTTCGCGTCGTCGGCGCTCAGGATCAAGGCACTGGCACCGGTCTCGGCGACGTAGCGCTTGTAGTGAGGGTTAGCGAGGAACGCGATGGTCCCGGGCTTCGCGTTCTGCAAGGTGGCGACGCCATGGAGCCGCACCGACCCGTCGCCGCGTACCTCACCGCCGCAGCGTCCGGCAAGTTCAGCGAGCGTAAACCCCTCTGCCATCCAGGTCAGTTGCCGCTCTTCGCGGCACCGGAGTTGGCGGCCTGATAGTCCTTCTTCATCTGCTCGAGCACCTGGTCGGTGACGTCCACGCTGCTGTCGGCGTAGACGCTGTCGCCCAGGATCACGTTGTACTTCTGTGCCTGCGCGAATTCCTGCACGGCCTTGAGCGCGTCCTGCTGCAGGGTGCTGAGCGCGGCGTTACGCGCCATCGCTGCGTCGTCCTGGAAGTCGGAGGCCTTGCGGCTGAGATCGCGCTGCAGGTCGTCGATCTGGCTCTGCGCGTCCTGGACCTGCGAGGCGCTCATGGTGGCGCCGTTCTTGTTGAGCTGGTCCTGCAGGGACTTGATCTTGTCCTGCTCGGCCACGAGGTCCTTCTGCCGACCCTCGAACTTCTTGGTCATGTCCGCCTTGAGCGCGGTGCCCTGCGGCGACTTCTCCATGAGCATGCCCATCTTGACCGAGCCGATCTTGAGATCGGCGGCCTGGGCGCCGGAGGCCAGCACGGCGGACGCCGCCAACAACGCGGCGAGGGACAGGGATTTGGTGATCACGGTTTCGCTCCTGATGGATGTGTATCAGTAATAGGCGCCCAGCGTGAACTGGAAGCGTTCGGTCTGGTCGCCGGGTTTGGCGTTTATCGGGAAAGCATAGCTGAATTTCATCGCCCCCAGGGGCGTGAGGAAGGTGGCAGCTACACCCCAGGATTCGCGCAGGTCCGGCAGGTTGATCTGGTTGAAGTTGCTGAAGGTGTTGCCGATGTCGAAGAACATGGCCAGGCGGTACGAGCCCGCGCCGGACTGGTCCTTGCCGAAGCGCGGCAGCACGAACTCGTTCTGTGCATAGAACATGGTGCGGCCGCCGATGGGCAGCAGCGAGGCCGGGTCCTGGGGGCCGAGGGTGCCCGCCACCCAGCCGCGCACGGTATCCGGACCGCCGACGAAGAAGTTCTTGAACGGGGGATATAGGGTGGTCTTGCCGTAGGGCGCGCCGTAACTCACCTGGCCGTTCAGGGCGTAGATGAACTTGAAGGGCAGCGGCAGGAACGCGTACTGCTGGTAACTCAGGATCGCATATTCGAGGTCCCCACCGGGGATCGCGGTGGTCAGGACCAGGGAGTCGCGCACACCTGCGGTCGGGAAGATGACCCGGTTCTCGGTGTCATAGACATAGCTCAGGGCGTTCTCGAGCGTGTTGTAGCGCAGGGCCGGGAACTGGCAGACGAAGAAGAAGCTGCGCAGGGGGTCCTGGCAGGCGCCTACGGTGAAGAACTGGCTGCCGTTGCCCGGGGTCTGCATGAACTTTATGTATTCCTGGGAGGTGCCGTTGGTCGACAGCAGCTCGTTATGCGAATACGTGACGCCCTCACCCCAGGCGCTGTACTCCGACAGCGGGATGTTGAAGCTCAGCCCGCCTCCGTACGACTGCGTCGTCAGGGGCGAGCTGTTGATGGTGAGCGACGAGACGCGGCTCTGGAATATGTTCCAGGTGCGGCTGACGCCGTCCACCGTCCAGTAAGGATCGGTGAAGCTGAAGTTATAGCTGTGGCCGATGGCGGTATGACTCGCGTCCAGGCTCAGCTTCTCGCCGGTGCCGAGGAAGTTGGCGTTCGCTATCTGGCCGTCCAGCACCAGGCCGGACTGGCTGCCGTAGCCGATGCCGATGTTGGCGGTGCCCGGCGGCCGTTCCTTGATGTCGAAACTCACGTCCACCAGGTTCGCGGTGCCCGGCACCGGCACGGTCTTGACCGTGACGTCTTCCACCCAGGGCAGGCGCTGGATGCGGATCTTGGAACGCTCCAGGTCCAGGTTCGAAAGCCAGGCGCCCTCGAACTGGCGCATCTCGCGGCGATAGACCTCGTCGTTGGTGTCCTGGGCGCCGTTGAACTGGATGTGGCGCACGTAAGCGCGCTCGCCCGGATCGACCACGAAGTTGATGGAGACCACCTTGTTGGCGCGATCGATGTCCGGCACCGGGTTGACCTGCGCGAAGGCATAGCCATCCACGCCGAGGCGCTTGCGGATCAGGTCAGCCGTCGCGTTGGCGCGGCCGAGGGAGAAGGTGTCGCCGGACTTGAGCAGCACGTACGGCCGCAACTGGTCCTCGGGCAGGATCAGGTTGCCGGACAGCTTGACGTCCTTGACCTTGTAGATGGCGCCTTCGGTGATGCCGGCCGTGATGTAGACGCTGTTGTGATCAGGGGAGACAGCCACCTGGGTCGAGTCGATGCTGAAATCCGCGTAGCCCTGGTCCATGTAGAAGGAACGCAGCGACTCCAGGTCGCCCACCAGCTTCTCGCGGGCATACTCGTCGGAACTGCCGAAGTACGTCCAGAAGTCCGAGACCTTGAGCTTGAAGATGTCCTGCAGGTCGGCCTCGTCGAAGTCATGGTTGCCGACCACGTTGATGGAGCGGATGCGCGCTGTGATGCCTTCGGAGATGGTGATGGTGACGTTGACACGGTTGTCGCCGACGTCTCTCACGTCGGTCTTCACGGTCACGCCGTAGTGGCCGTGGCTGTAGTACTGGTCCAGCAGGTCCTGTTCCAGCCCGTCCAGCACTACCTTGTTGAAGATCTGGCCTTCGACGAGACCGGCCTTGGTCAGGTTCTTGTTGAGGTCGTCGGTCTTGATGAGCTTGTTGCCGGTGATGGCGAAGTGCGCGATGGAAGGCCGCTCCTGCACCACCACCACCAGTGTGTCGCCGTCGCGCCGCAGTTCCACGTCCTTGAAGAAGCCGGTCTTGTACAGCGCACGGATCGCCTGCTGCACGTGCGCGGGGTCCATGGTATCGCCGATGTTCACCGGCAGGTAATCGTAGAGCGTGCCGTCGGAGATGCGCTGCAGACCCACCAACTGGATCTTCTTGACCACGAAAGTCTGGTCGTCCGCGTGCGCGAAGGAGGCCGATAACAGCAGAAGGAGCGAGGCGAGGATGAGTCCGACGCCTTTCAGATTACCCAAATGCAGGTCTCCTCAACTGAACACCCTGATCAAGTCATTACTCACCGCGAAGCCCATCAACAGCAGCAGCAATACCAGCCCGACGCGCTGCCCGAGGGCTTCCACGCGTTCCGAGAGCGGCGAACCCTTGACGGCTTCGGCCGCGAAGTACAGCAAGTGCCCCCCGTCCAGTACCGGGATGGGCAACAGGTTCAGCACTCCGAGGCTGATGCTCACGAAGGCCAGGAACTCGAGGAACGAGGCCACCCCAGTCTGGGCGGCATAACCCGCATACTGCGCGATGTCGATGGGCCCGCTCAGGCTCTTCGGGGATACATTGCCGGTCAGCATGTTCCAGCCGGCCAGCAGCGTCAGCCACGACATACCAGCGGTACGCTTGAATCCCTGCCCCAGAGCGGCCAGGGGATTATACCGTTGTTCCATGGCTAAACCGTCATAGAAACTCTTGGGCGTAGCCGGCCCATATGCGCCTATGCGGCCTATCGAAACGCCGTTGTCGTTCTCATCCCCGACTTTGAGGTTGAGGTCCTGGCGCTTGCCTTCGCGTTCGACGACCAAAGACAGGGTCTTGCCGGGGGAATTCCGCAGTATCCCCATCATGTCCTGCCAGTAGCGCAGGGGTTTGCCATCCACCGTGAGGATGCGGTCCCCGGCCTTGAGGCCGGATGCCAAGGCCGTCCCATCTGGGGTCAGTTTGGAGATGTCGGCTGAAGTCGGCGGCTCAATGGTCAACCCCAGGCCCACCAGCATCTGGTTAGGGTCGGTGAGACTGCGGGGATCGTGGACAGGGATCGAGGCGTCCCGCAGCGTACCTGAGGCGTCCTTGACCTGGACCGCAATGGCAGAGCCACTGAGGACTTCCCGGAAAAGATCCTCCTGCACGTCTGACCAGGTATCGGTCTTGTCCCCCGCCACGGACAGGATAGTGTCGCCCGGCCGTATTCCCGCCGCCGCGGCCGGTAGCCCGGGGATCACATAGCCCACCACCGGCTTCAGGTCCGGGATGCCGTGCATGAAGATGATCCAGTAGGCCAGGATCGCGAACAGGAAGTTGAACAAGGGCCCCGCCAACACCACCGCGGCGCGCCGGGGGATGGACTTCCGGTTGAAGGCGCGCGGCAGGTCGGCCGTCGCCACCTCCCCTTCCCGCTCGTCCGCCATCTTCACATAGCCGCCGAGGGGCAAGGCCGAGAGCACGTATTCGGTCTCGTCGCCCTTGCGGTGCCACGTCCATACCGGTTTGCCGAACCCGACCGAGAAGCGCAGCACCTTGATGCCGAGCCGGCGCGCGACGATGAAGTGGCCGAATTCATGGGCGATCACCAGGACGCCGACTGCCACGATGTACGCCAGGATGCTGATCAGTATCTGCATGTTCAGGCGCTCGCTGCCAGGGCGGTGAGGCGGCGCTCGCAGACCTCACGGGCACGGCGGTCCAGGTTCAGCACTTCTTCGAGGGTGCCGCAGTGCAGACGTGGCACCTCGTCCAAGGCGATTTTCACGAGCTCGGCGATGCCGGTGAAGGAAAGATGTCCGGTGAGGAATGCCGCCACCGCCACTTCGTTGGCGGCGTTCAGCACCACCGGCGCGCCATCGCCCGCCTCCGCCGCCTGCATGGCGAGCTTCAGGCAAGGGAAGGCATCCAGGTCAGGCGGTTCGAAATCCAGGGTCTCTCTCGCCAGGATATCCAAAGGTTCGACGCCGGCCTCCAGCCGCTCGGGCCAGCCGAGCCCATGGGCGATGGGCGTGCGCATGTCGGGATTCGAGAGTTGCGCCAGCACCGATCCGTCATCGTACTCCACCATGGAGTGGATCACGCTCTGGGGATGCACCACCACTTCCACGTGCTCGGGACCGGTGCCGAACAACCAGCAGGCCTCGATCACCTCGAGGCCCTTGTTCATCATGGTGGCGGAATCCACCGATATCTTGCGCCCCATGTTCCAGGTGGGGTGGGCGCAGGCCTCGGCCGGCGTGACTTGCGCGAGGCGCTCGGCCGGCCAGCCGCGGAACGGTCCGCCGGAGGCCGTGAGCACGATGCGGCGCACGCCGCCCGGCCAAGCGCCGGCACGATAGCCGCCGGGCATGCACTGGAACACGGCGTTGTGTTCGCTGTCGATGGGCATGAGCTCGGCATGGTGCTTGCGCACGGCGTCCATGAACAGCTGCCCGGCCATCACCAGGGCTTCCTTGTTGGCCAGCAACACGCGCTTGCCGGCGTTCACCGCGGCGAGCGTAGCTTCGAGCCCTGCGGCACCGACGATGGCGGCCATCACGTAAGGCGCCTCGGGCAGGGCCGCAGCATCCGATAGAGCTTTGGCTCCGCTACGCACTTCGGTCTTCAGTCCGCTCTCCTGCAACCTAGTCTTGAGCTGAGCCGCGGCCTTCTCGTCCACCATCACCGCCAGGGCCGGCTGATGCTCGAGACATTGCTTGAGGAGGCCGTCCACGTCCCGATGGGCCGTGAGAGCGATGACCTTGAACCTGTCGCGATGGCGCGCCACCACATCCAGCGTATTGACGCCGACGCTGCCCGTGGAACCCAGTACCGCGACGCCGATCACGGCAACACTCCCAGGGCGCGCAGGCCCAACCAGAACAGGGGTGCCGCGGCGGTGAGGCTGTCCACCCTGTCCAACACGCCGCCATGGCCCGGGAACAAGGTGCCGCTGTCCTTGAGGTCGGCCTGGCGCTTGAACAGGCTCTCGGAGAGGTCGCCTACGATCGACAGGGCCACTACCAGCAACGTCATACCTATATAGAGGACGACCGGCAGCTGTGGCAACCAATGGTGCTCTATCAACGCAACCACGACGGCAAGAGCCATGCCTCCCCACACCCCTTCCCAGGTCTTGCCCGGGCTCACCTGGGGCGCGAGCTTGTGCTTGCCGAAGGCGCGGCCGGCGAAATAAGCGCCGACGTCCGCCGAAACCGTCAGTAGCAACAACATCACCAGATACCAGGGGCTCACGGAGCGGATGGCCACCACCGCCGCCAGGGACGGCAGCAGGGTCAGCACGCCGCACAGCACCTTCACGGCAGGCGGGAAATCCGCACGCCAGAAGGCGATCCACACCAGGCTGAAAAGCCACCAAACGAGCGCCAGGCTGCAATAGAACATGAGCCAGGACTGCTCAGGCAGATAGCGCTGCAGCCACAGGCCCAGACCGACCAGCACCGCGAACAGGACCGCCAGGGACAGGCGCGCATTCAGGCTCGGCCCGCCCGCCAGGGCCGACCATTCCCAGGCGCCCACCAGGGCCATGAGGAGCATGGCGAGAGCGAACAAGGTGTCCGGCGCGAAGAAGATCAGCGCCAGCACGATGGGCGCGATGACGAGTGCGGTGATGACGCGAGTCTTAAGCACGCTCGCGGCCCTCCACCTGCTCGCCGGTCTTGCCGAAGCGCCGCTGACGGGAGTGGAACCAGGCGATGGCTTCATCCAGGGCCGACTCGCCGAAGTCGGGCCACAGGACGTCGCTGAAATAGAGCTCGGTGTACGCGAGGTTCCACAGCAGGAAGTTGCTGATGCGGCGTTCGCCGCCTGTGCGGATGAAGAGATCCGGGTCCGTGACGCCGGCGAGCGACAAGGCCGCGGCGAGACGCGGCTCATCCACCTGCTCCGGCTTGAGGCGGCCCGCGGCCACGTCGCCGGCGAGACGGCGCGCGGCGGAGACGATGTCCCAACGGCCGCCGTAACCCATGGCGATATTGAGCAGCATGCGCGTGTTGCCGGAGGTGAGCGCTTCGGCTTCCGCCATGCCGGAACGCAGCTTGTCCGAGAACGCGGTGCGGTCGCCGATGAAGCGCAGGCGCACGCCATTCTCGTGGAGCTCCCGGGCCTCCTTGCCGAGCGCCCCCATGAACAGCTCCATGAGGCGGCTGACTTCGGTCTCGGGCCGCTGCCAGTTCTCGCTGCTGAAGGTGAAGAGCGTGAGCGCCCTCACGCCGAGCGCCGTGCAGTGCTCGATGACGGTGCGGGCGGTATCGAAGCCGGCCTTGTGGCCGGCGTGACGGATCATTCCCCGGGACTTCGCCCAGCGGCCGTTGCCGTCCATGATGATGGCGATGTGCGCGGGCGGTGCGCCGGTGTGGGTCTCAGTCATTTTCCGCCCTCAGGTTCCCGGGCTCGCGGCCCGGCGCCGCTCAGACTTCCAGGAGCTCGGCTTCTTTGGCTGCCAGGATCTTGTCGATGTCGGCGATGTGCTTGTCGGTGAGCTTCTGCACCTCGTCCTGGGCGCGGCGCTCATCGTCCTCGGTGACCTTGCGGTCCTTGAGCATGGCCTTGAGCTCGGCGTTCACGTCACGGCGCACGCCGCGCACCGAGACCCGCGCAGTCTCCGCTTCCTGCTTGGCGACCTTGATGATCTCCTTGCGCCGTTCCTCGGTGAGGCTCGGCATGGGCACGCGGATGATGTTGCCGGCGGTGTTGGGCATGAGCCCGAGATCGGAGGTCATGATGGCCTTCTCGATCACCTGGATCATGGGCTTCTCCCAGGGCGTGATGGTGATGGTGCGCCCATCCGCCACCGCGACGTTGGCCACCTGGTTGAGGGGCACCTGGTTGCCGTAGTACTCGACCCGCAGGTGGTCCAGCATGGCGGTGTTTGCGCGCCCGGTGCGCAGCTTGGAGAGCGCATCCTTCAGGGTGTTCGCGCTCTTCTGCATGCGCGCGGTCGCGGAATTCTTAAGGTCGGCGATGCTCATGACTTCCCTCCGTTATCCACCAGCGTGCCCACGCTGCCGTCGCCCATGATCATGCGCATCAGGTCGCCGGCGCGGGAGATGTCGAACACGCGCAGCGGGATGTTGTTGTCGCGGCACAGCACCATGGCCGTAGCGTCCATCACCATGAGCTTGTCGGTGATGACGCGGTCATAGGTGAGATGGTCGTAACGCTTGGCCTTGGGATTCTTCTTGGGGTCGGCGTCATAGACACCATCCACCTGGGTGGCCTTGATGAGGAGTTCCGCGCCGGTCTCGATGGCGCGCAGGCTGGCAGCGGTATCGGTGGTGAAGAAGGGGTTGCCGGTGCCGGCGGCGAAGATGCACACCCGCCCCTTCTCCAGGTGGCGCACCGCGCGGCGGCGGATGTAGTCCTCGCAGACCTGGTTGACGCGCATGCCGGACAGCACCCGGGCGTACACGCCGAGGCGTTCCAGGGCGTCCTGCAGCGCCAGCGCGTTCATGATGGTGGCGAGCATGCCCATATGGTCGGCGGTGACCCGGTCCATACCGCCGCTGGCGAGGCCGGCGCCGCGGAAGATGTTACCGCCGCCGATGACCAGGCCCACCTGCACACCCGCATCGCGGATGTCACGGACCTCGACGGCGAAACGGGCCAGTACCTTGGGGTCGATGCCGAAACTCTCGGAGCCCATCAGGGCCTCGCCCGAGAGCTTCAAGAGGATGCGTTTGTAGGCGGGGGCTTGGGTAGCCATGTCGCTGATCCGGGCGGTGGCCGTTAAACGGAGCCCCGCATCGCGGGGCTCCTCATCGACATCAGATTGTAACGCAAACCGGCGCGGGCCGGCTGTCAGCTCCGCTTGGTCTGGGCCATGACCTCGGCAGCGAAGTCTTCCTGCTTCTTCTCGATGCCCTCACCCACCTCGAAGCGGGTGAAACGCAGCACCTCGGCACCGGCGGCTTTCACCAGCTTCTCGACGCTCTGGTCCGGGTCCTTCACGAAGGGCTGGCCCAGCAAAGTGACTTCCGCCAGGAACTTCTTGAGCCGGCCTTCCACCATCTTCTCGACGATGGCTTCGGGCTTGCCGCTGTCGGCGGACTGGGCACGGATGATCTCGCGCTCCTTGTCCAGGACTTCCTTCGAGACTTCTTCCGGCTTCACGCACAGGGGACGGCTCGCTGCCACGTGCATGGCGATGTCCTTGGCGAGCGCGGGCGTGCCGCCTTTCAGCTCCACCAGCACGCCGATGCGGGTGCCGTGGGCGTAGGCGCCCAGCACGCTGCCCTTGGCCTGGTAGCGCTCGATGCGGCGCACGCTGATGTTCTCGCCGATCTTGGCCACCAGGTTGCGGCGCGTGGTGTCCACGTCCTCGCCGGACGCCAGCTTCACGCCGTTGAGTGCATCCAGGGAGGCAGGAGCGGCGCTGAGCACCGCCTTGGCCAGCGCGGAGGAGAAGCCGCCGAACTCGTCGCCGTTGGCGACGAAGTCGGTCTCGCAGTTCACTTCCACCATGGCGACGGCGTCGGCGGACTGCTCGATGGCCACGCGGCCCTCGGCAGCCACGCGACCGGCCTTCTTGTCGGCCTTGGCGAGACCGGACTTGCGCATGTTCTCGATGGCGAGATCCATGTCACCGTTGGCGTCGCCCAGGGCCTTCTTGCACTCCATCATGCCGGCGCCGGTGCGCTCGCGCAGTTCCTTCACCATCGAAGCAGAGATCGTCATTTCTTTGATACCTGATCTATATGAGTTGTCGTGTCAGCGATGACAGCCGGGGATCACTCGCCGGCTTCGCCTTCCGGCTTGGCCTTGCCACCGGTCTTCTTGCGCACCGGAGCCTTCTTGCGGGCACCGCCGGCGGCGGCACCGCGGCGCTGGGCCGGACGACCGGCATCGGTGCCTTCGGCGGCGGCAGGCGCCGCAGCTTCACCGTCGGCCTTGCGCGGGGCGGGAGCGCCCTTGCGGCGGCCACGGCGCGCCTTGGGACGGCCGCTCTCGTCGAGCTCCACGAACTCGTCTTCTTCGCTGCCGCCCATCTGCGGCATGGCCTCACGGCCGGTCAGCACGGCGTCAGCCACGCCCACGGCATAGAGCTCGACGGCGCGGATGGCGTCGTCGTTGCCCGGGATCACGTAGTCGATGCCGTCCGGCGAGTTGTTGGTGTCGACGATGCCGACGATCGGGATGTTGAGCTTGCGCGCTTCGGCGATGGCGATCTTCTCGTGGCCGACGTCGATGACGAACATCGCGTCCGGCAGGCCGTTCATGTCCTTGATGCCGCCGAGGCTCTTCTCGAGCTTCTCCATCTCGCGGCGCAGGCGGATGACTTCCTTCTTGCCCAGGCGCTCGAAGGTGCCGTCCTCGGACTGGGCGGTCAGTTCCTTCATGCGGCGGATGGACTGGCGCACGGTCTTGTAGTTGGTGAGGGTGCCGCCCAGCCAGCGCTGGTTGACGTACGGCATGCCGGCGCGGCGCGCCTGCTCGCCGATGGTGTCACGGGCGGCGCGCTTGGTGCCGACGAAGAGGATGGTGCCGCCGTCGGCGACGAGGCGCTTCACGAAATCGGAAGCCTCGTTGTACATCGGCAACGTCTTCTCGAGGTTGACGATGTGGATGCGGCTGCGCTCGCCGAAGATGAACGGCGCCATCTTCGGGTTCCAGAAACGGGTCTGATGGCCGAAATGCACGCCAGCTTCAAGCATCTGGCGCATGGACATGGGGGACGCGGACATTATTCGACTCCAGCAGTTCGGAACGACCTGCATGCAGGGTAAGTTCCTGGGGTTAGGCCTCCATACGCCCCGTTTCGCGACCCGGATCGGCTTTATATGAGCCGGCGGGCACCCCACGAACGGTTAGCAGCGTATGTGTGGGTTTAAAATCGCCGGAATCCGACCCATATAGAGGTCTCATCCGGCCTGAATTTGCCAAAAAAGGCCGCGCTTTATACCATAAGAACCCGTTAAAACGCAATCTAGCCAAGGGCTTACGCCCTTTTTCGCCTCCTAAACGCCCCCAAGAGACCCATGCCCGTCACCATCAAGACCCCCGAAGAGCAGCAGAAGATGCGGGAGGCCGGCCGGCTGGCAGCCGAAGTCCTGGACATGATCGGCCCCCACGTGCAGCCCGGCATCACCACCGACGAGCTGGACCGGATCTGCAATGACTTCATCGTCAAGACCCAGAAGACCATCCCCGCCAACGTGGGCTACAACGGCTTCCCCAAGACCATCTGCTCCTCCGTGAACCACGTGGTCTGCCACGGCATCCCCAACGACAAGAAGCTCAAGAACGGGGACATCATCAACATCGACGTGACGGTGATCAAGGACGGCTTCCACGGCGACACCAGCAAGATGTACTTCGTGGGCGAACCCTCGGTGATGGCCAAGCGGCTGGTGCAGGTGACCCACGACGCCATGCTGCTGGGCATCGAGATGGTGCGCCCCGGCGCACGCCTGGGCGACATCGGCCATGCCATCCAGCAGTTCGCGGAGGGTCACGGCTTCTCGGTGGTGCGCGAGTACTGCGGCCACGGCATCGGCCGTATCTATCACGAGGACCCGCAGGTGCTGCACTACGGCAGTCCCGGCATCGGCCTGGAGCTGAAGGCCGGCATGACCTTCACCGTGGAACCCATGATCAACGCCGGCAAGCGCCACGTGAAGACGCTGCCGGACGGCTGGACGGTGGTGACCAAGGACCACTCGCTCTCCGCCCAGTGGGAGCACACCATCCTGGTCACGCCCACCGGTCACGAAATTCTCACCCGCCGCGCCAACGGCGAAGTCTGAAGGCGTGAGCGCCACGCCCTCCGCTGCCAACCCTGACCCTCTCTTCGACGCAGACCTCCTGCAACGCGACCTGGCCGGCGAGGCGAACCCCTCGGCGCTGAAGCGGCTGCTCAAGCGCGGTGACGCGGAGCTGCACAAGCGCTTCGAGGCAGGCGCGCCGATCACAGGCCTGGTCCGGGACCGGGCGACGCTGGTGGACGTGATCCTCGCCCAGGCCTTCCGCCTGCATCTCGACCCCGCGATCCCGGGCTTGTCGCTGCTCGCCGTGGGCGGCTATGGCCGCGGCGAACTGCACCCCTGCTCCGACGTGGACATCCTGCTGCTGGTGGCGGAATCCGACGGCGGCCGCCGCGCGGAGGCCATCGCCGCCTTCGTCACCACCCTCTGGGACATCGGCCTGGAAGTGGGCCACAGCGTGCGCACCGTGGATGAATGCGTATATCAATCCAGCCAGGATGTCAGCGTCGCCACGAGCGTCATGGAAGCGCGGCAGCTGCTGGGCGACGAGCGTCTGTTCCAGGAGCTGCGTGCCGCCACGGGACCGCAGCGGCTCTGGCCGTCCCAGGCGTTCTTCACCGCCAAGCTGAAGGAGCAGCAGGAGCGCCACGCGAAGTACCACGACACCGCCTACAAGCTCGAACCCAACGTGAAGGAGAGCCCCGGCGGGCTGCGCGACGTCCACACCATCGGTTGGGTGGCGAAGCGCCATTTCGGCGCGGATACCCTGCATGGCCTGGTGGACCACGGCTTCCTCACGGAGGACGAGTATCAGCGCCTGCAAGCCGCCCAGGAACACCTGTGGCGGCTACGCTTCGCGCTGCACCTGCTGCACGGGCGCCGCGAAGACCGGCTGCTGTTCGACGGGCAGATCAAGCTCGCGAAGCTCGCCGGTTTCCAGGATGCGCCCCACAACCTCGGCGTCGAGCAGTTCATGCAGCAGTACTACCGCACGGTACTGGAGATCTCGCGCCTGAACGAGATGCTGCTGCAGCTCTTCGACGAGGCGATCCTGAACCCGCGCCGTGGCGAGGCGGTGCCGCTCTCGGTCGACTTCGCGGACCAGGGCGGCTTCCTCACCGCGCGCTCGCCGGACCTGTTCCAGCGCAAGCCGGCGGCGCTGCTCCACATATTCCACGTGCTGGAACAGCACCCGCGCCTCAAGGGCGTGAGCGCCGGCACCCTCCGTCAGCTGCGCGCCAACCTGGACCGTATCGACGACGGGTTCCGCGCCGACCCGGCCCACCGCGAGGCCTTCATGGACATCCTGAGGGAACCCCAGGGCGTGACCCACGAGCTCCGGCGCATGAACCGTTACGGCGTGCTGGGCCGCTACCTGCCCGCTTTCGGCGCCGTGTCCGGCCGCATGCAATATGACCTGTTCCACGCCTACACCGTGGACGAGCACACCCTGTTCGTGGTGAGCAACCTGCGGCGCTTCGCGCTGGCCCGCTACGACCAGGAGTTCCCCCTCTGCAGCCGCATCATGCAGGCGCTGCCGAAGCCCGAGGTGGCTTATCTCGCCGGCTTGTTCCATGACATCGCCAAGGGCCGTGGCAGTGACCATTCGGAACTGGGGGCCGTGGAAGCGGAGCAGTTCTGCGTGGCCCACGGCCTCTCCCGCTACGACGCCCGCCTATGCGCATGGCTGGTGCAGAACCACTTGCTGCTCTCCATCACTGCCCAGAAGAAGGACATCAGCGATCCGCAGGTGATCCAGGGCTTCGCCCAGCAAGTGGGTGACCCGCTGCACCTGGATTATCTGTATGTGCTGACGGTGGCGGACGTGCGCGCCACCAACCCGGAACTCTGGAACTCCTGGAAGGCCGGACTCTTCAGCGAGCTCTATCAGCGCGCCAGCGAAGCGCTACGCCGCGGTACCGAGACACCGCTGGACAAGGACGAGCTCATCGGCGAGACCCAGCGCCAGGCCCGGGACATCCTGAAGACCGGAGGGTTGGAGACCGGCGCCGTGCGCACCGTCTGGCAGAGCCTTTCTGAAGAATACTTCCTGCGACATAGCGCCGACGAGATCGCCTGGCACACGGCGAACCTTGCGTCGCGCCTGCAGGCGGACGGACCGCTGGTGTTCCTGCGCCCCCATACCGAGCGCGGCGGTACCGCCGTCTGCGTATATTCACGCCACGACGACTTCATCTTCGGCCGGGTGACGGCTGTGCTCTCGCAGCTGGGCCTCACGGTATGGGACGCCCGCATCGTGCCGGTGGGCAGCGATGCCAGCCTGGATACCTACGTGGTGCTGGAGGACACGGGCGTGCCCATTGAAGACCCGGAGAGATTGGCCGAGATCGAACAGGTGCTGCTGCGGGAGACCGCCCGACGCAACGCCTCGCCCATCGCCGTGACCCGAAGAGCCCCGAGGCAGGTGCGGATGTTCACCACCGCCACCGGCATCCGCTTCAGTCAGGATCCGCGTAACCACAGGACGGTCCTGGAGATAACCGCCGGCGACCGGCCGGGTCTCTTGTCCCAGATCGGCCAGGCCCTCAAGGCCTGCAGCCTCAGGCTGCAGAATGCGAAGATAACCACCGTGGGCGAGCGGGCCGAGGACGTGTTCTTCGTCACCGACGCGGCCCACGGGCCTCTGGACGCGGCGGCCTGTGAGACACTGCGCCAAGCGCTCCTGGCCCGCATCGGGGAAATAGGGTGAGCCGTGTAAGCGACGAACGCCCGCCAGGGATGGCGGGCTGGAAGACGTCGCCAGGGACGGCAAGTTGGACGATACGCATGACTAACGCGAGGGGTCCCATTTGAACATCGCCGACATCCGCACTCGCATCGAACACGCATACGAAGATCGCGCCAAGGTCACACCCGGCACTGCGGACGTGGCACTCAAGGACGCGGTGGAGACCGTGGTCGGCCAGCTGGACCGGGGCGAAGCCCGGATCGCTGAGAAGCACGACGGCAAGTGGGTGGTGAACGAATGGCTGAAGAAAGCCGTGCTGCTCTATTTCCGTCTGCATCCCAACCAGGTGGTGGACGGCGGCTATACCCGCTACTACGACAAGCTACCCCTCAAATACACGAACCACGATGCCAACGCCTTCGCCAAAGAGGGTGCACGTATCGTGCCTCATGCCACCGTGCGCCGCGGCGCCTACCTCGGCCCTGACGTGGTGCTGATGCCGAGCTATGTGAACATCGGCGCCTACGTGGGCGCCGGCACCATGGTGGACACCTGGGCCACCATCGGTTCCTGCGCCCAGATCGGCAGCAAAGTGCACATCTCCGGCGGCGCCGGCATCGGCGGCGTGCTGGAACCCCTGCAGGCCTCCCCCACCATCGTCGAGGACGACTGCTTCATCGGCGCCCGCTCCGAGATCGTGGAAGGGGTCATCGTGGAACAAGGCGCGGTGATCTCCATGGGAGTGTTCATCGGCCAGAGCACCCGCATCTATGATCGGGAATCCGGCAGCGTCACTTATGGCCGGGTCCCGGCCGGCGCCGTGGTGGTACCGGGCAGCCTGCCCTCCTCCGACGGCAAGTACAGCCTCGCCTGTGCCGTGATCGTGAAGCGCGTGGACGCCAGGACCCGCGCCAAGGTGGGCATCAACGAACTGTTGCGGAACGTCTGAACATGAGTAGCGTGCTTGAACTGACCCAGGAACTGGTGGCCCGCCGCTCGCTGACGCCGGAAGATGCCGGCTGCCAGGCGCTGATGATGGAGCGCATGAAGGGACTCGGCTTCGCCACCGAACCTCTGCGCTTCGGTCAGGTAGACAACTTCTGGGCCAGGCTCGGGACATCCGGTCCGCTGCTGGTGTTCGCCGGCCACACGGACGTGGTGCCCTCCGGCCCCCTCGAGCAATGGAAATCCGATCCCTTCAAGCCGGAGATCCGCGACGGACTGCTCTACGGCCGCGGCACCGCAGACATGAAGGGCGGCCTCGCCGCCATGCTGGTGGCGGTGGAACGCTACCTCCAGGCCAAGCCCGCCATGAAGGGCAGCATCGGTTTCCTCATCACCAGCGACGAGGAAGGCCCGTCGGTGGACGGCACCGTGAAGGTGGTGGAAGTGCTGCAGAAGCGCCGCGAGAAGATCGATTGGTGCGTGCTGGGCGAACCTTCCTGCCTGGAGAAGTTCGGCGATACCCTGCGCAATGGCCGGCGCGGATCGCTGACCGGAATCCTTAAGGTGGAAGGTATCCAGGGCCACGTGGCCTATCCGGAACGGGCCGATAACCCCATCCACCGGGTGGTGCCGGCACTGACGGCGCTGACCGGCAGCAAATGGGACCAGGGCAACGAATTCTTTCCACCCACCAGTTTCCAGATCTCGAACTTCAACTCAGGCACCGGTGCCGGCAACGTGATCCCGGGCGATGCCACGGTGCGCTTCAACTTCCGCTATTCGAGCGCGGTGACCAAGGAAGAGCTGAAACAGCGGGTGCATGCCCTGCTGGATGAGCACCGCCTGAAGTACAGCATCGATTGGCGGCCCATGGGCGACCCGTTCCTGACGGCGCCCGGCGACTTGAGCCACGCCATGCAGGATGCGGTGGAGAAAGCCACGGGGCTGCGCCCCAAGCTCGATACCGGCGGCGGCACCTCCGACGGGCGCTTCATCGCGCCCATGGGCGCGCAGGTGGTGGAGTTCGGGCCGCGCAACGCCAGCATCCACAAGATAGATGAATGCGTGGCGGTGAAAGAGTTGGAACAGCTCGTCGATATTTACTTCGACGTGCTAAAAAAACTCCTAGGCTGAGCGCTTCTTCCAGTTCACCAGTAAGCCGCCAAGACCCAGCGCCACAAACCAGCCCAGCAACCATTCGGGCATGGTCAATCCCAGGAAACGCCAGGTGACGATGGAGCAATCCGCGCTGCCGGTGAAGGCCTGCACCAGGAACTTGCCGAATGGCAGGTGGGCGAACAGATAGCCGAAGCCCGGGCCGCAGGGCGGCGCCATGTATTCCGGAAGGTGCTGGACGTAGATGTGGCGCATGGCCACTGCACTGCCAGCGATGGCCAGCAGCAGCAACAGGATGCCGTAGACGCGCGAGAACCGGCCCCGGGGGTCATGCAGGGCTGCCCCCAGGAACACCACGCCCAAGGCGATGACCGCCACCCGCTGGAAGATACACAGCAGGCAGGGTTCGAGGTGCAGGTGGAACTGGGCGTAGAGCGCATAGCCCATGAGGGCGGCGCACATCAGGAAGCCCAGCAGGTTGGCCTGGCGGCGTTGCATCAGCATCGATAGGAACTCCGGAATCAAGGTCTTCTAAAGACCATCATGCCCGGAGGGATATTTCAGCGCAAATGGCTTTGATGCCGCGCGGAAGCGTCGCGAGCTTCGCGCCGCCGCTCTCGCACATCCCTGTGCTCCGCGGCGCGTACGCATCCCTGCTACAGGCAGCCTCAGCGGCGCTCGAGGGCGCATCGCATGCGATGCGCGCCCCGCCATGGAAGGCGGGGCAGGATGAATACCAAGGATGGATCAGTGCGCGGGTAGAACTAACCTAGCGACGTTCAAGAACCTCTCTCTCCATCGCCTCATATCCCGTGTGCCGGACGTCTTTGCCGCGCACCAGATAGATGGTGTACTCGCAGATGTTCTTGGCATGGTCGCCGATGCGCTCCAGGGCGCGGGCCGACCACATCACGTCCAGCACCCGGCGGATGGTGCGCGGGTCTTCCATCATGAAGGTGATGGACTGGCGCGACAGGGCGTCGTACTCCCCGTCCACCCGCTCGTCTTCCTTGGCCACCCGGAAGGCGGCTTCCGCGTCCAGGCGGGCGAAGGCATCCAGGGCGTCGTGCAGCATGCTGCGCACGTGGTTACCGAGATGCTCGACCTCGTGGTAGTTGCTGGTGGGCCGCTCCTGCTCGGCGAGGCGCGCGGCGAAACGACCGATCTTCTCGGCCTCGTCACCGATGCGCTCGAGGTCGGTGATGGTCTTGATGATGGCCAGGATCAGACGCAGGTCGCTGGCCGCAGGCTGGCGCCGGGCGAGGATGCGGCTGCACTCCTCGTCGATGGAGATCTCCATCTGATTGACCTTGTAGTCCTGCTGCTCGATGGCGCGGCCCAGGGTGCTGTCGCCCTCGGTGAGCGCCTTCATGGCATCCACGATCTGCTGCTCCACGAGGCCGCCCATGGCGAGCACGCGGTTGCGCACGTCCTCGAGTTCCTCGTTGAACTTCTGCGAGATGTGATGTGTCAGGTTCAGTTTGTCAGCCATGTTTCACCCGCGTTTTATGCCCTATCGCCGCGGTCATCCGAGTATATACCCGGACGCTGCGGTGTTTTGGAATCCGTCATGCAGTCCGCGCTTCCCGCGCCACCCTTTCCATCGGGAAGTGGCAGGTGAAGACGCTGCCCTTGCCCGGTTCGCTCGCAACGATCAGGTCCGCGTCGTGCCGCTGCAGGACGTGCTTGACGATGGCCAGGCCCAGGCCCGTGCCGCCGCTATCCCGGCTGCGGGAGCGGTCCACCCTATAGAAGCGCTCGGTCAGGCGCGGCAGGTGCTCCGGAGCGATGCCGACGCCGGTGTCGGTGACCGAGAGCCGCGCGCCATCCTCTTCCACCCACCAGCGCAGGCTGACCCGGCCGGAATCCGGCGTGTAACGCATGGCGTTGAACACCAGGTTGGAGAAGGCGCTGAACAGCTCGCTCTCGGAACCCAGGACCCAGATCGGGTCCTTGACGTCCACCACCACGTCGCGGGGACCGTGCCCCAGGGCCAGGGCGTCGCGCTGCACCCGCTGCAGGAGGCCGGGGACGTCCACCGGCGCGAAGGGCGCCTCGCGGGCCTCGGTCTCGAGCCGGGAGAGCTCCAGCAGGTCCTTGATGATGGCCAACATGCGCTGCATCTGGTGTTCCATCTCGGCCAGCGGCACGCCCCAGTCGTTCTCCAGGCGGGAGTCGGCGCGCATGGCATCCAGGTAGCCGCCGATGACGGTGAGCGGTGAGCGCAGCTCGTGGGAGGCATTGGCCACGAAGTCGCGGCGCATCTCCTCCAGACGGTGCAGGCGCGTCACGTCGCGGGCCATCAGCAGGCGCTGGTCGCTGCCGTAGGGCACCACGCGCAGCGAGATGCGCACGCCGGGAGCCGCCGGAGCCGGGATGTCCACCGGCTCGTCGAAGACGCCATGCCGCAGATAGCCGACGAAGTCCGGGTGCCGGATCAGGTTGCCGATGCGCCGGCGCAGGTCCTGGCCGGGCCGCAGGCCCAGGAGCCGCTCGGCCGCATCGTTGAACCAGATGATCTCCCACAGGGAATCCAGCACCACGACCGCATCCGGCATGGCGGCGGTGGAGTTGCGGAACTCGCGCAAGAGGCCCGCGATGCGCCGCTTGCGCGCCCGGTCGCGGCGGCGCAACCGGTAGAAGTGGTTGAAGAGCTCGCCCCACACGCCGAGCGACGGCGGCGTGAGCAGCTGACGCCCGCGGCGCAGCCAGGCGTCCAGCCGGTACAGGTTGAGGACGTGCCAGCAGAGATAGACGAAGGTGGCGGCGAACAGCCAGGCGAAGAGATGATGGAAGAAGAGCCAGCCCAGCAGCGCCGTGACGAACAACCCCAGGGCGACCGTCGCTTCCTGCCGCCAGGCGGGGTTCATTGCTCGCCGCCCTGGGAGGAGAACCGGTAGCCGCTGCCGCGCACGGTCTGGATGTAGTTGTCGCAGCCGTGGGGCCCTAAGGCCTTGCGCAGGCGGCGGATGTGCACGTCTACGGTGCGCTCTTCGATGTAGACGTTGCCGCCCCATACCCTGTCCAGCACCTGGGCGCGGCTGAACACGCGTTCCGGCTGGGACATGAAGAACTTGAGCAGGCGGTATTCGGTCGGTCCCAGGGTCACCTCGCCCGCCTCGGCATTGACCCGGTGGCTGGCGGGATCGAGCTTGAGCTTGCCCACCGTGAGGGACTCGCCGTCGGCGCCGGCGGCGCGGCGCAAGAGCGCCTGGATGCGGGCCACCAGCTCGCGGGCGGAGAAAGGCTTGGTGAGGTAGTCGTCGGCGCCGCTCTCGAGCCCCAGCACCTTGTCATCCTCGGCGGCGCGGGCCGTGAGCATCATGATGGGCAGTTCGCGGGTGGCATCTTCCCGGCGCAGGGAACGGGCCAGTTCCAGGCCCGAGAGGTCCGGGAGCATCCAGTCCAGGAGCACCAGGTCCGGCCGGCGATCCGCCACGGCGTGGCGTGCCGTGGTGGCGTCCTCGGCCTCGCGGACCGCGAACCCGGCGCGTTTCAGGGTGAAGACCACCATCTCGCGGATGGCGCGCTCGTCTTCCACCACCAATATGTTCTTCTCTTCCATGCTTCGTCCCGTCAGGGTCCCGCGGTTTTAGGGGCAGCCATCGGGCGATTATTAAAGCAAGGTAACATGACAGCTTGGTTAAAAGGCACTCGAAACCCTTGGGGCTCCTAGGCCTTGGGGGTAGCGACCTTGTCCCTGAGGTAGACCGGCAGGGCCTGCTCAGGGGGCAGCCTATGGCCCTTATGGAAGGCCAGCTCCCCCAGCCGGGCGATATCCCCCGCCGTGGGTAGCAGCACCGGATCCGTGCCCGCGAGTGAAGATACCCGCGCCTTGAGCGCCTCCCCATAAGCGCCCCAGCCTGGACCGGCACCGAACCAGGGGCCGCCGGAAGGTGGTGAGACCTCAGCAGGTGGGCTCAAGGCCTCCTCAGTGAGGGACAGGAGCTCCCCTGCCCTCATCTCATACGCTGCCCAATACACCTCGTGCATGCGGGCATCCAGGCAGGCCAGGATGCGTTCCACCTTGTGCACGCGCACAGCCGCGGCGGCCAGGGCTGAGAGATCCGAGACGAGGACGACGGGAAGGTTTGCACCATAGGCCAGGCCCTGCGCGACGGACGTGGCGACCCTCAATCCGGTGAAAGCACCCGGGCCACGGCCGAAGGCGATGGCATCCAGGGAAGCGAGCTTCAGCCCGGCCTCGCCCAAGAGCTTCTCCACCATGGGCAGGACATGTTCCGCCTGCAGGCGCTCGGCCGTGACATCCAGTTCCTTAAGCTTGCCGTGCAGCAGCAGGGCTACCGAGCAACGGGGACCGGCGGTATCCAGGGCGAGGAGCTTCACGCGATCTCCTCCAACACGTCATGGAGGAAGGAGGTCACCTCCTCCAGGTCGCGGGTGGGCTTCATGGGCGGCAGGCTCTCCCGGAACACCCGGCCATAGGGTTTGCCGGTGACCCGGGGGTCGCAGAGCATCATCACGCCCTTGTCGGTGGAATCGCGGATCAGGCGGCCCACCCCCTGCTTCAGGGCGATCACCGCCTGGGGCAGCTGGTACTCCATGAAGGGGTTGCGGCCTTCGTTCTTCATGAGGTCGAGACGCGCCTTCAAGACCGGGTCCCCCGGCGAGGCGAAGGGCAGCTTGTCGATCACCACCACGGACAGCGCCGGGCCTTTCACGTCCACGCCCTCCCAGAAACTGGAAGTCCCCAACAGCACCGCATTGCCGAGCTCGCGGAAGGTCTCCAAGAGACGCCGGCGCGGCATCTCGCCCTGTACTAACAACGGGTAGTCCAGGCTGCCGCGCAGCAGATCCGCGGCCTCTTTCAGGGCCCGGTGGCTGGTGAAAAGCATGAAGGCACGTCCACCGCTGGCCTCGATCACCGGCCGGGCCGCGGCCACCACGGCGCGGGTGTAACCGGGGTCGTCGGTAGCCGGCATGCGGGGCGGCAGGTAGAGGAGCGCATGACGGGCGAAATCGAAGGGGCTGCCCAGCAGGAGTTCCTCCGCCTCCGCGACCCCGAGCCGTTCACGGTAGTGGGCGAACTGACCGCCCACCGAGAGAGTCGCGGAGAGGAACACCCAGGCACTGGGATTCTGCTGCATTCGCGCGGCGAAGCGCTCGGCGGCATCCAGGGGCGTGAGGTTGAAAGAAGTGTGGCGGCCGAAATGCTCCAGCCACCGGACCTGACGGCGCTGATCGTCGTCCAGGAAGGCGCCGAGACGCGCCTGCATGAGTTGGGCGCGGTCCCGGCAGTTCTCGAGCCCCCGGGAGCGCGGCGCCAGGGTATCGAGCACGGGCTTCAGGGCCTCGAAGGCGGCCAAGATTTCTTCCAATGCAGCGCGCAGACGGCGCGCGTTGGGTAGTGCTTCCCATTCCTGCCGTCCCACGCTGTCCGCCAGCAGGGGCCGCAGCGCCGCCAACGTGGAATCGAAACTCCTGATCTGCGCCTCCAGCTCCGGCATGTCCGCGGCGCCCCGCAGGTATTCGGCCTTCAGGTCCTGGGCCCAGTCTGCGAGCTGCCGGGTGCTGACGCTGATGCCGAAATACTGGGTGGCGATATCGGGTAGTTGGTGGGCTTCGTCCACGACCACCGCATCCACGCCGGGCAAGATCTCGCCGAAGCCGTCCTCCTTCAATACCATGTCGGCCAGCAAGAGGTGATGATTCACCACCACCACGTCCGCCTCTTGGGCGGCACGGCGCGCTTCCAGCACGTGGCAGCGGTTGAATTCAGGGCATTCGGCGCCGAGACAGTTGTCCTGGGTGGAAGTCACCTGCGGCCAGAGGCTGGAGTTCTCCGCCACCACGTCCAGCTCGCCGATGTCGCCGGTGCGGGTCACCCCGGCCCACTGGCGCACCGCCTCCAGTTCGCGCACGCGCTCACGACTGTCGAACAGGCCCTGCTCGGCGGTGGTGACGAGACGATGGCGGCAGAGATAGTTGGAGCGGCCCTTGAGCAACGCGGTCTTGACCGGCGCGCCGATGGCCTTGCGCACCGCCGGCAGATCGCGGTGGAACAGCTGGTCCTGCAGGGTCTTGGTGCCGGTGGAGATCAGCACGCGCCGGCCGGCGAGCAGCGCCGGCAGGAGATAGGCGAAGGTCTTGCCGGTGCCGGTGCCCGCCTCCGCCACCAGGGTCTGCATGTCCTGCAAGGCGCGCGCCACGGCGGCGGCTAGCGTCTGCTGTTGCTCCCGGGGAGAGAAGCCCTCGATGTTCCGCGCCAGCGGGCCGTCGCCGCCCAGCAGGTCTTCGAGGTCATGCATGTACGCCCTTCAGCGCCATCAATGCTTGGGCTGAGGCTGCGGCGCAGCAGCGGGAGCCGGAGCCGCGAGGGGGATGACGTCCAGGGGCATCTTGGTCAGGTTATCCACCTGCGCCTGGCTCAGCACGTTCTGCTGCAGGTCCGCCTGCAGCACCAGGTTGCGCGCGTCGTAAGCTTTCTCAGGCGTGGCGCGCGGATCGAGGCCCACCGGGTCCTTCATCAAGGCCACCAGCAGGGCGATGTCCTGGGGTGCGAGCTGGGCGAAGGGCTTGCCGAAATAGAAGTTCGAGGCAGCGACGAGGCCCTTGATGGGATGGTCGGCATCGCCCATGGGCACCTGGTTGATGAAGCTTTCCATAATGTCCGTCTTGGGATACTGCGCTTCGACGCTCACGGACATGACCCGCAGGTCCATCCCCGAGGCGTTCGGGTAATAGAGCTTCAACAGGCGGTGCGTGAGCGCCGCGCCGTCCAGGGTGGCGGGGTTGTAGAACTTGGGATCGAAGCTTGCCAGCAGCGTGTTGGGCAGGAACTCGGTGGTCCCGACCAGCAACAGCTCATGGGGATGCGCGGCCTGTTCGGCGCCGAAGCGCTGGCTGGCGCCGCGGGCGACCCAGCCCAGATAACCGGCATAGCCGAGGATGGCGAGCAGCACAGCCAGGATCACGAGTACGGGGCCGAGCTTGCCGCCCGAGCTGACACCGGCCAGCTCCCGGCGGCGTTTCATGGCCCGCTGGGTATCCGGGCTACGGCGCCTCAGGATCTCCCGGATCGTATGCTCACCCATGGTCCACCTCTATATCTGCGATGCGCGCATTCTAACATCCCAACCCCGAGGTCAAGTCGAAGAGGTGCGGCAGGGCCTGAAGCGATATAATGGGCGCCCCTCCGGATGCGGCCATGAGGTCGCCTCCTCTTCGAAGAACCTAGAGATACGGACCCCGAATGACCAGCAATAAAGCCCTTGCCGATTGGGTCGCGGACGTAGCGCGACAGACCCAACCCGACCGCATCCAGTGGTGCGACGGCTCCCGCGCCGAATACGACAAGCTCGTGGCAGATATGCTCCAGTCCGGCCTGCTGCTGGAGCTGGACCAGAAGACCCATCCCAAGTGCTACCTGCACCGCTCCAACCCCTCGGACGTGGCCCGGGTGGAGCACCTGACCTTCGTCTGCACCCAGGTCGAGGAAGACGCCGGCCCCAATAACCACTGGATGGCCCCGGCGGAAGCACACGCGAAAATGGACTCGCTATTCAAGGGCTGCATGCGGGGCCGGACCATGTATGTGATCCCCTACTGCATGGGCCCCATCGACTCCCCCCTGGCCCGTTGCGGCGTGGAGATCAGCGACAGCCCCTACGTGGCGGCCAACATGTCCATCATGACTCGCATGGGGACCCCTGCCCTGAAGCGCATCGAGCGCGAGGGCAAATTCGTGAAGGGCCTGCACTCCACCGGCGAGCTGGACCCGGATCGCCGCTTCATCATGCATTTCCCGGAGGAGCTCAGCATCCAGAGCTTCGGTTCCGGCTACGGCGGCAACGCGCTCCTGGGCAAGAAGTGCCACGCGCTGCGCATCGCGAGCTACCAGGCCAAGTCTGAGGGCTGGCTCGCGGAGCACATGCTCATCGTCGGCATCCAGAACCCCGAAGGCGAGACCCGCTACGTGGCGGCGGCCTTCCCCTCCTCCTGCGGCAAGACCAACCTGGCCATGCTGATCCCGCCCGCCTCCCAGAAGGGCTGGAAGGTATGGACCGTGGGTGACGACATCTGCTGGATGACCGTGGGCAAGGATGGACGCCTGTGGGCCATCAACCCCGAGGCGGGTTACTTCGGCGTGGTGCCCGGCACCAACCCCAAGACCAACCGCAACGCCTACGAGATGATCCGCCATGACACCATCTTCACCAACGTGGGCGTGACCGCCGGCAACGAACCCTGGTGGGAAGGCCTGAAGGAAGGCACGCCGGTCACTGACTGGAAGGGCAAGCCCTACGACCCCAAGAACGGCCCGGCGGCGCATCCGAATTCCCGCTTCACCGTGTCTGCCAAGCAGAACCCCAGCTACTCGCCCCACAGCGAGGACCCTCAGGGGGTTCCCATCTCGGCGCTGATCTTCGGCGGCCGCCGCGCCGACGTGGCGCCGCTGGTGTACGAGGCCTGGGACTGGAACCACGGAGTGTTGGTGGGCGCGAGCGTCGCCTCCGAGACCACCGCCGCCGCCACCGGCAAGGTGGGCGTGGTGCGCCGCGACCCCATGGCCATGAAGCCCTTCGCCGGCTACAACTTCGCGGACTACTGGGCGCACTGGCTCTCATTCGGCAAGAAATCCGACAAACTGCCGAAGATCTTCCACGTGAACTGGTTCCGCCAGGACGCGGACGGCAAGTTCATGTGGCCGGGTTTCGGCGAGAACCTGCGGGTGCTGCACTGGATCCTGGACCGCTGCGAAGGCAAGGCCGAGGCGGTGGAGACCCCCATCGGGTTCGTGCCGGCGGACAAGGCCTTGGACCTGCACGAGCTGGACATCGATCCCAAGACCCTGCATACCCTGCTCAACATCGACGAGATCAAGTGGAAGCAGGAGATGAAGGAGCTGGGCGAGTACTTCGATACCTTCGGCAAGCGCGTGCCGGAAGGCCTCAAGGCCGAGCATGCCAGGGTGACCAAGGCATTAGGCGGCTAAACTGCCCTGCCCCGCTCTAGAAAAAAAGCCCCGCGAGAGCGGGGCTTTTTTATTGTCCGGAGCGGATGTCTCAGTGCATGCGACTGGACTTCGTGCCGGTGTCGACTTTCTCAAGGAGTTCCGGCGGCAGATAGGTGCCGCGGGACGAGAGATCCGTGAGACGCAGGTGATAGTTCACGGTCATCTCCAGCAGCAGGTGCTGGCGGGAGATGTCGCCGCTCGCTGAATCCAGGCAGATCTCGCACTGGGCGGAGCGGCCCACCTGGGTGCGGCCGGGGCGGATCTCGTAGCTCACCCCGTCCTGCTGCTGCAGCACTACCTGCCCCTCCAGCAGCTTCAGGACGAAGCGGTTGCGGGCGAGATAGATGATGATCTCGGGATGGGTGTTGAGGTCCAGGTTCACGGCCCGGCGCCGCGGCAGGCGCGCATACAGCTGGTTCAGGCGCGTGGTGAAGCGACGCGACGACGGGGCCACGGCGTCGGCCGCACGCATGGCATGGGGCACCACGGCGCTGAAGGAGCCGCTGGCGCGGGCGTTGGCGCGCCATTCGCGGCCCAAAGTCTCCAGGATGTCGCGGCGCGACTCCAGGTAATGGATGTAATGGGTCAGGGTCAGGCGCAGGGCGGAATCCGAGATGCGGTCATGGCTGCCCACGGCGAAGAGGATGGTTGGCCAATCCTGCTCGTCCGGCACCTTGTCCACGTCCAGCATGCCCCAGAGGTAGCGCAGCCGGGACTTGGTCTCCAGGGCACGCACCAGGATATCCACGGAGTTCTTGTGGGAACGGCGGGTATGGCGCAGCTGCCGCTGCACGCCGTGGGCATCCAGAGCTGCCAGGCGCTCGATGCAGTCCGCCGGGACTTCGATGCGGGAGCTGAGGAAGCGGTCGTATTCGGGCTCATCCACGAAGAGCTGCACGTGGCCACGCAACTCCAGGCGCAGAGGCCAGGCCCGGCGCAGGCCATGCGTGAAGGATCTGAGTGCCGTGAGCATCCCGATTCGTCCCTAGGAGTTCCCTTACATAAAGCTTAGCCCCCCAGAGGGGGGCTAAACCTTGACGTCCTTCACACTTTACCGGCGCTCATGCCTTACTGGCCGCAACCGACGCCGGTGGCGCTCTCTTCCTCGCATTGGTCGCCCGGCAGCTGGATACCGCTGCCGTTCACGTCGTAGAGCGATATCTGCTGGAACACCGATACGTCGATGAAGCCGCTGCCCAGGAGACCGCCGGTCTGCTGGTTGGTGGCGGACTGCTGCGAGGCGTTGGTGATGTTCGAATTCACCGCGGTCACGCCCACGTCCTGGTCATACTGGAAGGCGATCGGCGCCGAAGCCTGACCCTGCTCTTCCTGGAACAGGATGTTCTCACCGCCGATGTTCGACGTTGAGTTGCCGGAACCGATCTGCAGGGTCGGGGCAGTGGTGCCCAGCGGGAACACTGCGATGGAGTCCGCCGCCGAGGTACCGACCTGTCTACCGGCGAGCACGATGTTGTCGGACGTGATGCCGGCGCTGCCGCCGGTGTCCTGCAGGTTGCCAGTGGCCGCCAGCACCACCGTGCCTGCGCTGATCAGGGCATTGTCGCTGCCGTTGAGCGTGATGTTGCCGCCGGACACCAGGATCAGGCCGCCGCTGTTGGCGAGCTTGACGGCGCCATTGACGGTGATGTCACCGCCCAGGCGCCCAGGCGGAGTCGCCTGCAAGCCGTCCACACCCGCCGAGACCCCACCTGTATTCGGCACCGCGCCGATGTAGAGCAGGCCGGAGTAGCCATCGAAGGCGGCGGCGTTCATCACCAGGCCGGAGCTGCCGGTGCCGAGGGTGATGGGCAGACCCGCCGTACGGGTGACGATCGCCAGGGTGGTGGAACCCTTCACGGAGCCGCTGCCGCCGTTGAGGTTGATGGCGTCCGCCGTCATCTGCAACGACTTGGCGTTGATGTTGACAGCGCGGGAGAAGGACAGGCCCAGACCATCGAGGTTGCCATTCAGCGTGGCCGCGCCGTTGTAGGTCTGGTTGCCCGAGGTGGTCACCGCCTGCAGGGAGATGGCGCTGGCGGTCACGCTCAGGGAACCGAGCTTCGCCGTACCCCCACCGACTGCGGAGGCGAAGCTGACGCTGCCGCCATGCAGGGTCAAGGCCTGGCCCGTCCCGTCACCGTCAACGGCGCCGCTCAGGGTGATGTTGCCGCCGCTGTTGGTGATGCCCGCCTTGGCCGCATGGACGGTCAGGCTGTTATTGATGATGATGTCGCCGCTGCTGGTGTTGTCGAGCGAAGCGCCCATCAGCACCAGGCCGCCGCTGTAGGTCTGGCCCTGGCTGGTGGTGATGTCGCCCACATCGAGGGTCTTGGCGGACATCTTCACGGAGGACACTGACACCGCCACGTTAGACAGGTCCACGGTGTTGCCGCTGTCGATGATGCTGAGCGCATGGGCGCCGGTGATGCCGCCGGACAAGCTGGCGAAGCTCAGGTCGGTATGCAGGTCGAGCGTAGTGCTGCCCGCCAGGGTCACATGGCCGCTCATGCCTGAGGTATCGAGCTTGTTGACATCGAACAGTCCGCGCAGGGACAGGGTTCCCGACTCATTCAGGGCCAGGGTGGCGATGTTGCCGGCGCCGCCCAGGAGCGAGACGCCACCGTTGGTGGACACGGTGAGGTTCTCATTGCCGGTGTGGCCGCTGATACCGCCGTCGATGGTGATGAGCCGGTTGCCGCTGCTGGTCAGGGTGGCGCTGCTGTTCAGCGTCACGTTGCTGCCATAGGTCTGGATGCCGCTGGTGGTGATGGTCGAAGTGGCGATGGTGGTGTTGCCGGTCACGCCCATGGTGCCGACGTTCACGGTGCCACCGAACACGCCGTTACCGCCAACGGTGAGACCGAAGGCTCCGTTCACCCCACCGTTGAAGCTCATGGTCGAGCCTGCGAACGTTGCAGCGTTGTGCAGGGTGACGGCACCGCCGTAGGTCTGGCTGCCGCTGGTGTCGATGGTATTGGTAGAGATACTCGTGGTACCAGTCACGGTCAGGGTGCTGAGCGCGGTGCCGCCGCCCACGGCGCCGCCGAACGTGGCCGCGCCGGTCACGCCCAGGCTCTTGTTGCCGTCCACAGCGCTGGCGAAGGTCACGCCCGTGGCCGTCAAGCTCGCTGCGCCGGCCAGATTCACCGCACCGGTGTAGGTCTGCGTAGTGCTGGTGGTGATATTGGCGCCATTGAAGGTAGTGGCACCACTCACCGACAGCGACCCGATGTTCATCGTGCCATCGAAGACACCGTTGGTGCCGCTGCTTAGGTTCAGGCCGAATGCACCGGTCAGGGGGTTCGCGCTGGTGAAGGTCACAATGCCGCCCGTCTGAAGGTTCGTGGTCGCGAACAGAGTCCCGCCGCCATAGGTCTGGTTTCCAGTGGTGGTGATGGCTCCGCCTTTGAACTGGGTGGTGCCAGTGACTTTCAAGGTGGTGAGATTGACGCTACCGCCCACCGCCGCGTCGAACTCAGCATTGCCGGTCACCGTCAAGCTGAAGCCGCCGTCCAGAGTGTTGCCGAATAGGACTGTGCCACCACTGGACGTCAGATTCGTGCTGGTGTTCAAGGTCACCGGGCCAGTGTAAGTCTGATTACTGCTGGTGGTGATGGCATTGGCCGAGCCATCGATGTCGGTGCTGCCGCTGACACTCAGGCTGCCGAGCGCAGTGCCGACGCCCACGGTGTTGTCGAATTCGACGTTGCCGCTCACGCTCAGGTTCTTGTTGGCTCCCGAGCCATTCACGGTGCCGCCGAAGTCCACCAAGCCGCCCGCCGTCAACAAGGCAGTGGCCGCTCCGATGGTGACGTTCCCGCCATAGGTCTGGGTGCTGGCAGTGGTGATGTTGGCGTTGATGGCGCTGGTGCCGGTCACGTCCAGGGCGCCCACGCCGGTCACGTTGCCGTTGAAGGCGGCGTTGCCGGTGACGGTGAGGTCATGGGTGCCGCCCGCCACGGTGCTGCCGAAGGTCACGGTAGAGCCCGTGAAGCCGGTGGTGGTGGTGAGGGCCACGGCGCCGGTGTAGTCCTGGCTGCCGGTGCCGGTGTCGACGCTGCCGCCGCTGATGGTGGACGCGCCGGTCACGGTCAGGTTGCTGCCGGCAAGACTGGTGCTCACGGCGCCGCCGAAGGTCACGCCGCTGCCGCCCGCCGTCAGGTTTACGTTGGCCGCGCCCAGGCTCACGGTGCTGGTGTAATCCTGGATGCCGCTGCCGGTGTTGACGCTGGCGCCATTGATCACCGCCGCGCCGGTCACGGTCAGGCTGGTGTTGTTCGTCGTGCTCACCGCACCGCCGAAGGTTATGGTGGTGCCCGTCAGATTCAGCGTCGCCCCGCCGAGGCTCAGGGTGCCACCATAGGTCTGGGTGCTATTGGTGCTGATGCTGGTGGCGCCGATGATGGCGTTGCCCGTCACATCCAAGGCACCCACGTTGGTGACGTTGCCGACGAAATCGGCCTTGCCGTTCACGGTCAGGTCGTTGGTGCCGCCCGCGATGGTGCTGTTGAAGGTCACGCCCGTGCCGCCAGCCGTCAGGCTGGTGGTGGCGCCCAAGATCACCGCGCCGTAGCTCTGGGTCCCCGTACCTGTGTTGACGCTGCCGCCGTTGATGGCGGCAGCGCCGCTCACCGTCAGGTTGCTGCCGGCCAGGCTGGTGGTCACCGCGCCGCCGAAGGTCACGCCACTGGCGGCCGTGGACGTCAGGGTCACGTTGGCCGCACCCAGGCTCACTGCGCCGGTGTAGTCCTGGGTGCCGCTGCCGGTGCTGACGCCGCTGCCGTTGATGTCAGCAATGCCGCTCACCGTCAGGTTGGTGTTGCTGCTGGTGCTCACCGCACCCGTGAAGGTGATGGTGGAGCCCTGCAGGGTGGTGCTGGCCGCACCCAGGCTCAGGGTACCGCCGTAGATCTGGGTACCGCTGGTGTCGACGTTCGCCGTGGCGATGGTGGTGTTGCCGGTCACATGCAGGCTGGCGATGCCGTTGCCAGTGCCCACGTCGCCATCGAAGATGGCCGCGCCGGTCACGAGTAAGGTCTCCGTGCCCGCCGTGCCGTCCACGGTGTTGCCGAAGGTCACGCCGGTGCCGCCGGCCGTGAGGCTGGTGTTGGCACCCAGGGTCACCGCGCCGGTGTAGTCCTGCGTACCCGTACCCGTGTTCACGCTGCCGCCACTGATGGTGGCCGCGCCGCTCACCTGCAGGTTGGTACCAGCCAGGCTGGTGGTCACCGCGCCGCCGAAGGTCACACCCGTGCTACCCGCCGCCAAGGTCATGTTGGCCGCGCCGAGGCTGACGGCGTTGTTGTAGGTCTGGATGCCACTGGTGGTGACGTTGGCATCGAGGATGATGCCACCGCCCGCGGTCACGGTCAGGCTGCCCAGCTGGGTCGAGCTGCCCACCGCGGCGTCGAAGGCGACCGAGCCGGCTCCGGCGTCGATCACCAATGCATCGCTGCCGGTGTCATCCAGCTTGGCGCCGAAGACGATGTTGGCGTTGCTGGTCAGGGCGACCGTGGTACCGGTGGAAGGCGCCAGCTGCACGGCCACGCCGAAGTCCAGGGCCGTGTTACCCAGGTTGACCTGGGCCGTGGTCGCATCGCCCGCAAGGATGATGGTCGCACCCGCATGCGCCGGGGCGAGGTCGATGGTCTGCACGTTGCCGAAGCCCACCGTCCCGGAAGTACCTCCGGTGGCGCTTGGATCCAGCACGGTGATGCTGGTGGCATTGGCGCCGCCGAAGGTGAAGAGCTTGATGCCGCTCAGGGCACGCAGGCTGTCGGCATCGAAGATGCCGAGACCCGTGTTCGCGCCGCCCAAGGTGAGGGCGATGCCAGCGTTATTCACCGGGTTGATGGTGAGGTTGCTGGTACCACCGCCGATCACGCTGTTCGCGCCGCCGTTGAAGTCCACCTCGTCCGCGTTCAGGGTCACGTTGCCGTTCAGGGTAACGCCCCTGCCGAAGGCCAGCACGCCGCCAGTGCCCAGCACCAGGCTGACGGAGCCGATGGTCACGTTGGCGTTATAAGTCTGGCTGTTGGCCCAGACGTTGCCGCCCAGGGTCACCGAGGAACCGGTGATGGCGATGGATGCCAGCGGGGAGCCGGAGACACCCACGGCGTCCGGGCTGCCATTCAGGGCCACGGTACCGCCTGTGCCGGCGTCCAGGGTCAGGGCATCACCGGCGCCGCTGATGTCGCCGCCCACGGTGATGTTCGCACCTGCCGGCGCGCTGCCGGTGGTGGCGAGTTGCACTGTACCTGCGGTGAGCGCGATGGTCCCGCCATAAGTCTGGGTACTGTCGGTGGTGATGTTGGCGCCGATGGAGCTGTTACCCGTCACGTGCAGCGTCGACAGCGGATTGGTGTTGCCCACCACTCCGCTGAACACTGCATTGCCGGTCACCAGCAGACTCCTGGGCGTGGTATCGCTGTCCAGAGTCGAGCCGAACGTCACGCCCGTGCTGCCCGCCGTGAGGCTGGTGTTGGCGCCCAGGGTCACCGCCCCGGTGTAGTTCTGCGTACCCGTACCGGTGTTCACGGTCGCGCCGTCGATCACGGCCGCGCCCGTCACCTTGAGGTTGGTATTGGTGGTGGTGGTCACCGCCCCGCCGAACGTCACGCCGGTGCCGCCCGCCGAGAGATTCACGTTGGCCGCACCCAGGCTCACGGTGCTGGTGTAGTCCTGTGTGCCGCTGCCGGTATTGACGCTGGCGCCGTCGATCACGGCCGCGCCGGTC